>Ga0247844_1000009_pt1 | contig 530332 bp, 529 predicted proteins | sample LaCtaG_FD_192421 | JGI IMG/M metagenome (GOLD analysis project Ga0247844, IMG submission 192421) | Freshwater microbial communities from meromictic Lake La Cruz, Castile-La Mancha, Spain - LaCruzMarch201714.5m_1 | ecosystem: Environmental > Aquatic > Freshwater > Lake | place: Spain... | reverse complement strand
GCGTGCGAACGTAGGTTCGCTGCAATCCCGGTTCAACTTCGCATCGGCTGCCCTGCAGTCCGCTCTGCAGAACCAGGACGCTGCACGCAGCCAGCTGCTCGATACCGACATCGCTGCCGAATCGACCCTGTTTGCGATACAGCAGGTAAAGCTCGTCGCCGGTGTTTCGGTACTGGCACAGTCCAACCAGCAGTTGCAAGGATTGCTAAAGCTGATTGATCAACAATAAGAAGCTGAAAAATAAATATTTTTCAGTGTAACGAGCGTGCCGCCCAATGTATGAGCGGCATGGATGCCCGGGGGAGCCCTCAAAAGCTCCCCCAAATCTCCATGTAGGAAGATCCGCGGCACGAAAACAGGCATACTTTTTGCTTAGATTGTGCTACAGTATTTTTTAACCAAAAGCCCTTTATAATCTCAAAGGGTCAAGGAGATAAGAACATGGTATCGTCGGTCACACTGGGTAATTTCTTCTCGTCGAACGGTAAGACGGTGCTTGGCGGCATCGGCGGCTCGGGTCTTGATACCGAGGCGCTCATCAATTCGCTGGTCGAGGCCAAAAGCTTCCCTGCAACACAGGCACAGGACAAGATCGACCTGAACGACAAACGCAGCACGGCGCTCACCGAGCTCAAAACGCTGGTAGGCAATTTCCAGACCGCCGCTGACGCGCTGCGCAACCCACCGGGTGTGGGCAACGCAGCCAGCAACGCCTTCAAATACACCACCACCTCGGTAACCTCCAACACCGCCAATGCAGGCAGTAACTTCGTCACCGTCACCACCTCGCCGGGCGCGACACTGCAATCTTACAGCATCAGCGAAATCACGAGCGTGGCAAGCGCCGCCAGCCAATCCAGCGGTGTGTTCACAGTCGCCAGCGCCAATGACGACGTGGTGGGCCTCCCCAGCGGTAACACATTCGGCGCCGGCAATATCACCATTGGCTCGCAAACCATCACCATCGAAGCGACCGACAGCCTCAATGCCATCGCCGCGAAGTTCAACGCCGTTTCCGATAGCACAGGCATTTCCGCTACCGTGATACAGATCAGCTCCAGCAGCTTCAGCCTTTCCTTCTCAGCGACCAAGACCGGCGATACCGGAAATTTTGACCTGTCCACCGTCACCGCTGATCCCGGCGTATTCGACAACGCGGATCTGGGCACGGCGGTTGCCGGCACAAATGCAGAATTCAAAATCAACGGTGTGGCTGTTACGCGCCAGAGCAACAGCATCAACGACCTGATCTCCGGCCTGACATTCAACATCTTGCAGGAAACGGCTGTCAGCGAAACGTTAACAGTATCGGTCAAGGCCGATACCGCAACGGCAAAGGGCACTATTCAAGCATTCGTGGATTCTTATAACGCCATCCGCCAGTTCGTCGCCGAGCAAACCCAGCTTAGTGATGACGGCACATATGCCGAAGATGCGGTGCTGGCCAACGACCCGACCTTCCAAAGCGTGGTCGCCTCCATCACCAACCAAATCTCGGCAAAGGTTTCGGGCCTGACCGGCAGCTACACGAGCTTGGCAAGCATCGGCATCACCTTTACCGACGTGGCCGCCACGGCGGATACCCCCACCATCACGAATGCCCTGACCATCGACGATGGCAAGCTCACCTCGGCGCTTTCGAGCAGCTACGCTGACGTGACCAAGCTATTCGGCCTGAACTTAAGCACCACCAACCCTAACGTGGCGCTGTATTCGTCGACCAACTCGGTGAAGCTTTCAAGCTTTACGCTCAATATCGACCCGGTGGGCGGCATTTTCCAGGCCATACATAGCGGCGGTACAATCAACCTGACGGCAACCGCCCTGCCCGGCAGCTCCGGCTACACGCTATCAGGCCCTGCCGGCTCGTTGCTTGAGGGGCTTTCGTTAATCTATGCCAGCACGACAGCTGGCACGTCCACCATCAACTTCACACAAGGCGTTGCCGCACTGACCTACAACACCAGCGATGCTGCCACCGAGACGAACACCGGCACGCTTGCTCTGGCGCTCAAAGGCCTGGAAGAGCAAAACACCAAACTCTCCAGCGACATCACACAAATCAACACACAGGTAGACCAATACAGGGAACAGCTGCTTGCTAAATTCGCAGCCCTCGAACAGGCGATATCGCGGGTGAACAACCTGCTGCAAAGCCTGAGCGCGGACTCGGACGCACGCAATAACGCAGCTGGCTAAGACTTCATGGTATCGACTGAGCAAAAACAAAAATATCAAGCCTACGCGGCTGCCACCCAGACCGTCGCACGCACGAAACAGATCGTGATGCTATATGACGGGGCTATCCGCTTTTTGCAGCAGGCCAAAGAAGCCATCAGTGAACAGCGCATCGAAGACCGATACAAGATGCTAACTAAAGCATCCGACATCATCATGGGGCTACAGAGCTGCCTGGATTTCGACAGCGGCGGCAATGTAGGGCGCGTGCTTTATAACTTCTATTCCACCATCGATAGCCGCATTTTCGCGATCCATCGCAGCAGCGATGTGGAGGCTTGCGAGCAGGTCATCGCTGACCTGAAGCGCATGCGCGACGTCTGGCACGAAATTGACCAGAACCCACCGGCAGAAATTGCGCCGGTGACGCAGCCGAAGGTCAGCAACGGCGACGAAAACATCACCATCTCCGCGTAAATAGGGATCTTTCAGCGCGCCTGCTTATCAGACGGCAGCAAGCCGCCGAGCGCACGCCCGCCCAAAATATGCACATGGAAATGTGGCACGCTCTGCGAAGCATCCGCCCCATGGTTGCTGAGAATGCGATAGCCGTCCTCTTCTGCGCCCATCAGCGCCGCCACTTTCTGCACTGCAGAAAAGAAGCCCTTGACAACCTCAGCCGGCGCGTCCTTGGCAAAATCGTTGAACGATACATACTCCCCCTTGGGTATCACCAGCACATGCAAAGGGGCTGCGGGCGCAATATCGGCCAGTGCGATAGCGAATGCATCCTCATAGAGTTTCTTGCTCGGGATATCACCACGCAAAATCTTAGCGAAGATATTATTGCTGTCGTATCTCATACATACTCCCTTACCACGCGCCGCCCGATACGGGTGAACACTTCATAGCCAATCGTACCGACCGCATTGGCTACTGCATCCACCGGCTGCTGAGCGTTGATGAACTCCGCCTCGCGCGCGCCCTTCACCTGGTCATACACGGCGGTGACATCAAGGGCTATCATGTCCATCGATACGCGGCCGGCAATCGGCACTTTCTGGCCGGCGATGTAGGCAAAGCCTTGGTTGCTGAGCGAGCGGAAATAGCCATCGGCGTAGCCCAGCGCTACCACAGCGATCTTACCACCGCGTGTCGCCGGATAGGTTGCGCCGTAGCCCACGGCCTCGTCACGATCTAAATCGCGGATCTGCAGGATGGGAGCGCTAAGCGTCGCCACATGCGCCATCGGATTTTTGCCAGCAACCGGATTGATGCCATACAGCGCGCAACCAGGGCGGCCCAGATCGAAGTGAAAATCCGCAGCAAGATGCAGGCCAGAAGAATTGGCCAGGCTCGCTCGCGACGCCTGCAACGAATGCAGCGCTGCCTGAAAGCGTTGCAGCTGTTCGGCATTCTTGGCGTGCCCGGGCTCGTTGGCACAGGACAGATGGCTCATGAGCAGGTCGCAGCGGAAGCCGCCTTTTTGCGCGAGCGTTTCCACGTCGCGCTGGCTCAGGCCCAGCCGTGTCATGCCGGTGTCCACATGCACGATGGCATCAGGTGCACCCGCACGCTCGATCATGCCAATATCGTTTAGCACCGGGCGAATATTATAGGCTAAGAACTCCTTTTCCTCACCGGAGAACACACCACCGAAAGAAGCTATTTTCGCTTGCGGAAGATAGCCGCGCAACTCCACTGCTTCGGCGAGTGTAGCCACGAAGAATTCGCGGCAGCCCTCTTCCCAGAATGCGCGTGCAACAGCTTGCACACCCAGGCCGTACGCGTTGGCCTTGACCACCGCGGCAATGTTCTTTTTGGCATGAAGGCTTTGCAGCAAACGGTAATTGCTGCGCAATGCGGCAAGATCGACTTTCAGGGTGGCGCTGCGATATTCCATGGCAGGCAGGCCTTAGTAACGGTTCTGTTCGAGGTTGTCGAACTGCGTGAGGTTACCGTCAAAGCGCAGGCGCACCGTGTCGATCGGGCCGTTACGGTGCTTGGCCACGATGACTTCGGCCACGTTAAGCGCGCGTTCCATTTCGATCTGCCATTTTTCGTGTTCGGGCGTGCCTTCGTTGGGTTGTTCGCGGGATAGGTAATATTCCTCGCGATAGATGAACATAACCACGTCGGCGTCTTGCTCGATGGAGCCGGATTCGCGTAGATCCGAAAGCTGCGGGCGTTTGTCAGGGCGCTGCTCCACCGCGCGGGAAAGCTGCGAAAGTGCAATCACCGGCACACTGAGCTCTTTGGCGATGGCCTTTAAGCCTTGAGTAATTTCGGAAACTTCCTGCACGCGGTTATTCTGCGAGCTGGCGGAACTGCCGCGCAACAACTGCAAATAATCCACCACCATCAGGCGCAGATTATGGATACGTTTTAAGCGGCGCGCGCGGGTGCGCAGACCTGAGATAGAAAGCGCCGGCGTGTCGTCGATGAAGAACGGCAGTGTCGACATTTCATTGCTAACCTTCACCAGATGCGCGAACTCTTCCGAGCTGATACGGCCGTTAAATATCTTCGAGGAATTGAGCTCGCTAGCCGAAGAAAGCATACGGGTGGAAAGCTGCTCGGCTGACATTTCCAGCGAGAAGAAACCCACGCTGCCCACTTCTTTTTGTGGTTTGCCTTTTTCCTTGGCTTCCTGGGCCAGCGCTAGGCAGGCCTTATAGGCGATGTTGGTCACCAGCGCCGTCTTGCCCATGGAGGGTCGACCGGCCAGAATAAGCAGGTCGGACGCGTGCAGGCCGCCAAGCAGGCGGTCCATATCGATGAAGCCGGTGGTCAGGCCCACCACGCCGTCATGCTGGAATGCGAACTGTGCGTGGCGAATAGCGTTGGTGATGGAGTGCTTGATCGAGCGAAAACCCGTATCGCCCATACCTTCGGTGGAAAGCACGAAGAGTTTTTGTTCGGCATTCTCGATCTGCTTGATAGCCGTTTCGTCCATCTGGTGTGTGTAGGCGGCGTTGACCACGTCTTCGCCGATTGCGATCAATTGGCGCTTGAGAGCCAGGTCATAGATGGTCTGGCTGTAATCGCTGATGTTAATCACCGTGATAGCGCTGGACGCGAGCTTGGCCAGATAAGTACCGCCACCAATATCTGCCAGGGCGGCGTCTTGGTCGAAGTAATGTTTCAGCGTAATGGGGTTTGCGATGAGCCCCTTGTCGTGGAATTTCTGAATCGCCTCGAAAATGCGCACATGCAGCGGCTCGAAGAAATGCTCCGCACGCAGCTGGTCGCCAATATGTTGAAGCGCCTCGTTATTGACCAGCAAGGCGCCGAGAAGCGCCTGCTCCGCCTCTATGTTGCACGGCGGCTGACGATAAGCGACCTCGCTGCCTTCGTTATCAGCCAGCAGTAGATCCGTGTCAGTATGCATGAGCGTGGGGGCCATGAATGGTACGCCTGTTTATTGGGTGAACACTTAACCATAAGCGGTTGCACGCGCGTGAGCAACAGACAACTGATGGGCAGCATAAACTCTGCGTGCAAAAAAAAGCGGGATGCCGAATGCGCATTGCCGGCTCAAGCGCCAGGCAAAAAAAGAGGGCCGGGATAAACCCGGCCCTAGCAAGTCGCAGGACGTTCACACATATCTTCCATAGGAGCGCTAGGACTGCCCATGAAAGATAAATAAACATCACTATCTATAACAAGAAGCGTGCCACTTTATAAACCAAGGAAAACTGCGGATCTTGAGGTCATCAAACATAATGGTCTGTCTGTTTTTTAATCACATGCACTTTTGAGTCGCCTAATTTTTAGGCAACAAAACCCCTTCCCCCCACACCAATGCGTTGTATATTCTGCACATGGCATATCCCGACACGACACATGACATCGTTATCGCAGGCGCCGGCATGGTGGGCATGTCGCTCGCACTCGTACTGGCGCGCGCGGGGCTTTCGGTAGCGCTACTGGAAAAAGGCAGCTTGCCGGCCCAACTTGAGCAAAGCTTCGACGGGCGGGTCAGCGCCATATCGCTCGGCTCCACGCATATTCTGGAAAAAGCTGGCGCCTGGGCGGGAATGCTGCCACACGCCCAACCCATCCAGGATATTCGTGTGTCGGACGGGCCTACGCCTTTCTTCCTGCACTACGACCACCGCGAAGTGGGCGACGAGCCTTTCGGCTATATCATCGAGAACCGCTATATCCGCCGCGCGCTGCAAGACGCGATCACTCAACACCCCAATCTCAAACTGCTGGAAAAATGCAGCATCAGCGCACAAACGGCGGATGAAAGCGGCATCAGCATCACCTTGAACGATGGCAGCACGCTTCGCGCGCAGCTGTTGGTGGGCGCGGAAGGCCGCCATTCTGCCGTGCGCGATATGGCGGGCATTGGCCTCACGCAGTGGGAATACAAACAGACAGCTATCGTCTGCACCATCGCGCATGACAAACCGCATCATGGCTTGGCGCAAGAGCGCTTTCTGGCCGCCGGGCCTTTTGCCGTGCTGCCGATGACGCAAGGCCGCTCGTCGCTGGTGTGGGTAGAGCCTACGGAGCGTGCCGGGCTTTATATGGAGCTGCCTGACGAAGAGTTCGTCCAGGAGATCACAGAGCGCGTTGGCGATTATTTAGGCACGCTTAGCTTATGCAGCGAGCGCTTTACCTACCCGCTTTCTTTGCTGCACGCCAAACACTACACGGCGGCGCGGGTGGCGCTGGTGGGCGACGCGGCGCATGGCATGCACCCCATCGCCGGGCAAGGTGTGAATCTTGGCTTCCGCGACGTGGATGATCTTGCCGGGATGCTGGTCGAGCAGCACGTTATCGGGCGTGACCTGGGCAATGAAGCACTGCTCGCGCGCTATGGCCGCCTGCGCCGGCTGGATAATGTGACGATGCTTGCCGTGACCGACGGGCTCAACCGCCTCTTCTCGACCGATCTGCTGCCGGTGCAGCTCGCGCGTGACTTGGGCCTATGGGCAGTGGGTAAAATGCCTGGCATAAAACGCATTCTCATGCGCCACGCCATGGGGCTTTAAAAATACGTTTAAAGAATGGAATCAGCGAGCGGGGCCCTCGGCATTCAGGCCTTGGCGCTGTGCGTCGATCATGGTGCGCCAGCGGCTGTTTTCAGCCTGGGCCGCTTCAAACTGCTCCTGGCCATGTTTGGCGCTCTGCCAACCTTTATAGGCGCCGTGCAACGTGCCGATAGCACCCAGCGCGTTACCAGTAACGAAAGCAAAAGCATGCCGGTTCGGGTTCTTAGTAACGGCAGCCAGACCATAGCCCGCAGCAAGCCCCACCAACTCACTGACGAAACCTTCTACAGTGGCGCGGCCAAGCGCCGAAACAACTTTGCCCGTGCCCTGGTATTTTTCGTTGGCTTCTACCATACGTTCCCCGTGGCTTTTTATTTTTCTGTTATTATTGCCTGTTAATCAATAATAGCCTAATTCATTCTTTTGCGGGTGTGAAGTTTTTATGACAAGAAAAAGCTAAGCTCTTGAAGCATAATGAGCTAGAAGAGCTTCACCGCCACGGTCAGCCCTTCCTGGGTGGGAATGAGCACCGAAAAATACTTCGAGCTGTCGGCCAGGCGCTCATTAAATAGCTGCATCGAATGCCAGGTGGAGGGGGCCATATCCGCCGGTGGCTCCTTATCGGCGATGCTACCAAACAGCAGCGTGTTATCGGCGATGATAAGGCCGAGCGGGCGAATATTTTCTTCCGCCCAATCCAGGTAATCATTATAGCTGATCTTGTCAGCGTCGATGAAGATCATATCGAACGGACCTTTGGCATTTAGCGTGGGCAACGCGTCGTGCGCGTCGCCTTCGAGCATGGTGATGCGCTCTTGCAACCCACTGCGCGCAAAAGCATCACGCGCGATTTCGATATGCAGCTGGTCTTTGTTCAGTGTGTAGATATGCCCGCCCTCGGGCAAAGCGCGCGCCATCCAGATAGTGGAGTAGCCGCCGAGCGTGCCCACTTCCACCACGGTTTTGACGTTATGCAGGCTGATGAACATTTGCAGCAGCTTGCCCTCTTCAGCGCCGATCTGTATCTCCATGTCAATCTCAGCCAGGCGCGCAATGATGCCTGCGAGCAAGTCGTCTTGCTTCGCATAGAGCTTGCGGATATAGTCGATGGTAGGGGTTGTGCTTTTACGTGGCATAGCCTGCACATATAATAAATTTTTCCCTTTGCCAACATGCAAGACACGGCACTCAAAGAACCTGAGACTTCCAACTTGTCGATGACCGGCCGCGCCTGGGTGCTGCGCGAGGCAGACGCACGCGCCGTGGCCACGCTGATGCAGCAAAAGGCTCTACCCGAGCTGCTCGCACGCCTGCTGAGCCTGCGCGGCATTAACCTGGATGCAGTCGATGATTTCATGAACCCGAGCCTAAAAGCGCTGATGCCAGACCCGGCCCATCTGCTGGATATGGACAAAGCGGCCGCACGCATCGCAAGCGCGGTGATGCATAACGAGACCATCGCCATCTTCGGCGATTATGACGTGGACGGGGCCACCTCTTCGGCGCTGCTGATACGCTATTTCCGCGATCTGGGCTGCCAGCCGCTGGTGCACATTCCCGACCGCATGAAAGAAGGCTACGGCCCCAACACCCCAGCCCTGCTATCGCTCAAAGAACGCGGCGCAAAACTTGTCATCACGGTGGATTGCGGCACGCTATCTTTCGAGCCGCTGGCCGCCGCCGCCGATGCAGGCCTCGATGTCATCGTGGCCGACCACCATATCGGTGAGGCACGCAGGCCTGAGGCCGTTGCCATCGTCAACCCCAACCGTATCGACGAAACCAGCACACACGGCCAAATGGCCGCGGTCGGCGTTTGCTTCCTGCTGGCTGCCGCGGCCAACCGCGCTTTACGCGAGGCCGGATTTTTTGCAGGCAAGCGCGAGCCCGATCTTCGCCAATGGCTCGATATCGTAGCGCTCGGCACGGTGTGCGACGTCGTGCCGCTGACAGGCGTCAACCGCGCCTTCGTCGCCCAAGGCCTCAAAGTCATGGCGGGGCGGCAGAACATCGGGCTTCGCACCTTGCTCGATTCGGCCGGGGTGGATGAAAAACCCAGCACCTACCATGCGGGCTTTGTCATCGGCCCGCGCATCAACGCCGGTGGGCGCGTCGGCAAATCTGATCTTGGCGTGCGGCTGCTCACCACCGATGATACGTTCGAGGCAACCGAAATTGCCAAAGAGCTGGAGCTGCACAATGCCGAACGCAAAGCCATCGAGGCGATGGTGCTTGAGGCTGCGATGCAACAAGCCGAGCATATGATGGTGGATGGCCCGCCCTCACCGCTGTTGGTGGTGGCCGGCCAGGGCTGGCATTCCGGCGTGATTGGCATTGTAGCCGGCCGCCTTAAAGAGCGCTTCCACAAACCCGTGGCCGTCATCGGCGTGGCAGACTGCATCGGCAAGGCTTCGGCACGCAGCGTGCCGGGCATTGATTTTGGTGCAGCCGTGATCGCTGCGCGTGATTGCGGCCTGTTGCTGGCCGGCGGCGGGCACGCCATGGCCGCGGGTTTCACCGTCGAAGAGGGCAAGATTCCCGCCCTCACTGAATTTTTAGCCGCGCGCATGCAAAGCCACGCCGAGCTGCTAGGCACAAAGCGCACCCTCACCATCGATGCAGCCATCAGCCTGGGCGGCATGACACCGGAGCTTGCCGAACTGCTGGAAAAAATGGGCCCGTTCGGCCAGGGCAACCCGGCCGTGCGGCTGGTAGCGCGCCAAGTCATCAACCTCAAGCCCGACATCGTAGGCCAGCACCATGTGCGCACGCTCTTTACCGACCCGGTGAGCAACCACAAGCTCTCGGGCATCGCCTTCCGCTGTGTGGATAGCCCGCTGGGCCAGGCAATACTTTCCACACGCGGCAAAAAAGTATCCGTCGCCGGCCAGATCCGCCTGCAAGAGTGGAACGGCAAGCAAACCATCAGCATGATGATCGACGATATTTCGCTCGATTAACCCTTCCCGGCTTGCCTGCAAGGCCCCATTAGGCTAGAGAGGAATTCTATGGCTATTTCACTTGCACAGCGCTTGCGCATTTATAAGCAGCCGAGCATCATCCCGGGTTTCAAGCTGACGCTCGGCTTCACGCTGGCTTATCTGGCGCTGGTGGTCCTCATCCCGCTTTCAGGCCTGTTCTTCCAAACCGCTACGCTCAGCTGGGCACAAATTTGGGAGACCGTGAGCAGCCCGCGTGTGATTGAAGCCTATAAGATCAGCTTTGGCCTTTCTATCCTCGCGGCACTGATCAACACCTTCTTCGGCCTTATCCTGGCGTGGGTGCTTTGCCGCTACCGCTTCCCGGGCAAGCGCCTGCTCGATGCGGTGGTTGACCTGCCCTTCGCGCTTCCCACCGCCGTTGCCGGCATCGCGCTGACCGCGCTTTACGCACCCCAGGGCTGGATCGGACAATATCTCGTGCCCATGGGCATCAAGGTCGCGTTCACACCGATCGGCATCATAATAGCACTGATGTTCGTGGGCCTGCCCTTCATCGTGCGCACGGTGGAGCCCATCTTGCAAGATCTCGACAGCGAATTAGAAGAAGCCGCCACTAGCCTTGGTGCCAACCGCTGGCAAACCTTTACCCAGGTGATCTTCCCCAGTATCTTTCCGGCCCTGCTCACCGGCTTTGCCATGGCGTTCGCACGCGGCCTGGGCGAATACGGCTCGGTCATTTTCATCGCCGGCAATATCCCTCAAGTGTCCGAGATCGTGCCACTGCTCATCGTCATCAAGCTCGAGCAATACGATTATGCGGGTGCTACCGCCATCGCCTGCGTGATGCTAGTAGCCTCGTTCCTGCTGCTGTTCATCATCAACTGGCTGCAAGCCTGGACCGGCAACAACAAGGCCGGGCGCTAGCCATGCGTGTTTTGGGCCGCAGCCCTTCATGGTCACTGGCCTGCGCGGCCTTCGTTTTCTTTGCTCTCGTATTACCGCTGGATATCGCCGGGCAGCTCGCCGACCCCGACACCTATTGGCATATCGCCGCGGGCGATCTGATCCGGGGTTTGGGGGCGCTGCCGCAGCAAGACACTTGGTCCTTCACGGCAGGCCAGGAACGCTGGCTCAACATTTCCTGGGCGTGGGATATCTCCGCGAGCTTTGTGCATCAGTGGTGGGGCTGGCAGGGCGTCATCGCGCTGAACACCGTCACCATCGCGCTGGCTCTGGCCATTGTGTTCTATCACTGCCTGGAGCGCTGCGGACAGTTCCTTCCCTGCTTTTTGCTGTGTATTTTTCTGGCCTCGGGCGTGCTGGGCCTGAGCGCGCGCCCCATGCAAATGAGCCTGCTTTTTTGCGCCTGCCAGATGTTGCTGCTTTGGCGGGTGGATCGCGGCCTTGCCTCGCCGCGCTATTTGGCCCTGCTGCCGCTGATGATGGTAGCATGGGTCAACATGCATGGCGGGTTCTTAGTCGGGCTTTTGATAGTAGGTGTCTATATGCTTGCCGCCCTGCGCGATGGGAAAAAAGCCCTGAGCGCTTGCTGCGCGCTAACCTTGCTCGGCTGCTTGGCCGCCTGCGTGCTAAACCCACTTGGCGTCGGTATCGCAGAGGCCGCCCTGCGCACGCTGAGCAGCGTCGCCAAAGGCAGTATCAGCGAGTGGCAACCCGCAAGCTTCAGCAGCAAAGGCGCGCTTTATATAGGCCTGTTCTTGATAGCAGTTTCAAAGCCACTGGGCGCTACACGGGCAGAAAAATGGCTCAGTCTTGCGTGGCTTGTCGCCTGCTTGTTTTCCATCCGCCATATCGGCATCTTTGCCATTGTCACCGCCCCCATGCTCGTGTGTTATGTGCAAGCATTTCTCGCACCGAAAACCACGGCCCCGCTGCCTGCGTGGCTGTCCGATCTTGGGTGCAAATTGCATCAGGCTGCGCTTGGTTCAACAGGCATGCTGGTCGGCCTGCTTGCCTGCTCGCTGGCCTGCGCATGGCTGGTATCCGCCCCCGCAAAAACGCTTTACGCCATGGAGCCCTACCCCGTGCTGGACTTAACCCAAGAGATCGCGTGGATCGAAAAACACGCTCCCAACGCACGCCTGATGAACGATTACGACCTGGGCGGCCCGCTGATCTATTATGCACGCGGGGCTATCCCCGTTTGGGTGGACGGGCGCACCGAAACCGCCTACCCAAAGAGCTTAATGCTTGATTATATGAAGTTTTTTAATGCCACATCCGGCTGGGAACAAAGTGTTGAGACCTATCATCTGGATGGTGCAATTATTTCCAATCGAGCTTATATTACCATCGACCGGTTCAAGGCGCGCAAAGGATGGAAACCAGCCTTCCAAGGGAAAACGGCTACCATTTTCTTGCGCGAGCCAACCCAACCTAGAAGGCAGACAGATTAATGCAACGCAAGGCAGGCAACCCTTCAATCACCGAACCGCTGCCCGTGCGCGCCTTGCTGATGCTGGCCGCCATCGGCTATATCGGCATCCTGGTGATCCTGCCACTCGCGGCGGTCTTCAGCGAAGCACTCCGCCAGGGTATCGATGCTTACTTTGTCGCGCTGCATGAGCCCAACGCCATTTACGCCATCCACCTTACCCTGCTGGTGGCGGCTATCGCCGTGCCGGCCAACCTCATCTTCGGCATTTGCGCCTCATGGGCCATCGCCAAGTTCGAGTTCACCGGCAAGCGCCTGCTCATCACCTTCATTGACCTGCCCTTCTCGGTCTCGCCGGTCATCTCCGGGTTGATCTATATTCTACTGTTCGGCGCGCATAGCGCCCTTGGCCAATGGCTCGCTGATCACGATATACAGATCGTCTTTGCCGTGCCGGGGCTGGTCATCGCCACTATTTTCGTGACCTTTCCGTTCGTCGCGCGCGAGCTGATCCCGCTGATGCAGGAGCAAGGCATCGAGGAAGAGGAAGCGGCCATCATGCTGGGGGCCAACGGCTTTCGCACCTTCATGAGCGTGACACTGCCCAACATCAAATGGGGCCTGCTCTACGGCGTGCTGCTTTGCAACGCGCGCGCCATGGGCGAGTTTGGTGCCGTTTCCGTGGTTTCGGGCCATATCAGGGGCGAAACCAACACCATTCCCCTGCACGTGGAAATTCTCTATAACGAGTATAATTTTGTTGCAGCCTTCGCTGTAGCGTCGATACTCACTATCCTTGCCGTTGTCACGCTGCTGCTCAAAACGATCATCGAGATCAAGTACGCGCGCGAGATACAGGCGCAATGATTTAAGCAATCGCAGAGAAACGCATGGCCATCGAAGTAAAAAATATCCGCAAACAATTCGGCGATTTCACCGCGCTGGGCGATGTGAACCTGCGCGTGGCCGATGGCGAGCTGATGGCGCTGCTCGGCCCTTCGGGATCAGGCAAGACCACGCTGCTGCGCATCATTGCAGGCCTTGAGCAAGCCGATGGCGGCCAGGTGTTCATCGATGGGCGCGAAGCCAACCGCCTGCACGTCAAGGAACGCAATGTCGGCTTCGTGTTCCAGCATTATGCGCTGTTCAAGCATATGACGGTATTTGAGAACGTGGCTTTCGGCCTGCGAGTGCGCCCGCGCGCCTTGCGCCATTCCAAGGCGGAGATCGAACACCGCGTGATGGCCCTGCTGTCGCTGGTGCATCTGGACAAGTTCTACGACCGCTACCCAAGCCAGCTGTCCGGTGGCCAGCGCCAGCGCGTAGCACTCGCACGGTCGTTGGCCGTTGAGCCGAAGCTCCTGCTGCTGGACGAACCGTTCGGCGCGCTGGATGCCAAGGTGCGCAAAGAGCTGCGCCGGTGGCTGCGCCGCCTGCACGACGACATCCACATCACCAGCATCTTCGTAACCCACGACCAGGAAGAAGCCATGGAGGTCTCCGACCGCGTGGTGGTAATGAACCACGGCAAGATCGAACAGGTCGGCACGCCCGAAGAAGTCTACCATCAGCCTACCAACGGCTTCGTCTACGACTTCCTGGGCAACTACAATGAATTCGCCGGCTGGCGCGACGATAACGGCGAAGTACATCTGGCCGAAGACGATATCTGGGAATCTTCCATTAGTTCGGCGCCGCCTTCGGTGGTGGCCGGCATCAAATCCGGCTGGATGACCCGCTACCCCGAGATTATGGGCGCGATCCGCCGTGTCGTGCCGGGCCTTGCCCTGCCGCATGAGACCCCCTCTAACAGCACGGCCAAGTCGCGCAGTAAAACGCGCAGCTCGCCGCTTTCCGAGCGTGGCACGCCCGTGCGCGTATTCGCACGCCCGCATGAAATGTTCGTGGCCACCACGCCCGACGATGCACATGAATATATCCCCGTTACGGTAGGCCACATCAACCCCGCCGGCGCACTCGCCAAGATCGAGATGGAACGCAAGAATGGCGTGATTCTGCAAGCCGAAATTCCCAAGACCATCATCGACTCGCTTGCCATCAAGCGCGGCGATTCCATCTTTGTGCGCCCGAAGAATGTGCGGGTATTCGAATGACCTGGCGCAAAAAGATCCCTAATTATCTAACCTATTTCCGCATCGCCGTGATCCCGGCCTTGGTGCTGGTGTTCATGCTGAAGGAATATCTCGGCGGCTGGGCCTATTACACGGCGGCCGGCCTGTTCGTAGTGGCAAGCATCACCGATTGGCTCGATGGCTATGTCGCACGCATCTGGGAAGCGCATTCCAATATCGGGCGCTTCTTAGACCCCATCGCCGACAAGCTGCTCGTGGCAACGGCGCTGATGATGCTAGTGGCTTACGACCGCGCTGACATGCTACCTGCAATCGCCATCGTCTGCCGCGAGATCCTGGTTTCGGGCCTGCGTGAGTTCCTGGCAGAAATTCGTGTCGGCATGCCGGTTTCCAAGCTCGCCAAGTTCAAGACCGCAGCACAGATGACCGCCATCCCCTTCTTGCTGCTGGGCGAAGGTGGCCCGCAGTGGCTGCATGCGCAGACGCTCGGCGATATCCTGCTGTGGATCGCCGCTTTTCTGACGCTCATAACCGGCTACGCTTATGTGAAGACCGGCCTCAAACATATGGAAAACTAGCGACCAAGCCGCTGGACGAAAACTAGCGAACCGCCACCGCAGGAAAAAGTCTATGGCTAGCTCTTCGCGCCCAGCATACCCTTGATGGTGGCCAGCGCCTGAGGCAGCTTATGAGCATCGGGGCCGCCGCCTTGGGCCATTTCCGGGCGACCACCGCCGCCTTTGCCGCCAAGCTCGGCCACCGCCGCCTGCACCAGCGCCGGCGCGCCGTAAAGGTCGGTTAAGAATTTATCCACGCCGACGACGACCGACGCCTTGCCCTCTACTTGCGTGGCCACCACCACAATGCCTGGCTCGATCTGCTTTAAATAATCGTCCGCCAGGTTGCGCAGATCCTTGGGGTCAAGCCCGTCGAATATCTTGCCGATGAACTGAATATTGCCGATCATCTCTTTCTCTACAGCACCGCCTGCACCACCGCCACCCAAAGCCAACTGCTTCTTGGCATCGGCCAATTCTTTTTCTAGCTTCTTGCGCTCAGCCGCCAGCTGTTCCACGCGCGCAGGCAAATCGGCACCCGCCACTTTGAGCGCGCCCGCCATGTCCTTCAGCGTGTTCTCCTGCTCGCTCAGATAGGCGAACGCGCCATCGCGCGTGACGGCTTCTAAGCGGCGAACACCGGCTGCCACTGCACTTTCAGAGATGATCTTGAACAGGCCGATATCGCCCGTGGCGCTCACATGCGTGCCGCCGCACAGTTCGGTGGAATAGGTATTACCTGCGTCTTCGCCCATAGAAAGCACGCGCACTTCGTCGCCGTATTTTTCGCCGAACAGTGCCATAGCGCCTGCGGCAATAGCCGCATCCGGAGCCATCACCCGGCATTGCACACCGGTATTGCGCCAGATCACCTGATTGACCTTTGCTTCTACCGCAGCGATCTCTTCACGGCTAACCGGCTTGGGGTGGCTGATGTCAAAGCGAAGGCGGTCAGCCTCCACCAGCGAGCCTTTTTGCGTCACATGGCCACCAAGCACTTCGCGCAAAGCCTTGTGCAGCAAATGCGTGGCCGAATGGTTGGCCCGTATGCGCGTGCGGCGCACATCATCGATGCTGGCAAGAACGGTGTCGCCCACTTTGAGTGCTGCGACGAGTTTGGCCTTATGCACGATAAAATCTTCGATCGGCTTTTGCGTATCAACGATATCGGCGACTGCGTTGCCCGCAACAATGAAATGGCCCTTATCGCCCGCCTGGCCGCCGGACTCACCGTAGAACGGCGTCTGGTTCAGCACCACCATCACCTCTTCACCGCTGGCAGCTGCATCCACGCTTGCGCTGTCTTTGACAATAGCCACAACTTTGGCTTCGGCGGCGCTTTTCTCATAGCCCAAGAACTCGGTCGCAGCGGTTTTTTCTTTCAGTTCAAACCACAGCTTGCCCACCGCTTTTTCGCCGCTGCCGCTCCAGGCTGCACGCGCCATTTCACGCTGCACCTGCATGGCCTTATCAAAACCGACAGTGTCTACAGCCAGGCCGCGCGTGCGCAAAATATCCTGCGTCAGATCCAGCGGGAAACCGTAAGTATCATAAAGCTTGAAGGCAGCATCGCCCGGCAGGCTCGCGCCACTTGCCAGCTTGCCCGATTCTTCATCGAGCAATTTCAGGCCGCGTTCTAGCGTTTGCTTGAAGCGCTCTTCTTCCTGGCGGAGGTTGTCGATGATGCTGGCTTCGGCACGCTTGAGTTCCGGGTAAGCGTTGCCCATTTCGCTGACCAGCGCCGGCACGAGGCGATACATCAGCGGCTCTTTGCAGCCCAGCTGGTGCGCATAGCGCATAGCGCGGCGCATGATGCGGCGCAGCACATAGCCGCGACCTTCATTACTCGGCAACACGCCATCGGCGATCAGGAAGCTCGAACTGCGCAAGTGATCCGCCAGCACTTTTTGCGGCGCGCCATGGCCCGCCTGGCCGCCCAGCTTGCCCGCCTCGCTATTGATGGCCGAGATCAGCTGCTTGAACAGATCGGTGTCGTAATTGTCGTGCACGCCTTGCAGCACTGCGGAGATACGCTCCAGGCCCATGCCCGTGTCGATCGAGGGTTTCGGCAGGTCAATGCGCGTGTCGGCATCCACCTGCTCGTATTGCATGAATACGAGATTCCAGATTTCCACGAAGCGTTCGTCGAAGCGGTCAGAGCCATCTGCATTGAGCGCCCACTCGCCTTTTCCTGCCTTTTCGCCATGATCGTAGAAAATTTCCGAGCACGGGCCGCACGGGCCGGTATCGCCCATCGACCAGAAATTATCCTTCGTGGGCACGCGCAAAATTTTACTGTCCGAACAACCGGTGATCTTCTTCCACAGGTCAAAAGCCTCATCGTCTGTGTGGTACACCGTGAAAGAAAGCTTCTGCGGGTCGATGCCGTATTCTTTGGTCAGCAGCTTCCAGGCCAGCTCGATGGCGTTCTCCTTGAAATAATCGCCGAAGGAAAAATTCCCCAGCATCTCAAAGAAGGTGTGGTGGCGGGCGGTGTAGCCCACATTGTCCAGGTCGTTGTGCTTGCCACCGGCGCGCACGCATTTTTGCGAGGTGGCAGCGCGGCTGTAAGACAATTTTTCAGCACCGGTGAACACGTTCTTGAACTGGTTCATGCCGGCGTTGGCGAACATCAGCGTCGGATCGTTATGCGGCACGAGCGACGAACTCGGGCGCACTTCATGCCCGTTGGCCTTAAAGAAATCCAGAAAGGTACTGCGTACAGAGTTAACGTTTTGCATGGGCTATAGGGATAGATGGGTTGATGAGCTTCATTTTTAATAGAAAAATGCTGGTTTGACAAAGCGTAATTGCAGGCCCCGCGCAACATTACGCCTCTATAAGGCCTAAACGCCCCAAACCAGAAGAACCACAGCGCAAAAGTCTACGCACTCCTGGGGCAATAAAAAACCCGGCCATATGGCCGGGAGTTTTTATGTAGTATGGGCAAAGCCCTTACTTAGCAAAAGAAGGTGCGATCTTACATTCTTCGATCATGATATCGCCCCAGACATCATGGACGACATAGGGGTCTTCGTTAAGCCAGGCTTCCATTTCCTCACGCGTGGGAAAATCAGCGATAATGACCGACCCCATCATCTTGCCTTCAGGCCCGATGAGCGCCGCGCCGATATGCATATTGCCGCTGGCCTTATACCGCGCGATGGTATCAAGGTGCGCCTGCCGGGCCTCTAGGCGGCGGGTCGGAGCACCCTCATCTTCAGCATCGTAAGCTACTATCAGGAATTGCATGAGCCCTACGCCGCGTCTTCTTCCACCTCGGAAGCACCGGCTTTAAGCGCAGCGCTTACCACGCCGGCATTGGCACGGATCTTCTTTTCCAGCTCTTCGGCCACCTTAGGGTTATCGCGCAGGAACTGCTTGGCGTTCTCGCGGCCCTGGCCGATGCGTTGATCGTTGTAGGAGAACCAACTCCCCGACTTCTCGACCACACCGGCTTTTACGCCCATGTCGATCAGTTCGCCGGTCTTTGAGATGCCTTCGCCATACATGATATCGAACTCGACCACGCGGAACGGCGGGGCCACTTTGTTCTTGACGATCTTCACGCGGGTCTGGTTGCCCACCGTTTCTTCCTTGTCCTTGATCGCGCCGATGCGGCGGATATCCATACGCACGGAGGAGTAGAATTTCAAAGCATTGCCACCGGTGGTGGTTTCGGGGTTGCCGAACATCACACCGATCTTCATACGAATCTGGTTGATGAAGATGATGGTGCAGTTCGTGCGCGCGATAGAACCGGTGAGCTTGCGCAGCGCCTGACTCATCAGGCGCGCCTGTAGGCCCATGTGGCTATCGCCCATTTCGCCGTCCAGCTCGGCCTTGGGCACGAGTGCAGCCACCGAATCCACTACGATCACGTCGATCGCGCCGGAGCGCACCAGCGTGTCGGCGATCTCGAGGGCTTGCTCGCCGGTATCGGGCTGCGAGATCAGCAGTTCGTCGATGTTGACGTTGAGCTTCTTAGCGTAGATGGGGTCGAGCGCGTGTTCCGCGTCGATGAAGGCACATGTGCCGCCCTTCTTTTGCGCTTCCGCCACGATATGCAGCGTGAGGGTAGTTTTACCCGAACTTTCCGGGCCATAAATTTCGATGATGCGGCCGCGCGGAATTCCGCCAACGCCAAGCGCGATGTCCAGGCCGAGCGAGCCAGTGGAGGTTGCTTCGATCGCTTCGAGCGAATTGTCGCCGAGCTTCATGATCGAGCCCTTACCGAAAGTTTTTTCGATCTGGCTCAGTGCGGTCTCTAATGCTTTGTTCTTGTCCATGCTAAACTCCCAAAGGTCCCGTTATGCTTATAGTATCGAGCGACTAATCTACTAGGTTTATGGGCCTGCGCAAGCGTAACTTCACCGGCGACGAGAGGATTGTAAAAGGCTCATGCCCAGCAGGTAAAGCACTATGCCGTTGAAGATATGCCAGAAGAAATGCGTGCCCAGGGCAAAGCTCTCGCACAGGGCAGCATCCCAGGTGCGCAGGGTAAGCGAAGCAGCGAAGCAAGCCGCTGCCATGGCTAGTGTTTTTGCTATTTGTGGAGCGGTTTTTCTCACCAAGAAAGCAATGGCGATCAACGCGGCCAAGCACGGGAAGTACGACACCGACCCGTTGAACTGCAAGCCTGCCGGCAACAGCGCCACCGCCCAGGAAAGCAGCGCAAACCCACCCAGACCGATGGCGGCCAGTACTTGCGAAAGCCCTAAAAGCCGACGTAGCGCCACCCACAGATACGCAAAGACGAACAGGCTGATGGGGATGACATCGGCCAACATGGTGAGCCGGTTGGCAAAGGTATGAAACGATAGGCTGCCCGCCCCTATAAGGGCAATCAGCACGATGAGGCCAAGCAGTGCAGCATCCTGCGCGCCTTGAGCGCGGTAGCGCCGCCACAACAAAAATGCTGCGATGAAAAAAGCGGCGTTGGTAGCAGCGTTCATCGGCTCGGCGAGCAATCCCTCGCCCATGCGCTCGCAGTAGTTATCCATCGGGGTGAACAGGCTAGTTTCCATTCGTCCTCACGAAGGCCACTACCTGGCCGTTGTCGAATATCTGTTTCCATTCTTTGGGCTGTGCTGCGATCTTGCGCAAATAGGCGTGCCCCTTTAGCGCCACCACACCGCTAGCCCCGTAGCGGGCGAACAACTCATCGCTTGCCGGTGCTGCCAGACCAAAGGCCACCGCATCTTCGAGCACCACATCGGGGTAAACCGTGCCGGCGCGCCCATCCACGAAGAGTGGCCATTTGCCGCCTCCGTGATAGGCCAAGTAGCCACCCAGATTATAATCGTTGAGGAAGCGTGTAGCTGGGTATTCTTTGGCAGTAAGCTCCACGAGTGCGGCCACGCCGTAAGGGTCGAGCGCGAGTTTTTCCTGCGGCACAAGCGCCACACGCGTGGGTGGCAGCACAAGCGCCACCCACACAATAGCAGCGGCAAAAACAAAGCGACGGCGACTGGAATCGTGGAAGATGTCATCACCCGATTTGAACTGCGCGCGCTGCACCGCGCGGGCAAATTCCTGCAGGCAGTAGCTGAAATACGGCGCGGCAAGAATGATGAACAGAGCAAAATTGCGGCGCGAATAAAGGGCTGCCAGCAGCCACGCAAATGCCAGCAGCTTATCGGCCAGGCGGATATTACCATCACGCACGTTACTGGTGAGAATGAAGAACACCAGCGGCAGTGTGAAGTTCAGCTCATGGCCGAACGAAAAGGCCTGCCAATCGGCAAGGTAGGGCGTGATGTGGCTTTCGAAGCCCAGCGCCGCCAGCACGCCGTGATAGGCATATACCCCAAAGGGGTTTGCCAGCACCGCAACCGCGCAGAGTGCAGCCAGCTTGCAACCGGCGACAAGCCATTTCCAGTTGCGCTGCTCGTAGGCCTCGATGCCATAGGTGGCCAGCAGGATGAAGCCCACCAGAAAGCCACCATGCACATTTGCCCAAAGTGCCATCAGCACCACCATGCCCAGCACCAAGCGCGCATCCAACAGGCCATCGCGGCGGTGGCTGTGCAGCATGCGGTGGAACCAGCAGGCAAACAGCAGCGTCAGCAGTTGCGGATACGGGTAGAGGATAGCCAGCTGCACCAACCATGCCAGCGCGCACATCAGCACGATATAGCCATCGGACACTTGCCCGCGCGCCTTCAAGCTCGAGGCCAGCGCGGCCAAATTCACCGCCGCCAGCGTGCAGGTGAAGGCATAAAGCCCCAGCGGGCCGAATATGCTATGAATGAGGCTGATGCCAGCGTCCCACAGCCACTCAATATTAAGCCAGCGCACCTCGCCAGCCGTGTAAGACCACGGGTCATAACGCGGAATGCCGTTTGCGACAATGAAATCACCAGCGGCCAGATGCCACGGCACATCCGGGTTATCGAAGATGGGGTAGCCGCATAGATAATAGGCGACGAAGGAAAGCAGGAAAACGCAGGCTACAAGCGGTGCTGGCAGCTGAACGCCCATTATTTGCCGACCACTTCCTTGATCTTGCTGGCCAGCTGTTTAAGCGTAAAAGGCTTGGCCAGGAAGTTGAAGCTGCGCTCGTTGCCATAGTTGTTGACGAACGCATCCTCCGCATAACCGGAGATGAAGATGACCTTCACGTTCGGGAAATCGGGGATGATTTTTTCCACCATGGTGGGGCCGTTCATACCGGGCATGATCACGTCGCTGACAATGACCTCCACTTCTTTGCCGTGCTGGCGCATGATCTCCAGCGCCGTTTCGCCGCAATCGGCCTCTAAGATGGTGTAGCCCTTGTTGCGCAGCGCACGGGCGGCGAAGATGCGCACCGGCGTTTCATCCTCCACCAGCAAGATGGTACAGTTGCCGGTGAGATCGACGGCCGCGCTTTTCTCGGCCGATTCGACCTCGGCGGTGGCGGCCGCCGCATCCTGCGCGGAGACGATGGGGAAATAGAGCTGGAAGTTCGTGCCCTCACCTTCGCGACTTTGCACATATACATAGCCGCCTGATTGTTTGATGATGCCATACACGGTGGAAAGGCCAAGGCCCGTGCCGCTGCCCACTTCTTTGGTAGAAAAGAACGGCTCGAAGATCTTCTGGATGATGGGCTTGGGAATGCCCGTGCCGGTATCAATCACTTCAACAAGCACGTATTCACCGTCGGGTATGACGGTGTCTTCTTCAGCCGGGGCGATCAGATCCTTGGCCAGCGGGTGCTGACGGTTGACCAGCGTGCGGCTGGAACGAATGGTGAGCACACCGCCACCCGTCATCGCGTCGCGGGCGTTTACCGCCAGGTTGATGAGCACCTGCTCGAGCTGCCCCTGGTCGGCGCGCACATGGCCGATGTCGCGGCCATGCGTCATCTTCAATTCGATATTTTCGCCGATCAGGCGACGGATGAGGTTGGAAAGCTCAGCCAGTACGTCGGTCAGATCGAGAATTTTCGGCTGCAGCGTTTGGCGGCGTGAGAACGCGAGAAGCTGGCGCACCAAATTCGCCGCACGGTTAGCGTTCTGTTTGATCTGCATGATATCGGCAAACGACTGGTCGCCCGCCGGGTGGCGCATCAGCAGCAGGTCACAAAAGCCGATCATGGCAGTCAGGAGGTTGTTGAAGTCATGCGCAACGCCCCCGGCCAGCTGGCCCACGGCCTGCATCTTCTGCGAGTGCGAGAAGCGCAGCTCAAGATTTTTCTGCTCGGTAATGTCGTTTAAGTGGAGTATCAGATGGTCGCCAAGCTCGGCATCGTTGGCCTGGGTAAAATAGGCCGAGACGATCAGCTCCACACCGCCGGGCAGCACAAGCTCCAGCGGCAGGGCAATGCCTGCATTCTTGCCGGCCTGCACATCAAGCATGATCTGCTTGGCTTCTGCCTTGCGGCCTTCGGCAATGAGCTCGAGGAATGGTAGCGGCAAGCGATCCAGACATTGCTGCTGGGTAAGCGCATGGAACATGCGATTGCCGGAGATGATATTGGCCTTGCCATCGAGCTTGGCGATGGCAATAGGCGAGTTCTCAATGAAATCTTCGAGCTGCTTTTCCACGAAACGTCTATCCTACGGGAACAGCAGCGTCATGTAGCAAAGCGGAACAGCCGGTGATCTTGCCGTGATCGTCGCGGATAACGCGCTGGCTTAAGAACGACGTCACCTTGCCACCGTGTTTTGCTTGCAACATAATGGGCATTTCGCGGTTCTCGATAGCCACGGCGTGAGGCCCCGAATCGGGATGGATGATGTCTTTGAGCGAAAGGCCGCAGGAGATAATCTCGCCATCGGCAAAGCCGAGCCATTGGTCGAGCACCGAATTAGTATAAATGATGTTTCCCAGCGGCCCGGTCATGTACATGCCCATGTTCATCGTGCCTACCACATGGGAGAACAGCGTAACCACCGATTTGTTAAGCATATCGAATTGCTGGAAGGCCGAATCCATGCCTTCGCTACTTCGCTTCTCGATAAACTCGCGGCCACGCAGCAGAATGAAACCGTGCGGACGCAGAATCGGCTCCACCGACATCACAATTTTGTGGAACTCGTCATGGCCAGTGCGCACAACAAAGATAACCTTGCTGAAACCGCCGCGCTCAATGGAGGCCAAAATCTCCTCGCGATCTTCGCGGGTCACTTTGCTGTGATCGAGCCACACATCCAGCGTGCGTTGCGGCTGGCGTAGAAACGCGGGGAACATATCCTGGAAGGCACGGTCGAGATAGGTGATCATGCCGTCTTGCTTGATGATGAGGCAGAATTTGTGGTTGATGCCGATGGCCGAAGAGAACAGCGCATTCTGGAACTCGGTGGCCAGCAGCAGGTCATAGCTGCGCTGCACGGCCAAGGTGGCATACCAGCCGGCACCGCCGATAATCGCGAACAACGCCGCCACCAAAAGAGTGCGATTTTGCACGAGCAACGAAAGCAAAATGCAGATCAGCAGGGTGACGACCATCACCATCATTAAGGTGACGACGGCAGGGTAGCGCTTGCGCGCCGCGAAATCCGGAACACCGCCCGCGGCTCCCGAAGCGTTGGAGCGCAAATCAAAGTAGCGGCTGCTTCCAACCATGCCCGACCCTTATGTGACGATTAAACCCCCCTGACTTTAGGAATTTCTTACAAAATAACAATAGGTTTTTTATAAAATGCGTTAACGGCTAAACTGCAGAGCTAGGGAAGGATTTAATTCTTCAAGGCTGGGTTGCGTGAGTTTGCAGGCCTTGAATGCTTCAAGCACCGCCTGGTGCAGGCCCTTTACGTGTGCCTGCATCTGCTTGTCGCCTTTGGCAATAGCCGACAGATCCTGCATCAGCGCGCTTGAATCGGTGAAGCGTGTCACCGCCTCGCTCAAACTTGCCGCCGGGCCGCCATAGCTCGGGGCTTCGCGCTCCTTGTGGGCAAGCCCCTGATAAATGGCGGTCAGCGTCATCAGCACGCAAAGGTCGTGGCGGGCGTCCGAGGCCGGGCTCATGAACTCGGCGCGCGCGGGATGCACATCGAGGCCCTGCACACGGTCCGCGGTGGTGAACGCCCCCGGCAAACGCTGCGTAAACCCTAAGAAACCGGAGTCATTATGCATGCCTACATCGGTGATGATATCAGGGTAGACCTTATGGCGCGTATACCCCTGGGGGCTCGGCGCAATCAGCAGCGTATCGGCACTGACATAGCTATACAGCGCGTCGTTGATGGCCAAGCGGCGGTTGACCGGCAACATCGTCTTGCCGCGCTCGAAAATATTGTTGCCCTCCTTGTCCCAGAGGCTAAAATTCACATGCAGCCCTGAAGTGTGCAACACCCGCGATTCCTGATCCGGAAACTGCCATTTACAGCAGTCAACAACGCTATATCAGCAGCTTATGTGCCTGGACGGCGCATAGGCTTCTTGCCCTTGAGCTGGTAAACGTAGGAGATGACCTTGGCCACCGCCTCATATTGAGCGATGGGAATTTCCTGGTCGATCTCAGTGCTGGCAAAGAGCGCGCGCGCCAAGGGCGGGTTTTCTACCACCGGCACGTTGTGCTCCTTGGCCAGATCGCGGATGCGAAACGCCACCAGATCCTGACCCTTGGCCACCACCACCGGCGCACGCATGCTGGTGGTGTCGTATTGCAGCGCCACGGCAAAGTGGGTCGGGTTGGTGATGATCACGTCGGCCTTAGGCACGTTCTGCATCATGCGGTTGCGCGCGCGCTCCATACGCAGACGACGCAACCGCCCCTTGATGACCGGGTCACCCTCGGACTGCTTGTACTCGTCCTTGATCTCCTGTTTGGTCATGCGCAGCGACTTGCTGTATTGCCAGCGTTGGTACATCAGATCCAGCAGCGCAATGAGGAACATCACGATCAGCACACCAATGAGCATACGTTCGGCCAGCGCCGCCAGGAAGACTAACAGCCCTTGCGTCGTACCGTCGGGCAGCTGCACCAGATGCGAAAGATCCGCTTTCACCGAGACATAGGCCACGATGCCCACCACCGAGATCTTGGTGATGTTCTTGATGAACTCCACCAGCGAGCGCAAAGAGAATAAACGCTTGAGGCCTGCCATGGGCGAGATCTTGCTGAGCTTTGGCACAAGCGACTCCGAGCTGATGAGCAGGCCGTTTTGCAAAAAGCCACTGGCCAGCGCCGCCAACACCGAAGCAAGCAGTGGGGCAGCCAGAATCAATAGGCTGCCAAACGCCACATCGCGAAGCAAATGCCCAATCGAATTTATATCGGTAGCCATCGAATCGACGTCGCTGATAAAGGGGGCAAGCAGCCGGCTGGTGTTTCGGAAGATCGAAGGCATGAACAGCACCAGGGTGAAGGCCAACACCATGAGCATGAGGAAGCTTCCCACCTCACGGGAGGTGGGCACATTGCCCTTCTCGCGAGCCTCTTCCAACCGTTTGGATGTGGGGTCTTCTGTTTTGGACTCTTGGTCCTTATCGTCATCGGCCATGCATTCCTCCTAGGGCGAAAGGAAGGCAATGATACCGGCGCGGAAATACTCCATATACCACGTCATGATCGCACCGATGGAAAGCATCAGAATGATAAAACTGATGAGCAGTTGTGGGGCCATCAGTATGAAAAAGACCTGCATATTGGGCATCAGGCGCGAGATAATGCCCGCCGCCAGATAGATGATGAGGCCGATCACGATATGCGGGGCCGCCAGCTGAATGGACATGCTGAACGCATCGTTCACACTGCGTGTGACGTGCTGGGCAAAATCGGCGATCGGCGGGAACTGCCCGGGAAGGAAAAGCGTGTAGCTATCCACCAGGCCGCGCAGCATCACATGGTGCAGATCGGTGGTAAACAGCAGCACCAGGGCAGTCAGGCCCAGCAAATTGCCCACCGACGTGCTCTGGCTTTGCACGGCAGTTACGTCCTGGGTCAACGCCGAGGCCAGGCTCGATTGGAAGGCGATGATCATGCTGGCGAACTGAATGGCCACGATCAGCAGGCGGCTCACCCCGCCGATAAAAATGCCGATGATGATCTCGGCCAGCAGCATGTTCACCAGGCTGAAAAGATCGGCGGGTAGTGGGGGTATATTGTTCAGCGCCGCAGCGACCACCAGGCTGAATACCAGGGCCAGCAGCAGGCGGATGCGCACGGAAACATAGAACTCGCCGAAGCCGGGCAGCAACATCAGCGCCGAACCGAGCCGACAGAAGACGAAGAAGAACGCAAACAGCTCGGTGACCAAAAACTGCGAAAGCATACGCCCGCCTACTATTCTAGCTTATTATTCCAGGTGTACGATCTTATCTTGCAGCTTATGCGCATAATCGGTGAGCGTTTGCACCATGAAGGGCAGCGCCACCGAAAGGGTGATGAGCATGGCCAGCACTTTGGGCACGAAGGTGAGCGTGGCTTCCTGCACCTGGGTGAGCGCCTGGAACAACGCGATGATGAGACCCACCAACAGCGCAATCACCATCGACGGTGCGGAGATCAGGATCAGAACGTAGATCCCTTCGCGGATGATTTCGATAACCTCAGGTGCTTCCATACGCCTCACTATAGGCGAGCACTACCCGCTTGCCAATCACTCTCTTGCGGCGCTCGCCTATACCGGCATGCGCAGGATTTCCTGGTAGGCGTTGATGACCTTATCGCGCACAGCCACCACGGTGTTGAGCGTGAGCTCGGCGTTGGAGACGGCAGCCACCAGATCGCTCAAATCTACCTTGCCGGTAGCCAGCGTGTCGAGCTTTACGGCCTCGGCTTCATACTGGCTGTTCATGGCGCTTTCGGCGGCGCTCTCCAGCATCTGCGAGAACGACGCCTGGTTGGGCTGTTCCTGGGGCTGTTCCTTGATGCCCTCCAGCATTTTGAGCTGGTTGCGATAAGCGTTGGCGGCTGTAAGCGTGTTGGCGTTTATCATATGCGAACCTTACCTTAATTAGCGAAGCAAGTCCAGCGTGCGCGCGAGCATCGCTTTGGAAACTTCAATGACGTTCATGTTGGCTTCATAGCCCCGACGCGCTTCGCGCATATCCATCATTTCCACGATGGGGTTGACGTTGGGGTAGAGCACATAGCCCTGCTCGTTAGCCGCCGGATGCGACGGCTCGTATCTGCTGATGAAGTCAGAATTATCTTGCCCGTATTTAGTGATCTTCACGGTTTCGATGCCAAGCTCGCGGTTGAGCACATTCTCAAACGCCACCGTCTTGCGGCGATACGGCTCGGATCCAGGGGTCGAGCCGGTGGCGCTGGAGTTGGCGATATTCTGGGCCACCACCTTTAAACGTTCGCCTTGTGCGCGCATCCCGGCCGCGGCGATTTTCACTGAGTCGCTAAGCATGGTTCATTCTCCTTACATTACGCGCCACCGCCCGGCCGACCGATCGCCGTGCGGAACATATCCACCGTTTTTGCATAGATGCTGATGACCTTCTGGTATTCGCCCTGGTTCTCGGCGATCTTGGCCATTTCCTCTTCCACGGCGATATTATTGCCGTTGGGGTTGAGCTCATCGGTCTTGCTTGCTTTGATCTCCTGTGCTGACGTCATCGCGCTGCCTTGCGGCGTAATGTGACCACTACTGGTGCGCATCATCTGCACCTGGCCGGGGCCAGTGCTCAGCCCGGCGATCATCTTCTGAAAATCGGGCTTGCGAAGATCGCGCGCCTGGTAGCCCGGCGTGTCGGCATTGGCAATATTTTGCGCCAGCACCGATTGCCGATCCGACAAATAATTGAGCTTGGCCTTCATTACCTGAAACAGGGGTAGACTGGCATAATCCATAGCGTTACCCAAAATATTTGTTATATAGGTAAAATTTACCTACTTTGCGCATAAATGTAAAGCCTTTTGTTGCAGGCCCTGTAATTTATTTGCATTTGTGCAAGTTTTAGGCCAAAACAATAACCATGCATATTCCGCCAGAAGGCTAGGGAAAGGGTTCGCCAAATGCTTTATTTAACAAGGAAAATCGGCGAATCGATCATTATTAACAATAACATCGAACTCACCGTGGTGGATGTTCGCGGTAAAACCGTGAAGCTGGGCTTTTTATTCCCCAAAGAAGCCACCATCCTGCGCAAAGAACTGCATCAGAAGATCCAAGAAGAGAACTTGGCGGCAGCCACCGGCGGCGAGGAGCTGCTTGATGTCGAGTTCGACTTAAGCGGCCTAGAAGCCGACAAGGACGACAGCCGTGGCAACCGCTGACGACGACAAAAGCCAGACCTTCGACAAGAACCGCCTGGCCGTTGCCCTGCAATATGAAATGGGCAAGGACATCGCCCCTAAGGTCTCGGCCAAGGGTAAAGGCTATCTGGCCGAGCAGATCATCAAGCTCGCCCGCGAGCACAACATCGAGATCCGCCAGGACCGCGACCTGGCCACGCTGCTGGAGAAGCTCGACATCAACACCCCCATTCCGCTGGAGGCATACGCTGCGGTAGCCGAGATCATCTCCTATATCTACAAGGCCAACAACAAAGCCAGGAAGCCATGACCAGTAAACCCGAAGTGCTTTTCAAAGAGATCGAAACCTTCATCAGCGACAGCCGCGCGCTTTTGCAAAGCGGCGCGATCGTCGAACTATCCGGGCTGGATGAACGCGTGCGCATCATGTGCGAAGCCGTGCTCGAACTTTCGCAAAGCGACCGCCTGGAACACGCCGACCGCTTGCAGCAGCTACTATGGGGACTGGGAGATCTGGGCGAGACCATGGGCCATTACCGCGACGCGATGGCCGAAGAGATACGGCATTTATCGCATCACCAAAAAGCCAATGTTGCCTACCGCACCACTGAAAATATCGACAACTACAAGAAGGATGAAAACTAGTGGATACGGTAGATCCTGCACGTTTTGTCATGGCTTTTGCAGTCGTCCTGGGGCTTATCGGGCTGCTGGCGCTGGTGCTAAAGCGCTATGCCGGCATCAAAAATGTCAGCGCGCCGTGGCTTGCCCGCAATGGAAATAACGGGCGTATCAAGCTCGTCGAAACGCTATACTTGGACACGCGCCGCAAAGTGGTGCTGCTAAAACGCGACGATACGGCCCATCTGGTGCTGATGGCCGACGGCCGCGAAACCCTGCTTGAAACCTTCACGGACACGCACGATGAAACACCTGCTGCATAAAACCGCCCCCCTGCTCTTGCTGGCGCTATTGCTTACCCCCGCGCTGGCCCATGCGCAGTCGATGACGGTGGATCTGGGCGAGACCACATCGGGCAGCGCTTCGGCGCGCCTGATCCAGCTGGTCATACTGATGACGGTGCTGACGCTTGCACCTTCCATTCTGGTGATGATGACCTCGTTCATGCGCATCATCATCGTTCTGTCGTTCCTACGTTCGGCGCTAGGCCTGCAGCAAACCCCGCCCAACCAGGTGCTCACCTCGCTGGCGCTGTTCCTCACCCTGTTCATCATGGCCCCGGTGTTCGAGCAGTCTTACAATGACGGTATCAAACCGCTCATCGAAGAAGAGATCACCGAAGAGCAGGCCTTCGAGCGCACGGCCCAGCCCTTCCACACCTTCATGATGCACCACGTGCGCGAGAAGGACCTGAAACTCTTCGTCGACATGTCCCCAGGCCTGGAGATCGAAAAGGCCGAGGACACGCCCTTTAAAGTGCTGCTACCCGCCTTCATGATAAGCGAGCTCAAGCGCGCATTCGAGATCGGCTTCCTTATCTTCATCCCCTTCATCATCATCGACATGCTGATCGCGTCCATCCTCATGGCCATGGGCATGATGATGCTGCCGCCGGTGGTGATCTCGCTGCCGTTCAAGCTCATCTTCTTCGTGATGATGGATGGGTGGTATATGCTCAGCGGTAGCCTCATCAAGAGCTTCGGCACGATCTGATGCATATCGTAGCCTCCATCCTGACGATCGCTTTCATGGCGCTGATGCTCTCCACCGCGTTTACCTTTGCTGCCGGCCTGCTAATCGCCGTGCTTGCCTTTTCGGTGCTGCTGGTGGTGTTTTCCTACGCACGCGCCATGATGCATCGCATCATGTTCATTCACGATGTGGAAGAGCGCGAACGCGCCCAGACCAGCAACACTGTCATCGAGGGTGAATACCGCGACGTGACCGACAGCAAGCCTAAGAAAAAATAACCCGCACCACGGCTATAGACCCCGCACTCATAACACGCACGGCCCCGGGGTGATGCGCCCCAGCAGCGCCTTTACCCCGCTATCGATGAGTTCGTACACCGCGTCGAACGCGTCCTGGCCGCTATAATACGGATCGGGCACATCGAGCGTGCCGGCAATGCCCGCATAGGGCAGGAATAGCTCAAGCACAGCTTTGCTGCCGGAGGGTTGCAGGCGTTTGAGCGTTTGCAGATGCCCGGTATCCATCGCCAGGATCAGGTCATATTCATGGAAATCTTTCACGCTCACACGCATGGCGCGCTGCGCACTTATATCCACCCCGCGGCGTTTGGCCGTGGCGATGCTTCGGCTATCGGGGGCCTCCCCCACATGATAGCCCTGCGTGCCGGCAGAGGCCACCAGCACATTAAGCTGCATGCGCATCGCGTAGTGGCGCAGCACCCCCTCGGCGGTGGGTGAGCGGCAGATGTTTCCGGTGCAGACAAAGAGGATTTTCATGCCTGTTTTATATGAGAAATCAGCGCTCAACACAATCACACAAATAGTTTGTGAAAATACCCTATTGACTTAGTAGGAATTAATCTATACTAATTATATATACTTTAACCGGACAGACCGGACACAAGGAGCTAAACCGAATGCTTTCCATGAAAGCCAAATATGCCATCCGCGCCTTGCAGGTGCTGGCGGCAAACGAGGGTAAAACGCTGCAAAGCAAGACCATCGCCAAGGAAGCTGATGCACCCATCAAATTCCTGGAGAGCATTTTGCTGGAGCTGAAGAACCACGGCATGGTGGAAAGTAAACGCGGGATCTTTGGTGGATATTTCCTCAACGTTCCTGCAAAAAAAATTCGGCTTGGCGATGTCATCCGCATCATCGACGGCATGCTGGCTCCCATTCGCTGCGCCAGCGTGACGAATTTCGAACGATGTGACGATTGTACGGACGTTGCCACCTGCAGCATCCGCCACATGATGGTTGACGTAAGAAATGCGATCGCCGGCGTACTCGACAACAAGACCCTGGCGGAGATGTTACCAACACCAACGAAACCCAAAAAAGGGGGCCACGCCAATGTCAAACCACGACTCAAGGTTAGTTGAGCAACATATATTAGAAGCCATTCGTAGCCTCAAATACGGCGCTGTCGAGATACTTATTCACGACTCGCGTGTCGTGCAGATCGAAAAGACCGAGAAGACACGGTTTGAAAACCCCCGCAACGCTGTGGCAAACCAAGCCTAAACATCCATAACTATCCATCATCTATCATCAGGAGAGCGTCATGAGACACACCCTACTTTCCAGCACGGCGCTTGCGGCCTTGCTGGCCGTTACCACCCCCACCCTTGCGCTGGCCGACGCCGAAACCGAGGCCTTGCGCGCCCAGGTCAAGCTGCTGGAAAAACGCCTTGAACAACTTGAGAAAAAGCAAGCCGCCGCCCCAGCTGCTGCGCCTAAAACTTCGTATAGCGCCGCGCCGCAAATTGAGAACCGTGTTGCCATACTCGAACGCAAGCAAGAGCTCGCCGTCGAAGATGCCAAGGCCAAGGCTGAAAAGAACCCCAACGTCGAGATCGGCAGCAAAGGCTTTGCCCTGACCTCGGCCGACAAACAATATTCGCTGCGTATGCGCGCCTATGCACAGGCTTCCTCGCGCAGCTTCCTGGACAACAGCAACACCACCAGCGTGAACACCTTCACCGTGCGCAGCGCCCGCCCGATCATCGAAGCCAAGATGACTGATTACTTCAACGGCCGCATCATGCTGGACTTCGGCGGCGGCAATACTCGCCTGCTGGACGCATATATGGACTTCAAGCCCGACCCGCAATCCAGGCTCGCCACGCTGCGTCTGGGTAAGTTCAAAGTGCCGCTGGGTATCGAGCGCTGGCAGTCTGAGCAGGAGCTGCTGTTCGCCGAGCGCGGGCAGACCACCAACCTCGTGCCTTTCCGCGACGTAGGCGCGATGCTGCTGGGTGAGGTCATCCCCGATCAGTTGGAATACCAAATTTCCGTGGGTAACGGTGCTGCCGATATCGGCGACCCCAACACCGACACCGACAACCACCGCGAGCTGACGGGCCGCATCTTCGCGCATCCGCTGCGCTGGTCCGATCTGGGCTGGGCTCGCGGCCTGGGCCTTGGCGTGGCGGGCAGCGTGGGCAAGCACACCGGCACAACGGCCGCACCGGGCCTGACAACGGGTTATGTGACCATGGGCCTTTCTCGCTACTTCACCTATAACGGCACGAGCGTTGCCAACGGCGACCAATGGCGCGTAAACCCGCAAGCTTACTATTATAACGGACCTTTCTCGCTGCTGGGTGAATATATCAGCAACGGGCAAAAGCTGCGCAACGGCACGACCGACCGCGTCATCAAGAACGATGCGTGGAACGCCATCGCCACTTATGTGCTCACCGGCGAAGATGCAAGCTTCGACGGCGTGAAGCCGGCCAACAGCTTCGACTGGAAGAACGGCCATTGGGGCGCGTTCGAGGTCGCGGGCCGGGCCGGTATGCTCAACGTCGATGACGATGTGTTCCCGACCTTTGCCAGTCTTGCCACCTCCGCCAAGCAAGCCAGCGAAACATCCGTGGGCATCAACTGGTATCTTAACAACTCGGTCAAGCTGAACCTCGACTACGCCGTCACGAAATTCGACGGCGGCGCGGCAGGCGGCGCTGACCGCGAGACGGAAAAAGCCGTCTTGACGCAAGCGCAATTCCGGTTCTAACTCTTGACCTTTACGAAAGGACCTTACCATGAAACTTGCTCATCTATTGGTGGCGGCCGCTACCGTCACGCTGGCCGGCCACTCTCTGGCAGCGCGTGCTGCCGACACGGTTGAACTGCTCAACGTCTCCTACGATCCGACGCGCGAACTCTATGATGAGGTGAACAAGCTGTTCATCGCCGATTGGAAAAGCAAGACCGGCCAAGACCTGAAGATCACCCAGTCGCATGGCGGCTCGGGCAAGCAGGCCCGCTCGGTGATCGACGGCCTGAAGGCAGATGTGGTGACACTGGCCCTGGCCTATGATATCGACGTGATCGCTGAAAAGGGCAAGCTGCTGCCACTGGATTGGCAGAGCAAGCTGCCGCATAACAGCTCGCCTTATACCTCCACCATCGTGTTCCTGGTACGCAAGGGCAACCCCAAGCAGATCAAGGACTGGGGCGATCTGGTCAAAGAAGGTGTGCAGGTCATCACCCCTAACCCGAAGACCTCCGGCGGCGCACGCTGGAACTATCTGGCGGCATGGGGCTATGCTAAGGAAACGTTCAGCGGCGACGAAGCCAAGATCAAGGAATTCGTAGCCAAGCTGTTCAAGAACGTGCCGGTGCTTGATACGGGTGCGCGCGGCTCCACCACCACCTTCGTGCAGCGCGGCATCGGCGATGTGCTGATCGCCTGGGAGAACGAAGCCTTCCTTGCCGAAAAAGAGATCGGCAAGGGCCAGTTCGAGATCGTGGTTCCCTCTATCAGTATTCTGGCCGAACCGCCGGTTGCTATGGTAGAAAAGAACACCGAGCGCAAAGGCACGAGCGAAGTGGCCAAGGCGTATCTGGAGTTCCTCTATACCCCCGCCGCGCAGGAGGTAATCGCCAAGCACTACTACCGCCCGAGCGACGAAAAGGTCGCTGCTAAATACAGCAGCAAATTCCCGCAGGTCAAAAACTTCAACATCTTGGATTTCGGTGGCTGGAAAGCAGCCCAGCAAAACCATTTCGATGATGGCGGAACGTTCGACCAGATCTACGGCAAATAGCCCATTAACAGCTTAAAAAGCCGGCGTTTCATACGCCGGCTTTTTTTATGGCACGCCGGCGTCGATGCGCTATACTCACGCCATGATAACTCATGAATACACTACCCTTTCCTCGCCGGTCGGCACGCTCACGCTGGTAGCAAGCCAGCGCGGGCTTTGCGGGCTTTATTTTGAAAGCAGCAAGCAGCACGCCCACCTTGCACGCATGGAACAAGAAGGCACGCTGGCCAAGAACGCAGGCAATAAAACGCTGGCAAAAACCGCCCAGCAACTGGGCGAATATTTCGCCGGCAAGCGCCAGCAATTCGACGTGGCGCTGGATATGCAGGGCACACATTTTCAGCTGGTGGCCTGGCGCGCGCTGCAAACCATTCCTTACGGCCAGACGCGCTCTTACAGCGCGCAGGCGCAAGTCATGGGCGATGCGAAAAAGGCCCGTGCGGCCGGCATGGCCAATGGCCGAAACCCCATTTCTATTATCGTGCCGTGCCACCGCGTGGTGGGCGCCAGCGGCTCGCTGACCGGCTTTGCCGGTGGCTTAAAGGCCAAGCAATTCCTGCTTGAGCACGAACTCAAATACTGCGCCTGATGCTGCTTCGCCGCCCACCGCCTGCCGTTGCTATCACCGTTTCCTATGGCGATGGGGTGGGCCCCGAGATCATGGAAGCCGTGCTCGATATTCTGCGTGATGCTGAGGCCTGGCTTTCTATCGAGGTAATCGAAGCGGGCCAACGCATCTATGATATGCAAAGCCACGAGGCGATGCTGCCCTCAGCCTGGGAAAAACTCCACCGCACGAAAATTCTGCTGCAAGGCCCGGTAAGCGAGCCCGAAGAACGCCAAAGCCTTTACAGCTCGCTTCGCCACCGCATGAATATCACCGAGGGCTACCGCGTGGATACACCCCACGGCGCAGCCGATGTGCATATGGGCGAAGGCTTCATCTGGTTCACGCCTGCGCACGGCACGCAGGCCGAGCTGGGAGGCACGGGCAACGCCAACCCCGCTTCGATGCTGCTGGCAGCCATGCTGTTGCTGCAACATATCGGCCAGCATGAAGCCGCCGCCCGCGTGCAGCGCGCGCTGTTCTCGCTGCCGCCGGACCATGGCCTTGGCACGGCGGAATTCACCCAGGCCATACTGGAGCGCTTATGGAACTGAGCAAACTTTCGGCGCAATACTATTGGCAGGTGGCCAGCACCTTCGTGATAGGGTTCATGTTTTTCACGCTGATGTGCGGCCCCATCCTCAACGATACCGATGTACCCTGGCATCTGGCCACCGGCGCATGGCTGCTGGAGCATGGCAAGATTCCAGCCACTGACCCGTGGTCTTTCGTAAGCGGGGCTGCACCGTGGTATAACCTTTCTTGGTTGTGGGATGTGGTGCTCGGCCTGGTCGAGCGCGCGGGCGGGCAGCTGGGCGTGGTGCTGTTTGCCGCATTCGTGGGTGCTTCGTGTCTGGCCTTCCTGGCGGCGCAATTGCTTGCACGCGATATTCACCCTTCGGCGGTGACACTGACACTCATGGCAGCTTGCCTGTGCCTGGTGGATTTCATCACCGCGCGGCCCCAGCTTTCGGGTTATGCGTTCGTGCTGGTGTTCCACGCTATTTTGCACCAAAGCCGCAGCCAACAAAAATATGGCGCGCTGCTGGTGCTGCCTGCCCTGATGCTCGTCTGGGCCAATATGCATGGCAGCTTCATCGCCGGCTTCACATTGCTTGGGGCGTATGGCATCGAGGCGATCTTCACCCGCCAGTATAAATGGCTCGTGCGGCTAGTTGCAATCTCCGTCGCCTGTGTGGGCTTTTCGCTTATCAACCCCTACGGCCCGGAGGTGGCCATCGGCGCGCTACGCACGCTCAATGGCGCTGCCAGCGCCTATATCATCGAATGGCTGCCGTTTACGTTTTCCACCAGCCTTGGGGTTTCGCTGTGGCTGCTACTGTTTATCCTGGCGGGTAATATACGCACGCCGGGTATCGCCCTTGCCGATAAGATACTGGCGGTAGCCTGGCTGGTGGCCACGCTGTTCATCATGCGCAACGGGGCCATCTTCATGCTGCTTTCCGCGCCTTACCTGGCCCACTGCCTGGACGCAGCAACGCGCGACCTAAGGCAGGTACGCACACCTTCTTTATTGCTGCACATCGCACAGCGCCAAAGTGCTTCCAAGCTTTGCGCTGCAAGTGCTACCATCGCCCTCTTGTTCAGCGCCGGGCTTTACGCAAGCCCGCATGAGGGACGCATCCAAACGCCCGAGCGCTCGGCGCGCGATGCCATCGACTATGCGCTGGCCAACCACCCCAAGGAAAAATATCTCACCGACTTTAACTTAGGCGGTGAAGTGATCTACCGCGCGGGCGGAAAACTTGCCATGTTCATGGATAGCCGCGCCGGCACGGCCTATAGCGAGCAGGCCATGCTCGACTACCTGGATTTCATCTGGCTGCATGAAGGCTGGGAACAAAAAATGGCCGATTACGGTGTCACCGGCATCATCGTGCAGCAGGGCACGCCCTTTACCAAAGCCTATGAAAACGGCCTGTATCGGGACCGTTGGCAGCTTGTATTTGCGGGAAAGATGGCAAGCGTATATATTGCGCGTCCATAATCATCTTTAGGGGACATCATGTCGAACCAGGACAATCACTTGCTTGAGACCATCAAAAGCGTTTTTGTGCCCATTCACCAAGCCGGGTGGATGTTCATCGCCATCTTCGCGCTGGTAGCGCTGCTGCTGAGCCTGGCATCGGCCACGCTGGGCTGGATCGGCCTTATCATCACCGCCTGGTGCGTGTACTTCTTCCGCGACCCGGACCGAATCACCCCCATCCGCGAAGACCTGGTAGTAAGCCCGGCCGACGGCGTGGTGCAGAAAATCGTGACCATGGTTCCCCCCGCCGAGCTGGAGCTGGGCAGCGAGCCGCGCGTGCGCATCAGCATTTTCCTGAACGTCTTCGACGTGCACGTCAACCGCATCCCCATTGCCGGCAGCATCAGCAAGCTGCATTACTACCCCGGCAAGTTCCTCAATGCCTCACTGGATAAAGCCAGCGAAGAGAACGAACGCCAATGTATCCGCATCACCACCTCCAACGGCACGCATTTCGGCGTAGTGCAGATCGCGGGCCTCGTCGCCCGACGCATCCTGTGCTATCTGCAGGACGGCCAGTCGGTTAAGACTGGTGAGCGCTTCGGCATCATCCGCTTTGGCAGCCGCACCGATATTTACCTGCCGCCGAATGTGGGCACGCTGGTCATCGAAGGCCAACGTGCCATCGGCGGTGAAACGGTGCTGGCAGATCTAACCAGCAGCGAAGCCCCGCGCGTAGGCACGAAACACTAGGAGCTGCCATGCGCCAAAGCCAAACACACCGCGAACAGGCCCGCCGCCGCTTGCTGCGCCGCCAGCCCATCTCGCGCCTGTTCCCCAACATGATCACCGTGGCCGGTCTTTGTTGTGGGCTTTCGGCCATTCGCTTCGCCATGACGGGCCGCTGGGAACTGGCCGTTTCGTTCATCCTGGCCGCTGCCATAATCGACGGGATGGATGGGCGCGTCGCGCGCATGCTGGGGGCCACCAGCAATTTCGGCGCACAGCTGGACTCGCTGTCGGACTTTATCTGCTTTGGTGTGGCCCCGGCCCTGCTGCTATATATGTGGCAGCTCAACCAGGCCGGCGATATAGGCTGGGCCGCGGTGCTGTTCTTCTCGGTGTGCACGGCGCTGCGGCTTGCACGCTTTAACACCAGCCTGCTGGATGAGAACAAAGAGCCATGGGAGAAGAAATTCTTCACCGGCGTACCTGCACCAGCTGGCGGCATCCTGTGCCTGCTGCCGCTTATCATCAGCCTTCAATTTGGCGGGGCACAAGCCGTAATCCCCACCCTGCTTTGCGTGGTGCATGTGGTGGTGGTCGGCGCGCTTATGGCAAGCCGCATCCCCACCTTCGCCGGCAAACATCTGCACATCCGCCATGAACAGATCCTGCCTTTCATGGTGATTGGCAGCCTAGGCCTGGTGCTGTTCATTATCCAGCCTTGGCTGTTCTTATCGCTGCTGTCGCTGGGCTACCTGGTGTCGATCTATTTCAGCATCCGCCACTGGCGCACGTTAAAAACCCAATCGGCCATCTGGCACCGCGAGCAAGAAGGTGCGCCAGCCTTCCAGTCCGACGTGGAACTGCAATCCGCCGAGCAGGAATAGCCGCTAGCCGTGGCGTATTTTCATAATTAAGATGGTGAGCGCCATCGCAAACGTAATGCCGTTGGCCAGCATCAGCGAGGGGCTGTTAAGCATCACCCCATAGATGAACCACAGGCCGATGCCGCTGGTAATGAGCACATACATCCCTAAGGACAAGCTGGTGGTGTGCTTCTCGCGAAGCACCTTAACCAATTGAGGAATATAGGCTGCTGTGGTTAAAAACGCCGCCAGCATACCGATCCATTCCGGGTTCATAGGCCTGCTTCCTAGAGTATGGTTGACAATAGCGCCTTATCTTCTAAACCCTTTAGCAGGTTATTCAAGCGATTACATATGACAAAAACACTGCTCCCCATTGGTTGCTACGATGTGCTGCCTCCCTACGCGCGCCAGGAGTCAGAGCTTTCTAGCACCCTGCTTTCGGTGTTTGAAAGCTTCGGCTATGAGCAGGTCGCCCCGCCTTTACTGGAATACAGCGATAATATGCTGGCCGGGCGCGGCGTCAGCCTTTCCTCGCAGATCTTCCGCGTGATGGACCCAGGCGCGCACCGCGTCATGGGCATCCGCGCCGACATCACCTTGCAAATTGCGCGCATTGCCGCCAACCGTCTTTCGCACAGCCCGCGCCCGCTTCGCCTGTGCTATAATGGCCTGATTCTGCGCATGCAGGGCGAGCAGCTCAAAGGCGATCGCCAGCTGCGCCAAACCGGCATCGAACTCATCGGCGCTGCCTCGCCCGAGGCCGACGCTGAAGTTATCATCGTGGCGGCCGAAGCACTCAAGCGCGCCGGTGTGAAGCAAATTTCCATAGACCTGAACCTGCCCGGTATCGTGGGTTGCCTACTGGCTTCGGAAAAACTCGATAACGAAGAACTCACCCGCCTGTTCGCAGCCGTTGCGCATAAGGACATCTCCACCATCAAGAGCATCAACTTCAGCTACCGCGACACGCTGGTGGCTTTGCTGCAATCGGCCGGCCCCGCCCGCGAAGCGCTTGCCGCCATTGCACGAATGGATCTGCCCGAAAGCGCACGCCGCCAATGCCAGGACCTACAAGAAGTAGTGTCCATCCTAAGCGGGGCGCAGAACCCGAACTGGACGCTGACCATCGACGCGGCAGAAAATCGCGGTCTGGCATATCACTCGGGCATCAGCTTCTCCATCTTCGTGCCGGGCATCGCCACCGAAGTGGGGCGCGGTGGGCGCTACCTGGTCGAGGGCGAAAAGACCGCGCAAGATGTGGAAGCTACCGGCTTCACCCTGTATGTGGAAACCCTGCGTGATCTGCAGCTGAACCAGAAGGCGCAAAAGCGCGTCTTTATCAAGGACGGCATCAACAGCGAACAGGCCGCCACTTTGCGCGCCGAAGGCTACATCACCATCAATGCGCTCAGCGAATACGGGCGCGACGAAGCCGAGGCCAAACGCCTGGGCTGCGGATATATCTGGGATAATAATTCAGTGAAAGCACTAGCATGACAAACGTAGCGGTTATCGGTTCGCAATGGGGCGATGAAGGCAAAGGTAAAGTGGTGGATTGGCTGTCTGAGCGCGCCCATGTGGTGGTACGTTTCCAGGGTGGGCACAATGCCGGCCACACGCTGGTCATCGACGGTGTCACCTACAAGCTTTCACTGCTGCCATCGGGCATCGTGCGCAAGAACAAACTCTCCATCATCGGTAATGGCGTGGTGGTAGACCCGTGGGCACTGCTTTCGGAGATCGAGTCGGTCTCCAAGCTCGGCGTGGACGTAACCCCCGATAATTTACGCATCGCCGAGAACGCACCGCTCATTCTTCCCATTCACCGCCAGGTGGACCAAACGGTGGAGGCCATGCGCGACAAAGCCTCCGGGGGGGCAGGCAAAATAGGCACGACGGGCCGCGGCATCGGCCCAGCCTATGAAGACAAGGTAGGCCGCCGCGCCATTCGCGTGTGCGACCTGGCCGAGCCCGACACACTCAAAACCAAGCTCGAACATTTGCTCGCGCATCACAACGTGCTGCTGGAAGCTGCCGGTGGCAAAGCCATGACGGTGGACGAGATACTGACCCCACTGTTGCAGATTGCGCCCAAGATCACGCCATTCTCCACCCCGGTGTGGATGCTGCTGCACCAGCTGCGCCGCGAGGGCAAGCGCATCTTGTTTGAAGGCGCGCAGGGCACGATGCTCGACGTCGACCACGGAACCTACCCCTACGTCACCTCTTCCAACACGCTGGCTGGCACGGCCACCATCGGCTCGGGCATGGGCTTAGGCGGCATCGGCTATGTGCTGGGCATCACCAAGGCTTACACCACGCGCGTGGGCAGCGGCCCCTTCCCCACCGAGCTGTTCGATGATATCGGCGCGAAGATCGGCAAGATCGGCCATGAGTTCGGCACCGTCACCGGCCGCGCGCGCCGCTGCGGCTGGTTCGACGCGGTGCTGGTGCGCCAGGCGGTTCGCACCGGCGGCATCAACGGCATCGCGCTGACGAAAGTGGACGTACTCGACGGCTTCGACGAGATCAAAATTTGCGTGGGCTATAAGCATGACGGCAAGCTCTACGATTACCTGCCCGCCTCCACGAAGATCCAGGCGGAAGTGGAGCCGATCTATGAAACCATGCCGGGCTGGGCGGAAAGCACCCACGGCAAAAAGAGCTGGGCGGAACTGCCGGCGCAAGCCATTAAATATGTGCGCCGCATCGAAGAACTCATCGAGTGCCAGGTGGCGCTGCTGTCCACCAGCCCCAAGCGCGAAGACACCATCTTGGTGCGAGATCCGTTCGTCGACTAACCTGCGGCTGGCGAACCCATGCCCGTGCCGCGGTCCAGTTCTTTGACCAGTGGGGCGAGCAGCGTTTTTTGCCGCGCGGGCGGGCTGGAAAGCAGCTGGCTCTCGGGCGAGGTGGCAAGCTGCTTGAACTGCGCGTAAGCGGCTTGCAATTTTTCCGGCACGGCTTTTAAGATGCCCTCGATACCTTCCCGGGCGTAATGCATATGTGAAGCCGCGCCAAGCCCCTCGACGAACTCGCGCTTATATTCACCGGCGCTGTCCAGATGGTTGGGATAGATCATGCGCGACTGGTCGAACACGGGATGCTGCGCGGTGTCGATGCCTTTGCGCGGGGCAATGGTGGTAATGACGGTTGCGGGCTCGCCGTGGCGTCGGTATACCCCCACCTTCATCGCGGCGATAGGCGAGCTTTGGTCGGGGTTGGCCAGGATGAATTCCACCCGGTTGTGCAGCATGTCGTTATCGGTGAAAAGAAGGTAGTCGCGGCCTTGGGCCAGCACACCAGGATGTGGGCGTTTGGGTTCTGCGGCAGCCATATTCCCCCCTTGTGGTTGGTTTAGCGTTTAATCGTCTTCACCGCCAAGTGTGGCGGGCGTTACAAAATCCACCATCATGCCTTTGGCCTTGCCCAACTCCGCCCAGGAGGTATTCTCATAGCGCAAGCTTACGCAAGAAGCGGTAGGGAATTTCATGGCCAGCATGTCGATCTTACGCTCATCGCCAAGCCGCGCAAGCTTCAAACATAATTGATGCAAGCCCGGGTTGTGGCCCACCAACATCAGCGTGTGCACGTCTTCGGGCACAGCCTCGATGGCCGTCAGCATATCGGCTACCGACGCATGATAAAGCCGGTCGTGATATTGCACGTCCAGCGGCGGGCTGAAGGATCTTTGCACTTCTGCCAGGGTTTGGCGCGTGCGCACCGCCGAAGAACACAGCACCAGCTCAGGGTTTATTTGCTGGCGTTTGAGGTAGGCCCCTATTAAACCGGCCCCCGCAATGCCCTTGAGCGCAAGCGCGCGGGTGCTGTCTTCCTGCAAGGCCGTGCCGCTTTCCGCCTTGGCATGACGGAGCAAAACAAGGGTTTTAGTGGGTTTCATGTGCGTCGTGCGTTGTTATCTGCTTGTAATTAATTCATTTTTTACCATAGCATAACAAATTGCAAGTGCTATTATACATTCATGACAACCTCCAAGCCCACCCCCCAACCACTGCCACCGGCCAATGAGCGCTTCATAAACCGCGAAACCTCTTGGCTCGCCTTTAACAACCGCGTGATTGACGAGGCCTTCAACTTGCACCACCCGCTGGTGGAGCGGCTGAACTTCCTGGCCATCTCGGCTTCGAACCTCGATGAGTTCTATATGGTGCGCATCGCGGGGCTTAAAGACTATGTGCAAAAGGGCATCACCAAGCAAAGCCCTGACGGCCTGACTCCACTACAAGAGCTGGAGGCCATCGAGGCGATGGTGAGCAGGATGGTGCAGCGCCAGCACGAGTGCTGGATGCATCTGCGCGCAGCACTGCACAAACAGGAAGATATTCGTATCCTCTCGGCCAGCTCACTTCGGCCCAAGGATAAGCAGTGGCTGCACACCTACTTCCTGGATAATATTTTTCCGGTGCTGACGCCTATTGCCATCGACCCGGCGCATCCCTTCCCGTTCCTGCCGAATTTAAGCCTGGCGCTAGTGTTAAAACTCGTGCACAGCAAAACCCAGAAAAAGCAAACGGCCATCGTGCCGCTGCCGGGGCCGCTGGCGCGCTTTGTGCCGCTGCCGGGCAAAAAGCAACGCTTCGTGATGGTGGAAGATACTATTGCCACGCTGCTGCCGCTTTTAATGCCGGGCTTCGAAGTGCTCGACAGCGCCCTGTTTCGCATCATCCGCGACAGCGAGCTGGAGGTGGACGAAGAAGACAACGACTTCGTGCGCAATTTCGAACGCGCCGTGAAGGAACGCCATCGCGGTGATGTGATCCAGATAAAGTTCGCCGCCCCTGCCTCGCCGAAGCTGGTGCATTTCGTGGCCGAGCAGATGCATGTGGAAATGAGCAACGTCATTGAGGTCACAGGCATGCTTGGTCTTTCAGGCCTTAAAGAGCTTTATGCTGCCGCCCCGCCCGAGGCCAAGTTCGAGCCGTTCAAAGTGCGCTTCCCCGAACGCATCAACGATTTCGGCGGCGATTGTTTTGCCGCCATCGCCGCTAAGGACATTGTAGTGCATCACCCGTTTGAAACCTTCGATGTGGTGATTCAGTTCCTGCGCCAGGCAGCCGAAGACCCCGATGTGGTCTCTATCAAACAAACGCTGTATCGCACCAGCAAGGATTCGCCGATTGCGCGCACGCTGATCGCCGCGGCCGAAACCGGCAAGTCCGTTACCGCCCTGGTAGAGCTCAAAGCCCGCTTCGACGAAGAGGCGAACCTTAAATGGGCGCGTGACCTGGAAAGCGCCGGCGTGCAGGTGGTGTACGGCTTCGTCAGCCTCAAGACCCACACCAAGGTGGTGCTCGTCACCCGACGCGAGGAAGGCAACCTCGTCTCCTACGCGCATTTCGGCACGGGCAACTACCACCCCGCCACCGCCAAGATCTATACCGATCTTTCCTTCTTCACCTGCAACACCGAGCTATGCCGGGATGCGACCTATCTGTTCAATTTCGTCACCGGCTACGCGCCGCCGGTGGCTTTCAACAAGCTTATCATTGCCCCGCGCGACATGCGCACGCGCCTAATGGAGCTGATCGACGACGAGATCGCGCATGTGAAAGCGGGAAGGCCCGGGACCATCTGGGCGAAGATGAACTCGCTGGTGGACGAAACCGTGATCGACGCTCTATATCGCGCCTCTCAGGCTGGCGTAATCGTGGAGCTGGTGGTGCGGGGCATCTGCTGTTTGCGCCCGGGCGTACCCGGCCTGTCGGAGCATATCCGCGTCAAAAGTATCGTCGGCCGATTCCTTGAACACTCTCGCATCTACTGCTTCGGCGCAGGGCACGAACTGCCCTCGCCGAAGGCCAAGGTTTTTATTGGCTCAGCGGACTGGATGCCGCGCAACTTCGACTGGCGCGTCGAGGCGATGGTCCCCATCGAGAACCCTACCGTGCACGAACAGATCATGGGGCAGATCATGATGGCCAACCTATATGACGAGAAGCAAAGTTGGGTGATGCAGGCCGACGGCAGCTATAAAAGACTGCCTGATACGGGCCATGCCTTCTCGGCGCATGAGTATTTTATCAACAATCCCAGCTTGTCAGGGCGCGGCAAAGCGCTTACAAAGGGCAAATCGTCGCAGATGCTGCATATCAAGCCGGCTAAAAAGCCGACAAAACCTTAATGTAATAAACCACCCAGAACCGCATGTTGCACGCTATGAACGAATTGCCCCAATCCAACCCCGCCACCGGGCGCATCGGCATCATCGATATCGGGTCGAACTCCATTCGCCTGGTGATCTATGACCAGCAGAAACGCGCGCCGGTTTCCATCTATAACGAAAAAGTGATGTGCGCGCTTGGCAAGGGCCTTTCCACCAGCGGTGTGCTCAACCCCGACGGCGTGCAGATGGCGCGCACCGCGCTGCGCCGCTTCATCACTATGGGCCGCAACATGGGCATCACCTCGCTGTATACCATCGCCACCGCTGCCATGCGCGATGCGAAAGACGGCAGCGAGTTCGCCCGCTATCTGGAAAACACCTACGACATCGAGGTCGACATCATCTCAGGCGAGCACGAGGCACGTCTGGGCGCCTACGGTGTGTGCTCGGCCATGTATAAGCCCAGCGGGATCACCGGCGACTTAGGCGGCGGCAGCCTAGAGCTGGTGCATGTAGAAGACGGCGAGATCGGCGAACATACCAGCCTGCCTCTGGGCAGCCTTCGCATGGTGGATGAAAGCAAAGGCGACCGCGACAAGCTCAAAAAGATCATCGACAAACGCTTCCGCGAACTCACCTGGCTGGAAGATCACCCGGCGGAGAATTTCTATGCGGTCGGCGGCAGTTTCCGAGCGCTTGCTCGCATCTTCATGGCCGCGAACAACTACCCCCTTCGCATCTTGCACGAATACAAGGTGGGGGCGAAAGAATTCCAGAGATTCGTGCGCGATATTGGCGACATGGCAACCGATAAGATCGAGAAAATGCCAGGCGCAAAAGGCCGCAGCAACGCACTTCCCGGTGCTGCCATCGTGCTTGACCGCATCATCGACACAGCCTCGCTATCGCATGTGATCTTCTCGGCCAGCGGTATCCGCGAAGGTTATTTATATGAGAAGCTTCCACCCCCCATCCGTGCCAAGGACGGGCTGCTTTCTTCGTGCATCGAGTTCGCCTCGCATGGCGGCCGGTCGTTGACCTATTTCGACGAGCTCTATGCCTGGCTCACCCCGCTGGTAGCCAACGAGACGGAGCGCGAACAGCGCCTGCGCCTGGCGTTTTGCCTGCTGTCGGACATCGCACTGCACATCCACCCGGAATATCGCGCTGAATGGGCCTATCAGCGCATGATGTATTCGGCACTTACCGGCCTTTCACATCAAGAGCGCGTCACGTTGGGACTGGCGCTCTATCACCGCTATCAGTTCAAGCAAAAGGAAAACTGGCAGAGCCTGACGCTGCTTTCCAGCCGCGAGAAGAGCTGGGCAAAACTGTTGGGCAGTGGCGCGAACCTCGCCTATCATTTGACCGGCAGTATCGCCGGCAACCTCATGAACACGGCGCTCAGCATCGAAGGCCGCAAGGCAAGCCTGCTGCTAAGCGGCGATATGCAAGATCTGATGGGCGATTCTATCACCAAGCGCCTCGATGGCTTGGCCGAAGCCTATCAAGATTATCTAAAAGAGCACAGCTGACATGCGCAGCCTAGTTGCGCCCCAACACCGCCCGATATGGTTCTTGTGGCTAGGCGCGGCCCTGCTGCTGGCCCACATAGCCTATTACATGCCCTACATCGCCGATGATGCATTCATCAGCTTGCGCTATGCCCAGCGCTTCGCAGAAGGCAAAGGCCTCACCTGGAATGACGGCGAGTGGGTCGAGGGGTTTTCCAACCCGCTCTGGGTGCTGATCTCATCGCTATTCTTTCGCTTGGGCCTGGATCCGGTGCACGGGCTTCGTATGCTGGGCGTTGCCTCCAGCTTACTCACCCTTTCGGTGTTGGTTTATTATACGCTAGCTGCCCGCCTGCCTGCGGCCGTGCTGGCAGTGGGCATGCTAACATATGCTGCATGCGCGCCGGTTGCCATTTGGGCCATTGGCGGCCTGGAAACTTCGGCGGTGATGCTGCTGTTTTCTTTCGCTACAGTATTATGTTTCCCGCTGGCAAGCCTGCCTGCACGCGGCGCAACCCGCATCATCGGCGTGCTGCTCGGCCTTATCTGCTGGCTGCGCCCTGAAGGCCCGGTCTACACCATCGCGTTGCTGGCAGGGCTTTTGCTGTTCATGCCTGTGCCCTTTGGCCAGCGGTTGCGCTTCATCGTGCTGCTGGGGCTGATCCCGTTTACGTTCTTTATGGCGCTGCTTGCCGCACGCTACGCAATCTACGGCACATTAGTTGCCAACACGGTGGTGGCCAAGGTCGCCTTCACCGAGCACCGCCTGGCTTACGGCGTGACCTATCTGGCGCGGGTGCTGCTTTCCTTCCTGCCGCTGCTGCTGTATGTGGCGCTGAACCTGCTGAGCAAAAAGCCCCGACCCGTCTTGCCCGATGTGCAGGCCTTCCTGCGTTTCGTCGGCGTGGTGACAGCTATCATGTGTGCGGCGGTGGTGGCAGCCGGTGGCGATATCTTTGCCGGCAGCCGCGCGCTACTGCCCGTGCTGCCGCTACTTATCATCGCGGTGATGGAAAGTGCCCGCGCGGGCCTAAGCCTGCTTCCCCGCCGCGAGCTGGTGTTACTGGGCATCATCTTCATCCTGCATCTGATAGTGCAAACGCTCAACGAAGACAACCTACGCGCCAAAACCGGCAGCGGGTGGACACAAACGGCGCGCGAAATTGGCCTGGCGCTAAAAGCACGCTACGGGGATGAGCAACCCCTGATTGCCGTCTACGCGGCTGGGGCCGTGCCGTTTTACTCTGAGCTTCCCAGCCTGGACATGTACGGCCTTACCGACAAAGCAACCGCCGAACAGGCTGACAACAAACGCCGCGGCCAGGGCATCGCCGGGCATGAGTTGCTGAATGTGGAATATGTGCAAAGCCAGAAGCCCGATATCTTACTGCTGGACATGCCGGGCATCGACCCGTTCTGCCGTGAAAACTTTGTGGAGGATTGCCAGAAGCTTTTGAAGAACTACCGGCGCGGCACGCTTCTGCTTGCCGACAATCAGCTGGTTAACATCTGGCTGCTAAACAGCAGCACCAAGCTCGGCGGCAAGGGCCTACATTAAAGGCCGCCCTTAGAGATAGGGGTCGTCCTTGAGCAGGTAGTTGACCACATAGTCCTTCACCCCGTCGGCCAGCGACGTAAACGCATCAGTATAGCCTGCCGCGCGCAGGCGTTCCATCTTCGCCTCGGTAAAATACTGGTATTTATGGGGCAGGTCGCTCGGCATATCAATATAGCTGATACGCGCCTCACGGCCGGTGGCCTGGCAAATGGCCTGGGCCATCTCATTGAACGTGGAGGCCTTGCCCGTGCCTAGGTTGAACAAGCCGCTCACCTTGGGCGTATTCAGCAACCACAGCATCACCTTGACCGCATCCTTCACATAGAGCATGTCGCGCTTCTGCCCGCCATCTGGGTATTGCGTGTCATAAGACTTGAAGAGCTTCACCACCCCACCCTGAATGGCGTGCGGCGCGATCTTAGAGATTACGCTTTGCTGGTCGTCCTTGTGGTATTCGTTCGGGCCGTAAGTGTTGAAGAATTTAAGCCCCACCCATTGCGGCAGCGCGATCGTGCCGGCGGCATGGGTACGCGCCACATGCATGTCGAAGAGTTGCTTGCTCCAGCCATAGCCGCTGAGCGGCTCAAGCTTGCTCATGTAATCCAGAGCGATGTTATCGTCAAAACCAGTGAGGCCGTCGCCATAGGTAGCCGAGGACGAAGCATACACCAGACGCACGCTGCGAGCACTGCACCAACGCCACAGCTTCAGCGAGGTCATGAAATTGTTCTTCACGATCAGGTCGATGTCTTTTTCCGTGGTCGAGGAGATGGCGCCTAAGTGATAGACCAGCTCCACTTCCTTGTGATTGACCTCAAGCCAGTCGAAGATCTTCTCCGGCGAGATTAGCTCTGAGATGAAATGCTTGCTTAAGTTGCGCCATTTCTCTGTGCTTCCCAGCGTGTCACACACTACTATATTATATGTGCCGAGTTTTAAGAGCTCGGCCACGAGATTGGAGCCGATAAAACCGCCACCACCGGTGACAACGATAGTTTTCATATATATTCCTGCTGGTTATATTATTGATGCACAGCTACGGGTCTATGATACACTGGTAGCGTTTAACAAAGCGTAAAGCTCAGAAGGATTGTCAATATGATGAAAAACAACAAATTTTTTGATGATATGGCCAAGATGGCAAATGGTGCGGCCGGCAGTTTCATGGAAATGAAACGCGAATTAGAGGCCATGGTACAATCTCAGGTTGAAAAAATCCTAGGCCACATGCAGCTTGCAACCCGTGAAGAGTATGAAACCTTAAAGGCCATGCTCGTTAAGTCACGGACAGAGCAAGAGGAATTAAAATCCCGCCTCGAAGTGCTCGAAAAAGAGCTCAAAATCAGCGAAAAAAAGCCCCCGAAAAGTAAATAAAACCCGTGTTTCGGGTGTATTTCTAAGCATCTGATATTGCTTGAGAAAATAAATTGCTTTTTTATGCAAATAAAGTGTTGGATTTTTAGGATACCCCCTGCCAGAATCCGCAGCAGATAAGGCTTTGCCGATTTTTTCACACTAAAAATTTCACACGGTTTTTGATATTTTTTTGCATTCAATTTTTTGAGGGCTGATACCATGACTTCGATGATGATCAAAACGAATGACTCTTATAATCCGCTCGACCTGGTTGAGCTGGTCGTCATGAATCGCGATTGGGTATTCGATCGCCCTGCCGATGGCGAAATCATCGCCGAAGTAACCGGCGTATGGTGCAACTATCGCATGTGGTGCAACTGGCAGGAAGATTCCGGCGGCTTCACCCTGTCATGCACGCTCGATGCAAAACTTACCAAGCCGATGCTGCCGAAAGTTTACGCATTGCTCGCACTGGTGAATGAGAAACTATGGCTCGGCCACTTCGATATCTGCGAACAAACGAGCGTCACCTTCCGCCATTCGATGCTGCTGCGCGATGGCGCAGGCACGACCGAAGAACATCTGCAAGAACTCTTCGATCTGGCTATCAGCGAATGTGAACGCTTCTACCCCGCTTTCCAATCGGTGGTGTGGGGCGGCAAGTCGCCGGCCGAAGCACTCGAGATCGCGCTGTTTGAAACCGTCGCTGAGTGCTAATCCCTAATTAGCCGTTGGCAGCAGGCCGATAGTGTACTATCTGTTGGGTTGTCATTAACCTGCACCGGCCCGAACGCTCATGAGCGCCCCGAAATCCTTACTCCTTGTTGGTTGCGGCCAAATGGGAAGCGCGCTGCTTTCACGCTGGCAGGCCACCCCACCTGCGGGCATTTCCAAGTTTTATGTGGTCGAACCCGGCACAAGCACACCGCATCAAGCAAGTACGCATGTGGTCACGCAACTCAGTGAGCTGGATGCGAGTTTGCAACTCGATGTCGTAGTGCTGGCCGTCAAACCCCAATCGCTCGAAGCCGTCCTTCCTGCATACCGCGATCGCTTCGGCGCGAAGCCGCTTTATCTTTCCATTGCCGCGGGCAAAACGCTTTCTTTTTTTGCAAAGCATCTGGGCGAACAGGCACAAGTGGTGCGCGCCATGCCCAACACGCCGGCCATGATCGGCAAAGGCATGAGCGTGCTCTGTGCCAGCCAAACCCTCCCAGCTTCGGCGCGCCACATCGCAACCGGACTGATGCAAGCGGTCGGTGAAGTCGAATGGGTGGAAGAAGAAAAACTGATGCATGCCGTCACCGCGCTTTCGGGTAGTGGTCCGGCTTATATGTTCCTATTCCTCGATGCCCTGACCAAGGCAGGTATCGCTGCAGGTCTTGATGCGAAGCTGGCCAAAAAATTAAGCATCGAAACCTGCATTGGCAGTTGCGAACTGGCGCAACATTCGCTAGACAGTTTTGAGCAATTGCGCAGCCGAGTCACCAGCAAAGGCGGCACAACAGAAGCGGCCCTGGCAGTACTTCTGGAAGGCGAAGGCTTCAACCGCCTTATCGCCAGCGCAATAAAAGCAGCAGCCCAACGCTCCGAAGAGCTAAATTAATAAATATTTACAGTGATTTAGTATTTTTTGTGCAATGCAGCAAAAATGCTTGACTCCTTATAGATGTTTTGGCATTATCACCCACGATCGGTTACACAACAAACAATTCAACCCCAACCGAGTATATATAAGGAGTCATTACCATGGCATACAGCAATGCATTTACCGATGCTTTCAAGAACACCCTGGACTTCAACCAGATCTTCTCGACCCAGCGTCGCAATATCGAAGCTCTCTCGACCGCTAACCAAGTAGCAGTTGAAGGCGCTCAAGCTATCGCTCGCCGTCAGGCTGAGATCGCTCGCAGCAACGTTGAGAACGTTCTGAAAGCTTCCAAAGACATCATGACCAGCGGCACGCCGGAAACCAACCTGGCTAAACAGGCTGACCTTGCCAAGTCGTTCTTCGAACTGGCCCTGGGCAACCTGCGCGAAGTGACCGAAATGGTGACCAAGTCCAGCTTCGAAGTATTCGACGTGCTGAACCAGCGCGCTTCGGAAAGCATCGAAGAACTCAGCAAAACGACCGGTGCTACCACCACCGCGAAAAAGAAATAACCTTTAGGTTATCCTTTATGAAAAAGGCCCGGCAAATTGCCGGGCCTTTTTTTATGCGCGCCATGTGAAGCAGCCCTAGCGCTCGTGGAAATAATCGTAGATGACCTTGGCGGTGCTTTTACTGATGCCCTCGACGCGTGCGATCTCTTCCTGACTGGCCGCCGACACGGCCGATGCCGAACCAAAATGCAGCAGCAGCGCTTTTTTGCGGCGCGGCCCAATAAGCGGGATAGCATCGAGCTCGGAAAGCTGCACCGATTTGCTGCGCTTATTGCGATGCGTGCCGATGGCAAAGCGATGCGCCTCATCACGCAGGCGTTGCAGATAGTGCAGCACCGCGTCGTCGATCGCCAGCTGGAAAGGCGCGCGGCCCGGCAGGAAGAAATGTTCGCGGCCTGCATTGCGCTGCGGGCCTTTGGCAATGCCAGCGTACGGAATATCAGTGATGCCGAGTTCTTCGAACACGGCGCTTGCCGCTGAAAGCTGACCCACACCACCATCAATAAGCACCAAATCGGGCACGGCCACGTCCTCGCCCTGGCGCTGCTGTTCCTGCAGGCGCGCGAAGCGGCGGGTAAGCACCTGGCGCAGCATGGCGTAGTCGTCGCCGGGGGCCAGGTCCTCGCCGCGAATGTTGAACTGGCGGTATTGCGGCTTTATGAAACCTTCTGGCCCGGCCACGATCATCGCGCCCACGGCGCTGGTGCCAGAAATATGCGAGTTGTCATACACTTCGATGCGCTCGGGCGGCTCGTCCAGGCCGAAAAGTTTCTGCACGCCCTCGAGTACTTCGCGTTGCACCTGGCTCATCGAGACATGGCGGGTGAGCGCTTCACGGGCGTTGCGCACGGCCATATCCACCATATCGCGCTTTTCGCCGCGCAGCGGATAGGCAATCTCGATCTTGTAGGGGTTAGAAAGACGCAGCGCCTCTTCCAACAGATGTGCTTCATCGAGCAAATGGCTCACTAGGATCAACCCCGGCGCCGAATGCGTCTGATAAAACTGGCCGATGAAGTTACGCAATATCTCAGCATCATTATAACTTTGTGTATTAGCGGGGAACCAGGTCTTGTTGCCGTAGTTACGCCCACCACGAATGCTAAAAAGCTGGATGCACACCATATCGCCCGCACCGCGCGTAAGCGCGATCACGTCGGCATCGCCCACCCCTTGAGCGGAAAGACCGTTTTGTTGCTGCACCGTGGACAGCGCGCGGATACGATCGCGCAGCACGCGGGCTTTTTCAAACTCCATTTTCATGCTGTGCGCCTGCATCTGCGCGATAAGCTCTTCTTGAATTTGCCGGTTCTTGCCCGAGAGGAAAGCTTGCGCCTGCACCACCAGTCCCGCATATTCTTCCTGTCCGATCTTGCCCACACACGGTGCGCTGCACCGCTTAATCTGATATTGCAAGCAAGGCCTTGTGCGGTTCTTGAAGACCGTGTCGGCGCAGGGGCGAAGCAAGAACGCCTTTTGCAGCAACGAGATGGTATCGTTGACCGCATGGGCAGAGACGAAAGGGCCGAAATATTTCCCCCGCCGTGTCTTTGCGCCGCGATGCTTGCCGATACGTGCGAACTCATGATCGCCGGAAAAAAAGATGTAGGGAAAAGATTTGTCGTCGCGTAAAAGAATGTTGTAGCGCGGCATGAATTTTTTAATTAGGTTGGCTTCCAACAAGAGTGCTTCGGCTTCGGAGCGCGTCGTGACGATCTCCATTGCCACGGTCTGCGCGACCATGCGCTGCAGCCGGGTGTTCATTGCTTCCACCTGCACATAGTTGCTCACGCGATTTTTTAAGTTCTTCGCTTTGCCGACATAGAGCACGTTGCCGTCTGCACCAATCATGCGATACACGCCGGGTGTTCCGGGTAACTCTGCAACGTAACGTTGAATAATTTTCTGCCCGCTTGCGAGCGATTCGTTTGATGACGGCGGTGTGTCCATAGAAAATAATGTAATCACTATTGGCTGCTTTGCAAGGTGGGTGTGGTGTTGCGAAGGTCACCCCATCACCGGCTAGGTACCCAAATTTCACTCTGCGAACCTATCGCAACTTACTACTTATAAGTAATCCACCAAAGCTGTGGATATCTTTGTTAGCAACATCTCGCTCCTTGCAAAAAAGAGACAGGAATCCTCGTTTTTTTCCTCATTGCTTAAAAAATAGGCAGTTAAGCAATATACTGTTATACAAAGATATTTCATAAGCAACTGACCTGTCGTCCGGCCGCTTTAAGAAATTCTTTATCAAATGTTACAATTCTGCTTCTGCTGTGAACAACCCCCATCCGCCAAATGTAAAATATAAGGCTGCTGGGCAAAAAATTCCTGGCGATTTTAGGCAGTTCTCTGTTGCAATCATGCCGGCAGTTGTTATATTGCTCGCCTCTATTTAAAGGACGCGGTCAACCCCCGCAACGTTTTTTAAGGGTCACGATTCGTTTGGTGAATGCTTCACAGGAAGCACAGCAGATGAAGGGTTTCCTGCGTCCGTAGTTTTTAAAACGGGATAACGATATGAAAATTCTGGCCTGCAATAGCAACGTTGCCCTCGCACAGTCGATGGCGGATTACCTCGGCGTGAAACTCACCAACGCTAGCGTGAAGCGCTTCGCTGACCAAGAAGTGTTCGTTGAGATCAACGAGAACGTACGCGGCGAAGACGTGTTCCTGGTGCAGTCCACCTGCGCACCCGCCAATGACCATATCATGGAGCTGCTGGTGTGCCTTGACGCGCTCAGGCGCGCCTCGGCCCGCCGCATCACCGCCGTGATCCCCTATTTCGGCTATGCCCGCCAAGACCGCAAGATGAGCGCGCGCACCCCGATCACCGCCAAGCTGGTGGCAAACCTGATCACCGCCGCCGGGGCCAACCGCGTGCTGACGGTCGATCTGCATGCTGGGCAGATTCAGGGCTTCTTCGATATTCCGCTGGACCATTTATATGCCGCCCCCGTGATCGTGGCCGACATCAAGAAACATTTTAAAGACTCCAGCAACGTGATGGTCGTCTCGCCGGACGTAGGCGGCGTGGTGCGTGCCCGCGCACTGGCCAGCCGCATCGGCGCAGATCTGGCGATCGTCGACAAACGCCGCGAAAGGGCGGGCGCTTCCGAAGTGATGAACATCATCGGCGATGTTTCCGGCCGTGACTGCATCATGCTCGACGATATCGTCGATTCGGCCGGCACTTTGTGCAACGCTGCCAAGGCGCTCAAAGACGCAGGGGCAAACTCCATCGCCGCTTACATCACCCATGGCGTACTTTCAGGCAAGGCCATCGAACGCGTGACGAATTCGGTCCTCACTTCGCTGACGGTGAGCGACACTATCCCGCTGACCGCCGAAGCCAAGGCCTGCAAGAACCTGCGCGTGATCTCGGTCGCGCCGCTACTGGCCGAAGCCATAAAGCGCATCAGCGACGAGACCAGCGTCTCCAGCCTGTTCGACTAGAAAACGCCAGGAACCCCGCCATGATCTCGCTCGCACCCGAACATATGTCGCTTGATACGCTGCTTGTGCACGCGCGCGGCGCTATGCACGGCGACAGTAAGCACGGTACGGTCACACTCTACTTTAGCCAGCAAGACCAGAATGTGCTGACCTATGCCGTGGCTCGGCTGGAGATGGGCGGCTACAAGCCCGAACTGCTTGAAATCCCTATCGAAGGCCCGCAGCAACCGTTCATGCTCATCGTCAAAAACCCACATCCAGTCGGTGAGGAACACATCAGCAAGCGCATAAAGCGCCTGAATATCCCCACTTGCCTGCTGACAGTGGCCGACCAGGAGATCGACCAAGAGACCGGGGGCACATATCTAGATGCGAAGGTGAAGCAATTCCTCGACACGATAATGACCAACGGCTCGGCTAAAGCCACCACCAATGCTAAGATCAGCCCTATAGCCTTGCTACTGAAAAAAGCCATCGCCGTGTATGACAATCCCGCAGGGAACATCTCCCTTTTCTTTCAGCAAAAAGACATGAACGCGCTGAACATCGTTGCCAATGAGCTGGTGGATCGCGGCTATAAAAGCGAAGTGCAGGTAGACCAGATCGCGCTGCCTTCGGGCAAGCACGTGTTCCGCTGCGTGGTGGAGCACCGCCACCCTAAGAAGCAAAAACCTATCACTCAATGGCTCGAACTGGCCGGGCTTACCGTCAACACCATCCCGCCCGAAGCGATTGCACAGGACGGAAATAGCCTAACCCCCGAAGCGCGCGAGCAGCTGCTTGGCGCTTTGGATAAACGAATCGCCGCACTTGGCAATTCGCCCAACCCCTAAACCCACTATTTACTTTAAACCAAGAAGGAAAATGACCATGACCCAAGCTAAGAACGCAGTATTACAAGCCACCACGAAAACCACCAGCGGCAAGGGTGTTGCCCGCGCGCTGCGCCGTGAAGGCAAGATCCCGGGCACGCTGTATGGCAAAGGCCAAACGCCGCAAAGCATCGCCCTGCACCTCAAGGAAGTAACGCAGGAATACTCCAAGGGCCGTTTCCGCAGCCGCCTGGTGGAAATCCAGCTCGACGGCAAAACCGTGAAGGCACTACCTAAGGACCTGCAATTCAACCCGGTAAGCGACGTGATCGAACATGTAGACTTCATCAAGGTTGAAGCCGGTACAAAACTGCGCGTAAGCGTGCCGGTCAAGATTGCCGGCGCCGATAAAGCCATGGGCATCAAGCGCGGCGGCGTACTTAACGTGGTTCGTCACGAGATCGAGTTCTTCTGCTCGCCGGAAGCCATTCCCTCGCAGCTTGAAGTCAACGTAAGCGCAATGGATATCGGTGGCAGCCTGCACATCAACGACGTCCAACTCCCCGAAGGTGCAAGCCCGGTGATCAAGCGTAACTTCACCATTGCCACCATCGCCGGCCGCAGCAAAGAAGAAGAAGAAGCGCCTGCTGCAGTTGCCGCTGCTGCTGCACCGGCTGCTGGTGCTGCTGCGAAGAAGGATGAGCCCAAGAAAGATGAAAAGAAAAAATAATCTGCAGGCATAGCAGATTATGACTTCATTGCTCATCGGCCTTGGCAACCCGGGTTCGGGCTATGCGCTTAACCGGCATAATGTCGGTTTCATGGCGGTAGACCGTATCGCCGAGAGCTATAGCTTTTCGCGCTGGTCTGCCCGCTTCGGCGGGCAGATAGCCGAAGGGATAATAGACGGCAACAAAACCTATGCCTTCAAGCCGATGAGCTACATGAATCTTTCTGGCAACCCAGCCGGCGAGCTGGTGCGTTTTTATAAGATTGCGCTTTCTTCCATCACCGTTATCCACGACGAGCTGGATCTTCCGCTGTGCAAGCTGCGCGTCAAGCGCGGCGGGGGGCATGGCGGCCATAACGGGCTTAAAAGCCTGGATGAGCATTTGGGCAAAGACTACCAGCGCGTACGCTTTGGCATCGGCCATCCGGGCGATAAAGACGCGGTGTCCGATTATGTGCTGGCCGATTTTGCCAAGGCCGAACGCCCACAGGTGGATGCCTGCATCGACGAGATCAGCCGCCACGTCACTCTACTCTTGCAAGGCGACGAAGCCGGCTTTATGAACAAGATCGCGCTGGCCTTCCAGCCTGCCAAACCTTCCAACACCAAACCCACAGCACAGGAATAACATGGGCTTTAAATGCGGTATCGTCGGCCTGCCTAACGTCGGCAAATCCACTCTGTTCAACGCGCTGCTTTCCACGGCGCAGGCAGAGGCGGCAAACTACCCGTTCTGCACTATCGAGCCGAATGTGGGCCGTGTCAGCGTGCCTGATGAACGCCTAGCCACGCTCTCTGCCATCGCCGGCTCCAAAGATATCATTCCCACCCAGCTGGAGTTCGTCGACATTGCGGGCCTGGTGCGCGGCGCTTCCAAAGGCGAAGGCCTGGGCAACCAGTTCTTGGCCCATATCCGCGAGGTGGATGCCATCATCTATGTGCTGCGCTGCTTTGAAGACGGAAACATCACCCATGTCGAAGGCAATATCGACCCGATGCGCGATGCCGAGATCATCGAAACCGAGCTGGTGCTGGCAGATCTGGAAAGCATTGAGAAACGCATCGTAAACGTACAGAAAAAAGCCAAGGGCGGCGACAAAGAATCCGCCGAAGCCGCCGAAATGATGGAGCGCGTGCTTAAAGTCGTATCCGAGGGCCACCCCGCCCGCCTGACCGAAATGAAGGACGATGCCGACCGCCGCCAGCTCAAGCTGCTGCAACTACTCACCTCCAAACCGGTGATGTATGTGTGCAACGTGGATGAAGCCTCAGCCGCCACCGGCAACGCACTTTCTAAAAAGGTCGAAGAAATGGCTGCCAAGAAAAAGGCGCCTTGCGTATTCATCTCGGCCTGCATCGAGGCGGAAATTTCCATGATGGAGACCGAGGCCGACAAAAAAGAATTCCTAGGCTCGCTCGGGCTGGAAGAGACCGGCCTGTCGCGCATCATCCACGCCGGCTACAAGCTGCTGGAGCTGGTCACCTATTTTACCGTAGGCCCCAAAGAAGCACGCGCCTGGACCATCACCCGTGGCACGCGCGCACCCCAGGCCGCCGCCGTCATCCATAACGATTTCGAAAAAGGCTTTATCCGCGCCGAAACCATCGCCTACGACGATTATGTGGCGGCCAAGGGCGAGGCCGGGGCTAAGGAAGCCGGAAAATTCCGTTTAGAAGGCAAGGAATATGTGGTACAAGACGGGGACGTGCTTCACTTCCGCTTTAACACCTAAGGATTATGAGCTTCTTCACTTTTTTCTTCCCCAAGAAAAGAAAGCTTCCTAAATATCCAAAGCCGGTATGGTTGCGCTGGCTGTTCGCCATGCTTCTATTTTACGGCGTATTCAAGTATTACAATCCGCGCGAACTAGAAAATTCCAAAGAACTGCGCGAGGTGGTGAATAAAACCACCACCACCTTGAGCGCCGATAACATCACCACTTCGTTCAAAGATTACCGCAACCTAATCTTCCCGAATTATTACGCCGCCCTGGAGCTCAAAGACCTCACACCAGGCGAAGGCATGCCCGCCGTGTGCGGGCAGGATGTGCGCATCGTCTATAACACCACTGTAGTGGGCGGCGATGTGGTGGCCGACAATGCAAGCATCGAGGCACCGCGTAGCTTTACTATCGGCGAAGGCCAGGTCATACCCGCGCTGGACCAGGGCATAATCGGCATGCGCGCCGGCGGCACACGTAATATCGTGGCCACACTGAAAATGGCTTATGGGATCGAGAAATTTGCGCGCGCGGGTGAAACATACGCCACCGACACCCGCTTTTCTTATGGCGTGGAACTGATTGAAGCCAGCCCGGCCCTGCCCGATATCGCCACCACGCCGTTTCGGATTTTCGACGCCTTCGATAACCGTCAGGGCAAGCGCATCTATTGCGCCGACAAGGCGCATGTGAAAATGACGCTTTGGAGCCTGGACGGCAAAAAACTCTATTCCAGCCAGGAAGCCGGACACGAAATTCGCTTCACCACCGGTAAGTCCGAGGTATTTTTAGGCCTAGAGCAAGGTGTTATCGGCATGTCGCTGGGCAGCACTCGCACGCTGATCGTGCCGCCTGCCTTCCAAAAGACCATGCGCGGAAATACCCCGGTCATCACTTTTCCCTTCCCCAAAGAGCAGACAGTACTTGTCGACATCGAAGCTTTGCCTTAAAACACGCTTCCGCCATCCATTATAAAGGTTCTTTCCATGTTCTCCGCCGCCAATCGCCTAAGCCGTGTTAAGCCCTCGCCTACTTTGGCCGTCACCGCAAAGGCGGCGGAGCTCAAAGCCGCCGGCAAAGACGTCATCGGCCTGGGTGCGGGCGAGCCCGATTTCGACACTCCGGAGCATATCAAGCAAGCCGCCATCGAAGCCATCAACGGCGGCCAGACCAAATACACACAAGTGGCAGGCACGCCACAGCTTAAAAAAGCCATCATCGAAAAATTCGCGCGTGAGAACGGCCTTGCCTATGCAGCCAACCAGGTCATCGCCGGCACGGGCGCCAAGCAGATCATCTTCAACGCCTTCCTGGCCACACTGAATTCGGGCGACGAGGTCATTATCCCCGCACCGTACTGGGTGTCGTATCCCGACATGGTGCTGTTTGCCGAAGGGACACCGGTGGAGGTCAAATGCCCGGAAGAAGACCATTTCAAACTCACGCCCGCGGTACTGGAAAAAGCCATCACACCCAAGACACGCTGGCTGATCTTAAACTCGCCTTCCAACCCCACAGGCGCTGCCTACAGCGAAGCCGAGCTGCGCGCACTGGCCGACGTACTGCTCAAGCACCCGCATGTGTGGATCTTGGCTGATGACATCTACGAGCACCTTGCCTATGACGGCTTTACGTTCAAGACCATCGCGCAGGTGGAGCCCAGATTGCTTGATCGCACCCTCACCGTAAACGGTGTGTCCAAGGCCTATGCGATGACCGGTTGGCGAATCGGCTATGCCGGCGGCCCGAAAGCATTGATCGCTGCGATCTCAGACATTCAGTCGCACAGCACGTCTAACCCCTGCTCCATTTCGCAGGCGGCATCAGTAGCAGCCCTCAGCGGCCCGCAGGACTTCCTGGTGCAGTGGCGCGAAAGCTTTGCCACCCGCCGCAACCTGGTAGCCGATGCGCTCAACGCCATCCCGGGCTTAAGCTGCCTGAAGCCCGAAGGCGCGTTCTATGTGTTCCCTAAAATGAAAGGCCTGCTGGGCAAAACCACGCCCGCCGGCAAAAAGATCGAAAGCTGCAACGATTTTTGCACCTACTTGCTCGAAGACGCATTGGTAGCGGTTGTGCCTGGTAGCGCCTTTGGCATGGGCGGGTATTTCCGCATTTCCTATGCGACCTCCGAAGCGCTGCTCAAGGAAGCGATGGCTCGCATCGCCAAAGCAGTTGCCGCACTTACATAACAAGAGTGTTCGTGCGCCACGCAGGCTGCGCGCCTCAATGTCGCTAGTCGGTTCGCTCCTCCAAATGTCCGTACGGCACGGACAAAAAAAAGCCGGACATTTCTGTCCGGCTAGAGATCTATAAACAGGGAGATCCAAGCTTTCGCCTGAAGATGAGCGGCGCGGGGGAGCGCCCTCACATGAGGCGCATTATTAGTTATCTATTTTTAAGATAACAGATGTATTAAAACAGCGCAGCTATGCATTTTGGTAATGGAAATAACAAATATTTTATGTAATATATCATATATTGTAATTATATTATAATTATTTAGATGCAAAACGTATCTTTTCAAAAGTACGCAACCCGCCCAAGCCCAAAAGCCCCATCACCACCGTATTGAGACTTTCCATATCAAATTGGGGCAACGCCACGGTTCTGCCTGCATTGGCCAGAATAAAAACCAGCAACGGTTGCAACACAAAATGATAGCAAAACGCCATGCCGCACACCCAACCGATGAACGGCCGCCAGCCCGCCACAAAAAGCGAAGCACTGCTCGCCTCGATCTTGTTGATATCGCCCTGGATATGGTCGGCGCTCAGCGCAAGCTTCAATGTTTCCATATCTTGTGCGCACTCGGCCTTTAGCAATTCGAGCTTAGCATTTTCGCGCGCGGCCGGGTCGGGAATAATCTTATCCAGCAATGCCGAAACCGCAGGTATCAATTCAAGCCATGCGGGCATGAAGCCTCCTTGTATAGGTGATGATGCCGCCCCCGCGTTAAGCGGGGGCTTGGGGCCGTCGCCCCGTTTGCCATATGGTGCATCTTAAGGAAAAGCTATCGCAGCCAGCTATGCCCCGGAAGGGGGAGAATTATGACGACTGTCGGCCACCCGATAAATAAACAGAAACGATACCCAATATCGTACTGCCGCCAAGCGCAGATGCCGCTATCTCATGCCCTAAAATCGCCAGCACTGTTGCCAGCGAAACAAAAACAAGCGCAAGTATAAAGGCAAACACCTGTCCACGCTTCATGTAGTGTATGTGCTCTGTATTTATGCTGCCTTCAATTCGCAACTGCTCATGCATATGAATATGGCTTTGGGATTGCTCCCTCTCTGCCATCTGGACAATACGTTCTGCTGCACCCGGTAAAATTTCTTCATATCTTTTTAAAATCTCCGGTGAAGGCAGAGGTCCAGAAGAAATCATTTCTCGGCGCACCTGCTGAACAAGATGGGCAGGCTGCTTATTAGGATTAGCAGCTGCGGTATTTGCTACTTCTTTTGAGTTCTGTGAATCAGACATCTAGCTTCAAGGAAAGCTGATGCTCTGCACTAACAACATCAGGCTCAACAACATCCATAGCGCTCTCAATATACTCGCCAACGTGTTGCCAATAAACGCCTATATCACCTGGGATAAATGCAGTCGAAAAGTGATAAACAGATAAGGGAGCGGAAAGCGCCAAGACTCCACCTATCCCTTTTATAAAAGCCTGTGAATGCGTGAAACGATTGTGCATAGAGTTCATTTTATAAAATCCCGCCATAAAGGTAAATAGGAAACACTTTCATTATAATCAATGTGTTATAAAGATTATTCAAAGAGCCTGGAAGAGGGAATCGTCCGTAGCGGCAGAATTTAACGATGTTCGCGCGTTTTGAGGAATTCGATATCAGGGAAGTCCTGCTGGATGCGCGTTAAGTGCCAGGCGTTGGGCGCAAGATAGGCCAGCGCACCGGAAGCGTCTTCGGCGGTGTTGTATTTGTTCTTATCGCAGAACTCCGAAAGCTTGAGCTTGTCAGCGCATTTGAGCCAGCGCGCCGTGGTGTATTGCACGGCCTCGAAGCTGCCTTTGACACTATATTCGGCCTGCAGGCGCGAGGCAATCACGTCGAACTGCAATGCTCCCACCACCCCGATGATCCAGGGGCTGCCATCCAGCGGTTTAAAAATTTGCGAAGCCCCCTCTTCGGAGAGTTGCTCCAGCGCAGCCTTGAGCTGCTTGGATTTGAGCGGGTCTTCCAGGCGCACGCGCTGGAACAGCTCCGGCGCGAAGCTCGGGATACCGGTAAAATACAGCTGCTCGCCTTCGGTCAGCGCATCGCCGATGTGAAGATGCCCGTGGCCGGGAATGCCCAAGATATCACCGGGCCAGGCCTCTTCGGCCAGCTCGCGCTCACGCGCCAAGAACAACACGGGGTTATTCAGCGCCAGGGTCTTGCCGCTGCGCACATGCAGAACTTTCATACCACGCGCATAGCGTCCCGAACAGATGCGCACGAAGGCGATACGGTCGCGGTGGTTCTTGTCCATGTTGGCCTGGATCTTGAACACGAAGCCGGTGAATTTTGGCTCCTCGGGTTTGACAATTCGAGGATCTGCCGCTTGCTCGCGCGGCGGCGGGGCGAATTCGCACAAAGCACCGAGCAACTCGCGCACACCGAAATTATTGACCGCCGAGCCGAAGAACACGGGCGTTAAATGCCCCTCGAGGTAATGCTCGCGATTGAACGGCGGGTAGATGCCTTTGACCATCGCCACTTCCTCGCGGAATTTTGCAAGCTCGGCGGCTGGTATCTGCTTGTCCAGCGCCGGGTCGTCCGCGCCGGTGAATTGCGCGCCTTCTAATATCTGCGAGCCGCGGCTGTTATCGAACAGATACAGCGTGTCGGTGATAAGGTTATAGCAACCGCGGAAGCGCTCGCCCATGCCGATCGGCCAGGTGACGGGGCACACATCCAGCGCCAAGGTCTTCTCGATCTCGTCGAGCAGCTCGAAAGGTTCTTTGGTTTCGCGGTCCATCTTGTTGATGAAAGTGATGACCGGCGTGTCGCGCAGGCGGCACACTTCAAAGAGTTTGAGCGTCTGTTCCTCGATACCTTTGGCGCCGTCGAGCACCATCACGGCGGAATCCACGGCTGTCAGTGTGCGATACGTGTCTTCGGAGAAATCTTTATGGCCGGGCGTATCCAGCAGGTTGATGGTGTGGCTCTGGTATTCGAACGTCATCACCGAGGCGGTGACCGAAATACCGCGCTGTTGCTCAATGGCCATCCAGTCGCTTCGCGCGCTCTGGCCGCCCTTCTTGGCCTTGACCGCACCGGCCAAGTGAATGGCCCCGCCAAACAGCAATAGTTTTTCGGTGAGCGTGGTCTTGCCGGCGTCAGGGTGCGAGATGATAGCGAACGTGCGGCGCATCGAGATAGGGTCTTGAGTGCTCATGCTAACCGTCTTCCAAATGCAGAAGCATGGCCGTGCCAATCATGCTGATAACGAAGGTGGGTATCCACGCGGCAAGCATAGCAGGCAGCGTGCCTGCCGCACCCAGCGCAAATACTAGGTCGGTCACAAAATGCAGCACGAAACCGCAGACGATGCCGGCAAGCACCATCAGCCCCACCTTGCCCCGGCGCGGCAGGCGCAACGAAAACACGGCAGCCACCAGCACCGTGCCCGCCAGCAACAACGGGCTTGCCAGCATGCTATACCAGTAGATGCGGTGGCGCAGGCCTGAGAAGCCCGCATTTTCCAGCATGGTGATGAAGGAGGGCAAATGCCAGAACGACATGGTCTCGGGGCTAGCGAAGCTATCTTGGATATGGCCGAGTGTGAGCGTCGTGGGCAGCGCATACCCCTCCAGATGCTCAGCAGGCTGGCCAGGAACCGAGCGGATAACTCCCTGCAAATTCAGAACGCCAGGGATGAGCGTCGCGCCGTTTGCGTCCAGCCGCTCGACAAACTTGCCCTGCTTATCGAAGCCGTAGATAATAAGGTTGGCAAACGACATGTCGTTTTGCGAAAGGCGCATGGAATAGATGATATGCTCGGAGATGGGCCCTGCGCCTTCTTCTTCGATCTGGCGCAACCACAGCCCCGAAGAGGAAATGGCAAGCAAGCTCGGCTTGCCGGTTAAATATTTGCCTTCCAGATGCTCAAAGCGCAGCAGCAGCACCGAGGCGATGGGGTTGAAGGCCGTGGCCATGAATAGGCCAAGGGCAACGACCACACCCATGGCCGGGGCCAAGAATTGCCACACCGAAACGCCGGCCGCACGCGCCACAATCAGTTCATGCGTTCGGGTGAGTTTGGTTAGCGCCAGCATGCTGCCGATGAGCACCGCATAGGGCACGAGTTTCTCGGCCAGATGCGGCATGCGCAGAATCGCCAGCTGCATCAGCACCGAAAAAGGCACATTCTCCTTGCCCGAGGCGCGGCGCAGCAGCTCCACCACATCGATCAGCATGCTGATGCAGGCAAGGCCGAGTAACGCCACCAGCACCGATTGCAAGAAGTGCTTGGCAATATAGCGAGAAAGTGTCCAGGGCATACGCATCAGCGTTTCTCCGTGGCCGGTTCGCTGCGCAGGCGCGGCAGCAGATCAAGCAGGATAAGTGCTGCCAGCACGGCAGGCAAAATAACGTTGGCATAGGCTGCCGCCACCATCAGCGGGTTGATGGCCATTGCCCCGCGCAAGCCCACCCCGGCGAACACGATGAACGTGCCCAAGGCGATGGCAAAGCCGATACGGTGCAGCCCGCCACGCCGGTTGAACTCACCTGAGAACAGCACGGCCAAAGCGATCAGCGTCATCGTCAGCGGATAGAGCGGCCAGATGAGGCGCTGATGCCCCTCGGCGGTACGGCGCATATTGTCGGGCCTGGAGATGCTTTCGTCATAGGTGAAGAGCTGACCTAAGAACAACTCCTGCGGGTCGACGATGCGAACCTTGGCCGCATCGGCATACAGGCTGATATCCAACGTGTAGCTTTCAAAGTCGAGGAAGGAAAGCATGCCGCGGCGCATCTCCTGGCGGTTACCGTTGGTCAACAGAAAGCGCGGGCCTTGGGGCGTCTGCACCAGGCGGCCGGCTTCGGCCATCATGGTGATGGGCACTTCGCGCTGGCGGTTATCCTGCACCAGGATGCCGCGCATCGTGCCGTCCTTATCGCGCTCACGGGTGAACACGGTCAAGCCATCGACGGGGTTGGAGAATACGCCCTCTTGCAACAGGATGGAAACATAGTTGTTGCGCAAGAAGGATTGCATCTCGCGGAATTCGCGGTAGCTCACCGGCAACAGATACAGCGCGATGAAATAACACAACAGCGTGACCCCTGCGGCCACCTGCACGGCAGGCAGCGCCAGGCGCCATTTGGAAAGGCCGATGGCATGCAGCACCACCAGCTCCGAATCAACTTTAAGTTTGTTGTATACGAACAGCACGGAGCAGAACAAAGACGGCGGCAATATCATCAGCACCAGCGACGGTAAAAGCAGGCCGGTGAGCTTGACAAACACGGCGATGGAAACCCCCTGGTTGACGATGAAGTCGATGAAGCGGAGCGCTTGCGTGAGCCACACGATGCTGGTAAGGCTGAAGGTGATCAGCAGCGTCGAATGGACCAAATGCCGGACGATATATTTGCTGTAATGATACATAAGGACTCTTTAATAGCGCCAAGCCAGTCTAAAGGAAAGCCGATATGAAAATCAATTTCAACGAACTCACCCCCGCCTCCAGCAAATCCGCCGCTGATGCCGTTTTGGTATTGGCCGTGGCCGACGATAAGAAGCTCTCGGCCGCAGGCACGGCGCTGGACAAACAAGCCGGCGGGCTGCTTTCAAAGGCACTCTCGGGCGGCAAGTTCGCAGGCAAGCGCGGCCAGATATTATCCCTGGTGTTGCCGGCAGCCGTCAAAAGCAGCCGCGTGGTGCTGGTGGGCCTAGGTTCGCTCAAGGCGCTCGACCGCAACGCCCTCGAACTTATCGGCGGGGCGATCGTGCCGAGCCTGGTGGCCAGCGGCGCCAAGACCGCAACCTTCATTTTCGAACCGGCCAAGGGCTTCCCCGTGCCGGCTGGTGAAGCAGCAGCTCGCATCGCCCATGGCGCGCGCCTGCGCAGCTACCGCTTTGACAAATACTTCACCAAGACCCCGCCGGAAGAAAAAGTGGTGTTCAAGGAACTTACCATTGCGCTGGCCGGTGCGAAGAATGCCGCCAAGCCTTACGCAATCTTGGAAAAGATCGGCGATGGCGTGATCTTCACGCGCGACCTGGTGTCCGAACCGGCCAATATCATCCACCCCGAATCGCTAGCCGATAAATGCCGCGAGCTCGAAGCACTCGGCGTAGACGTGCAGGTGCTCGGCGAAGAAGAAATGTACAAGCTCGGCTTTGGCGCGTTGCTCGGCGTGGGCCAGGGCTCCACCAAAGAATCGCAAATGGTCATCATGCGCTGGAACGGCCTGGGTAAAGGTTCAAAGGCACAACCGCTTGCCTTCGTGGGCAAGGGCGTGACGTTCGACACTGGCGGCATCAGCATCAAGCCTGCCGGCGGCATGGAAGAAATGAAATGGGACATGGGCGGCGCAGGCGTCGTCATTGGCCTGATGAAAGCGCTTGCCGGCCGCAAGGCGAAAGTCAACGTCGTGGGTGCAGTCGGGCTGGTGGAAAACATGCCCGGCGGCAACGCGCAGCGCCCGGGCGACGTGGTGACCTCCTACTCCGGCCAGACCATCGAAGTGCTCAACACCGATGCCGAAGGCCGCCTAGTGCTGGCCGACGTGCTGTGGTATGTGCAGAAGCACTGCAAGCCGAAATTCATCGTAGATCTGGCGACGCTCACCGGCGCTATCATCGTGGCGCTTGGCACGTCGCGCGCCGGCCTGTTCTCCAATAACGATGCCTTAGCGAATAATTTATTCAAGGCCGGCCAGAAAGTGGGCGAAGAATTGTGGCGTCTGCCGCTGGGTGATGTGTATGACAAGCAGATAAATTCCGACATCGCCGACATGCAGAATATCGGCCGCGAGCGCGAGGCAGGCAGCATCACCGCCGCACAGTTCTTGCAGCGCTTCGTAAACGACGTGCCCTGGGCGCATCTGGACATCGCCGGCGTGGCCTGGAGCAAGAAAGACTCCGAGATCGTGCCCAAAGGCGGCACGGGCTATGGTGTGCGACTGCTCAACCAGCTGGTCGAAGATTTCTATGAGTAAGTTCCAATGAGCGGTGGGGGCGCAACCAGCGTCCAGTTTTACCACTTAACCGCCACGCCGCTGGAGCGTGCGCTGCCCAAGCTGATGGAGAAAGTACTGGCCAGCGGCTTTCGTGCGCTGCTGACGGCCGATTCGCCGGCCCGCCTGCAAAGCCTGGATGAGCTGCTCTGGACCTATGATCCCGGCAGCTTTCTGCCGCACGGGGCCGAAGGCATATGTGAAGCGACGCTGCAACCGGTGCTGCTTTCGCTCTCGCCGGATGCGCCGAAGAACCAGGCCAAGCTGCTCGTCGTCACCGATGGTAACAAGCCGGCGAACCCGGGCGATTATGAGCGCATCCTTGATGTGTTCGACGGTAAGAACGCCGAAGCCGTAGCAAGCGCACGCACCCGCTGGACGCAGTATAAAGAGGCCGGCCATGAAGTCACCTACCTGCGCCAGAACGAACAGGGCAGCTGGCAAAAACCGTGAACTAAGCCCCGCTCGCAGCTCGATATTCTACAGGGTTTTGCAAAAGCATAATATCCAAGGCTATCTTTATTCAAAAAAGGGGGTATAATTAGCGCATGACACACGCGCCCCACACCGGAAAAAAAACGGGTTCCCTGGCTGGTCATTTGCTGATCGCAACGCCTGTGGTGCAGGAATCGTGCTTTGAGCGCTCTGTTATTTTCATGTGCTCGCACAATCAAGAAGGCGCGATGGGCGTTATCGTCAACTATCCTGTGCAGGATATCGGCCTCAACGACGTGCTCGAACAGCTCGACATCGAATCCGCACCTTCGGGCATAGAGTTCCCCATCCATTTCGGCGGGCCGGTGGATGCAGGCCGCGGTTTCGTGGTGCACAGCCCCGACTATGCGTCGAACGATCATTTATTCAAAGAAGGCAACATCGTAGTGACCGCAAGTGCCGCGATATTGCATGCCGTGGCGGAGGGCAAAGGCCCGCGTCAGGGCATCTTGGCGCTTGGCTATGCCGGCTGGTCGCCGGGCCAGCTCGAAGCCGAAATCGAAGCCGGAAGCTGGCTGGTGGTTCCCGCTAGCGCACCGCTAGTCTTTGCGCCGGATAATGACACCAAGTGGAACCTAGCGCTGGCCTCGCTCGGCATCGACATGGGCCACCTCTCCAGCGAAGTCGGCCACGCCTAACCATCTGTTAGAAACATATCTTGGGTGAAATTTGCAACGCAGCATCCAGCTGTTGCAAATAGTCCTCGCGGGCAATTTCCACCACACCGAATTGCTGCAAATGGTCGTTGACGAACTGTGTGTCCAACAACCCGTAACCCGCCGCCTTTAGCCGCTCCACCAACTCCACCAGCGCCACTTTGCTGGCATTGGTAGCGCGTGAGAACATACTCTCGCCGAAGAACGCGCCGCCCAGGCTGATGCCATAAAGCCCGCCGACCAGCTCGCCGTCTTGCCAGCATTCCACGCTATGGCCGAAGCCCTGCCGCCACAGCTTGCAATACATCTCGATGATGGCATCGTTGATCCAGGTGTTGTCCCGCGCGGGGGAAAGCTCGGCGCAGGCGGCTATCACCTGGGGGAATGCCGTGTCGGTGGTGATGGTAAAGGGCGATTTGCGCATGAACTTCGCCAGGCTTTTGGGCACATGAAAGCCCTCCAGCGGGATGATACCGCGCCACTGCGGGTAATACCAGCGGATCTGCGGATCGTCACGCGTGGCGGCCATGGGGAAATACCCCTTGGCATAGGCCGCGAGCAACAGTTCAGGTGTAAGAACGGTGGCTTCCATCTAGATAATATGCTGCGGAAAATCGGTGATGATGCCATCTGCACCGATGGCCTTGGCATGGGCAATCTGCGCTTGCGTGTTGGCCGTCCACACGATGATGGAAAAGCCTTGCGAGCGTGCGATGCTCACATCCTTCATGCTCACATGATCTATGCACGGATTGAGCGACCATAACCCATGTTTACCAGCGGTTTCGAGCAATTCGTGAAAATGCTCTTCATCCCTGGCCGTGGCCCCGATAAGGATGAAGGGGTTATAGCGCTTCACTTCCAGCAAGGCATCAAGGTTGAATGAAATCACAGGCAGCTGGGCGTATTCATTATTTCCCATCGTTACGCTACGGGTGATGATGCGCGCCACCGTTTGCGCCACATGCACATTCTTAATCTCGATGTAGAGCTGCGCGCGGCCTGCGATGAACGCGATGGCCTCTTCAAGCGTTGGGATACGCTCACCCTGGCCTGCATCCAGGCTTTGCAGCTGCGCCAGTGTGTGAGCGGCGACACGGCCTTTGCCATTAGTGGTGCGCTCGAGCGTGTCGTCATGGATGATAACAGCCTCACCGCTTTTGCACGCATGCACATCACACTCGATGGCACCTGCACCAAGCTCAATGGCTTTTTCAAAGGCCAGCAAGGTGTTTTCTGGAGCAAGGGATGAAGCACCGCGATGAGCGATGACCGTTGCGATGACGGGGGCCATGGACCTTACGCCTTGGCAACCAACCCTGCGATCGCGCGAAGGCCCAAGTGGTAGCTCGCCGATCCGAAGCCGCAGATCACGCCTTTGGCCGCCTTGGAAATATACGATTCATGGCGGAAGGCTTCGCGGCGGAAGATATTGGACATATGTACTTCGATAACGGGAATCTGCAGCGACAGCAGCGCGTCCATAATAGCGATCGAGGTGTGCGTGTAAGCACCGGCATTAATGATAAGGCCCTGGTGGTTCTGGGCGGCTTGCTGGATCTTATCCACCAACTCGCCCTCATGGTTGGATTGGAAACTCTCCACTTCCAGACCCAGCTCAGCGGCCGTGACCGCGCAGGCCTTCTCGATATCGGGCAGCGTTTCATGGCCGTATATCTCCGGTTCTCGAGTTCCCAGCGCGTTGAGGTTCGGGCCATTGACGATTAGGATGCGAGCGGGCATAGTTACCACCTGAAACGAAAACATTAAAACGTCTAAAATCCATATCAGCTATGCACATCAAACTCAACGGCAAAGCGCAAGAATTTCCCGCTGGCCTTAACATTGAAGGGCTCATGCGGACGCTGGCGCTGAGCAGCAAACAGGTGGCCATCGAGCGTAACGGCGAAATTGTGCCGCGCTCGCAATATGCGAGCACGCCCGTGGCCGAGGGCGACACGGTGGAGATCGTGCAATTCATCGGCGGTGGCTGATATGAGCGATAACAAGACAGATGATTTCATCCTCGCCGGCAAGCGCTACTCTTCGCGCCTGCTCGTGGGAACCGGGAAATACAAGGATATGCAACAAACGCGCGAGGTGGTCCAAGCCAGCGGTGCTGAGATCGTAACAGTGGCGCTGCGCCGCATGGACCTAAGCGCAAGCGGCAACGGCAGCGTGCAAGAAGCCCTGCCGCCCGAGTGCTACACCTATCTACCCAACAGCGCCGGCTGCCACACCGCAGCTGAAGCCGTGCGTACGCTGCGCTTAGCACGCGAGCTCGGCGGCTGGAATTTAGTGAAGCTTGAAGTCATCGGCGACAAGGAAACGCTCTACCCCGACATGGAAGAGACCCTAAAAGCCGCCGAACAATTGGTGCAGGATAATTTCGAGGTGATGGCCTATTGCACGGATGATCTGGAAGGTTGCCAGAAACTCGAAGCGCTCGGCTGCGTGGCCGTGATGCCGTTGGCCGCGCCCATTGGTTCGGGCCTTGGCATTTTGCACCCCGAGCGCATCGCCGCCATCGTGCAGGCACTGCGTGTGCCGGTGCTAGTGGATGCGGGTATCGGCACACCATCCGATGCATGCATCGCCATGGAGTTGGGCTGCGATGCAGTCCTGCTCAACACGGCCCTTGCGGGTGCAAAAAATCCCGTGCAAATGGCAACCGCCATGAAACTGGCAGTGCAGGCCGGGCGGGCCGCCTTCCTCGCCGGGCGCATGCCAAAGCGCGAGCTCGCCTCGCCCAGCTCACCTCAAAGCGGCATGATCGGCTCATAAACCCTAGGAAACACTAGGTTTTCTGAGGGTCATTTTATGTTAGCCAGCCGCAAATCAGCTGTTATAATCGCCTTTTCGAGTTACAACAGGGGCCTTATGAGCGAGACGAACACCAGCAAACGCGCACATGTCATTGTGCTTGGTAATGAAAAAGGCGGGTCGGGCAAAACCACCACCGGCGTGCACCTGATTGTCGCATTATTGCGCCTTGGTTTTTCCGTCGGCAGCATCGACGTGGATTGCCGCCAGCGTTCACTCTCTCGCTACTTGGAAAACCGCGCGCAGACCGCTAGCCGTGAAGGCGGTGCACTGCCCCAACCACAGCACATCACCATCCAGCGCAGCCCGTTCAACATCGTCAAGGAAGCGCAAAACGATGAGTTCGAGCGCTATACGGTGGCGCTGGCACGCCTGATGGCCAACCACGATTTCGTGGTGGTGGACAGCCCCGGCTCGGACACCTACCTCTCACGCCTTGCCCATGCTTATGCCGATACCGTCATCACCCCGATCAATGACAGTTTTGTCGATCTGGACGTGCTGGCTACCGTCGACGGCCAGACGATGAAGATCATCAAACCCAGCATCTACAGCGAAATGGTGTGGGAGCAAAAGCTCAATCGCGCCAAGCGCGACAGCGGCCAGGTGGACTGGATCGTGATGCGCAACCGCCTCTCCAATATCGACGCGAAGAATAAACGCTTCATGACGCAGGCCACCAATGATCTGGCCCGACGAATTGGCTTCCGCGTGGCGCCAGGCTTCTCCGAGCGCGTGATCTTCCGTGAAATGTTCCTCCAGGGCTTAACCGTGCTCGACGTGATGGCGGTCGGCGCGAACATCAACATCTCGATGTCGCACATCGCCGCGCGCCAGGAAGTGCGGGACCTGCTCAAAGTGTTGCAGATCCAGGCAGTGGATGAACGCATCGCTCAGCTGCGCAGCAACGAGAATCTCACTCCCGGCATGCAAGACGAAGCGCAAGAAGAAGCCGAGCACCCGCCAGAAGCCGTGGCCAGCTAAGCCGCATGTCGCTCGTTCGCTCGACGGCAACTATCGGCGGCTACACGATGATTTCGCGCGTGCTGGGTTTCCTGCGCGATGTAACCATTGCCTCTTCGCTCGGTGCTAGCTTCCTTTCCGACGCATTCCTGGTCGCATTCAAACTGCCGAATTTCCTGCGCCGCCTGTTCGCAGAAGGCGCGTTCAACTCGGCCTTCGTGCCGCAATTCGCCGGCATGATGGCAACCGAGGGCAGCGATGCCGCCAAGCGCTTTTCCAGCGAGGCGATGTCTTTCCTGCTTCTGGTGCTGCTGATCGTCAGCGGCCTGTTCATCCTCGCCATGCCGTGGCTGATGTATGTCCTTGCCCCCGGCTTTTCCGACGACCCGGCGAAATTCGACCTCACCGTGACGCTGACACGCATCACCATGCCTTACATCATTTTCATCTCGCTGGTGTCACTGCTCGGCGGCATCTTAAACAGCAACAACAAATTCGCCGCCGTTGCCGCCACCCCTATCATCATGAACCTGTGCCTCATCGTCGTGCCGTATTGCATCAATGACATCAGCCCTAGCGGCGCACACGCCCTGGCCATCGCCGTGATCGTTTCGGGCGTGTTCCAGTGGCTTTGGCTGGTGTGGTTCTGCCATAAGAGCGGCGTACTGCCCCGGCTGGTTCGCCCGCGCCTTACCCCAGATGTAAGAAAACTGCTGCTGCTGATTGGACCGGCGGCGCTCGGCGCAGGCGTAGCACAGGTGAATCTGTTCATTGACCTGATCATCGCCTCACAGTTTGAAGGCGGCGTATCTTACCTTTATTACGCAGATCGCATCAACGAGCTGCCTTTGGCCGTTATCGGGATTGCGGTGGGCACGGCACTTTTGCCGATGCTTTCGCGCCAAGTGCGCGAAGGCAAGATCAAGGAAGCACACCATAGCCAAAATCGTGCCATCGAAATGGCGTTATTCCTTAGCCTGCCGGCAGCCGTAGCCATCGTCATCATTGCTCAGCCCATCATCTCGGTGATGTTCGAGCGCGGCGAGTTCACAAACGCCGACACGCTGGCCACCTTCCCTGCGCTGCAAGCCTTTGCCATGGGCCTGCCCGCCTTCATCCTTGTGAAGATCTTCGCGCCGGGCTTCTACGCACACCAGGACACCAAAACGCCTTTTAAGATCGCCGCCGCCTGTATCGGTGTGAATTTACTGTTTAACCTCATCTTGATGTACCCGTTCCGCCATGTGGGCATGGCCATGGCCACCTCCATTGCCGGCTGGGCCAATGTGGGCCTCATGGTATATGTGCTGGGCAAGCGTGGCTGGATCGCTATCGACCAGGAACTCGGCCGCCAGGTGGGCAAGATTCTGACCAGCTGTGGGGCTATGGCGCTGGTACTGGTGGTGTTCAAATGGCTGATGCGCGGCTATTTCCATGAGGATGAGATGACGCGTTTTGCAGCCCTCATTGGGCTTTCGATGCTGGGCTTCTTTGCCTATGCAGGCACGGCACTGGCGCTTAACCCGCTGGATATCCGCCGCCACGCCGCCCGGCTGCTGCCGCGCAAGCGCCCGTAGGCATTATTCTTCGTCGTTCGCGATGCTATCGTCGCTGAAATCGTCTTCTTCAGCGACTGCTTTTTTGTTTTTTGCACCGGAAGTCTCGCTTTTCGCGTTATTGGTCTGTGCATTTTTCAGAGCCTGAATATCGGCAGTCATTTTTGCCAAACGCGCCTTATTCAGTTTCAAGGCCTGCTCACGCGTTGCGGGGCGGGAGCTGGCTTTTTCGCCAAGCGCTACGCCTTCTGCATCCCACTCTTTTTGGCTCATCTTTTCGAGCACGTTAATGCGCGCAATAACACGTCTGCGCTTTTGCTCGAGTTTTTCAGCGCGCTTCTGAAGATTAGCACTGCGCTTAGCCGCCGCTTCTGCACTGACCTGCCCTTTATCCCTGGACGGAAACGAGGTGCTGCTAAATATCCAGCCCAGGCCAAGAACGAGTACCAAAATAAAGATGATTATTACGTTTTTATTTGCAATCAACGTTTCTTTGTTCATGATTTTTCTGCTAGTTATTGAGTGAATAAAAAAGCAAGCTCAAGGATCAGGCGGCTAAAAAATATGTCCGATACGAGGCTGGTTTATAGCACATTTCCTACCAAAGAAGAAGCGCTTTTAGCAGGGCGACGTCTGCTGGAAAAACGCCTGATCGCCTGCGCGAACGTGCTGCCGGGCATACACTCACTCTATCGCTGGGAGGGCACAGTGCAAAGCGCCGATGAGGTGGTGATGCTCGCAAAAACCACGGCCACCTGCATGCAGGCCGCCATCGACGAGATCAAGGCCAACCACCCTTACGAGATACCCTGCATCGTGGCGCTTCCTATTGAGGGCGGGCTACCAGCGTTCGTACAATGGGTAAAGGAGCAAACCGTTGACGGATATCAACATTGCAAAACGAAATGATAAAGGACATGCTATGAACAGACGCTATTTTCTGCAATTGCTCCTGGCCGGCACGGCGATCACCTTGTGCAGTGGCCGCCTGCGTGCTGCAACCGACACACCGATAGAAAGGCTGGTTATGAGTAACGAAGAATGGAAAAAGAAACTCTCCCCCGAGCAGTATGACGTGATGCGCGAGGAAGGAACTGAGCGGCCCTTCACCAGCCCGCTGAACGAAGAGAAACGCGAAGGCGTTTTCATGTGCGCGGCATGCGGGCTGGAGCTGTTCAGATCTACCGCTAAATATAACAGCGGCACGGGCTGGCCCAGCTTTTATGAACCCATCCCCGGCCATGTAAAAACCAAGACCGATTACAAGCTCATCACCCCGCGCACCGAATATCACTGCGCGCGCTGCGGCAGCCACCAGGGGCACGTGTTCGAAGACGGCCCCAAGCCCACAGGCCTGCGCTATTGCAATAACGGCGTGGCACTGAAATTCGAACCAAAGGAATAGCCCATGCGCACATTGATCGCTTCGCTCATTTTACTGCTGACCACTACAGGAGGTGTTATGGCCCAGGATACTAATATCACGACCAAGACCGCGATCTTCGCCGGCGGCTGCTTCTGGTGCATGGAGCCGCAATTTGCCGCCATACCGGGTGTTACCAAGGTGATGTCGGGCTATACCGGCGGACATGTGAAAAACCCTACCTACGAGCAGGTATCGCGCGGGGGCACTGGGCATGTAGAAGCCATTGAGGTAACGTATAACCCCGCCGAGGTGAACTACACCCAGCTGCTGGATGTGTTCTGGGCCAATATCGACCCGCTGGATGAGGACGGCCAGTTCTGCGACAAGGGCGAGCATTACCGCGCCGGCATCTTCACCTTCGATGAAGAGCAAAAGAAGCTCGCCGAAGCCTCGAAGGAAAAGGTCGCCAAAACCTTCGAGAAGCCTGTTGCCACCAGCATCAAGCCCGCCAGCATTTTCTATGCCGCCGAGGAATACCACCAGCAATTCTACATCAAAAGCAAAGACCATTATAAGCGCTACAGCAAGGGTTGCGGCCGTGAAGAACGCTTAGAGCAGCTCTGGAAGAACAAGCCTAAAACCTCCGCCATGTAGGGGAGCTCAAATGCCTATCATCGAAATCGGCCTTGCGTTCTTAGAGGGTGTGGCGCTCATCGTCTCGCCGTGCATCTTGCCGGTGTTGCCTCTGGTGCTGGCCAGCTCACTTGATGGCGCGCGGGCAAGGCCGTTCGGTGTCATCGCCGGTTTTGTGTTGGCCTTCACCCTGTTCGCACTGTTGTCGCGCAGCCTGCTTTCGGCTTTTTCCATCGACCCGGAAGTCATCGGCCAGCTTTCGCTTATGTTGCTAGCCTCTTTCGGTCTGATAATGCTGTCGGAAAGATTGTCCGGTTATTTTTCCGCCCTCACCCAGGGTGTGGCGCAGCGAGGCAGCAGCCTGGCCGCCATTAACGGAAGCGGCTTCAGTAGCGGGGTAACGGTCGGCTTCCTGATTGGCCTGGTGTGGACACCGTGTGCCGGCCCGATTCTGGCCGCCGTACTGGTGCAGATCATCCGCCAGGAAGATACGTTCTCAAGCCTGTTCATCATCGCAGCGTTTGGCATGGGTGCGGGGCTGCCCATGCTGCTCATCGCGTTGCTCGGCCGCAAGCTCATGCGCCAGCTGGGCTTCCTGTCGCTGCATGCAGTGCGCATCCGCCGGGGTTTGGGGGTCGTGATCTTGCTCACCGTGGCGCTGCTTGCCACCGACACCTTGCCCACCACCACCGCGCCGCAGACGCAAAGCATCGCACAGGGGGCACATCCCGAGGGGTTGATCGGCGGCCTCGCCCAGCCTTACCAGGCGCCTGAACTGGCCGGCATCAACGCCTGGCTGAACTCCCCGCCGCTTACGCTGAAATCGCTGCGCGGGCGGGTGGTGCTCATCGACTTTTGGGCCTATTCCTGCATCAACTGCGTGCGCACCCTGCCCTACGTCACCCAGTGGGACCAGCAATACCGCGACAAGGGGCTAACCATCATCGGCGTGCATTCGCCCGAATTCGAGTTTGAAAAGAAGCAGCGCAACGTGGAAGCAGCCATTGCCGCGCACGGCATCCAATACCCGGTGGCGTTGGATAACCAGTTTGACACCTGGACCGCCTTTGCCAATAAATATTGGCCGGCGCATTACCTGATCGACCAGGAGGGTCACGTCGTCTACAGGCATTTTGGTGAAGGCAGCTACGATAAAATGGAGCACAATATACGCCACTTGCTGAAGCTTGATTATGCACCGCCGGGCAAGGAAGAAGCGCGCCACACATCAAAGGAACAAACAGCCGAGACGTATTTAGGCTATGAGCGCGCCGCACGCTTTGCCAATGAAAAGGGCTATAAGAACGCGAGCTTCGATTACACCTTGCCACAGACACTGAAAACCCATGAATGGGGTTTGAGTGGCAGCTGGAATATCGAGGCTGAGCGCATAGTAAGCGCGCAAGCCGACGCAAGCCTTACGCTGCATTTCCTCGCGCGCAAAGTATTCCTGGTGCTGGGAGCAAAAGAACCGACGACGCTGCGCATCCGCCTCAACGGCAAGGATATGCCGCCGGTGAATGTGAGCCAGCACACACTGTATGAGCTGGTAAGCCAGCCCAACTTACAAAGCGGCCTGCTGGAGATCACGGCAGATAAGCCGGGCCTGGAGGCCTACGCCTTTACCTTCGGCAGCAAATAGCGCCTCGCCCAATCAGTTCGGGCCGAGCATAGTTTCGGGCTTCACCCAAGCGGTGAACTGCTCTTCGGTGAGCAGGCCAAGCGCAATGCCCGCAGCCTTCAACGACGTGCCTTCCTTATGCGCCTTCTTGGCGATCTTGGCGGCGTTGTCATAGCCGATATGCGGGTTGAGCGACGTCACCAGCATCAGCGAATCGTTCATCAGCTGGGTGATGCGCTCGCGGTTAGCCTCAATGCCCGCCACGCAATTATCGGCGAAGCTCACCGCGCCATCGGCGATCAAGCGGATGGATTGCAGCACGTTATAAATGATGACCGGCTTGAACACGTTGAGCTCAAAATGGCCGTTAGAGCCACCGATGGTCACGGCCACATGATTGCCCATCACCTGGGCTGCCACCATGGTCAGCGCTTCGCACTGGGTGGGGTTTACCTTGCCCGGCATGATGGACGAACCGGGTTCGTTCTCGGGCAAAGAAAGCTCACCTAAACCAGAACGCGGACCTGAGCCCAAAAAACGGATATCGTTGGCGATCTTCATGAAGGACACGGCCATCACGTTGAGCGCTCCAGAAGCCTCCACCAGCGCGTCGTTAGCGGCGAGTGCCTCGAACTTGTTGGGCGCGGTGACGAAAGGCAGTTTGGTGATGCCTGCCACTTCTTGGGCGAAGGCTTCGGCAAAGCCCTTCTTGGCGTTTAACCCCGTGCCCACTGCCGTGCCGCCCTGGGCCAGCTCATACAGCGCCGGCAACACGCCCTCGGCGCGGCGAATGGCGTTCTCCACCTGCTTCACATAGCCAGAGAATTCCTGCCCCAGCGTCAGCGGTGTGGCATCTTGCGTGTGCGTGCGGCCGATCTTGATGATGTCCTTGAACTCGTCCTGCTTTTTCTTAAGCGCAGCCAACACATGCTTAAGTGCCGGGATCAGCGTGTTCTGAATCTCATAGGCCGCCGCGATATGCATGGCGGTGGGGAATGAATCGTTGCTGGATTGGCCCATATTCACATGGTCATTCGGGTGCACGGGTTTTTTGCTGCCCATTTGCCCGCCAGCCATTTCGATGGCGCGGTTGGAGATCACCTCGTTGATGTTCATGTTAGTCTGCGTGCCCGAGCCGGTCTGCCACACCACCAGCGGGAAGTTACCGTCGAGCTTGCCGTCAATCACTTCCTGGGCGGCTGCAACGATCTTTTCGCCAAGTGCTTTATCCAGCACGCCCAGTTGCATGTTCACCTTGGCCGCTGCCAGTTTCAAAATGCCAAAGGCGGTGATGAGCGGCTTGGGCATCGTCTCACCGCCGATCTTGAAATTCTGGAGCGAGCGCTGCGTCTGCGCGCCCCAGTAACGGTCGGCGGGGCAATCGATATTGCCAAAAGAGTCGGATTCTACGCGAATGTTCATGGGAGCTCCTGCTGGTGAATAGGCGCATTTCTAACTCAGCATTTGCTATTTTTCAAGGGGTTATTGCGGCCTAGAACATATTTATGTCGCCCCAAAAATTATTATTTGTTAACGAACTGCTGCTATATTGAGGGGTGTAATCATTTGAAAAATGTATGGATACGGTCGAACGCCCACGGCGAAAAACCCTCACACGGCTGTGCAGCTATAACCAGTTCCCGACGCAATATGAGAATATTGCAGCGATGACGGAAGACCTGCCGCGCATCCAGCATATGGGCTTCAATAATGTGTGGGTGAACCCGCTTTTTGAACCATGCCAGAGCATGGAATGGTCCGAGCGCGAGATCGCCCGAGGGCTTGACCCCGTGGGCGCCAGCGGCGAAAGCAAGAACCTGCGCTCCAAACCCGGCAGCCCTTATGCCACCCGCTCCTTTGCCATCAACAAGCAGTTCTCCAACCATAAGAATGAGCCTATCGGTGAGGCCGAGCGCCAGGAAAAGGACTACGACGATATCCACGCCTATACACAAAAGGCAGCATCGCTTGGCATGACGCCGATGTGCGATTTCATCATGCGGCATGTGGCGGTGGACAACCCGCTGGTCAAGCAGAAGCCTCATTGGTTCCGCCATCACCCCAACGGCAATTTCGTGTTCTTCGGCCGCAACGACAAATACCACGTGGTCGGCCAGTCATGGGACGACGTGCTGGAATTCAACTACAGCGACCCAAAGATACGCCGCGAGATCATGGAGGAATATTTAAAACCGATGGCCGATCTGGTGGTAGGCCGGCTTGGTTTTCAGGGACTGCGTATTGACGCAGCAGGGCAGATCCCCCGCGAGGTGTATGAAGAAATAATTCCCTATATGGACCAAATATGCCAGCAGCATCACGGCAAGCCGCCGGTGATGCTGGGCGAAACACTAGGGCAGAATGTCGATGAGTTCATGCATACCGGCGGCTACATGGACTATGTCTACAACTCAGTATTCTTCCAGCCCTTCACGCGTGACGCATGGGACGTTGACGACACCGATTTTTCTGCCGCCAAAGGCAAGCTACAAAAACATGTGGCCCCCACGGTGGGCTTTCCCGGCAACCACGACACGGCCCGCCTGGCCGATTATTATTTGAACCAGTTCCATGTGCGCGGCGACCTGCTGCGTCAGGTCATCATCGCAGAAAGCATCGACGGTAATATTCCGCCCCAAAGCGTGATTAAGACCTTCATCAGCCTAAACGAGAAAAACGCCTTCTCGCAGGATGATTTAAAAGAACTGGTTAAAAAACTAGAAAAATGCGGCGCGGTGGATGCAGCCACCGCCGAGCAGCTCGGCCACTATATCGATGAAAAGGGCAAGCTCAACCAACAGCAGATCAAGAAATGGTTCAACGACCATCCCGTCATCGCCAAGGAAGGCGCAGAGGCCACCGAAGAAGGCAAGCAAGCCTTCAAGATCATGACCAATCTGATGTTCAAGCTGGTGGCGGAAGAGAAAGAAAAAGAAAAAAACGATCCGCGCTACGGCGACCAGCGCAACAAGAAGCTCATCACGGAAGATGCCTTCATCCGCATGCTGCCGGGCAAGCTCGACCCGACCCGCCTTAAACGCCTGGTCAAGGAAGGCTTCTGCTTCGCCGCCTTTGCCTCTGACGGCGGCTGGTTCATGACGCGCGGCGAAGAAATGGGCGCCACCAAGCGTATCAACGTATTCAACGCCACACCGAGTGACCTGGACCAGCGCGCCTACCCCGACCTGGATTTTTCGGGTTTTGTAGGCTCAATCAACCGCACCGTTGCGCAATTGCCGCCGATGAGCGAGCCGGAATGGGTGCAGCGCTGCTATTTCGAGACCAACAAAAAAAATAAAGCGCTGGCAGCCTTCCTGCTGCACCAGGGTGAAGGCTTCTCCAACCCCAGCCACATGGTCATCGCCAATGTGAGCGAAGAACAGCAGGTGATGGATTTTGAAACATTCAAAGAGATCAACTCCGCCAACGGCCGCAACATCGACGGCGTCAAGATTGCCCTTCCAACTAAGGTCTATCTCTGCGGCGATGTAAAGCTGACCCAGCACTTACGCATGGCGCTAGAACAAAAACATATCAAGATTGTCGAGAGCGAGCGGCCGCCACTGGTAGAAAAAACTGCAAAACCGATCACGCTCGACGACGGGTTGATGAATAACCCGCTGCCTATGCCCAAGGCTACTTGGCAAGCAGAAGTGTCACATGACCCATCTTCCGACCCGGGCGGGCCTCGGCCTTACCGTAGAGGTGCAGCTTAGCATTTTCCATGGCGGCATAGCGCGGCCATTCATTCACCTCATCGCCGATGAGGTTGAGCATGCGCGCGTTGCACAGCGCACGCGTGCTGCCAAGCGGCAGGCCGCACACCGCGCGCACGGTCTGCGCGAACTGGCTGGTGATGCACGCGTCGATCGTCCAGTGCCCGGAATTATGCGGGCGCGGAGCGGTCTCGTTGACGAGGATATCGCCGTCGTCGGTTACAAACATTTCCACCGCCATCAGCCCCACAAGTTTCAAGCCCTCGGCGATGGTGCGCGCCACCTGCTCGGCCTTGGTGGCGAGCGCTTCGCTGATGCGCGCCGGCGCGATAGTCTCGGCAAGGATGTGGTGCTTATGAATATTCTCCACCGCCGGATAGCAGGCCACCTCGCCCGCTTCGTTGCGCGCAACGATCACGGAAATTTCCATCGTGAAATTCACGAAGCCCTCTAAGATGGCATCGTCAGTTTTAAGCGTGCTCCAGGCGGCTTCCAGCTCGTCTTGCATTTTGACCATCACCTGGCCTTTACCGTCATAGCCCATACGGCAGGTTTTGAGCACCGCCGGCAGGCCGATGCTGTTGGCCGCTTCTTTGAGCGCAGCCAGCGAGTTCACAGCGGCAAACGGTGCCGTGCCGATGCCGAGATGTTTGATCGCGGTTTTTTCCTTCAGGCGATGCTGCGAGATGGAAAGCACGGCAGGGCTCGGAAACACCGGCACGAGCTTGGCGAGCGCTTCCACCGGAGCGGCCGGAATATTTTCAAATTCATACGTCACTACGCTGACCTTCTTGGCGAATTCGGCCATGGCTTTAGCATTGTCATAGGTAGCAACGGTGTTTAACGCCGCCACTTCGCTGGCGGGCGCGGTGGCTTCGGGGCAATAAATATGTGTGCGATAGCCAAGCTCGGCTGCGGCGATGGCCAGCATGCGGCCCAGCTGCCCGCCGCCTAAGATACCGATGGTGGAGCCAGGCGGCACTAAGCTCACGGGCGCTCCGCAACCGATGCGGTTTGTTTCTCGCGCCACTTATCCAGCCGTTTGGCAAGCGCCTCGTCGGTGGTGGCAAGAATGGATGCTGCAAGCAGCCCTGCGTTGATTGCGCCGGGCTTGCCGATGGCCAGCGTGCCGACCGGAATACCGCCAGGCATCTGCGCGATGGACAGCAGGCTGTCGAGGCCTTTTAAAGCCTTGCTTTCTACCGGCACACCGAGCACGGGAAGCGAGGTCATGGAAGCGGCCATGCCCGGCAAATGCGCCGCACCGCCCGCACCAGCGATAATGACCTTGAAGCCCTGCGCGCGCGCCGTGGTGGCAAAATCATACAGGCGTTGGGGCGTGCGATGCGCCGAGACCACGCGCTTGTCATACGGCAGTTTGAGCGCATCGAGCGTCTGGGCGGCATGCTGCATCGTCTCCCAGTCGGAGGTGCTGCCCATGATGATGGCGATCTCTGGTTTTTTCGCGGCCATAGCTATTCCCCAAGCGATTAAGGCGCGGACGTTACAGCAACCGCCTAAAAAGTCAAAAAATAATCGGGTTTTTGCCGCAGGCGCAAGCCGGGCTATTTAGCCAGTTTCGCGTTTTTCAGCTGAAAAAACAACCCCTTCTCAGCATTATCGGTAAAGGCCATCGTGCCGGTGACGGCCACCATGCCCTCCTCCCAGGCGACGGGCTTGTCTGAGAAGACCTCCACCACCTCGTTGGGCTCGCCCGGCGGGCAGAAGCCACAGGTCGGCGTGCGCTTGCTCAGCAGATAATGGGTGAATTTATCCTTCGCCTCAAGTGGCAGCATGAAACCCTGGATGGTTAGCTCCTTGCCTTCGAGCGCCTCCACCTCGGCCGTGCGAACGATGCTATAGGTGAAGTCCTGATGGTTGGACGTGACCTTGCATTTTGCAAACACCGCCCACAAACTATCATGCGATTGGGGCAAGGCGTTCTGCGCCGTGCGTTCGTCCATCGGCTGGGTGGTAAAGGCGCTGGCGGCAAGCAATGCCACCAGCAGCGCCAGGGTGTGCAGTTTTCTCATCACTTCGCCAAGGTTTTGAATAGGTCGATACGGTAGCACCGCATGGCGGGCACGATAGCGCAAAGCACCCCCACACACAAGCCGCCCGCGATCACTTCCCATTCCTGGGATAAAAATATCAGGCCGGTGATATGCACATGTCTGGTCTGCGAAAGCCACGCGGCCAGCACCTCCACCCCGGCATGGCCGAGCAGCAGGCCAAGCGCCACACCGCTAGCAGCGATCAGCATGCTTTCCGTCAACGTCAGCAGCAGTAGCTTGGCCGGCGAAGCACCGAAGGCACGCAGCATCGCCATCTCGTAGCGGCGCTCGTCCATCGCCTGATAAAGCCCGGCAAAAACCGAAAGCCCCGCCAGCGCCACGATGAACCAGCCAAGCTGCGAAAGCGTATCCACACCCGTGCCCATGAAGCTGCTAAGGCGCGCCACCTCAAAGGCCGGGCTTGCTGCTTGCATTGAGCTGCTTTTGCTCACTTCACGCGGCAGTGTGGCTGCTGCAAAAGGCGAAGCATAGCTGATGAGCAAGGCGGTGATTTCGCGGTCGTCATGTTCCTTCTTGTCGTCATGCTCATGTTCATCATGATGCTCGTGCTCATCGTGGTGGTGTTCGTGTTCCTCCTCGTCGGCGTACTCGTGCACATGCCATACGCTTTCCACCGGGGTAAGCACCAGCCGGTCGAGCACGCTGCCGGTGGGCTTTAAAACACCTACCACCGTGTAAGGCCTTTCAGTATGTAGATCATCGCTGCCCACCAGCCCGTGCGCGCCGACGATCTTCTCACCGAGCTTTATACCTTTTTGCTGCGCAACATCGCTGCCGAGCACCACCTGCATGGCTTTGCCAAACAGCTCACCTTGGGCCAGCTCGCCACCGTAATGGGTAATATAATTTTTATCCGTGCCCACGATGCGGAAGCCGCTGTAATTATCCCCCAGCGCCACGGGGATAGCCTGCTTGACCAGCGGGTGGCGCGAAAGTTTCTCAGCTTCGGAAAGCGCAATATTACCTGTGGGCACATCCAGATGAAACACGCTGGATAGAATCATCTGCAACGGGCTTCCCTTCGCGCCCACCACCATGTCGATGCCGCTTAAGTTTTTGGTGAATTCATTGTGCACCTGCGCGTGGGTGAGCAACAGGGCAATCACCATTGCCGTGCCAGCAGCAAACATGGCCACATGCAGCAAGCTGGCGGCAAGCTTGTGGCGTAGATAGCGAAGGCTTAATGACAGGGCGTTCATTGGCTAGCTCCCAGGCTTAGGCTGTGGTGGAAATGCGCCTTAATGCGCGCATCATGCGTAGCGACAACAAGGCTTGCGCCTGAGCGTGCCGCAAGGTCAAGCAGCAACTGCATCACGCTTTCACAAGCTTCATCGTCCAGCGCGCTTGTTGGCTCATCGGCCAGGATGATGGAAGGCCTACAGATTGCCGCACGGGCAATGGCCACGCGCTGTTGCTGCCCCTGGCTTAAAGCGGCCGGTTTGCGGTGCGCATACTCCTCAAGCCCCAGCTGAAAGAGCAACTCCATCGCATAGGCGGCGTCCTGCTTCATGCCGCTGGCATAGGCAGGAAGCAACACGTTTTCCAGCACGCTGAGTGCGCTCACCATATGTAGCGTCTGGAAGATAATACCCATCTGCCGACCACGCCAAGCATCGCGCTTTTGTGCAGGCATGGCGGTGATGTCGACCGCGCCGATCTGCACGTGCCCGCTCAGTGGCGTGAGCAAACCGGCCATGGCATAAAGCAGCGTGGTCTTGCCGCTACCGGATTTGCCAAGCAGTAGGCAATGCTCGCCTGCGGGTAACGTAAAATTCGAGATATCAACGATGGCGTGGCCATCATAGCCGGCTTTAAGTTGCGAAAGCTGTATCATCATGAACCCCCGGGAATTAGATGTGACTTCATGCCGCGCAAGCGTGGCAGATAACGGGTAGCTCGATTACCGCATGGCTAGGCAGGTTCACCTCCATCTTGCGCAGCTTGCCCAGATGATGAATGACCTCGTGATCGTGCAGCTCGTCAACGCGCTGGCAACGATTGCACACGGTGAGCACGGAAAGATCGTGGGTATGTTCATGGGAACAATTGCACGCCACAAACGCACCGAGGGCATGAATGTGATGCACCACGCCCTGCTGCACCAGAGCTGCCAGTGCGCGGTAAATAATGGGCGGGCTTTTGATGCCGGTTTTTTTGAGTGCATCGAGCAGACCGTAGGCAGTCATGGGGGCTTTGTGTTTGCGCAGCGCGCAAAGCACAAGCTCCTGCGAGGGCGCGGCAAGGGAAGAAGGGCGGGCCATGGAAAACTCCGGACTAGGCATGTTATAATATAACAAAACCGGTCTACGGCAAAAAATCTTCCGTGTAAAGTGCGTTATTGTTATATTGTAACAAATACACGCAATATATATCAAACGCTTGAAATGTCGAAAAGGCGCGGCCCAGCGCACCTCTTGAAATAATAATTATTTTATATCAACAAGATAATAATTCCTGGGTTCATACATTTGTAGCATGCGCGTGCTATCATTACGGATTTGCAACGACCGGCTAATAGGTGTAAAACGGCTTTACTGATTGCCTGTTAGAACCAATAAAAAAATAACGCAGGAAACGGCACGATCGCACAATAGCAATGTGGACGATACCGTATGGCCGAGAACGAAGCATCGCCAGCCTCCCCTAACCCCGCCACCTATGTGTTGGCTGGGCACGACCATAATGGCGTGTATGACGACGCCATCAAAACCTATGAAAAAGCCGGCTTCATCGTGCTTCGGCCCAAAGAGGGCGAAACCTTCCAGCAAACCATCAAGGCCGTCAAACCGCCCTGCCACATACTAATGGCCTGCCACGGCGGCAAGGACGGAACCTTCACCTGGCATGAAAAGAACGGCTCGATGTCCTACACCCGGGCGTTCATTGACCTGCAGCAATTGCCTGATCAAGGCAAGGGCGGCATACTCTCCATGACATTACAGAATTGCTATGGCGGCACGGCACAGAACATGCTGGGCACGCTCTCTGCCGGCGCGGTGTTCCAGTCGCTTTCGAGCGAAAGCATCGCCACCTATGGTATGTCGATTGACAAATTCTCCGATGAGATCGGTGCGGCGCCCACGCGCGGCAAGCTGCTGCTCGAGGCCCTAGATTCGGTCGACCCGCGCACCTCCGCCGAGCTGCACGATGCCAAGCGCTTTACCTGGCCGATGATGTTCTTGCAGAACCTGCTGCCGTTCAACACCGATCCATTCCAGCAGCCGCGCATGTGGAACGACCCGCCAGATCCCTTCAATCGCGATGAGCAACCGAAGGAACCTCAGCTTGGGCCGCCGCGCATCCAGGATTTCTGGGGGCAGCAGATCAAGGCCGATGAAAACACCTACGACCCCAAACGCGCCCTGCCGGCTGCTATAGGGATCGGCGGCATGCCACCCACACTGGTCAACCTCGATGCGGAAGTGACCAAGCTAGCCGCCAGCCACAAGGCTAACCCCCAAGCCTTCGATGCCGCCGTTACCATGGTGCGCGATAGCTTCAACGTGCTGCCCTACGCCGCCAATGCCAAAGCCCGCACCGACATGGAACGTGACATTACAATGCCCGCCGATCCCACCGGCAAGAAAACCTGGGTCGAGCTGCGCGTCGAGGCTGTGCGCGCCACCAGCTGGGGCAAGGGCCTGAAGGAAAACGCCACGCAGGAAGAGTTCTCCGCATTCTGGGATAAGGAGGTCGCACGCCGGCTGGAAGTAGCCAATGCCGAACTCAAAGCCAAGGTCGATGTGGTGGCCGATAAGCTCAAGAAAAATGAGCCCATCACCATCGAGGCGGACGGCAACCCCGATTTCGATGAGCTGCGCATCCGCCGAGGCATAGCCATTGCCAATCTGGAGACCACCGGCCAGCTCGACAGACTCGTCGAAGAAGCCAAGACCCGCACCGCACGCACACAAGAAACCATCGAAAACACACAAAGATTCATACAGCATGCGAATGAAGCATTGCGCCCGCACCTGCCCTCGTTTGGGCTACCCTCCATGGACCAACTGCTCGAGAATTACGGCTTCAAGCGCAACAATGAGCTTCCGGTGCAAGATCCGGGCGCGGCTCCACCCAGGGGCGAGCCCTTTAAGCTCCCCGCTCCACCGAAGGTTGAGGGCAAAAAGCACGTCCCCTGATAGGGTTAGCACGCAATAAAGAAAATGAGGATAGCCATTTCCCTAGCATAAAAAAGTTAATAAAAAGTGGATTGCACCACCCAAATAGTAAAAAAATCTTTGTAATTTGGCGTTTTTATTGCTATAGATTGGGTCGACAGTTCGGGCCACCCGATATCTATTGGCCTTACAGAAGGATCGCCGTAAAGGAACCATATGACGGACCCCATGCAAGACCAGCCCGAAGCCACCGATCAGAATACTGCTTTTGACATCACTAAATTCAAGCCCACTGCCGCCGATCGCCAGCAACGCATCTCCGACCGCGTGAGCATGCTTGGCATCCCTGAGGAGGAGCTGAGCCCAGCGGTTCACCTGGCCATTTCCGCCCTGATTGAAAAACTGGACGATACCAACCGCGAGCTTTCCCGCACCAAAGAAGCCCTTTCGGAGATGGAACGCCTGGTGGACGTGGACTGCGTGGTTCCTATCGCCAACCGCCGCGCCTTCATGCGCCGCCTCTCCTGGGCTATCACCATGCATGAACGCTACGGCCACCCATCGGCTATCCTCTATTTCGACCTGAACAACTTCAAATCCATCAACGATGTCCACGGCCATGCCGGCGGCGACGCCGCCATCCGCCATGTTTCGCAGCTTCTGGACACGGCCATGCGCGAATCGGACTTTTTAGCCCGCATCGGCGGCGACGAATTCGCCGTCATCATGTATTACGCCAGCGAAGAAGCCGCACGAAAGCGCGCCGCCAAGATCGCCGACAAACTACGAGAAACCCCGTTCATTTTCAACAACCGCCAGATCGCCGTTTCCACCGCCTATGGCTGCCATGCCATCCATAGCGGCGAAGATGCTGAGTCTGCCTTGGCGGCCGCCGATATGTCCATGTATGTGGATAAGCGCCGCAACAAGACCAGCATCATCCCAGAAACCTAAATAGTTAATGCTTATCTCTGTTATTGTGCTGGGCTTGGGCTTTTGCTAGAGTGTCGCACGATTGGTAAGGCTTACGCTAAAAACTGAAGCAAGGACGCATATGATGATGACCCGCCGCAGCACGAAAACCTTCGCCCTGGTTGCCGCCGCTTTTTCCTTTTTGGCCCTCGAGGTTAGCCCCGCCGCTGCAGAAGATAAATTCGTCACCATCGGCACGGCCGGCGTTACCGGCGTGTACTACCCTGCCGGCGGCGCTATTTGCCGCCTGCTCAAGCGCGGGCGCTTAGAACACGGCATACGCTGCGTGGTCGAATCGACCGGCGGCTCCATCAACAACCTGGAATTGCTTCGCAAAGGCGAGCTTGAGTTCGGCATCGTGCAGTCCGATATGCTTTATGAGGCCTATAACGGTAGCGGCATCTTTTATGACGTGCCGCCGGATAAATCCTTACGCGCCGTGTTCGCCCTGCATTCGGAGCCCTTCACCGTTATTGCCCGCGCCGACGCAAAAATTAATACTTTCGATGACCTTAAGGGCAAAAAAGTGAGCCTCGGGGCTACCGGCTCAGGCGCACGCGCCACCATGGAAGATCTGATGTCCAAAAAGGGCTGGACCACCAAAAACTTCGGCGCGGTGGTCGATGTAAAGGCCAACGAGCTGGAAACCGCCCTGTGCAGCAAAAAGATCGATGCGATGATCTATTCGGGCGGCCACCCCAACGGGGCAGTGCAGCAGATCACCTCGATGTGTAACACCAAGCTGGTAAGCGTTGAAGGCGAAACCATCAGCAAGCTTATCGCCGAGCATCCCTTCTATTCCAGCACCGTCATCCCCGGCAAAATGTATGTCAACAACCCCAAAGACACCAAGACCTTCGGTGTGCGCGCCGTGCTTGTGGCGCATGAAGAGCTGGACGAAGACGCCGTCTATGAGATCGTCAAGTCCGTGTTCGACAACCTCGATAATTTCAAGACCCTGCACCCTGTGTTCGCATCGCTCGAAGCGAAGCAGATGGTAGCAGGCGGCGCGGTGATTCCTATGCACCCGGGCGCTATTAAATATTTCCGCGAAAAAGGCTTCATTGACTAATCACATCCCTTTGCTGTAGAAACCACAGCTCATCAACATACCAACCAACTACCCGACAAGGGAGAATTATGGCTGCTATTACCGCTACCCCCGTGCCTACCAAGAAAAAACCGCTGCACCGCCAATTATGGTTCCGCGTTCTGCTGGGCTTGCTGCTCGGCATCGCCGTTGGCTTCGTCGTCGGCCCCATGAGCGCCGACAACCCGCTGGGCATCAGCGGCAAGACCCTGCTTACCGAATACATTAAGCCTGTGGGCACGGTGTTCATCAACCTCATTAAAATGGTCGTCGTACCGCTGATCTTCTTCTCGCTGATTGCAGGCATCACCGGCATGACCGATTCTTCCGCGTTCAAGCGTGTGGGCCTTAAATCCGTGGCCTGGTTCCTGACCACCGGCGCCTTCGCCGTGATCATCGGCCTGGTATTTGCGGAAATATTCCACCCAGGCATCGGCGTGGATCTGAGCATGCTGCAAACCCACTCTGAGGCAGCAGCCACCAAAGTGGCCGCCAAGACTGAAACCAGCCTGATCGATATTTTCGTCGGCATCGTGCCTACCAACATTATAAAGGCCATGAGCGACGACAACATCCTGCAAGTGGTGGTATTCGCCATCTTTACCGGCATTACGCTTAACAGTCTGGGCGACAAGGTCCGCAACCTGATCGACATCTGCCAGTCGGCAGCCCAGGTGGTGTTCAAGATGATCGAGAAGGTCATTCAGTTCTCGCCATTCGGTGTGTTCGCCCTGACCTCATGGGTCGTGGGCACGCAGGGCATGGACATCCTGATCGCGCTGCTCAAGCTCGTGCTCACCGTCACCGGCGCGCTGTTCACCCAATACATCCTGTTCGGCATCATGATCATGCTGTTCGGCCGCATGTCGCCGTTGCCGTTCTACCGCAAAATGGTGGAACCGCAGCTGCTGGCTTTTTCCACCAGCTCGAGCAAGGCGACGCTTTCCACCGCCATGCGTGTGGTGCATGAAAAGATCGGCGTGTCGAAGAACAATACCTCCTTCGTGCTGCCGCTGGGCGCTTCCATCAACATGGATGGCACGGCCATTTACCTCGGCATCTGTGCTATCTTCTTCTCACAGGCTTACGGCATCCCGCTGGACATGCACCACTATGTGGTGCTGGTGCTCACCGCCACGCTCGGCTCCATCGGCGCTGCCGGCATCCCGGGTGGCTCGCTCATCATGATGGGTATGGTGCTGACCTCTGCCGGTCTGCCGCTGGAGGGCATCGCGCTGATCGCCGGCGTAGACCGTATCCTGGATATGATGCGCACCACGGTCAACATCACCGGCGATTCGCTTATCACCATGCTGGTCGATAAATCCGAAGGCAGCTTCAATGAAAAGATCTACCACGATCCCGACGCAGCTTCGGAAGCTTAATCACCTAAGCTAAACCAGGCCCGCCGCAAACGCCGCCAGCACCAGCCAGCCCAGCTTCGCATTGGAGATGAATATCTCACGGCACGAGGCCGGCTCGTCCAGCTGCACGGCTTTTATCTGCCACACCATCTGCACAGCCACAGGCACAAGCAGCACCAACTGCCACGCAGGCCTGCCCGCCAGCAGCATCGCTGCGCCCCAGCCCAAAAGCGCCAGCGCATAGAACCCCGCCACCGCAGGCTTCGTGGCTGCACCTAAGCGCAACGCCGTGGAACGCACACCAATGGCCGCATCGTCGCGCTTGTCCTGGTGGGCGTAGATGGTATCGTAGCCCAGCGTCCAGCACATCCCGCCGATATAGAGTGCGAGCGCCGCCAGCCCCACCTGCTGCTGCATGGCAGCAAAGCCCATGAGCGCTCCCCAGTTAAACGTCAGCCCCAGGAATAGCTGCGGCCACCAGCTGATGCGTTTCATGAAGGGATAAAGAACCACCGGCAACAGCGAAAGCCCCGCCCATAGCAAAACCGCCTGCCCCAGCTGCAAGGCGATGAGCAGCGACGCGCCCAGCAGCGCCGCCAGCAACACACCTGCTTGCAGCATCGATAATTCACCGCTGGCCAGCGGGCGGTTTTTGGTGCGCTCCACCTGGGCATCGAACGTACGATCAGCCATGTCATTGATGATGCAACCGGCACTGCGCATCAGCACCGCACCTGCGCCAAACCAGCACAACAGGCCGTAAGGCACATGCGGCGCAGCCAGCACCAACGCCCACCAGCACGGCCACAAAAGCAGCCAGATGCCCACCGGCGCGTTCAGACGCATCAGGCGAATATAAGGGGAAAGCGCGAGCATCTGGGTAATATCCTGCCAATATCCTCATTTACAACTTACCCCCAAAGCTTTAGCTTTCTTGCATCTATGACGCAAGCCTCAGCCAAGATACGTCTATTTGTGCCGCAAGCTTTCAGCCCAGACGGGCTGCTGGTGCTCCCTGCCCCGCAATCGCATTACCTGGCGCATGTCATGCGCGCCAAACCCGGCCAGCTCATCGCCGTGTTCAACGGGCAGGATGGCCAATGGCTGGCAGAAATCATTGTGGTAGAAAAAAAGACCGTCAGCTTGCGCCTCCTGCGGCAAACCGCACCACAACAACCCGCCCCCGACCTATGGCTTGCATTCGCCCCCATCAAACACCATATGGAGCGGATGGTTGAAAAAGCGGTCGAACTGGGCGCATCCACCTTGCTGCCGGTCATCACCCGACATAGCGTGGTGCGCGCTATCCACGAGGAGAAACTTATGGCCCACGCCATCGAAGCCGCTGAGCAATGCGAGCGGCACGACGTGCCCGCCATCATCCCCTGCAAGGATATCAGTGAGCTGCTGGCGAAATGGCCCGCCGGGCGCACGCTGCTGCACGCCGATGAGACCGGCACAGGCAAACCCCTGCCCGCGCTACTGGCTGTAACCAAAGGGCCATTCGGTGTGCTGGTAGGCCCCGAAGGCGGCTTCGCCGCAGATGAGCGCGCCATGCTGGCCGCCTCGCCGGCTGTGCTCGCGTTCGGCATGGGCAGCCGCATCCTGCGCGCCGATACTGCAGCCATTGCAGCGCTTTCATGCGTGCAGGCGCTCACCGGTGGCTGGGAAGCCGCACCACGTTTTACAGCAGGCGCATAATGCGAATCATCGACACACTGAAAACCCTTACCGAGAACCGCGACGAAGAAATCGAGGCATGGTTCACTGCCAAGCGCGCGGAGCGCCCGCCTTTCTTCTACAATTCGGTCGATCTGCGCCATTCGGGCCTGCGCCTAGCGCCGGTGGATACGAACCTGTTCCCCGCCGGTTTTAACAATCTTTCGCCGGCGGCGCGCGCACGCGCTTCGCGCTTCATCAACCATCTGTTGAAAGAGCGCCACCCACACGCAAAACGCGTGGCCATCATCCCCGAGAACCACACCCGCAACTTGGCTTATCTTGAAAATTTAAGCGTGCTGCTTTCGTTGTTTGAGAGAGCCGGTGTAGAAGCACAGCTGGCAAGCCTCGCCGCCGCCCCAGGGGCACCACTGGTGCTGGAGACGCCCTCGGGCGATACACTCACCCAGCACCCCATCGTGCAAACAGGCGGCACGCTTGCGCTCGAAGGTGGCTTCACGCCAGACCTAATCATCAACAATAATGACATGACCTCTGGCGTGCCACCGCAGCTGGCAGACATCACCCAGCCTATTTTGCCGCCCACCTCAATGGGCTGGTATCGCCGCCGCAAAAGCCAGCACTTCGAGCAGTACCAGCTGCTGACGCAAGATTTTTGTACAAAATTCGGGTTGGATAGCTGGCTGCTCTGTGCAGAGTTCGAAGCCTGCGAGGCGATAGATTTCAAAGAGCGTAGCGGGCTGGATATATTAGCAGAGCGTGTGGAGCGAGTGCTCGCCCGGGCGCGTGAAAAACACGCCCAATATGGCATCGCAGAAGCACCCTACGTGTTCATCAAGGCCGATAGTGGCACATATGGCATGGGTATCATGAACATCCATAGCGCCGAAGAACTCTTCGAGATGAACAAAAAAGCCCGCAACAAAATGCAGGTCATCAAAGAGGGCGCGCAAGTCAGCGAAGTAATCGTCCAAGAAGGTATCCCAACCGTCGACCAGGTGCAGGGAAAACCGGCAGAGCCTATGGTCTACATGATCGATGGTATACCTATAGGGGGTATGTATCGCGTTAACGGCCAGCGCGACACGCAGGGCAATTTAAACGCAGCCGGTATGGAATTCACCGGCATGTGCGACGAAGCCGAGGATGAATGCGGCAAATGGAAATCAGTGGTCGATTGCGATTTCAGGGCTTATGGCCTTATCGCAGCCTTAGCGGCTTTGGCCGCCGCGCGCGAACCGGGCTAGGCCATGTCCATCATCCAGGCCATTGAGGCAAAACTCACTCAAGCGTTTGCACCAACACATCTTGAGCTCATCAACGATAGTCACAAACATGCCGGCCATGCCGGCCAAACGCATGGCGAAAGCCATGTGGGCATTATCATTGTCTCTGACGCATTCACAGGCATGGGGCGCATCGAGCGCCACCGTGCAGTACATGCGGCGATCGCTCAAGAGATTCCGCTGTTCCACGCCATCACAGTGCTTAAGCCTATGACGGTGGCAGAGTTCAAGAAAACTCGAGAATAATCGCCACGCCCGAGCCGCCTGCACCGCCAGCCACACCGCTTGTGCCAGCCGAACCGCCTGCACCAATAGTGACCGCATAAGTCCCCGCAAGACTCGTTGCATAGGCGATAGAGGTTCCGCCTGAACCGCCGCCTGGGCCTGAAACCGTGGTGCTGGAGCCACCACCACCACCACCGCCGCCACCGGTATTGGCAGCCCCCACGCCACCAGCCGTGCTTAAGTTTACGCCCCTTGCGCCACCACCCAAAAAGGAGGCGCCACCGCAACCGCCAGGCGAGCTTACCGAGCTAGCCGGGAATGCCCCCGGTGCACCGCCGCCTTCGATGGTCAGAAGGCCGGTAGCCCCGCTGGTGCTGCCGCCTCCGCCGCCTGCGCCATTGGCCGCTGAAAGAGCGGGCGCACCTTTAGCCACACAGAGTAACCCCACACTGGTATCGCCGCCAGCACTGGAGCCGGTGGGCCCCGATGTACCCGTACCGCTGCCGCCCGCGCCACCACCGACAACGACCTGCCCGGAGCTAAGCACCGCCGAAGAGGTGATTGCCGAGCTGCTGCTGTAATAGGGAATGCCGCCCGACGTGCCGGAGGTCAGGCCCGTGCCGCCCTGGGCTACGGTAACCGCTGCGTTGCCGGTCAGGATGGTAGCATTCGCATTTGGCAGGGTGTAGGTTTTCTCGCTGCCGCTTGCACCGCTGAATTTGGTAAAGCCGTTACCCGTGCCGCCATTGCTGGAGGCCATGATGCCGCTGACGGCGCTGGAAGAAGCCACGTTCACTGCATCAAAGCCAAGCGCTGTGCCGGCAGCATTGACTACCAGCACCTGATTTGCCGTGCCCTGGATATCGGCGACGTTGGCCGTAGAGTTACCGGCCACGCCGATAACCGAACGGGCGCTGCCTTGTGCCTGCATGGCGCGCGTCACCTTGTTGCTGCCGATGGTGTTGACAAACGAACCTGTGCCGCTGCCGGTGACATCGCCGGTCAACGTAATGGTCTGGTCGCCCGTGTTCGTGCCGCTCAAATTGCTGCCGGTCACACTGCCGCTGGCGGCAACCGAACTCGGCGTGATTGCACCGAGCGTCAGACTAATGGCCGGCGTGGTGGTGGAGTTTGCCACGCTGCCCGAAACACCGTTGGCTGTGGTCACCGACACACTGCTTACCGAACCGGAAGTGTAGTCCACCCAATGCGTATCATAATCAGCATTGCTGTTCTTGGCCAGCACTTGGCCCGTCGTGCCACCGCTGGCAACGCCCGGACCTGGCTCTCCGTCTATGCCTTGTGCACCGTCAGCACCTTCCTGTCCCGCCGGGCCGACGAGCGAGCGGCCACTGCCCCACACACCGCCTGCCTTGGGGCCATAGATATGGTCGTTATCGGTGTTGATATAAAAATCGCCTTCTACGCCCACACTCACCGAAGGTACACCCGCACCGTGACGGATGGTTTTTCCGTCATTGGCAAAAGTGACGATGTGCAGCTCCGTCTGGCTAACAACCACTACTTGCGTTTGGGTGATCGTGGTCTCGCTCATCGTGTCACCTCGCGGTTGATCAGCACATTGCCCTGCAACAATCGGCAGACGACGCCGTCCGCATCCATCAGCTCGAGGTCATACACCCCTGCATGATGAGTAATGGCAGACGTCTGCGCAGCGCTCATCAGCAGCGACACCGTGCCTTGAGTACCGCCCAGTGTAATGCCGCCATTCTCGGTGGTGAGGTTGATGAAGGGCGAAACCGCATCAACCACATGGCGTGCCTGCATGCGCGCGGTGTAGCCGGTTAGGTCCTTCACCGAGTCGCTGCTGTCTTTCCAGGTGAGCGTGGTTGCAAATGTCGCTCCTTGGTACAGGGTGATATCGTATCGCCCGGGTGTAATGGTCATGGCTTTCCCTCATCTGTTATCGAACCGATGAGGAAACGTTAATACAGGGTGATTACACACCGGAAGGGGTGAAAATGCGCGCGGCCTAAAGTTGGCCAATAAGCGCTTCGAGCGAGGCTTCGGCAGCAGACAGCTCTACGCCCAGCTCTTTATAAGAGGCCTCCAAACGCGCGACGAGCTTGGTGTCGCTGCCTTCGCAGGCGTTGGCGATATCGTTCTCCAGCGTGTATTTACGCTCGGTGAGCAACTTGATCTTAGCCTCCAATTTCTCGGAGTCTTTTTCGAGCTTGTTGCCGCCTGAGGATTTCTTTTCCTTGCGCGATTCCTTCTTGGCATCTTCGCGCTCGCGCCGGCGCTGCTGCACGATGAGCTTACGATAGTCTTCCAGATCACCGTCATAGGATTTGCACGTGCCATCGGCCACCAACCACAAGCGATCGGCCACCGAATCCACCAAATGCGGATCATGGCTGACCAAGATCACTGCGCCGCGATAATTATTCAGCGCCTGCATGAGCGCTTCGCGCGCGTCGATATCCAAGTGGTTGGTCGGCTCGTCCAGCAGCAAGATATGCGGCGCGTCAAAACTCATGAGGCAAAACAGCAGGCGCGCTTTTTCACCGCCGGAGAGTTCGCCCACCTTGGTGTCGGCCTTGAATTTATCAAATCCGAACTTGGCGATTGCCGCGCGGATCTTGGCCTCCGGCGCAGTTTTCATCACACCCTTCATCACCTCGTAGGGTGTCAAGGTCACGTCAAGCTCGTCGGTTTGGAACTGTGCAAAATAGCCCACACGCAGCTTGCTGGATTTGTGTATTTCGCCTGAAAGCGGCGGCAAGCGGCCCGAAAGCAGCTTCACCAGCGTGGACTTACCGTTACCGTTTGCACCCAGCAGCGCGATACGGTCATCGGCATCAATGCGCAGGTCGAGCTTTTTAAGCACCGGCTTGCCCGGCTCGTAGCCAGCATCCACCTGCTCGAGCACCACCATGGGCGATTTTTCTTCTTCAGGCTGCGGGAACTCGAATGCTGTTACTCGATCGGCGATCACGGCATCGACGATATCCATTTTCGCGATGGCTTTTAGGCGGCTTTGGGCCTGGCGCGCTTTACTGGCGGTCGCGCCGAAGCGATCAACGAAGGCCTGCATATGCGCTTTTTGCGCCATCTGGCGCTCGTGCAGTGCCTGCTGGTTCAGCATCTGCTCGGCGCGTTTGCGCTCGAACTGGTCATAGGTTCCGGTGTAACTGGTGAGTTTTTTATTCTCCAGATGCACAATGGTATCGACCGTTTTATTCAGGATATCGCGGTCATGCGAGATGATGATGAGCGTCTGCGTGTAGCGCATCAGGAAGTTCTCCAGCCACACCATGGCCTCAAAGTCCAGATGGTTGGTCGGCTCGTCGAGCATCAGCAGGTTTGGCTGCTTGAACAACACAGAGGCCAGGTACACGCGCATGCGCCAACCGCCGGAGAAATCCGAAAGCGGGCGGGCCTGCGCTTCATCGTTAAATCCCAGGCCTGCTAAAATGGTAGCCGCGCGCGCCGGCGCGTCATACGCGCCGATCTCCGATAAGCGCTCATAGATATAGCCGATACGGTCGGGGTCTTCGGCGGTTTCGGCTTCCTTCATCAGCGCTTCGCGCTCGGTGTCGGCCGCCAGCACAATATCGAGCAGGCTGATGCTGTCATCGGCGATGTCCTGGCGCACCATGCCAACACTGGCCCCCTTGATGGTGGAAATCTCGCCCGAATCCGGCTGGTACTCACCCGAGATAAGTTTAAACAATGTGGATTTGCCCGTGCCGTTAGGCCCTACCAGACCCACGCGGTGGCCGGCAGGAACGATAAGGTTCACATTCTCAAGCAGGGTGCGCCCCGCAATACGGAAGGTCAGATCATTTACGAATAGCATGCGCGACTTCTAGCCGCTTCATGCAAGAAACACAAGGCCGGGCGTTAAAGTTGTTGCGCCGTGGTGGGATCGGGCAGCGATTCGTGGATCGGATCGGCAGCTAAAGCCGCCGGATCGTCGCTTGCGACGGTATCGGCCTTAGGTTGGGGAACTTCACCTACCGAAAGCGGCTGTGCAGCCAAAGCGCGGTCTGCAGGCGACATGCTAGTGCTGGCCATGCGCTTAGGCAGCGGCTGGGTGGTGGCAGGATTAGGCGGCAGCACGCCCGTGCCCTGGAAGCCCACCAAGCGGCCTTCCCAGCCCGGCATAGGCTGGCGGTAACATAAAATATCCTGATAGGCCTGATAGCAATAAGACGGCGGAACGCTACGCTTTTTGGGTTTTTCCGGCGGGGTTTCGGCCCATTTCTGGACGCGCTCTTTGGTGGCATATACGTTGGCCTTTAAGTCATTGGCCACGCGCTCGGCTTTTTGGCTTGCATCCCCGCACGCCGCCAGTGCCATGAGCAGCCCCACGCTTAAAAACACATATTTCATAAGCCTATCCACCTTCAATACGATTATCCGCCAGCTTAAAAGCAAAAGCCATGCCAATCTAAAGGTTAACGGCGCGCAAGCCCTCGCGGTAGGTGGGATAGCGCAGGACAACGCCCAATTCTTCCTTGATCTTCAAATTGTTGACTCTTCGGTTGGCGCTATAGAACTCGCGTGCCATTGGGCTCATCTGCGCCTGCGCAAAAGGAATGAGCGGCAGTATAGGCACACCAGCCAGCTCGCAGGCATAGGCCACCACGTCACTTGCCGGGGCCGGCTCATCATCGCACACATTATAGGCAGCGCCTGGGTGAGGCTGCACCATGGAGGCAAGCACCGTCTGCGCGATGTCAACCACGTGGATGCGCGAGAAAACCTGTCCGGGCTTGTCGAGGCGGCGGGCCTCGCCCGCACGCACATCTTCCACCGCATTGCGCCCGGGGCCGTAAATGCCCGCCAGTCGAAACACATGCCCGCCGAGTTTTTGCCACTGGCCTTCGGCCGCCACGCGGCGCTCGAGCCTTGCGTTGCCTGCGCGCAGCTCACTTTGTTCATCCACCCATGCCCCGCTCCAATCACCATACACGCCAGTGGTGGAAAGATAGCCAAGCCATGCGTCTTCGGGCAGCAGTTTGCCGTATTGCGCAAGCACCAGATCGCCCACACCTTCTTGCGGGGGAATGGAATTCAACACATGGGTGGCGGCAGCCAGCACGCTGCTTGGCACTTGGTCGAAGCGATAGGCATCAATGCCGTGCCCCTTGAGCATTTCACACTTGCCTGCATCGCGGCAGGTGCCGGCCACCGCATAGCCTTGCTGCTTGGCCGCGCGTGCAATTTCCTGCCCGCTATAGCCGATGCCAAAAATAAAAAGGGAGCGCATCACCATTTATGGAAGATGACAAACACCGCCGCACACAGCAGCGCAAAGCCCACGGCGTGGTTCCACTTCAGCGGCTCGCCCAGGTAAAAGACCGAGAACACGGCGAACACCAAAAGCGTGATGACCTCCTGCATGGTCTTGAGCTCAGCGGCGGAGAAATAGCCGTGGCCGAAGCGGTTGGCCGGAACCTGGAAACAATATTCGAACAGCGCGATGAACCAGCTAATACCGATGACCATCCATAGCGGCAAGGCTTTGAATTTCAAATGCCCGTACCATGCGAACGTCATGAACACGTTGGAGATGAGCAACATGCCAACGGTGAAAAATGGCGTGCTCGTCATGCGTGTTTAGCTCAGCTTTTGCTTCAACAGGTCGTTGACGGCCGCCGGATTTGCCTTGCCGCCGCTGGCCTTCATCACCTGGCCCACAAAGAAGGCGAACAACTTGTCCTTGCCGCCTTTATACTCAGCCACTTTGTCGGGGTTGGCGGCGATTACCTCATCGATCACTTTTTCGATCGCACCGGTATCGGTCACCTGCTGCAGACCCTCTTCTTCCACGATGACAGAAGCCGATTTGCCGGTGGCGAACATCTTATCCAGCACATCCTTAGCGATCTTGCCGGAAATGGTGTTGTTTGTGATCAGCGCTAACAATTCGGCAAACGCGCTGGCGCCAATCGGCGAATCTTGCAGCTCTACGCCCAGCTTGTTCAAACGGCCAAAGAGTTCTGAGGTCATCCAGTTAGCAGCGAGTTTGGGCTCAGCGACCTTGACCAGCGCCTCGTAATAGCTTGCGTATTCCTGCTCGGCTACGATCACGCCCGCGTCATACGGCGACAGGCCGAACGTGTCGATATAGCGCTGCTTTTTTTCATCGGGCAGCTCGGGAAGGCTAGCGCGGATGGCATCGACATACTCCTGCGTGATCTCCAGCGGCAGCAGGTCGGGGTCGGGGAAGTAGCGGTAGTCATGCGCGTCTTCCTTGCTGCGCATGGTGCGGGTCTCGCCCTTGGTGGAGTCGAACAGGCGAGTTTCCTGGTCGATCGTGCCGCCAGATTCGATGATCTCCACCTGGCGCATGGCCTCGAACTCGATGGCCTTGTGCAAGAAGCGAACAGAGTTCACGTTCTTGATTTCGCAGCGCGTGCCCAGCGGGCCGCCGGGTTTGCGCACCGAGACGTTGGCATCCGCACGCAGATTACCCTTGTCCATATCGCCATCGCAGCTGCCGATATAGCGCAGGATGCTGCGCAGCTTCTTGATGTAGGCCGCGGCTTCATCCGCCGAGCGCATGTCCGGCTCGGAGACGATCTCCATCAGCGCCACACCGGCACGATTCAAATCGATGTAGGAATATTTCGGGTTATATTCGTGAAGCGATTTACCCGCGTCCTGCTCCATGTGGATACGGGTGACGCCCACCTTCTTTTGCCCCTCAGGCATGTCGAGGATGATCTCGCCCTTACCGACGATGGGGTCTAAGAACTGTGAGATCTGGTAGCCCTGCGGCAGATCGGCATAGAAATAATTCTTGCGGTCGAACACGCTTTTTAAGTTGATCTGCGCGCCGATGGCCAGGCCCGTACGCACCGCCTGCTCAATCGCTTTTTCGTTGATGACAGGAAGCATACCCGGCATGCCCGCATCAATGAACGACACGTTCATGTTGGGCTCCTGCCCAAAGGTGATGGAAGCACCCGAGAACAGCTTCGAATGAGTGCTGATCTGCGCGTGCACTTCAAGCCCGATCACGATTTCCCAGTCGCCGGTATTGCCTTTGATAAGTTGGGTCATGCTGCTGCCCCCGCGAGTTTTTGGGGTTTGGCGGTAAAGCCGATCGCCTGCTCCAGCGCATAGGCAACGCCCAGCACCGTTTCTTCATCGAACGCTTTGCCGATAAGTTGCAGGCCAAGCGGCAAGCCATCCTTGTTGAGGCCACCGGGGATGGAAATGCCCGGCAGGCCGGCCAGCGAGGTCGGCACGGTGAACACGTCGTTTAGATACATCTCCACCGGGTTGCTCGGCTTGTAATCAAAGCCGAACGGGGCGCTCGGCGCCGTGGGGGTGAGAATGGCATCGACCTTCTCAAAGGCCTGGCGGAAATCCTCGGCGATCAGCCAGCGCACGCGCTGTGCCTTTTTATAATAAGCATCGTAATAACCAGCCGAGAGCACATACGTGCCGATCATGATGCGGCGTTTGACTTCCGCGCCGAAGCCAGCCGCGCGGGTAGCTTCGTACATGTCGGTGAGGCCGCCGCCTTCGGGGGTCACGCGCAGGCCATAACGCACACCGTCATAGCGCGCCAGGTTGGAAGAGCATTCCGCCGGTGCGATCACATAATAGGTGGCAAGCGCATAGCTGGTGTGGGGAAGCGAGATATCCACCACTTCCGCGCCAAGCGATTTGAGCAGCTCGATACCCTTATCCCACATGGCATTGATTTCCGGATCGATGCCATCGGGGCGGTATTCTTTGGGAATGCCGATCTTCTTGCCCTTGATGTTGCCGGTCAGTGCTTTTTCAAAATCTGGCACGGCCAGGTTGGCCGAGGTCGAATCCTTCGGGTCGTAGCCGCACATGACATTAAGCATAATGGCGCAGTCGCGCACGTTGCGGGCGATGGGGCCTGCCTGATCAAGCGAGCTGGCAAACGCCACGATGCCAAAACGCGAGCAGCGGCCATAGGTAGGCTTAATGCCGGTGATGCCACAGAACGCTGCCGGCTGGCGAATGGAGCCGCCCGTATCCGTGCCAAGGGCCACAGGGGCCAGGCGCGCAGCTACGGCCGATGCCGAACCACCCGATGAACCACCCGGCACGAGAGCCTTGCCGTCTTTTTCCCACGGGCTTTTGACATGGCCGTAGAAGCTTGTGAGGTTACCCGAGCCCATGGCGAATTCGTCGAGGTTCACCTTGCCGAGCATCACGCCGCCCTCATTCCACAGCTTGGTGGTGATGGTGGATTCATATTGCGGCTTGAAGCCATCAAGAATATGCGAGGCGGCAGTGGTGAGCACGCCCTTGGTGCAGAACAGATCCTTCACGCCGATGGGCACACCCTCGATCGCGCCGCCTGCGCCCTTGGCAAGCTTTGCATCGCTCTGCGCTGCCTGCGCAAGCGCGTGCTCACGCGTGATGGTGATGAACGCGTTGTAGTGGGCGTTGGTTTTTTCAATCTCGTCGAGATGCTCTTTTGCAAGCTCGGTGGCAGAAAATTTCTTGGCCTTCAGGCCGTCGCGCATTTCTGCCAGAGTTAAATCACGCAATGTCATGGCTTACTCCATCACCTTGGGCACGACGAAGCACCCATAGTCGCTGGATGGCGCATTGGCTACCACGGCTTCTTGCTGGTTGCCGTCGGTCACCACGTCGGCGCGCAACGGCAAAGACATATTGGCCACACTCGTCATCTGCGGCACGCCGTCGGTGTTGACCTCAGCAAGCTGCTCAACCCAGTTCAAAATGCCGGAAATCTCGCGGGCATAATGCTCTTTGTCGGCATCGCTAACAGCAATGCGGGCCAGTCGGGCGATCTTGGTTACGGCTTTTGCATCCAGTGACATAGGGTTCCTTTTGCCAAATTTTCTTTGTATCTATGCAAGAAAGCTGGTTTTAATGGCAATACCCCTTCATGACAAGTGGAATCCATGCTGTTTGAAACCCCGGAGCAATTCGTTAATACCCTCCCGCGTGAAGCCCGGTTGCTGGGCCTGGACGTGGGCGAGAAAACCATCGGCCTGGCGCTGTCCGACCGGATGCGCTCTATCGCCACCCCCCTGGAGACGATCAAACGCAACAAACTCGGTAACGATATTTCACATATCAAAACTGTTATTGCGGCGCACCAAATCTGCGGCCTGGTGGTGGGATACCCGGTAAACATGGACGGAAGCCAAGGCCCACGCACCCAATCAGTGCGCACTTTCGTTTTAAACGTGCAAAAACATATTGATTTACCGGTGTTGCTCTGGGATGAGCGCCTCAGTACCATGGCTGTACAGCGAACCATGCTGGATGCCGATCTTTCAAGAGCGCGGCGTGCAGAATTAGTGGACAAATTAGCTGCAAGCTATATCCTACAAGGGTGTCTTGACAGATTAAATACCATCGTCGCCAAACCCTAAAGAGCGGTGGATTTTCAAAGCGGGGAAGTCAAACATGCTGAGCTGGCTATTCGGTACATTCGCACTTTCTTACGCGCTAGGCTCGATTCCTTTCGGCCTGCTGTTGACGCGCGCCGCCGGCATTAAAAATCTTCGCTCCATTGGCTCGGGCAATATCGGCGCGACCAATGTGATGCGCACCGGGCGCACGGGCCTGGCCGCCGCCACCTTGCTGCTCGATGGCTTAAAAGGTGCTGCCGCCGTGCTCGTCGCCCAATACGCCTACAACCAGGATTTCGCGCCTATTGCCGGCCTCTGCGCCATTTTGGGGCATATCTTCCCTGTGTGGCTGCATTTCAAAGGCGGCAAAGGCGTGGCCACTACCATCGGCGTGCTATTCGCGCTGAACTGGATGCTCGGCGCGACCGTCTGCCTCATGTGGCTGGGCGTGTTCGTCCTTACTCGCACTTCATCGCTGGCTGCGATGCTCTCCATCGGCTTTTCGGCGATCGCGGCCTACCTGCTCGACAGCTATTTAACCGCACTACTATGCCTGTGCCTGGCTGGGCTTATCGTGTTTACGCACCGTGCAAACATCGTGCGCCTGATCGATGGCACGGAAGGAAAATTCCACAAAGGATCGGCATGAATGCCGGTGCGCCCGGGCAAAGCTACGCTTCCTTAAGCGGGCAGCCACTAGCCGATATCCTGCGCTTGCTGCGCACCCCCTCCATCGGGCCTATCACGTTCTTCCATCTGCTCAAACGCTTTGGCACTGCAGGTAACGCGCTGGCCGCACTGCCCGAGCTTTCCAAAAAGGGGGGGCGCGCCAAGCCGCTTATCGCCGCTGCGCCTGAGCAAATCGCCGCCGAGATCGAGGCCACCGACCATTTCGGGGCGCGCTTCATCCTCTACGGTGATCCGGATTATCCTACTTTGCTTGCACAGCTGACCGATGCACCGCCGGTGCTCACTGCACTGGGAGATTCGCAGCTTTGGCAAAGCGGCACGCCGCTTATTGCCATGGTGGGTGCACGCAACGCCTCGGCCAATGGTTGCCAGTTTTCCGCCCAACTCGCGCGCGGCTTGGGCAGCCGTGGTGTAGTGGTGGTCTCAGGCATGGCCCGGGGCATTGATGCCTACGCCCATCGCGGGTCGCTTGCCACCGGCACGGTGGCGGTAATCGCAGGCGGCATCGACAATATATACCCGCCACAAAACGCAACGCTGTATAATGAAATCCGCGAACGCGGAGCTATTCTCAGCGAACAACCCTTCGGCCAGCTACCCTTTACCGGCAGCTTCCCGGGGCGCAACCGCATCATCGCAGGCATGACGCTGGGCACAGTGGTGGTGGAAGCCTCGCCCAAATCCGGCTCGCTCATCACGGCGCGCATGGCGGTAGAAAATAACCGCGATGTATTTGCCGTGCCCGGCTCGCCGATGGACCCGCGCGCGCGCGGCTGCAACCAGCTCATCCGCCAGGGCGCGGTGATGGTGGAGAATGCCGATGATATCTTGCAGGCGCTGCACTGCGAACCCAGCGGCATGAGCGAAGCCATCATGCCCAACGCTTTTGAGAGTGCCGCCACCTCGCCGGATGATGGGGCGCTTGCAGAAATTCGCGCGCAAGCCATTGAGAAACTAAGCACGACTCCGGTTTTAATTGACGAATTGATCGAACAATGTCAAACCACTGCCACTGTTATGCTCACGATATTGCTTGAGCTGGAACTGGCGGGCAGAGTAAAACGCACCGCCGGCAATAAGGTGTCATTAATACCAAGGGAAGAAGTCGCATAGTGCATCACGTCGTCGTCGTAGAATCGCCCGCCAAGGCGAAAACCATCAATAAATACCTGGGCAAGGATTATGAGGTGTTCGCCTCGTTCGGCCATGTGCGCGATCTGCTGGCCAAGGACGGCTCGGTAAAACCCGATGAAGACTTCGCCATGACCTATGAGGTGGCGATTGATTCCAAGAAGCATCTGTCCAGCATTGCCAAGGCATGCAAAGATGCCGACAGTCTTATTCTGGCGACCGACCCTGACCGCGAAGGCGAAGCCATTTCCTGGCATGTGCTCGAAGCGCTGAAGGAAAGCAAAGCCATCCAAAAAAATCTGCAGGTGCATCGCGTCACCTTCGACGAGATTACCAAAAAAGCGATCATCGAAGCGTTCCAGCACCCGCGCGATATTGACATGAACCTGGTCAACGCCCAGCAAGCCCGCCGTGCACTGGATTACCTGGTGGGCTTTACGCTCTCGCCGGTGCTGTGGCGCAAGCTGCCGGGCAGCAAATCGGCCGGGCGCGTGCAGTCGGTCGCACTGCGCCTGATTTGCGAACGTGACGAAGAGATCGAACAATTCATCAGCCGCGAATACTGGGATATCAAAGGCCAGCTGGCCGCCCAGGGCGGCGAAAAAGTTTCCGCCCGCCTGATTGAATACAAAGGCACGAAGATGGAGAAGTTCTCTATCACCGATGAAAAGACTGCGCACGAGATCACCCAGACCCTGAAGACCAAGCAATATGCGGTGGCCAGCTTAGAGCCCAAGCAAGTGCGCCGCCACCCAGCCCCGCCCTTTAGCACCTCGACGCTGCAACAAGAAGCCGCGCGCAAATGCGGCTTTGGCGCCAAGCGCACCATGCAGGTCGCCCAGAAGCTTTATGAGGACGGCTATATCACCTATATGCGTACTGACGGTGTCACCGTATCGCAGGAAGCCATCGGCCTGGCACGCGACCATATCGAAAAAGCCTTCGGTAAACAATATGTGCCGGCTTCGGTGCGCGCTTACAAGACCAAGGCAAAGAACGCCCAGGAAGCGCATGAAGCCATCCGCCCGACGGATGTCACCCGCAATCCGCAATCCATGATGGGCCAGCTCGAAGGTGATCAGGCCCGTTTGTATGAACTCATCTGGAAACGCATGGTGGCTAGCCAAATGGAATCGGCCCTGTTCGACCAATTGGTGGTGGATATCGCAGCTTCCGATAAACAGGCTGTGCTTCGCACCACCGGCTCGGTGGTGAAGTTCGACGGCTTTTTGAAGCTGTACCAAGAAGGCAAGGACGACGAAAGCGAAGACGAAGAATCCGCCCGCCTGCCCCAGCTTTCGCAGGATGAGAAACTCGCCGTGAACGATATTATCCCCGAACAGCATTTCACCGAGCCACCACCGCGCTACTCAGAAGCCAGCCTGGTAAAAAAACTCGAAGAACTGGGCATCGGCCGCCCCTCGACCTATGCCGCCATCATCTCGGTTCTGCAAGATCGCGGCTATGTAAACCTGGAAAAAAAGCGCTTCATCGCCGAGTCGCTCGGCCGTCTGGTCAACGCGTTCCTCGTCAGCTTTTTTGAGCGCTATGTGGAATACGGCTTTACCGCTGATCTGGAATCGCAGCTCGACGACGTGTCCGAAGGCACGCGCGACTGGAAAGCGGTGCTGCGTGAGTTCTGGAAAGATTTCATCGTCAAGATCGACGATAGCAAGCAGCTCACCGTTTCCCAGGTACTAAGCGCCCTGGATCATTTGCTCTCTTCTTATGTGTTCGGCGCTGCCAAAGAAGGTAAGGATCTGCGCAAATGCCCGGCCTGCGCCAGCGGCAAACTGGAGCTCAAGATTGGCCGCTTCGGCCCCTACATCGCTTGCTCGAATTACCCTGAGTGCAACCACAAAGCACAGATCGGCGAACTCGGCGGCAGCGAAGGCGGCGACGACAGCGGCGATCTGAAACTGCCCAAATCACTTGGCCCCGATCCGCTCAGCAAGCTTGAGGTCACGCTTCGCAAAGGTCCATATGGCTTCTATGTGCAACTGGGCGAAGATAAAAAACCCAAGCGCAGCTCGCTGCTCAAAGGCATGAAGGCCGAAGAAGTCACGCTAGAATCGGCGCTGAAACTTTTATCGTTGCCGCGCGAAGTAGGCCTGCACCCCGACACAAGCAAACCCATCGTGGCCAATAACGGCCGCTTCGGCCCGTATCTGCTCCATGATGGCAAGTTCACCTCCCTTCCCGCCGATGACGATCTGCTCACGGTTGGCATCAACCGTGCCGTGGAGATCATCGCCACTTCCGCCAGCAAAGGCGGCGGCGCGACCTCGCTTAAGTCGCTGGGCACGCACCCAGAAGGCGGCGAAGTGGCCATCTTCAAGGGCCGCTACGGCCCCTATATCAAGCATGGCAAGGTCAACGCGCCCATGCCCAAAGGCAGCACGGCCGAGACCATGACGCTCGAAGACGCCATCCCGCTTCTGGCGGCGCGTGCCGGCAGCAGCAAAAAAGGTAAAGCTCCCGCAAAAGCCAAGGCAGCGCCCAAAGCGAAGGAAAAGCCAGAACCCAAGGCCAAGCCTGCCCCTAAAGCAAAGTCGGCTGCAAAACCAAAAACCGCAGCAAAACCCAAAGCCAAAGCGACCGCTAAGCCGGCTGCCAAGGCCAAGGCAAAAAAGGCAAGCTAGCGAACACAAAAAAGCTGCGCGACCTTTCCGGCCCCGATATAATAACAAGAAAAATACTTCCAAAAAACGGGGAATATGTCGTCTTCGGTCACTATTGGTATCAGCGGCGCGGCGCCCGATACCGACTCCGTCCGCGCGATGGAGGCGGCGCTCATTGCCGCGGGGGCAACCCCTTATAGCCTGCACGATCACGCCGCGCGTTGCGCCACGACCGATCTTTCCAAGCTTGATGCGGTGGTGTTCATGGGCAATGACTATGACATCGACCCCAGCACCTATATCGAGCGCTACCCCGAAGGCGACCCGCGCCGCTGCATTCACTCCGCCACTAAAAGCGAATATTCGACGCCGCAGAGCAAAGCACGCTGCGAATACGAGAACCGGCTGATGCACATGGCCCTAGATGCGAAGCTCCCCATCCTGTGCGTGTGCGGTGGCATGCAGCGCCTTAATGTGCTGTGCGGCGGCACGCTGCACCAGCATGTACCCGACATGGTGGGTCATGATAAACTGTGGCAAAGCCGCCACGGTGTTGCGCCCAATGTGGGCAGCATCCCTATCATCATCCCCGGCGGCACGCGCCTTTCGATGATCGCCAGCGAGATCCATATGAACTTCGCCCGCGACGTAACCGATGATTGCCCCAAGGTCATCATGGAAAATTCACTTCGCCACCAATCCATAGACATCGTGGGCAAGGGTCTGCGCGTGTGCAGCATGTCCGATGTGGTGCGCAAGAAAGACGGCACGGCCGATTACCTGATCGAGGCGGTCGAGGCCGAGCCGCAGGGCCCTTATGCGCAGCAATTCCTGTTGGGTGTGCAGTGGCATCCGGAATTCTCGGCCAGCCCCATCGGCGCCTATATCATCAAGCACCTGATCGCTGCTGCGCAGGAATTCGCTGGCGCGCGGGGCCAAGGCTTGGTAACATCCGGCAGTGAAGAAAAGCAAAGCACCCTACCCTAAAAAAGATAAGCACAAAGCCCACGGAAAAACCGATACGGGCGAGCGCGGACTTAACACCATCGCCGCCCTCATCATCACCGAAAAAACCGAAGACGGAGAGCTGCTGGCCGAGCCGGTAAAGTGGGAGCAGCGGCACAAACCACCTATCATCGTCATCACCGAATCAGGCCGCAGCACAGCAGTCACCGTCGGCGATCGCGTATTGGCCAAATTGCGCAAGATCCGCCCGCAGCTTTACCAGGCGCTCGTTATCCGCGCTTTGCCGAACGAAACGCCCCAGCCCGTGCTTGGCGTGTTCGTCGCCACCGCCGATGGCGGCATCATCGAGCCGGTCAATCGCCGCGTGAAAGAAAGCTTCATGGTCGCCAGCGCCGATACGCATGGCGCGGCCCAGGGTGACCTGGTCAGCGGCGTGACGCTTCCGGGCATGCCCTCGCTTAGCATGAGCTACGCAAAGATCACCGAAGTGCTGGGCAAGCTCGATTCGCCCAAGGCTGCCAGCCTGATTGCCAGCCACATGCATGGCCTGCCATCGGCCTTCTCCAAGGAAGCACTGCAAGAGGCCGAGGACGCACCCCCACCGGTGATGGAGCGCGGCCGCGAAGATTTGCGTGAGATCCCGCTGGTGACCATCGACGGTGCGGATGCGCGCGATTTCGACGATGCGGTATATGCCAAGCGCGACGGTGATAGCTGGCATATCATCGTGGCGATCGCCGACGTGGCGCATTATGTAAAAGAAGGCAGCGCGCTGGATGCCACCGCCTTTGAGCGCGGCAACTCGGTCTACTTCCCTGATCGTGTGCTGCCGATGCTGCCCGAGCGACTCTCCAACGGGCTGTGCTCGCTCAAGCCCGAGGAAGACCGCTACTGCCTGGCCGCCCATATCTGGGTGGATGATGAGGGCAAGATGCTGCGCTACCATTTCGTGCGCGCACTTATGCGCTCGGCTGCCCGCTTCACTTATGAGCAGGTCGCCGAGATCGAGGGCGGCAACCACGCCCACCCGCTTTACGAGCCGATCATCAAACCGCTTTTTGCTGCCTACAAAGCACTCGCCTATGAGCGCGACACGCGCGGCGCACTGGACCTCGACCTGCCGGAATATAAGATCAGTTTCGATGAGGCAGGCAATGTGGCGGCCATTCTTCCGCGCGCGCGGCTGGAAAGCCACCGCCTGATCGAGGCCTATATGATCACGGCGAATGTAGCGGCGGCCGACTGGCTACTGAAGAAAAAGATCCCCGCCATCTACCGCGTGCACGAATCGCCCAGCGAAGAAAAGCTCGAAGACCTATATCAGCTGTTGAAGATGACCGGCTATTCACTGAGCAAAGGCAGCGGTGTAACGGCCTCGCAGTTCAACCGCATCCTCAAGAAATCCGCCGGCCAGCCTGATGCCTATCTGGTGCATAACTCGGTGCTGCGCAGCCAGATGCAGGCCTATTACGCCGCCGAGAATCTGGGGCATTTCGGCCTGAATCTTACAAAATACGCGCATTTCACCTCGCCCATCCGCCGCTATTCCGATCTGGTGGTGCATCGCGGACTGATGCAGGCCATCAGCGGCGAACACGAAGGCAAGAAAAAGGCCAAAGGCCTGGCCGAAGTGGCGCTGCATATCTCCGACACCGAGCGCAAGGCGATGATGGCCGAGCGCGATGCCTCCGACCGTTACAAGGTCGCCTACATGAGCCGCAAATTGGGAGCTAACTTTGCCGGAACCATCACCGGTATGAACGAATACGGCTTGTTCGTAAGTCTCAATGAGAATGGCATCACCGGCTTCGTGCCCATCCGCAATCTCAAGGGCGATTTCTATGTGTACGATAAACAGCATCGCCGTTTTCAAGGCCGCCATAACCGCAAAAGCTTCACGCTCGGCGATGAGCTGGTAGTGGAAGTGCAAGAGGCAAACGGCATGACCGGCAGCCTCATTTTTATGCCCCAAGGGGCCAGCGAAGATGCGCCGAAACTTCGCCACGCACCCAAATCGCACAAAGGCAAGAACAAGCATAAGCAACGAGAAAACAAAGATAAAGGCAAGAAGAAAAAGCGCCGATAGCGCTCATTTCTTAACCTTCGCTTAAACGCCCCCTGCTATAATGCGGGCATGGATGACCATGAACTCAGCGCCCAACTAAAAGAGCTCGACGGCAAGCTTCGCGTGCGCGTGAACGACCCAGGCAAAACCGCAATACTGGATGCACAGCAGTGGAAGAATGTTTTCCACGACATCACCCCAGCCGAGATATATCGCAGATTTGCGGGCGCTGCCGGCGGCAACGAGGTGAAGCTCAACATCACCATTGGCCGCGACACGCCCAATGCCACGATCAATCTTTTCCACAACCATGAATTCACCGGCGACCTGGCCTCGAAGGCAAAAAGCGGGCTGGACTTTATCATCAGCGACGGCAGCGCGCGCCTGGTAGGCGCTGATCTGAGCGCTGCGCCCACTGGCCAATCGGTAGCCAAAGGCTATATGCGCGAATCTGCGAAGCTGTTCAAGGATATCGACATCAAGGAACTTACCTTATTCGCGGAAAGAACGGGTGGCTATGCCTGGGCAAAATACGGCTTCCAGCCGCCAACCCCAGACCGCTGGCACAGCTTGCAAGATGACATCGCCAGGCGCGTGCCCACCGGCGCCGGGCGCATCTATTTCCAGGATAGGGTCTATGACATCACGCCCAGCGAGCAGGCGGCCATCCAGGCCATCACCACGGCCAAGCACCCCGACACGCTTAAGCACCTGACCATGCTAAACCGCGTGCTCTTCACTGAGGGCGACCAGGAAATAACGGTGGGCAAAGCCGCCCTGATCGGCACGAAATGGGAGGCAAGCCTACCCTTAGAAGATGGCAACCCCGCCTATGAACGTTTCAAGGCCTATACCGATGACGGGCTGGCGCGCGGGCGCGGCCCACGGGGGGTAGCGGCATGATGGCAACGGTTGACAGCGGCTTTGCCCAATTACTGGCCGATGCGGCACATGTGGCCGATAAGCGCGGCCAGCCCGTGCAGCTCGTGCAGCTGCGCAACAGCTACGATTTCTTCAGTGCGCTGGGCTTTTCCGACGAGGATATCCTGCCGATGATGGGCCTGACCTCCCACAGCCTGCGGCTTATCAAAGCTTTGTAAGCCTCTTGCATTTTGCCGCGCCTGGCGTATTCTAGGAAAAAATCGAGGCGAAATAATGGCTAAAGCACGTATCTACCAACCTGACAAAACGGCGATGCAATCCGGCCGGGCGAAAACCAAAAGTTGGCGCTTAGAATTCGTGCCGCAGCGCCCCTATTTCGTGGATAACCTCATGGGCTGGAACGGCATGACCGACACCCAGACCGAAGTGCAACTGCATTTTGCCAGCCAGGAAGAGGCTGTGGCCTACGCCCAAGCCAACCACATCGCCTTTGAGCTGTATGCGCCCAAAAAGCGCAGCCATATCCGCAAGGCTTACGCCGATAACTTTAAATTCGATAAAATCAAGGCTTAGTGCCTCTTGGGCGCTTTGCATTTTTGTCATCATATTTTAACAAAATCGTGCTATAGTTCTAGGCCTATGAAACGTTTTACCATACCTTGCGATTTCAACGGTACGAAGTATCCGTTCCACGTGTATGTGGGTGAGCCGCATTCGCAGCGCCACCCGCTGCAGCATCAGGCATGGTGGCTTTCAACCATTCGTGGCGGAACCATTCCCCAGGAGGTGATGGATAGCTTCGAGCGCCTGCACAAGATATCTCTGGAAAACAACGTATCCTTCGAAGAGCTTTGCGTATACGCGCTGGGCACGGCCGCCGCAGAAGATGGCACGAACGTGACGGTTTCCGACGCTCCAAAATAATACCGCCAGAGTCCTGACATGCCGTCTGACATCCAATTGCAGCTCTTCCCTAATTTTGGAAGCATCGCCTTCATTCGCCAGACGAATTGGGCCGCCCATAGCAGCGCCATCCGCGAAACGCCGCAGCTGTTCTTCGATACCTCGCTGTTTCCCTATTTCGACCGCATGGTAGCCGAAAGCTCGCGCCTGCCGGGTTTGTATAACCCGCAGCGACCCGACTATTTGCAGTATAGCGGCCTACGCATAAACTTAGCCGTGCTGCGCAACCATGTAGGCGCTGCAGCGTTTGGCTACAGCCCGTTTGCCTCGCCTGATGCCAAGCATATCCCCCGCCTGATCGCCATTGCCCAGGCATTAGGCGACGCGCTGGCGAACAAGACCGTGGGACTGGACCTGGCCAATGTCGAGGGCGTAGGCGCCGCCGAGATGTATAAACATCTGGTCTCTATCCAGGATAAGCCCGGCAGCGTAGCCAAGCTCGGCGCAGTGTGGCGAAGCCTTTCAGGTGAGCGCAGCCGCGCGTTCGACCTGCCACCGCTTGAGAACACGCCCTTTAGCATGGCCAATCTCATCGCGGGGGTAAAAGCCGAGGCAAAGGCCAGCGCCGCAGCCGAACAGCAGCAGGCAAATCCCGCCGCCCCGCCGGAGGATAATTACCGCGCGCGCGAACACCCTGAACTGGCCAGCCAGACCGAAATCGGCGAGAAGCTCGCCGACATCGCCGAGGATATGATGATAAGTGCTCTGGCGCTGGGCACGACTGACGAGGTCGAGATCGAGAATCGCGCCGAATCTGTGGAAGAGGCCCGTAAGATCTTCCGCTGGCTGCGCGGCTTGAAGGCCACCGACCTGGACTTAGAGGCCTGGCTGGGTGCGGGCGGCCCTTACGGCGGGCTGGGCAAGGCCGAAAAGCTTCTGCAACTGGTCAACCTCTACACCGCGCATCTAAAGCAACTACAAAAAAAGCAGCCCGGCATTTTTGAAGACCCCGCCGTGCAAGAAGCGATGGAGGTAATGCGTGCCATGGCCATCTGCGTGGGCGAGCAATCGCTGAACCTGATGTCCAAGGGCAACCCACGCGCTATCGCGCTGGATAACACCATCGACAATCTGCCCCAGGCCTGGGAGAAACGCAGCTCGCAATCGGTCATCCGCTTGCTGGGTACGCTCGAAGCTGGCATGGAACGCGTGTTCGGCAAAAGCGTGAGCGAGCTCAACGCCGCGGAAAAACTGGCGTTGGCCAGCCAGTCGCTTTCACGCAACGCGCAGGTGCTGCGCCGCGTGGAAACGCTGCATGCACCCGCACGCGAAGAATCGGTGCAGCTGGCGCGCGACATTCTCGATAAGCTCAAGAAAATGGTCTACGCCGATAAAGGCGCACAGGAGATGATCGATTCGGGCAGGCCGGAAGAAAAAGCAGCCTTTGCCCAGCGATTGGATGAAGGCGTGGAATCGTATAAGAACATCGTAGCCGAGGTAGTTCAGTATAACCCCGCCTTGATGATGGACAAGCGCATCAGGGAGGCCAACGATGCGGTGGGCAGCTTCTCGCATGCGGTCTCGCTTATGGCGGCTAAGGAAATGCCAAGTAGCGTGGCCGCCGCACAGCAAATTTCGAGCGCGCAGGTACCCGCTGAATGGAAAAACCTCGAAGGCCGCACCGTAGACCGCTTACTCAAAAGCATTGAGGGCGGCGTGGAAAAAGCAGCCAGTGAATTGCAACGTGGCGACGAGCAGCACAAACAAGAACTCGCCGAAGAAAAAGCCGCTGCCCAGGAAACCGCGCAGGATATACGCCGCCGGCGCCGGCGCGGCAACCTCGTGGCCAAAGGCACGGGCACGGCGCGCAAACAAGCCATCGACCTGGCCGCCGACGACATGGCACTCAAGCAAGGCCGCTTCCGCGAAACCCCGGAACAACAACGTCAACAGGCAGCTGCACCTCCCCCCTCTTCACTTAGCAATTTGCGCGGGGCCGATCTGGAAGCCATCCGCGAACTCAGCGGCTCGTTGCGTAATTTGAGCGATGATGGCCTGCGCGCAAGCAATGTAAATGCCGGCGACAAGATCGCACCTGACGACCAGGCAAAATCTTCGCAAGCCTCACGCCTGGAAAGCCCATCAGGCGGCGCGCGTTCAGGCGGCAGCAGCAGCGGTGGCGGTGGCGGTTCACGCTCGGGCGGGGGTTCGGGGCAAAGCGCCGGCAGTGACAGCGGCGGGCAGAGCAACACCCAGCGCCAATCGACCCGCAACACCAACACTAACAACACCAGCAAACGTAAATAAGGCGGGCTTCTAGCCGCCGATCGGCGTGCCGTCTTCGCGGCGGATAGCGATCACGCTTGGCCGCGGCGGCAATGCGTCGCTGAAGTCCGGCCAGCCATTGACCGGCTCAATGCCCGGATGCTGAATGGAGACGAAGAGTGTCGTGCCGTCGGGGGTAAAGTACGGCCCGGTGGCTTCCGCCCCCGCAGGCGCATTGAAGAACAGGCGCGGCCGCCCACGCGTATTGCCTACACACTCGACCGCATAGATACCGTCATTATAGCCGATGGAATCCCCCTGCCCGTCAGTGGTGATCCACATGCGCCCGTCATTGTCGAAAGCGAAATTATCGGGGTTGGCCAGCCAACCATTCGCACTCGGCGCATTGATGTAATAGGCCTGGTGCGCGGGCTCCTTGGGGTTGCCGCCTTCCAGGAAAACTTCCCAGCTGAAACGCTCGGCGGCGTGGTCGCCCGCAGGCGGCACAAGTTCCAGGATATGTCCAAACGGATTCGGCCCGCGCGAATTGGCAGGCTCCACCCGGCTAGGTTTGCGCGTTTTGTTTTTGGAGAGACTTGCAAATACCGTGTTCGTCTTGGGGTTTACCTCCACGTCTTCGGGGCGGTCCATCGGCGTTGCACCCACGATGTCGCCGGCGCGGCGCGCCTCAATCACCACGTCAGCCTGGCTTGCAAAGCCGTTGCTTTCATCCAGGCCGTTTTGCCCATAGACCAACGGCAGCCAATGAAGTTCGCCGCTTGGCAGGAACTTGGCCACGCTCAGCGTGCCCTCATCAAGCAGCCCCCAATTAGCGGCGCGGTTCTCGCGGTCATAGGGTTTGGCGGTGACGAAGCGATACAGATATTCGTACACTTCGTCGTCGCCGGAATAAATAACCACGCGCCCATCAGGCGCTAAGGCATGGTTGCCCGCCTCGTGCTTGAAACGGCCCAGCGCCGTGCGCTTGACCGGCATGCGCGTTGCGTCATACGGGTCATACTCCACCAGCCAGCCGAAGCGGTTCGGCTCGTTAGGTTCCGTGCTGATATCAAACCGCACATCGTGCTTGCTCCAGCCGAATACATCGTTCTTGCCCACACGGTAGCGCTTGAAGTGCCGAAGCTGCGTTTTATCCTCAGGCAACTCACCGCCGAAATACAGATTGAAGTTTTCCTCAGCGGTTAACACCGTGCCCCAGGGGGTCACCCCGCCCGCGCAATTGGCAAGCGTGCCCAGCACCTGTTGGCCCGCAGGGTCGGCGGTAGTCCGCATGCGCACATCACCCGCCGCCGGGCCGGAAATGGCAATTGGGCTAGTAGCCGTCACGCGGCGCGTGTGGGCGCTATCTTGCACCACCTGCCAGCCATCATTGTAGCGAAGCTCAAGCGTAGAGAAGCCCACCGATTGTTGCATCACCGCCACCTTCAGGGCCTCGTCCGTGCCTTCGGGGAACATCATAGAGGGCGTGGGGTATTCATGGTTCACATGCAGCAGCCCATGCTTGTTTGCCGCCGCACCCTTGGCCAAAGGCAGATAGGCCAGGTAGTCATTGTTATAGCCGAAGCGCTCGGCCTGGCTCTGCGCGGTCTGCTCATTGACATCGAAGGAGCTGTGCGTGCTTAGAAGCCCATCTCCCCAACTGATGATACGCTGGATGCTGTAGCCATCGGCCACCTGCGCGTCGGCGGCTTGCGAGCGCGCCAGCTCGGTGAATTTGAGCGGGCGGGCGGCGGCGGCCCATGCGGGCAGGCGCGGCAACATGGCAGCAGAAAGCAGGGCCGCCCCGCCGCCTAAAAAGCTGCGGCGCGAAAGTTTACGCGCCCATATCACTTCTTCCAGATTCATCAGGGCCCACCGTATTTAAGTATTTGTATTATTTACCTTAACATCCAAGCGATGGCAAGGATTTCTTAACCCCTGCTTAACCCAACCCTAAGGGTTTCCCACTATAATAACGCGTGTGTAACCCACGCCAGAGACACCGATGACGGCTAAAAAGCGCCTGCTGTGCTACAACATGTTCCCACGATGTTACCACAACATCGCGGCGATGACGCATGATATAGGCCGTATCGCGCAGATGGGTTTTAACACAGTACATCTCAACCCACTCAATGTCAGCGGTAAGAAGATCAAAGAAGGCTCGGATAAGTTCGGCAGCCTTTATGCCACGCTGGATTATACACAAATACACCCGGCCTTTAGCATGGGCCAAGCGGGCGACACGGACCAGAGCGCCCGCGCCAAGGATGCAGCAGCCCTTAAAGCACTGGCTGCAGAAGCCCATGGCCACGGCATGCGCGTCATAGGCGACCTGGTGCTCAACCACTGCGCACGCGATAGTGCGCTTGTGGCCGGAACGGACGAACATTTCATCACACTTGGCATCGATACATCACGCTGGTTCAAGCGCTATGCGGACGGACGCCTTGCCACCGAAGGCCTCGACGAGCATGTCAACAGCGTGCCGGGCCGCAACTATGTGTGGGACGATGTGGCCGCATTCGATTATTCCGACCCGAAGATCGCGCATGAAATTGTGCAACATCTTTGGAAACCCCTGATCACGCGCATGATGAACGAACAAGATTTCGACGGCGCACGGCTGGATGCCGCCGCCCTTGTGCCCAAGGACGTGGTCAAAGAAATCTGCGACCATATCCGCAGCTGCAGCAAGGGGCACGAGCCTATCATCCTGGCGGAAACGCTCGGCGGGGAAGTGAGTCATCACCTGGGTCTGGGGAAGGATAGCGGCATCACCCATGTGACGAACTCCTCCTTCTGGACACCCAAACAAAACGGCCCCGGCATGGATTATCTGGCCAAGCACCGCCCGCAGCACTACCAGCATGGCGATACGTGCCGCAGCTTCTGGGAAGAAGGCAATAATTGGTTCTGCGAACAAACCGGACAGCTTGCCACCATCACCGGGCAGCGCGGCGGGACAATCGGCCTGACCGGCTCGTGGGACCAGGTCAACTATGCACGCGATATGCTGAAGAACGGCATAAGTCCGAATTCCCCCGCATTCACGCAAAGCATGCGCGAGCACATGGCCAACACCGCCCTCCTCTCCGACGCAGGATGGATGGTAAGCCACGGAGACGAGTTCTGCGATACCTCGGTCAAATCGGTGTTCGATAATCCCGGTGAAACGCCACAATTACATGCTGATCTAAGCGGTTTTGTGGCTAAGGTAAACGCAGTGCTTGGCGCGCTGCCCACTATTGAAGCCGGCACGGCGCGCCGCCTGTTTTTACCACATCGCAGCGACGTTGCCGTTTTTGCACGCCCGCAAGCCCACGGCCAAGGTTGCGACATCGTGGCGGTAAACCTGGTGGAAAAACCTCTCACCCTTTCAGCAGGTGAACAGCGCCATTTACGCAAACAAACCCAACAGCTCACCGGTACGCAGGCTTCCATTAGCCTGCACAAGGTGGGCGATATACATTTTGAACCCCTGCTCGAGCCACCAGCCCCGCGCGGGGCACGTTCGCGCGAACTGGCTGGAATAGCGAGATAAATCCTTATGTTCAGAGCATATCACGTGTGCAAAAATACCTATTCACAACTTGTTCATGCCCGCCCGATGACATACACTTCTTGTTTGAAGCTGCCTGCCTTTAAGGGAATCTATGCTGCTTAACACGCCCAAAGATATCTTACGTGCATTCAGTGAAGGTCATATCGGCTGGCGCGAGGCAGCACGCAAGCTCAACGTCGAATATTTCTCCGATATCGAAACCATGATGAAGGAATTCGGCTTTCCGCTTTATCAGGGCGACCCAGAAGCCTCCGCCGCACGCATGGACGAACTCGACGACTTGCTCTATGACGAGGGTGAGATTTATCGTCCGGAGGATAGCAAATGAGCCCCAGAGACAGAAACAGGGGCGGCCATCGCCACCATCACAATAACCGACATCAACCGCCGCAAGCCGCGGCGTCTGAACCTGCCGCACCGGCCAAACCCACGCATCGCAGGATCGAGAATATTTTTGTCGCCGTCGACGCATGTGCAGAGTTGGGAGGCATGCCGTTTAAAGTGCTCGAGTCGTTGCAAGAGCTCTATGCCCTCAACGGCCGGCGCAAACTCACCGTGATCGATACCGAACAAGGGTTCCACGAAAAGGCCAACGGCACAACACCACAGCTGTTTAAGGCAACCGGCGCTGTCGCCTCTTCTTACGGTCGTTTCATCATCTCGCATCCGGAATGGACAAAGATTATCCCCACTAAGGCCTGCACCAGATTTCGCCAGAAGCTCGCGCACGAAGTATTCCCAGTCATGGTCACGCCGCTGATTAGGGATGTCGAAACCATCGGCCAACGAATGCGCGAAGAAGCCTTCAAGATCATGCAGGCACGCGGGCAAAGCAAGCTCATGGGCAAGCAGATCACCAAACCGTCGGATATCGAATTGCAGGTGGAGTTCTTCGTGCCGGGCAATGGCGGCAAAAGCCATTATGTATTCCGCAACGACGTACTTAGCAAAGCCGCCGACGCAGTCATGCCCGAATGGGTACGCATGATGAATAACAACCCGGCCTATGCCCGAAAGAACAAGCTCAAGGAAGAAAAAGGCACGCTCGCCGATATGATCAGCGCCGTGCAGGAATTAAAGGCAACGGCATATACGCTGTGCTGCGAGTTCAAGCCTGAGCTGGCAAAACAAATGGGTAAGCACCCCCAAGGTATGCCCGAGGGCAGCAAGACGCTGCCGGATTTGCGCGATTCGGCACATTTGTACGACCAGCTCACATTGCCCGACCGCGAAGATCTGTGGAGCATACCGGAATTTTTGCAGGCAGCGCGCCTGACGCATTTGTGGCCGTGGGCACAAAAGCCGATCTTGAACACCCTTAACTGCAACCTGCTCAACGACATCCACAAGAACACGGCCGATGCATCCTACCTCGACCTGTATGCCAACGAGATGCACAAGATCGCCGACCCGGCCAACACGCTGTTCGTGCTGGTGACGCATGATGCGCCGCTGATACAGGAATTCCTGGAATGCTCCACGGGCATTCGCCACAGCAAGGCCGTCATGAAATCCACCGAGAAAGGCAAAGGCGGTGTGAAGCACGACGTATTCACCGCAAGCAACGTGCATGAGCGCTTGGGCCTTAGCACAGACCGCACGCAATACCCGAAGGAAGCCCCCTTTACCGGCAAAGAGTTCGTAGAGTTCGCTTATAAGGAAGTGCTGGCAGAGCTGGGCAAGCACATTCGCCCGCGCGAGCTCAATGAGCTGTATGAACGCGTGAAGCACCCCGAACAGTATCCGCGCGATTCGGTCAGCGATAAAATGCTGCAAGAGATCAAACGGGCGCATACCATGCCCATGAGCATTCGCCAGGCTCTCACCCATTGTGTACAGCAAACCGCCAACCTCGAAGTATTCACCAACCGCGATATTGAAGGGCATGCCCTGGTGGCGCGCGCCGGTGCGTATCGCGCCCAGAAGAACCAGCGAAACGCCGCCAATCACGACCACGGCATCCTCTAAAACGCGATTTTTCCTTAAAAATAGCTCCAAAGCCGTAAAATTGTATGAATTTTAAGTTTTACACGTCACTTTTGTAAATACTTATTAAGTAAAATTAGCTATGATGCGCATAGAATAACAGCCAACAAAACCGCAGGATCAGCACTATGAGCGATGACACAAACCATCCGCGCACCACGCGCCGTCAATTTATTCGCAAGGCCGCACTTACCACGGCAGGCATTGTACTCGGCGTAGAGGGCATTCGCCGAGGCAATGAAGCCTTGCGCGATAAGGGCCAGCTCGACTTAGAGCAAGAGATCGCCGATGAAACGCTCGATCAGGTCAAATCCTCGCAGCTGAGCTCCGCGCAGGAGCAGGCCTATGGCGGCCTCAAGCAGATCATCGACATGCCGGCCACGCCCGGGCAGATCGAAAAACTCAGCCAATGTCTCGACCAGCCCTGGATGAACAGCAAGGACTTTGCCGGCGGCGTGATTGCCAAGGCCATGGCCTACACGCTTTCGACCAATTCCAAGAATGCCGGTGAGATGCTCAAAGTGATGGTGGATAAGCTCCCCTGCAAAGCCGATGAGATTAGCTTCGTCACCTGCAAGCGCAAGGACGAGACCCGCGATGTCAAAAGCCTGGTTGAGCTCGCGAATGACGGCTTTATACGCGATTACCCCCGCAGCAAGGCCGGCCCTGTGATCTTCCGTGACCCGGCCTTAAGCGCCGAGCTCAAAGACCATATCGAGGCACAGGCCGCCCGCTTCGCCGGCCCGAAGCGCTACTAAATTCCGGCTTTTTACGTCCCAAAACGCCTTGAGTCCCATTTTGGGACGCTCAGCTGCGCCGCACGCTTGGCTTTAGGCATATTTTGACCGCCCCCCCCCTGTTTGCCTGCCCAGAACGGCAAGATTTGCCGCAGCAAAAAACACATAACCACCTGTTATATATATCTATGCTGATGTAAGCGCCTTTGGCACGGCTATTGCTCCATCTATTAACAAGTTTGGTTAATAAAAATAAACGAATGGGGCAGATTTATGAAAATCATGAAGCAGAATGCCGGTGCGTTGTTCTTCGAAAAAATGCGCGATCTTGGCGAAACCCACCACGACAGCTGGCGCTGCATCCACTTCAACTTCGCCAAACAATATAGCCGCATGCGCCCGGCGCTGCGCGACAATTTTGTGGTTCGCACCGTAATGGAGCTGCTGGCCGACGAGGAAGGCTATATCTACATTTGCGAAGGCGGCGACATCTTCATTCTGTTCCAGGGCCCGCACAAACACATCGCGGCAAAACTTGCCAGCCAGTTCGAAGACTTAAACCTCGAATCGGCGCAAAGCCAGCAGACCGACCACCTGACCATCTTCGACCTGAGCAAGCATTGGCGTTTGCTGTTCGACCTGTGCCGCGCCAAATATCTCAACCGTTTTCCCACCGCGCATCGCAGCATGGAAACGGTAAATGCTTAAGCCCCTCTTCACCTGCGTAGCTTCCCTACGCAGGTGTCGTTTTAAATGTCAACAATAACTAGATGTTGACAGTCGATTTACCCTATATACACTACATATAGTGTTTTGGTTCGCCCAACGAGGCGAATTAAAGGGGAAAAGCGGCAAAAATCATGCTGAGTCATTGATTTATCCGAGACCACCCCGCCAATACGAACAGGCAACCAAGGGGGTGGGCACGGGACCTACCCTTAAAAAAAGTTTAGGGGAGAGAAGCATGCTAACTCAGGCATATGATTTTGATCGCAACGGCAATTTGATCGCCTATGACCCCACGCAAAAGATCGTGCACTTCCCGGAAACCCAGGAACAAAAAGATCTCTATCGCAAAGCCGCCGAACCGCCGCCCCCCGCACTAAAGCGCCCCGCCATCAGCGACCTGACGCTTGATTATTCGCGCGATGCGCTGCTTAGCGATTTCGGTAAGGCCACCCTCGATGACCGCTATTTGCTCACCGGCGAGAACTACCAGCAGATGTTCGCACGCGTGGCCTGCGCCTATGCCGACGACGTAGACCACGCACAACGCCTGTATGACTATATCTCGCGCCTGTGGTTCATGCCGTCCACACCTATTCTTTCTAACGGCGGCGCTGGCCGCGGCCTTCCCATTTCCTGCTTCCTCAACACGGTCAATGATTCACTCGACGGCATCGTCTCGATCTGGAACGAAAACGTGTTACTGGCGTCTAACGGCGGCGGCATCGGCACCTATTGGGGGTTTGTGCGCGGGGTGGGTGAACCGGTGGGCCGTGCCGGCAAGACCTCGGGCATCATCCCCTTCGTGCGGGTGATGGACTCGCTGACGCTTGCTATCTCGCAAGGCTCGCTTCGCCGCGGCTCGGCTGCCGTGTATATTGACGTGCATCACCCCGAGATCGAAGAATTCCTCGAGATCCGCAAGCCCTCGGGCGACTTCAATCGCAAATCGCTGAACCTGCATCACGGCATCAACATCACCGACGAGTTCATGGAATGCGTGCGGGGTGACACCGAGTTCGGCCTGCGCTCACCCAAGACCAACGAGGTGCTGAAGACCGTCAACGCACGCAAACTGTTCCAGAAGATCGTGGAAATGCGTGTGCAAACCGGCGAGCCCTACATCATCTATATCGACACCGCCAACAAGGCCATGCCCAAGCACCAGCGCGAACTGGGCCTGAAAGTACGCATGTCCAACCTGTGCAGCGAGATTCTGCTGCCCACCGGCCCCGATCACCTGGGCAAGGACCGCACCGCCGTGTGCTGCTTGTCTTCGCTCAACGCCGAAACCTGGGACCAATGGCACAGCAACGAGCTTATCATCGAAGATGTGCTGCGCTTCCTGGATAACGTGCTGCAGGAATTCATCGAGACCGCACCCGACGGCATGGCGCGCGCCAAATACTCCGCTATGCGCGAACGCGCGGTGGGCCTGGGCCTCATGGGCTTCCACTCATTCTTGCAACAAAAGAACGTTCCGTTTGAAAGTGCAATGGCCAAAAGCTGGAACATGCGCATGTTCCGCCATATCCGCCGCGCAGCCGATGCCGCTTCGGTGGCACTGGCCGAAGAGCGTGGCGCTTGCCCCGATGCAGCCGAGCGCGGCATAAAGGCACGCTTCTCGCACAAGCTGGCCATTGCCCCTACCGCTTCCATCAGCATCATCGCTGGCGGCACGAGCGCCTGCATCGAGCCGATCCCGGCGAACATCTACACCCACAAGACGCTCTCAGGCAGCTTTGCAGTGAAGAACGTCTACCTCGAAGAATTGCTGACCAGCAAAGGCTGCAACACCGATGCGGTGTGGCAATCCATCGTGGAGAATGAAGGCTCGGTGCAACATCTGGCCGAACTCACCCAGGAGGAAAAGGACGTGTACAAGACCGCGTTCGAGATCGACCAACGCTGGGTGGTGGAACTGGCCGGCGACCGCGCGCCCTATATTTGCCAGGGCCAGTCGATCAACCTGTTCCTGCCCGCCGACATCGACAAATGGGACCTGATGATGCTGCACTGGACGGCCTGGGAAAAGGGCGTTAAAAGTCTTTACTACTGCCGCAGCAAATCTATCCAGCGCGCCGAGAAAGTGGGCACGGAAGGCAAAGCCGACGACCAGGTGGAAATGAAACGTACCGATTATGAGGAGTGCCTCGCATGTCAATGATTTTCGCGGATAAGAACCCTCTCGACTTACAGAACAAAGGCCTCGTCGGCCTGCTCGACACCACCGGCAGCTACAACGTAGAGCGCTATCCCTGGGCGTATAACGCCTGGAAACGCCAGCAGCAAATTCACTGGATGGGCGAGGAAGTGCCCCTTGGCGAAGACGTGAAGGATTGGGGCGGCACGAAGCTCTCCGAAGGCGAGCGCAATTTGCTGACGCAAATCTTCCGCTTCTTCACCCAGTCCGACATCGAAGTTTCGGACAATTACTTCAAGCGCTACATCCCCATTTTCCAGCCGCTGGAAATTCAGATGATGATGGCTTCGTTCACCAACATGGAAACGGTGCATATCGACGCCTACGCCCTACTGCTCAAGACACTCGGCATGCCCAACACCGAATTTTCGGCGTTCAAGCAATACGCGTCGATGCGCGCTAAGGCAGACTACATGCACAGCTTCGGCACAGCCACCTGCTCCGATGTAGCGCGCACGCTGGCTATGTTCGGTGCGTTTACCGAAGGCATGTCGCTGTTCGCATCGTTCGCCATGCTCATGAACTTCCCGCGCTTCAATAAGATGAAGGGCATGGGACAGATCGTTTCCTGGTCGGTGCGCGACGAATCGCTGCACTGCGAATCCGTCATCCGCCTGTACCATGAGTGGGAGAACGAAACCGGCGCTGTCACCAAATCGGTGGCCGATGACATCATCGACGTGGGCAAAACCATGGTGGGCCTGGAAGACAAATTCATCGAGCTGGCGTTTGAAATGGGCGGCATCGAAGGTATGACCCCGGGGGATATTCAAAACTACATTCGCTATATCTGCGATTGGCGCATGACGCAGCTGAAGCTCACCCCGCAATACGGCTTCTTCACCGGCACAGCAGGCGAATACAGCCAAGCCCGCGAACATCCGCTGCCGTGGCTGTCGGCTATGCTCAACGGCGTGGAACATGCGAACTTCTTCGAAGCGCGCGCCACCGAATATTCCAAGGCGGCCACCAAAGGCGAATGGCACGGCGAAGGCGGCGTATGGGCAGCCTTTGAACAGATGCAACAAAAGAAAAAGAACGTAGCTTAGGCAGCCACTTAATTGCGCTTTATACACAAGGGACATGTTAATATGAAAATATTAACCCATGCAGTTAGATGAAATTCACGCAGACGAGCTTTCCGCAAAATAAACATATCGCCTTCATTCAGCTTTCTGCGCCGAACGTTTTGTTCCATGGCTGCTGGGCCGAACCGGGCGAGCGTGTGCTGGTGTTGGGCTATCGCAAGGGTGCCCATGACAAACTGCTCACTGCTATTACCCATGCCTCCGCAACGCTAAGCTACAACCCTCTCGATTGCCATGGCACGTCGGTAGCCGGCGGTTTTAAAGCAGTCGTCTCCAACGAACCAGTGAAAATACGGACATTTTTAAACGAGCTTGAAAGCAAGGCGCTGCTCAGCAAAGCCGAGCGTGACCGCGCCGTAGCTGAGCTTGGCGTGCGCGGTGCACCGCTGCACCCCTTCATGCCGGGGCTCACGCTCGACGGCCACGGCGCAGGCATTTAAGCCGCCGCCGCGCCAACCTGTCATTACGCCGACTATCGTCCAGGTAGTGCTGTTTCTTGCCCTGCTGGTCAACGGCCTTATTCGCTAGCCTTAGCAAGCCCGCCGCGCTACAAAGCCTAGCATGGCTACACCTCCACATATCGCTGTGATCGGCGCAGGCCCGGCCGGCCTGATCGCCGCTGAGCATTTGGCACGCGCCGGTCTGGCCGTCACGCTCTATGACCGCATGCCGAACCCCGCGCGTAAATTCCTCCTGGCTGGGCGCGGCGGCCTTAATTTAACCCACAGCGAACCGCTCGATAGTTTTCTGCCGCGCTATGGCGACGCGGCCAATTGGCTCGCACCCTACATTCGCGCATTCGCGCCAGATGACCTACGCGCCTGGTGCGAAGGCCTGGGCGAGGAGACGTTCGTAGGTAGCTCGGGCCGCGTCTTCCCCAAAAGCATGAAGGCAGCGCCGTTGCTGCGTGCCTGGCTTGCGCGGTTGAACGAGCTTGGCGTAGCCTATAAACCGCGCCACCATTGGCTGGGCTGGAAAGAAAATGCGCTGCTTTTTGCCGACGCAGAAGGCAGGCAGCACTTAGTAACAGCCGACGCAACGCTGCTTGCACTGGGTGGTGCGAGCTGGCCGCGCCTGGGATCTGACGGCAGCTGGGTCGCGCTGCTTGGCGACATTGCGCTCACCCCGCTTGCACCTGCTAATTGCGGTTTTGAAGTGGCATGGTCGCAGCATTTTTCTACACGCTTTGCCGGCACGCCGCTCAAGCCCGTTGCCATCGCACATGGCGAGCTTTCGCGCCAGGGTGAGGCCATGCTCACCGCACGCGGCATCGAGGGCGGCGCGATCTATGCATTAAGCGCACCCTTGCGTAAAACCATCACCGTTGCCGGCAAAGCCGACATCACACTGGACCTACGCCCAGACATGCAAGTGGGTGTGCTGGCCCAGAAACTGGGCGGCACAGGAAGTAGCAAATCACTCAGCACGGTACTAAGAAGTGCGGGCTTCGCCCCTGTGGTCAGCACTTTGCTGCGCGAGGCTTTCACACCGCCACAACTGGCCGCCGCAACCGCACAACAACTCGCGCGCTGGCTTAAAGCACTGCCGATCACACTCACCGGCACAGCCGGCATCGCGCGCGCGATTTCTACGGCAGGCGGCATCAAACAAGGCGCACTCACACCAGCGCTCATGCTACGCGCCAAACCCGGTGTGTTCGCCGCCGGCGAAATGCTGGACTGGGAAGCCCCCACCGGCGGCTATTTGCTGCAAGCCTGCTTCAGCACCGGCATGGCCGCCGCACGCGGCATCTTACAATATCTCGAAAGGAAATGACGATGGACACCACACACCCCTGCCCTCAATGCAACTCTCCCCATGGCTATGAAGACCGCGGCATGTATATCTGCCCTGAATGCGGGCATGAATGGGCACTCGGCAGCGCTGCTGCCGAAAGCGATGATACGCCCGTCATCCGCGATGCCAACGGCGTGGAGCTAAAAGACGGCGACACCGTCAGCGTTATCAAGGACCTGAAGGTCAAGGGTTCGTCTTCGGTGGTGAAGGTCGGCACGAAGGTCAAAAATATCCGCCTGGTCGGCGGCGATCACGATATTGACTGCAAGATCCCGGGCATCGGGCCCATGGGGCTTAAGTCCGAATTCGTCAAAAAAGTAACGGAATAAAAGAATACAGGGGCTCTGCAAAAGAACATGGTTAGCGCAATAACTCTCAGTATGCCCATGATAAACAATCAACGAATAATCTGTTAAGCTTTAATTGTCTTGTCACAGAGATATGAAAGCAGCTTAAGCTGTTATAAATAATTGCTAATTTTTATGTGCATTATATAGTATGCGTATGACAGAATTACAGCCGCCTACACCCAATAATCTCATTTCTCACCCATTGCTGGAGGCAAGCTCCGAGTTGCGGGTAGCAGTTGCCAGTACTCTGCGAAAGAAGTTATACGAGCATGATAGTCGCATCATCTCGCATGGGGATGCGGCCAGTAGCCTGTGGTTGCTGTTAAAAGGCTGGGTAAAACTCACCCGCCAAACGCCTGATGGCAAAGAAAGTATTGTCGGGCTGTGTACAGAGGGTGATGTGTTTGGCGAGGCCGCTCTCTTTCCCCACGCCAATTATCCATATACCGCAGAGGTGGTTGGTAACAGCGCAGAATTAGTAGCGATTCCAGCAACAACAATCCGCTCGCTGATAGCTAAAGACCCCTCCCTCTCTGCACGTGTGATGGCATTGCTGAATGATCGCACATCGCAGGCGCAGCTTAAATTAGAGCATATGACAACGATGTCTGCTGCACAGCGGCTTGGCTGTTTTCTACTGCGGTTGTGCCACACACAGGCCAATGGATCGAAAACCCTACAAATTCCGGTCGAAAAACATATACTGGCCGCCTCTTTGGGCATGAAGCCAGAAACGTTCTCCCGTAGTCAGCAAAAACTTAAGCCACTGGGTATTTCCGTTTCTGATCATTCCATAACCATTGATCATATCGAAAAACTGCGTGAGTTTGTGTGCAACAGTTGCTCAGAATCCGGCAGTTGTGACACCGAGACAGCTAGCGGATAGATGCCTCAGCGTCACGGCTAATTACCCTGAAAACACATTCTTCAATGCATTTGTAAGGTGTAAAAAATCGTGCTCCTTAAACCAGCACTCCATTAGGGGGTATTCGATTTCTGCAACAATATGCCGCGTGGCTGATGGCGGCAAAGAAGCATGTATCCATGCGATATCTTTACTAGCGCCTACAATTACCAGTTGATCGAATTCGTGGGCATGATCTGCTTGATCAATAGATTTCTGAAACTGACCCAGCGATGCGAATGCCCCTTGAGCACTTTGCGGCATGGGCAGGAGATTTTCTCTTCCATTTTTTTCAAACAGTAAAATCATCCCCCCGCATGCCGCAACAATCCACACACGCGGCGTATTATTATGACATCCGCCACCCCTGCACTTGCCTGAACAGGCTTTTGTAGCGGGAATGGGGTCGATGGTGCAGCCAGACATGGCTAAAACTTGTAACCAATACCCACGCCAATCAGCCATGGATCAATATCCACATCAGCACGGACGCCGCTGGGACTGAATTTGGCCGTGGTGCTGATAAATACTTTCTTCACGTCAATATTGGCATACCAATTATCTTTGATAGGAATATCCACACCGGCCTGCAGTGCGCCACCGAAGCTATCATCATATTTTACAGCATTAAGCGCTCCCGCATCTGCATTGAAGAAATGGGTATAGTTTACGCCTGCACCAACATAGGGTTTGATGCTGTCTAATTGGGTAAAATGGTACTGCAGAGTCAACGTTGGAGGTAATAACCATGAGCTCCCAGCATCTACCCCTGCGCTTGTAGTAACATCATGAGGGGTCACGGCCGCAATCAACTCAGCAGAAATATTCGGCGTAAAGAAGTAGCTGACATCGACCTCCGGCACCACGCTATTGTCAACTTTTATATGCCCCGGAGCGCCAGTAAGCGTACTGCTTTCCTGCGGTACAACACCAAGCACACGTGCACGAAGCATCCAATCGCCCGCTTTAAAATCATCCGCAGCCATGGCGGAATTGGATAAGGAAAATAACGCAAAAGCACCACAAATAATCTTTTTCATAAAATCTCCTTCGTTGTTATTGCATAAAAAATAGACCAACAATCTTAGAGGTCCTTGATTTGCGTCAAGTGAAAATCAAGCCAGGTGATTATATTGTTCAGTGCAAAAGAGGAGTTATATATGCCACTTGAAAACCATAGCCTTATCAATGAATTTCCCGAAATGCGCGAGCGCATACACCAGATGAAAACGTCCAATAATCATTTCGCACGTCTATTCGCGGAATATGATACGGTAGAGCATGCTGTGCATCGCATTGAATCAGGTGCAGAATCGTCCTCAGATGCCGATTTAGAGACCTTAAAAAAGCAGCGACTCAACCTTAAAGATAAACTCTTTAGCATGCTAAAAGACGTCGCTTAGGCCTCGTCTTCATCATCGCGCAACACTCGGTACGCAGCACCGTCGAGATCGTCGAACTGCCCATTTTTCATTGCCCAGAAGAACGCCGCCAACCCTAATAATCCGAGGGTAAATGCAATAGGAATGAGGTAGAGGATCACGTTCATAACGTCCTCCGATTCAGTCTCATTGCATTGGCAATTACCAGCAGCGATGAGCTGGACATCGCAATCGCAGCAATCATAGGCGTTACCATACCAGCAACGGCGAGCGGAATAGCGACCAGATTATATAAAATCGCCAGCACAAAATTCTGTTTTACCAGTGTTTGCGAGAATTTTGCAATAAAGAGTGCGGTGAGCACAGGCTGCAATTTATCGCCTTGAAACACAATATCGGCTGCATTCTGGGTGATGTCCATAGCGCTTGCAGGTGACATAGAAATGTTGGCATAAGAAAGCGACGGTGCATCGTTTAGGCCATCTCCTACCATCAGCACATTGGCACCGTTGGCTTTCAGCGAAGCAATTATACTGGTTTTTCCCAGCGGGGATAATGCTCCCTCATACGTTTCAATGCGGAGCTTGCCGGCAATATCTTTGGTCACCTCCTGACGATCGCCGGAAAGCAACAATGTCTTGATACCTATCGATTGTAGCGCAGTGATAATGTCTTTGGCATCTTCACGCAGTTGGTCAGCAAAGGTAAAACGAATCGGTTGCCTGCCATCTTCTGCCAGCCAGAGTTCAAGCGTGTTATCCGCATCGTCGAGCAGGTTTGCGGCCCAACTTCTTTTACCTAATTTTACTCCCGCTGCCTCAAGGCCGCTGCCTTGAATCTCACGCACTTGAAGTGGCAGCAATGCGCCGGTATAAGCCCTTACAATCGCTTGTGAGAGTGGATGTTTACTTTGTACAGCGAGTGATGCGGCAAGCTGCAACTTATCGCTTTGCTGACAGTAAGTAAGGGTTGGTTTGCCAAGCGTCAGTGTTCCGGTTTTATCAAATACGGCATGAGTGATTGTGGCAAGTCGCTCTAGCGCGCTACCCGATTTGAGTAATATGCCAGCGCGCATCAACTTGTCGCTGGCTAATACCTGCACCACAGGAACCGCTAAGCCCAGCGCGCATGGACAAGTGATAATAAGCACCGTCGCCGCATACAGCAGAGCCACTTGCCATGGTGCGTGCCCCCAGATTATCCATCCTGCGAAAGTCGCCGCAGCAAGGGCATGAACCACGGGAGTATACCAACCAGAAATCTTATCAGCCACGGTAACATATCTTGCCTGCGCCTGCTCAGCCGATTCCATGAGCTTGATGATCTCAGAAAGCAGCGAACGCTCAACCGCCTTGGTCACCCGCATGGTAATGGGTGCTACCATGTTGATGGTTCCTGCGAACAACACCTCACCTACACCTACTTTTTGCGGCTGGCTTTCACCGGTAATAAGGCTGGTATCAATCTCCGATTCACCTGAAAGTATAAAACCATCCGCACCGATCTTCTCACCGCTAGCTACCAGCAATGTCATGCCTTCTTTAATTTCAGCAAGAGGAATGGTTTCTTGATTACCGCCTTCATGCAAGATGGTCGCAAACCCCGTCATCATTTGCAGCAGATCATGGGCCGCAGAGCGAGCCCGGCCACGTGCGCAGGTCTCCAGATAGCGCCCAATCAGTAGAAAAAATAACAGCATTACGCCAGAATCAAAATAAGAGTGTGAGCCGAACGTAACAGTTTCAAACAAGCTCATTATCGTAGCGAGAATGACCGCAACCGAGATAGGCACATCCATATTGGTTTTCCCGGCGCGCAGCACCTTCCACGCCGAGCGGTAAAAGGGTATGCCGCAGTAAGCAATAGCAGGAATGGCAATTACTGCCTGAACCCAATGAAAGAACGTGCGCGTGGCTGCCCCCATTTCGACCCCATCGCTTGTCCATAGGGGAATAGAAAATAACATCAAATTACCGCTTGCAAAGCCTGCGACCGCAAGGCAGCGCAGTAAAGATTTCTCCTCTTTTTTCTCGGATGTTTCAGCAGTGGCAGGGTCATACGGCACAGCACGATACCCCATACCCTTGATAATCGATATCCAGTTATCGCCAAGCTCCGCAGCTCCTTTCCACGTGACTCGCAAACGCTTGGTAGAGAGGTTAAGTCGTGCCGCTGTAACCGCGTGTTGTTTTTTGAGAGCGTTTTCGATAATGGCAACGCAGCTCGGGCAATGCATCCCATCCACCAGTAGATTTAGACTGTGTGTTCCATCCGTTTCAGTGACAACAAAATATGCGCTGCTCATTCCACAACTATACGCTTGGATTGCTGGTAATGCATGCCTTGATGCATCACATCCACTCGCACTGCCCATGCTCCCTGAGCAGGGAAATTTATAGGCGTTTCTGTGCTTTTTAATTGTACTGTGAAATCCATACCTTGCTGTGTTGGGCGCGTGATGGTGGCAGTAATTTTTTCGGGTGTTATAGCTTGATTATTTTTGTCGCGCAGATGGAAAATCAGTGCACGATCCTTATAGCTAATCGCACCTTTCCAGCCCAACGCCTCTTGCTTCATCTGAGCTTCTACCACCGCATTATAGGCGAGACCTTTCTCGTACGGATGCTCGGTTACGACACCGCTATGGGTACGAATGGCAAGTGCGACCATTACCGCATTGACCACCGCGATAAAGCCAAAGAACACTACAAAACACCAACATACGTGCCTACCGGTCATCGTCCTTCGCTTACAAAAATTGTATCTTTCGTAGCTATAATATCACTATCCGTTTCGCTGAGTTTGAATATGATCTCACGGCGATGATCAATTTGCTTCGCGGCAGTAATGAATACACGAAAATGGCCGACGGAATCAGCGAACACTGGCATATTATCCGCTGAAATATCGCTGCTCGCCTGCACGCGAATGCTAGCATTCTCAATACCTTGAACGGAAAGCGCATAATTCTTGTCTTCGTGACGCTTGTTGATGATGGTGATATTGTAGCCATTACGCACAGAGCCATCCGACAACTTCACAAATAAAGGATTGCGGTCATGAATGACATTCATCTCCAATGGGGAACGCGTAAGCAAGCTATACAGCATTAAGCACCCAACAAGTGTGATGATGCCACCATACCAAAAGGTGCGAGGGCGCAGCGGGTTAAAAGGTTTCTTACTTTCCGTATCATAGCGAATCAAGCCTTTAGGTAAGCCTATTTTCTCCATCACATTGTCACAGGCATCAACGCATAGTCCGCATGCAATGCACTCCATTTGCAATCCATGGCGAATATCAATTCCCATCGGGCAAACAACGACACAACTATCACAATCGATACAATGGCCCTTATTTTCCCAACTATCGCCTGCCTTGTGCTTTCCGCGTGGTTCGCCGCGTAGTTCATCATAAGCAATAATAAGCGTATCCTTATCAAACATCGCCGATTGGAACCTCGCATACGGGCACATATAGGTGCAGACCTGTTCCCGGGCAAATCCTGCCATGAGGTAAGTAGAAAATGTCAGACCAAGAATCCAGCCTCCCACACTCCAAGGCACATCAAAATTTAGGATCTGGTCAAGTAATGTGTACGCATCGTTGAAATAAAATACCCATGCGCCGCCAGTGCAAACGCCAATCATGAGCCAGACAAGGTGAGTCAGTCCCTTCTTGTAGATTTTCCCGAACGTCCATGGTGACTCATCGAGCTTTCTTCGAGCGTTGCGATCACCCTGCAAGAGGCGCTCGACCCACACGAACAAATCCGTCCACACCGTTTGCGGGCACGCATAGCCACACCATACACGGCCGAACAGTGAGGTTACGAAGAACAATCCCACCGCTGCCAGAATCAAAATACCGGTGATGTAGTAAACCTCCTGTGGCCATATCTCGATGCCAAAGAAATAGGCTCGGCTATGGTTCAAATCGATAAGGATAGCCTGATCAGGTGATTGATCGCCGCGATGCCAACGCAGCCATGGAGCCCCGTAATAAATGGCAAGCAACGTGATCATCGCCACCCATTTCAGCTTACGAAATTTTCCCCATACGCGCTTTGGGTATATTTTTTCTTGCTTCTTAAATAGCTGTATAGGCGTTTCCATGACTATCTCTTTGGCCTATTGTTTACGAGGTTCGGCTTCGCCTCCACCAAGTGAATGCACATAAATGCTGAGCTGCTTGATGGTTGCATCCGGCAGACGAGACTCCCAAGCCGGCATCACGCCGTGGCGTGGATTGGCGATCTGCTGCATGATGCTCGCTTTATCGCCGCCATACAGCCAAATAGCATCAGCCAGGTTCGGCGCACCGAATTCTCTGCCTCCCTGGCCGTTATTGCCATGACACGAAGAGCAATTTTGTTGAAATAGACTCGCCCCTTGTCCGCTAGCACCGTTTGCGCTGGAGAGGCTCAGGACATAATCAGCCACAATTGAGATTTCTTCTTTCTTCAGGATTTCTCCAAAGGCTGGCATTTGCGATGTTCGCTCGTTTCCGTGACCTGAACGAACACCCACCTTCAATGTATGATAAATGGATTGCAGGTCGCCACCCCACAACCACTCGTCATCATTTAAATTTGGATAGCCGCGCCCACCAGAGGCGCCCGTTCCATGGCAAGCGGCACAGTTTTCTTTGAACATCGTTTTTCCGCCTGCGACCGCGAAGGCATAAAGCTCTGTGTCTTTTTGTATTTCTTCCAACGAATGGGTCTTGATCTTTGCAGCAAATTCGCCACGGCGCTCGTTAATTTCTTCCTGCTCTGCGGCAAGTTTTTTATACGATGTCCAACCAGCAGAGCCTTTGGTATTTCCTGAAAGCGTTGGCCAGGCGGGATAAACCACCCAATAGCCGAGTGCCCATACACAAGTTATGGCGAAAACAATCAGCCACCAGCGAGGCGCAGGAAGATTCAGCTCTTTAATACCATCCCACTCATGACCCGTGGTTTCAACACCGGAATGCTCATCACGGTCAGTAGGTTTATTAAGATCAACCATGACTGTCCTCCTTCAGCGGGATCATGCCAAGGCGTTCGAATTCTTTTTTAGCACTTGGCCGCCATGCCCAGATAGCAATGCCAACAAACACGCAGAAAAAAAATAAAAGCCCGGCAATCGGTGCATATTGTACAAAAACATCCATCATTTCATTTGCTCCCCAGCCTTGGCAGCGCCTACGGTGTTATTCAATTCATAATCTTTAATATCTGCGAGTGTGCCGAGTGTTTGCAAATAGGCAATCAGCGCATCAGCTTCGGATACAAGATTTTTCTGCCCGTCAAAATCACGCATATTTACTTTTTTCCCATAGCGTGCGTTTAAACCTGTTGGATCACTGTCTGCACGTGCTTGTGCCATTGCATCATTATAAGCGTTCTCAATCATCTGATCGGTATAAGGGACACCAGCAATGCGATACGATTTCATGAGTTTCTGAATCCCCAAGAGATTTACGCCGTAATTTTGCATAAAGCTGTAAGAAGGCATGATGGATTCCGGCACAACATCGCGAGGATTGTTGAGGTGCGCAGCGTGCCACTCGTCGGAATATTTCCCGCCCACGCGCGCAAGATCGGGCCCAATGCGCTTGCTACCCCACAGGAATGGATGATCATACATACTTTCTGCAGCCAGCGAATAATGCCCGTAGCGCTCAACCTCATCCCGCAAGGGTCGAATCTGCTGGCTATGACATGAAGAGCAATTCTCCCGGATGTAAATCTGCTGCCCTGCCAATTCAAGCGGTGTGAGCGGTCGCATGCCACTCACCTTTTCAATCGTAGTTTCGATTCGAAACAGCGGCACAATTTCTACCAGTCCACCGATGGATATAACAACAATAGTCCCAATCAGCAGAAAGATGGAGTTACGCTCGATTTTTTTATGATGCCTAAGCATGGGCCACCTCCTTGCTGCCTATCGTTTTCCAGCAATTATATACCATAATGAGCATGCCGCTTAAGTATAGCAATCCGCCGATGGCGCGGATGATGTAATAGGGATGCATCGCTTCTACTGTCTCTACGAAAGAATATTCAAGGAAGCCCATTGCGTCATACGCACGCCACATAAGCCCTTGCATAATCCCCGAGATCCACATGGCCGTGATATAAAACACGATGCCAATAGTGGCGACCCAAAGATGGATATTAATGAGGCGCAACGAGTACATTTCCTTCTTTTTCCACAACACGGGAGTCATATGATAAATCGCGCCGAAACTGATAAATGCTACCCAGCCAAGCGCGCCAGAATGCACATGACCTATGCCCCAGTCCGTATAGTGCGACAGAGAATTTACCGCTTTGATCGACATAAGCGGTCCCTCAAAGGTGCTCATGCCATAGAAGGCCAATGCCACCACCATGAAACGCAGCACAGCATCATCACGCAGTTTATTCCACGCACCTGAGAGCGTCATTACCCCGTTAATCATGCCGCCCCAGCTGGGCATCCACAGCATGATAGAAAATGTCATGCCGAGCGTTTGCGCCCAATCGGGCAAGGCGGTGTAGTGCAGATGGTGCGGCCCGGCCCAGATATAGATAAAGATGAGCGACCAGAAATGCAGAATGGAAAGACGGTACGAATACACCGGTCGATTCGCACGTTTGGGAATGAAATAATACATAATGCCAAGAAAGCCAGCAGTGAGGAAAAACCCTACCGCGTTATGCCCATACCACCATTGAATCAGCGCCGACTGCACGCCACCCCATAATGGCACCGATTTTGCGCCTAAACCGGATACTGGGATACTGATGCCATTGACCAAATGCAGCACTGCCACCGTGACAATGAAGGCAAGATAAAACCAATTGGCCACATAAATATGTGGCTCTTCGCGGTTCTTTAGCGTCATCAGGAAAACAAGCAGATACGCAACCCACACCACGGTCAACCACAAATCGGCATACCATTCCGGCTCTGCATATTCTTTGCCCTGCGTAATGCCAAAAATATAGCCGCTTGCCGCCATGACGATGAAAAGTTGATACCCCCAAAAGGTAAAATTGGCGAGCTTTTCATTCCAAAGTCGCGTGCGACAGGTGCGCTGCACCACGTAATAGGAAGTTGCAAACAACACACTTCCGCCAAAGGCAAAAATCACCCCCGATGTATGCACAGGGCGCAAACGACCAAAGGAAAGATAGGGCTCAAAATTTAAATCCGGAAAGGCCATTTGCAGGGCGATCACCAACCCCACCAACATACCCACCGCACCCCAGAACAAGGCAGCAATAGTGAACTTCTTGACGATTTCATCGTTATAAACCGGCGCTGCGCGCATCGCTTTTTGCATCCTTTTACCTCATTGCTCTTGCGGCCATCACCAATAGTGTCAGCCCGTTAAACGCCATACCAAAGCGGCCAATGCCGCGCATCGCTTCCTGCCATTTGAGCGCCAGCATCATCGCACCTCCACTGGCCACCAGCAGCGCTGGAATCGTGCCCAGCACAAACAGCCACATGGCAAGCATGCCGGCGATAGGACTACTGAGCGTCGCCGCCATCATCAGCGCCGCATAAATCAAGCCGCAAGGCATAAAGCTCATCAGCACGCCACGCAGAAAACCATTTCTTGGCGAGAGGCCAAGTAGCGCATGTTGATTGGGAAGCAGGGCGCTGGACAGAAACAACCCACCCGCCATCACCATCATTGCCGCCGAAAGCATGGGCCAATAAGGATACGCTGCTAATTGTTTCGAAAGCATTGCGGCAAAGAATCCAAGGGCTCCATATGTTATCAACCGACCAAGATGATATTGCCATTGCGCTCCTGCACTCATACGCTTACCACACCCGCCGCCACATGCAGATTGGCACGCCACCACCGGCCCACACATGACAAGGCAGTGGGTCAGGCTACCCATCAGCCCACCCAGAAGAAACACCGCAAACAAGCCCCCGTGCTGGGAAAATGCCGCAGAACAATGTGCTAATAACGCTTGCATCAAAAATCCTTTGCTGAGCACACTATAATGATGGGGTTTCAGCGCCTTGATTTGAATCAAGAGGGGCGCTTGATTATTGCGTTCTCGATCTGTCCAGAAACATCTAGAGTCGAATAGGATGGGGGCGGCGATTTTTGGAGAAAAGAGGGAAATCAGGGATTTCGACCATGGCGGTGAATCGCGCAATAACAGCAGAACTGGCCGCTATTTTGGGTTCTCTCAGCAAATATATGTTCGAACTGGGAAATGTTGGCTGGGGAAGAGCGTGATTAGCGCAAAACTCTCAGTATGCCATTGAATTAGAAGCCTATCTATCGCTACAGGTCCAGGTCGTCACCTTAGATACTGAGTCCCAAACCCCCTCAGCACCTTTGTGGAGCGGATTACGGGATACTAGCTGCCCCTCTGCCCAGGCCGTCCATTCGGCCATGGTTTTATTGCCAGCCTGCTGTGCATCATCCGCGGGCAGCTGCTTTAATGCCGCTATAAAACCGGAGGCAACCTCAGCTTCTCGCCATTTGTGGGCCATTTCCATAAAACGCCGCCAGCGGTGATTTTCGAGTTTCTGGCGTTGTTCTTCTTCATAACGGCGATTGGCGGCGATGCCGTAGTCATTCCCGTAATCTTACGCGCATGCCAATGGCATGATGCACCGTTTGGAAAACTTATGGCCACGCCGACCGATGGTCGGCCCATCACGCAATGGCCCGATCGCGATCAGGCCATGTTAGAAGTGGCTAATGCCATTAAGCACGCCGCAGAGCGTTTTGCAGCATCTTCTCGTTTCAGTCCTCCCACATCGGTACGCTTGCAAAATACAGGGAGTGACGCCCTGGAGCCAAGGTCGAGTAATCTTCGGCTAACTAAAACCTTTACCGATCGTGACAAGGACAAGTTCAAGATCGAGGCCTTCGATTACATGGCGAAGTTCTTCGAGAATTCCTTGGATGAAATGGCCAAGCGAAACCCAGGTGTTGAGGGGGTATTCCGGAGGATTGATGGTAACCGGTTCACGGCCGCCATCTACCGCAACGGTAAGACTGTAAGTCGATGCACTGTGTTCATGGGCGGAGGGTACAATCGCCGGCACTCTCATCCGTTGCGGCGACACCCTCAAGATATGCACAAAACGTAATTACAGTGTCCTGCATCCGTGAAGAACATGCAAACCTGCCTGCCGAACTCATGAAGTGGGTGTGGGCTGGTGGCCGCAAGCTCAAGGGGCTGGCGAAGCAGAGGAAGGCGGAAGGGGCTACATATCCAGTATAGCCCTCAAAAATGCTCTAGATTTCTTCTAATTCAACCTGGGCTTTGATTGTCTTATCCCGCTCTACAAATTCAGAAATCCCGTGTTCTAAAAGAAATGGTGCGGATTCAACCTGCTGCTTGAGATTCAACAATCTGCTATGCGCCCGAGTAATCACAGTATCATACGTTAATGGCCTAATAATTGTTCTATCCTCTTTGCGGTCACTGTTTTCCAGTGGATCAATTGAACTTCCGAGAACGAAACAAATTACATCCGTATCGTTTGCAATCGCACCTTTTGATTTGAACTGTTTAACATACTTCCAGCACTGATCTTTCTGCTCTGAACCAATTGCAATTCCTGGTTTTTTAAGCTCAACAATCACCAATTTTCCAACTCCAGCCTCTCCACCATCATCGTCACTAAACTTTGGAACCGAATACCCGCCGCTTGGATACACCATTGAGAACCGCAAATTAGTGCCGATCGAGCAGGAAGTGGTATTGCTTCGAGAGATTTTCAATAGATATCTCGAACTACAAGGGCCCCTGGCTCTTTTGGCGTTTATCATATCCTGAATTTTTAGCACTCCCTGTAAATTCCCTGTTGTTTAGGGAATGATCAATGACACGGATCAGAAACGTGACCACGAAAACTTGGCGAGTGAGAGAATTTGGAGATTGGGCGGCGATTTTTGGTGAAAAGAGGTAAATCAGGGATTTCGACCATGGCGGTGAATCGCGCAATAACAGCAGAACTAGCCGCTATTTTGAATTCTCTCAGCAAATATATGTTCGAACTAGGAAAAGTTGGCTGGGGCGCCAGGGATCGAACCTGGGAATGGCGGAATCAAAATCCGCTGCCTTACCGCTTGGCTACGCCCCAATACATGGCCAAGCCACTGGAACAATGGCAAAATCCCGTAAAGGAAGCGCGATAATGCCTCCTCGCTTTGGAGAATGCAAGTTTTTTAAGCGCGCACGATGCACAGCAGGTTTACCTACTGCTTCTTTACGTCGTTAGGTGTAATACGAACAAAATCTTACTTCGTTTGTGAAACCCCGCAAGGTGTTAACTATTTTTTAATTGATTATTCCGTTCAGCAATGGTAAATATAAGGCGATTCGGCTTTTTAAGATTTTTTTTACTACAAACGTATTTTTACAATGAGGATTAAATGAAACCGACTTTCAAGACGTTACTGCTGTCTTCCGTTCTGGTTCCTGCCGCAGCCGCTTCCGCTTCTGCCGCTAACGTAACCGGCACCTGCCCCGATGGCCGCAACCAGATCACCGTTGTTGACCAGGGCGTAAACCCCTATTTCAGCGCCTTCAAACGCTATGAATGCCTGATTAACGGCACTTCCTATGGCTGGATGGAAACTCCGGGCGCGCTTACCGCGTCGCTTTGCTCCTACGCTTGCGTGTTTGTTCCGCCGGTGGCCCCGACTGGCCCCGCTGCTCCGCCGAGCCGCTACTCGCAGAGCATCAGCTGGGATAGCGCTTCCTTCGCATAAGCAGCTACCGCAATATCGATACAAAAAGGCCGCCATGAAAATAGCGGCCTTTTTTGTTTCCGACCGATACGCACGCAATGCCTAGCCATTTTTTAAGACTGCCATGACATGGTGCTTCTGCTCAGCGACGTGGCGATGCTGCCTTCAAGTGAAGCCTACGGTTTACTTACCTGCGCTTAGAGCCAGGGTGTGAAGTTCGTTCCACATTATTTCTCCACCTATCTCATGGGAGAGAAAGTTATGAAGCGCCTGCACGTCGCTGGTAAAACCAGGAGTAAAAACGTTGTTTTAGGAAGTGGTGCCCGGAGCCGGAATCGAACCAGCGACACAGGGATTTTCAATCCCTTGCTCTACCAACTGAGCTATCCGGGCATAGGCCAAAAAAGGCGCGAAGGAGCTAGGGTTATAAAAGATGGGGGGGCGAATGTCCAGAAACTAATACTAATTCTTGCACTTTGAAAAACAATAGCTTAGCGTTGTTTTAACATCATGCAGGCGGCAATCCCAGCCCTAGCCTTAGACTCTGAGCTACACATGAAAAATAAATTCATCCTGTTTTGCCTTTTAGCCGCCATCACGGGCTGTGATAGTGCAACTACCAAACCGCCCGAATACGGCACACGAAAAATCGCCACCGATAAATACGAGGCCACCGTCACAGCACCGCCACATATGGAACTGCCCGAACTGCGCGCACTACTCAAAGTGCATGTGAAGGAAGTGGGGCTATGCGACAGCAAACTGCCCATCATCCGCGGCCTTAAGGAAGAGACCGACGATCATAAGATCGGCCCGAGCTACCGCAAGCTCATCGCTGACGTGCGCTGTATGACGGTCGAGCAGCTACAATAGTTTTGGCCCTGCGCTTTGATGCGTTCCGTGTTATCATAAAACCATGCAGCCCGTTCTTCGCTTTGCACCCAGCCCCAACGGCCGCCTGCATCTAGGCCATGCCTACTGCGCGCTGCTAAATGCCAAGCTTGCCCATGACATGGGCGGGCGTTTCCTGCTGCGGCTGGAAGATATCGACACCACACGCTGCACGCCAGAACTAGCCAACAACATACTCGAAGACCTGGCATGGCTTGGTCTTGCCTGGGAAGAACCGGTGCGCGTGCAATCGCAGCACTGGCAGGATTATGAGCGCGCACTCGCCACGCTGGAGCAACGCGGATTGCTCTACCCGTGCTTCTGCTCACGCAGCCAGATCGCAGGCGGCCCCATCCATGGCCAGGATCCAGACGGCGCACCGCTTTATCCCGGCACATGCGCAGCACTTTCTGCCAAGGAGGCCCAGGCGCGCATTGCCAGCCAAGAGCCACATAGCTGGCGGCTTCACATGCACGCCGCCATTGCCGCGTGCGATGCGCCGCTTAGCTATACGCGTTTTGCCTTGCCCGCAATGCAAGAAGAGCGCGTCGCCGCCCAGCCTGCACGCTGGGGCGATGTGATCCTCGCACGCAAGGAAACGCCCACCAGCTATCATCTGTCCGTGGTGGTAGATGATGCGCTCCAGGGCGTCACACATGTGGTGCGCGGCAAAGATCTAGAGGCCGCAACGGATGTACATGTGCTGTTGCAGGTGCTGCTGGGGCTGACCACCCCGCTTTACCATCATCACAAACTTTTGACGCAAGCTGGCGGCGATAAGCTCGCCAAAAGCAAGCGCAGCCCAACGCTGGCCACCTTGCGCGAGCGCGGCCTGCCGCCACCGAGCCTAGCTGCGTTGGAAGATTAGATCGCCCACTCGATCTCGTGGCCAGGCCGCGATTTGCGGAACTGCTCGGGCACGCCATCAACGATATGCAGCGCACCGTCATCATCGCGGAACACCTGCGAATGCGGACGAATATCCACGTTGATCTGGCCGCTGCCACGGTGAATGAACGCACCCTCACCGATCTTGATGCCCTTAGCGATAGTGCAGCCATCTTCAATATCCGCGCCGGTTCCGATGCGCACATCGTCTTCCACGCGAATATTATTGCCATGCAGCATCGACTTAGAAAGTAGCTTCACGTTGTTGCCCACCTTCACGTTGCCGAGCACTTCCACGCCCACCGCAATGAAGCAATTCTCGCCGATCTCCGGGTGGCGGTGCGCCAGCACCTCGGGGCGTCTTTCCTTCGGGTTGGCATAAGCCCCCAGCGTCACCTTGTGCATAATCTGCGTGTTCCTGCCGATGGTGGCGGTCTCGCCGATTACATCGCCCGTACCATGATCTATGAAAAGATTCGCACCCGTGGTCGTGCCCGGATGGATGTCGATGCCGGTGCGCGAATGCGCAGCCTCAGCAAGCTCACGCGCCTTGACGATCGAAGGCACGTTGCCTTCCTTATACAGCTTGTGCGCCACTTCGTGCACCGCCACAGCAATCACGCCGGGATAAAAATGCAGCATCTGCTCCACGGCCGCGCGCTCTAGGCCTTTAAGCGCTGCGTCCTTTTCGATGGCCACGTCGATGAACTCAGGGTGCGCCTCCAAATAGGCGTGCGTGATATCGTCGATCTGGTTTTGTAATTCGCTTTGGGTGCGTACGCGTGCGATCATAAGAATCCGATGGTGTAAAAAATGTTACTGTATGAAAATAAGGGGGGTGTCGTTTTAGCCGGTTGTTTAACGTGCCCGCAAGTTGAGTAAATCAGCACGTGCCATAGTGTTTAGACTACTAATAACAATAAAACATGTCAAATTAATTAAAATAACATTTATTTTGTGTTATTATTAGTCCATCATTATGTAATATATACTAAAGTACGTCACCCACCGTTGCGTCCAACAGCATTTGCCGGAAGGTGGAAAGCAACCCCATATCCAGCTGACCGGACATTTCATCGGCCATGATGGAAAGGGCGAGCTCCGGCGACATGGAAGGTTTATAGACGCGCCGGTCGGTCAGCGCCCCGAAGATATCAACGATAGAGGCCATGCGCGCCAGACGGTTTAGCTGCGTGCCTTTAAGCCCTTGCGGATAGCCAGAGCCATCAAGCTTTTCATGGTGCTGGGCCGCGATGGTGATAATAGCCTGCGGGATGGCCCCGCCAGCTTGTAAAATATCGATCGAGGCATCCACATGTCCTTTCATCAGTGCAAACTCATCGTCGCTTAAGCGCCCCGGCTTGTTGAGCACCAGATGCGGTATATACATTTTACCGACGTCATGCAGCAGGCCGCCAATGGCAAGTGTGCGCTGCTCTTCGGTTGTCAGGCCGATGGTGCGGCCGAACAGCGATAGGAAAATCGCCACCCGCATCGAATGCGCGTAGGTATAATTGTCGTGGTGCTTTACACCGTTTAGGATGCCTTTGTAGTCGTCGGAGTTGACCGCCTCCACCAGCGGTGAGCACGCGTCGCGCACGTCGGTGTAGACGATGGGCTCGCCCTTCTCGATCACGTCCGAAAGGCTGTTGAATATCTCAACCGTGCCTTTGAGCGAACGCGCCTGCAAAATCGGCAGGCTTTCCCAGCTTTCTTCCACCTGCGCATTGAGCTGGTTGGAAATGGTGCGGATCAGCGCGCTTCTGCGATAGGGGCGCACCAACCAGCCCTGGGCGCCGCTTTCCCGGGCGGAAACCTCGCGCCACGGCTCGTCGGTAGAAAGGAACATCACCACCGGCGTGGCGTGCAGCTGTGGGTCGCGGCGCATGCGCCGCAGAATCTCGAACCCTTCCCCCCAGCCCGAACTATCCGAAAGCAGCACAATGGCAGGCCTTAGCTGGCGCAAAAACACCAGCGGATCAGTGGAGAAATCATACTCGAAGATGTTATACATCGAAATCAGCGCAGCCTTGACCTCGGCGCGATGCTCCGGGCGCTTCTCAATAAGGGCCAGCACATGCTGGTTATCGACGTAAGGGATCGAATCGGGGATGTGCGCGCCAGCGTGGCAACCGCAATTCTGTAAGCCGTCCATGACCAAAGCCCTAGTATAGCCGGAACCCTCTCCCGGCAACCTTACCAAGCTACGCTCATTCCCTTATTATTTGGTTAATGCAGCATCCAGCGCGGCGCGCATGTCTTCTAGGCTATGGATATCCTTCAATTCTCCGTTGAAGAAGAAGCTCGGCGTCGTTTCCACGCGCAGCAGCTCGGCCCCTATCTTGCGGGTCTGCAGAATGTCGGTCACGGTTTGTTCATCGGTCAGGCAAGCCATCAGTTTTTCTTTATCTACGCCGGTATCGTGGGCGTATTTGAGCAGCTTGGTCTGGAACATCGCGTCGAACGCCCATTGCTTCTGCTCGGTAAACAGCGTTTTGATCATCGAAAAATAGACCGTGTCGCCTAATTGTTTAGCGGTGCACTGCGCTACGACCGAAGCGGCCAGGGCAGGTTCATTATGCGGAAAATCGCGGTAGATCAGCCGTGCCTTGCCGGTGTCGATATATTCTTTTTTGATGGTAGGCAGGATATCAGTGTAGAATTTCGCGCAGTGCGAGCAGGCCAGCGAGGCGTATTCGATCACCTCCACTTTGGCGGCGGCACTGCCGATTACCTTGTCTTCGGGCTGCTGCGTGCGATGGTCCCCCTCTACGGCCCAAGCGGGAAGCGCGATAAGCATGGCGGCAAGCACGGCGAATAGTTTTTGCATAGCAGGTCCTTATTTTGCGGTCACTCTTTGTGCCATTTAATGGAGTAAAGGTCAAACCGGCGATCTTTGAGATTTTGTACCGTTCCGGAATTTCGCGCGCTGACCAGGCTTGAAAGGCGCACATCCGCCAGAGCTATCGTTTCGACATTCGGAGTCGTATCTGCGGCAACACCGTCCCTTGCAAAAGGAAAATCGCAGGGGGTCAGAATGCAGCTCTGCGCATATTGCACATCCATATTCTCAACGCCCGGCAAATTACCCACATTCCCGGCCATGGCGACGAAACATTGGTTCTCCACCGCGCGCGCCTGCGCGCAGTAGCGCACCCTTAAATAGCCCTGGCGTTCGTCGGTGCAGAAGGGCACGAATAATATCTGCGCACCCTGGTTCACCAGGTGGCGTGCCGTTTCAGGAAACTCGCAATCGTAGCAGATCAATACCCCGATAGGGCCGCAATCGGTCATGATAGCATCAAGCTCCGATCCGCCCTTGACATTCCACCAATAGCGCTCGTTGGGAGTTGGGTGGATCTTGAGCTGCTGGTGGATGGAGCCGTCACGCAAGAACACGTAGCATATGTTCATCACATCTCCATTGGCATCCATGGTGGGGTGTGAACCGCCGATGATATTAACATTAAATTTAACCGCCAGGTCACTCATCATCGCCTTGAAAGGCTCGGTGTATTCGGTCAGCACCCGCACGGCTTCTTGCGGAGAAAGCCCCTCGTTCTTGATAGAGAGCAATTGCAGCGTAAACAGCTCCGGGAATACAGCGAAATCCGCTTTATAATCGGATACGACGTCCACGAAATACCGCACGTTCTTTGCAAAGTCCTCAAAGGAGGCGACTTTTCTTTGCTGGTATTGTATCGAGGCGATACGAACGGTTTCAGGCAGCCTGCCGCGCTGGATCTTAGGAACCTTCGCATTATGGTCGATGCGGGGATTGTACCACACCATATGAACGGCATGGCCCATCGATTCCTGATCCGATAGAAGATAATTCTTGAGTACGCCGATGGCCTGAAATTCGTTGCGCAGCTGGAAAGACACCACCTGGTCGTTAAGTTTCTTTTCCTTCACCATCTGCAAATAGGCTTCTGGCGTCTTTACCGCTTTAATTCTTTTTTTCAGGCCCGGCATCCTTCCGCCGAATACGATGCCCTTGAGGCGCTTTTCCAGACAAAGCTTTTTGCGCTCATTGTAAAAGCGCTGCCCAATCTTCATGCCGCGAAACGCAGGATCGACGCATATTTCCATGCCGTACAGGTAATCGCCGGACTGGTCATGCCGCGCGGCAAAACCGTCGCCGGTTATTTCGCGCCAGGTATGCGGCTTCAGCGCAATATCGCCCGAGATCATGAACGTGGCGCAGTACCCGACAAAGCCTCCTTCGTAGATCGCCACGAATTGCCCCTCGGGAAAGTTGCTGATCTGCCCGCGGATCATGTCGTCGCTATAGGTGGGCATGTCCTGATAGACCCGCCGAGCCAACCTCAATATCTGTTCGACGTCCCTTGCCGTTGCGTGGCGAATGAGCAGTTTGGGTGTGCTTTCATTAGGCGGGGTCATGATATTTCTTATAGTAGGAGTAAAAAAAATACCACGACAGTTTGTAAGCTGTCGTGGTATTTGGCAATCAGATCAGCAGAAAATTAAGCGGCTTGAGCCAGCTTCAAATTCACTGCCGAGGTTTTACCTTTTTCGGTCGCAAGATCGTAGGTCACGCGAGCGCCTTCGGCCAGAGTGGTCAGGCCTGCGCGTTCCAGTGCACTGATGTGCACAAATGCGTCAGCACCGCCGTTTTCAGGCTGAATAAAACCAAAACCCTTCATCGGGTTGAACCACTTAACAATACCATTAGCCATAAGAAATATCCTTTTACTGGCGTTACATCTCCATCTGCACAGCGCAGACAGAATTAAAGTCTGAAATCAAAGGCATAAACCTTGCCTCTTTTTAGAAACGTCAGGGGAAATGTAAGAACACCGTAAAGGCTGTCTTAAATATTGCGCTTTACGCACAAGCTAACTAGGCACGCGACCTTAAGCTTCAACTGTCATCAATAAAGAGTAAATACCAAACTCAAGGAGCGGTTGTAGGCTCTTTAGCACCTTAAGTCAAGCACAACGACAAAGCTTTGACTAACCCAATGAAAGTTCGTATTTTTCCAATCGCATGCTGAAGTACGCTGCCTTCCCTGTACTGATTGCGCCTGCGACCAAAGCCAACGCGACGCCACAAGCTACATCGCTGTGCCGTTGATGTGTATGAGCGAAGCAAGGTAACGTGGAACGTTTTGGGCGTAATCTGTTGGTATCAATCTTTACCGATTACTGGGAACGGCATCGCCGTTTTTCATCTTTCGGTAAAAAGTAGATTTTGCGATACCTAAAGCATCGGCTGCACGGGTAATGTTATAATCGTATTCCTCTAATGCTTTTTGCATAACTTCCGCTTCAATCTCCGCCATGGTTTTAGGTAAACCGCTTTGCTTTTTCAACCTGATATGCGCAGCAGATAAGGTTGCAGGCGTATGTACGGAATCCGTTTCATGGATTTGCTTAAGCAGGGCACGGTCAATGATTTGTGTTTCGCCAAGTACCAAGGCACGGTGCATCAGCCCTTCCAGTTCGCGCATATTGCCCGGCCAGGCATAATCGGTTAGGTAATTGCGAGCATCGGCACTAAGCGTTTTAAGCGGCAATGCATCCTGCGATGAGAGCCGATGCAGAAAATAATCCGCCAGAGGCAGAATATCTGGGTTGCGCTCCCTAAGCGGCGGCATGGCTATGGTAAGCACATTGAGCCGGAAATACAAATCTTCACGGAATCGCTCCGCATGCATTTCTGCTTTTAAATCGTGATCGGTGGCTGAAATTACGCGAACGTTGACCTTTACCGGTTTGTCCGCGCCGATAGGCTCTATTTCTCGCTGCTGGAGCACACGCAGCAACTTTATCTGCGTATCTTGGGGCAAAGCATGAATGTCATCTAGAAAAATGGTGCCGCGCTCGGCTTCACGAAATTTTCCCAGGCTGCGCCCTGCCGCGCTCGCCTGGCCGAACAAGACGCTTTCTATCGACTGGGGAGATATCGCCCCACAATGAATGGCAACGAAAGGCGCGCCGACACGCTTACTTTCACCGTGGATGGCACGCGCCAATAGCTCCTTGCCGGTGCTGATCTCACCGGTCATGAGTATTGGCACATCCGACAGCGCAGCCTTACGGGCATACCCTACCGCATTTGCCAGCCCACCCTCATGACCGATCAAATCCTGGAACCCAAGGGCGCCTTCACGGTCACGTTTGAGCCTTGTCAGCTCGCGCGACAACGTGGATAAACGAAAGGCATTTTTTAGAGCTACGTCCAGCTGTTCAGGACTTGCAGGCTTGACGATGAAATCACTTGCACCCTCCTTGATGGCAGCAACGGCAGCGGCAGTGTCATCCTTTGAAGTCAAGATCAATACAGGCAGATCAGGACGATATTTTCGTAACTGCTTAAGCGCCTGAAACCCATCCATTTCCGGCATTTCCAGATCAAGCAGCACTGCGCTGATGTCACCAAAGTTGCTGTCACGGACACATTTGACGACCTGGCTGCCATTCTCAGCTACGATGGTTTTATAGCCCAGTTTTTTTGTCAACAGCACCGTCAGCATCTTGCGCTGTATCAGCTCATCTTCACCGATAAGAACTGTATGTGGCATAGGGGCATGATAACATAAATGGCCACGTAGCAAAATAAGAATTGCTGCTATGATTTTCTCATTATGAAACCATGATATTTATCTAAAATTTTAGATAAATTTTTAAATAACTGTAAGTTAATCTTTATTATATTTTGAACAAAAATGCTCCATCGTCCTATCATTAAGGATAAGGAGCATGTTTATGATTATCATCGAAGACCAAGCAGAAACCAAACTTATACAGATGCTGAGGGCACTTTCTCTTTTTGAAGGAAAGCGCTGCTTTCAATTCTTACTCCATAACAGCACGGAATTAACGCGTGAGTGTATTATTTCACAGGCGCAAAAATACCTGCCCGATTCGCACATTTATTTTTGTCAGGATGGTGAGATTTATCTGTTGGCACCAGCTTCTGCCAAGGAATGCAGAAAAGCCATGCTGGAGATAGCGGATGCATTAGGCATACATCCTGCAGAAAATATTGCCAAATTATACGATCTTTCCATCCAATCCAGCACACTGCTGCTTCTGCTGGAGAAAAAGGTAGCAAGCCAGCGCCAAGACAAAGAAGCCCTGCAAAGACAGCAGGCAAAAGAACGGGCCGCCCAGTTGAGCGCGCGCCGTCGCCATGAAATTCTGGAACAAGGCACTCGCAAGAGCGCCCAAGAGATCGCCGCGCTGCGTTCCGCGCGCGGCGAACCAGTCCTGATGATTATCGAAGATGACCCATTTTCGCGCAGGCTGGTGGATAATGTGTTGCAAAAGCAGTTCAAGCTCACATCGCTGGAAAGTGCTGAGGGAGCATTAGCCACCTATGCAGAACTCGCACCGGACCTATTATTCCTCGATATCAACCTGCCCGATGTCAGTGGGCACGAGTTGCTGGAAAAAATTATCGCACTGGATCCCGCTTCTTACGTGATCATGCTTTCGGGAAACGCAGACAAAGAAAACATCGTACAGGCCATGGCCCACGGCGCTAAAGGCTTCGTTGCCAAACCCTTTAGCCGTGACAAGTTGTTTAAATATATCGAAAGCTGCCCCACTATAGCCAAGGAGAATGCATAATGCTGCCCACCCCCTCTGCCAGTGCAAATTTTGGTGAAGTTTCTTCGCTGCGGGAAGTATTTGCCGAAGCGAAGAAACTGCGCCAAGCACGCCACCCCGCGCACGTATTGGTTGTTGAGGATGATGCGCTAACGCGCCGCATCGTCACCGGCAATCTAAAAACAGATTATGCCATGATTACAGCATGTGATGCATCCAGCGCCGTAGCTGAATATCTGATGTATGCGCCGGATGCGGTATTCCTTGATATTGGATTACCCGATGTTGATGGTTTCTGCGTACTGGAGCACATCATATCATTCGATCCCGATGCGTTTGTGGTGATGTTCAGCAGTCATAATGACCCCCAGACCATTCATAAAGCACTCGCAGCTGGAGCCAAAGGCTTTATTGCCAAGCCGTTTAAAAGTGAAACGCTCAGGAACTACATCCAGGGCAGCGCCATTCATTATCATAAGTCCTTCATATAGTATCAGTATGCAAAATATATCACCATTAGCCATCAGCTGTGCCATTGCCATTATTCTTGGGATTTCGATACTGGCGATAAACCTTCTCAACAGTCGGAGCGTGTCGAAACAGGACACTTATGAATTCCCAACCAAATTGCTGTATAGCAGTCTTTTGCTGTCATTCTGTGCGATAACGATGATTGGTTATGCCGCTATACAGTTTCGTAACACATTGGAAAACAGCCTGCGGGAACAATTAAAAATACTGACGCTTAACGGTGAAATTACGCGGCTAGACGAGGTGCTAACGATGTCGGCCCGCATGGCAGCCAGCACAAGCAATCCTAAATGGGAGCAACGCTATATAAGCCATGTGGAGCTTCTGGATAATGCACTTAAAGAAGCCATAGATTACGCACCCGATGCTTACCAGTCCGCCGGTGCAAAAGAAACCGATGCAGCCAATGCCGCGTTAGTAGAGATGGAGCAAAAATCGTTCGAGCTCATCAGGCAGGGTAAGAAAGAAAAGGCATTGGCACTCCTGGAAGGTGACGAATACGCAAGGCTGAAGGCCATTTATACGCGTGGCATGAAGCAATTTACCAATACGCTGGAGAATAACTCCTATGAGACGATTGAAGACATAACAAAGCGACAAGGATACGTGCTGCTAACCTTGCCACACGGGTTTGTGTTGCTTTTGTTAAGCTGGTTCTTCTCGTTGCGCGGCATCAAGCGCTGGCGCAATGAATTGGAAAAGTCGCGCGAAGAAACTCGTCAGGCTGCTCGTCAAGCACGCGAGAAACAGCGTTTCCTGGATACGATCATTAACCACATTCCCATGGCCGTTTTTGCCAAGAACGTCAAAAATGAATATCGATGGGAAGTCTGGAATAAAAAGGCAGAAGAGTTGTTCGGCCTATCCGTGGAACAGGTATTAGGAAAAACCGATTATGATACCTTCCCTGAAAAAGAAGCGGATATATTTCGCCAGACGGATATAAATGTCATGACCTCCAGGCAAATGCTTGATATCGAAGCAGAGCAGGTTACCACAAAACGCGGCTCATGGACAGCCCACACCATTAAGGTACCTATTTACGATGATGAGGGCCAGCCCAGTATTTTATTGGGAATACTCGAAGATATCACCGAGGAAAAAGCGCAGGATGAAAAACTGCAACGATACGCACATGAATTGGAAATCAAGCAGAAAGAACTGATAACCGCCAAAGAGCAGGCGGAATGCGCAAACGCCTCCAAATCGGATTTTCTTGCCAATATGAGTCATGAGCTGCGAACGCCGATGAATGGCGTGCTCGGCATGGCGCATCTACTGGAAGATACGCCACTCTCGGAGGAGCAGAAAGAATTCGTCTCCACCATCAATGGCTCGGCAGAAAATTTACTGATGCTACTCAACGATATTTTGGATTTCTCCAAGATTGAAGCAGGCGCTCTGGTGCTTGAGCATATCGCATATGATATCAAACAGACGATCACCAGTGCCATGAACCTGCTACACATGCAGGCAGATAAAAAGGGTATCGACCTGCATGTAGACATAGAAACTGATGTGCCGGACTATACCTGGGGCGACCCGGGACGTATCCGTCAGGTTATCACCAACCTGATTGGTAATGCGATTAAATTTACGGAAAGTGGCTATGTCCACTTGACGGCCAGAATTCAAGAGCAAACCAACGGTAGCTGGCTGCATATTAGCGTTCAGAATACCGGCATCGGCATCCCGGCCGACAAGCTCGATCAAATGTTCGAGAAATTCACCCAGGCTGATGCGTCCGTTACCCGTAAATTTGGTGGCACGGGTCTTGGCCTGGCCATCAGCAAACAGCTAGTAACACTCATGGGTGGGCATATCAGCGTCGAAAGTGTCGAGGGTAAAGGCTCTACTTTCTGGTTTATTATACCCTGCAAAGAGGCTTCCAAGGCAGATATCCTCAAACAACAGGAAGATCAGCCGGCAAAAATCTCAGCGGCCATGAAGCGCAAACCCATCGGGCAAACCAAGATCCTGTTGGTGGAGGACTATCCCGTCAACCAGGTTTTCGCGGAGAAACTGCTACGCAAATTTGGTGTACATCATATCGATGTTGCTGAAAACGGTACGCAAGCACTGCTCAAATATAGCACCAATACATATGACATGATTTTCATGGACTGTCAGATGCCTGAGCTTGATGGCTACCAGGTCACAGGAAAAATCCGCCTTATGGAAGATGCTGTCAACTTGCATACCCCGATTGTCGCTATGACCGCCAATGCCATGATGGGCGACCGAGAAAAATGCCTCAAAGCAGGCATGGATGATTATCTAAGCAAGCCATTGCGAGCAGGCCATTTGAAAAAGATTCTCGCTGGATGGTTTATGCTTGATGAAGCCAAGGCAGTCATTGAAGCGCCCAAACCAACGGAAACCTTATTGCCTAAGCTGGAGGAAGAGCCCGTAGACATGGAACAATTACGCATGTTCACTGACGGCAACCCCAACGAAGAAAAAGCGCTTTTTACGCTTTTTCTGGATCAGGCGCAGGAAATGGTGGACATCCTCGAGAAAAACACCGACAAAAACGGCTATGATGCCTGGAAATCTGCGGCGCATCGCTTAAAAGGTTCAGCGGGCAATCTGGGGGCTATGAAACTTCACCACCTATGCAAAAGAGCCGAAGCACATTTTGAAGATTTCGAACCCAAAAAAATGGAGATGCTTGCAGCAATACAGGTCGAAATCCGGAGAATTCAGAGTTTCTTCGACAACTTACACCGCGAAATCATCAAGCAATAATACTTGAAAAAAGGTTGGTTGCGGGGGCAGGATTCGAACCTGCGGCCTTCAGGTTATGAGCCTGACGAGCTACCGGGCTGCTCCACCCCGCGTTACCTGGAAACAAGCTGCTAGCGCACAGCCCGGAGCTCTTTTGATATCCGCTTGAGGAACTCAAGCGGTGGCGGGCTGCTCACCCCGCCTCACCTAGAAAACGGGGTGTTGGCAACAACCCGGGCCATGCGATGGCCATACACCTGAATTTTAGGCCCCCGCTGCTAAAAATGCAATGGGGAGGCGCAACCTACCCACAAACAGGGGCGCTGTCCAGCAAAACCTTTGGGAGCTATGGGAATCGGCCAAGAGCGAGGTTTTTGGCCTAGACCATCACCTTGACGTAGCTGCCAGGTGCGGGCTCGATCGGCTTGATTTTGCCACCGCCGATGGCGCGGGCGGGCACTTTCTCGCCGGCGAATTTCTTGTGCCATTTGATCCAATCGGGCCACCAGGAGCCGGGGTGCTCTTCGGCCTTTTCCAGCCATTTTTCAGGGTTGGGCGGCATTTTTGCACCGCTGGAGTGCAGGCTATGGTTCACCCAGTGGCAGTATTTCTGCTTGGCCGGCGGGTTGATAACGCCTGCGATATGGCCCGAAGCGGCAAGCACAAAGCGGATGTCGCCTTTATAAATCTGCGTGGAGGCGTAGGTCGATTTCCATGGCGCGATATGGTCTTCGCGCGTGGAGAGAATATAGGTGGGCGTGGTGATGGTGCGCAAATCAATCGGCACGCCACCGATGGTGAGACCGCCCGGTTTGATGAGCAGGTTCTTCTGATACATATTGCGCAGATAGAAGCTGTGCATGGTGGCGGGCATGCGAGTCGAGTCGGCGTTCCAATACAGCAGGTCGAACGGGAACGGGTCTTTGCCAAGCAGATAATTGTTCACTACGAAAGACCATATGAGGTCGTTGGCGCGCAGCATGTTGAAGGTCTGGGACATTTCACTGCCATCGAGATAGCCGGTCTGGGACATGCGCTGTTCCATCATCTTGATCTGCTCTTCGTCGATGAACACGGAAAGCTCGCCCGCTTCGGAGAAATCGGTCATGGTGGTCAGATAGGTCGCGGATTTAACGCGGTGCTCATGGCCCTTGGCATGCAGCCAGGCCAGCGTGATGGAAAGCAGCGTGCCGCCCAGGCAGTAGGCCATCACCGAAACGGCCTCTTCGCCCGTGATCTCGGAGATGATGTCGATGGCGGCCAGCGGGCCTTCGGCCATGTAATCGTCGAAGGTTTTCTGGCTTAGGCGCTCGTCCGGGTTCACCCAGGAAACGACGAACACCGTCTGCCCCTGATCGACCAGCCATTTGACCAGCGAGTTCTCCTGTTGCAGGTCGAGGATGTAGAATTTATTGATCCAGGCTGGGATGACCAACACCGGCGTGGCATCCACCGTTTTGGTGGTGGGCTCATATTGGATGAGCTGAATAAGGTCGTTTTGGTAGACGACCTTGCCCTTGGTCATGGCCAGATTCTTGCCCAGTGCGAACGCGTCGAAATCCGTCATGGAAATGCGCAGCTGGCCTTTGCCGCGTTCTAAGTCTTCGAGCAGGTTCTCCAAGCCTTTGACCAGGTTCTCGCCATTGCTGTCGATGGTGGCCTTGAGCACTTCGGGGTTGGTCATCAGGAAGTTGCTAGGCGACATCGCATCGACGAACTGGCGAGTGTAAAAATCGATCTTGCGGGCGGCCTGCGGCTCGAGCCCCGACACGTCGGAGACCGAATGCTGCATCCAGCGCGCCGTGAGCAGATAGGACTGACGAAGAAAATCGAACACGGCGTTCTCTTCCCATGCATCGTCGCGGAAGCGCTTGTCCTTGCTGTCGGGGGCGATCACCGGCTCAGGCTCGTTGCCCAGGAACCGCTGCGCCGTGCTCTGCCACAGGGAGAAATAATCGCTGATCAGGCCAATCTGCTTTTCCCACAGGCGCACCGGATCGCTGGCCAGGCGGGCAAACAGCTCCATGAACGCCCCGCCGACGTTGAACGGGTCGATGGAAAGATTGCGAATATCGGAAGCCTGGCGCGAGAGGAAGCCTTGCATGATGAGCTGGCATTTTTCAGCGGCGCTGGCCATGTTGGCAGCAAATTCCGCTGCATTGTGCGGGGGTTGCTTATCGTCGGGGTTGTTCTGCGTCTTTTTCGTCATGGGAGACCACACTGGTTGAAGCAGGGGTAAAGAACCATCCCCCGGGAATTATTGAAGTATTGCGAAATTAGGTAATTGCACAACGGCTTTCGCTGGGATATATGTTTTTACCTAAGCAGGTTAGGGTTTTTTATGCAACTATTAATTGTTGCGCCGTCCCTTGCCGGTTCACGTTCATTCTTGCGTTCATGTTGTTAGGCTGGAGATTGTAGGCACTATGAAAAAACCATTCGTTCCGTACGCGTATTCCACCAGCATCGCTGCATTATTGCTGGCCATGAGCGCACTCTCGGCCTGCACCACCATCTTTGGCGATGAGCGCGAAGGCACGATGGTCAACGGCCCGCGCCATGTGCCCATCCTCAACCAGCAATATATTCGCAACGCAGCACCCATCGTGCCGCAAGCCCCCGCGAACGATCCCTACTCGCTCTACAACCCTAACCAGCCGATGGGGACCAGTGCGCCAAACGCCATGACCCCGTTCGACAGCTACGACAGCGAAGGTAATCGTGTTTTTGCGCCGAGCAAGAAAGATGATTCTTCCGTCGGCATGGCCGATAGCGTGGTGGATTTCCTCACCGGTGAAGAAACCACGCCCAAGCCCGCCGCCAAACAAGCCAGCAAAACCTCTGGCCGCAAGCCCCTGCCCGGCAACATCGCGGTGGACACCTCCACCCAGGATAGCTACCCGGTGACGGGCGTCAGCAGCTCTTCTTCCGGCGGGTATTACAGCGAGCCGCAATATATCGCCATGCCGCTGGGCACGCCCCCCGTGGCTGAAGGCGGTGCACGCGTGCCGAGCAACGCCCCGGTTAATGTGCCGTTAGGCTTCGATAGCGGTGTTGCCCCCGTTTCGTCGGAGCCCGCTTTGTATGAGCCGGTAAAGGCCGAACCGGCCGAGCCAGCCTCCATCCCCGCGCTCAAACCGCTGACGCAAGATAGCGGCCAGCACGAAGGTGTCTATATCGCTCCTGCGACACCGGTGGCAGAAGCCCGCCCCGTCCACCCAGCTTATGAACAAGCCCTCACGCCGGTAGAACCTGCCGAAGCAATGCCGACCCGCACCGCAGCAGAAGAAGCGGCGATCGAGCGCGCCTATCAGGAAGCCTGGGGCGATGCAGAACCCAAACCCGCTAAAGCACCTGCTGCAGCCAACGCACAAGAGCCTTCTTTCATGGAGCGTGTCTTTGGCAGCTTTAACGATGAACAACCCCAGCCACAGCCTGCCCCTGCGCCTGTGACGCAAAAACGCATCGAACAAGCCCCGACTGCTGCAACTGGTGATGCTGAATTTCCCTCGCTTACCTCTGTGCCGCAACGCTCCAAATCGTTCAACGACGTGCTGAGCGAACGCAGCGCGCGCATGCAGGGCATGGAAGCTAGCCGCGACGTAGCGCAGCAACAAAAGCAGGCTCTCGATGCCGAGCCTTCCGAGCTTGCCGTGCCCGTGCAGCCAGCCCCGGCGGCCCAGATGGCCGCACCTGTAGTGCTAAACGAGCCGGCCGATGACGAAGAATCGGCCGATCTTCCTGCTCCCGGCGTGCTGAAACAAGTACGGCCCACACAATCGACCTACGGTTATTAGGACTAGGGCATGAGCGAAGATTTTTACCGCATCACCCGCCTGCCACCCTATGTGTTCGCCGAGGTCAACCGCTTAAAGGCCCAGGCGCGCGCCAACGGGCATGACATCATCGATTTTGGCATGGGCAACCCCGACTCGGCCCCGCCGCCGCATGTGGTGGAAAAACTCGTCGAGACGCTCAAAGACCCGAAGGTGCACCGCTACTCGCTGTCACGCGGCATCCACGGTTTGCGCAAGGCACAGGCCGGCTATTATCAGCGCCGTTTCAGCGTGGAGCTCGACCCGGATTCGGAGATCGTCGTCACCATCGGCTCGAAAGAGGGCCTGGCCAACATGGCCCAAGCCATCACCGGCCCGGGCGACACGTTCATCGTGCCCGACCCGAGCTATCCCATCCACACCTGGGGGTTTGTCATCGCCGGGTGCGCTGAGGTCGTTTCCATCCCGAACAAGCCGGATGAACAATTCTTCATCTCGCTGAAACAAGTGCTTGATAGCAGCGCACGCAAGCCCGTGGCACTGGTGGTGAACTACCCGTGCAACCCCACCGCCGCTTCGGTGGATCTGGCCTTCTATGAGCAGGTGATCGACATCTGCAAACATTACGGCATCTATGTGCTGTCGGATCTGGCGTATTGCGAACTCTATTATAACGATGTACCGCCTCCCTCCATTTTGCAGGTCAAAGGCGCGAAAGACATCGCGGTGGAGTTCACGACCGTCAGCAAAACCTACTCGATGGCCGGCTGGCGCATCGGCTTTGCGGCAGGCAACAAAAAGCTGGTGGCCGCGCTCACCAAGATCAAATCCTATCTCGACTATGGCACGTTCCTGCCGGTGCAGGTAGCGGCAGCGGCCGCCATCAACGGCCCGCAGGAATACGTGACGAATCTGCGCGCGCTGTATAAATCGCGCCGCGACGTGCTGGCCGACGGGCTTAAAGACGCAGGCTGGCCGGTGGAAGTACCGGATGCTTCGATGTTCCTCTGGGCGCAGATCCCCGAAGCCTATCGCCATTTGGGCTGCATGGAATTTTCCAAGCTGCTGCTGACGCAGGCCGATGTGGCCGCAGCACCCGGCATCGGCTTTGGCCCAGGCGGCGAAGGCTATGTGCGCATCGCACTGGTGGAAAATAAACACCGCATCCGCCAGGCCGTGCGCAATATCAAGCAACTCATGGCCGAAGACCCTGCCAAGAATATGCGCCTGCTGGAGAATGTCTGATGATCGGCAGTTTGCGCATCGGCATCGCGGGCTTGGGCACAGTAGGCCGCGGCACACTGGCCATTTTGCTCAACCACGCGGCGCTGATCGAGCAACGCTGTGGCAAGAAGCTCGAGATCGCCGGCATTTCCGCACGCAATAAAACAGCAGATCGCGGGCTTGATCTCTCCGGCCTTACATGGTTCGACAACCCGCTGGATATGGCTCATTCACCGGATATCGACGTGATCGTCGAGATGATCGGCGGAGCCGAAGGCATCGCGCGTGAGCTGGTGGAAGTGGCCCTCGGCCACGGCAAGTCGGTGGTCACGGCGAACAAGGCGCTCATCGCCCATCATGGCATCGCCCTTGCCGCACGCGCGGAAAAAACCGGCGCAGTGCTCGCCTTTGAGGCAGCGGTCGCCGGCGGCATCCCCATCATCAAGGCGCTGCGCGACGGCCTGGCCGCCAACCACTTCACCCGCATCTGCGGCATCATGAACGGCACATGCAACTATATCCTCACCTCGATGTGGGAGCAAAAACGCACCTTCGAAGACGTGCTGCAAGAAGCGCAGGAAAAAGGCTACGCCGAGGCCGACCCGAGCTTCGACGTGGACGGCATCGACACTGCGCACAAACTCGCGATCCTTGCCAGCCTTGCCTATGGCAGCGCACCGGCCATCGATAAGGTCTATATCGAGGGCATCCGCCACATCACACTAACCGATATGCAGTTCGCCGCCGAGCTGGGCTATGTCATCAAGCTGCTGGGCACGGCCGCCATCACGCCGTCGGGCATCCAGCAACGCGTACATCCCTGCATGGTCAAGGCCGACTCGCCACTGGGCAGCGTGCACGGCGTGTATAACGCCATTTTGGTCGAGGGCAGCGCGGTGGGCCGTGTGTTCTTCGAAGGCCGCGGCGCAGGCGATGGCCCCACCGGCAGCTCAGTGGTTGCCGACATCATGGATATCGCGCGCGGGGTGAACTACAAGCCCTTCACCCTGCCGGCCGCCGATCTCGGCTCGCCTAATTTTGCTGGTATCGAATCGCTCAAATCATCGTACTACCTGCGTTTAAATGTCATCGACAAACCCGGCGTGCTGGCGGAAGTCACCGCGATTTTCAAACACGAGCAGATTTCCATGCAGTCGGTGCTGCAACGCAGCCACGCCCCCGGCGAGGCCGTACAGCTGGTAGTGACGACGCACGAAACCCAGGAAGCCGCGATGAACAAAGCGCTCGCCGCCATCGGAAAACTGAGCTCCGTACAAGAAAAACCCTACATGATAAGGATCGAGAACCTATGACCGCCGCACAGAGAAAAAATGCTCCGAAAGAAGCCTTCTGGTCTGACCGCAACTTCGCGCTTGAAGCCGTGCGCGTTACCGAAGCTGCAGCACTTGCCTGCTCGCGCCTGATGGGCCGTGGCGATGAAAAAGCCGCCGACCAGGCCGCCGTAGAAGCCATGCGCGCTTCGCTCAACACCCTTTCCATCGACGGTACGATCGTCATCGGCGAAGGCGAACGCGACAAAGCCCCGATGCTGTATATCGGCGAGAAAGTAGGCAACACCTCGCTGGAGAATGCCCCGCAGATCGACATCGCGCTCGATCCGCTCGAAGGCACGACCATTTGCGCCAAGGGCGGCCATAACGCGCTGGCGGTTATCGCCATGGCCGAAAAAGGCGGCTTCCTGCACGCGCCCGACGTATATATGGAAAAAATCGCAGTGGGCGGCGGCCTGCCTGCCGGTATCATCGATATCAACGCCAGCCCACAGGCGAACCTGAAAAACCTTGCCAAGGCCAAAAAATGTGAGATCTCCGACCTGGTAGCCGTGATCTTAGAACGTGACCGCCACGCCGAGCTCATCGCCAAGACGCGTGAAGCCGGCGCGCGCATCCAGCTCATCGCCGATGGCGACGTGGCCGGCGTTATCGCCACCTCGCGCCCGGGCACGGGCGTGGATATCTACATGGGTATCGGCGGCGCGCCCGAAGGCGTGCTGGCAGCGGCGGCCCTTCGCTCCATCGGTGGGCAGATGCAAGGCCGCCTGCTCTTTAGCGAAGAAGAGCAAAAAAGCCGCGCCAAGCGCATGGGCATCGAAGACCTAAACCGCGTCTATCACTTGGAAGACATGGCCAAGGGCGATGTGATGTTCGCAGCTACCGGTGTCACCGACGGCTCAATGCTGCACGGTGTGCGCCGCTTCGCCGGCGGGGCTTCCACCCAGTCTATCGTGATGCGCTCAAAAACCGGCACGGTGCGTATCGTGCAGGCCGACCACAACTTCACCCGCAAGACCTGGGGCGACCCCCAGGGCCAGTAAGCTTACGCGCTGGCGACCTCATCGGGTTGTTTGCGCCATAACCACCAGCGTTTGACCTCCAGGCGGCGGCGCAATCTGCTTGTCGTGGCGATGAGCAACAGATCGATCGAGAACAGACACCAGATGGCCGGCCATTCGTCCATATTGTCGGTGGTAAGGCGCGCCAGGATCGGCCCGGTAATAAGGTGGAACAGCGTGAAGCGCCACGAGCCATACAGCACCGGCACGATGAATGCCGCGATCAGGTAAGCCGGGATATAGTCGGCAAAGGTATTGATCGGCACTTTCCAGGCGATGTGCCAATTCCCCTGATAGGAGCATAGCGCCGCGCCGCACATTGGCCGCACGCCGATCTCGCAAAGCGGCGACCACGCGAACGGATACAGCTTAAGCAGCATCAGTATTGCGGCGAGGAAGCACACGCCATATGCCCATGGGGCCACCTGCTTGGCGATATGCTTGGGGATAAAATACAGCGAAAAAGCGTTGACGAAGAACGGCTGAAAAGTGATGTGCAGATACCCCAGCAGCGTGGCCATTTGGTTCTCCGGCAGGGCGCATTCGTCGATGACACTATAGGTATAGGCCTGAAGAGCCTCCATCAGCGTGAAATAAAAGATCGGGACCCACAGCATCGGCGATTCTTTTTTGCGGATGAGATATAGGGTAGCGCCAACGCCAAAAACGGTAATGGCCGTGGATGCTTCACCGCTCCAACACATAGTGTTTCCTCTTTCAATAAATATCGGGCGCAAAAATAAACGCTTGTTACACCTTTGTCATCCAGTAATATCGTCTTGAAAACAAAGGTGTTGCTTATGAAATTGCGCGTTGCCATCCAGATGGACCGGCCCGAGACCATCAACCCGAAGGGCGATTCCACCCTGCGCATGGCGCTGGAAGCACAGGCACGCGGGCATGAACTGTTCTTCTATCACCCGAGTGCCATCAGCTGCTTAAGCGGCCAGGTGCTGGCCTTTGGCCATCGCATCACCTTTTTCTCTGACCTGGCGCGCTATTATGAATTGGGCGAAGGGCAAACGCTCGACCTTTCGACCATGGACGTGGTGCTGCTGCGCCAGGACCCTCCCTTTAACATGGAATACATCACCAGCACCTACATGCTGGATCTGTTGCCGAAAAAACTGCGCGTCTATAACAACCCCACCTCGGTGCGCAATTATTCGGAGAAGCTGTTCCCGATCCTGTTCGCGCAGTTCATGCCGCCCACACTCATCAGCGCTGATCCGGCACAGATCGAGGCCTTCCGCGTGGAACACAAAGACATCGTCATCAAACCGCTCTATGGCAACGGCGGCAAAGGCGTATTTCACTTAAAGCCGGGCGACGACAACGTGCATAGCCTGCTGGAACTGATGTTCGCCTCCAGCCGCGAACCGGTGGTGGTGCAGCCGTTCCTGCCGGAAGTGCGCACCGGCGACCGGCGCATCGTGCTGATCGACGGCGAAGTGGGCGGGGTGTTCGGGCGCATCCCGGCGGCAGACGAAATTCGCGCCAATATGCGTGTGGGCGGCGTGCCGGTAAAGGCAGAGCTCACCCCCAAACAGCGTGAGATATGCGCGGCCATCGGCCCCACGCTCAAAGAACATGGTTTCTTGCTGGTGGGGCTTGACACCATCGGTGACTGGCTGACCGAGATCAACGTCACCTCACCAACCGGCCTGGCCGCCATCACCAACCTGTACGGCATCAAGCTCGAAGAAAAAATCTGGGATAAGATCGAGGCTGACGCGAAAAACGCCTAAGCGCCAAAGGCGATGAACGACGGGTTCTCGTAGGTCGGCTTGCCGTAGCCAAGCGGCTTTCCATCCACCGTCTCCACACGCCCGCCGGCGGCCAGCAAAATGGCGTGGCCAGCCGCTGTGTCCCACTCCATGGTACGGCCAAAACGCGGGTAAATATCCGCCGCACCCTCGGCGATCTGACAGAACTTGATGGAGCTGGAACCGGGCAGCATCTTGGCAATCTTGAGCTTATCCAAGTAGGCCTGCGTGGCGCGCGAGGGGTGCGACTTGCTTTTGACCACCGTCACGCCTTCTGCGGGCACTTTACGGGCGGCGATGACCGTTGGCGCATCCGCGCCGGTTTGCCGCCACACCCCTATGCCCGGCCCGCCGAAATACAGCAGGTCCAACGGCGGCAGATAGATCACGCCCAGTGCCGGCGTGCTGTTTTCGATAAGGCCGATATTGACGGTGAACTCCGGCTCGCCGGCGACAAAGGCGCGCGTGCCATCCAGTGGGTCAACCAGCCAAAAGCGTGCATGCCCCTCTTGTGCCGGATTTTCATCCTCCTCAGCCACCACCGGAATATGCGGGCTCATAGCCGAAAGCGCCTGCGTTATCAGCCTGTTAGCCTCCACGTCAGCATCCGTCACAGGGCTGTTATCCTGCTTGTGGCGGGTCTGCCCCCCGGCCTGGTAATGGGTCATGATAAGCTGGCCCGCCCGGCGGGCGATATCGCAACAGGAAGCGAGATATTCTTGCTCGGAAATGCTATGCATGTCATATTCTTAAGCGGCTTCACAACAAAAAACTAGCACTATCGCAGGAATCCCCCATGAAAACCGCCTACCAACAACAGCACAGCTCGCGTTTGAAGAGCATTTTAGCGGCTGTGCCCAAAACCGCCCCCGCTGCCTTGCGCGATTTTGTCGAGAGTTTTTACGAGAAGGCCACCGTCTCCGACCTGGAGCGAATGGATGCCAAACGTGCGGTCGCCGTTGCACGTTCGGCGCTCGAATTCATGCAAACCCGCAAAGGCAGTGACCCGAAGATACGCATCTTCTCGCCGAACCTGAAGGTACATGGCTATGAAGGCCGCCACACGGTGGTGGAGCTGCTCAACAACGATATGCCCTTCTTGGTGGACTCGCTGTCGCTGGAGCTGAACCGCCAGGGCTTCATCATCAAAGAAACCATCCACCCCATCATCAAATGTGTGCGCGACGCCAAAGGTGCGCTTGTAAGCCTGGCCAAAAACCATAAGAAAACCAGCGCCGAATCGCTCATCCATTTCGAGATCGCCGGCTCGCTCGAAGCAGCAGAAAGCGAGCTCTTGCAACAAAGCCTGGAGCTGACCCTGGCCAATATCCGTGCCGCCGTGCAGGACTGGCGCGCCATCACCGAACGTGCCGAAGACAGCATCGCCAAACTCAAAGAAGCAGAGAAGCATTTCGGCAAAGCAGAAGTGCTCGAAGCGCAGGACTTTCTGCGCTGGCTGCTAAACCGCAATTTCGTCTTCTTGGGCTACGCCGAATATGATTTCTTCGACAGCAAAGGCCGCGAAAAACTCACCGTAGCGGAAGATTCCAAGCTCGGCGTGCTCAAGCTAGCTTCGCAGGATGAGCAAGTGCCCCAAGGCCTGGAAACCCTCCCCGAACAATCACGCCACTTCCTGCTCGTGCCGCAGATCATCGAGATCACCAAAGCCAATCGCCGCTCGCTGGTGCACCGCTCCGTGCCGATGGATTATATCGGCCTTAAGCGTTTCGATGCCAAGGGTAAGGTGATCGGCGAAGCGCGCTTCCTGGGCCTGTTCACCTCGCATGTCTATTACCAAAGCGCCAGCGAGATCCCGCTGGCGCGCCGCAAGATATTCGAGACACTCAGCCGCGCCGCGTTCGACCCCACCAGCCATGACGGCAAATCGCTGATGGCAATTCTCGAGTTTCTGCCGCGCGACGAAATCTTCCAGATGTCCGATGACGACCTGTTCGACACCAGCATGGGCATACTGGCGCTGGAGGCCAAACCCGCCGTGCGCGTGTTCGTGCGCCGCGACGCATTCGAGCGTTTCATTAGTGCCATGGTCTTTGTGCCGAAGGACCGCTTCTCCACTGAGCTTCGTATCCATATCCAGTCAGTGATGGAAAAAGCCTTCGGCGGTAGCATCTCGGCGTTCTACACGCAGATCACTGATTCGCCGCTGGCGCGCCTGCACCTTATCATCAAGACCACGCCGGGCGAGATCCCCGACGTGGACGTGCTCAAGCTCAAAACCCAGGTTTCCAAACTCGCCTATCAGTGGGGCGACCTGCTGCTCGACGCGCTGGAGGCCGGCCACGGCCTGCAAAAAGCCGAGAAGCTCCACCGCAGCTATTTCAACGCCTTCCCGCAGAGCTATATCAGCCGCTATGAAGCCAATTCCGCTGCTTTTGACATCGATAAGATCGACGAGGCGCTGGCCACGGGCCTGATGTCCCTGGAGCTCTGGCAATACAAGGCTGAAGACCCCAGCTTCGTGCATTTGAAGATCTACAACCCCAATGACGAGATTGCGCTGTCGGACATTCTTCCACTGCTTGAGAATGCTGGTTTCCGTGCCATCGAAGAACAGCCCTTCCACATCACGCCGCTGGGCAAGAACCCCGTGTGGATCCGCGACTTTAAGTTGCAAGCCTCGGCCGAGGTTCTGGCACAGCTGCCCATCATCAAGCCCATGCTTGAAGATGCGCTTATCAAAGCCTGGCGCGGCGAGATCGAGAATGACCGCTTCAACGCGCTGGTACTCAAGGCCGGGCTTTCGCCCCGCCAGGTAGTGGCTGTGCGCGCCTATGCGAAATATTTGAAACAAACCGGCTTCACCTATAGTCAAGCCACCATTGAGCAGGCGTTAAACCAGCATCCGCGCATCAGCGCCTTGCTTATCAACCTGTTCGAGGCACGCTTTAACCCAGCCGAAAAACAGCGCGACGCCAAACAGAAACTGCTGCTTGAAACCATCGAAGCACAGCTGGCGGACGTCACCAACGTGGTGGAGGACCGCGTCTTGCGCCGCTTCGCCGAACTCATCGCCGCCACGCTTCGCACCAATTATTACCAGACGGATAAGAGCGGCGCGCCAAAGCCGGTGCTATCGTTCAAGTTTGATTCGGCCAAAGTGCCCGAGCTGCCACTGCCCCGCCCGTTCGCCGAAATCTTTGTGTATGGTACGCGTGTCGAAGGCATCCATCTTCGCGGCGGCAAAGTAGCGCGCGGCGGCCTTCGCTGGTCAGACCGCCACGAAGATTTCCGCACCGAGATATTAAGCCTCATGAAGGCGCAGATGGTGAAAAATTCGGTCATCGTGCCGGTGGGCTCCAAGGGCGGCTTCGTGGTGAAGCACCCGCCGGCTACACGCGATGCTTACATGCAAGAAGGCGTGGCGTGCTACCAGGCTTACCTGCGCGGCCTGCTGGATATCACCGATAACATCGTCGCCGGCAAGGTCGTGGCTCCGGCTGCCACCGTGCGCCATGACGAGGACGACCCCTATTTAGTAGTAGCTGCCGACAAGGGCACGGCCAGCTTCTCCGACATTGCCAACGGCGTCTCGGGCGAATACGGCTTCTGGCTGAGCGATGCGTTCGCCTCGGGCGGCTCGGCAGGCTATGACCACAAAAAGATGGCCATCACCGCGCGTGGCGCGTGGGTGTCGGTTACGCGCCATTTCCGTGAAATGGGTGTGGACATCGCCAAGCAGAGCTTCACGGCGGTGGGCATCGGCGACATGGCCGGTGACGTATTCGGCAACGGCATGCTACTTTCGGATAAGATGCAGCTGGTGGCTGCCTTCAACCACATGCATATCTTCATCGACCCCACCCCCAACACCAAGACCAGCTTTACCGAACGCAAGCGCCTGTTCGAGCTGCCGCGCTCCAGCTGGGCGGATTACAACACCAAGCTTATCTCTGCCGGTGGCGGCATTTTCGAGCGCAGCGCCAAAAGCATCGCCTTAAGCAAAGAAGCGCAAAGCGCGCTTGGCATCAGCAAAGGCAATATCACGCCCGATGAGCTTATCCGCGCCATCTTGCTCGCACCCGTCGACCTGCTGTGGAACGGCGGCATCGGAACCTATGTAAAAGCCACCGACGAAACCCATGAGCAAGCGGGCGACCGCACCAACAACGCCGTGCGCGTCAACGGCCGAGACCTGCGCGCCAAGATCGTGGGCGAAGGCGGCAATCTGGGCTTCACGCAAAAAGGCCGCATCGAATTCGCACGCGAGGGCGGGCGCATCAACACTGACGCGATCGACAATTCCGGCGGCGTGGATTGCTCCGACCATGAGGTGAATATCAAGATCGCCTTCAGCCAGGAAATGAGCAAGAAACGCTTAACGCTAGAAAAGCGCAACAAGCTGCTGGCTTCGATGACCGAAGAGGTGGGCCGCCTGGTGCTCAAGGATAACTTCCTGCAAACCCAGGCGCTATCAGTGGCGCAGACACGCGGCTTCGCGCTGCTCGAATCGCAGACGCGCCTGATGCGCGCGCTGGAACGCCAGGACCTGCTCGACCGCGGTGTGGAATTCCTCCCCGGCGACAAGCTGCTGGCTGACATGCGCACCAACCGCCAGAGCTTAACGCGCCCGGAGCTGGCCGTGCTGATGGCCTACAGCAAAATGGTGCTCTACCGCGACCTGCTGGCCTCCAGCCTGCCGGATGAGGAATATTGCAAGGCGGATCTGAAGCGCTATTTCCCTAAGCTCATGCAGAAAGATTTTCTTCCGGCCATCGACGCGCACCCGCTCAAGCGCGAGATCATCGCCACGGTTGTCACCAACAGCCTGGTCAACCGCGCTGGTATCACATTCTATTTCGACATCATCGAAGATGTGGGCGTTTCGCCGCGCGATGTAGCGGCGGCTTACATCATTGCGCGCGATGCGTTCGATATGCGTGGGATCTGGAAGGCGATGGAAGAAATGACCGGTGTCATCAGCAGCGATATCCAGGCCGAGATACACGCCAACCTTGACCGTTTCTTGGGCCGCGTAACGCTGTGGCTGCTGCGAAACCAGCCCCTGCCGCTGGATATGGGAAAGCTCGCCGCTGAACTATTCCCACAAGTGGCTCAGGTGGAAAAGATCAAGGCAAGCCTGCACTCGGAGGCGACCAAACACGCCGCCGACAAACTTTCAACGCATCTGCAAGAAAACGGCGTGCCGAAAGCTTTGGCCGAGACGGTAGCAAACCTCGAGATCATGGAATCGGCGTTCGATATCATTGCTGTTTCGCTCAAGAGCAAGCTGCCGATGGCCAGGGTTGGCAAGCTCTATTTCGAGCTGGGCAAACAATTGCGCCTGGGCTGGCTGCGCAGAAGCGCAAGCCAGATATCCGGTGTGTCACACTGGGAGCGTCTGGCGTTGCAAGCCCTGGTGGGCGATGTTTACGACGAGCAACGCCGCCTGACCATCAATGCGTTGGCCCAAGGCAAAAGCGAGCCGCAAGCCTGGGCTGAGCGCAACCGCGAACACATTGTGCGCATCCACAGCTTTATCGATGACCTGAAGACGGGTGATACGATCGACCTGCCGCGCCTGACGGTGGCACTCAAGCACATCCGCGCGCTGGGCTAAGCAGGAAAAATTCAACGTATCAGGTGCAAGCAGGTGCTGATACGCCACCGGTGAACGCAAACATCGCATCCCAGATGGCTTTTGCGCCGAACACGGCAGCCACACCGATGCCAAGCTGAATGGCGGTCTTCCATTCCACCTTGCCGAACATCGCGCCGATACCAAGAGCAACCACAGCCAGACTTGCCAGGCCCTTGCCCAGATTGCCCGAGAACCAATCCCGAATGCCGCAGACGGACTGAGCCATCTGATTGCCAGAAGCATTGGCTGCCCAGACTACGTCCGGCATCAGAACCACTGCGGCAAATGCCAACAGCACCAGGCCAATCACGTTAGCAGAGTTGTCTTTTGGGTACATCACGAGCCCTCGAGTTGGATGATTTAACGCCATGATACAATAAAGTTTTAGCAAAGAAAACAGATGTTTCTGTTACAATTAGGCCGGTTCCACCCGCTCATTCACCACGCGGATCCTGCCCAGCGCCAGGCGCTTAAGCGCCGCAGGATAAAGCTTATGCTCTTCCTTTAGCACGCGGGCGGCCAGGGTTTCTTCGCTGTCGCCCGGCTCCACGGGCACGGTGGCCTGGGCAATGATCGGGCCGCTATCCATCTGCGCTCGCACGAAATGCACCGTGCAGCCCGAGATTTTGGCGCCTGCGGCCAGCACATCGCGGTGGGCATGCGCGCCTTTAAAATCCGGCAACAAAGAGGGGTGGATATTGATCATCCGGTTATGCCACAGATTGACGAACCCATCGCTAAGCAGGCGCATGAAGCCCGCCAAGCACACCAGCTCAATGCCGCGCACCGTAAGTGCATCGTGCATCGCCGCATCGAATGCCTCGCGGCTGGCGTATAATTTATGGTCGATGACCAGTGTTTCGATACCGGATTTCTTTGCGCGTTCCAGGCCAAAAGCTTCAGCTTTATTGGAAAGCACCAGCACGATCTCAGCCGGATAGTCTGGGGCTGCCGCTGCGTCGATCAGGGCCTGCAGGTTGGAACCGCTGCCGGAGATAAGCACCGCTACTTTTTTGCGAGCGCTCACGAAAGGATCACCGCCTTATCGGCACGCGGCACGAGGCGGCCAAGCTCATACACCGTTTCGCCGGCTTGCGTAAGCGTGGCCACGACATCCTTGGCTTGGTCCTTAGCCACCACCACCACCAGGCCGATACCGCAGTTGAACGTGCGCCACATATCGTCCTGCGGCACGTTGCCAGCTGCTTGCAGCCAATCGAACACGGCCGGACGCGCCCAGGCTTTACTGTCAATCTCAGCCGCGAGCGTCTTGGGCAGCACGCGAGGCAGGTTCTCGGGCAGGCCGCCGCCGGTGATATGCGCCATGGCGTGGATAGCGCCCTTATGGGCCTTGAGCACCGCCAGGCAGGCCTTCACATAGATCTTCGTGGGGGGCAGCAACGCTTCGCCCAGCGTTTTGCTGGTATCAAATGGTGCTTTGTCGGCAAACGTCAGTTTCTGCAGGCCCATGATGTGGCGCACCAGCGAATAGCCGTTGGAGTGCACACCGCTGGAAGCCAGGCCGAGCAGCACATCACCCTCGACTACATTCACCGGCAGCACGGCGCTGCGATCCACCGCACCGACACAGAACCCCGCCAGGTCGTATTCGCCTTCGGGATACATGCCGGGCATTTCAGCCGTCTCGCCACCGATGAGCGCACAGCCCGCCTGCTTGCAACCTTCGGCAATGCCTTTGATCACCTGCTCGGCCACATCAACGGCCAGCTTGCCAGTAGCAAAATAATCCAGAAAGAAAAGCGGTTCTGCGCCCTGGGCCAGCAGATCGTTCACGCACATGGCCACCAGGTCGATGCCGATAGTATCATGCTTGCCGGCCGCCTGGGCAATAGCCAGTTTTGTGCCCACCCCATCGGTGGAGGAAACCAGCAGCGGGTCTTCGTAGCCGGCTTTTTTCAAATCAAACAGCGCGCCGAAACCGCCCAAATCATCCACCGAGCCTAAACGACGCGTAGCCTTGGCCAGCGGCTTGATGCGCTCCACCAGCGCGTTGCCAGCGTCGATGTCGACCCCTGCTTGTTGATATGTCGCTTGCGCCATGCCCTAATTCCTAATCTTAATCTTGCGATTAAAGTGATAAACGATTATGAGTGATGACAGTGTTTTAACAGGCTTCTCGGCCAAATAAACCATAAATTTTTATGTCCCTGCTCAATACGTTACGGCTTTTGACTTTTTGTGCCAGCCTGTTGGCCCTGGCACCGGCCCATGCCGGCGAAACGCTGGTCAACAGCGAGGTCTCAGTGGACGTGACCGGCAAAGACACCGCCTCGGCCCGCTCGGAGGCCATGAACAAGGCCGCTTCCAACGCCCTGCTCGACCTGCTTTCGCGCTTCACTTCGCTCGGCCAGGCGCAGGAGATCATCTCGGAGCTGGATAACAAACGCATTGCCGCCATGGTGCGAGGCACGGAAGTGCTAGACGAGAAAATGACCGATAACCGCTACCGTGCTCGGCTGCTGATCAGCTTCGACGGCGACGACATCAGCGCGCTTATCAACAACCCCGGCATGGCCAAGAACGATGACGATGACGCCCCCCCCGTAGGCTCATTTCTGGTGCTGCCGGTCTATGAGGAGCAAGCAACATCAAGCCTGTGGGAGGATAACAACCCCTGGCTTCACACCTGGCGCAAGGTGGGCCTGGAAGTGCCCTCGGGCGATGTAATCGTGCCTTTTGGCGATACGCGCGACATAGCCTCGGTGGATTCGCGCACGGCAACGGCCGCCACCTACGCATCGCTAATGCCGATGATCATCCGCTACGGCGTGACCGATGTGATGGTGATGCAGGCCAAGTTCAGCGAAACGCCTGACATGGTGCTCGAAGTGGTCAAGCGCCGCTTCAACCGCACGCAGAACGAAGTGCTGCTGCTGACCTATCGCGCCGACCCGCAGGAGACCAAGGAGAACCTACTCATGCGCGCCGCACGTGACATTGCAGGGCGCACCCAGGCAGTCAAAACCGAAGAGCTTTCCAACGTGAAGAAAGTGCGTGGCGGCGAGCGTAATTCCATCATGCTGCTGGCCAACATCACCACCATTTCCTCCTGGACGGAGCTTCGCAAAAAAATCGCCGAGTTGCCGATGACAGACAAGCTCGACGTGCTGGCGGTCTCGCCGCTACAGGCCGATCTGATGCTGCATTACCGCGGCAACCCCGAGTCGCTGGCCACCGCCATCGAGGCCTCGAAGCTGCGCCTTGTCAAACACGATAATTATTGGGTGGTATCGCGTGACTAAAGCCGAAACCTTCAAACGCAACCTACTATTCTGGCTATCGCTGGGCCTGCTGGTGTTGCTTTTCCTCTACGGCATTCGCAGCGTGTTGCTGCCTTTCGTGCTTGGCATGCTGACGGCCTATTTTCTTGACCCCGCCGCCGACCGGCTGGAAAAAGCCGGGCTTTCGCGCGGTGTTTCCACGCTGGTCATCACGGTGGGGTTTTTCATGGGTCTCGTCCTGATCGTGCTGCTCATCGCACCGATCCTGGCCGGCCAGCTTTCAGGCCTGATCGCCACCATCCCCGAATATATCAACTGGTTCGAGGGGAACTACCGCGAATACAGCTCGCGGCTTCTTGGCAATATCCCTTCGCTGCACGATGACGCCATCCAGAGCACGGTGGCCAATTTCTCAAGCATGCTGCTGCGTTTTGTCGAGAGTTTCATCTCCGGAATTTTCACCTCCAGCATGTCGGTGGTAAATTTCGTGTCACTCATTTTTATTACCCCTGTGGTGGCGTTCTACCTGCTGCGCGACTGGGACGGCATCATCACCAGATTCAACAGCTACCTGCCGCTGGACCATGCCCACACCATCCATGAACAACTCAACATCATCGACCGCACGTTGGCCGGCTTCGTGCGCGGGCAGCTCACCGTGTGCATGTTGCTAGGCGGCTATTATGCCATCGGCCTGTCGCTGGTGGGCTTAAAGTTCGGCATCCTGATCGGGCTGCTCACCGGGCTACTCATCATCCTGCCATATATCGGCGCAATCTTCGGCATGGCCGTGGGCCTGACGCTGGCATTTTTCCAATTCCCAACCATGGAGCCGGTGGGCCTGGTGCTGGGCGTGTTCCTAACCGGGCAGATTATAGAGGGCTATTTCCTGACCCCCAAACTCGTGGGCCAGAGCGTGGGCCTCCACCCGGTGTGGATCATCTTCGGCATGCTTTCGGGGGCTGCACTGTTCGGCTTCGTGGGCGTGCTGCTGGCCGTGCCAGTGACGGCCATTCTGGGCGTGCTGATCCGTTTTGCCATCGACCGCTACTTGCAAAGCAGCTACTACACCGGCTCGCAAAAGCGCGCGGCACCGTAAGGATGCGCCGTGTCGCAATTCTCCCTTACACTCGATCTGCCCGCTGTATTTTCCACCGATAATTTTTATCTCTCGGCGAGCAACCAGGCTGCCTTCGACGCCATCATGCGCTGGCCACAGTGGGAGGGCCACGCACTGTATATCCACGGGCCGGACGGCATGGGCAAAAGCCATCTGGGCCATATCTGGCTTGAACGCGCGCATGCCGCGCGCGTTCCTGCTAGCGCGCTAGTGGAATGCCCGCTGGAGACTGGCCATGTGCTGGTCGAAAACGTGCAGGAACTGGTCAATGAAACGGCGCTGTTCCACCTGTTCAACCACACGCGTGAACAAGGCTACACCATGTTGCTGACCGCCAATTGCCCGGCGAGCGACCTGCCCTTTTCGCTGCCGGACCTCACCTCGCGGTTGATCGCCGTGCCGTCGGTGGGCCTGCAACCGCCGGATGATGAGCTGCTCGCAGCGGCCCTTCGCAAATTATTCTCCGACCGGCAACTCAAGGTTGAAGAGGATGTAATCCAGTATATCCTGCCGCGCATTGAGCGCACACTGGCCAGCGTGCAGACCCTGGTGGCGCGGCTCGACAGTGAGGCGCTGGCCAGCAAGCGCAGCCTAACCGTTCCCTTCGTGCGAAAGATCTTAGAAAGCTAATGATCCAGCGTGCGGGCCAGCGTCAGCACATGCACCGCCTGCGCGCCGCCGGCCAACAGCGCCTTGCTGCATTCCTCGATGGTTGCGCGCGTCGTCATCACATCGTCCACCAGCAGCACACGCTTGCCCCTAACCTTGGCGCCACGCCGCGGAGCAACCTTGAACACGCCTCGCACATTCTCCAGGCGCTGGTTGCGCGTAAGCCCCGTTTGCGGCACGGTGTGGCGCACACGCCGCAATGCATCAACGGCCACCGGCACGCGCCCGATGCGCCCGATATTCTGGGCCAGCAGCGCCGACTGGTTATAGCGTCGCGCCACAAAACGCCAATAATGCAGCGGTACAGGCACGATGACTTCGCTTTGCTCCAGCAAATCGCGGCCAGCTGAAGCCATCCAGGCAGCAAGCGTGCCGGCAAGCAGGGTCTGGTCCTGGAATTTGAGTTTGAGTACCAATTGGCGGCTGGCCTCGTTATAGCGCATCACGGCGCGGGCCCGCGCAAAGCTCGGCGGCTGGCGCAGGCAAGCGCCACATAAGCCCTGCTGCGCATAGGCGAATTCGAACGGTAGACCGCAGCGCTCGCAGCACGGATCGGTAATGAACTGCACCTGCCCCCAGCATGGCAGGCATAGCGTGCCCTGGGCAGGCACGAGCGTGTCGCAGTTGAGGCACTGCGGCGGGAACAAAATGTTAAGTAACGCCGTACGCATGAACACTCATCTCAAGAATTGGCTCGCATGAAAGGTTGGCGAAACGCTTGGAACCTTATATAGCTATTTGCTGGATTTGCCCATAGAGATTGCATGCAACTGCCCCCCGCCATATTTGACCGCAAACGCCTTCAGCTGCACCGCGCCCGCGCGGCCGCGCGTTTCGGCGCGCATGATTTTCTGCTGCGCGAAATGGCCGAACGCCTGTGCGAACGGCTGGAAGATGTCACGCGCCGCTTCCCCCGTGCACTGGTGCTAGGCGCACATAACGGTGTGGTGGCCGAAGTTTTAGCGCAGCGCGGCGGTGTAGAAAGCGTCGTGCAGAGTGATTTTTGCGCGGCCATGCTAGCCGATGCCGCCTCGCCAAAACTCGTCGCCGATGAAGAGGCCCTGCCTTTTGCCGATGACAGCTTCGACCTGGTGCTAAGCGTGGGGAGCCTGCAATGGGTGAACGATCTGCCGGGCGCGCTGGTGCAAATCCGCCGCATCTTAAAGCCCGATGGGCTGCTGCTGGCCATGCTGCCGGGCGGGCGCACGCTCTTAGAACTGCGCCACGCATTCGAGCGGGCTGAGCAAGAGCTCAGCGGCGGTCTTTCCCCGCGCGTCTCGCCCTTCGTGGATGTGAAAGATTCGGGCAGCCTATTGCAACGCGCCGGGTTTTCACTGCCGGTGGTCGACAGCGAAATGCTCAGCGTGCATTACCAAACGCCGATGAAGCTGCTCGAAGATCTGCGCTATAGCGGGCAGACCAACGCGCTGATGCAAAGCCGCAAAACCTTCACCAGCCGCACGCTGCTGGCCGCCGCCATGACACATTACCAGCAAGCTTTTGCCGCCGAGGGCGGGCGCGTGGCCGCAAGTTTTGAACTGGTAACGCTTACCGCCTGGAAGCCGCACGCCTCACAGCCACAAGCCTTGCCGCGCGGCAGCGGGCAAGTGTCGCTAGCTAAAGCACTGAAAGATAATTAGGCAGGCTCGATTAAACGGGCTTCTCGTATTTTTCGCCGGTGTGGATGAAGTAGCCGAGCTTGGCGCTATCGGAGATCAGATCCGAGATGCGCTCCACATTGCGGATGATGAAATGCAGCTCGGTGACATCATCGCTGGAAAACGAGCTGGCCGGCAGCTGCTGCAGCACCAAAAGCGCCTGGCGATATAGCTGGCTTACGTCTTTTTTCTGGTCGACGAGTTGCTGGAAACGCACTTCGTCAAAATGTTCCATAAGGCTCAGGCATTCTTTCAGCGGGGCTTGCGTACCCTGCGCAATGGCCCGGATAGCCTGACCCAGCTCCGGCGGCACAGTGCTTTTAAGCTTGGAGAGACGCTTGATGCAATTCTTCAAATTGTCGGCGATGCATTCCAAAATATACGCCATCTTGAACACCGAAAGGATGAAGCGAAGCTCCGTGCCCAGCACGGTGAACTTGGAAAGAATGGACGAGGCCACATGATCGACCTGGTGCTCAAGCGCATTGATCTCTTTGTCGAACGCCTTGGCCTGGGCGTAGCGTTTTTCCACCTGGGTCAGCTCTTGTTCGAGCATGTCCAGAAGCAGCAAGTTGCGCTCTTGCATCTGCAAGAGTAGTGTCTGCAACATATTGAATTGTTCGTCTAAACCGACGAAAGCATGACCTTTGAACATCTCTGACACCTCTGTGATACCCCCCTGCGGTATCGCTATATTACGCCATTGAAACGTAAATACAAATAGGTTTTTTCTTACAATCTATTTCGCAATTGCGAGATAAGTTCGGCATCCGCCTCGATCATATCCATCTGCGCCATTTGGGCAGGCTCAGCCCAGGCGATAGCCGCATGCTCCACGGCGCGCGGCGTGCCCTCCCAGCCGCGCACCAGATAGACCGGCATCAGCAAGTGGAAGCCAAACTCAGGGTAGGGATGCGACAGAAAATAAAACGCCTCGGTGGCTGCCAGGTCGATGGTCACGTCGAGCTCTTCGCGCAGTTCGCGCACCAGCGCCGCTTCGGGCGACTCACCCGATTCGACCTTGCCGCCAGGGAATTCCCATTTGCCGGCCAGGCGTTTGCCCTCGGGCCGCTGTGCCAGCAGCACACGCCCCTGCCCATCCACAAGCGCGGCGGCAACCACCAAAAGCACGTTCATAAGGATGCCCCCCAAAGGCCAGCAGGCCGATGGGCCATCAGCAATGCACCATGTGAAAGCCAACAGGCTTGGAACGGGTGCATACTAGGTGCGGTAGCTGCCATTGATATCAATGTAGCGGTGGGTGAGATCGCAGGTGTAAACCGTGGCCGTGGCCTGGCCTACGCCCACATCCACCTCGATGACGATGTTACGGCCTTGCATGTGCGGCTGGATATCCGCCTCTTTATAATGGCTGGCAGCTGCCCCATTCTCGGCCACCACGATGCCGCCGATCTTAATGGAAAGCTTATCGCGGTCTGCGCGCTCGCCGGCTTTGCCGACCGCCATAACGATACGGCCCCAATTGGCGTCTGATGCGGCAAGTGCAGTCTTGACCAATGGCGAATTGGCGATACTCATACCGATGCACTTAGCAGCGGCAGCGGATTCAGCGCCCGAAACGGCGATACTCACTAATTTCTCTGCGCCCTCGCCGTCTTTAACCACATGCAGCGCCAGCTCGAACAACACCTCGTGCAGCGCGCGTTTGAAATCGGCCAGGTCACCAGCCACATTACCCGCCTTGCCGGTAGCAAAAAGCAACAGCGTGTCGCTGGTGGAGGTATCACCGTCCACCGTGACGCTATTAAAGGTCGACTCATTGGTTTCACTGAGCAGGGCCTGCAACGCAGGCGCTTCGATTTTTGCATCCGTGAAGACAAACGCCAGCATCGTCGCCATATCAGGCGCAATCATACCGGAGCCTTTGGCAATGCCGTTGATGGTCACTTCCACGCCGCCGATAGCAGCTTTACGCGTGGCGAGTTTGGGGTAGGTGTCGGTCGTCATGATCGCCCTGGCCGCTTCCATCCATTGGCCGGGGGCCAAGGTCTTTTCTAACGCAGGAAGCGAAGCCGTAATCTTTTCATCAGGAAGCTTCTCGCCGATCACGCCGGTAGAGGCCATATAGCACGCCGATTCGGCGCAGGAGAATTGCAACGCTGCGGCTTGAATGACGCGAGCGACAGATTCTTCGCCTGCTTTGCCGGTGAATGCGTTGGAGTTGCCGGAGTTGACCACCAGCACCCGCGCCTGCCCGCTTTTGAGCGCTTCGCGGCCGGCCAGCACCGGAGCCGATGCAGTGAGCGAGCGGGTGAATACGCCCGCTACCGTACTGCCTTCGGCCAGCTCGACCAGCAGCACATCGGTGCGGCCCTTATAACGAATGCCCGCCGCAGCCGTTGCCAGACGCACGCCAGCGATGGGGGCGAGTTCAGGATAGGTGGTGGGAGCAAGCGGTGATACGGTAGAAGCCATGGGCTATCCTTTGACGCTAGGCAGCCGCACCCCGCCCGCCCGGAAAGCCCCCAGGCGGGCGGGGAAGTGGCTTATTTCTTTTCGGCCTTGTCGGCTGCAGCGGCAGGCGCTTCCAGCGGAGTCAGCGTGCGGGGAAAGGCTTTTTCCTTACCGTCCGTGCCGAAGTATTTGATGTCGGCATTTTTCAGCAGGCTTTCCACATAGTTCTGCACGGCCTTGTTGGACAGTTCAGCCTTCAAACCTTCTTTCATATCGTCGAAGCTGTCAGCCTGCATGGCCCGGCGGTCTTCCAGGCGGATGACGTGCCAGCCGAATGCGGTCTTCACCGGAGCGGAAACTTCACCCTTTTTCAGCTTGAAGGCGGCATCGGCGAATTCGGGAACCATTTTCTCCTTGGAGAACCAGCCCAGATCGCCGCCATTAGTGCCTGAGCCCTTGTCGGTCGATTTGTCCTTGGCGATCTTTTCGAAGTCTTCACCTTTTTGCAGCTGCGCCACGATGGCTTTGGCTTCTTCTTCCGTGCCAACGAGAATGTGGCGGGCGCGCACTTCTTCTTCGTTCTTCATGTCGGCGACCTTGGCATCGTAAGCAGCTTTGAGCTCTTTATCGGTAACGAGGCTGGTAGCTTTCTTTTCGATAAAAGCCTGCATGATCACCTGCTTTTCTAAAGCGGCTAAGCGCTTTTTCACTTCTTCGTTCTTGTCGAAGCCGTCTTTGAGCGCTTGCTGATACACCAGGCGCTCAGACACTACGCCGCGCAGGACGTTTAGGCGGATGTTTTCGTCAAAGCCGTTGAAATCGGGGGCAGCGCCGCCGGGGAACAGGCCCTTCCAGATATCCAGCACTTCGGAGTTCTTGATGCTGTCATTACCAAGTTTGATAATGGTGTAATCAGCCGGTGCAGAAGCTTCCTGGGCGAATGCAGGCATAGCGGCCAACAAAGAAGTGGCGAGCAACAAAGCGCGAAGCGACGATTTCATGGGATATCCTTGTATACTATGAGGTTAGCTTGAAAACACTGCACAAGCCCAGCGGGTCTGCTTATCGCATATTGTTTGTGATATTGCAAGTGCTCCCATTGACTTGCCGGCCTTTAGGCCTTATCTGTGCCTGAACGATATAATTAACACTACGATCGCGGTTATCCCAGCCTATGCTTAACTCCCTCGCCAAGAAACTTTTCGGTTCCGCCAATGACCGTTTCGTCAAAAGCTTGCATGCCAAAGTGCAGCAGATTAACGCGCTGGAACCGCAAATGCAGCGCCTCTCGGATGAAGAATTGCAAGGCCGAACGGGCTGGCTGCGCGAACGCTTAAATGGCGGCGAAACCCTCGATGACTTATTAGTGGACGCTTTTGCCACCGTGCGCGAAGCGGGCAAGCGCGTGCTGGGCATGCGCCATTTCGACGTGCAGCTCATCGGCGGCATGGTGCTGCATAAAGGCATGATCTCAGAGATGAAGACCGGCGAAGGCAAGACGCTGGTATGCACGCTGGCAGCCTATCTGAACGCCCTGCCCGCCAAAGGCGTGCATGTGGTCACCGTCAACGACTACCTGGCCAAGCGCGATAGCGAGTGGATGGGAAAGCTGCATAGCTTCTTAGGCCTGACCGTGGGCTGTATCACTAGTGGCATGGACGATATCGAGCGTCAGGAGGCCTATAACTGCGACATCACCTACGCCACCAATAACGAGCTGGGCTTCGACTATCTGCGCGACAACATGAAGTTCGCGCGACAGATGATGGTGCACCGCCCGTTCCACTACGCCATCGTCGACGAGGTCGATTCCATCCTGATCGACGAAGCGCGCACCCCGCTTATCATCTCCGGCCCGACCGAAGACAACTCGGCACTGTACACGCAGGTGGACGCGCTGGTAGCGCAGCTGGAAGCAGAAGATTATGATAAGGACGAAAAACAACGCAGCGTCACGCTCACCGAAGGCGGCGTGCGCAAGATCGAAGACTTGATGGAGAAGGCTGGCGTGCTGCCCGAAGGCCGCTCGCTATATGACTTAGAAAGCGTGGCGCTGGTGCACCATGTGAACCAGGCGCTCAAAGCCCGCACCCTGTTCTCCAAAGATGTGGATTACATCGTCAAGGACGACAAGGTGGTCATCATCGATGAATTCACTGGCCGCATGATGGAAGGCCGCCGTTTCTCCGAAGGCCTTCACCAGGCACTCGAAGCCAAGGAGCGCGTCTCCATCCAGAACGAGAACCAGACGCTGGCCTCCATCACCTTCCAGAACCTGTTCCGCATGTATCCGAAGCTCTCAGGCATGACCGGTACGGCCATGACCGAGGCAGGCGAGTTCCGCGACATCTACAAGCTCGAAGTGGTCGAGATCCCCACCAATGTGCCGGTCTCACGCCTTGATGAACATGACGAGATCTATCGCTCCGCCATCGCAAAATACCGCGCCGTGATTAAGGAGATACTCGCCGCGCACGCCAAAAACCAGCCGGTGCTGGTGGGCACGGTCTCCATCGAAAAATCTGAATATCTTTCGCTGCTGCTTAAGAAAGAAAAGATCAACCACCAGGTGCTCAACGCACGCTACCACGAGCAAGAAGCCCAGATCATCGCGCAGGCAGGCCGCCCAGGGGCCGTGACCATCGCCACCAACATGGCCGGCCGCGGAACCGACATCATGCTCGGCGGCAATGCCGAGTTGCTCATCACCCAGGAGCTTGGCAGCGAAATCGTTGCCGGCAGCCCGGAAGCCTTCAAGGCTGAACAGATACGCACCGATGTAATCGTGGCTAAGCAGCAGGTGATCGAGGCCGGCGGCCTGTTCGTTATCGCTACCGAGCGCCACGAGTCCCGCCGCATCGACAACCAGCTGCGTGGCCGTGCCGGCCGCCAGGGAGACCCAGGCGCGTCGAAATTCTTCATCTCGCTGGAAGACGATTTAATGCGCATCTTCGGTTCCGAACGCATCGACGGGCTGCTGCAGAAGCTCGGCATGGACACCGACGAAGCCATCCAGCACCCCTGGATGAGCAAAGCCATCGAACGCGCGCAGAACAAGGTGGAGCAACGCAACTACGAGATCCGCAAGAACCTGCTCAAATTCGACGACGTGATGAACGACCAGCGCAAGATCATCTACGAACAGCGCATCGAACTGATGGAAGCAGCGGAGGTGTCTGACACCATCGCGCAGATGCGCCAGGAGCTAAACGAACAGCTGATCGCCAATTATATCCCGCCGCGCTCCTACCCAGAAGTGTGGATGATCGACACCCTGGAAAAAGAACTAAACCGCATCTACGGCATCCCCATCAACGTGCATGATTGGGCGAAGGAAGAAGGCATCGCCGACGAAGAGATCCTGGCCCGCCTCGAAAAAGTGACGCAGGCCCATTTCAACGACAAGGGGCAGCGCTTCGGCGAGGCCACCATGAAACTGGCGGAAAAGCGAGTGCTACTGCAAACACTCGACCATCTGTGGAAAGACCATTTACTGAGCCTGGATCACTTGCGCCAGGGCATCCATTTGCGCAGCTACGGCCAGCGCGACCCGCTCAACGAATATAAGCAAGAGGCATTCTCGCTATTCGAGCACATGCTGAATCACTTGCGCGAAGCAGTGGTCAGCCGCCTTTCACGTCTGGAGATCCAATTCGAGACCGTGGCCCCGCCGGAGACCTACAAAAACGAGCAGACCAAGCGTGTCGAATACAACATGGGTGAAGACATCCCCAAGGGCGAGATGCCGAAGGTAGGTCGCAACGAGGCATGCCCTTGCGGTTCAGGCAAAAAATACAAGCATTGCCACGGCGCGCTCGTCTGACCATACTTCGTTTGGAGCTGGCATAAGCGAATACTATCTCAACCGCCGCGTCGCATTCTGGAACTGCCTTTATGCGCAGTGCCCAGTATAGGAACAGATCAACAAATTGTTTTATATAGGAAATCACACCGTGCACGCGCCCAGCGCCCCAGGCTGGGGCAAGCATGCCACACATGCCGCAAAACTACGCGGCAAAGCGCAGTTTAATTATACTTTACATTAACTCTACGTTAAAACTTTGGGGGTATTGCTGTATGTTCTACCTCCAACATCTTTCTTTCGTTTCATAAAGGATCCTCTATGGCTGCTCGCAAAAAAATCGCCCTTATCGGCGCCGGCATGATCGGCGGCACGCTCGCGCACCTGGCTGAACTCAAAAATCTGGGCGACGTAGTGCTCTTCGATATCGCCGAAGGCATGCCCCAGGGCAAGGCGCTCGACATTTCACAAAGCTCGGCGATTGACGGCGCGGATGTGCACCTCAAAGGCACGAACGACTACAAGGATATCGCAGGAGCCGACGTGGTAATCGTCACCGCCGGCGTGCCGCGCAAGCCGGGCATGAGCCGCGACGATCTGGTAAACATCAACACCGGCATCATCAAGACCGTGGCACTGGCCGTGAAAGAACACGCACCCAACGCCTTCGTCATCGTCATCACCAACCCCCTGGACGCGATGGTGTGGGTAATGCAGAAGGTCTCGGGCCTGCCTGCCAAAAAGGTTGTCGGCATGGCCGGCGTACTGGATAGCTCGCGCTTTGCCTTCTTCCTAGCTGAAGCGCTGGACGTTTCCATCGCGGACATCAACGCCTTCGTGCTCGGCGGCCACGGCGACACCATGGTTCCCGTAGTGGGATACACCACCGTTTCGGGCATTCCGCTGCCGGAATTTGTCCGCATGGGCTGGATCACGCAAGAAAAGCTCGATGCCATCATTCAGCGCACGCGTGATGGCGGCGCCGAGATCGTGGGGCTGCTCAAGACCGGCTCGGCCTTCTATGCACCGGCCGCCTCGGCCATCCGCATGGCAGAAGCCTATCTCTACGATAAGAAGCGCATCCTGCCGGTTGCTGCGCACTTGACCGGCGAGTTCGGCGTGAAGGACATCTACGTGGGTGTGCCTGCCGTCATCGGTGCGGGCGGCGTGGAAAAAGTTGTTGAAATTTCCCTGAATCCGGAGCAAAAAGCGATGTTCGACAAATCGGTCGATGCCGTGAAATCGCTCTGCGCAGGCATTACCCTCTAGGCATAAGGAACCCACATGAACATACACGAATACCAGGCCAAGCAGATTCTTGCTAAATACCACGTGGCCGTGCCACGCGGGCAAGTAGCCTACACGCCGGCCGAAGCGGTCGCCGCCGCGCAGGGCTTAGGTGGCAAACTCTGGGTGGTCAAGGCGCAGATCCATGCAGGTGGCCGTGGCAAGGGCGGCGGCGTAAAGCTCGCCCGCTCGCTGGCCGAGGTTGAGACCCTGGCCAAGGAAATGATCGGCATGACGCTGGTGACCAAGCAAACCGGCCCCGAAGGCCGCCTGGTAAAGCGCATCTACGTCGAAGAAGGCACAGAGATCAAAAAAGAGCTCTATGTGAGCTTGCTGGTGGACCGCGCCTCTTCCCGCGTGACGTTCGTTGCCTCCACCGAAGGCGGCATGAACATCGAAGAAGTAGCCGAAAAACACCCTGAGAAGATTATCATGCTTTCGGTCGATCCGGCGGCTGGCATTCAGCACTATCATTCACGCAAGCTGGCCTTTGCGCTGAACATTCCCAAAGAGCTGCACGTGCGCTTCGAGCGTTTCATCGAAGGCCTCTATCAGGCCTTCATCGAGACCGATGCGGCACAGGTGGAGATCAACCCGCTGGTTATCACCGGCGACGATCACCTGCGCGCGCTCGATGCGAAGTTCAACTTCGACGAGAACGCCTTGTTCCGCCATCCCGATATTCACGATCTGCGCGACCCGGACGAAGAAGACCCGCTCGAGCAGAAAGCTGCCAAGTTCGGCTTGTCCTATGTGAAAATGGACGGCAATATCGGCTGCATGGTCAACGGCGCAGGCCTTGCCATGGCGACGATGGACATCATCCAGCTTTACGGCGGCACGCCGGCTAACTTCCTCGACGTGGGCGGCGGCGCCAACCGCGAGAAAGTGACCGAGGCATTCAAGCTCATGCTCTCCGACCCGAACGTAGAAGGCATCTTGGTGAACATCTTCGGTGGCATCATGCGCTGCGACATCATCGCAGAAGGCATTATCACCGCTGCACGCGAAGTGAATCTGCACGTCCCCCTGGTAGTGCGCTTAGAGGGCACGAACGTGGAGCTCGGCAAGAAGATGATCGCCTCTTCGGGCCTTGCCATCAACCCGGCCGACAACCTGGCCGATGCGGCGGAAAAAATCGTAAGCGCAGTCAAAAGAAAGGCCGCCTAATGTCCATTCTCATCAACAAAAATACCAAAGTTATCTGCCAGGGCTTCACCGGCCGCGAAGGCACATACCACTCCGAACAGGCCGTGGCCTACGGCACGAAGATGGTCGGCGGCGTAACCCCGGGCAAAGGCGGTACTTCGCATATCGACCTGCCGGTGTTCGACACGGTGGAAGAAGCCAAAGCCATGACCGGTTGCAACGCTTCGGTGATCTACGTTCCGCCGAAATTCGCAGCGGACGCGATCTTAGAAGCCATCGACGCTGAGATCGAGCTGGCCATCTGCATTACCGAAGGCATACCGGTGCTCGACATGGTGAAGGTAAAGCGCGCGCTCTCGGGCAGCAAGACCCGCTTGGTAGGCCCGAACTGCCCCGGCGTCATCACCCCTGGCGAATGCAAGATCGGCATTATGCCCGGCCACATCCATAAAAAAGGTTCCATCGGCATCGTTTCCCGTTCGGGCACGCTGACCTATGAAGCCGTAGCACAGACCACCGCCGAGGGCCTCGGCCAGTCCACCTGCGTGGGCATCGGCGGCGACCCGGTAAATGGCACGAACTTCATCGACGTGATCGAGATGTTCCTGGCCGACCCCGAAACCCAAGCCATCGTGATGATCGGCGAGATTGGCGGCGATGCTGAAGAACAGGCTGCCGACTTCATCAAGCAAAGCAAGATCAAGAAGCCCGTGGTTGGTTTCATTGCCGGCCGCACGGCCCCTCCGGGCCGCCGCATGGGCCACGCAGGCGCTATCGTCTCGGGCGGCAAAGGCGGTGCCGAAGACAAGCTAGAGGCTATGAAATCGGCAGGGATCATGGTTTCGGATTCCCCGGCGGCGCTGGGCCGCACCATGGCGGAGTTGCTCAAGAAAAAAGCAGCTTAAGCCGTCAACGCAAAAAGAGCCTGCAACCCGCTTGCAGGCTCTTTTCACGTGCCATGCCGCGTGCTACACTGCTTAGCTCGCAACAGGGCCGAAAATAATAACGATACCGCCGCAGGATAACATACAAGAACACACTAAAACGGTTAGATGGTTTTATGTCAGAGTTTGAGCCTACCACCCCCTTCTTCATCGGTAACAGCACCTTCATCGAGGAGCTGTATGAACGCTTCTTGGAAAACCCCGCCAGCGTGGATGAAAGCTGGCGCGAATTTTTCCGCGATGCTTCAGCAGGTGCACGCGCCGCTGATCGCGGTGCAAGCTGGGCGCAGGTAAAGAGCAGGGTCATCGGCGTGGCGGAAGAAGCCCCCGCTGCCAAGGGTGACAAAAAAGGCGCAGCCATTGGCGGCATGGATATGGAGGCCGTCGAGAAATTCGCGCATGATTCCATCCGTGCCATCATGATGGTGCGCGCCTATCGCGTGCGCGGCCACTTGATCGCCAACCTCGACCCGCTGGGCCTGGAAGTGAACGACTACCACTCCGAGCTCGACCCCGCCTCTTACGGCTTTACCGCAGCCGACATGGACAAGGAAATCTTTCTCGACGGTAGCCTTGGTATTAAAAAGGCCAAACTGCGCGAGATCTTAGCCATCATCCGCCAGACCTATTGCGGCAATATCGGCGTCGAATTCATGCACATCCAGCATCCTGACCAAAAGATGTGGATACAGAAAAAATTCGAGCAGGACCGCGGCCAGTTCGGCATGACGGCCAATGAGAAAAAGACCATCTGGAAAACTCTGGTCGAGGTCGAAGCCTTTGAGCAGTTCCTGCAAGTTAAATACCCAAGCACGAAGCGTTTCTCCGTCCAGGGCGGCGATGCGATGCTGCCCGGCCTGGAAGCCGTGATCGAGACTGCCGCCAAGATTGGCGTGAAGGAAATCGTGCTGGGCATGCCCCATCGCGGCCGCATGAACGTGCTGACCACCATCATGGGCAAGCCCTATGCCGAACTGCTTTCCATTTTCCACGGCAATTTAGACTTCCCCGAATGGGTGGCTTCCTCCGGCGACGTGAAATACCATCTTGGTGTTTCCTCCGACCGCGTGATCGACGGCAACAAGCTGCACTTATCGCTCTTGGCCAATCCCTCGCACTTGGAAGCGGTAAACCCCGTAGTGGTGGGCAAGGTGCGTGCTAAGCTTGATATCTTCGGCGACATCGAAGACAAGGGCAGCGTCATGGGTGTCATGCTGCATGGCGACGCAGCCTTTGCTGGCCAGGGCCTGGTTCCCGAAGTGCTCGCACTTTCCGAGCTGCGCGGCTATCGTACCGGCGGCACGGTGCATTTAATCGTCAACAACCAGATCGGTTTTACCACTTCGCCGAAATATTCGCGCTTCACCCCCTACCCGACCGACGTGGCCAAATCGGTGCAAGCCCCGATCTTCCACGTCAACGGCGACGACCCCGAAGCGGTCGCCTATGTGTGTCGCATGGCCGCAGAGTTCCGCCAGGAATTCAAGCGCGACGTAGTGGTGGATATTTTCTGCTACCGCAAATACGGCCACAACGAATCCGACGAGCCGATGTTCACCCAGCCGTTGATGTATCGCGAAATCAGCAAAAAACCGCTGCCGGCAAAGATATATTCTGACCGCCTGGTAGCCGAAGGCGTGCTCACCCAGGAAGAGGTGGACGCAGAATTCGCACGCTTCAAAGCCTTCTACGAAAAACAACACGACGTGGCCAAGAACTTCAAGCCCAACAAGGCGGACTGGCTAGAGGGCCAATGGTCGGGGCTGGAAAAGCCCAAGGGCGAACACCCCGATGGCGACACCGGCGTGGACCTGGCCAAACTCAAAGCCATCGGCACGTCGCTTGGCACGGTTCCCAAGCATATCAACGTCAACTCCAAGATCGTGCGCCAACTGGATGCCAAGCGCAAAATGATGGAAGAAGGCGCGGGGCTGGACTGGGCGATGGGCGAAGCGCTCGCGTTCGGCTCGTTGCTGGTGCAAGGCTCTGGCGTTCGCCTGTCGGGCCAGGATTCGGGGCGCGGTACGTTCTCACACCGCCACTCGGTGCTGGTGGACCAGCAGACCGAAGAACGCTATTTACCTCTGAACCACATCGCAGAACAGATTGGCGGCAAGCAAGCCTCTTACGAGGTGATCGACTCGTCGCTTTCGGAATTCGCCATCCTCGGTTTTGAATATGGCTACTCGCTAGGCCAGCCCAATTCGCTGACGCTGTGGGAAGCACAGTTCGGCGATTTTGCCAACGGCGCGCAGGTCATCGTCGACCAGTTCATCTCCTCGGGCGAGATCAAATGGCTGCGTATGTCTGGCCTGGTGATGCTGCTGCCGCACGGCTATGAAGGCCAGGGCCCTGAGCATAGCTCGGCCCGCCTGGAGCGCTATCTGCAACTCTGCGCCGAAGATAACATGCAGGTCGTCAACTGCACCACGCCTGCGAACTTCTTCCACGTATTGCGCCGCCAGATTGTACGCAAGTTCCGCAAACCGCTAATCGTGATGACGCCCAAATCGCTGCTGCGCCACAAGCTTGCGGTCTCGACACTGGCCGATATGGGCCCGGGCACGCATTTCAAACGCATCATCCCCGAAACCGGAAAGCTCGCCAAGGACGAAAAGATCCGCCGCGTGCTTATCACCTCGGGCAAAGTGTATTACGATCTGTTCGAAGGCCGCGAGGCCCAGAAGATAGACGATATCGCCATCATCCGCATGGAGCAATACTACCCGTTCCCGGCGCGCGAACTGGCCGCTGAGCTGAAGCGTTACAAGAACGCCGAGTTCGTATGGTGTCAGGAAGAGCCGCAGAACATGGGGGCTTGGTCGTTCGTTTCGCCTAAGATCGAAGCCACGATGGATTCCATCGGCCGCAGCGATCGCCTGCGCTATGTGGGCCGCGAAGAAGCCGCCTCGCCTGCCGTGGGCTACCTCAAGGTGCACGAGCTGCAACAGAAGGCTCTGGTCGAGCAGGCGCTGAAGGTTCAAACCGATAAGGTCAAAAAGCTCGCGGCCAAAGGCTAAGATGCGCCGATTGGCCGCCTCGCTATTGGCCAAGCTCTGGGCCTCGCGCCTGGGCAAACTGCTGGTGTTGCTGCTATTGCTCCCTTACGCGCTGGCTGCCGTTTACATCGTCGTGCCGCCGGCCTCAACGCTTATGGCCTGGAGCTGGGCTTCCGGCCAGGGTGCGTCGCGCCGCTGGGTTCCCATCGAGCATATCTCGCCCGCACTGGTGGCCACCGTCATCACCGCTGAGGACAGCGCCTTTTGCAGCCATTGGGGCGTGGATACCCGGCAGATGATTAAATCGGTCGAAAAGGCGCAAGCCCGTGACAAACCCGTGCGCGCCACCTCCACCATCACCCAGCAAGTAGCAAAGAACCTCTTCCTCTGGCAGGGCCGCTCATGGCTACGCAAAGGCCTGGAGCTGCCGCTGGCGTTGTGGCTGGAGCTGATCTGGAGCAAAAAACGCATCGCCGAAGTGTATTTGAACGTGGTGGAGTGGGGCCCGGGCATCTTCGGGGCGCAGGCCGCCGCACTTGCCCATTTTAAAACCACGGCAGGGGATATATCCTACTGGCAGGCCGCCTTGCTCGCCACTTCACTGCCCAACCCCACCCTGCGCGATGCCGGCTCACCGGGGCCCAAACAGCGCGAAATGGCCCGCCAGCTGCAGCACAGAGCGCAAAAGGCCACACCAGATCTATCCTGTCTGCGCTGATGTTGCGCCAACGCACCGGTGCAAAAAAAGGGCTGTTTCTTTACTTTTAATCCTTGGTTTCGGCTTTACATAAGCGGGGGCGGCGGGTAAAAAAGCGGCATATCCCATCACTAAGGCGGCCGCTCGGCTTGCCCCCTCAAGGAGTATATAAAATGGCTGGTGAAATCGTTGTTCCTTCGCTTGGCGAATCCGTCTCGGAAGCCACCATCGCAAAATGGTTCAAAAAAGTCGGCGACGCAGTGGAAGCGGACGAACCGCTCGTGGAACTCGAAACCGACAAGGTGACGATGGAAGTCAACGCTCCTGCCTCAGGCAAGCTGAAAGAAATCAAGGTCGCCGAAGGCGCAACCGTTGAAGTGGGCACGTTGCTCGGCTCCATCGAAGTGGGTGCGGCAGGTGCAAAAGCCGCCCCGGCGGCAGCCCCCGCTAAAGCCGCAGCTGTGGCCCCCGCCCCAGCCAAAGACAGCGGCGCGCAACCCGGCCCGGCCGCACGCAAGCTGCTGGATGAAGCTGGCCTTAAAGCCTCCGACGTTTCCGGCACGGGCAAGGACGGCCGCGTTACCAAAGGCGACGTACTGCAAGCCGGATCGGCGCCTGCTGCAAAATCCGCTACAACTGCCCCGGCCGGCGGCATGGCCGCCCGCAGCGAAGAACGCGTGAAAATGAGCAAGCTGCGCCAGGTCATCGCCAAGCGCCTGAAGGAATCGCAGAATACTGCGGCCATTCTCACCACGTTTAACGAGATCGACATGTCGGGCGTCATTGGCCTGCGCAACGAATACAAAGACATCTTCGAGAAAAAACACGGCGTGAAGCTCGGCTTCATGGGCTTCTTTGTGAAAGCCGCCTGCGCAGCACTGAAAGAAATTCCCGCCATCAACGCGCAGATCGACGGTGATGAGATCGTCTATAAGAATTATTGCGACGTAGGCGTGGCCGTGGGCACCGACCAGGGCCTGGTTGTGCCGGTTGTGCGCAACGCCGATCAGATGAGCATCATGGAGATCGAAGCCGAGATCGCCCGCCTGGCCAAAAAAGCCCGCGACGGCGCACTGACCATGGCCGATCTTTCCGGCGGCACGTTCACCGTCTCCAATGGCGGCGTCTATGGCAGCCTCATGGGCACGCCGATTATCAACCCGCCGCAATCGGGCATTCTGGGTATGCACAAAACCGAAGAGCGCCCGGTGGCCGTCAAGGGCCAGGTCGTCATCCGCCCGATGATGTATGTGGCACTGTCTTATGACCACCGCATCGTCGACGGCAAAGAGTCGGTCACCTTCCTGGTGCGCGTCAAAGAAGCCATCGAAGATCCGCGCCGCCTGCTGCTCGGCCTTTAAGCCTTACCTAACGGAGCAAAACAATGTCTGAATACGATCTGGTAGTCATCGGCGGTGGGCCGGGCGGTTATGTAGCGGCCATTCGCGCTAGCCAGCTGGGCATGAAGGTCGCCTGCGTGGAAAAGCGCGGCAGCTTAGGCGGCACATGCCTGAACGTCGGCTGCATTCCCTCCAAGGCGCTGCTGGATTCGTCGGAGAAATATGATGAGGCCAAGAACCACTTCGCCGAGATCGGCATCAAGGCCAAGGTCGAGCTGGACCTAAAAACCATGATGGCCCGCAAGGACAAGGTGGTGCTAGACCTGACCAAGGGCATCGAAGGCTTGTTTAAGAAAAATAAAGTGACCTATGTGATCGGCACGGGCGCGATCAAAAGCGCCGGCGTGGTGCTGGTAAACGGCAAGGAAGAACTCAAGACCAAGAAAATCCTGATCGCCACCGGCTCGGATGTGATGCCCCTTCCGGGCGTTACCATTGACGAGAAAAAGATCGTCTCCTCCACCGGCGCGCTGACACTGGAGGCTGTGCCGCAACATCTCGTGGTGGTCGGTGGCGGTGTCATCGGCCTGGAAATGGGCTCGGTATGGCGGCGCTTGGGTGCAAAAGTAACGGTGGTCGAATTCCTGGGCAACATCGGCGGGCCGATGGATGCGGAAGTCGCCAAACAATTCCAACGCACGCTCGAAAAACAAGGTATCGAGTTCAAGCTCGGCTCGAAAGTAACGGCTGCCAAGGCGCATGCCAAAGGCGTGAGCTTAAGCGTGGAGCCGGCAAAAGGCGGTGAGGCTGAACGCCTGGAAGCCGATGTCGTGCTGGTGGCCATCGGCCGCCGCCCCTACACCGAAGGCTTAGGCCTGGATAAAGCCGGCGTGAAGCTCGACGAGCGCGGCCGCGTGGCGGTGGACGGCCATTTTGAAACCAACGTCAAAGGTATCTACGCCATCGGCGACGTGATCGCGGGCCCGATGCTTGCGCACAAAGCAGAGGATGAAGGCATGGCCGTAGCCGAGCTTATGGCAGGGCAGAAACCCCATGTGGATTACAACCTCATCCCGGGCGTGGTCTACACCTGGCCGGAAGTGGCAAGCGTGGGCAAAACCGAAGAAGAACTTAAAAACGCAGGCGTGGCCTACAAAGCGGGCAAGTTCCCCTTCCTGGCCAATAGCCGTGGCCGTGCCATCGGCGCCACTGACGGGTTCGTGAAGATCTTGGCTGATGCCAAAACCGACCGCGTGCTCGGCGCACATATCATCGGGCCGGATGCAGGCACGCTGATCCACGAGGCTTGCCTGGTAATGGAATATGGCGGTTCATCGGAAGATCTGGCGCGCACCTGCCACGCCCACCCCACCCTCAACGAAGCGGTGAAAGAAGCCGCCCTGGCCGTGCTCGGCCGCGCAGTGCACGTGTAACACCAACGGCCTGCAGCTGTAGACTAACTACTAACGCCGCAGTTTCTGTATCATTGTATCGAGTGCTTGCAGGAACTGTGAGCGATGCTGCTTAGTGAAGCTGGCGTTATGCCCTTTAATTTCTCCCGCCTCGCGCAGATATTGATTAAGCGACCGCGAGGCCAAGGCAGCACCGATATTATCGCCGTTAAAGGGCCTTCCGCTGGGCGAAAGCGCGCTTGCGCCCTTTTCCAGGCAGCGCGCCGCCAGCGGAATATCATTCGTGATGCAAATATCGCTCACGCCGATATGGTCGGCGATCCAGTCATCCGCCGCGTCAAACCCGGCCCCCACCGTTACCACATGAAAACGCTCGCCGCGCGGCCGTGCCCCCTGGTTGCTCACCATGTAGATGTGCAGGCCGTAGCGGTCAGCCACCCGCACCACCTCTTCTTTCACCGGGCAGGCATCACCATCAATATAGAGGTTCAGCATTGGCTTCCTTTGCGATATAGTCCCTCATCTTAAACGCTAAATCTCCCGATTTGTAGGGTTTTTCTCCATGGCTGGCAGGCTGCTCATAAGCCTAGAAGACGTAATGCTCACCTTTGGCGGCAAACCGCTATTCGAGGGATTGCGCCTGCATATCACCGAAGGCGACAAGATCTGCCTGGTGGGCAAGAACGGCGCAGGCAAGACCACGCTGATGAAACTCATCTGCGGCCAGGCCGAGCCGGATTCGGGCACGCGGTTTGCCCTGCCTGGGCTTAGCATCGGCTATCTGGAGCAGACGGTGACCTTCAACGCACAGGACGACATCCACGACTTTGTGATGTCCGGCCTGGCCAAGATCGACCAGACAGAGGCCAAGCACCACATGGCCGATATCGTGATTACACCGCTGGAGCTGAACCCACAGGCGAAGATGGGCAGCCTATCGGGCGGGCAGCTGCGCCGCGCGGCACTGGCACGCGCCCTGGTGGCTGAGCCCGATATCTTGCTGCTAGACGAACCGACCAACCATCTCGACCTAGCCGCCATCGAATGGCTGGAAGGCTTCCTCAATGCCTATCGCGGCGTGCTGGTATGTGTCAGCCATGACCGCGCCTTCTTAGCCGCCATCTCACGCAAGGTATTCTGGATCGACAAAGGCATCATCCGCACCTGCCCGGAAGGCTATCGCAACTTCGAAGCCTGGTCGGAGCAGATCATCGAGCAGGAAGCGCGCGAGCTACAGAACATGCAAAAAAAGCTCGCCGCCGAGGTGGACTGGACACAAGGGGGTGTCTCGGGCCGGCGTAAACGCAACCAGCGACGCCTAAGCGAGCTGCACCGCCTGCGCGAAAAGCTCAAGAACGACAAGGCAGCCTATAACGAGCGCATGCGCAGGATCGAGATGGAATCGCTCTCGCCAGCGCAGGCCTCCAAGATCATCGTGGAATTCAAGCAGGTGGATAAAAGCTTCACTGGCGGCGGGCGCACCACCCCCATCCTCAAAGACTTCAACCTGCGCATCATGCGCGGCGACCGCATCGGTATCCTGGGCCGCAACGGCTCGGGCAAATCCACCTTCGTGAAGCTGCTGGTGGGCGAGCTGGAGCCAGATGCCGGGCGCATCTTCCGCGGCAAGACCATCGACATCGCCTATTTCGACCAGAACCGCTCCGCGCTAAACCCCAACAAAACGCTATGGGATACGCTGTGCCCTGGCGGCGGAGATTATGTATTCCTTGGCGGCAACGAAGACCGACCGCAGCATGTGTGCGGTTATTTGAAAGACTTCCTGTTCGACCCGCGCGGCGCACGCGACCGTGTGTCCACGCTTTCAGGCGGGCAGCAAAACCGCCTGATGCTCGCCAAGCTCATGACCGCGCCGGGCAACGTGCTGATTCTGGACGAACCCACCAACGACCTGGACATGGACACGCTGGACATGCTGCAAGAGCTGCTTGCCGAATATCAGGGCACGTTACTGGTGGTAAGCCATGACCGCGACTTCCTCGACCGCACGGTGACCGAAGTGCTCGCCTTTGAGGGCGACACCAAAGTGGAGGCCTATATGGGCGGCTACAGCGACTACCACGCCGCCAAGAAGAAGCAACAAGCCATCCCACCCAAGAAACCGGCTAGAGCCAGCGGCGCACCGGCCGCCGATGCCCCGCCTGCGCCGCCCAAACCGCTGATGAACGGCAAACAAAAACACGAGCTGGAAAAGCTGCCTGCGCGCATCGCAAGCCTCGAAGCCGAGCTTGCGTCCCTGCGTGAGGCATTGCTCGACGCGGAGCTTTACATGCGCGACCCGGAAGGGTTTGACAAGGCCACACGCCGCTTCGCACGCGCCGAAGAAGAACTCTCACAGGCCGAGCTGCGCTGGCTGGAGCTGGACGAGTTGCGCGGGCAGGCCTAAACGCAACCCTGCATTCAACGGCGCAGATATCCCGAGGCTATGACATATTCCGCAAGACGCTTGGCAATGCGCCCAGCCCCTTGCGCGTTGGGGTGAATGCCGTCTTGCTGCATCATCCCTGTCTGACCGAAGACATCGGCCAGCAAGAACGGATACAGCGGCACGGCATAGCGTTCGGCCAGTCCCTTATAGGCAGCGTCAAGCTGCTGGCCGTAGGCGGCGCCGTGGCTTTGGGGAGCCTGCACGGCCGAAAGTATCGTCGGGATGTTGCGTTGCTTGAGCACCTCGAGCATCGCCGTGAGGTTGTCCCGCGTTACGGCAGGCGGGATGCCGCGCAGCACGTCGTTTCCGCCAAGGGCAAGAATGACCAGGCCGGGGCGGTGCTTGTCCAGCGTCCACTCAAGACGGCTTCTGCCGCCTGCGGTCGTATCACCCGAAACGCCACCATTTACCACCCTGGCATCGGGATATTTTTCCTTCAGTAAAAGCTCCATCTGCACCGGGAGTGCATCCTGCGCAGGCAGGCCATACCCCGCGACAATGCTGTCTCCAAAAAGCAAAATGACATTTGTATCTTTTGCGTTTGCATGGAATAGTGGCAAACAGCAGACAATGACCCACAGGATTGCGATGCGAAACGAAGAAAACACGATTATTTCCCTTGAGAATGTATCCCTGACGTTACCCGGCCCCGGTAAAGAGCCGGTACATATCCTACACGACGTCGCCATGCAAGTATACCGGGGAGAGACCATCAGCCTGGTGGGGCCTTCGGGTTCGGGGAAAACATCGCTGCTGATGCTCATCGCCGGCGTGGAGCGCGCCACGGCGGGGCGGCTTGTCGTCGCCGGGCAGGATATTACGCAGCTGGACGAGGACCGGCTGGCCGAGTTCCGCCGCAAGCATGTGGGCATCGTGTTCCAGAATTTTCACCTAATCCCCACCATGACCGCACTGGGAAACGTTTCCGTGGCGCTGGAATTCGCCGGGCACGGCAATAGCGCCTCGGTAGCGAGGAAGCATCTGGAATCGGTCGGGCTGGGCAAGCGACTGGAGCATTACCCCGAGCAGCTCTCCGGCGGCGAGCAGCAGCGCGTGGCGCTGGCGCGCGCATTCGCCGCCCAGCCGGCCTTGTTGCTGGCCGACGAACCGACCGGCAATCTCGACAGCGAAACGGGCCGACATATCATGGATATGCTCTTCGGGCTCAGCCAGGAATATGGCTCCACCTTGCTGCTTATCACCCACGACAAAGAGCTGGCGGCCCGAACGAACCGCCGGCTGACGATGCACGATGGCCGGATCAGCAACGCATAATACCCCCATGATCCTTAGGCTGGCACTGGCCGAGCTGCGCCATGGCTGGAGGCATTTTTTTGTCTTCGTCATCTGCCTGGCGCTGGGGGTGGGCATCATGGGGGCGGTGGGCGGTCTTGGCGCCGTCGTCAGCGGTGCCCTGGAACGCGAGGCGAAAAGCCTGCTGGGCGGCGATATTGAAGCGCGCCTGCGGGGCGTGCAAGCCACGCAGGATGAACGCGCATTCCTGGAAAGCTACGGCCAGGTCTCGTATGTGGCTACGCTGCGTTCGATGCTCACAAGCGGTGAAGAAAGTACACTGGTGGAGGTCAAGGCCATAGACACCGCCTACCCGCTCGTCGGGCAATTGCTGCTGAGCGAAAACATTACGCGCGAGGCGGCGCTGGCAGGCAACGGTGTGATCGTCGACGCCATCCTGCTTTCGCAGCTTGGGCTTGGCATCGGCGATGCGATTAGCCTGGGTAGCAAAAACTACATCATCCGGGCAACGCTGAAAAAAGAGCCTGACCGTGCGGTGCAGATCTTCAGCTTCGGCCCGCGCGTCATGATGAGCCACGAGTCGCTGCAGCAATCCGGGCTAATCAATACGTTCAGCCTCATCGAACACCGCTACCGCATCCTCGCTCCGCAAGGGGATGTAATCGACGCTGCGTTCAAAGAACGCATGAAGGCGCAGCTGAAGGCGCGGTTCGGCGATTCGTCCTGGCATATCGACACCGGCACGGACGGCAACCAGACGGTGGAACGTTTCACCTCGCAGCTTCTGGCGTTTCTGACCCTTTCAGGCCTTGCTACCTTCCTGATCGCGGGCATCGGTATCGGCAGCAGCGCGCGCGCCTACCTAGAAAAGAAGTTACAGACCATCGCCGTGTTCAAAAGCCTTGGTGCCACCCGCCGCACCTTGCTTTGCGTCTACCTTGCCGTGCTGGGCATGCTGGCGCTCATCGGCGGGCTGGCGGGCGTGCTCCTGGCGCTGCTGATGGTATATAGCGCGCTGCCGCTTATTTCGCCGGTGCTGCCGGTCATCAGCACGGGGGCGTCTCCCGGTGTGCTGCCCTTCGCGCTGGCCCTGTGGTACGGCGTGCTGATCGTTTACCTGTTTTCGATGCCCGCCCTGCTGGGGGCCCTTAGAACCCGGCCTTCGCTGTTGTTCCGCAGCAAGGCAGGCATCCTCTTCGTGCGCGGCGACCGTGCCGTGTGGCAGGCAACCGGCGCATTGGCAGCAACGCTTCTGGCCACGCTGACACTGACCGCCACGGACAGGATATTCCTGCTCGGCGCCGTAGGCGTGATGCTGCTAGCGTTTGTATTGTTCGGATTATGCGCCCTGGGCGTACGCCAGGCCGCCCGCCATATCAAGGTAAGGCAGCCTTGGCTCGCGCTGGCGCTTGGAAACCTGCATCGCCCCGGCTCTACAACAGGAACTGTGATATTCGCCATCGGCATCAGCCTGACGGTGCTGATCGCGCTGACGCTGACAGAGGCCAACTTCCAGTCGCGCATCCAGAGCCTGGCGGAAGAAAAGGCGCCCTCATTGTTCATGCTCGACATACAACCGCACCAGCGCGACGGGCTGCACGGCCTGCTGCTGGAATACGCGCAGGCGGAGCGGATCATGCTATATCCCATGCTGCGCGGCCGCATCGCCGCCATTGACGGCGCGCCGGTCAGGGAACAAGACGTAGACGAGGACGTGCGCTGGGCCGTACGCGGCGACCGGGGCATCAGCACCGCCGCGGCCATACCCGAAAACGCCCGCGTCATAGAAGGAAACTGGTGGCCCGAGGATTACCAGGGGCCGCCGCTGGTTTCGGTGGATAAACGTTTTCTTGCGGGCATGGGGCTTCATATCGGCAGCACGCTAACGCTCAACGTGCTGGGAGAGGACATCACCGCTACGGTGGCCAATGCCAGGGATATTGACTACACCACCTTCCAGATCAATTTCTCCATGATGCTTTCGCCCGGCATCATCGATGCCTTCCCGCGCACCTATCTGGCCACGGTGCATCTTGACGCCACGCTGGAAAAAGAGGCGCAGCTGGCACGCAGGATCGCCCGTGAATTTCCCGGCGTCACCATCATTCGCACGGCAGAAGTGATCGCGGTGGTGCGCGAGATTGTGGGCCATATCGCCACAGCGCTTAGCATCACCGTTGGCATCAGCCTGCTGGCAGGCCTACTGGTGCTGGTCAGCGCGCTGGGCGCCACGCTGGAGCAGCGGGTTTACGATGTGGCGGTGCTCAAGGTGCTGGGCGCGCGCAAAAGCGACATTCTCAAATCCTGCACGGCGGAATGGATGCTGCTGGCGCTGGCCACCTCGATCATTGCGGCCAGCATCGGCACGCTCGGCTCATGGCTGATCACGCTGCGTTTCCGGGGCCAGGATTTCTCGATCATGCCGGAAGTGACGCTGGCCACCATCGGCGCCTGCGTGGTGGTGATATGGATAACGGGCTATCTGGGCAACCGCAGGCTGTTTAGCCTGCGCCCGGCCGGGTTGCTAAGAAACGAATAAACCCGCACCGATGGCCACCACACCGGGCATTATGAAAAAATGGCGTAATTCCTTGTGGTTCCTCGGGATATTCTCGACAAATCCCTCGTAAAACAAATGGATGACAGATGAATATAATCACGCTATTTTCACGGGAAATGGCAGGCTCTTCATGAATACGCAAAGGGCCCCTCTTAATAAGATCCCGCAACAGGGGCTAACTTTTATTTCAGTCAAGGGATCTAAATGACAACCGCCAGTACTCTGCAAGCCACAAAAGACGTTAAACAGCGCAAGTGGTATTACTCGATTTACGCTCAAGTGATCATCGCCATTGTCGTGGGCATAGCGTTCGGTCATTTCTCGCCGGAGATGGCAGCGACCATGAAGCCGTTGGCCGATGGGTTCATCAAGCTCATCAAAATGATCATCGGACCAATCATCTTCTGCACCATTGTGCACGGCGTAGCCGGCTCGGATAGCATCAAGGAGGTAGGGTCGGTCGGCATAAAGGCGCTTAGCTATTTCATGTTCATGACCACCTTCGCTATGATCATCGGCCTGGTGGTGGTCAACATCCAGCAGCCCGGCGTCGGCATGAACGTTCAGGCCCACACGCATGAGACTGCGCCTGCGGAGCATGAAAAAATCCTGCAACACGCTGAACCTGCGAAAAACAGTACCGTGGATTTCTTGCTCAATATCATTCCAAAGACCATGTCTTCGGCCTTTGCAGAAGGTAATATCCTGCAGATCCTGGTCATATCGCTCCTTTGTGCCTTCGCTTTGGCGGGGATAGGTGAAAAAGGAAAGCCAATCGTCCATGCGATCGAGCTGCTCTCGTTTATGTTCTTCCGTATCGTGAACATGATCGTCAAGCTCGCACCGCTTGGCGCATTCGGTGCTATGGCCTATACCATCGGCGAGCATGGCATAGGGTCGCTGGTAAAGCTTTTTGCCATGATGATGGGTTTTTACGCCACCTGTGCCATTTTCATCGGTGTGGTGCTGTGGGGCGTGATGCGCTTTGTCGGCATATCGCTATGGTCATTCCTCAAATACATTAAGGAAGAGATCTTTATCGTCATCGGCACTTCGTCGTCAGAGGCGGTATTGCCGCAAATGATCGAAAAGCTCACCAAGCTTGGTTGCAAGAAATCCGTCGCGGGCATGGTCATCCCCACCGGGTATTCCTTCAATCTGGATGGAACGGCCATTTACCTGACCATGGGGGCGATGTTCATCGCCCAGGCCACCAACACGCCGATGAGCCTGGCCGATCAGCTATCCTTGCTGGCCCTGCTTATCATCACCTCAAAAGGCGCCGCCGGTGTCACCGGAAGTGGGTTTATCGTGCTGACCGCCACCCTTTCCTCGATAGACATCATTCCACATGCAGTGCTCACCATCGCGCTGGCGCAGATCTTTGCTATCGACCGCTTTATGTCCGAGGCGCGCGCCGTAACCAACCTCATCGGCAATGGCGTGGCCACCCTGTTCGTTTCCAAATGGGAGAATGCTCTGGACATGGATGTCGCCCGGAGCGTACTGAACGAAAAATAACCCACGCATTGGTATCTTCCACCTAGGACCTAAATGATTATGGAATGGCTTGCCGACCCCACCCTCTGGGTGGGACTCTCCACGCTCGTACTGCTTGAGATCGTCCTGGGTATCGATAATCTAATCTTTATCGCCATTCTTGCGGACAAGCTGCCGCCCCAGCAGCGCGACAAGGCGCGGATCATCGGTCTGAGCCTGGCGCTGTTCATGCGGCTGGCGCTGCTTACCAGCATCTCCTGGCTGGTAACGCTGACCGAGCCAGTGCTTTCTGTGCTGGATAAAACCTTTTCCGGGCGCGACCTGATCTTCCTTGCCGGCGGGTTGTTCTTGCTGTTCAAGGCCACCAAGGAGCTGCATGAGCGGCTAGAGGGCGATATGCATGTGCGTACCGGCCCGCGCATCTATGCCGGGTTCGGTGCAGTCATCACGCAGATCGTGGTGCTGGACGCCGTATTTTCCATCGACTCGGTGATCACCGCCGTGGGCATGGTAGATGAGCTGGCTCTGATGATGGCGGCGGTGATCATCGCTGTGGTTGTCATGATCTTCGCCAGCAAGCCACTCACCCGCTTCGTCAGCGCGCACCCCACCGTGGTGGTGCTTTGTCTGGGCTTCCTGATGATGATTGGGTTCAGCCTGATCGCCGAGGGTGTGGGCTTCCATATCCCCAAGGGCTATCTCTATGCCGCCATCGGCTTTTCGGTGCTGGTGGAAGCGTTCAACCAGACGGTGCGCGCCAAGCGCAAACGCGCGTTCAGCGGCCTTTCCCTGCGCGACCGCACGGCAGAAGCCGTGCTAAGGCTGCTGGTAGGAAAGCCAGAAGCCGCAGCCGTGAGCCCGGAAATAGAAGATATGGTGGCGGGCGTGGAAGAAAAAGGTGTATTCGACCCCGAGGAAATGCGAATGCTGGAGCGGGTGATGCGCCTGCACGATATCAAGATCACCTCGCTGATGACGCACCGGCAGGACATTATCTGGATCGAGGCGAACGAACCTCGTGAATCGGTTCTGGCCAAGGTGCGCGAGCAGCGCTACTCGCGTTACCCGCTATGTGAGGGCAGCCTGGACCACCCCCTTGGTATCATCGCCGTGAACGATCTGCTGCTGCATGCGGATGCGCCGATGGATTTGAGATCGCTTCTGCAGCAGCCGATCACGCTGCCCGAATCGATCACGGCGCTCAACGCCCTGGAGCGTTTTAAGAAATCCACTTCCGATCTGGCCATGGTGCTAAACCAGCACGGCGCGTTGCAAGGCATCGTCACACTCAAGGATGTGATGGAAGCCATCGTCGGCACACTGCCCGAACCCGCCTACCGCGAAGATTACGAAGGCGTCAAGCTTGAGGACGGAAGCTGGCTACTTGATGGCGGGCTGGGCATGCATGAGGTCGAGGAAATGCTCGGGGTACGCCACATGAATGACCAGGGTAAATTCGATACCCTGGCAGGGTTCGTGCTGTTCACACTTGGTCACCTGCCTAAGAAGGGGGAAACCTTCACCTGGAAGAACCTGCGGTTTGAAATCGTCGAGGTCAACCGCAGCCGGATCAGCAAAGTATCGGTAAGGCAGGAAGCCGACGGGGCAAGCAGCGCATGAGCCAAATACAACACGACGCCCGGCGCACCAGCGACCTACTGCGCGATATCACCACATCGCCCCATCAAGGCGATGTGTCCATCGGCGATTTTGTCTCCCTGCTGGGCGACCGTTCATTCGCGCTGGTCATTCTCATCTTCGCGCTGCCCAATGCGGTCCCCGTACCCGGCATTCCCGGATTTTCAACACTGACCGGCGTGCCGATCATGCTGCTTGCGCTTCAGATCGCACTGGGCCGCGATACCATCTGGCTGCCCGAACGCGTCGCAAAGAAGCGATTCTCCTGTACGTTTCTTACCAAGGTCATCAACAAGGCCATGCCGGCCATGCTGTGGATCGAAAAATGCCTGCATCCGCGCTGGGTATGGGTGTGTGAAGGCATAAGCGAGCGTGCGATCGGCATGCTGATCGTCGTGCTGGCCGCCATTCTTGCCCTGCCCATGCCCGGCGGCAATTTTCTGCCCGGCCTGTCGATACTGTTGCTTGCCCTGGCCCTGCTGGAAAAAGACGGCAAGCTGGCGCTGGCAGGAGTTATTTTTTCTGTCGGAAGCATCGTTTTCATGTACAAGGTCATCGTCTTCGTCATCACCAGCCTTGCCGGCTGGTTCATCAACATCATGGGAGCACTGTTATGAAGAACATCGAGCACATGCTGGAGCGCGGCCTTTTTGCGAGCCGCTGGCTGATGGCGCCGTTCTATGTGGGGCTGGTGGGCGCGCTGATAATCCTGCTTTACAGCTTTGCGGCGGAACTGCTGCATTTCATCATCAACATTGCCGAGATCACGCCTGAAAAAGCCGTGCTGGGCGCATTATCGCTGATCGATCTGTCGCTGGCGGGCAACCTGCTGCTGATCGTCATTTTCTCGGGCTATGAGAATTTCGTCTCCAAATTTCACATGACCGAGCATGAAGACCGGCCGGAGTGGCAGGGCACGGTCGACTTCTCGGCGCTCAAGCTCAAACTGGTCGCCTCCATCGTGGCGATCTCAGGCATTCACCTGCTCAAGGTGTTTATGAATGTGCACAGCACCTCGGAGCGCGAGATCCTGTGGATGGTGATCATCCATCTGGTATTCGTGGTATCGGGCGTATTGCTGGCGCTGATGGACAAGATCGCCGTCAGCTCAAAGATGGCAAAAACCGCCGGGTATAAATAAAACCCCGTAAAGGCTTCATGCCAACGCGCGCATGCAGGGCAGGAAATGGTGGCTCGAGAGGGATTTGAACCCCCGACCAAGGGATTATGATTCCCCTGCTCTACCGCTGAGCTACCGAGCCATCGGGTCGCACTTCAAAGAGAGTTAGGGATTAGGCATTAGGCGGCAAAATTGCAAGCAAAAAACGGTAAGCCCTGCCCGGCCAAACCATTTGCCACTCCCGGGAATTACCCAACACCCTGTTTTTAAATTATTTTATGGATCTACGCACGCCTCTTGCCTACGCAAATATGGCAGCGGTCGTCCTGCCGGTGGCTGAAGCAGCCTGCCTCTAGCACCCGGCCTGACGCACGCCTGGCTTGATCGCTGCTTCGGCCAGCCAGCCATAAACCGCTACGTTGCGCACGTCTTGCCGTTTCGGCGAAAGCGGAGTGAAGAATCCGCCGGTCAGCATATAGGTCAGCGCCTTCGCCTCCTGATCGCCCAGAACGTCGGTAAGCTCCGCGATGATCGCATCGCTCTTGGCAGCGATAGCGGCCGACATCGCGTCGAGCGTTGTTTCAAGCGAATGACGCTGCGTGCCTGCCGCCTCAGCGGTCTTGATATATTGCCGCAGATCATCGACATCTTTTAAATACACGCCGCTGGCATGCGGGTCTTGCACCCATTTATGCTTCCTTAGAATGGCTACGGCCTTCTTGATCTTAATGGCGTCCTGCATCAACGGGCTACAAAAGTTTAGACGTCTTTAGCCTTGAACTGCTCAAAGGCCATCATGGCATCGGCGGCATACATCAGCGACGGACCGCCCCCCATATAAACGGCCATGCCCAGCACTTCCTCGAACTCTTCGCGGGTTGCGCCCAGCTTCACCAGCGCTTCGGAGTGAAAGCCGATGCAGCCGTCACAACGGGTGGAAACACCGATGGCAAGCGCAATAAATTCTTTGGTCTTTTTATCCAGCGCGCCGTCTTTGGTGGCGGCCTGCGCCATGGCGGAGAACCCCTGCATGGTGTCGGCGATGTCTTTACGCAGCACTTTCATGTTGCTGCTAATGCGCTTGGTAATGTCGGGGTAGTTCTTTTCCATGTTAAGCCTCGCTTTGTGGTGAATAATGCTATTGACTATATTAGCACTTACTAATACAATGTCAATATGAACAACACATCACAGCCCCTGACGATTACACAGATGCAGAAGAACGCAGCTCTGGCCGAGGCGCTGCTGAAGCAGCTCGCCAACGCCAACCGGCTGATGGTGCTCTGCCACCTGATATCCGGCGAGAGAACGGCAGGAGAACTGGCAGAAGCCGTTGGATTATCGCAATCTGCGCTATCGCAGCACTTGGCCAAGCTGCGCGAGGCCGGGCTGGTGGAATCCGACAAGCGCGGGCTTTCAGTTTATTACCGTATTTGCAGCATGGAAGCACAGGCGCTGCTTTCGGTGCTGCATCTGATCTACTGCCGCCAGGCATAATCATTTTAGAGGAGACTAAATCAATGCCACTAAGAACCGTCGATGCAAAAACCCTGAAACAATGGCTGGATAATAACGAAGCCGTGCTGGTGGATGTGCGCGAACCGGCCGAACATGCCAGCGAGAACATCGCGGGCGCGAGCCTTCTGCCCCTGGGTGGCGTGAGTAAATCCGCACTGCCGAACTGCGCAGGCAAGAAGCTGGTGGTCCATTGCCGCAAAGGTGGGCGCGGCGGTTCAGCCTGCGAAAAACTGCTGGCGGAAGACCCGACGCTGGACATTTATAATCTCGAAGGCGGCATCGAAGCATGGCGCGCGGCAGGGCTGACGGTGGCAAGTTCCGGCAAGGCTTTCCTGCCGCTTGATCGCCAGGTGCAGCTGACCATCGGCCTGCTGCTCATCACCGCCAGTACGCTAGGCTATTTCGTCACGCCCGCTTTCTTCCTGCTCACCGGCATGATCGGCGCGGGCCTGACCATCGCAGGGGCCACCGGCTTCTGCGGCCTGGCGCTGCTTATGGCGCGCATGCCGTGGAACCAGCGAACTATTTTGTGCATGGCTTCCCAATAACCAAGCGGACGACCCCAGCACCGAGAAGGCCGCAAAATGTTCAAACAGAGAACATCGCCCCCTGATCGGCTCACCAAAACCAGCCTGGCTGGTGTTTATAAAATGGTGCACCAGCGCGGACTAAACTCGAACCGCGCCCAGCAATTACAGGTGTTTATAAAAGACTGGGTGGATATTTACCAGTCCCCGCCGCCACTGGATGGCATCAGTTTCCGGTGGCAGTCGCCAATTCTGTCATAGAATCTTAACTTTTTATTAATGTGGGGAGAATGTAATGTTGTATATAAATTCAAGAGCGATGCCCAATGTCCTTTATTACGCCTCCCACCCCGATTGAAGAATTGCCGCACACCAAAACGGGTGTCGTGGACCTCGATCCTGATTGGTTGAATGTAGATGCGCATCGCTTTCAGTTCAAAAGTGGTGGCGATTCTTATGGTGTCACCGAGCGCTTGCAGGGCGTATCTGGTTTTGACCCCCAACTTTGCGGCATTGTGCTGGTGTGGCAGGATAAAGAGGGGCATTTATTTATTGCCGATGGTCACCAGCGTATGGGGCTGGCGCGGCGTGCTCGCGCCAATGGTCAAACCAATGGTATTTATTTACCTGCTCGTATCTACAAAGAATCCGACGGCTACTCAGTTGAAGACATTAAGGTTATTGCGGCCTTCAAAAACATTGCCGAGGGAACTGGTAGTGCAACTGATGTTGCGCGAGTGATTCGGCAACATGGTGATTTACCCAATACCATTCCCCCCAAAAGTATTCTTGTAAAACAAGCCCGAGGTCTCGCCAAACTCAGTGATGAAGTGTTTGGTGCCGTTTGTATGGGAAAATTGGCACCAGAATATGGGGCTGCGATGGCACAGGCACTAGAGTCCTGTAACCTTGACGAAGCCACTCGTTCAAAAATGGAAATGGCAATTTTCAAGGCATTTTGCAGTCCTTCTACTAAACCATCAAACGAATTAGAGGCGCAATATATTGCTAAAGAAGTTATTCGCACAGGCATTGCTGAAGAGACCCATAACCTCACGCTTTTTGATATGGAAGAAGTTGACCATATCCTCAAAGAACGAGCAGAAATTCTGGCGACAGCACAAAATATACTGCAAGATGAAATACGCAATACCCGCAGTATGGTGCGTGACGAAGCAACCATCAACGGCTATATTGTAGGTGATGGCAAACTCGACAAAACCCGTGTGCAAAGCCGCCATGATGATCTTTTAGTTGCTAGAGCCATACTGGAGATGGGCTGGAAATATCGTGAAATTGGCAATCCTTTGTCGCAATCTGCGCGTCAGCTGAATACTTTGAAAGCAAAACCAGATGACCACCCAGAAGTTCAATCACTTGTTACAATGCTTGATAAAGCTCTGAGCCTTAATGCAAGGGACTTAAAGGCGGCAAAAATGAAAGGAGAAGATAGCAATGGAGCACTCACCAAAATCCGAGCCAGCTTTGCAAAGCAATTCCTCGGAGAAATCCAAGAATTCCTTGTTGAATCTGATTTGGCAAGGACTCTACGACGCAGCCTTGGACCTCAAATCCAAGCAGCCCAAGAGCAATACGGAGAAGGCACAGGATTGAGTTTTTGATACCCCTGACGGTGATTCTAAATCAGCCAGGCTGGTGTTTATAAAATGGTGCCCCTGGTCGGACTCGAACCAACACGCCTTGCGGCACCGGATTTTGAGTCCGGCGCGTCTACCAATTTCACCACAGGGGCTTACCCGTAAAGGATAGGTGCGCAACTATAGCCATCTGACCGGCGCGGTCAAGCGTGGGTCTTGCGTTTTCAGCACAGCGGCCTATGATAACGCATATGTTCGGTTTTTTCACGCAAGCCCCCACCCCGCGCCGCCTGATCCTGGCGTTTGCACTGTATGCAGCCGCCCTGCTGGCCACAGCACTGGTCGGGCAATATGGCTTTGACCTGCACCCCTGCCATCTATGCCTGTGGCAGCGCGCGCCCTACGGCGCCATCGTCGCCATCGGGCTGGTCGTGGCGCTGCTTCCCCGTCATACCGGCTTACTCAATAGTGCCGCCTGGCTTTGCGTGGCGCTGTTCGCCGCCGATGCAGGCATCGCCTTTTACCACACCGGTGTGGAGCTGGGCTGGATACCGGGCCCCAGCGGTTGCAGCACGCCTCAAACCGGCGACCTGACACTGGAAGAAATGCGCGCGCAGATCATGAACGCGCCGCTGGTCAGCTGCGATCAGGCGATGATCCACATCTTCGGGCTTTCCATGGCAGCGTGGAATGCGCTTGCGGCAATGGCCGGCTTCATCGGCGGCGCAGTGCTGCTGTGGATGCGCAGGGCAAGCGCATGACCCTACCCGGCGATTTAACGCATGAGGAAAAGATCCACCGCATGATCCGCGTGAATCATGCCGGCGAATACGGCGCGCAGCGTATCTACCAGGGGCAGCTTGCCGTGCTCGGCAAAAGCGACTGCGCCGATCTGCTCAAGCACATGGCCGAACAGGAACAGGTGCACCTGCAAACTTTTTCAAATATGGCCGCACAGCGCCATGTGCGCCCGACCGCGCTAATGCCGGTGTGGCATGTAGCTAGCTGGGCGCTGGGTGCGGCCACCGCGCTGCTTGGCAAGAACGCTGCCATGGCCTGCACCACGGCCGTTGAATCGGTGATCGACCAGCACTACGCCGCGCAGGAACGCGAGCTCGGCGAAGACGAAGCGGAACTCAAAAAGACCATCGGCGTCTTCCGCGCTGAAGAACAAGAACACCACGATATCGCACTGGAAAACGGAGCCAAAGAATCGCCTCTTTACGATATATTAACGACTGCGATAGTATATCATACTAAGTTCGCGATCTGGCTTTCTACACGGGTGTGACAAATAGCCCACGCCCATGTGGCATAACCGCTTCGAACGCGAAAATTTTGTGGCAAAAGAACGAACTATTGTTTAACAATGGACTCGTTAATATAACAAATGGTAAGTGAGTTGCATTTCAGGTGGTAAATTTGCGTCATTGTGTACCTATTCTTTGCTGCCTTCTGCTGGCTTCGAGCTGCGCAACCCTCGGTGACCGTATTGTAGGCGCCCCCAGCCCCGACCCGATCGATCCCAATCTCGGCCTTGACCGCACCGATTATTACAACATGTTCGACACAAAGAAGAACGCAGGTGTCGGCACTTCCGGCGATGTGACCGAACCCCCGATCCCCGAGCTGGCCGACATCCTGGCCGCACCGCAGCCGCCGAAGATCTCGCAGGCCCAGCTGGTTTCCATCGCGGTAACGGACGATGTGCCGCTTAAAGACGTATTTATCGAACTGGCACGCTTGGCGGATGTGGACATCGAAATCGACGCAGGCATCACCGGCGGTGTAAGTTTCCGCGCGAAAGACCGCCCCTTCAACGAAGTGATTGAACGCATCACCGATATGGCAGGCCTGCGTTATACGATGAAGGATAATGTGCTACGCATCGAGCGTGACGCGCCCTTCATCCAGATCTACGCGCTGGATTTCCTCAATATCGAGCGCTCATCGGACAACAGCATTTCGCTAGCCACCAACGTACTCTCTAATAGTGGCGGCGGCGGCGGCGGCACAGGCCTGACATCAGGCTCGACCTCCAGCATCACCTCCAAGACCACCTCGGATTTCTGGGCGAAATTCGAAGAAGGCATTACGCAGATCATCGCCTACCAGCCGACTAGGCTGGTCTCCACCACCACAGTTGCCTCACAGATCGCGCCGGCTGCGCCCAGAGCACCAGGTGCTGCTGCCGCTGGCGGCGGTGCGGGCGGCGAAGGCGGCGGCAATGTGCTGCCCACCCCCGTTCCCACGGCAGCCACCACCGCCGCACCGGCAAGCACCGGTAGCGCGCCCGGCTATATCCTGAACCGCCAAGCCTCAACGCTTACCGTCAATGCCTCAGAAAAACAGCACCAGCTCATCCGCCGTTTCCTGGATAAGCTTACCGCCAACGCCACCTCGCAAGTGCTGATTGACGCGAAGATCGTGGAAGTTACTCTCAACAACGATTACCAAAGCGGTATCGACTGGAGCAAGCTCGATATCCACGGCATCGACGCCACAGCCAAGTTCGGCGCAGTAAGCGATGCCGCTAATATCTTCACATTTAACTTCCAGCGCAGCGGCCGCGTGGTCGACCTGGCAAGCGCTGTGCAAATGACCGAAGTATTCGGTACGACGCGCACGCTCTCAAGCCCGCGCCTGCATGCTACAAACAACCAGCAGTCGGTGCTCACCTTCGCGGAGAACCAGGTCTATTTCACCCTGGAAATCACCCAAAGCGAAAGCTCATCCACCACAACCACCACCAGCGGCATCAACCGCACCACCGTGACCAGCACCATTCACACAGTTCCCATCGGTATCATCCTGTCGCTGCAACCTTCCATCAACCTGGAAACCAACGAAGTGACGCTGTCGGTGCGTCCTACCCTTTCGCGCGTTACCACCTCGGTCAGCGACCCGGCGGTTGCTTATCTATTGGCGCAAGACTCAAGCCTGGTCGGCCTGAGCAGCCAGATCCCCGTAATCGAAGTGCGCGAGCTTGACTCGATCCTCAAGCTAAAAAGCGGCCAGGTCATGGTCATCGGCGGGCTGATGCAAGATGCTTCTAGCAATACCGAGTCGGGCGTTCCGGGCCTATCGAGCGTGCCCTTCCTGGGCAATGCTTTCAAAGGCGTCGACAAAGACAACGAGACCAAAGAACTTGTGATCTTTATCCGCGCTACGATTGTTGACAGCAACGGCAACCCTGACAAAGCCGATAAAACCATCTATGAAAAATTCACTGACGATCCGCGTCCGCTGAAATTCTAGTTTGAGGCCACGATGCTTACCAATATTCGCTACATCCTTATTACCGCGTTACGTGACTGGCTCTTTCTGGGCCTGCTGATCGCCATTATCTTCGCCACCATGATCTCGGCGACGCTGGGCAGCACGGCCTTCATCGAAGAGAATGCCATGACCCTCACCTATGCCGCCGGCTCTTCGCGCATCATCCTGATGATAGGCCTCATCGTGTTCACCTGCTTCAATATCCGCAACGCCTTCGATACCAAAGAGATTGACGTGATCCTCTCACGCCCCATCTCGCGTGCCAATCTTGTCATCTCCTATTGGCTCGGTTTCTCGCAGGTGTCGGCGCTTTTGTGTCTGCCGATCGTGGCCATCATCGGCCTGCTGGGCATCTTGAATGTGGGCGGCTATATCGTGTGGGCGGCTAGCCTGCTGCTGGAGGCCTTCTTAGTGGTAGCTATTGCGCTGTTCGCCGCCTTTACGCTTCGCAGCGCCGTTACTTCGGTGATGGCCTCCATGGGCCTGTATGTGTTGTCCCGCATGATGGCGTATTTCGTTATCACCTCGCAGTCGGGTATGGTGTCGGAGAAACATTTCTCGCTGCTTAAAGAGCTACTGTTCGGCATTTCTTCGCTCGTGCCGCGCCTCGATTTCTTCGCCAAGAGCGAATGGCTGGTCTACGGCATTGAAGCCGCGCGCGACTGGCAGCTTTTCGTCATACAGGCCGTGGTGTTCGTGCCGCTATTATTGCTGGCCACCATCGCCGACTTCAAACGCAAGCAGTTCTGATATGGCAGCCCGCCGCTTCTGCCTTGCACGCTGGCTAAGAAACTACGCTCTTTTGGTGGCGTTCTTAGCTGCGCAGCTGGGCTATTGGCAGCAAACCAAGGACATTAAGCCCGACCTGGGCATCGTGCCAGATGTCCCGGGCCGAGAAGCCATACACGCTCTTACCTTCGGCGATAACGGGTTCTATTTCCGCGTGCTGGCCTTCACCATCCAAAATGCCGGTGACACGTTCGGCCGCTTCACGGCACTTAGGCTCTATGACTTCCATAAGCTCTATATGTGGTTCAATCTGCTCGACGAGCTGGACAGCCGCTCCAATATCATGCCGGCCATGGCCACCTATTATTACAGCCAGACACAAAACACCGCCGACGTGCGCTATATCGTCGACTATCTCTACATCCATGGCTCGCGCGACGTGGAGCATAAATGGTGGTGGCTGATGCAGGCCATTTACCTTTCCATGCATAAACTCAACGATATGGACCTGGCATTGAAGGTAGCTGCCCCGCTGGTTAATCCAAAAGTGCCTGCCTTTGCCCAGCAGATGGCTGCCGTAGTACATGAAAAGCGCGGCGAGATGGACGATGCGCTACATATCATGGAAACCATCCGCGACAATGCGGAGAACATCACCGACGCAGACCTTAAATACATGGGTTACTTCATCAAGGAACGCATCGGCAAGCTGGACCAGCTACAGAAAAATCAGCAACTACAAAACCCTAAACCTTAACAGGCGGGCCTAATACCCGGAGAGTATCCGTTTGACGAGTTGCTCGACGGTGGGCACGAAGCCGTTCGCGTAGAACGGATCGCTCTTGAAACGGTAAGCGTTGTGGCCCGAGAACATCAGCTGATTGTCCACAGGTGCACCGCCAATCACATCCTGCAGCGTTTTCTGGATGCAGAAGCTGCGAGGGTCGGCCTTTTTACCAGTGGTAAAATCGTCGTGGTCTTTCCAATTGGAGAATGCGCAGTGACTTAAGCAACCCATGCATTCGATCTGATCAACAACGATCTGCTTGGCGCGCTCAGGCGAGACGAAGATCAGCGTCGAATCAGGAGTTTTCATGCCTTCGGCATAGCCTGCCGCGATCCAGCTTTCGGCACGCGCCTTATCGTCGGGCTGCACATACACCGGACGACCGCGCGCACCGATGGGCAGCGGCTCGGAGAACAAGCCTTCCTGCTCGGTGCGATATTCGATCTGGCGATCAGAGCGGCCGCGCAGCTCCTTGATGAAATTATTGTTCACGCCTGAGGAATAAAAACCGGTGGGGCTAAATTTGTTGAGGAACACATCGCCCTCTTCCAGCTGCATGAGCTTGGCTTTCCAATCCTGGGAGACGGGGCTTTCCTGCGTCAGGATCGGGCGAGTGCCGAACTGGAACGCAATCGGCCCGATCTCAGGATTGTCCAGCCAGTGCTCCCATTCACTCAGATGCCACGCGCCACCAGCCATGATGATAGGGGTTTCCTGCAGGCCGAAGCTGTTGAGCGTCTTACGCAATTCCGCCACGCGCGGGTAAGGGTCTTGCGGTTTCTCGGGGTCTTCGGCGTTGGAAAGCCCGTTATGCCCGCCTGCCAGCCACGGATCTTCGTACACCACCGAGCCGAGCCATTGTGAGGTTTTGTTATAAGCACGCTTCCACAACGCGTTGAACGCACGCGCCGAAGAAATAATCGGGTGGTAATACACGTTATAATGAGCCGCCAGATCACCGAGCTTATAGGGCATGCCTGCACCACAGGTAACGCCGTGCACCATGCCGGGTGCGCCCTCGAGCACACCGCGCATCACGCGCTCGGCGCCGCCCATTTCCCACAAGATGTTCATGTGGATGCGGCCGTTGCCGTTGCTTATTTCGTGAGCAATTTTAGCCTGGGCGATGCCGCCCTTGATAGAAAGATCGACCAGCTCTTCGTGGCGGTCGCGGCGGGTTGCACCCTTGTATATGTAGGGGATGGGCTTGCCGTCCTGGTCATAGCTGGCGGCGTTGACGCCCGAAAACGTGCCAACCGCACCGGCAGCGGCAAACGCGCCGGCCGTAGCCCCGGTCGACACGCCGACGCCCTTGCCCCCCTCAACCACGGGGTGCACCAACTTGCCGGACATCATAACATCCGGTAATTTATCGCGAAATGACTTCTTTGTAGCAGGCTCGGACAAGTGGTTTATACCCCTGATTTTCAATAAGACGCCGGATTATAGTGTAACGCGCCAATAACACAATCGGGAAAAATCCTACAAAAAATCACGGCAGCCACGGAGAAAAATAGCACTATTTTGCTTTTCCGACCGCCAGGCTCGGCTATAGATGAAGCATGGTCGAACCGCATGCATTTTCCGATAGCGAGCGCGAGGCGCTCTACCGCACCATCGCCCAGCGCCGCGATGTGCGCCGCTTTGCCGGCGGGCAGGTAGCCGATGCGGTGCTTGCGCGCCTGCTGCAAGCAGCGGCCTGCGCCCCCTCAGTGGGGTATATGCAGCCATGGAACTTTCTGATAATAAAGGATAAAAACACTCGCTCACATATCCGCGAGGCTTTTGGCCGCGCCAATGAAGAAGCGCGCCGGATGTTCCCCGATGATCGTCAGGCGCAATATGCGGCGCTTAAACTCGAAGGCATCATGGATTCGGCACTGAATATATGCATCACCTGCGACCGCGGGCGCAGCGGCCCAGTGGTGCTGGGGCGTACCCACCAGCCGGAGATGGATCTGTTCAGCACCGTGTGCGCCGTGCAGAACCTGTGGCTGGCTGCACGTGCCGAAGGCATCGGCGTGGGCTGGGTCAGCATCATCAATCCCCAAGAACTGCATACGATATTGCAGCTTCCCGAAGCAGTCGTGCCGGTGGCCTATTTATGTGTAGGGCCGACCGATCATTTCGCCGCCGAGCCGGAGCTTAAAACCAAGGGTTGGCTGCCCGAAATTCCGCTCGAAGAACTGGTGTTCTATGAAACATGGGGCAAGACCGCTTAAGCGGTAAGCTTCTTGCCGAAGCGCGCTTGCAGCTGCTCGCGCACATGCGGAGGCGCTGCATCGCCATAGCCTGAGGCTACCACCTCGCCATAGTCGGAGAAGGTGAGCGAGCCCACCAGCAGCTTGCGCTTGAACTCGGCGAGTTTATACGGGTGTACCATCAGGTAATACCAGGCACGCCTGCCCGTGTGGTCTGTGCCGTTTAGGCAGTAAAGCAGCTGCTCTTCGTTGATGAAGCGGCTCATCATGCGACACCCGCCTGTCGATCCTGCGCGGATTGCAGCGCGGGCCCGCCGCGCACGTCGCGCACTTCCAAACCCGGCACTTCCTCGACGGCAAGCATGGCGGGCACGCGTTCGGCCATCATATGCGAAAGTAATTGCGCCGCCTGGTCGGCCCCGTCCGTGGCAAGGGCCTTCACCTCGGACAAATCTTTTTGCAGCGCATGGTCGATAGCCTGAACCATCGACCCATAATCGCCAGTGTGCTGCATGGCTTCGAGCTGAGGGTGTGTAATGCACTGCACATGGCCAAGCTTTTCCAGCGCCTCGGCGCGCGCCTGCTGCTCGCGGTCGGAGCCCTTATAAGGCCGCGGGCAGGTGACGATCGCCTTGCGCGCGTCCACCGCTTCGGTCAGCGTGTTATAGCCCGAGCGGCAGATGAGAAGCTTGGCGTTTAGCATCTGCACCGGATATTTTTCGTCATTGGCTTCGACGATGATGTGCTGCCCGCTGGGGTCTTCAGCACGGGCGGCCGCCACAATGCGCTCATAGGCCTCGGGGCTACAAAGTTTCTGGTTCACCTTCACGCGCCAGGTGGCATCCTTTGCCAACGTGTCTTTGCGAGCGTGAATAGCCGCTTTGTAGAACGCCAGATCGGCATCATGCCAACCGCCGCCCGAGCACACTACCACTTCCGGGCCGGCATAGCCTTTGCCGCCCGCCTGCTCTTCGACCATGTAGCCGGTGTATTGCACCTTATCGGCGAAAGGCTTTAGCACCGGCGCACATTTAATAAAATCGAGCATCTGATCGCCCGGAACCAGAATGCTGTCGAACGCTTTAAGTTCTTCCATGAACTGCGCCTTGCGGTTCTTCTGAAAACCCGAAGGTTCCGTGTTGATGAAGTTTGCATCGCACTGGAAGGTCGAAAGCAGCGGCTTGTTGGGTGCGGCCTGCACCGCACGGGTCAGGGCCAACATCTCCGCATCGAACTGGTTGCGGCTTAGCGGCCAGCCTTGGGTGATGACCACATCCGGCCGCGCCTGCTCAAATGCCCCAAGCAGCGCCTCTGTGCGCTTTTGCACATAGGCTTCGTCGTCGGGGAAAAGCGCGCCCTCGGGCGTGTAATATTTTTTATCCTGGCGGCGATCCAGCGCCGGCAGATCCACTACATGGATATGCCCGCTTGGCTTTAGCATGTGCGCCCAGCGCTCGTTGCTGGAAGAGACCAGCGTCACCTCGTAACCGTTTCGCGCCAACCCTTCGGCCAGGTTGAAGGTGAGCCTGGCATCACCCGCACCTAAATGCGACTCGAACCACAGCATGGCACGTTTGGGCTGTGCGGCGGCGACCATGACGTTAGCCGGCGGCGCGTTGGCGAGCGGCCTCAAGGGCGGGCCCGCCGGTAACACCCGTGGCGGCATCGCCCGGAATGGCGGCATGTGCCTGCATGCGCTTGACATGTTCATTGCCCAGCTCGCACATGCGGCCGGCCAAACGCTCAGCACCCGAGAAATCAAGCTTGAGCAGCGAGCTGGCACGCGCCACTGCCGCTTCGTCCAGCGCGTGAGCCACCTTGGCGCCGGAAAGTTCGGTCTGCTTCACGTGGCGTGCGAAGCCCGCACTTTGCAGTACTTCGGCGCGGAACGTCTGTTCCTGGTTGATTCCCATCTCGCGCGGCACGACCACGAAAGGAACGCCCGCCTGCACCAGCTCGAAGGTGGTGTTGTAGCTGCCACGCACAATAGCAGCAGCGCTGTTGGAAAGCAGCTTACGGAACTCTTCGTTATCGAACGGGCGGATCACCTGGATGGAACCGTCAGGCGCTTCATTTAGTGCTTCGGCTTGATATTTGGCGAAGTCTTCTTCGGTGCAGTTGTTGGAGACCACGATCTTCCAAGGGTTCTTCGAGAATGCGGCAGATTTCGCACGCGAGTGAATGGCCGAGTTAAAGAAGCGTCGGTCCATATCCTTGTAGCCACCACCGGAGAACACGAATACCGGACGCTCACCCTCGGGCATCACATCACGCGGGGGCATGGCCGAGACCACGTTGCCCAGATATTCCGCCTTGGGCTTGATGGCGGCAAATTCCGGCATGCAATCTTCAATCTTGTTCATCACGCCGTCGCCACGCACCAGCATGTGGTCGAAATTATCGTTGATGACCTGCACGGTCTCTTGCGGCTTGGAGCTGTGGATGATGTCGCGGCACAGGCATGCGATCTTCGGGCGGGTGGCCTTATCGGGGTAGAATTCCTTGACGGCTTCCAAGTCGGTGTCGCGGTAGCGGGCGAGAAACGGGTAAAGCTCGAACACCACCACGTCTGGCTTGAACTTTTCACAGGCGCGCTTGACCTCGTCCTTACGCATCTTCTGATAGGCTTCATCCTCGGCGTAGAGCATACCGGAGACAGGATTGGCGAAATCTTTCTTGCCATGGTCCCACACCACGGTGGGCAGGTGATATTGCTTGGCTTCGCCGAATTTGAACACGCCGCCCGGGTGGAAGAACGTGCCCGAGGCAAGTGCTGCCGTGCCGCCTTGTGCCTGCACTTTGCGAGCAACTTGATCGACAATGTTGAAATGGCCGAACCCGTTATCGGATTCTACAAAAATGAGCACGCGCGGATGACCCGCACCGTTTTCCTTCAATATTGCTTCCACCGTCATCCCCTAACTAGTGCGCACAGAGTGATGTGCCTGTTAACATGATGCCCTGCGATAAGCAATCCGGTTTTATTAATTTTATACTAATTTTTGAGCCGGAGATTAATATATAATGCCCAGAAACCGGCTTTCGGGCAAAAGCTTTTTCTAAAATAAGGAAAACAGCCAGTGCATGGCAGCGCCCAACACATACGCCACGATCTTATACATGAAATAGATGCTGCCTACACAGAAGCTTATAGCAAAAGAGGCAAAAAGCCCGTCTTTTTCCAGCAGCGAGAGCGCCAGCAGCGAAATGGCAAAACCAGGCAGGAAATTCCCCCCGACGATGGGCAGGGCTAAAATGGCCGCCATTACAAAGATGAGCAGGCCGATGAGACGTTCCCCCCAACCTTCACATACAAACGACAATCGCGGCTTGAGCCATCGCTCCAGCCACAGCACCACCGGCAGCGCCTTGCGAACGATCTTGGCCAGGAAGGCCTGCTGGAATTTCTTTTCCGCCACGCGATGCGGCAGCCAGATGGATTGGCGCCCGGCGATGATCTGAAGTGCGATCAGCAGAATGGGAATGCCCGTGATGGTCGAAAAGCCCGGAATGCCTGGCACGGGCAGCGAGTTGGGCAACGAAAACACCAAGATGGCCAGTGCGAAGGAGCGGTCCCCCATGCGGGCGACGCATTCGCCGATGCTGATCTCCCCGTCCTCATGAGAAGCGGCAATATCGCGCAGTAATTCGCTGGTGCGTTTCATAAGGCTGATATGGGGTTTTTATGGCAAGAGATGGGGCACCCACGCATTGTGCCACAAAATAGGCATAAAACACCATAAAAAAGCGAGGCAGGGTGCAACGCTTCTAGCCGCGCAGCAGGTCGATATTGCCCTCTTCATCTACCACAAGATCCGCACCGGCCACCACAGTGAGATCAAGAGCAACGCCTGGCCTTTGCCAAAAAGCTAGTTTCCAAGCCTTACGGCAGGCGGCGATACCCCGCCCATGCCTTATAGATCAGCCGGTTGGGTTCTCCCATCCGGCTTTTTTGTCACGGAACGTTAACGCAAATTTCAACCTCGTTATGCTATGCTACCCCGTCTAGCATAAGGGTTTTTCATGGGCACGATCAGTATCCGCAACGACGATAGCCAGCCCTTCAGCGCCTTCGACACGGCGTTGCAGGTGGTGCGCAAATCCATGGATATCGCCGGCGGGCGGGCCACCACCATCCAGCTTGATAATATAGGCACACATCAAAGCGAGGCGGTGTGCTCTATTCTCAACATCGCCTATGCCATGGCCATGGCCAATGACCCCAAAGCCTCCCGCAAACTCGGCGGTAGCGGCCCCATCCAGACCACCGAGCTTCCCGGCGGCGTGCGCCGCGTTTCCACGCCGCTAGGCGCGCATGGCGACCTGAAGATGAGCTACGATGCACCCAATAAACGCACGCGCATCGAGCTACCGAACTACGACGAGCAGGCCTTGCCTGCCAGTGTCATGCAGCAGGTCATCCGCAATTTCCACTCGCTCATCACGGGGGCCGACATGCCGCGCGCGCAAAGCGGGGGCAAGCATTACCGAATCTATTCCTTTCCCAATAAGGACAATCTCGCCATCGGTGTGCAGCTTATCTCGGCCATCGCACATGGGCAGGGCTTTATCCGTGAGGACGATTTCCACAAGGTCGATGGGCAGTTGGGGCAATACGGACATGCGCTGCTGCTGGGCGAAGAAGCCTACAACGCCATCACCAAGCACGAAAAATTCAATATTCCGCCACCACCGCCGCGCTGATGCCATGACTCTCACCCCGCCAGCCCCAGAGCTAGACTCCACCGCAGCACACATGCTCGCCTGCGCGCAGCTGGCGAATGTTGATTTCATCCATCACGGCCAGGGGGCGGATGCTACCCGCACCGTCGCACTGCAGGCCGATGCTGTGGGCGCGGTGCTGGAGCTGCTGGATGCCGTGGGCATTCCCAAACACGCCATCATGCCGGGGCGCAAAGGGGCACAAGCACAGCTGACCATCAAAGGTGGGGAGCACGTAACCGCGCTGGATGCGGCACTCATGGAAGGTGCAGAATTTAACTTCCACCTGGAGCGCGAACAGGCCCATATGCCTGCGCCCGTAGGCCCGCCCACCGAAGAACAGAAACTGCGCTTTGCCCAAGCGGCCGAAGTAGCAGCAGGCGTGGTCCAACGCATCCGGGATATGTCGCCCGAAGCACGCGCTGAATATCAACGGGGCTACGCGCCCACCGGCCCTCGGCGCTAACCCAAAAGGCCGCCCTCGGGGGCAAAGGCGCGGATTAGTGAGTTCGTTTTTACCGCATATATTCTACTGATGATGGCCCCATTCTCAGGCAGGAGCCCAACGATTACCAGATGAAAAGGAGGTCTATTTTTAAAGGCCACATAAATGAGGCCCGCGTTATCGCCCCGCCTTAACGCTTTACTAAATTCTTTGTTTTAGGGTTAATGGCGCGATTTATCAGGAGGGGAACCCAAACCGCATGGATCAACTTGCCCAAATCATCACCCAGCCGTGGATGGTGTATGTCTTCGTGTCGATCATCTTGCTGGTGGCACTCATCGCGCTATATCAGGCGGTTGTCAGTGTGGGCAAAGTTCGCGGCGATATCAGCAAAGCCATCGCGGTGTTGCACAGCAACCTAGAGGGCGGCAACCAGCAAGAGCAGTTCTACAATAGCTTTAAAACCATCAGCGCGCAGATCGCCAAGATCGAAGGCCTGCGCCACGCCTGGCGCGAATTCATCTACACCATACATTTCGGCAACGCCTCGATGACGAAGAAAAAGGCCTTCCTCTCGCACCGCCCGGCCTATTACTTCAACCGCGATTCGGTGCTGGGCAACCGCCTTAACCTGTCGCAGTTCTTCGCCTATCCGAACTATCTAATCGGCATCGGCCTGACGTTCACCTTCATTGGCCTGGCGGCCGCTTTGCACGTGGCGCAAGCGGGGCTTTCCAGCGGCGGTGGGCAGCAAGCGCTCAAAGATCTGCTGGCGGTGGCCTCTATCAAATTCATCAGCTCCATCGTCGGCATCGTCAGCAGCCTGGTGATCTCGGCCATCCAGCGCATCCGCATCCAGGCGTTCCAGCAGGAACTATCGGCTTTCTGCGAACTTCTGGAAGAATGCACCGAGTATAAATCCACCGAGAAGCTGCTGCATGATGGGCTGTATGAACAGCAAAAACAAACCGTGCTGCTGGGCACGCTAGGCCCCAGCATCGCCACCAGTCTTAACGAGGCGCTCGGCTCGCAGCTGGCGGCAGGTGTCACCAATGCACTGGATCCGCTGACCCAGGAATTACGCACGCTGGCCAACGGCTTCACCCGCAGTGTGGAAGATTCGATGAACGGCATGGCAAATGCTTTCCTGAACCAATTGCGCCAAACCTCAGCTTCAGACCTAAACGGCATCATGCAAGGGGCGCAGGCCTTGCGCGCATCGCTCGAAGGGTTGGCCACCAATATCGAGACCGCCGGCCGCAGCTTCGGAACGAACACCCAAGAATCCACCGCGCGGCTTGCCAGCACCATGGATGGTATCACCACCGCCTTGGCTAGCGTGCAGCAGGGCATGGCGCAGTTCGGCCAGGCACTCGCCTCGCTCGATAGCGCGGCCAAAAGCATGGAGCACGCCGGCGACCATATCGGCGGCGCGGCACAGGATAACAAGGCAAGCGCACAAGCCTTCAGCCACAGCCTCAGCCAGGTAGCTGGCGAGCTTGCCCCACTCGGCCCTCTGCTTTCCAGCCTCAGCGGCTCACTCGCCCGCGTCGAGCAAACGGCGGCAAACCTACAAACAGCAGGCGGCGCACTGGCCGGTGCAGCAGAAGGCTTCAAGCATTCCGCCGCTGCAATCGAAAAAGCCGGTGTGCAAGTATTCGTAAACGTCATGGATGAACGCCTGACCCACGCCATGGGACAGGCCACCGAGCCGCCGATCTTGCCCCAGGCGGTGCACGATGCCATTGGAAAACTCAAAGCCTGGTGGACTAAATAGTGCAGCAGCATTCCTCCAGCGGCGATAACCACGACGAAAGTTACTTCGCGTCGTTCACCGACATGCTGGTAGGTGTGATCTTCATCTTCATCATCCTGCTGATGATCGTAGCCAATAATTATCAAGCCGCCACCGATGAGGCGAAAAAAACGCAAGCCGAACTCGCCGCGCGCAACGAGGCCATCGAGCTGGATATCCGCAAGAAGGCCGCTGAGGCCGAGATTCGCAAAGAGGCCGAGATCCTCGAGATGAAAAAACAGGCCGCCCAGCTCGAGAAAGAAGCGCTCGAACGCCAAATGGCCGCCGCCGAGCTTGAGATCAAGAAAGCCGAAGCACTCCAAGCACTCGAAGCCGCCAAGCTGGCCGCTGCCAAGCCACAGCCTGAAATAGCCGCCGCCACACCCGCCAGCCCCACGGGCGAAAAAAGCGGCGAAGGCGAGGGTATAGGCGACCGAAACGCCAAGCGCATCCAGGAGCAGATATTCATCGACGCGCGCAACAAGATCCTCGCGCTCATCCAACAATCGCTGCAACATAACGGTGTACAGGCTACTGTGAATCTGCGCGATGGCACGCTGCTGCTTCCTGAGAAACAGCTGTTTGAAAAGGACATCACCACCATCAGCAGCCACGGCTCCAGCGCTCTGCGCGTGGTAGCCAGCGTACTGGAATCTTACTTACCCTGTATCTCCGGCACGCAGGATGCGTCACGCTTGCGCGCTTGTGCAGGGCTGGATCTTCAGAGCACCAACGGGTTGGAATCGGTGTTCATCGAAGACCACACCAGTACCACCGAAAGCTCCGAGAACCGCTTGCTCACCTCAGCAGAAAAAGGCATCTCAGTGTTCCGGGAACTCATCCAGTATGAGCCTTACCTCGACAAGGGGCTGAAAAATATCTCCGGCTCGCCCATCATGAACGTGCGCAGCGCGCGAACGCTGCGCACGGTGGCACAAAAAAAAGGGCGCAAGCAACAGCCGGTGAGCCAGTCCATCGAGCTTAAATTCGTGGTACGCACCCCCAACCCGGGCGAAATCAGGCAGATCAAAGCATCTGCAAGCCAGTGAATCATCGGTAGCATCTTTTTGTCGACTGGGCGCCTCCAGATAGCAAGGTTTATATGGGGTTGGCGAATCGATCTGAGTGCTTAGAAAGATTCTACGATACAATGGCTTTCTCGAAAGATAGCTGCTCTTTCCTGAACGGTCATAATATCCTCTCCTTGTTAGCAGTATCGTTCTCTACACGTGTTTTCCAGGTCGGTGCTGCGTCCTTTTGCCTATGTTTTTCTAGCATACGGTCCACATCTTCTTCTTCCACGCCAAACACTTTTCCTAAGGCCTTTGTAGCAGGAAGAATGGCCTTCTCACCCGTCCAGGTATCGAAGGAATGCATCTTTATGGGTGCGAATGCACGGGCAGCGACCACCACGCCGGCCGTGACCAATATACCCGAAAGCACCGAGCTGCTTTTGAGTAGAAATTTATGGCCAAGCGGTATCGGGGTTTTATCCGCCCACATCTGATAACCAGTATTCAAAGCGAGTGAAAAGCCTGTCCAGACCACAGCCTGCGGGAAATGGCTCATTTCATATTCATACACTTTCGTGGCATGATCTTTATATTCTTGCGAATCAGCAGCAACATTATGCTTCTTTGCCCATTCTTTATTGTCACGATCTACGCCCCACTTAAAGATAGGGCGCATCACAGGTTCACAAAGTTTGCGCAACCCATTCATAAAATTGGGGAACATGCGTTGCACGCCGATGGTGAGCGGTACGGCACCGAAATCACCGATAAACTCGCCCTTGGCATATTGCACAAACCGCTCTTTCGAGAAGGCTTGCTTGCTCGCCAGCTTTACCTTTTCCCAGCGGCTTAAATTGGTGGGTGGGTGGCGATGGTCGTGGTGAGTACAATGCCCGCCGTGATCATGGTGGTGGTGGCCTCCGTCCTTGCTATGGTCGTGGCCGCAGCCGGGAATCAGCCAGCGTAAATAACCGTCCGTTGCTGCATTGATCGGTGGGTTTAGAAAATCCGTGAGCGTGCAATAGAGTGAATGATTGATTGTATAAGCAATATCTTCTGCCTGCTTATGCTTTGTTTTTTGCCGTTCGATTTCTTCGGGTGAAAGCACATTCTTATACTCTAAAGGATTCATAGGGTATCCACATGCGGCGCACGGGCATTGCCAACGCTCTCCACCATGTAGGAAAGTTTTGACAGATCCTCCGACGGGTTTTCCGTGACTAGCTTGCGCGCTGTGCTGATCGCATCATGCGCTCCCGCCCAATGCGGTTTTTTCATGGCCTCGCCAAGCTGCACCAGCTTTTCCGATGCAGTGGGTGCAAGCGGCATTTCTTCAAACCCAGCCGCAAATTGCGTCAAGGCATCCGCTTTGTACTGTAGCGGCTTTATCCCGTCTTTGCCTTCGAGAAATGTCTTCGCATCTGGCAGGGGAGGATAAAGTTTTCTGCATCACTCATCACGCTGCCTGCTTATTATTGTCCCACACAGGGAATGGATCAGGCAACTGCTTCCAGCCGATCTTGCCTTTTCGCATTTCTTCTGGTGTAAGCAGTGCTGCATCGAACATGGCGGTGAGCTTGTCCTTATCCATACCCACCCCGATCAGCACCAGCTCTTGCCTGCGGTCGCCATGTTCGCCAGCGAAGTATTTCTTGATGCCAGCTCGTGCTTCAGGATGCTCTGGCCAATTATCTTTAGGCACGGCATCCCACCATTTTCCGGCCATTTCATTGCGACACACCGCACCGGCCTGCGACCAGTTGCCTGCATAATCATAGCGGCTGGCCAGCCAGAAAAAGCCTTTGGAGCGAATCACACCCGGCCACTCGCTATCAATCAGCTGCTTGAAACGTTCTGGGTGGAATGGGCGGCGTGCGTGATAGACGAAGCTGGAAATGCCATATTCCTCGGTTTCCGGCACATGCTCACCGCGCAGTTCCTTCATCCAACCCGGTGCTTGCTCGGCTTGTTCAAAGTCAAAAAGGCCGGTACCAAGCACTTGGTCTAATTCCACCCTGCCAAACTGAGCGGGGACGATTTTTGCGCGCGGGTTCAGCGTATTGAGGATAGCCATCAGCCGTTGCAAATCCTCCTGGCTCACCAGATCGGCCTTGTTCACCACAATAACATCGCAGAATTCAATCTGCTCGTTAATCAGGTCAACCACCGTGCGCGCGTCAGCTTCACCCATCGCTTCGCCGCGCTGAATCAGCGTGTCCTGCGACCCATAATCGCGCAGGAAATTAAACGCATCGACCACCGTCACCATCGTGTCGAGCTTGGCGATGTGCGACAGGCTCTTGCCGTCTTCACCTTCAAACGTAAAGGTTTCGGCCACGGGCAGCGGTTCAGAAATGCCAGTGGACTCAATCAGCAGGTAATCGAAGCGATTTTCATTAGCGAGGCGCTCCACCTCCAGCAGCAAATCCTCACGCAGTGTGCAGCAAATGCAGCCATTGCTCATCTCCACCAGTTTTTCCTGCGTGTGGCTCAGTTCCGCGCCGCCGCTTTTCACCAGCTCGGCGTCGATATTCACCTCGCTTATATCATTGACGATAACCGCCACGCGGCGGCCTTCGCGGTTGTTGAGAATGTGGTTCAAAAGTGTGGTTTTTCCAGCCCCCAAAAAGCCGGAAAGCACAGTGACAGGTAACATGCTTGCCTCGGTTTGTTACTATATAACAAACCGAGGCAAGCAACTCTGCCGGCCATGTGCAAATAATTTGTTTCAGTGTAACAAATTTGTGAGTCGCAAAGGTATTTAGTTAATACGTCAGACCAACGGAAGAACTGGTGCTGCTGAGGTGAATCGAACACCCGACCCCGTCATTACCAATGACGTGCTCTACCACTGAGCTACAGCAGCTAAGTAACACTAGAACCGTGTTTTAAGCGAGCTATGCGTATAACAACACAAGCGCGGGTTGGCAATGGTTTTTGCGGGTGGCGGGCCACTTTCAGCCGGAAACTAAAATATCGGGAAAATACATATAAATTCCAATCGATTGTTTACGCAGCATTAACGCTGCCCGTGCTAGAATGCGCTTAAGGGGGAAAAGGACATGAGACGCAATGCCAAAGCCCCCCTGCACGAGCAATACCCTGCCACATCTTGCGGCCTGCGAAAGCGGCATCGCCGCGCTTGAATTCGCCTTCATCGCCCCGGTCTTTATCCTGCTGCTAATGGGCATCATCGAATTTTCCATGATCATGTTCACCAGCACGGTGATGGAAAGCGCCACTAACACCACCGCGCGCCTGGGAAAAACCGGCTATGTACCCCCGGGCCTGAGCCGCGCCCAGGCCATCATCGAAAATATCGAGAACCGCACGCTGGGCCTGCTTGACCCGAACAAGATCACGCTTAGCAACCAGATCTACAGCAACCTGGACAAGATCGGCCAACCCGAGCCGTGCATCAACCCCACCTCTTCCCCCTGCCCGGGCACGGCAGGCGTGAACTTCCAGGATATCAACGGCAACGGGCAATGGGACCCGGATATGGGCAAAGCCGGCGAAGGCGGCGCGGGCGATATCGTCGTCTACACGGTCTCCTATCCGTGGAAGGTGAACACGCCCATCGTAAGCAGCATCATCGGCAGCACCATTACGCTGACAGCGCGCACGGTGGTCAAGAACGAACCGTTTAACTCGGGGCTCCAGTGATGCGAACAAAACTTCACCATCTGCAACGTGACGAACAAGGCCTGGCATATCTGGAATTTGCACTGGCGCTGCCCTTTTTACTGGCGCTTTTAATGGGGTCCATCGAGGTGACGCGCTATATCCTCATCGCTCAGAAACTAGAGAAAACCTCCGTCACCATCTCCGACCTGGTAGCACAAAGCAGTGCGGCGAGCATTTCCTCGCTCGATCAAATTTCGCTGGCCGCCGGCCAGGTGATGAACCCCTATAGCTTTACGGACCAGGGCTATGTCATCATCAGCTCGGTGACCAAAAGCGGCACGCTGCCGCCCAAGGTGATCTGGCAATATAAGGGTGCCGGCACATGGACGCAAAACAGCCAGGTGGGAAGCCCGAATTTAACGGCGAGCCTCCCCGCAGGCTTCGTCATGGCCGATAAAGAAAATGTCATTGTCACCGAGGTATTCTATCGTTTCAGCCCGCTGCTGACAGGCAGCGTGCTGCCGCTAGCCAGCATGTATAAGATCGCCGTGTTCCGCCCGCGCCTGGGCGAACTTACCACCTTAAGCCCATCATAGCCCTATGCGCACACACCCTACCATTTTTCACACTATCTGGCGCAACGAAACCGGCTCGGCCATGCCGATGGTGGGGCTGGCCATTTTCATGCTGACAGCCGCCGCCGGCACAGCCATCGACATGGGGCGCATCCAGATCGTGCAATCGCGCATGCAAAGTGCGCTGGATGCAGCCGGGCTAGCGGTCGGCAGCGTGGTCAACTCGGTGAATATCAACACCGAGACAGGAAAATATTTCTACGCCAATTTCCCCAGCGGCTACATGGGCACGGACATTACCCAGCTTTCGGCCGTGACCACCGCTGATAAGAACGTCATCACCCTCAAGGCCGTGGGTAATGTGAACATGACGTTCATGAAGCTGCTGGGCGTGCCCAGCGCGCAGGTTGAGGCCAACTCGCAGATTACACGCGCCAATCGCGGCATGGAGCTGGTGCTGGTGATGGACAACACCGGCTCGATGAACAGCTCGGCCGGCGGCAGTGTTTCCAAGATCAACGCGGCTAAGACCGCCGCTAAAACGCTGCTTACCACCATCTACGGCACGAACGACACCATCCCCAACGTGTGGGTGGGGCTGGTTCCCTTCGCACAAGCCGTCAATATCGGCACGGGCAACGCCAGCTGGACGCAAACCAACAGCTTTAACTGGGGCACGAGCAGTTGGGGCGGCTGCGTGGATGCGCGCGAGGCCGGCGGCGAGGATATTACCGACACCCCGCCGAGCACCTCCAAATACCCGCAATATTATTGGCCCTGCGACACCAATAATAAATGGTACGGCACGAACAGCAACCGCGACAATTGTGCCACCGGCAGCGCCACTAAATATAAGACTACCATCTCGCCCAGCACCCAGGGACCAAACTACTACTGCTCGCAAGCCATCACGCCGATGACGGCCAGCAAAGCCACGCTTACCGCTGGTATCAACGCTATGCAGGCGCGCGGCAATACCCATATCGGCCTGGGCCTGGTGTGGGGGTGGAACATGCTCTCGCCCAAATGGCGCGGCAGTTGGGGGGGGGAAATGGCCATCAACGCATTGCCGCTGGATTACAACACGCCGCTGATGAACAAGGTGGTGATCCTGATGACCGATGGGGACAACACCATCGATAACGGCAGCCGTGGCGGCTATTGGTATTTGAGCAACGGCAAGCTCGGCACGACCAACTCGAGCAATGCCGTGACACAACTCAACTCACGCACCACATCGGTGTGCAACGCCATGAAAGCCCAGGGCGTGCTGATCTACACCATTGCGCTGGGCACAAGCATTAGTTCTTCCAGCCAAACGCTGCTTCGCAACTGCGCCACCAAGCCCGAGTATTACTTCCTCTCGCCGTCCACCGATACGCTGCAAACCGTGTTCACGCAGATCGGCGATTCGCTTGCGAATCTACGCATCAGCAAGTAAACTTCGCACTCATTATAAGGGTATGCTCATGCGTTCTTTGTTCCTGCCGATTGCCGCCGCCACCTTGCTTGCTGCCTGCACGTCGCAAGCGCCTGCACCCAGCGCCGAAGAACAAAGCCAGCTGCAAATGGCGCAGACCCTGGCCAAAAGCGGCAACGCCGGCGAAGCGGTGCGCATGCTCTCAGAACTCGCCGCCCGCTCCACCCATTCGGTGGAGCCACACCTCGCACTGGCAGGAATCTTCCGGCAGATGCAGCGCCCAGCAGATGCGGTAGTGGTGCTGACACAGGCAAAAACCCTGCAGCCGCAGAACGCCACATTGCTTAAAAGCCTGGCGGCGGCACAGCTGGATAACGAGCAGGCGCAAGCAGCCATCCACACACTGGATGAGCTGATCGCCCTTGAGCCCCAGAACGCCACGGGGTACAACAGCCGCGGCATCGCATTTGACAAGCTGGGCGAGCATGCCTCTGCACAAAACAGCTACCGTCAGGCCTTAGCGCTCAACCCCGCCAATGCCAGCGAGGTGCAGAACAACCTCGCCTTGTCGCAGGTGCTCAACGATCAGCTCGACGAAGCCATCCCCCTGCTCGAAAAACTGGTAGCCGGGCCGGATGCCAACTCCACCATGCGCCAAAATTTAGGCCTGGCCTATGGCCTCAAAGGCGACACCAAACGCGCCCTGGCCATGAACCTAAAAGACCTAAAGCCCCAGGAAGCAAAAGAGAACCTGCGCTTCTACGAGCAATACCGCAAATGGCGCAAGGCAAATCCTGCAAGTACGGTGGCATCGCCCCATACCGCACCTGAAACGCCTGCGCCTGCGCCCACAGCCGAGCCCAAAACCAACATCCTAACCACCAAGCCAGAAGGCCTCAGCAAATACCCCGGCCAAACCCATCGATAACATTTAAACACCTGTAATAGAATAATATTTTTTCAATCCCCCCATCCATTTAGCAGTGAATCTTTGTAAATAAATATTTACTATTTCACTTTACTATTGCCGCTAGTAGCTTAATCTGGGCTCAGTGCGACAGGAAGACCGCACGCAAGATCAAGCAGCCGGCGCAGGGCAGCAAAAGGGTGAGGTGGGAGTGAGTCCTAGTCGTCGCAAAGAATCAATGGTTGCGGGCCTGAAGCCCGAGCCCGAAAAATCGGTCACTGACCGAAGCTGGGAAATGACGGCCAAGCCCGCCATGCGCCGCAACGCATATTCGGCACATAACCTCCACGAATCCGCCACCAATATTTTAGCACGACGCGGCATCGGCCCGAAAGAGGCGGAAACCTTCCTCAATCCCACGCGTGAGAACAGCTTTCTCGACCCGTACGGCATTCGCCACATGGACCGAGCGGTGCAATACATCACCAACTCCATGTATAAGGGCGAGAAGATCGCCGTACTCGGCGACTATGACGTAGACGGCTGCACCGGCACGGCCATCATGCAGCGCTTCTTCGACCAGATGGGCGTGAAGATCGAGACCTACATCCCCCACCGCGTCAACGAAGGCTACGGCCCGAACGAAACGGCAGTGCGCGAGCTGGCCGCCAAGGGGGTCAAGACGCTGATCACCGTGGATTGCGGCACGACATCCTACGAATCGCTCAAGCTTGCCAAGGAGCTGGGCATGAAGGTGATTGTCACCGACCACCACAAACCCATCAAGGGCGCGCACTTCCCCGAAGGCGCGGAGATTATTAACCCCAACCGCGCGCGCGACTCGCACACGCCGCCGGACGTATATAAGCAATACCAGGTGATGACCGGCGCTGGCGTGGCCTATCTTTTGTGTGAAGCGCTCTATGACAAGCTCGACAACCCTGATAAGGGCCGCGAGAACTGGTTCCGTGCCCACAAGATCGAGCCACACCGCACCGCCACCTTCGATTCGCTGATGGTGCTGGCCGCCATGGGCACGCATTGCGACGTAGCGCCGATGACCGGCATCAACCGCTGGATGGTATCCGAAGGCCTGAAGGTGATGAACCACTGGCGCGTGTCGCAAGAGCGCGGCCTCATCGAGCATTGGCCCATACCCGGCTTGCAATATTTATGCGATGTCGCCAGGCTAAAGCAAAAAGAGATCACCTCGGACCATTTCGGCTTTCAGCTGGGCCCGCGCCTCAACGCCGCAGGCCGTGTCGACCATGGCATTTATGCCAAGAACCTGCTGGCCACCGACGATCCGGTGGAAGCCAAGGCGCTAGCCATCAAATGCGACGGCTATAACGTGCTGCGCAAGGAAATTCAGAAATCCATCCTCGATGAAGCCATCATCCAAGCCGAGCCGCAGGCCAAGAATGATCCGGTCATCGTGGTCGCCCAGCGCGGCTGGCACGAAGGCGTGATCGGTATCGTGGCCGGCCAGCTCAAAGAACGCTTTGGTAAGCCGGCTTTCGTCATCACCATCAATGAAGACGGCGTGGCCAAAGGCTCGGCGCGCTCCATAGAGGGCGTGGATATCGGCGATGCGGTCATCAAGGCGCTGCAAGAAAAGCAGATGCTCATCAAGGGCGGTGGGCACGGCATGGCGGCAGGCTTCAGCCTGCATGAAAAAGAGATCGAAGGCTTCCACGCCTACCTAAACGAAGAGCTGGGAAAAGACGTGGCCAAGGCCAACGCCAACAAACGCCTGCACATCGACGATGTCATCACCGTAGCCGATATCACCCCAGCGCTAGTGGAATCCTACGCCCGCCTGGCCCCGCATGGCCGCCATAACGAGCCGCCACGTATCGTGATCGAGCGCACCAAGGTATATGACCCGCGCGTCGTCGGCCGCAATAACGACACGCTGCAACTCTCCATTCTTGACGCCGCCAACACCCGCCACCGCGCCAACGCCGTGCTGTTCAAAAAAGCTACGCAGCCGCTGGGCATTGCGCTGCGCAACCCGCTGGACAAGGAGCGCGTACAGATGGCAGGCCGCGTTACCTGCGAGGAATACCAGGGCGTGCCCAAACTGCAATTCGAGGTCGAAGATGCTCATTTCGGCCCGCTGGAGGAAGTGCTGCATGAGCGCGCCGCACCCAAAGCGGCGCAACCGCATGACGCGCCTGCCAAACGCACGCCCGCGCTTAAGAAAGCAAAACACGAAATAGGCGCAGTGCTCACACCCTCCAAGCGCAAGTCGCTACCCAAAGAACCGCCCGAAGTAAAAGACGCGCTTCTAGATGCGCCGCAAGAAACATTACACGAGCCCGCCACACACACCGAAAACCAGGATGCACGCGCCACCAGACGCAGGAGAACCCGATGACCTTCAAACTGCCCGAATCGCTCTCGCCACATGAACAATTCGAAGTGCTCGAGGAAATGCGCACGCTGAGCCAGCTGGGCTTCCGCCGCTTCGAGATCGTCGACACCCAAAAAGGCCCGCGCATCCAGATCAAGGATAAGCATAAGCGGGATGTCATCATCGATAAGCCGCTGCCTTCGGTACTCGAAGGCGTCACCTCCATGCGCAATGACGGCTTCACCAGCATCGTGCATCTCAAAGACGGCCGCAAAGTAAACCCAAGCGTGACGCTCGCCAGCGGCGAGGAAATACGCTACACGGACTGGCTGGCCGCCATCGCCGAAGAACCCAACGGGCTTTCGCTGCTGCGCGAGCTGCATGAGGTGATGGTTCCGCCGCTTTCGAACTACCGCGCCTATGCGGGCACGCCGCGCGCCGGCCAATTCCTCGAAGAGATCGACAGCCAGCAGCACGAAATGGTGCGCCGCGAGCGCCAGGCGGCCCAACTGGCCAAAGCTGGCGAGAACGGCAAAAAAATCTTCGACGAGATCGAAGCATCTAATGATGTGGAGGCTACCGCAGCTTCGCCCACACCTGCCCCCGAAACCGCACCCACCGCCCCGCCCAAGCCGGTGCGCTACGAACAGAGTTTTCTGTTCGACAAAGCCGGCAACGTCACGCCCGAGGCCAACAAGGACCGCCCGAAAGCACCTGAGCCAGCGCCAAAAGCTGGCCATGACAATGTGTTGGATGACACCACCTTGCTCGAAGGTTTCGATAAGCCGGTTACTAACACACCCGACCCTGTGCCTGACCCTGTGCCCACTGCCGTGGCAGGCGCTGCAGCCGCTGCCGTGCCGCTGGCCGATTTGATGCAAGAAGCGGTCGCCAAACGCGACGAGCTGTTCGGCAATCCGGAAAAGGCGGTCAACATCACCGACATCACCAAGTTCGTGGGCCTGTCGCAAGAGGAGCTCAAGGCCATTTACGATGCCAATATCGGCCCGTTCGATCTGGAGACCACCGGCCTTAAACCTGCCACCGACTCGATCTCAGAAGTCTCGGCGCTGCGCGTGGTACAAGGCAAGGACGGCCAGTTCAAGGTAATGCATTTCCACGCGTTCTGCTCGCCCGAACGCCCGGAATATCAGCAATATCTCGACGCCAAGGCCGCAGGCGAACCCATCGCCTATGACCGCAAGAAGTTCGAATATAACGTCAACCTCGATGCACTCGCGGTAACCGACACGCAATATGTACGACCGGATCCGGCAGGCCCCATCACGCAAATGATTGTCAGCGGCAAGAAAGAAGCCTGCGCACCGTTTTATAAAGTGCTCGCGCAATATGACGATTTCCGAAAAGGTATCGACCAGTCGGCCTATAACGCCCCGTTCGACAACCCCATGCAGGCCAAGAAAAAAGCCGAGGTCATCGGCGCCGGTTCCACGGTGGATGCGCCGCAAAGCGCCACCAATCCGGCCCATTATGTCTGCCAGATGCTGCTGACCCTGCGCGAGATCGGGCAATGGCCGAGCAACCGCCTGGACGATGCCTACCGCACGCTGGTGGACCACGACTTCAAGGGCCGCGGCAGCCATCTGGCGTTCGAAGATAACGTGATGCTCATCAAGATCACCTCGGCCTTGCTCAAAAAATACGGCAAGTCGATGTCGACGATAGACATCTACCAAGACGTGATCCACGAAGCAGACCCCGGCGCGCAACTCACCGCAAACGACCGTGGCGACATCACCATTACGTTCTCTGCCAACCCTGAAGCGCTGGGCGACAAAGCCAAAAAGCTGTGGGATTTCTTTGAAAGCCTGAACGAAGCCAAGTGGCGCAACCCCCGCATCCCGCGCAATATCGACTCGCTGGTGGTCGATGGCAAAGAGCGCGCGCCGGTGGATAAACAGGAAGAAGACAAGCGCCGCTCGCACAGCGACGACAAAAGCGAGGATAACGCCGAGAAGCCCTATCAGCGCCCCGAGCCCAAACCGGGCGAGTATAGCGTTAGCATCAACGGCCACACCTCTGGCCCGCTAATTTTCCCGATGCTCAAGAAAATGATGATGTATGACGACATCCTCGACAAGAAGATGCTCGACACCGTGTCGTTCTTCGACTCCAGCGGCAAGGTGGACACCCAGCTTCCAGTGATCCCGGGCAAGAGCAACGGCCCGCAATATGAAGACGTGCCGATCGGCAGCCTGCGCCTGAACTACCAATACCTGGCCAGCCGCCCTGAATCGCTGCAAGACAATATCCAACTCATCAAGAAGCTTTCTGCCATGCCCAATGTCGGCCTGGTCATCCTGTCGGATAACAGCATCAAGATCAAACCGTATCAGCGCCATTCGGGCGAGGTGAGCTTCACCATCCCCGAGGGCACGAAACCGGCCGATCACGTGGAGAAGATCAGCGAGAATATCCGCTTTCTCTCCAGCATTGGCGGTATTCCGGGTGTGGTCAGCGCCACAGAGGAATGGGACGATGACGACGACAAGGACATGGGCGATGATTCAGGCGACAAGAGCAAGATCACCGGCGTGATCGAAACCAAGATTGCCATGGGAAAACCCGACCACATCGACATGGAGATCAGCGCGGCGCTGTCGCAGTGCCTGCTGCATGCCAACCAGGGCATGTGGCCCGATGGCATCAAGGCCACCCAGACCAAGGACGGCTCCACGCAGCTCGAAGGCAACAAGAGCGACTTTGAAAAATTCAAGCACACCATCAAAGATATGAGCTGGCTGCTGCATCGTGTCAGCAAGCTTCCCGGCACGCACAGCTTCGAGCTGGCCAAGGACGGTACGGCCATGCTCCACCAAGATTGGGGCGTAACGATCGAAGCTATGCAGATTCTGGAAGCCTCCGGCATTCCGTTCGTCGCCGAGAAGCGTACCATCAAGGTCAATATCGACCAGCTGATGAAAGAGGCCTACCGTTATTCTGGCAGCATCGAAGAGGCCGGGGCACAGATCAAGGCTAACGCCAAGCTTACCACCAGCCAGAAACCACCGCCGAAACATCTGGTGGATCTGCAGGCCGAGCTATGGAAGGCCGACGACGACAAGCACCACATCACCAGCTTGCGCATGGATGCTTCGCGGCGCAAATACGCCACGCTGGCCAATGGCCAGACTTGCGAGATCCGACCCAATGCCGACGGGGCCGTAATGCTGGCCTTCGACGACGACGACAGACTCTGCGTGCCGGTGTCCAGCGTGGCATCGGCGGGGCATTTCGAGGCCGTCACAGCCCCCAGCAGCTACGAGATCTTCATGGAAAACGACACGACCGCCACCGGCAAACGCAGCAAGGTGCTCGATAATTTCTGGGAAGTGCTGGTGACCGACGGCGTGGCTGACAAGGTCGAGCGCAACGGCGACCGTATCGTCATGCCGCACGATGTATACGCCGAATATGCCCCGTCCATCCGCCGCCGCAAAGGGCTTGGCGTAGCCGAGCTCAAAAGCGAAGACGTGCGCTTTATCGCCGGGCCGGTAATGCTGGCTGCGATGGAAAAACTCTCCGGCAGCAAACGCGACGAAGAAAGCAAGGGAGGGTTCATCCAGATGCCCAAGGAAGCCTTCGAGCGCCACAAGCAAGTGCTCATTCCGCTGGGCAACCAGCTGCACACGCTAGAGACCGTGCACCACGACAGCGCCCTGCCGCTCAGCGACATTGCATTCGATGCCGCCAACGGCACTTACAGCGCTGCCCTGCCATCGGTAGCTACCCTCGCGGACATGGATTACGTGAAGCATTTAGACGGCATCCTGCCTGAGTTCGGCAAGCTTTCCAAATGCATCACCGATGCGCATAACAAACTGTCCGTCGCGCCGGACGATGAGCTTCGCAGTGCCCGCCACGGCAACCCGCTGCGCCTGCTGGCCCATGCCGAGGAGAATATCAAGAGCCTTCAAAGCGTGGAAGCGGAGCTGGACAAACTGATGCATTACGGCAACCCCGATGCCAAGCCGGCCGCCACCGTAATGGACCCCAGCGCCGAACCGAGCAAGGAGCTGCCCTATTATTTCGACAAGTTACTCACCGAATTCCCCGAGCAGCACCGCAGCTTCGATGCGGCCGCCCAGTCGATCGCCCAGGCACACCCCGATATGCCCGAGCCCGAACCGGCGGATAAGAAATCGCTGCGCCTGGTAAAAAAGGAAAGCCATGTGCAAACGGCTGCCAGCCCGGTCCAGCGCACGGTGGACCGTATCTCCCATACCTCTAATACTCTGGCCGCCACCCTTTCAACCGGCAATTACCACCTGTTGCACATGGTGGAGCAGCAGGGCATCTTGCATGCCTCCATCAAGCGCACGACGTTGGCCATGAGCGAGATGTACGTGGCGCTCGCCCGCGAGGATGAAGCCAACCGCAAAGAGCTGACTGAAAAAGCGCGCGAGCTCTGGGAGCGCTACAACCCGCTTGAGGAAAAGGACGACGAGGGCAAGGAAAAGGCCAAAGAACGCCACGACCAGGCCTTTGAAAAATTCTGCGGCAAGGTCGATACGGTGGAGGAGAACCCCTATGTCGTGCTGCAGCAGCATAAGAAGCTGATCAGCGCGGTGTTCGCCGGCACAAACAACACAGCCGGCGCGCTGGATAATTTGCGCCGCCACACTAACCAGGCCAATTTTGCACTGAAGACGCTGGCCGACATGATGTCGCCAGCGGCGGCTCGCGGCAGCTTCGTGCGTGACCGCCTGCCGCGCGTCAACACCATGCTAAAGAACGACCACTTAAGCAGCATCGTGCGCGAGCTATGCGCGCAGAACATCCCCTTTAGCATTGAAGACGGCAAGCTCAGCGTCAGCGGTGATGCGCTGAAAATCATCAAGCCGGCCGGCCAGGCACCGGCACTTACCAAGGATGAGCAGGCCTTCCTCGAAGAGCTAAGCGGCTATTTGCAGCAAGGTGAGAATAAGATCGCCTTTAAGGCGGGTGAGCCCAAGCAGATCGAGGTGGATATCGACGCGGGCAAAGGCACGGGCGAGAAGCTCACCATGAAGTTCGACTTCAAGAAAATCCCGATACCCATGCGCAAAGTGCTCAACACGGCGATGCAGCGTGGCAAAAGCGCCGAGGTCGGCTAAGGGGTATTCCCCCAGGTGGCTATTCGTTAGGGAGCTTCACCAGCTCGCTGTAATCGTCCATCAGCTGAAGAGTCACAGGACCGACCTCAAACGTCTGGATATCGATCTGCGACACCGGCGTTACTTCGGCGGCCGTGCCAGTTAGGAACACTTCCTTCACCTTGGAAAGCTCCTCGATCTTGATCTGGCGCTCGACCACCTTAATGCCGCGCTTGCGAGCCAGCTCGATTACCGTGCGACGGGTGATGCCATCTAAGAAGCAATCCGGCACGGGGGTGTGCAGCTCGCCGTTCTTCATCACGAAAAACATGTTCGCACCCGTGGCCTCGGCAATCAGGCCGCGGTAATCCAGCATTAGCGCATCGTCGAAGCCATCGCTCTCGGCGCGGTGCTTAGACAGCGTGCAGATCATGTACAGGCCGGCCGCCTTAGAGGCGGTGGGGGCGGTGTTGGGTGCTGGGCGCGCCCATTTGGAAATTTGTAGTTTTAGCCCGCGTTCCCGGGCTTCGCGGGTAAAGTAGCTCGGCCATTCCCAGGCGGCGATGGCCACATGAATTTTGCTTTTCTGGGCGGAGATGGCCATCATCTCACTGCCGCGCCAGGCCACAGGGCGAATATAGCCGTCCACGATATTTTGTGCTTCCACCACTTCGCGAGTGGCCTGCTCCAGCTCAGTGACCGTATAAGGTATGTCAAAGCCCAGCAGCTTGGCAGAATTGATGAGACGCTCGGTATGTTCGCGCAGCTTGAACACACGGCCTTCGTAAACGCGCTCGCCCTCGAACACGCAGGACCCATAATGCAGACCATGTGTCAGCACATGCACCTTTGCGTCACGCCAGGGAATCATCTCGCCGTTATACCAGATCGTGCCGTCGCGGTCGTCAAAGGGGATCAAAGCAGCCATAGGAGTCCATTATTCAGTCGAGGGTGATTGCAGAGATTTGGCGGCCATACGCGTCTTCGCCGCGTAAGGTGGCCCGCCGGTAGCTGAAGAATACATTCTCTTGCAAACACGTGTCGTGCGCAAGCACATTTATAACACCTGCACCTGCGGCTTGTAGCCGATCGTGGGCATAGGCCTTGAGGTCAAAGAAGTGGTGGCCGGCACGCGGGCTAGCTTTGAAATAGCGGCTGTGAGTTGCCGCCTGCTGCAAGAAACGCTCGATGAATTCCGGCCCCACCTCGTAAGAATCCTGCGCGATGCCCGGCCCAATGCTGGCTACGATATCGGCGCGCCTTGCGCCTAAGCTTTCCATAGCGGCGATGGTGGCCTCGATCACTCCGGTGAATGCCCCCTTCCAGCCCGAATGCGCCGCGCCAATCACGCGCGCTTTGCCATCGGCAAATAAAATGGGCAAACAATCCGCAGCCAGCGCACCCAGCGCCAGGCCTGGCACGTTGGTCACTAGCGCATCGGCCTGGGGTGCATCGCGCCATTCCCAAGGCTTCTGCAACACCACGGCAATAGCCGAATGCACCTGGAAAGCCGTGCAAAGCTGCTTGTTTGAGGCTAATCCTACGGCTTTTGCCACGATATCGCGGTTTTTTTCGACGATTTCGAGATCATCGCCGGAGCCAAAGCCGCAATTCAATGAACTATACAGCCCGGTGCTAACACCCCCTTCTCTACCGAAAAAACCATGGGATATGCCGGGTAATTTTGCTAAATTATGGCATTTAAACATCAAACCCCTCCGTTTTTTGGTAATTTTCTGGCAAAATGGCCATTATTTTAAATAATTCTCCCATTTCTTGCGGCGAAACAAGCCTTTCAACTCCTGAAATAAGGGTTTTTTGCTGTTTTTCATCGGATTTTTCACCTAGTTGGCGTAGGCGCAGGCCGATACCCATCTGCGTCAGGAACTGCCCTTGGGAGATGGGGCCGGCGAGTTTTGCACCGTTTTTTTGCGTAATTTCGCCTAAAACCGCAAAATCCACATGCGCCGTTACATCCGCCTGGCCGGGGTCGCAAAGCACGCGATGGTAGCGATGTGCTTTGAGCGCTTGCAGCGTGTCGCCCGCGCTGCCGCCCACATAGCCATAGTCGATGAAGAGCGCCGCGCCGCCGAACTGCGCGATGTGACGCGCCACCGCTGCAGCTATTTCCTGCCCCGGCTCGCAAACTTCCCGCGCCACCGCTTCGTCGGGGAAGGAAAAAGCAAGCACATCATCTGCTAGCACCACCATGCGCTCGGTGCCGTCGGCCGCGAACTGGCGGATAGGCAGCGCATCGAAAAATTCGTTGGCCACCAGCAGTAAGGGCTTGGGCGGCAAGTTCAGCGCCGCGTGCCAGCTGATGCGCGGGTGCGAATCTTTAAGGCGCTGCTGCTGAATGCTCGTCAGGCTTGGGCTGGTCTCGACCAGGTGAATGTCCAGCGCCGCATGAAAGCCCGAAACATGGCGTGTGGCGCGCAGCATGTCGGCGGCCAGTGTGCCGCGGCCCGGGCCAAGTTCCACGAGTGTGACGTGCTCAGGCGAATTTTGCACCTGCCATTGGTGAGCCAGCCACGCGCCCAACATCTCGCCGAAAAGTTGGCTTATTTCAGGGGCGGTGGTGAAATCGCCTTTCTCCCCCAGCGGGTCGCCGCACATGTAATAGCCATAATCGGGATGGGCCAGGCAAAGCTGCATATATTCGGCAACGCTGATAGCCCCACCGCTTTGTTGGATACGTTTCGTTATCAGCTCGTGCAGGCTCAAGCGGCCACCTTAGGTGCGCGGCGGAAGATAAGGTAAAGCCCGCCGGCGACCATCGGCAGGCAAAGCAGCTGCCCCATGGTGGTAAAGCCGAAGAGGAAACCAAGCTGCACGTCCGGCTCGCGAAACACTTCACCGATGCTGCGGAACACGCCGTAGCCCAGCAGGAAGAGGCCGCCGAGCATCCCTTCCTTCTGGCGAGCGCGCGTGCATTTGAGCGCCAGCATCATGATGGCAAACAGCAGAAGGCCTTCCATGCCCGCCTGGTAAAGCTGGCTGGGGTGGCGCGGCAATTCGCCCCCGCCGGGAAACACCATACCCCAGGAAACATCGGTGATGCGGCCATACAGCTCGCCGTTGATGAAATTAGCCAGCCGGCCCAAAAGCAGGCCGATGGGGGCTACGGCCGCCACCAGATCGATCAGCGCTAAGAAGCGTATGCCATGCTTGCGCGCAAACCACATGAAGGCGAAGATCGTACCCAGCATGCCGCCATGGAAAGACATGCCGCCTTCCCACAAATGCAGAATCTGCCCCGGGTGCTCCATATAATAGCCCGGCTTATAGGCCAGCACATAGCCAAGCCTGCCGCCCAGGATGATGCCCGCCACCGCCCACACCACCATGTCGTCGAGCGCCTGCTTGGTGAGGCCGGCCAGCGGGCGAATCTTATGTTCGCGCATCACCACCCACCAGCCCAGCAGCACGCCGCCGATATAGGCGAGCGAATACCAGCGAATGGCCAGAGGCCCAAGTTCAAGCGCAATGGGGTCGATGTTGGGAAAGGTAATCATGGGGTGAGATTACAGGCTTGGCGCGCCAAGCTGCAAGGAATTTAGTCTAGTATTCGTCCCAGGCTTTTTTCGCAGCGGGGATAGGCGCAGCAGACGCCGCAGGCTTAGCCGGCGCCGTGCGGCCATCTAGCACCTGATGGGTGGCGGCGATCTCGGCCTTCACCTCTTCGGTGGGCTCGCCGCGGCCGGCGGCGATCACTGTGCCGAAATCACTCGGTGTGAAAGCCTCGCCCGACATGGTGGCTGCCTTCAGACGACGCAAATTAGGAATGGTGATTTCCAAGTAAGAATAGATCTTATCGCCGAAGGAGTTCTTGCCATACAGCAATAGGACACCCGTGCGGGTTTCGAGCTCTTCTTTGCTCAGCCCCATAAACCCACCCGATGGGGTTACATTGCTTGTCCACTGCGTTGTCATTTGGCGTATTTTTCCAAAATTCTGCTCATCTTAGGCGGATATTACACCAAAAGACGTTAATTCGATATTAAAATTAAAGGTCTACATAAAAAACAAGGCATTAGCGGTTAAGCTATGCCTTCTAGGGGGAAATTCAGAGCAATTTGAAAGAATGCGGCGATTAACCCAGCACATAACCGGTTTGCTGGCCTTTAGGCAGACCTGCATTGGTGAGATCCAGCTTAGCTGCATGACCCTGGCTGAACAAAGCCGCATAAGTAGCGTTGAATGCCTTGCCGAAAGTATCATCGTTCAGCGTTACGCTTTCAGATCCGCTGTAGGTCATTTTCTCGGGCATATAAACAACTCACTTTGCTGCGTTGCGTTCTTATAGTTTTATAATATCGAAAACACCCATCGCCTACAAACCCTACTTCGCTTGAAACCCCACAATTCACGGACTCGTCACAGAGTTGTAACACAACTGTAATATTGGCGCTGGCTGTGGGTTATGGGGATAAGTGGCTTTAAGCAAGGCACAGCGCGCAGCAGCGAGCATTGCACTGCATTTGATGTGTATTTGAATTAAATCACTGCAACCGATTTGCGGGTGGGTTTGTAATAATCAATTTTGCTTTGCGGCCTATCAAAACCACACCAACAAGTGCTCAGACTTGCGTGCCGCCCACCGTCATCGCGTCGATCAGCAGCGTGGGTTGGCCCACGCCCACAGGCACGCTCTGGCCTGCTTTTCCGCAGGTTCCCACACCCTCATCCAGCTCCATATCGTTGCCGACGGCGCGAATTTTTGTCAGGCAATCAGAGCCGTTACCGATCAACGTTGCGCCTTTGACGGGCTGGGTGATGCGCCCATCCTCAATCTTATAGGCTTCCGAGGCCGAGAAGACGAACTTGCCCGAGGTGATATCCACCTGCCCGCCGCCCATATGCGCGATATACAGGCCGCTTTTTACCGAAGCGATGATGCTCTCGGGCGTATCGCTGCCGTTTAGCATATAGGTGTTGGTCATGCGCGGCATGGGTTGGTGAGCGTAGCTTTCGCGCCTTCCGTTGCCAGTGGCGCGCACGCCCATCAGGCGCGCGTTGAGGCGGTCCTGAATAAAGCCGGTGAGGATGCCATCTTCGATAAGCACGTTGCGCGAGGACGGCGTGCCTTCGTCATCCACAGAAATGGAACCGCGGCGGTTCTCCAGCGTGCCGTCATCCACAACAGTCACACCAGGAGAAGCGATACGCTTGCCAAGCAACCCGGCAAATGCGGAGGTTCCCTTACGGTTGAAATCGCCCTCCAAGCCATGGCCGATGGCTTCGTGCAGCAGCACACCGCACCAGCCCGGCCCCATCACCACCGGCATTTCGCCGGCCGGGGCGGGCACCGATGCTAAATTGACCCGCGCCTGGCGCAGCGCATCGTCGGCCATGCCCTGCCAGCTGGCGGGGTCAATATAGCTGGCATAGGCCACACGGCCACCAGCACCGGAACTGCCGGTTTCCATGCGCCCGTCCTTTTCGACGATGACGCTGATGTTCAGGCGCACCAGCGGGCGAATGTCGCCGGTCTGCGTACCGTCGGCACGCAGGATCTTCACCGCCTGCCACTGGCCCGAAAGCGAGGCCGAGACCTGTTTTACCAGCGGGTGCTTCTGGCGCAGATAACTATCGATGTTCTGCAGCAGCGTGATCTTATTTTCAAATGCCACTTCACGCAGTGGGTTCACATCGGTATAAAGCCGTGTATTCGTACCAAAGCGCGGCGGCTCAAGCGCTACCACGCCGCTTTGGCCGTGGTTGACCGCACGCACCGTTTGCCCGGCACGCGCGATGGCTTCCTCAGACAGCTCCGAGGCATGCGCATAGGCCGAGGCCTCGCCCAGCACGCTGCGCAGGCCAAACCCCTGGCTAGTATTGAAGCTGGCGGATTTCAGCACGCCATCGTCGAGGCTTAGGCCCTCGGACTGGTGATATTCCAAGAAAAGCTCGCCGTCATCCATACCGTCCAGCGCACGCTGGACCATCTGCTCGATACGCGGCTTATCCAGGCGTGAGCGGGCGAAAAAAATATCATCTAGTGCCGCATTATGTGGCATGGGCGCACCTATTCTAAATAGAGATTCATACCAACATACAAAAAACGTTGCGCTTCCCACAAGGAAAGATTACAAAATGCGCAAGCTCGTAGCCGCCTAGCCCTTGTAATCCTTCGAGATAATAGTTCGAGAATCACCGCATGAAAAAATTACTGCCTGTTTTTGCTTTCTTAAGCTGGTTTGCCAGCGCCGCCACCGCTTCTGCTGAAGCCCCGTATGAAGGCATCGCCAAACCTTGGCAGCTGGGCTTCCAGGAGGCCGCAAGCCCCGTGATGGAAAAGCTCACCCACATGCATGACCTGTTGCTCGTCATCATCACCGCCATCACCGTGTTGGTGCTGGTCGCCCTCACCTATATATGCATCCGCTTCCGCCGCTCGAGGAACCCCATCCCCAGCAAGACCACGCACAATTCGCTGCTGGAAGTGATCTGGACAGGCATCCCCATCCTGATCCTGGTGGTCATCGCCATTCCGAGCTTGCGCCTGCACTATTTCATGGAAAAGGTCGTCGACCCGGAGCTTACCGTTAAAGTGGTAGGCTATCAATGGTACTGGCACTACGAATATCCCGATAATGGCGGCTTCGGCTTCGACAGCTACATGAAAAAAGACAACCTCGCCCCCGGCGAGCACCGCCTGCTGGCAGTGGATAACCGCGTGGTCGTGCCGGTGGATACCACGGTACGCCTGCTGATTACCGGCGCTGACGTGATCCACGCTTTTGCCGTGCCGGCCCTTGGTGTCAAGCGCGACGCCGTGCCAGGCCGCCTGAATGAAAGCTGGTTCAAAGCCGAAAAGATCGGCACGTATTACGGCCAGTGCTCCGAGCTTTGCGGCGTGGGCCACGGCTTCATGCCCATCGTCATCGACGTGGTGAGCAAGGAAGATTTCGCTAAATGGGTCAAGACCAAGCAACCCGCAGGCGCCTCCATACCGGCCGAAGAAAAACCCGCTGAGAAGCAGCCCTCGAAAAAGCCGCGCATCAATAAATCCGCCCCGGCCAATCCCAAGGACGCACTGCAACCCACGGCAGCTGAATAATTACGCACGATAGGAATAAAGTTATGACTCACCACGACGATCATCACGATCACACACCCACCGGTTGGAAGCGTTGGTTATTCTCCACCAATCATAAGGACATCGGCGTGATGTACCTCATATTCGCGGTGATCGCAGGCCTGCTCGGCACGTTCTTCTCGGTGCTGCTACGCATTCAGCTAGCCCAACCCGGCGGCACGCTGTTCGGCGACGACTACCAGTTCTATAACGTGGTGCTGACCGCGCACGCGCTGCTGATGGTATTCTTCCTAGTGATGCCCGCACTCATCGGCGGCTTCGGCAATTATTTCGTGCCCATCATGATCGGTGCTCCGGATATGGCCTTCCCACGCATGAATAATATTTCCTTCTGGCTGCTGCCGCCCTCACTCATCTTGCTCATTCTTTCCTCGCTCATCGGTGAAGGCGCTGGCACAGGCTGGACGCTCTATCCACCGCTTTCGATGATCGCTTCGCATCCTGGCATGTCGGTGGATTTGGGCATTTTTGCGCTGCACTTGGCGGGTATTTCCTCCATCCTGGGCGCGATCAACTTTATCGTCACCATCTTCAACATGCGCGCGCCGGGCATGACGCTGTTTAAGATGCCACTATTCCCCTGGTCCATCCTGGTAACCGTGTTCTTGCTGCTGCTGGCCGTACCCGTGCTGGCCGGCGCTATCACCATGCTGCTAACCGACCGTAACTTCGGCACGCATTTCTTCGACCCGGCCGGCGGCGGCGACCCGATTTTGTTCCAGCATCTGTTCTGGTTCTTCGGCCATCCGGAAGTGTACATCCTGATTCTGCCTGGCTTTGGCATCATCTCCGAAGTGGTCGCCACCTTCTCGCGCAAGCCGGTGTTCGGCTATGTGGGCATGGTGCTGGCTATGTGCACCATCGGCTTCCTGGGCTTCATCGTCTGGGCGCATCACATGTTCACCGTGGGCCTGTCGGCCGATACCATGGCCTATTACATGATCGCCACCATGGTAATCGCCGTGCCCACTGGCATCAAGATCTTCTCGTGGATGGGCACGATGTGGGGCGGTTCGCTCACCTTCGAAACGCCGATGCTGTTCGCGGTCGGCTTCATCTTCTTGTTCGTCGTCGGCGGTGTCACCGGCGTGGTGCTGGCCAACGCCGCGGTCGATATCCCGATGCACGACACCTACTATGTGGTAGCGCATTTCCACTATGTTATGTCGCTTGGTGCGGTGTTCGCCATCTTTGCCGGCTTCTATTACTGGCTGGGCAAAATGTCGGGGCGTGCGTATCCCGAATGGATGGGCAAGCTGCATTTCTGGATGTTCTTCGTCGGCGCGAACCTGACCTTCTTCCCGCAACACTTCTTAGGGCTTGCCGGCATGCCGCGCCGCATCCCAGACTACCCGGACGTATACGCGGGCTGGAACTATGTGTCCTCCATCGGCTCCTACATCGGCGCTGCATCGGCCCTATGGTTCCTGATCCTGGTGTGGTACACGCTTAAATCCGGTAAGCCTGTAGCCAACAACCAGTGGGGCGAAGGCGCCACCACGCTGGAATGGACGCTGCCTTCGCCGCCGGCCTTCCATAGCTTCGAAAAAACGCCGGTCATTAAATAAGCTTCGTGACCGAAAGGGGAAAAGCAGGTTGGGCCTTTGTTCTGCTGGCCATAGCGACCGTCGCTTTTGGTGGCTGGCATTACGGTTGGCTTAATGACGATGCGCTGAACTACCTCATCCTGGCCGATCGTATAAGCCTGGGTCACCTGCCCTCCTTGCGCCCCAGCTGGGGCGACCATTACTGGGCAGTGTTCCCGGCGGGCTACCCGACCGTCATCGCCGCCTTCTCGCTGCTGACCCAGGATGCCTTCACCGCCTCTAAGATCGCCAATGCTGTACTCATGGCCGGCTCCATCGCACTGACGCGCTATTGGCTGAAGCTGCCGCTGCTGGTGGTAGCAAGCCTGTTCTTCTGCCTGCCGCTACTGCAAATTTTAAGTTTCAGCTGGTCGGAAAACGCCTTCATCTTCGCGCAGATGCTGGCGCTATGCTCGCTGGGCCGCTATCTGGAAACCGGCACAAAAGCCTGGCTCGCACCGTTTGGCCTGGGGCTTTTGCTGCTGCTTTCCTCGCGCTATATTGGCGGGTTCGCCCTTGCCGGCTACGGGCTGGCACTAGCCGCGCTTTGGTGGAGCCAGCCACGCAAACGCTTGGTTGCCGCAGCCGGCGTGATAAAGCTTGCCATCCTCGCCTTTGGCGCTTACGTGCTTTTCAACATCCAGCAAACCGGCTTTCCCACCGGCATGGGCCGAGCGCCCGCGCCTGAAAGCCTGCGCGTACTCATCACGCATTTTGCACGCGAGCTGGCCTATAGCGTGTGGATGCTCATTCCCCCGCTGGCGCTGCTATGGCTGACGCGTGCCACCGGCACGCGACCGAGCTGGCGCTTCTGCCGCGAAGAGAAGCTGCTGTTCATCGTAGGCACGACCTATCTGGCCATTTTATTTGCGCTTCGCAGCACTTCGCGCTTTGAGCAATTCTCGGGCCGCCTGCTCTGCCCCGGCATGATACTTATTTGGTTGGGAGTGCTGCATCATTGCTTCGGCGTGTGGCAAGAAAGCGGTAGACACCGCGCCGCTGCCTTGGTGCTGGCCGCCCTGTTTTTCATCGGCAATACGGCGCTGCTTTACCGCGATTTTTTCTACGAGCCGGAGCTGGCCACCACCCATAGCGCGCAGCGCGGCTTAGAGAAATACGAGGAAAAATACGGCCATATGCCGGATGGAACGGTCATCATCTCCGGCGGATATTTAGACCCCAGCATGAGCTGGAGCTTCATCTCGCCCATTTTCAGCGACGACCGCATCTTCTATGTAGTGGCCGATAACTTCCCATTATCGCTAGAGGAATATCGCGGCTATATCTCGCGGCTGCGCTATAAGGGCCAGCCCGTACCGCTTTACCTGTTTGACTATAGCGAGTTCGACACTGTACAAAGTTTGAGCAAGATGCTAGAAAAAAGACGCGTTGACCCGGGGCTTGCCGCCTGGATCAAAAGCCATTTCAAGCCTCGCAGTTTTGTTGAATGCCGCGAGTGCAAAATGAAACAAAAACTCGAAACCAAGAAGCCATGACCGCCGCCACCGAAACCGCTGCCGATTCTACGGTAAAAGATTTTATTGCGCTGCTTAAGCCCGGCGTGATGAGCCTTGTGGTGTTCACGGGTCTGGCTGGTCTGGTGGTGGCCCCGGGGCACATCAACCTGTTCCAGCAATGGCTGGCCTTGATGTGCATTGCCATGGGCTCGGGTGCGGGCGCTGCCATGAATATGTGGTATGACCGCGATATCGACGCCATTATGCGCCGCACCGAAAACCGCCCCGTGCCGGCTGGCCGCATCGCCGCGGATGATGCGCTGGCATTTGGCCTGTTCCTGGCCGCCGCCTCGGTGATGCTGATGGGCCTGGCGCTGAACTGGGTGGCAGCCGCACTTCTGCTCATCGCCATTGCGTTTTATGTGCTGGTCTACACCATGTGGCTTAAGCGCTCCACGCCGCAAAATATCGTCATCGGTGGGGCGGCAGGCGCCTTCCCGCCCATGATCGGCTGGGCGGCCGTCACCGGCGATATCTCGCTGATGTCGGCGCTGCTTTTTGCCATCATTTTCCTGTGGACCCCGCCGCATTTCTGGGCGCTCGCGCTGTACAAGAATGAAGATTATAAACGCGCCGGCGTGCCGATGATGCCGGTGGTGGCCGGTGCTGCCGCCACCAAAAAACAAATGCTGTTCTACACCTTGGTGTTGCTGGCGGTGAGCCTTGCGCCAGCGGCCCTGGAAGGAACCTCCTGGGTTTACGGCGTGGCCGCCTTGCTGCTGGGCCTGGGCTTCCTCTTTCATGTGTGGCAGACCATGCGTGACGACAGTCAGAAATGGGCGCGTAAAACCTTTGGTTTTTCCATCCTCTATCTCTTCGCGCTGTTCACCGCGCTGATGATCGATAACTTAGCCGTAACCGCCGGGCTGTTATGATCAAGGCACATGAGCTAACCCAAACCCTGGCTACGAGCTTTGCGGAATTCCCCTTAAGCACAGTAGCGCTGATGGCGGTGAGCTTCGCCATGGGTGGTGCGTTCACCATCTTGTCGCTGCTGGTGCTCGAGCATGTCCGCAAAGGCCTTGCCACACCAAAAACGGAGGAATGATGCCCTTTAGCCCCCGCCACGAACAACAAAAGAAAAAAAACTACACCATGCTCGTCGTACTGCTGGCGCTGTTCGTGCTGCTGTTCTCCATCACGCTCATGCGCATGAGCAATCTCTAAGCCTCCGGGATACGCCATGAACAACACGCGCCTTGCCTGCAACCTGCTTGCCCTGGCCTTGGGCATGTTGCTACTTGCCTATGCAAGCGTGCCGCTTTACCGCCTGTTCTGCCAGGTCACCGGCTATGGCGGCACAACCCAGGTGGGCACGCACGCCCCTGCAAAAGCCACCAACCGCAAGATCACGGTGGAGTTCAACGCCGACACCGACCCGGGCCTGCCCTGGATGTTTAAACCCGGCGAGCAAAAATTGACCACGCTGGTCGGCAAATCGACGCTGACCCATTACGTGGCAGAAAATCTAAGCAAAGCACCGGTTTCCGGCCGGGCGATCTATAACGTCGTGCCGTTTAAGGCAGGCCCCTATTTCGTGAAGGTGGAATGCTTCTGTTTTACCGAGCAAACCCTTGCCGGAAGCCAGAAAGTGGATATGCCCATCTCCTTTTATATCGACCCGGCCATGCTCGACGACCCGGAAATGAACGATGTGAAAACAATTACGTTGTCTTACACATTTTTTCCGCTAAAAACAGAAGCAATATCTAAACCTTAAGGAGCGCGTCATGTCGCATCACGATTCTCATTCCACCCAGGATCACCCGTTCCATCTGGTCAACCCGAGCCCGTGGCCGTTTACCGCCTCAATCTCGTTGCTGGCGTTCGTGTTTGGCATGGCCATGGCCATGCACGCCAAAACTGGCGGTGTGTTGCTGCTCATCTTGGGGTTGGCTGGCCTGCTCTATACGGTGTTTGCCTGGTGGAGCGATGTGGTAAAAGAAGCGCGCGTGGATCATGCGCACACCCCTGCCGTTTCACGCGGCTTGCGTGCCGGCATGGCGCTGTTCATCGTCTCGGAAGTGTTGTTCTTCGCCGCCTTCTTCTGGTCGTTCTTTAGCGCCTCGACCTTGCCGCGCCTGCCGCTGGAAGACGTCTGGGCGATTGTCCCGGGCATCTGGCCGCCCCAAGGCATCGAGCCGTTTGACCCTTGGCATCTGCCCCTGCTCAACACGCTGATCCTGCTGCTGTCGGGCACGACCGTAACCTGGGCGCACTACGCCATCCTCAAAGGCAAACAGGCCGACACCGTAAAGGCCCTGTGGTACACGGTGGGTTTGGGCGTGCTGTTCTCCGCCCTGCAAGCCTATGAATACAGCCACGCGGCCTTTGGTTTCAAGGACGGCGTATATGCCTCCAACTTCTATATGGCAACCGGCTTCCACGGTTTCCACGTGATGGTGGGCACGATTTTCCTGGCGGTGTGCCTGGTGCGCGCCCAGAAAGGCCACTTCACCCCACAGAAGCATTTGGGTTTTGAATGCGCTGCCTGGTATTGGCACTTCGTAGACGTGGTGTGGTTGTTCCTGTTCGTCTTTGTATACGGCGACATGGCCAACCTGCTGATGCCCGCATTCACCACCGTCTTCACCGGCACGAACATCCTGATAGTGTTCGTATTGTCGCTGGTGGCAAGCGGCGCAATCGGCTATCGCGTACTGGCCAAAGGTGGCCTGCCCAAACTCGGCGGCCACCACTGAGCTGCACGCTCAATGATCCGTTTTAAGATGGTTCGCGGGCTTTAAGCGACTGGCTCTTTGACCGGATAACCCAGCACGGTCAGGATATCCTCGACATTATCCACCACGCGGTAAAATTCTTTTACCTCACGCTTGGCGAAGCCGTTGGCGATGATGTTCTCCATCAATGCGATCAGCGGGTCCCAGTAGCCCTGATAGTTGAAGATGATCACCGGCTTGTTGTGCATCAGCAGCTGTTTCCAGGTGATGATCTCAAACATTTCGTCCATCGTGCCAAAACCGCCGGGGAAAACAATGAAAGCTTCCGAACGCTCGAACATGCATTGCTTGCGGGCGTGCATGGTATCGACGATGATGATCTCCGAAAGCGATGCGTGCTCGTTCTCGATGTTGCGAAGCGACACGGGAAACACCCCGGTGACATGCCCGCCGGTTTGCATCGTGGCATTCGCCACCGCGCCCATAATGCCGCAATCGCCGCCCCCATACACAAGGGTAACGTCATTTTGAGCTAGGATTTTTCCGAATTCGGCACCGATATCGAGGAAGTGTTTGGCGACATTGTTCGATGCGCCACAAAAGACGCATACGGATTTAGGATTAGTCATGCGATTCCTATTTTGATACTTTCTTATCTCATATTGTTACCTATGATTTTACGATAAAAAAACAGCCTTTTCCATGAAAAATCCACTTTCATCGCCACAAACCATTCTGATAACTGGCGCAAGCTCGGGCATCGGGGCGGCCCTGGCCCTGCATTACGCGAAGCCCGGTGTGAGCTTGCACCTGCAGGGGCGAGACAGAAGCCGGCTAGCCCAGATAGCAAAAATCTGCCGGGATGCAGGGGCAAGCGTGCATGAAAAAACCGTGGATGTAACCGATAGCGCCGCCATGCTCGCCTGGCTGGAAGCTGCCGATAGCGCCACACCGCTCGACCTGGTCATTGCCAATGCCGGCATCTCGGCGGGCTTTGGCAAAAAAGGGGAGTCCTTCGCCCAGGTTTCAGCCGTTATGGCCACGAATGTGAACGGGGTTATCAACACCGTGCAGCCGATGCTACCGCGCATGGCCGCGCGAGGCGCTGGGCAGATCGCCATCATGTCGTCGCTGGCCGGCATCCGGGCGCTTCCCTCCTGCCCGGCCTATAGCGCGAGCAAGGCATGCGTGCGTGTATACGGTGAATCCTTGCGCGGGGCGATGGCGCGCCAGGGTGTGGCCGTCAGCGTCATCTGCCCGGGCTATATCAAAACCCCGTTGACGGATAGGAATCCCTTCCCGATGCCACTGCTGATGAGCGCAGAAAAAGCAGCGGCAAAAATGGCACGCGGCTTGGCGAAGAACCAAGCGCGTATCGCCTTTCCAAGCGCGCTATATATTCCACTTTGGTTCTTGAGTTGTTTAAGCCTGCGCATCACCGACCCGATTTTTTCGCGCCTGCCGGCAAAGCCTTCTAGTCTTTAAGTTTCACAGCGCTAGTTTCATGAGCTGCGCCAGCTCGTGGTGCAACTCCAGACCATGGCGGTAAAGCGCCGGGTCAGCCAGGCCCGCAGCCGTCAGCTCTAAGGGGTAATAGCGCTCGATGAGGTTGGTCATCGCATAGAGCAGATCGTCGGTAACTAGCACGTTGGTGGTGGTGGCCAGCGCTGTTTGCTGCGCGGCGGTCATCGGCACGCGCAGGCGCAGGCAGGCAGGCCCGCCGCCATTGCGCATACTCTGGCGCAGATCAAGTATCAGCATTTCGTCGATCGGGTTGGTGTTGTCGGCCACGATGTTTTCCAGCACGGCTACCGCACGGCCATTTTCTACTTCGCGCACTTCGGTCGGTGCGATGATCATCATCTTCCCGCCCGGCTTGGTCACGATCTGGCTATTGAATAAATAGCTCGTCACCGCTTCACCGACGGTCAGATCACGCGAGCGAATGGTGAGGGTGATGAGCTTCTGGCCGGTGAGTGCTGCATAGGCTTCCTCAATGCGGACAATATCCTTAGCCCCGTTGGCATAGGCCTCCTCATGCACCAGCAGTACATACTCATTACCCACGGCGATCACATCGTTGTGGAACACGCCCACTTGGATTGCCGCCGGGTTCTGCTTCACATACAGCGTACTTGCTTCCATGGTATGCTCCATGGCAATCACTTCGCTAGCTGCAAGCATCTGGCGCGCACTCTCCAGGTCGCCATCGCTGCCATCGGCACCGTATACCATAACGTTCAGGCCCGGCTTGTCATGCGCCGGGGCCAGGCGCATATGGTTGGCCGCGCCCTCGTCGCGCAGCATATCCACCAGCGGCGGGTGCACCACCGTGTCCGGCACATGCTTGAAAATAGCCGCCAGCAAGCGATGCGTTTCTTCCGCCTCGATGCGCCGGTGCGGGTTGCTGAAAAGATTGGCAACCGTCAGGTGCAGCTTGCCATCGGCCGCATCCACGGGGGTAGTAACGGTGGCCGCGTTAGCCGCCCACATCGCCGAACTGGAAGAGGCGGTTTGTAAAAGCTTGGGCAGGTCTTTGCCGGCAATGGTAATTAACGCCTCGGCGCTTTCCACATTCGGGAACCGCTCAGCCAGCAGGGGTAGGTGGGGGCGCAGCTGCGGCATAAATAGCCCGGTCGTAATGCCTTTAGCCTTGAGTGTACGGGCCAGCTCAAGTGCTTGCAGTGCCGCCTGACGCGGCGAAGAGACGCTGCCCTTGTTGGTGCTCGATGCCACGTTATCGCCTGAATGCCCGCCATAATGGTGGGTGGGCCCGGGCACACCTATGAAGATGACTTCTGAAATTTTATCGGCTAGCATCCGCCCATTATGACCGCAATCGTCGAATTATTGAACCGCATTTTTGCCACCGATTTTGCAACCTGCAAAAACGGCAACCAATTCCGCGAGCGTTTTTTCGAGCGGGCGCTGGGTATCGAAGACCTGCAAGCCGTGTTCGAACTAATCAACGCCAGCACGGCTACGCTGGGTGGGCGGGCCATTCCCGGCGCTTTGCTCATCAAAGGCAAAGAAAGCAAGAGGGCTCCTTTTGCTATTTTGGCACAGCTGCACGGCAATGAGCCGGCCGGCCAGGCGGGCATTTTATTCGCCATGGCACTGGCCCAGGCGGGGCTGCTCGAAGGCGACGTGCTGGCACTGGTTGGCAACCGGCTGGCCGCCGCACAATATTATGCCTCGTATGCCGCAAACCCCAAAACCCGCCAGGAAACGCGTGACCCCTATCGCTGCGGACTTGCCGATGACGGCAGCCTGCTGCCCGACTTAAACCGCATTCCGGTGGATTTTCTCAGTAGCAAAGCCACCGACGCACACACCAAGCGCGCCCAGGAGCTGTGGGAAGCAGCCCAGCATATCAGCGGTATCTTGGACATTCACTCCGCGCGCGGCAACATGGTCTGCATCACCGACCATAAGCGCGACACGGATCTGAAGCACTCGCCCATCCGCCCGGTGCTGGTCGAGCTGGCCGAGGCTATTTCGGCCAATGCCTCGGGCGCAGTGACCGTGCAGACGCTCAAGACCATCCTCCACCCGCTGGAGAATATCCAATGCCAGACCGGCATCGAAGCCGGCCGCCACGAACACCCGGACGCGCCACTCATTGCCGCGTCGTTCACGCTGTCGACGTTGTTTAGTCTGGGGTTGACCAAGGTCAAACCGCAACTGGTCAAGGATGATGGCATTTTTCGAGGCTATCGTGTACGGCCACGTATGACCTACGCTGATCTTAACGCCCACGGCAAGGTAAAGGAGGGCGATATGGTTTATATGGCCACCGCCTGCACCCAGCCCCACAGCATCCCCCCGCGCGCCGACCGCGTGGTGGTGAAGAATAAAAGCGGCAAATACGAGCTGCAGACCATTTTGGAATATATCTTAACGCCCAAGGGCAATCTGGCCTATGCCATCTACCAGTTCGATGAGATGGAAGTCATCGGCAAGGGCGATGTGGTGGCGGTGGCGGTACCCTCGGGTGCATATTTTACCGCCCCGCACGATTTTGCCGGCATTTTCTTCTCCAAATCGGGGTCGCTCTACACTAAAGACCCGGCGGTTGGCCCCTGGCCCCTGGCCGCCGACAAGCTTGGGAACACCAAGTTTTGCTACCCTTGCGAGCAGTTCGAACTCAAACTCGCATTTTAATCCTGCTTACGGGTTGACAAAAAGGCAAAATGCCCTAGCGTGCGGCAAATCCCCGGAAGGTAACCCCAAGCCATGAGTGCTAACGCCACGATACCTAAAAACGCGACTGCCTGCCTGATACTGGCAGATGGGAAAGTGTTTTTCGGTAAAGCCATCGGCGCAAAGAAACTTTCCATCGGCGAAATCTGCTTCAACACCGCCATGACCGGCTACCAGGAAGTGCTGACCGACCCGTCCTATTGCGGCCAGATCATCACTTTCACCTTCCCGCATATCGGCAACACAGGCTGTAACCCGGAAGACTTTGAAACGCAAACGCCCGTAGCCAGCGGCCTGGTGATCCGCGACGACATCACCCAGCCCTCGAGCTTCCGCAGCAAGGTGCATTTCCAGGCCTGGCTCGAGCAGATGAACATCGGCGGCATCAGCGCCGTAGATACACGCGCACTGACACGCTACATCCGCAAACACGGCGCGCAGAACGCCGCCATCACCCACGACGCAACCGATGCAGGCATCAAAACCGCGCAGGCCGCGCTGAGCCGCGCCCCCGACATGAACGGCCTGGACCTGGCCAAAGATGTTGCCACCACCAAGCCCTATGAATGGACCGACACGCTATGGAAGCTGTCGCCTGCTGTCGCCACCGCCAACAGTAAGCGCTACCACGTGGTGGCGGTGGATTATGGTGTGAAGCATAACATCCTGCGTTCGATCGCCGAGCGCGGCTGCCGCATCACCGTCGTGCCGGCTACCTCCACGGCCGAGGAAATACTGGCGCTTAAACCCGACGGCATCTTCCTGTCTAACGGCCCGGGTGACCCAGCGGCCACCGGCCTGTACGCCATCCCAACCATCAAAAAACTGGTGGAAAGCGGCCGTCCCGTTTTTGGCATTTGCTTAGGCCATCAGATGCTTGGGTTGGCCCTGGGCGGTAAAACTGAAAAGATGAAGCAAGGCCATCGCGGCGCGAATCACCCTGTGAAGGATCTGCTCAGCGGCGATGTCATCATCACCAGCCAGAACCACGGCTTTGCCGTAAGCAAAGAAGGCCTGCCCGAAGACGTGGAGATCACGCATATCTCGCTGTTCGACGGCACGGTGCAGGGCCTACGCCACAAAAAACTGCCGGTATTCTGTGTGCAGGGCCACCCCGAAGCTTCGCCCGGCCCGCACGATAGCGGCTATCTGTTCGACACCTTCCTGGCCAACATGGAGGCGGCCCGATGAGCGCCGCCCAGAACGGGCAGGTAGATAAGCCGATTACGGCCTATTCGTTCTTTGCCAAGCTCAAAGCCCTTGCTTTCATCGAAGCGATCTATCTCTACGGTTCGCGCGCCCAGGGCGACACCAACCCGCGTGCCGATATCGACCTGGCGATCTACTGCATCGGCGCCACCGAAGAAGATTGGAAGAAGGTCGATGCCGTGCTCGAAGATGCCGACACGCTGCTGCGCGTGGATGCCATTCGGCTTGATCGCAACCCGCCGCGCTTTGCCGTAGACCCGCTGCTGCTGGACCACGCCACGCTGCTTTATTATAAGCCCTACGCAGAAGGCACGCTTCTGCGCGGCCGCTGCAACATCGTCTATGACAAATTCCAAAAATCCAGCGCGCAGCTTGCAGCGCTGCAGCATGAGACCGCATTGCTCGCCGGCATCGCCAACCCAGCTGGCCATGAATATGCGCAGAAAGAAAAGGTGGTACTGTTCCTTTTCTACGAAACCTATCAGGCATTGTTCCTGGCCTATCGCGCAGCGCTGCGCCTGCACGGGTTGCGCGCCACCTCGCCGCTTGCCGTGTGGCGTGAGGCTTACATGCAGGGTTGGCTTGAAAACCGCGCTGCCTGGGAAGCCATGATCGAAGACATGCTGGTGCTTTCCGAAAAGCCTGATGATGCGCAACGCCGCGAGTTGCTCGCCCGCCTGCCCGGCTACCGCACGGAACTGACCTCGGCCACCCATCGCCTGCGCGACATACTCGCGCCGTATTACGATTCACCTCTTCCAGCCGCAGGAGCACGCTGATGCCCAAACGCACCGATATTAACTCCATCCTCATCATCGGCGCCGGCCCCATCGTCATCGGCCAGGCCTGCGAGTTCGACTATTCGGGCAGCCAGGCCTGCAAAATTCTGCGCGCTGAGGGCTATCGCATCATCTTGGTGAATTCCAACCCCGCCACCATCATGACCGACCCGGACCTGGCCGACGCCACCTATATCGAGCCGATCACGCCGGAGTTGGTCGCCCGCATCATCGAAAAAGAAAAGCCCGACGCGCTGCTGCCCACCATGGGCGGGCAAACAGCGCTCAACTGCGCCAAAGCCTTAGCAGAAAACGGTACGCTGGAAAAATTCGGCGTGGAGCTGATCGGCGCGCGGTTGGAATCCATCAACAAAGCCGAAGATCGCTTGCTCTTCGGCCAGGCCATGGCAAAGATCGGCCTGGAAGTGCCCAAGAACGCGGTGGTCAACTCGCTGGAAGAAGCCAAAAAAGCTTTGATGGATATCGGCCTGCCGGTGGTTATCCGCCCGAGCTTCACCATGGGTGGGGCCGGCGGCGGCATCGCCTATAACCGGGAAGAATTCGAGCAGATCATTCTCTCTGGGCTGGATGCCTCCCCCATCGGCGAGGTGATGATCGACGAATCAGTACTCGGCTGGAAAGAATACGAGATGGAAGTGGTGCGCGACAAAGCGGATAACTGCATCATCGTCTGCTCGATCGAGAACGTCGACCCCATGGGCGTGCACACCGGCGACTCCATCACGGTGGCCCCGGCGCTCACCCTCACCGACAAAGAATACCAGCTGATGCGCAATGCGAGCTTTGCCGTGCTACGTGAAATTGGCGTGGATACCGGCGGCTCCAACGTGCAATTTGCTGTGAACCCGAAAGACGGCCGCATGGTGGTCATCGAGATGAACCCGCGCGTGTCGCGCAGCTCGGCGCTGGCCTCCAAGGCCACCGGCTTTCCCATCGCCAAAGTGGCAGCCAAGCTGGCCGTGGGCTACACGCTCGATGAGATCGTAAACGACGTAACCAAAGTCACGCCCGCCTCGTTCGAGCCGACCATCGACTATGTGGTGACAAAAATTCCGCGCTTTACGTTCGAGAAATTCCCCGGCGCCGAACCCATCCTCACCACGGCGATGAAATCCGTCGGCGAGTCCATGGCCATGGGCCGCTGTTTCGCAGAAAGCTTGCAAAAAGCGCTACGTAGCCTAGAAACCGGCCTTACCGGCCTGAACGAACAAGAGCACATTACCAGCCTGGACATAGCCCGCATTGAGCTGGCCCGCCCCACACCGGAACGTTTGCTGGTAGCAGCCCAGGCACTGCGCCTTGGCATGAGCGTGGAGGAGATCTGCGCCATCGCCAAGTACGACCCGTGGTTCATCCGCCAGCTCGAAGACATCGTGAAAACAGAAGCCGAAATCGCCGCCTTCGGCAACGAACATGGCCATCCGCTCGTTGCCATGAGCGCCGAACACATGGCGCGCTTCAAGCGCATGGGTTTCGCGGACACGCGCATCGCCCAGCTGATGGGGCTGACCACCGACCGTATCTCAAAGTTCCGCGCCGACAACAACATCCACCCCGTGTTCAAGCGCGTCGATACCTGTGCTGCCGAGTTCGACTCGAACACGCCCTATATGTACTCGACCTATGAAGGCGGCGGCGTCACGCCGGCGGAGTGCGAGTCTGAACCCACTGCGCGCGAGAAGATCATCATCCTCGGCGGCGGGCCCAACCGCATCGGCCAGGGCATCGAGTTCGACTATTGCTGCGTGCACGCGGCCTACGCGCTTAAAGAAGCAGGCTACGAGACCATCATGGTCAACTGCAACCCCGAGACCGTCTCCACCGATTACGACACCTCCGACCGCCTGTATTTCGAGCCGCTGACGGCCGAAGACGTGCTGGAGATCATCGCCAAGGAAAAAAGCAACGGCATACTCAAAGGCGTGATCGTGCAGTTCGGCGGGCAAACACCGCTGAAGCTTGCCCGTGCGCTGGAAGCCGCCGGCGTACCCATCATCGGCACGTCGCCCGAATCCATCGACTTAGCCGAAGACCGCGACCGTTTCCGCGAATTCATCGACCGCTTAGGCCTTAAACAGCCCGATAGCGGCATCGGCCGCTCTGAGGCCGAAGTGCTTTCCATCGCCGATAGCATCGGCTTCCCGCTTCTGGTTCGCCCCTCTTATGTGCTGGGCGGCCGCGCCATGGCCATCAAATACGACAAACCCTCGCTGGAAAAATATGTAGGCGAGCTCAGCAAACTATTCGGCGACGGCCCCATCCTGGTGGACTCTTACCTGCAAGATGCCACCGAGCTTGACGTAGATTGCCTGTGCGATGGTAAGGACGTATTCGTCGCTGGCATCATGCAGCATATCGAGGAAGCGGGCATCCATTCGGGCGATTCGGCATGCAGCTTGCCTGCCTATTCGCTGGAAGCCCACGTGCTGGCCGAGATCAAGCGCCAGGCCGAGATCCTGGCCCGCGAGCTACACGTCATCGGCCTGATGAACGTGCAATTTGCCGTCAAGGACGGCGTGGTCTATCTCATTGAGGTGAACCCGCGCGCCAGCCGCACCGTGCCGTTCGTGGCCAAATCCATCGGCATCCCGCTGGCGAAGATCGCCGCGAGACTCATGGCGGGAGAGAAACTGGCGAGCTTCAAACTCAAAGAAGCGAAGCTCAACCATGTCTGCGTGAAGGAAGCGGTATTCCCATTCGCACGCTTTGCAGGCGTGGATGTGATCCTGGGCCCCGAGATGAAATCCACCGGCGAAGCCATGGGCATCGACCGCGATTTCGCCCGCGCATTCGCCAAATCGCAGCTTTCGGCCGGCGGCACTATTCCACAAAAAGGCTGCGTGTTCATTTCGGTCAAGAGCAGCGACAAGGCCACCATGCTGCCCATCGCCCGCGAGCTGGTCGGGCTGGGCTTTACCCTGGTAGCTACCCGCGGCACGGCCAAGTTCCTGTCCGATGCAGGCTTAAGCGTCGAGCCGGTGAACAAGGTGCGCGAAGGCCGCCCCCACATCGTCGACCAACTTAAAGACGGCAAGATAGCCCTGGTGCTCAACACCACGGACGGTACAAGCGCCATCAACGATTCATTCTCCATCCGCCGCACAGCGCTCATCAACAAGATTCCGTACTACACGACCATCAGCGGTGCGCGGGCGGTGACCCTGGCCATTGCGGCCATCAAGGCCGACAATAGCAATGGCGGCGTAGGACTTGACGTGAAGTCGATTCAGGCATATTTTGCTGCTTAATCAAGCCAATATAGCCCCGGCTCTTTAAAGGGCCCTGAAAACGGCGAAGGACGTTATGGAAAAATTCCCGATCACGGCAGGCGGCTTCGAGCGCATAGAGCAGGAACTCAAGCAGCTCAAAACGGTGGATCGCCCAGCGATTATCAACGCAATTTCCGAAGCACGCGCCCATGGCGATCTCAAAGAGAACGCCGAATACCACGCCGCCAAGGAAAAACAGAGCTTTATCGAAGGCCGCATCCTGGAGCTCGAAGCCGTGATCTCACGCGCGCAGATCATCGACATTAAAACGCTTTCCAACGACACCATCAAATTCGGGGCCACGGTAAAGCTGGTGGACGAAGAGACCGAGGAAGAATCCACCTACCAGATCGTCGGCGAATACGAGGCTGATCTCAAGGCACGAAAACTATCGATCACTGCGCCGCTTTCACGCGCGCTGATCTCCAAGAAAAAGGGCGACTCGGTGGAAGTAAAAAGCCCCGGCGGCACCAAAAGCTACGAAGTGCTAGAGATTAAATACGTTTGATCCGTGACGCCTAATTCCGTGTAGTTATTTTTTGCGAAAGCAATGCTCTAGCGCAGGAAAAGCCTGCGACCGTACTTCCTCGGCATACGCCTTGACTGCCCGGCGGATGTCGTCGCCCAGATGGGCATATTGCTTCACAAAGCTCGGCGCATGGCCGGTTAGCCCAAGCATATCGTCGATGACCAGCACCTGCCCATCGCAGGCCGGCGATGCACCGATGCCAATGGTGGGGATGGCGAGTTTTTCGGTGATGTGGCGAGCGACATCCTCGCGCACGCCTTCTAGCACAATGGCAAAGGCACCACCTTCTTGCACGGCGAGCGCATCGTGCAAGATACGTTCGGCTTCGGCCTCGCTGCGGCCCTGGTAGCGATAGCCGCCCATGGCATGCACGCTTTGGGGTTTAAGCCCCACATGCCCCACCACAGGGATACCGCGCGCGGTCAAAAAAGCGATGGTCGGGCCCATCTCCGCACCGCCTTCGAGCTTCACCGCAGCACAGCCTGTCTGCGCCATGATGCTGGCGGCGGCATTGAATGCCGCCTCCGGTGAGCCCTGGTAGCTGCCAAAGGGCATATCCACCCACACCATGGCGTGGCTAGAGGCTTGGGCCACCGCGCGCCCGTGCGCGATTATAAGTTCGAGTGTCACCGGCAGGGTCGATTCCATGCCATAAAGCACCATGCCGAGCGAGTCGCCCACCAGTATCACATCCACCTCCGGGTCGATAAGCTTGGCGATTGGCGCGGTGTAGGCGGCAAGCACCACGATAGGCACTTTGCCTTTGCGGGCCAGAATATCCGGGGCGGTTAGGTGTTTATGTGTGCCGTGTGCGCTCATGGCAGCTATGCTTTACGTCGCTTGCTTGATGACCACGCCATCATGGGCGGTCAATTCATACGGTAAGTTGAAGCTCACCGTCGTGCCTTTGCCCAGCTCGCTTTCGATGCTGAACTTGCCGCCCAAAAGCTCCACGAATTTCTTGGTCAGCGGCAGGCCAAGGCCTGTGCCTTCGTATTTGCGTTTGAGGGTGTTGTCCACCTGACCGAACGGCGACATAGCGCGCGAGATATCCTTCGGTGCGATGCCGATACCGGTGTCGCGCACCTCGAATTTATACGAGCTGTCTTCGACGTTGGCCCACAGGCCCACATGGATCTCGCCGCCTTCAGGCGTAAATTTCACCGCGTTGGAAAGCAGGTTCAGCAGGATCTGCTTGAAGCGCTTGGAGTCGGTGACGATAGAGCAGGCCTCCTTGGGCAGCTCTTCGATAAGCTTGATGCCACCGGCCTCGGCACGCGGGGAGACCAGGCGCAGGCAGTTTTGCACCATACGGTTCAAGTTCACCTCGGAGACTTCCAGCTCCAGCTTGCCGGCCTCGGCCTTGGAGTAGTCAAGAATGTCATTAATGAGGCTCAGCAGATGCACGCCCGAGCTGTTAATGTCGTTGATATAGGTGTGGTATTTCTGGTCATGGATGGTGGAGATCACCTCGTTCTTGATGATCTCGGAGAAGCCGATAATGGCGTTAAGCGGCGTGCGCAGCTCGTGGCTCACATTGGCCAGGAACTGGGATTTCTGCTGGGTTTCAGCTTGTGCTGCGGCGGCCTGCGCCGCCAGCTCGATGTTGATCTCGTGCTGTTTGGTGATCTCCGCCTCGGTATGCCGCGAGGTGACGGACAAGATGCCCAGGAACAGCAAGAACACCACTACCACGCCGCCTGTGCCGTATATCTGTGAAATCCAGAGATTCTCCCAGGGCTCGGTGATGTCATAGAGAATTTCCACCGCGCCTTCGGGCGGGCCTATCTCGTCATCGGCGCCGCGAATGGGGATCAGCGTTTGCAGCAGATAGGAGCTGGGAATTTTGTCATAATCGCTTTTGGAAAGCACCTGGCTGCCCAAGCGCGTCTGGCTCATCTGGGTGACGATGAACGAAGCATCCGGCGAAGCAGGGTTTACCGGCAGGCGACGGTTTTTGTTGATATTGCTGGTCATCAGCAGCTTGCCCTGCGCGCTATAAATATTCACACGCACCAACGGCATCTGCTGGAAGTAGCGGCTGGTGGCGCGGGCGAATTCCAGCACGGTTTCGTTGCTTCGCAGCACCTGCGGGTCGCCCTGCAAGGTCAGCGGAAGTACCGTGTCGCGGTAGTTGTGCCACACGGAATTCACATACCCCTGGGCCAGCGCCGACATCGAACGCTCGAACATGCGCGTTAAGTCGTCAGTGGCGATATTGCGCACCCACGTGCCGGCAAGCGCCGAAATGATCGTCACCACAACCAGGCTGACCAGGGAGAATATACGCAAGTAGGCAAACATCGAAAATAAGACCGGGCAACGGGAAGCTAAATTAAACCAAGTGCCAGCATAGCATGTGCTGATTAACAAATGATTTAACCAGAACTAGCAACCAACCTAATGAATTACAACAATAAACTTTGTTGTAGTTTCTGTTTGACACGGCGGGGCCAGGCCTTTAGTATCTCCGCTCCTTGTAACCCTATTTAAATTCAGGATTAGTTCCATGAAACGGACCTATCAGCCCAGCAATATCGTTCGCAAACGCCGCCACGGCTTCCGCGCACGCATGGCAACTGTCGGTGGCCGCCGCGTGATTAACGCCCGCCGCGCCAAAGGCCGCAAGCGCCTGAGCGCTTAATTCCAGCCAGCGTAAGCTCGCTTCGCTCGACCTATGCAACGCCCCGCCTCCATCCGGCTTCGCCGCGACTTTTTGTCTGCCGCTGCCAGCGGGGACAAGTTCATCACCCAAAGTTTCATTCTCCAGCGCCGTGCGCGCGAAGCAGAGCACCCCGCAGGCCAGGAAATTTGCCGGTTTGGCTACACCGTGACCCGAAAAATGGGCAGTGCGGTGCTACGAAACCGTATCAAGCGCCGCCTACGCGAGGCCGTTCGCCTGAAGGCTGCCGCGTTTGCCACCCCAGGCTACGACTATGTCATCATCTCGCGCCACAAGGCGCTTTCGTGCGATTTTTCTGAGCTTACGCGCGATATGGAATTTGCATTTTCACGAATTAAGGCTAAGAAGAAGCCCACATCCTGATGGAACTTAGCTCATGAACGCCGTTACGACCGCACTCACGCAGGCGCTTTGCCTGCCGATCCGCCTGTATCAGTGGGGCATTTCACCGCTGCTGGGCACGCGCTGCCGTTTTGCGCCCAGCTGCTCGCATTACGCAGCCGAAGCACTGCACACCCACGGCCCTGCCAAAGGCCTGTGGCTTGCTGTCCGCCGCATCTGCCGCTGCCACCCGCTGGGCGCAAGCGGCTACGACCCCGTTCCCCCCGTTCTCCCTGTTAAACCCGCGCCACGATTGGAAACCCGATGATCCGACCGAACGAACCCAATTACACCCGCATGATGCTGGCCGTTGCCTTGGCCGGGCTTTTGCTTATCGTATGGCAGGCTCAGGTCGAATATCCGCGCCGTAAGCTCATCGCCGAAGTAACGCAGGCCGAGGCGGAAAAAGCAGCCAAGGCCCGCGCCCGTGAAGCCCAGATCGAAGCCGCCAAGACAGAGCCCGTGCCGCAGACCCACGCAGCCCGCCTGGCCGCAAGCCCGCGCATCAAGATCGCCTCGGACAAACTGCATGGCAGCATCGCGCTTAAAGGCGCGCGCTTTGACGATCTGCAACTGGCGCTGTACCGCATGGAGCTTGATGAAACAAGCCCGGAAGTAACCATCTTCGCGCCGCAGGGCGACGAGGACGCATATTTCGCGCAAGTAGGCTGGGTATCGCCTGATGGCTCAACCCAAGTGCCAAACGACAGTAGCCTCTGGAAGGCAGATCAAAAAGAACTCGTCGCCGGCAGCAGCGTGAACTTACGCTGGGATAACGGCCAGGGCGTCACCTTCATCATCAGCATCGCGCTGGACCAGGACTATATGTTCTCGGTCGGCCAGCGCGTGGAAAACCACAGCAAGGCAGCCATAAACGTAGCACCCTATGCCTACATCAACCGCAGCTATCATGAGCCGGCCCAGCATTTCAATATTATGCATGAAGGCCCGATGGGCGTGCTCGAAGGTGCGCTCAAGGAACTGTCTTACCAGGAGCTGCGCGAAAAAGGCACGCATAGCTATGACAACGCTTCGGGCTGGCTTGGCATCACCGATAAGTACTGGCTGTCAGCGCTCATCCCCGCTGAGGCGAGTTACCACACCAATTTCACCTACTACCAAAAAAGCGGCCAGGACCGATACCAGGTGGATTATTTAGGCAGTACCGCACAGATCGAAGCGGGCGGCAACGCCGCAAGCGCACTGCGCCTGTTCGCCGGTGCGAAGGAGATCGAGGTGCTCGACCGCTACACCGTCGGGGACGGCAAGGAAGCCCCTGTACCGTTATTCGACCGTGCGGTGGATTTCGGCGTGCTGTATCTGCTGACCAAGCCGCTCTTCCTGTTGCTGAACTACTTTTACTCGTATATCGGCAATTTCGGCCTGGCGATCATGATGCTGACCATCGTGGTTAAGCTCGCCATGTTCCCGCTGGCCAACAAGGCCTTCAAGGCCACCACGCAGATGCGCGACCTGCAACCCGAAATGCAGAAGCTCAAAGAGCGCTGCGGCGAGGACAAGCAGAAGTTCAACCAGGAGCTCATTCAGCTCTATAAGCGCGAAAAAGTGAACCCCGCCTCGGGCTGCCTGCCCATCTTGATACAGATGCCGGTGTTCTTCGCACTGTATAAGGTGTTCTTCGTGACGATCGAAATGCGCCACGCGCCCTTCTTTGGCTGGATCCGCGATCTTTCTGCTCCTGATTCTTCCAACCTGTTCACGCTGTTTGGCCTGTTGCCGTGGGATGCTCCGGGCTTCTTGCATCTGGGCGTGTTGCCCATACTGATGTGCGCGACCATGGTCATCCAGATGAAGCAACAGCCCAAGCCCACCGACCCGACACAAGCGAAGATGATGGCCATCATGCCATATTTCTTCTTGTTCATGTTCACGGGCTTCCCGGCCGGCCTGGTGCTTTACTGGATCTGGAGCAACATACTCTCCATCTTGCAGCAGATTGTCATCTCTTGGCGCTACCACAAATATCACCCGGTGGGCCAGCAGAAGAAAGCCTCGAAGATCGCCGAAAAGAAGGCCAAAAAAGCCAGCGCAGAGGCATAAATCCAATGGCCAACACAGCCACCAACGCGCTGTTCTTAGGCCCGTGCGAGTTCATCGCCGGGGCGGCCACGAATGCCTCGCTTCCTGATATAAGCGCGCCGGAAGTGGCCTTCATCGGCCGCTCCAACGTTGGCAAGTCCTCGCTCATCAATGCGCTGGTCGGGCAAAAGGCGCTTGCGCGCACTTCGCAAAACCCCGGGGCCACGCGCCAGCTGAACTTCTTTGCCCTGGCCGGCGGGCGCATGAACCTGGTGGATATGCCGGGCTACGGCTACGCCAAGGTTTCCAAAGGCCAGCTCGGCGAATGGGACCACCTTATCAAGAGCTACCTCATTGGCCGCCCGACACTTAAGCGCACCTGCCTGCTGATCGACAGCCGCAGAGGCGTACTGCCGGTGGATGATGCCTTCATGAAACTGCTCGACGAATCGGCCGTTAACTTCCAGATCATCCTCACGAAAACGGATAAGTTGACACAAGCCGAGCTTCGCACTTTACTCGCAGCCGTTCAGCAGACCTTAAGCGCCCATGTCGCCGCGCACCCGCTGGTGCTTGCCACCAGCAGTGAAAGCAAGCAAGGCATTGAGGAGCTGCGTGAAGAGCTATTGCCTTTTGCCCTGGGATAACCATGAAAACACGCACGCTTACCACCGAAGATGCCTGGCTCAAAACCATCTCGACGCTGTCGGAGGCGCTGCCCTACATGCGCGAGTTCGCGGGCGAGACCTTCGTAATCAAATATGGCGGGCATGCCATGGGCGATGCAGCCCTTAGCCGTAAATTCGCTGAAGACATCGTGCTGCTCAAGCAAGTGGGCATCAACCCCATCGTGGTGCATGGCGGCGGCCCGCAGATCAGCAAAATGCTCGATCGCTTAAAGATTCAAAGCCCGTTCGTCGATGGCCTGCGCGTGACCGATGCCGCCACTGTCGAGATCGTCGAAATGGTGCTGTCAGGCTCCATCAACAAACAACTCGCCGCAGACATCACGGCGGCAGGCGGCATGGCCATTGGCATCTCCGGCAAGGACGGCGGCCTCATCGAAGCCCGCAAACTGCGCCGTAGCGTGCGCGACCCGGATTCCAACATCGAGAAGATCCTCGATCTGGGCTTCGTGGGCGAGCCCATTCGCATCAACCCCACCATTTTGCAGGAATTCACCGAGTCCAACATCATCCCGGTCATCGCACCCATTGGCCTGGGCGCTGCCGGCGAGACGTTCAACATCAACGCCGACACGGTCGCCGGTGCACTGGCTGGCGCGCTGGCTGCCGCCAAACTCATCATCCTGACCGATGTGCCCGGCGTACTCAATAAAGAGGGCGAGCTCATCTCCGAACTTTCCACCCGCGAAGTGGCCAAGCTCACCAAGGATGGGGTGATCTCCGGCGGCATGATCCCCAAGGTCGAGACCTGCGTGCACGCGCTGGAGAACGACGCAGCGGCCGCCCACATCCTCGATGGCCGCCTGCCCCATGTGCTGCTTTTGGAAACCTTTACCAAATACGGTGCAGGCACGATGATCTATCGTGAGTCTTAGGCGAATGTTTAAGGTCGAATATTAATAGTTTTTAATAGATTTTGTTCGGTCTAGTGCTACAGTGAAGTGACATCACCACCTTACCCCTTTGAACCGAACCGGACATGGCGCGCAATAGATTCAGCCTGCATCAGGAGCGGCACGATCTTGCCCCCAGAACATCTTTCCACTCGCGCTTCATCTCGAAGCTGGCGGGGCGGTTCTACATCAACGAGCAGGCAGTGCATGTCAGCAACGGGCTTTCGACCGACCTTTTATGCTTCCCCACCGACCGGCTGGGCGAAACGCAAAGCTACCACCGCAAATACCTGACCGACAAGATCCACCACGCCATCGACTTTGCCACCGGGTTCTTCGACGTGCACGAACTCAACGCACTTGAGCATATCGCGCCCCACGGCAACGGCTACGGCCCCGACCATTACGTGACCATGGGGCTGTATCTGTTCTTGGAGGACGAGTGCAGCCGCCTTAAAAAAGGTAAAACCTTCTTAACGGCGTTACGCGAAGCCGGCTGCTCGCTGGATTTTACCAGCGAATATGAAGCGGTGGACCTTCTGCACGCGGCCAAAAAGGCATTGGGCAAGCTCGGCATGGAAGAAAGCCACGGCAACATCCTCGATGCGTGGTTCCTAAGCGGCGCATACATGCTGCAAGGGCAAATGCACACAGGCGACGGCTCGGCAGCGAACCTCAAAGGCACCTACGCCAATTTCGCGCGGCGCATTTTCAAGCGCCAGGAAGTGATGGGGCTGAACCTGGCCATTTCTTATGCGCTTGGCAACCGCCAGCACATGAACAGCCTAACCAACCCCGACGGTTCAGCGCACCAGATGACGGTAGCGGAAATGTTCGAGCGCACCAAGAACTTAAGCGACAACGAACTCGACAAGCTGATCTTAGACGGCGATCGCGAACGCGAACGTATTATCCGCCAGGAGATTTCACAAAACGTACCCCTGCCCACGCCCGCGCAAGCCGGGCTTTACAAAGCCCACCAGGATGAGGCCAAGCAGATCCTTTCTTACCTGCCCGACTCTATATTGGCACTGCTGTGCCGCGAGGGCTACACTCTGGCCTATTCCGATGATCGCGATATCAGCAGGATCTGGCCGGCAAAAGATCTGCCCAGCATCCGTATCGGCGGTGACACCGCCCGCGAGAATGAAAGCGCGCGCGGCAGCAAGGCGCTTCGCCAGCGGCGCTACAACACCATCTTCCTTTCCAACGGTATCCGCAAAGACCCCAACGACATCAAACGCGACCCACAGCTCAAGCACCGCATGATCGCAGAGAGCATCTTGCATGAAAGCATGCATGTGGTGATGAGCTATTTGAACGATGCTGAGCTGGAAAAGCTCAAAGCCGCTGTGGAAGCTGTAGGCGACGTACTTCGCAAACCCAGCGCCGCCCACCCGCATGACGATGCCGTGGGGCAACAAACCCTTGGCATCTCCGATTATTTCCACGAACCCTTAAAGACCATCGACACCAACACGCTGGCCCAAGTGCTGGATTATAAATCCGGGCTGTATCCTAACTACCTGCGCACGCATAAGAATGACGAAGGCAGAACGGTGGTGGATTCCGACACACGCTGGGAAGAAGTGGCCTGCAACGCCCTGGGGCTGATGTATGCCGAATATGGCCGCAGCGAGAGAAAGCCGTTTGCTGAGATGCCCGAGCTCGCCGCACTTAAGAATGAAATCATTACCGTGGTGGAAGTGGCGCTGGAACGTTCACACGAAGCGCATTATCGCTTCCGCGACAACCATAGCGGCCGCAATTTAACCTAGGCGGCGCTTGGCCGGCGGGAGAGTCACGCCGGGTATCATCGCAATGGTCTCTTCCCGCCCGGCAAGATAGGGCGGGTTAGCGCATTCGAACAGCTTTCCATCCTGCATCACCTGCGCATCGGCGCCATAACTCATCGGTAGCTTGGTGTGCGCATTGATAAGCACACCGCCCGCTGCACGTAGCACCGCATCCGGTGCGGCCGTATCCCAGGTCGAGGTATAGTTCGAGCCGATGGCAAGATGGCAGCTGCCTTCGGCCGCCATGCAGATACGCTGCGCGTTAGCCGCGTGCAGAGGCTCTTGCGCCGCCACAAGGGGTGCCACACCCATCTGCCGGATATGTTCCTGATTGTCGCGGTAGCCCAGGGCGATGAGCGGGATGCGCCCGGACTGCGCACGTTTGGCCTGTATAGGAACGGGCTTCTCACCATCGCGTGCACGATAGGCCTTGCCGTCCCCGCCGGTGTAATACAACGTCTGCTGCGCCGGGAAATACACCGCGCCGGCGATCGGTTTTCCCTCTTCGATAAAGGCGATGTTGACTGCGAAATAGTCGAGCCCTTTGATGAAATTGTGCGTGCCGTCGAGCGGGTCGACAAGCCAGAAGCGCTTATGTGTGCGAGCGATCGTATGGTTGTGCTGCATATCGCCCTCTTCTGAGAGCACATCGATGCCGGGGGTAATATGCTTAAGCGCCTCGGTAAGATAAGCATTGGCCTCTTTATCAGCGCGCGTGACCGGGGAGTTGCGCCCATAGCTCACTTTTTCTACGATTCCCAGATCACCGCTAGCACGTACCGCCATAATGATGCCGCCGGTATGACGCGCAATGGCAGGCAGCTGTGCTACGATAAGGGCTAGATCCTGAGCTTGCATGAAAGCAGCTTAAAGCGGTGATAGCCTCAGGGCAACCGCTATTGCGCAGGCGCAGGATGGGCAGGCGGGCGCACGCCAGCCTTGCCGATGAACTGATAGGATTCAGTCATGTGGTACAAGCTCAATATCTTGTTGAGCTCACCGTTTTGGCGCATTTCCTGGATACCTCGGGTGAACAGCTGAGCGTAATATTTTGCACGAGGATTCTTGGGACTAAAGGCCACGTAGATAAAAGTTTCGCTGAAATCTTCGATACTTACTGGGTTCCCCGCCGATTTGAACGGCAAAGGTTCCCCGCGCGAAGCGAAGTAGTAATTCACCACGTTCTTGTCTTCGAGGATAATATCCAGCTGGCCCGAAAGCAGCTTCTGAATGTTAAGCTCGGAGGCATTGCTGCCGGTAACCGCCTCGATGTTCTGATTCACGCCGGTTTTGTAGTGGTTGATATATTCGTTGATGCTTTTGCCGTAAAAATAATCGGCGATCACCCCTAAGCGCTGCCCCGAAAGCGATGACGGGCTCTTATAGTTCCAGTTGGAATCCTTGCGCACCCAGAATTCCATAATGGAAATCCCTTGCAGCACTTCGGGAAAAACCAGTTCGCGGGCATCGCCATGCGCCGCTCCTACCACCGCGTCATACTCACCTTTTTTTGTGCCCTCGATAGCCTGGGACCAAGGCATCACCTTATAGACCACCTCAATATCGGCTTTCTTCATAGCAAGGCGCAACATTTCCACCATGTAGCCAGGATGGGCAGAGTTCTCGTCGCAGTTATAGGGACACCATTTATCGGCCACTACGGTGATGGTCTGAGTGGCGGCATGGGCAGAGACAGGCAGCAAAGAAAGCAGTAAGAGCAAAAACCGGAATCTTTTCATAGGCATAGTAGTATCATACCCTGATGCGCGGCGCTAGGGAAAAACGCATTTTTTGCCGATTTTATTACTCCTGGAATCGCCCCTGAACCAGGTTCAGCGCCAATCTATCCAGCTGGGCCTTAAGATCCACGCCGGCGGGTGCAGAAACTTCAAGCGTGCGATCGTCGATCTTGGTAAGGGTAAGCGGCAGGTTCTGGCGGCGCGCCACGCGCGAAAGCGTGCGCATAACCGAAGCCGTGGTATCGGCAATCGGCGGCAACGTGCTTAAAATGGGATGGTCTTGGCGTGGGGGGCGCGGTGCGCCGCAATCGAGCCATACACGCTGCTGTCCACCCTCTGCGGGCTTGTCGCCGTAGATGAAGACGTGCTCTGCGGGCAGCTGGGTAAGCCTTGTACGCATCCACTCCAACGCTACGTTGCTTTCATGCAGGTTGAGCGGGTATTTCGGCTCCTGGCCGTCATCGCTTATGATCGTTGTGGTCATCCCCTGCACCTGCTTTTGTTTTTTGCCATCATAGCGCAGCACTGTTACTATTTTATGAAGATGGGCCGCACGTCTGGACTTGCTACACTAAAATCTGCTGGAGAATACGATCGGCTCGCCCTATCGTCTCGTGACAGCCGTCGAACCGTAACCATATCCTCAGCGCCATGCCACAGCCTAGTTTTCTGAAAAAACCGATGGAGCAAATGACCCCGGAAGAATGGGAATCGCTATGCGACGGCTGCGGGCTGTGCTGCCAGATCCGCGTACAAGATAGCGACACCGGCGAGATCGCCCTTTCCAACGTGGCGTGCCGCTATTTATGCCTGGATACCCACAAATGCACCGACTACAAGAACCGCCAAAAGAACGTGCCGGACTGCGTGAAGGTGACACCCCAGAATGTGCATGAGATGGACTGGCTGCCGCACACCTGCAGCTACCGCGTGGTGGCGCGTGGCGAAAAGCTGGCCAGCTGGCATCCGCTGGTATGCGGCAAGCCGAGCCGGGTGCATAGCAACGGCCCCTCGATGATGGGCTCGATCATCAGCGAGGATGACGCGCATTGGGAGTAATAGCCTTACGGCAGGCCTGAGGCTTAGGGTTTAAGGGCTTAAGAATGCGCAAAGCCGCGCTTAAGTAAATGGTGGAGGAGGCAGGATTTGAACCTGCGAACTCCGAAGAGGGCAGATTTACAGTCTGCTGCCATTGACCACTCGGCCACTCCTCCACACCTGACCTGCCCGTCATCTCCATATGAGGAGTTATGACGAGTGGTCAATCCCTATATCAGCAGAGAGTGCGCTAACCGCGCATGGGCCCCTCGGCCACTCCTCCACGCCAGATCTACCCTTCCTTTGGAAAAAGGCAGTCAAGACGCTCCGAGGTAAAGCACCCCCTGCCTAAAGTCAAGAATCAAGGTGAGATACGGCGAAAAACCCTACAAATCACACAGAAACGCCGTGAAATGCTGTTGTTTAAGGTCGGCAATGGCGCTATGGTGGTGTTCTCATCACCGGTTTAAGGAAGCGCGATGCCCGCCATTTTAGGCTTTATCTTCACCCTGGCGCAGCTGATCATCATCATCGGCAGCTACCTGATGAAAGAAAACGTCATTTATCTGACCGCCGTGTATTACGGCTCGCCGATCTACCTGATGAGCAACTTCTTTACCGCAGATTCCATGATAAAGGACTCCAACCCGCTCTATCTGGGGCTGTTTGTCTATCATATATTCAAATATTTCCTCATCTTCTGGGCACGTGCTGTTGGCGAGCGCGATAATCTGCGCTTTGCTACTATTTTTTTCGAAGCAGTCTACCTGGTGATCTGCGCTTATTATACGCTGTCTTAGCGAAGCGGCTCGCGGAAGCGATCGCGGTAGTAATACAGCGCGATGAGCGACACGACATTACCTGCCATCACATAATACCCAACCGAGCTGTTCTCGCCTGTGTAGTTGATAAGCCATTCGCACAGCATGGGAGCCGTGCCGCCAAAAATGGCCGCGCTTAAGTTATAGGCGATCGCCATGCCGGAAAAGCGCACAGAAGTGGGGAACATCTCCACCAACAAAGCAGGCACAGGACCGGCGTAAATAGAGAAGATGGCGGCAAATGCCACCTGGGCCAGGCCAATGGTGAGCATCGAAGCGCCTGCCTCAAAATACGAGAAGATCAGCGGTGTGGCCACGAACATCAGCGCTGCGGCAAATAGCATAACCTTGCGGCGGCCGATGCGGTCCGAGAGCCAAGCGGAGAAGACAAAACCCACCAACATGACCAGCATGTTGTAGATGTGGAACTCGAACGCCACTTCGGTAGATGCGCCAAGCTGCTTGCTGGAGAAGCTGATGAAGTAAATGGCGGTCAGATAGAATGGTAGCGTCACGGTGATGTAGATGGCGAAGCTTTGCAGCATGGCCCAGGGATGCTGGCGGAAGGCCTCGCGCACCGGGGTTTTGCAAAGCTCATCCTTGCTTTTGGCTTCTTCGTAGATGGGGCTTTCTTCACAATGGCGGCGGATGTAATAACCCACGATGCCGATAGCGATGCCGGCTAAGAACGGGATGCGCCAGCCCCAGGCCTCGAAGGCTTCAAGGCCAAGCAGCGCGATGCTGCCCTTGACCACCACCGAACCCAGCAAGAAGCCCAGCGCCAGGCTTGCCAGCGACGCCGAGCCGGCCCAGGCACGCTTATGGGCCGGAGCATGCTCGACGATGTAGGTAATGGAGCCGGAGAACTCGCCGCCCAGCGACAAGCCTTGCAGCAGGCGGATGATAACCAGCATGACCGGGGCCCAGATGCCGATCTCGGCATAGGTGGGCAACAGGCCGATGCAGCCGGTGGGCACGGCCATCATCAGCACGGCGATCACCATGGCATGTTTGCGGCCATAGCGGTCGCCGATCCAGCCGAAAAGCACAGCCCCCAGCGGGCGGATGACAAAGCCCACCGCAAACACGGCATAGGTGGCCAGCAACGTGGCCGTTTCGTCCCCCTCGGGGAAGAACAGCTTGGAAAGCAGCCAGGCCATCTGGCCATATAGGGCGTAATCATACCACTCAAGGCCGTTGCCGATCATGCCAGAGGCGACTACTTTTTTCATGCGTTCAGCTCCTGAAACTTGGCTTGTTTTGCCATTAATTTTTCTCCTTCTAGCACAAGCCCGTGCCGCTGCCTAGCGGGGGAAAGAACCCCATGGCGTATTGATACTCCGAGTATTGGCAGAATCTTCAGACGCTTGTGAGGAGAAGACCGGGGTAACCCGCCCCTAAGCAAGTGATATTACAAGCTTTCCTCTTGAAAGCTGGGGCGCTAAGACCTATACTGCTTAGTCCAGGAGAAATTATGGCAAAACCATCACCATCTACAAAAGCCCCGGTTGCTGCGCGCGCGCAGGCAGCCTTGCTGCCGGCCCTTTCACCCGAACAGGGCCTGCGCCGCTATTTGCAGGAGATTAGCCAGTTCCCGATGCTCGAGCCCAAAGAGGAACTGGAACTTTCGCGCCGCTGGCGCGACCACGGCGATGTGGAAGCCGCGCACCGTCTTGTCACCAGCCATTTGCGCCTGGTAGCCAAGATCGCTTTCCGCTTCCGCGGCTACGGCCTGCCGGTCGGCGAACTCATCGCCGAAGGGAATATCGGCATGATGCAGGCCGTCAAGCGCTTCGACCCAGATAAAGGCTTCCGCCTGGCGACCTACGCCATCTGGTGGATCAGGGCCGCCATCCAGGAATATATCCTGCGCAGCTGGTCGCTGGTCAAGATCGGCTCGACCGCCGCACAGAAGCGGCTGTTCTTCAACCTGCGCAAACTCAAGAAGAAGATCGGCGCAGAAGGCGCGATCAGCGAACGCGGCCTATCAGATATGCAGGCCGACGACATCGCCCGTATCCTTGATGTGGACCGCCGTGACGTGCTGGATATGGAGCAGCGCATGTCCGGCTCGGACGTGTATCTAAACAGCCAAGCCGGCCCCGAAGGCGACGCGGAAAAAATCGACTTTCTGGTAGAACCTTCGCAAAATCAGGAAGCCGCATTCGCCCAGCAACAAGAGAGCGGCCAGCGTGCGGCCCTGCTTGCCAGCGCCATGGCCAAGCTGTCCGAGCGCGAGCGCGACATCATCATGCGCCGCCGCCTGCAAGACGAGCCTGACACGCTCGAGGACCTAAGCCGCGACTACGGCATCTCGCGCGAGCGCGTGCGCCAGATCGAGGTGCGCGCTTTTGAAAAGCTCCAGAAAGACGTGGTCAGTGCTTAGCGCCCTTAAGCGGATCTTCGCAAGCAGCCTCTATCAACGCGAAGCGCACCAGGTTTACGTGAGCCTGGTGGAGCAAGCGCGCCAACCCATTTTCTACGAGCAGTACCACGTGCCCGACACGCTCGATGGCCGCTTCGATGTCATCGTGCTGCATCTGTTCCTGGCCACGCAAGGCCTGCGCGCGCAGGGATCACCAGAAGCGCTGGAATTCGCGCGCGAGCTTTCCGAGGTGTTTTTCTCCGACATGGACCGCAGCCTTCGCGAGATGGGCGTGGGCGATACCGGCATTTCCAAACGTATCCGCAAAATGGCGCAGGCCTGCTACGGCCGGCTGCAAGCCTATAGCGAGGCGCGAGGCGAAGCAGCGCTTGCCGCAGCCCTGGCCCGCAACCTCTACCGCAGCGAAGAAGCGATAAACCTGCCGGCGGGCTTACTGGCCTATGTGCAGCAACACAGTGCTGCACTGCAAAGCGATGCAGCGGTTCAAGCCATGATAGAAGGAAAGATCGCCTTTTAAGGAGGCTTTTGCCTTAAGTGCTCATTACTTCGTTAAGCACGGCAAACCCCCAGGTGAGCACCTGGCTGCCCATTTGCATGAACACGTCTTGCCAATGGCGAGCCACGCTCACACAGGCATCCACCTGCGAAAGATCGAACAAACATACGCCAAAGCCCGAGGCAAAGCCCGCAAATGTCACACCGGTAAACATGAAAAAGCCGCCATTTCGGGGATCTAATGCCATAGGTTCACGGTCCTGCGAGTAACGGTTTATGAATAAGCCTTTGCGCTCATAAGGTAAATGTTGCCATATCTTTGTCCTATCATAAACGCTTTTTTTATGAATATTTGATGAAGGCACTCGCAATCTCTTGAGAAATATTCGCTTTTTATGCAGCTCGTGGCTTACCAACCCGATATTCCGCAGAATCTGGGCAGCCTTATCCGGCTTTCGGCCTGTATGGGTGTGCCGCTGCATATCATTGAACCCTGCGGTTTTCTGCTAGATGACAAGCGCATGCGCCGCGCCGCGATGGATTATTACGATGCCGCGCACATCACGCGCCACAGCTCGTGGGAGCGATTCCTAGCAAACTTGCCCGAGCAGGCACGCTTGGTATTACTTTCTACCAAAGCGAGCACCACCTACACGGCATTTGCCTACAGGCCCGATGACATGCTAATGCTAGGGCGTGAATCTTCCGGCGTGCCCGTAGCAGTTGCAGCGCATGCACATGTGCTGATCCCCATGCAGCCCGGTACACGCTCGTTGAATGTGGCGCTGGCCGCCAGCATGGTGCTGGGCGAAGCGCTGCGGCAAATAAGAGGCTAAATGACATGAGCTTAGACGAACACAAAAAACGCGCCAGCGCCTGGTTCGAGGAATTGCGCAACCATATCTGCGCCGAGTTTGAAAAGCTCGAAAGCGACCCCAGCGAAAGCACCGTGCCTGCTGGACGCTTCAAGCGCACGAAATGGGAAAGAGAAGGCGGCGGTGGCGGCACAATGTCGGTGATGAAGGGCCGCGTGTTCGAAAAGGTGGGCGTTAATATCTCCACGGTCCACGGTGAATTTTCGGAGCTCATGCGCAAGGAAATTCCTGGTGCAGCCGAAGACCCGCGCTTCTGGGCAAGTGGCATCTCGCTGGTGGCACATATGTGCTCGCCGCTGGTTCCCGCCGTGCACATGAACACCCGCATGATCGTGGTGGGCGATGGCTCCAAGCACTGGTTCGGCGGAGGCGCAGACTTAACGCCCATCTTCCCCGTGGAGCGCGATACGCAGGATTTCCACGACGCGCTGAAAGCCACCTGCGACCAGTTCGACCCCGAGTATTACGACAAGTTCAAAGCCTGGTGCGACGAATATTTCTTCCTCAAGCACCGCAATGAACCGCGCGGTGTGGGCGGCATCTTCTACGACTATATCAACACCGGCAACTGGGAACAGGACTTTGCCTTCACCCAGGCCGTGGGCCGCAGCTTCGCCAGCATCTACCCGGCCATCGTGCGCCGCCACATGCACAAACGCTGGAGCAAAAAACAGCGTGAGCAGCAGCTCGTCAAGCGCGGGCGCTACGTGGAGTTCAACCTGCTATATGACCGTGGCACGCGCTTCGGCCTGATGACAGGCGGTAACACCGAAGCCATCCTCATGTCCTTGCCGCCAGAGGTCAAATGGCCGGTCGGCGTGCCCGACGACAAGACCGAAATCTGGCATCCGCATATTTAAGCCTAGCAGGCCTTGCATTCTTTTTGGACGAGTGAAACAAGGACTAGCTCCATTAAGGAGCGCAGCCTTGGTGGAGCTTGAACGTAGTTTATAATCCCAGAGCTACGCTCTGGGATGCGCGTTCTTGTAGGCCTTGAGCAGGCGAGCGCGGTCAACATGCGTGTAGCGCTGCGTGGTGGAAAGGCTAGCATGACCGAGCAGCTCCTGGATGGAGCGAAGATCCGCTCCATCCGAAAGCAGATGCGTGGCAAAGCTATGACGCAGCGCATGCGGCGTGGCGCTTTCCGGAAGGCCCAGCTGCGCGCGCAAAGACCGCAGCTTTTTTTGGAACACGGCAGCATCCAGCCGCTTGCCCTGCAACCCCACAAACAAAGCACCCTCCGGTTCGAACGCAAAGGGGCAATGCGCGGCATAATCGGCTATGGCGGCTACCACCACCGGCAGCACCGGCACTTGGCGTTCTTTGCGCCCTTTGCCGAGGATGGTAATCACATCGCCCAAGGGGCGCTGCCCATAATTCAAGTTCAGCGCTTCGCTGATACGCAGACCGCAGCCATAGATCAGCACAGTCAGTGCCAGGTCGCGCTTTTGTAGCCACCCCTCGCCCTGCTCCAGCGCGCCTAGCAAAGCACCCGCCTGGTCTTCGGCCAAGGCTTTGGGCAACGCTTTAGGGATTTTCGGCCCACGCAGATGGAAGAGCGCCGCGTTCTCAATTCCGGCTTGTTTTTCCATGCGGCGGTAAAAGCTTTTCACAGTAGAAAGAGCGCGCGCAGTGGAACTGGCCTGATAGTCGGGCGCGCGGCTGGCCATCCAGGCACGAAAATCGCGTGCCTCCAGCCCCGCCAGGTCGGCAAGCTCCAAGCGCTTGCCCAGATGCTCGGCGATAAAACCAAGGAAGTGGCCGATATCATGCTCATAGGAGGTCAGGGTGTGCTGCGAAGCATAGCGCGTGCGGGCGAGCCATTCCAGCCAGGCGGATACTTGCCCGGCTACGTCATCTACCACTGGCAGGGTTTGCTTCATGGCACTCCTTGGATTATGGACCGTGGGCGCAGCTATTGCACCTGGCGGTAAGGATAAACGCTGTTCTTGGGATCTGGCAAATCAATTCGTTCGCGCGGCTTGGCAGGCGGGGCCACCACATTCTGCCCGGCATCGGGCTGCGACAGATAGCTGGAGAGACGCTGGCGATACAGCTCGCCCAGCTCGCGGATACCATCTTTAAGCGCATCGTCCTCGGCCACGAAGGTCGAGAAATAGGCGTTGGTCAGGTTGTTGTAGCTACTAACATTGCGCAGCGTGCCGCGCGCCACCGGCTGGTTGTCGGAGTTGCGATACAGCACGTAATCGGACACCAGATACATATTATAGCGCGAGACCGTGCCGTCACGCGACACGTCGATCGGGGTGATAGTATGCGAGAAAGAAGCCGTCAAGCGGTAGCTCGGCTTGGGTGGAATCACACCGCCGGGGTTGAGCTGATCTTCTAAGTGAATGCGCAGCAGCTGACCTTCGCGACCCTCGATACGGTCGATTTTCACACCCGCGTTGAGCTGCGTACCGCTGGCCTGTTTCTTAGCATGCAGCGGCTCGAAGCTGCATGCGCCAAGCGACAGCAAAGCCAAGATTACTAATGCATTACTTCGCAACGACATTGACGATCCTGCCCGGCACGACGATGATCTTCGCCACTTGTTTATCTTTAAGTGCTTCCTTGACGGCGGGCTGCTCCAGCGCCAGCGCCTCGGCAGCCTTGTTGTCGAGCCCGGCGGGCATTTCCAGCGCCAGCTTAAGCTTGCCGTTGATCTGAATAGCAACGTTGACGCTGTCATCCACCAGCAGAGCCGCTTCGGCTTGCGGCCAGCGACGCTCAGAAAGCGTGTCGCCATCCCCCAGCTGCGCCCAGAGCGCTTCGGCCAGATGCGGCATAAACGGGTTAATGAGATGCACCACGGCGACCAACGCCTCTTGGTAGGCTGCCGCCACATCGGCGGTTTCCAGCTTCGTGCCTTCGAGCAGATTGGAAAGTTCGCGAATACGAGCAATCGCTTTGTTGAAGTGGAAGCGCTCAATATCCTCGGTGACTGCGGCGATGGTCTTATGCGTAGCCTTGCGAATTTTAAGCGCGGCTGCGCCATTTTCGCCGGCCTGCGGCAAGCGTGCCGCCTTGAACTCGCCCACCAGTTTCCACAGGCGGTTGATATAGCGCCAGGCGCCTTCAATGCCGGCATCGGTCCACTCTAGGTCGCGCTCGGGCGGGCTGTCCGATAGCATGAACAGGCGCGCCGCATCCGCCCCGTAAGTGTTCATGATATGGCGCGGGTCGACGGTGTTCTTCTTCGACTTGCTCATCTTCTCGATACGGCCCACTTCCACGCTCTTGCCGGTTTTCGTCTCGATATAGCCAACACCTTGTTTTTCGATGTCATCGGGCGAAAGCCACTTGCCTTCGGCGGACTTATAGGTTTCGTGACAGACCATACCCTGGGTTTCCAGCCGCACGAAAGGCTCGGTAAAAGCTACCAGATCGCAGCGATTCAGGGCGCGGCTGAAAAAACGCGAATAGAGTAGATGCAGCACGGCATGCTCGATGCCGCCGATGTAGCAATCCACGTTCATCCAGTAGTTCAGGCTGTGCGAGTGCAGCGGCTCTTCGCTTGGCACACTGGCATAGCGCGAGAAGTACCACGAAGATTCGAAGAAGGTGTCGAAGGTGTCGGTCTCGCGGCGGGCGGGCTTGCCACACTTAGGGCAATCCACATGTTTCCAGGTCGGGTGGTGCTCCAGCGGGTTGCCCGGTTTGTCAAATGTCACATCGCGCGGCAGCTCGACCGGCAACATTTTTTCTGGCACGGGCACGACACCGCAAATCTCGCAGTGGATGATAGGGATCGGGCAACCCCAATAGCGCTGGCGGGAAACACCCCAATCGCGCAGGCGATAGTTGATCTTAGCCTCGCCCTGCCCAAGCGCATGCAGCGCGGCGATGGCGCGCGTCTTGGCGTCCTCCACTTTCATGCCGTTCATGAAATCGGAGTTTATCATCACGCCGTCGCCCGTATAGGCTTCTTCCTGCGGGCTTGGCGTGCCTTCGACCACAGGGATGATAGGCAGGTTATACTTCTTGGCGAATTCAAAATCGCGCTGGTCGTGCGCCGGGCAGGCAAAGATCGCACCCGTGCCATAATCCATAAGTACAAAATTAGCAATGTAGAGCGGCACTTCCCGGTCTTCGAACGGATGGACGACCTTAAGGCCCGTATCGAAGCCTTTTTTCTCGGCTTTTTCGATAGCCTCTTCCGACGTGCCAAGCTGGTTGCATTCGGCGATAAAAGCGGCAGCTTCGGGGCTGTGCGCGGCGATATCCAGCGCTAAAGGATGGCCCGGCGAAATAGCGCAGAAACTCATGCCATAGAGCGTATCCGGGCGGGTGGTGTAGATGGCCAGTTCGCTCTCGATAACCTCTTTACCCGGCTTGCGGCACAGCACTTTGAGGCGAAGCGTCGCGCCTTGCGATTTGCCAATCCATTTCTCCTGCATGATGCGTACTTTTTCGGGCCACTGCGTCAGGCCGTCGAGGCCCCCCAGCAGATCCTCAGCAAAGTCGGAGATACGCAAGAACCACTGCGAAAGCGTGCGGCGCTCCACCAGCGCGCCCGAGCGCCAGCCGCGCCCTTCAATCACCTGTTCGTTGGCCAACACGGTGTTATCCACCGGGTCCCAGTTGACCACCGCTTCCTTACGATAGGCCAGCCCCTCGCGCAGAAACCGCAGGAAAAACATCTGCTCGTGCTTATAATATTCCGGCGTACAGGTGGCGATCTCACGGCCCCAATCATAGGAAAGGCCAATGAGCTTTAACTGCTCGCGCATAGTGGCGATGTTGGCCATCGTCCAATCCGCGGGGTGTGAATTATTCTGAATGGCGGCATTCTCCGCCGGCAGGCCGAACGCGTCCCACCCCATGGGGTGCAGCACATTGTAGCCTTGGGCACGCTTGGTGCGAGCCACTACGTCCCCAAGCGTGTAGTTGCGCACATGGCCCATATGGATATTGCCCGACGGATAGGGGAACATCTCCAGCACGTAATATTTGGGCTTGCTCGGGTCTTCGCGGGCGGCAAAGGTCGCGCGCTCTTCCCAATAGCGTTGCCAATGGGCTTCGTTCTCGCGGAAGTTATAGCGTCGTATCTCTGTGGGCAGCTCGGCCATGGCCTGCTTACTTACCCAGCTGCTTCAAGCGCAATTCGCGGGCACGTGTCAAGATCGCATCTTCCATGGAGCGGCCGAGATTGTCTTTGACCTTCTGGTCGCGCCAGCCGGATTTTTCCATCTTTTGCTTAAAGACACTCACCTTGATGCCGTCGGCGCGCAGGGTCTTGTCCAGAATCACCGCGTTGACCTTAAAGCGCTCGCCGGGGGTTTTGGGGTCTTCGTACCAATCGGTCAGGATCACACCACCGAAGGGATCAGCCGAGGCGATAGGCATGAAAGACAGCGTATCAAGCGTGGCGCGCCACAAAAAGATATTCACGCCGATAGCACCGGGCGCTCCGCCATCGCTATCCTTGCGCTCACCGGAGACAATCAGCCCATCATCGCCGGTTAAGCGGCCGTTCTTGATCTTGCGCGCATCGGCAGCGCTCATCGGTCGGTTTTCCTGGCTTACAGCTTCAGTTTTGGAGTCCGAGCAAGCGGCAATGAACATCAGCAGGACAAGCGGGAGAAATATTTTACGCATAACGGTTCTTTTGTAGTTGAGCAGGCCCGAATCTAACCAATAAACAAGGGCGATACAATAAAAAAGGGCGGCGCTTTCGCGCCGCCCTCTCTTATGTCAATTTTCTTTCTAGATTAGAAAGAAAGCTGCGTACCAGCAATGAACACGGTCGCGTCATTGTCGTTAGCAGAACCGGTAGCGTCCAGTTCTACGAAGCTAACTTCGGCGTACGGGGTGAAGCCCGGAGCCAGTTTGTAGTCAGCACCAACCGAGAGGTTCGAGAAATCGTTCGAACCCAGACCGGTACCCAGATCGTATTCGGAATCCAGGTAGGTTACGCTAGCACCGAAAGCGCCCATTTCATAGGCAGCGCCGAGGGTCCAGTAGTTGCTGTCGTCTGCGCCCGAAGCAGTGGTGCGCAGCGAGTCACCCAGATCACCGTACGAACCGGCGAGGCTGAAGCCCATGTAGGTAACTTTACCGCCTACGTTGTAAGCAGCAAGGTCTTCGTTAGCGTTCTGCGAAGCATCACCGTATTCACCGGTAGCAGCCAGGGTCAAACCAACGTCACCGAACTTGTTTTCGTAGTTCACGCCACCGGAGAACACGTTCTCAGCGGTCGAAGCGGGAACAGCGGTGGTCGAAGCGAAGCCGCTAGCAGCATAGCGCAGGCGGTTTGCGTCTTGACCGCGCGAAACGTTATCTACCGAGTAGCTCACGCCCAGCTGTACGCCAGCAAAACGCGGGGTGTAGTAGGTAACTTTGTTCACGTTTTCTTGCGACTCGTTACCGAGCGAGCCTACGCCATAGCCCAGGGCCAGGTCAGGGGTAGCCAGGTATTGAGCACCAGCAGGAACAGCGATGTAGTAGGTGTAGTCACCGTCGATACCACCGGTAGCGCGAGCGATCGAAGCTGCGTCTACTTTCAAAGTGCCGGAAGCGCCAACTTCGGAACCAGCTTCAACGCGACCGAAACCACCGTCAACGTAGATGAAGGTGCGCGAAGCGTTCAGGCCCTGGTTGTCAGCGTCGCCGGTCGTGTCGGCTTCGAGATCAACGCCACCACCGTAGCCGAGACCAGCGTCGGTCTTAGCGTCGATGCGGAAGCTCAGTTCAGTGTCGGAACGGAAAGCTTGCGGACGCAGGCCAGCGTCAGCGTCTTCGCTAACATAACCAACCTGGAAATCAGCAAAACCGCCAACGGTTACTTTGGGGGTCTCACCTGCGTTTGCAGCACCTGCGAACAGGGCGGCAGCACCGGCAAGAACGGTAGTACCGAGAAGAATCTTTTTCATATGTAGTTTCCCACTTAGAGTTTAAAACAACCGGAACCGCCAAAAAACTCAACGTCTCCGGATAGTCAGGATGCATAAAGCAAAACACTTTATACGTTTACCTGGGGTATTTATTGTGCAAAGAAGTGACCCTTGCAAGCTGTAACCCCCCCTCGGGTAGGAATTGGCCAGCATTTAGCCGGTTCTGTTGCAATATGGCAACAACGACAGGGGCGGACCAGCCGTTTGTTAATGATATTTTAATGATATAAGGCAAAAACATAGCATGACCGCCCCCTCTTCCATCTCCGCCCGCCTGGCGGTTTTACAGCCCCGGATCGAGGCTGCGCGTAAGCAAAGCCCGCTGGCAGCGCCTTGCGTGACGTTGCTGGCAGCCAGCAAAAGCCAGCCAGAAAGCCTTATTGAAGAGGCAATTAACTGTAATATCAGCCATTTTGGCGAAAATCGCGTGCAAGAGGCCGAAGATAAATGGCCTAAGCTACTGGAAAAGCATCCGCAGGTTCGGCTCCACCTGATTGGGCCTTTGCAAAGTAACAAGGCCAAGGCCGCCGTTTCCCTGTTTCATGTCATCCAGTCCGTAGACCGGGAAAGCCTGGTACATAGCCTGGCCGATGCGATGGAGAAAACCGGCAAATACCCCGAATGCTATGTGCAGGTCAACACCGGTGAGGAACCGCAAAAGGCCGGGGTACTCCCCGATAAGGCCGATGCGCTGTTGGAACATTGCAAAAACGTCGGGCTTACTATTACGGGGCTGATGTGCGTACCGCCGGCACAACAACCTGCCGCAGCGCATTTTGCACTGCTGCGCGAAATTGGGCTGCGCAACAACATACATATGCTCAGCATGGGCATGAGCGAAGATTTTGAAGCCGCCATCCGCATGGGCTCAGGCTGTATCCGCCTTGGGCGCTCCTTATTTGGCGAACGCCAAAATTAAAAAAGATTCGGGCAACGCGCCTTAAGCCATCATCATGCGGAACTGGTAGGCCTCATAGGCTGAGCGGTTCATGGGAGAAGGTGCGCCGCCCTGCTCATTGGCCAGTATCATGGCCATCGTGCTGGGCGCATCGCTGTCGTCGCTGTTGAACAAAGCCAGGAATTGTTTGCCCGCATCTTTGCCCGTGGCCGCCTCCAGCGCCGCATTGGCCGCCCCGGTGATCGCGCCGATGGGCCCGCCAAACAACGCACCGCCGGCAATGCGCGAAGCCGCCGAAATACCTGCATCGCCCGTGAGTTCCTCATAGATGGTGGAGATGATGGGCAGCTGCTTCAACGGGTTGATCGCGTCCAGAAGGTCGTAAAAGCCCAGGCCGTCACCGCCGAACAGGGTGGGCTCCCGTGTCAGCGGGGTTCCAGAAAGCGCAGGCGCAGAACCGCCCGGTATGGTAATGGCCAGGGTCATACCCGGTATAAAAGCAAACCCCATGCCAAGTACTACGCGCACGGCGGTTAACCTATACCTATTAACAAAAAGGAGGCCTTGAGGCCCCCTTTTCTTGATTCGTTAACGCTAGTGCTTAGAAAGCAGCAGCGACCGCATCGGCCATGTGCTGGCTGGCTTCGGCTGCATCGCGCTGTTCGTCAGTTTCGGCTTCTTCGGCTTGTTGCTTAGCTTTAGCTTGCAAGGCGGCAATATCGGCCTGGCTATACTCGGTGCAGTCAATAGCACGCTCGATAAGCAGAGTGCAACGCTCGGGAGTTACCTCGGCAATGCCACCGACCACCGCGATCTTGCTAACCTTACCGGCGGCCTCGATCGTCACCACGCCGGGGCGAATGGTGGAGATGAAAGGCGCGTGGCCGGGAAGCACGCCAAAATCACCCAGCGCGCCGGGCACCTGGACTTGCTCCGCCGTGCCGGTAAAAAGGGTCGATTCCGGGGTGATGATCTTAACGTCCATGGGTTATGCCGCTTCCGCTGCCATCTTTTTCGCCTTAGCGATCGCTTCGTCGATCCCGCCCACCATGTAGAAGGCCGATTCGGGCAATGCGTCGTACTGACCTTCGATGATGCCTTTAAAACCAGAGATAGTATCGGCCAGCGACACGAGCTTACCCGGCGAACCGGTGAAGATCTCTGCCACGTGGAAGGGCTGCGACAAGAAGCGCTGAATCTTGCGCGCACGCGCAACCACCAGCTTATCTTCTTCCGAAAGCTCGTCCATACCAAGGATCGCGATGATGTCCTGCAGCGACTTGTAGGTTTGCAGAACGCGCTGCACTTCACGCGCAACGTTGTAATGCTCTTCGCCAATCACCTGCGGGTCAAGAACGCGGCTGGTCGAATCCAGCGGGTCTACGGCCGGGTAAATGCCAAGCTCGGCGATCTGGCGCGACAGTACCGTGGTGGCGTCCAAATGCGCGAAGGAGGTTGCAGGCGCGGGGTCAGTCAGATCGTCCGCCGGTACATATACGGCCTGTACCGAGGTGATCGAACCTTTCTTAGTCGAGGTGATGCGCTCTTGCATCTGGCCCATGTCGGTCGACAGCGTCGGCTGATAACCCACTGCCGAAGGGATACGGCCAAGCAGTGCCGATACTTCGGAGCCGGCTTGCGTAAAGCGGAAGATATTGTCCACGAAAAATAATACGTCCTGGCCTTCTTGGTCGCGGAAATATTCAGCCTGGGTGAGGCCGGTCAGCGCCACGCGAGCACGCGCACCCGGAGGCTCGTTCATTTGGCCGTACACCAGCGCTACGCGCGACTTGGTCTGGTCTTCGAGGTTGATAATGCCCGATTCCATCATTTCATGGTACAGATCGTTACCTTCGCGGGTACGCTCGCCCACACCGGCAAATACCGAGAAACCGCCATGCGCTTTGGCGATGTTGTTGATCAGCTCCATGATGAGTACGGTCTTGCCTACACCTGCGCCGCCGAACAGACCGATTTTGCCGCCCTTTGCGTAAGGCGCGAGCAGGTCGATCACCTTAATGCCGGTGACGAGAATTTCGGTCTTGGTGGATTGCTCCACGAATTCAGGCGCGGGGGCGTGAATGGGAGCTACGTGCTTGTTGCCGATGGGGCCGCGTTCGTCGATTGGTTCGCCGATCACGTTCATGATGCGGCCGAGCGTTTCGCGGCCTACCGGCACGGAAATAGCGGCGCCGGTATCACGCACTTCCTGGCCACGCACCAGGCCTTCGGTTGCGTCCATCGCGATGGTGCGCACTTCGCCTTCGCCCAGATGCTGGGCAACTTCGAGCACCAAGCGCTTACCGTCATTGGTGGTTTCCAGCGCGTTCAGAATAGCCGGCAAATCGCCGCCGGGGAATTTCACGTCGATCACCGCACCGATGACTTGGGTGATGATACCAGTATTTGCAGCAGTCATGTCTTCGCTCCTCTAATAGTCTAAACGGCTTCAGCGCCGCTGATGATTTCGATCAGTTCTTTGGTAATCGCAGCCTGACGGGTGCGGTTATATTTCAAGTTCAGTTTCTTGATCATGTCGCCGGCATTGCGGGTCGCGTTGTCCATCGCGGTCATACGCGCGCCCTGCTCGGAGGCGGCATTTTCCAGCAGCGCCTTATACAATTGCACGCCCAAATTCTTGGGCAGCAGATCGGCTAAGATCTCTTCTTCGTCCGGCTCGTATTCATAGGTTACGTCCGGGGCGGCCGCAGCATTGGTATCAATCGCTAGCGGGATAAGCTGCTGGAAGGTCACGATCTGCGAAATGGCAGATCTGAACTGGTTATAGACGATATGCGCCTGGTCGAATTCGCCGAGTTCAAAGCGCTCAATGAGTTGTTTGGCCAGCGCATCCGCATCCGTATACGAAATACGTTTTTTTGGCAGCTCCTGGCGGCCGATGATGAACGCACCGAATTCACCGCTCAGCTGCTCATAGCCTTTGCGGCCGATGCATAGCAGCTTGACCGTCACCCCATGCATTTGCAACTCGCGCACGCGGCGGCGCACTGCACGCACGATCGAGCCGTTGAACGCACCGCACAGGCCGCGATCCGATGTGGCCACCACGAGCAGCTGCACATCGCTTTTTCCGCTGCCCGAAAGCAGCGCCGGCGCTTGCGCACCTTCGTTGATCGAAGATGCAAGCGCGGCCAGCATCGCCTCCATCGCTTCGGCGTAGGGGCGGCTTGCCTCGGCCTGCTCACGCGCACGGCGAAGCTTGGCAGCAGCCACCATCTTCATCGCTTTGGTGATCTTCTGCGTCGACTTGACGCTTTTGACACGGTTTTTAAGGTCTTTTAAGCTAGGCATCGGGTTCCCTTACAGCGGAGGCTGCTTATGCAAAACGCTTGGCGATGGTTTCGATGAGCGACTTCAGCTGCGGCTCGGACGAATCGCTCAGCGCACCTTTGCTGGTGATGTCTTCAACGATCGCTTTGCTCGACGAACGCAGGTCTTGCAGCAAGGCCTGCTCGAACTTGCCTACGTCTTTTACCGCTACTTTATCCAAGAAGCCCTTTACGCCCGCATAGATCACGGCCACTTCTTCAGCGGTCGAAAGCGGGGAATATTGCGGCTGCTTGAGCAGCTCGGTCAGGCGTGCGCCGCGAGCCAGCAGTTTTTGCGTGGCCGGGTCAAGATCCGAGCCGAACTGTGCGAAGGCTTCCATTTCGCGGAACTGCGCGAGCTCGAGCTTAATGGAGCCTGCAACCTGCTTCATTGCCTTGATCTGTGCCGCCGAACCTACGCGCGAAACCGAAAGGCCCACGTTCACTGCCGGGCGAACACCTTTATAGAACAGGTCGGTTTCCAGGAAGATCTGGCCGTCGGTGATCGAGATCACGTTGGTCGGGATGTAGGCCGAAACGTCACCGGCTTGGGTTTCAATAATCGGCAGCGCCGTCATCGAGCCGGCGCCAGCCGCGTCAGACATTTTAGCGGAGCGCTCCAGCAGGCGCGAGTGAATGTAGAATACGTCACCGGGATAAGCTTCACGGCCCGGCGGGCGGCGCAGCAGCAGCGACATCTGGCGGTAAGCCACCGCTTGCTTCGACAGATCGTCATAGATGATGAGCGCGTGCATGCCGTTATCGCGGAAGAACTCACCCATGGCCGAACCGGTATAAGGCGCAAGGAATTGCAGCGGTGCAGGCTCGGACGCAGTTGCAGCCACTACGATGGTGTAGGGCAGCGCGCCGGATTCTTCGAGTTTCTTGACCACCTGGGCAACGGTCGAGCGCTTCTGGCCGATGCACACATAGATGCAGTAAAGCTTCTTGGATTCGTCCGTGCCGGCATTGATCTGTTTTTGGTTCAAGATGGTGTCCACGGCGATGGCGGTTTTTCCGGTCTGGCGGTCACCGATGATCAGCTCGCGCTGGCCACGGCCGATGGGGATCAGCGCGTCGATAGCTTTAATGCCGGTGGACATCGGCTCATGCACCGATTTACGCGCGATGATGCCGGGGGCTTTTACTTCCACGCGGGCACGCTTTACGTCTTTGAGCGGACCTTTGCCGTCGATCGGGTTGCCCAGGCCGTCTACGACGCGGCCGAGCATGCCTTTGCCCACGGGGCAATCCATAATGGTGTTGGTGCGTTTTACGGTGTCGCCTTCTTTCACCGAGCGGTCGTCACCGAAAATTACGATACCGACATTGTCGGCTGCCAGGTTCAGCGCCATGCCCTTCATGCCGTTCTTGAACTCGACCATTTCACCGGCCTGAATGTTCTCAAGGCCATATACGGTAGCGATACCGTCGCCCACTGCGACCACCTGGCCGGTTTCGGAAAGCTCCGCGTCGGCGCTGAATTCGGTGATCTGTTTTTTCAGAATGTCGGAAATTTCTGACGGGCGAATATCCATTATCTTACAAGCTCCTTAAAGAAGAATAAAACGTTATGCAGCTTTCAGCGAAAGACGCAGGCGGTCTAACTTACCGGCCAACGAGCTGTCGAGTTGAATGCTGCCAATTTTTACAATCATACCACCCAGAAGCGATGCATCTTCTTCCAGCTGGAGGTTTACTTTTTTGCCATAGGCCTTGGTGAGTTTCTCGGCCAATACGCCCGCGTCCTTGTCGCCGAGCTTGGCGGGCGTGGTCACCACAGCGCCGATCTCGCCGCGAGCAGTGGCCGCGCGCTCGATGAACTGCGCGACGATGACAGCCAGCACGTCCAGGCGCTTGGCACGCGCCAGTGCGGCTACGAAATCCACGGTCAGTTTATGTGCCTTGGCTTTGGTCAGCAACGCGGTCATAGCGGCAGCCTGTTGGGCGCGGCCGATTAACGGATTGGCGATAAAGGCCTTCAGCTCTTTGCTTTGCACCAGCAAAGAGGCAAGCTCGCCCAGATCTTTTTCTACGTCAGCCAGCGCATTCGCGCCCTTGGCCACGTCGAACAAGGCTTTGACATAACGTTCAGCAATACGTTTGGAACCGGCGTTTTTCACGATATTCTATATGTGTGGTTAAATGAGCCGCGAAATTAGGCAACATTGCCCGCAAAGGCAACAAAAAACTTACGTTTTGTAAGCTATTGATTTTCTATTGATCTGCCTGAGTGGCTTCGCAGGGTTTGATGGCCTTCAAACGCCCCGATTGGATTAAAATTTATTTACAATTTCCCGCCTTTGCGCTATCCCTGTTTCAACGAAGAAAAGGCAGCGTCAGCCACGCCTTGTGCACGCTGGAGCACAAAGGCCGGCCGCGGCAGCTGGGCTAAGTCTAGCACAGACTAAAAAACTCACATGAAACTCTGTGGGTCGATATCGAGCTTCACCCGCACGGACGATGGCGGCTCGACGCTCGCCAGCCACGCCTTCATATAATCGGGCAGATTCACGGCGCGATCAGCACGCACCAGCAAACGGTAGCGATGTTTTCCTCGCAGCAGTGAAAGCGGCGCGGGTGCGGGCCCGAGCACCGCGATGCGCTTATCGCCGCCGGCGCGGCTAGCGAGCTTGCGCGCCACATCGGCCACCAGCGCTTCCTTCGCACCCTCCACAATAACTGCGGCCAGCCTGGAAAACGGCGGCATGTGTGCGGCTTCACGGGCAGCAAGTTCGGCTGCCATGAACGCATCGCGCTGGCCGGAAGTCAGCGCTTTCATCACCGGGTGTTCGGGCAGATAGCTTTGCAGATACACATGGCCGCGCTCGGTTTCGCGGCCTGCACGGCCTGAAAGCTGGTGCAACAGCTGATACGTGCGTTCGGCGGCGCGCAGATCCCCGCCGGCCAGGCCAAGATCCGCATCGACCACACCCACCACGGTTAAATCCGCAAAGTGATGGCCTTTGGCGATCATCTGTGTGCCGATCAGCAAGTCGAGGCGTTTTTCGCTCATGGCGGTGATGGTCTCTTCCAGCTCGGCGAAGTTAGTGGTGGAATCACTCGCTAGCACGGCCACGCGCGCATCCGGCAGGAAACTTTGCACCTCCTCGCGCAAGCGCTCCACGCCAGGCCCGCAGGGGAACATATTCTCCTCGGTTTTGCATTCCGGACAGGTTTTGGGCATCGGCATATGATAGCCGCAATGGTGGCATTCCAGCCGCGGTTTGCTCTTATGCACCACCAGCCACGAAGAACAATCCGGGCATTGGAAGCGATGGCCGCAAGTGCGGCAAATGAGCAAAGGCGCATAGCCACGACGGTTCAAAAACAGCATCGCCTGGTGGCCCTTGGCGATCGCGCCCTTGATGGCCTCGCGCAAGGTATCACACACGAACGAGCCGCGCTGCACCGCCACACTGCGCATATCGAGCATTTCAATATCGGGCATGGAAGCCTCGGCATGGCGCGAAGGCAGCGCCACTTCGGCGTATTTGCCCTGGCGGGCGTTGTGGTAGCTCTCCAGCGACGGAGTGGCCGAGACCAGCACCACGGGCAGTTTTTCAAAGCGCCCGCGCGCCACCGCCATGTCCCGCGCGTGATAGATGACGCCTTCTTCTTGCTTGTAAGACGCGTCGTGCTCTTCGTCGACCACCAGCAGCGCCAGTTTACGGTAGGGTAAGAACAGCGCCGAGCGCGCGCCGATCACCATGCGCGCCTCGCCGGTAGCGATAGCTTGCCAGATCTGGCGTTTGCGCGCCGGGGTGATTTCCGAGTTCCACACCAGCGGCGTTGCGCCAAAGCGTTTGGCAAAGCGCTCGATGGATTGTACGGAAAGTCCGATCTCGGGCAGCAGCAACAGCACCTGCGCTTGGCTGTCAGCCTTCAGCGCACGGGCAATGGCATCATAGTACACTTCGGTTTTTCCCGATCCGGTCACGCCGTCAAGCAAGGTGATGGAGAAGCCTTGGCCCAGCTTACCCTCAATGCTTTGCGCGCCCGCTTTTTGCTGCGGCGATAGCGGCGGCAGCTTGAAGGCTTGGATATCCAGCCCCGTTTCGATCAGCGTGGAACTGCGCGTTTTGATGCCTTTCATCACCTCGGCGATGGGTAGCACCATCTTGAGCACCATGCCCTTGGGCGCACAGTTATACCACGCCGCCCAATCGATATACTGGCGCATCGCATCCGAAAGCGCAGGGTATTGATCGTGGTGGAGCATCACCTCGCGCAGCTTGGCCGGCTCGACCTTGGCCGTACCTTTACCCCACACCGCGCCGATGGTTGTGCCGCGCCCGAACGGCACGCTCACCCAATCCCCGGGCTTAAGCTGCATGCCTTCGGGCACCCGATAATCGAACCCATGGGAGAATGCCGCCGGCAACAATATCTCGACCTGTTGATGGGCAGTAAACATGCTACCTTCCATCCTGCCCGCGCGCGCGCGGTGGCGGGGTGTACAACAGGTCGCCCTGGTAGTGCATAGGCAGAAAACGCAGATAATCAGAGCCGCACGCTGTCAGCACTTGTTGCCAGAGCCGCTTGACGCGCTCCGGACTGAACCCAAGAACGCTATGGCCGCGAATTTCCACACGGCCATTGGTGATGATCCCCGCCAGGGCATTACCGCCGTCATCACGGTAAGAAACATTCGGCGCAGAAATTTCGCGGTGCTGCAAAGACGGGCTGGAAAAAGCGATCGCCTGTTCATTGACGATGAACTTAAGCCAGGTCGGATTGGTCGAAAGCAATGCCGGTGCGTTTATCTGCATAAGCGGGTTTCTATGTTGTCTGCTTTCATATTGCCAAAGAAGGGCAGGGTCGTTATCGTCATGGCTAAACTCTTACCACATAGGATGCTCACGCCCATGAAATTTTTTGTCGATACCGCTGAGATCAAGGAGATCCAGGAACTGAATGAAACCGGCATGCTCGACGGCGTCACCACCAACCCCACGCTGATCGCCAAATCCGGCCGCGATTTCGTCGAAGTGATCAAAGAGATCTGCACCATCGTGGATGGCCCGGTTTCCGCTGAAGTGACCGCAACCGACGCAGAAGGCATGATACGTGAAGGCGAAAAGCTCGCCAAGATCGCCGATAACATCGCCATCAAAGTGCCGCTGACCTGGGCGGGCCTCAAAGCTTGCAAACATTTCTCGAACGCTGGCCGCCAGGTCAACGTAACGCTGTGCTTCTCGCCGGTGCAAGCCTTGCTGGCCGCCAAAGCGGGCGCGGCGTTCATCTCGCCGTTCGTGGGCCGCCTGGACGATATCGGCCAGGACGGCATGCAGCTGATCGCCGACATCTGCCAGATATACTCGCAGTATGAGTACATCACCACCGAAGTGCTGGTAGCCTCCGTGCGCAACCCCAACCACATCATCGATGCCGCCAAAATGGGCGCGCATGTTGCCACCATCCCGCCGAACGTGCTCAAGCAACTGATCAACCACCCGCTGACCGACAAGGGCCTGGCGGCTTTCGTCGAAGATATCAAAAAATCCGGGCAGAAAGTCGCGTGACCGGCAAAGCCAAAACCCCGAAAAAAGCTGCCGCACCCGTTGCCGCACCGGCTGTAGCCACGGCCGAGCAGGTGCTCGCGTTCCTTAAAGCTACGCCGCAATTCCTGCTGGAGCACCCCGATATCATCGCGGGCATGCAGCCGCCCGAGCGCGAGCTGGGCGAAGGCATCATCGATTTCCAAAACTACATGGTCAAGCACCTGCAAAAAGACGGCAAGGCCCTGGAAGACCGCTACGCCGGCCTGGTGGAGTTCTGCCGCCACAACATGTCCATCCAGGCGCAGGTGCATAACGCCGCGCTCAAACTCATCCGCGCACGCACGCTGGAACAGCTGCTCGAAGTACTCACCCTCGATCTGGTGAGCCTGTTCGACGTGGATGTGGTGCGCATCGCCATGGAATCAGACACCACCAAAACCTATGACGGCGATTACGGCGAACAAGCCAGCTCGGGCATTGTGTTCGTGGAGCCCTACACCGTGGATGCGGCACTCGGCCGCGACAAGGATGTGGCGCTGATCGCCGATTGCGATGCCATCCAGCCCGCCGGGTTCGAGCATATCTTCGCCGATTGCACCTCGCTCATCAAATCCTGCGCGCTGCTGCGCCTGGAGCTGGAGCTGGTGGAAAAGAACGTCATCCTCGCCTTCGGCGTGCGCTATAAAGAGCGCTTCCATGCCGGCCAGGGCATTGAGCTGCTGCAATTCTTAGCGCAGATCGTGGGCCACCAGCTGGACGTGTACCTGGACGAACTCGCCCTATGAAGATACAGCCCAAAAGCGTCGATGCGTTTTTAGCCAAACCCAGCGCACCCTATGGTGCTGCCCTGCTTTACGGCCCGGATGCAGGGCTGGTGCGCGACCGCACCAAGCGCATCACCACTGCCGTGCTCGGCGCCAATCCCGACCCGATGGCCATTGTCGAACTTTCTGAGGCGAATGTGCTGGCCGACAGCGCCATCCTCGCCGACGAGCTGGGCGCGATCAGCATGCTTGCGCCCAGGCGCGTCATCGTCATCCGCGATGGCGGCGACAAACTCACCAAGATCATCGAGGCTTCGGCGCAGTATTTGAACGATAGCGTGTTCTTGATCGTAGCGGCCGACGAGCTGGCTGGTAAATCTTCGCTTCGCGCCTGGTTCGAAGCCGATGCGCGTGCTGCCGCCGTGGCCTGCTACCGAGATGAAATGCGCGACGTGGCGGGTGTAGTGCGAAAAGCATTCGATGATGCTAAGCTGCCCTATGACCGCGAGGTGGTGGATTATTTGAGCGCCCAGCTGGGCAATGACCGCTATGTGACCTACCAGGAGCTGGAGAAGATCATCACCTATGCGGGTGGGCAGAAGCTGACCTTAGAAGAGGTGACCGCACTGGTGGATTATAACCGCGAGACGAACCTGGACGATATCGTCAACGCAGTGGCAGACCGCAACCTGGCGCAATTAGAAAAGATGCTGAACCTGTTGCTGCATGAAGGCACACAGCCGATTGCCTATCTGCGCGCGTTGCAGCGCTATTTCAACCGGCTGTATAACTTCAAGGCCCAGGCCCAGGCCGGCATGCCGGTGGACCAGCTGGTGGCAAATGCCAGACCCAAAGTGTTCTTCCGGCAAGTTCCCATTCTCACCCGCCACATCCAGAGCTGGAGCCTGGAGCACATCACGCGCGCACTGGGCCTGCTGGTCTCGGCGGAGCTTTCCAGCAAAACCACCGACGCGACCACGGCCTATTCCAGCCGCTGCCTGATGCAGATCGCGCATTTACGCTAAGTATTCTTACGAGGGATTTTGTACTGCCACCGGCGCGCGAGCGCGGTATTGGTCGAGGAAGCTGCGCGTGCGCGAAAGCGACTCGACGATCTCGTCGAAATTGGTGGGGCTGGGCGTGGGGCTGGGGTTGGTCACGAATTCGAACACCTGCTTTTGCGGGTTGTTCTCCATCAGCGGCAGGAAGTAATCATGTAGATATTGCAGCTGGGCGTTGTCGTTCTCGAACGAATAGGCGAGCGCGAGCTTCACCACGGCTTCGCTTTCTTTGGCAGTGAGCTGTGAGGTGATGTCCTTGCGCTCCTTTAGCATCGCCTCGGCGGTCTTTATCACGCCCGGCCAGTCTTTCTGGCTCCAATGCACATTCAAACGTATCAGGTTGGCGTCCTGGGTATTGTCCTGCCCCAAGGTTTGCAGCGCCTGGGCGGGCTGTCCTAGATCGACCATGGCCTGGGCGGCCAGGCGGTTTCTCAACTGGCGCAGCACCGGCTCGTTCTCACCGTACACTGAGGCTTCAAGTGCGGTCATGGCGCGCTTGGGCTGGCGGTTCAAAAGCGCGATGGTAGCAAGCTTTGCGCCCAAGCGGCTGCGGGTTTCCTTCTCAGCCTGGCTGCGCATCTGCTGGTCGATCATAAAGGCTGCCTGGTCGAGCAGATCCACCGTCACCAGGCGATCGGCCAGGCGTTCGATCATCTCGCCGCCGGCCAGGCCAGGCGGGGTATATTTTCGGTATTCGTAATATAACGCCAACGAATCCAACGGCGGCAGGATATCGGCCCCACCCTCGTTGAACATGGTGATGAACGCGCTTTGCATCTTCTGCGTCATGATACCCGCTTCTTTGGTGCTGCCGAAGCTCTGGATGCCACCATGCCAGATGCGCATCGCATTGATGTAATCATTCTTTTCCGCGTACAGATCGCCCAGCAGCGTCAGCACGGAAAGCTCCAGCGCGTCGCCGTGCCAGGACAGGCGCAGGCGCTCCAACCTTTCGATAGCGTCTTCCTTGTCCAGCGAACCATGTTCCATGCCCCAGGCAATGCGCGAGAACTCGGCGCGGGCCTGCACCAGCGGGTAATTATGGTCGTCAGCGAGCTTATCCCACATTTCGGTGGCTTCCTTGGCCTGCCCTGTATCGGCCGAAATTTTGGCGAGCAGAAAGTTCACGTAAGGCTCGATGGGGCCGAGCTGCATGTCTTTTTGCAGCGCGTCGAATATCTTCAACGCCGTGTTATAGTTCTTGCCGCCAATGGCTCGGTCAGCCGCGAAAATAGCCAGGCGCTGACGGAAGATGGGTGGGTATTTGCTCACATAATCCTGATTGAGTGTCAGGTAATCGTATTCCTGGCCGTTGCCGCCCAGCAAATCGGCCAGCATGCTGCGCCAATACTCCGCCTCACGGCTGTTGTTAAGCTCGGCGGCGTTGAAATCGTTGGCAGCCTCCGGGTAGCGGTACATCAGCATATTGGCGGCGCCGTGCATGGCGGCGAGCTTGGCGCTGCGATAATAGGCAGGGTTGACGCGCTGGATGCCATCTAAGAAAGCGAGCGCCTCGGCGGCCATGCCCTGGCTCAGATAGATCTGCGCTAAACGCAGGCGCGCTTCGTTACCCTCTTGCGGCGTTTCGGCGCTTACGATCTTTTGCTGCAGGCGGGAAAGCTGAGGGTGCGGGTTATCGGGATTTTCAGGCTTCCACAAATCATAGGGAAAGAAGGTGCTGCTATCGATCAGCGAAGCAGCAGCGCTATCTTGCTGCTGTAGCTGCGGCAAGGCGCGAGTGAGTGTCTGCCCGTTGCCCACCGCGATGCGCAACCCATTGCGTAGACTGGTGACCGCCACGCCGTCGGCTTTTTTAACCACCGCAATGCCTTGCGCGGTCGGCAGCAGCGAGAACTCGATGAACTCGCGGCGCCCCCCCACCCCCTTGCCCGGGGCATACACCGGCACAATAACCATTTCATCGCCTATCTGCGGATCTTTGACCAACACCGTGTCGCCTGCTTCTTCCACGGCAAGGAAGACGTGCGGCGGAGCGGGTGGGTCGAGGCTCACCTCCACGTTGAGCGGCGCTTTAAGCGGGCGCTTGCGACCGCTGATCTCGATTGTCCAGCCCGAGCTACCGTCTTCTTGCAGCACCGAAGGCGCTACCGTATTTTCCACCGGCATGCGCAGCAGCGTCATACCGCCACTTACCAGCAATTGCGGCTGGCCGATCACCGTTTGCCCCATTTCCTTGAATTCAGAGAAATCCAGCGGCAGCACCTTGTTGAACACCACCCACAGGAAATGCCCGCGCGTGAAGGTGGCCATGGCCACGCGCTCGCTGAAAGGAAAACGTAAAATCACACTATCGGCAGCCGCCGACACGCTGATGGAAAGCTCGCCACGTGCGTTGATGGCGGGTTTGCTCTGCTCCTGACCGGGGGCCACAAGCACGCTATCGTCGCCCTCAGGTTCTTTGGCGGGTTCTTTGGCGGCGGCGGCCGGTTGCGTAGCCGGGGCGACTGACGGTTTGGGCGAAGGGTTCTTGGGCACATCATCGGGCGAAGCGGCCTGCGGCAGTGAAACGGCGGGCGCAGCTTCACTTTCTGCGCCTGCGGCAGGGGCAAGCTGGGCATAGCTACTTGCCTGCGAACTGGGGGAAAGACGTGCAAAGGCCGGCAGCGGCAGAAACGCGAACGCTGCGGCCGTCACTCCTGCCAATAATTGCGCGCCATGCCTACGCAAACAACCTCCTATAGAACCGAAGCAAATTAAAGCAAATTCGGGGCCAGTTTATAGAATCGGTTATAGCGTAATAAGAAACGCGAGGGAAGTTAATTGCCGCCGGCAAAAAGCGCGTCGATATCGTCCTGGGAGGTAGTCTTCAATGCTGGGCCGGCCAGCAGGTCAGGCTCGGCAGCTTTAGCGGCGACAACCGGTGCAGGCTTGCCAAACAGGCCGTTCAGCGCAATCACGCGCTCTTCGATATGCGCCAAGAGCTTGATGACCTTATTAAGCCGCTGGCCGGAAATATCCTGGAAATTGCACGCTTCATAAATGCGGGTAGTAGCATCAACAATGGCGGCCTCTTTATCGCCACCGATACCGCTGGCGGCTTCCTGGATAGCGTCTGCCGCATCCATGATGCTGTTGGTGGCGGCTTCGGTGGCCTTTATCACTTCGTCGAGGTGAAGGCTCGCATCACCCAGCGCGTTGTCGGATTTGCCGTCGGTGGCAATGGAGAATATCTCCTGCTTGGCATGCTCGATATCCTTTACCAGGCGCTCGATCTCTTGGTGCAGATGTTCGGTATTGGTTTGAGGCGGCGTTGTCATGTCGCGCTCCCTTGGTTAGAACTCGCCGATCACGGCGGTGAGTTTGCCCTTTAGCGTTTCGGCGTTAAAGGGCTTGACGATATAGTTGCTCACGCCCGCCTGTTTGGCAACGATCACGTTCTCGGTCTTGCTTTCGGCAGTCACCATGATGAAAGGAATATTGCCAATCTTGGGGTCGGCGCGCACGAGCTTGAGCAGGTCAATGCCGGTCATCGGCTCCATGTTCCAATCAGAGATGACCAGGCCAAAAGGCTTTTCCTGGAGCTTTTTGAAGGCTTCGGTGCCGTCGGCGGCTTCTTCTACGTTCTCGAAGCCCAACTGCTTGAGCAGGTTACGAATAATGCGGCGCATGGTGTTGTAATCGTCCACCACGAGGATGCTCATTCCCTTATCAACTGGCATAGTGTTTGGCTCTTTTAGGTCTGGGGTTATGTTTCAACAGCCAGACCGTAGCAAAGATATTTTAAAAGAGTGTTAAGGCTATTTGACCGTTTGGGTGTCAATACGAAAACACGCTTCCTGCAAATAAAAAACGCTTGACGTTCTTTGCTGTTGGAGGGGTGCATCAATAGGCGTATAATGGTTTCTTGCGTGACCAAAAATGGCACGCTTTCCCCCAGCTACCACCCGCTAAAGCCAAGGCTTAGCGCTTAAGGTCCCTGCCGGAAACTGGCCCCCTTCGCATGCGAAGGCCGCCATGATTGCTGAACTTTTAAACTGAAAGGATCGGTGTACATGTCTCTACAAGCTCATATTGATTCACTCGCTGACAAACGTTCCCAAATGAAACAGTTGATCGCCGAGGAAATGAATCGTCCTTCACCCGATTTTGCACTTATCACCAATCTAAAAAAACAGAATTTAGCCTTCAAGCAAGAGATGCAGCAATGCCTGATCCGCTTGAACGAGTCGACCGCCAAGACAGGCTGATTGCCGCTAGCAATCGCAGGACAAAAAAATACCCGCTCATTTTAAGCGGGTATTTTTTTGTCTATCGCTTAAAGCCGGACTTTACGCCACCGCTTCTTTGCGCGCGCCGCTAGGGCGACGGTTGGAATTGCCAGGACGGCGCTGGAAGCGGTTATTATTGCCGCCTTTGCTGCCACCGCCAGGACGCGAGTTGCCGCGAGGCGCACCACCGGGGATAACAGGAGCCGGTTCGCCCGGGTTGAGCAAACGGTGAATGGCGCGCCATTTCAGGCCATCATCAGGCGAGATCAGGCAAAGTGCCGAACCTTCAGCACCGTTACGGGCCGTACGGCCGATGCGATGGATGTAGTCTTCCGGCGCTTGCGGCAAGTCATAGTTAATGACGTGCTCGATATGCGGAATATCCAGGCCACGCGCTGCAATGTCGGTAGCTACGAGCACGCGGAACTTCATGTCGCGGAAGCTCTGAATCACCCGTTCGCGCTTACGCTGGTGCAGATCACCGTGAATAGTGTCGGCCTTGACGCCTTGCTTGTTGAGGCGCTCGGACATGCGGTCAGCGCCACGTTTGGTCTTTACGAAGATGATGATGGAACCATCACGCGCTTCGATCTGTTTTACCAGCGTGCCGTATTTTTCCGACTCGGCCAGGTGGATAACTTCCTGCACGATCTGCGGGGCGGCTTTGGCCACGTTATCAACCGAAACACGTTCCGGATTGTTGAGGTATTTGCTGGAGAGCTTCACGATATCGGTGGGCAGCGTCGCCGAGAACAACAGCGTCTGGCGGGTTTGCGGCATGAATTTTACGATCTTCTCGATCTGGATACCAAAGCCCATATCGAGCATGCGGTCGGTTTCATCCAGCACCAGGAAGCTTGCGTCATGCAGCATCAGCGTGCCGCGTTCCAAATGGTCGTTGATGCGGCCAGGCGTACCCACGATGATGCGCGGGCGGGCGCGCAGCTCGGCCATTTGCTTAGGCATCGAGTCACCACCGATGAGCAGTGCCGCACGAAGCGGGCTGTATTTGCCGAGCAACTGGGTCACGACTTCGAGCACCTGCGAGGCAAGCTCGCGGGTTGGGGTCATCACCAGTGCCGTGCCACGCGGGTTGTTCAGCAATTTGCTGATCATGGGGATTGCAAAAGCGGCGGTCTTGCCCGTGCCGGTCTGGGCAGAGCCGAGAATGTCGCGGCCCTCCATGGCGAACGGAATGGCCTTGGCCTGGATCGGGGTCGGGGTCGTGTAGTTCATGCGTGCCAAAGAGGCAGCGAGTTGGGCGGGAAGGCCGAACTGTTCAAAAGTGGTCATATTATTCCTTGCGGCGCGAGCGATGAAACCAGGAGCGTAGCGTCGCGCATGCAACTACCGCCCTTGGGTTGTGAATACGGATACGGCAAACGGCCCGGAGCTTTCTAGCGCCGTCGTCGCCTTTTCCATGCAAATAGCGTTTGAGTGCTTAAGCAGCGATCAGCTTTAGATTGGCCGCCGAGGTCTTACCCTTGTTGGTAGCCAGTTCATAGCTCACTTTCTGGCCTTCGTTCAGGCCGGAAAGACCTGCGCGTTCCAGTGCGCTGATATGAACGAATACGTCGCTGCCACCCTGATCAGGCTGAATGAAGCCGTAACCTTTGGTCGGATTGAACCATTTTACTATACCAGTGGCCATAAACTATCTCCTATACGTATGGCGGTTTAAACACTCAAGAGCATCGTAGCTGGCCCGTGTGCTATAACACTTGTTGTAATAACACTTAAGGACCTGAAACTCTCGGCCACACGTCAGGAAAGAAAAGCCTGGAAGGAATTCTATCCTACACCCGAAGGTGCGACCATCATGATGATGGCGAAGGAATGCAAAGAGTCTTAATTACTCAACTCAAGAGAGCTTATAACCTGGATTTGGGGCCCAAGTCAAGCGCAATATCCTGTATATTCAACAATTACGCGCGGAACTGTCCCGCTATAGGCCGGAAAACCTCGTTTTTTTGGTGAGCAAAACGCGCCCGGTTTACATGCGTAGCTGCGCATTTTTGCAGGTAAATCGATTTATGCACAGGCCAAATCGCAACCCATTGTTTGTCAACGGGCTAATGCAGCTCAACCCACAGGCATTATTTTAACCATTTGGAAGGCAAAAAACATCTAAGTGCTTGTTTTTTATTGTCTTGTAATTGTCAAAAAACTTTAATAAAAAATTATCAACTGGCTGCTACATTGTGGAATGCTCTCTACCTTACCTCAAGGGATTATCAATGCTTTCTGAACCATTCGTAGGCGGCGACGCCATCCAGAAGATCCTGATCACCCCGCCGGTGGGAAATGACCGCACCCTGAATGCGGCCCATACCAGAGCCGCAACCCAGCTGACCAATGCGGGCTTTGAGATACAGAACAATAACGGCAAGACGCGCTTTGGCCTCACCACCATCGAGAACACGGTGGTCAAGGTCGGCGATGCATTCGTCTTTTTGCCCATCCCCGAGCAGATCCCGGTCTTGCGCGCCAAGCACGCCGACGAGCTGTTCCGCGTGGGCTTCAAGGCAGCCTCGCTTTTCGTCGGCGGGCAAACCAATGACCCAAACCTGCATATCCTCAACAACCCGGAATTGGCCAACAAGCCAGTCATCCTGTTCAACAAGAATAAGTGCTACGACTGGTTCTTAAGCATCGTTGACCATCTGGTCGACATGGGAACCATCAAGCCGCACCAGCGTGCCCTGTTCCAGGAAGTGGAAACCCAGGAACAGATGATGGAGGTGCTCAAGAACGCACACACGAAAAAGACCCAGGATATGGCCACGCACGGCACGGTCAAAGTGCAGCAGACCAAGGAAGAGATCGAGGCGCAGCAGGCCGACCCGGATGAAAAGCGCAAACCCGATTTTAACGTCTGCGTGTTCTGCTCGGCCTCCACCAAGAACCAGGAATTGCTCGATATCGCCTATAAGGTGGGTCACGACATCGCAAGCCAAGGTTGGGGGGTTATCTCGGGCCTGGGCCGCGAATCGATGATGGGCAAGGTGTGCGAAGGCGCAACCCATGTCATCAACACACAGGGTAAAGGCTGGGTGGGCGGCTCGAATCTGCAACGCATCATCCAGTATGAAGGCCTGCCCGACCATTACGATAAGATCTGGCTCAAAGACGACATCTACAACCGCATGGACGCGATGATCAAGAACTCGCAAGGCTTTGTCATCATGCCCGGCGGCATGGGAACCGTGCAGGAAATGATGGCGCTTTTATCACTGCGCCACTCCAAAGTACCCGAAGAAGCTGCCCTGATGCGCGACGAAAAAGGCGGGCGCAAACCCATCATCGTAGTGAACCAGGAACTGGAAAAAGACGGCGAGAAGAAAAAATTCTGGAAGCCGGTGATCGAAATGGCTAACCGCTTTGGTTTCAAGGACGATATTATCGTGGTCAACACGGTGGAAGAGGCGATGGAAAAGCTCAAGACCTATAAGGCAGAGCTGGGCCAGGCCGCCGCACGCTAGGCCTTAAAAGGGGCGCGCCACCCGGATTTCAGTTGACGGCTTCGGCGCAAAGCGTTAGATTTCCTACCTTTTTAAGGCAAATATGGGCTATCAGATGAAAAAAGCGCAAGCAGCGATTCAGCCAGAAGAGATCTCCGGCGCGGAGATTATCGTCAAGGCGCTTATCAACGAAGAAGTCGAGATCGTATTCGGCTATCCGGGCGGCGCGGTGCTGCCGGTGTATGACGCGCTGTTCAAACAGAATCAGCTGCGCCACATCCTGGTGCGCCATGAGCAAGCCGCCACCCATGCCGCCGAAGGCTATGCACGCAGCACGGGCCGTGTGGGCGTGGTGCTGGTAACTTCCGGCCCGGGCGCGACCAACGCCATCACGGGGCTTACCGACGCGATGCTGGATTCCATTCCGCTGGTGTGCATCACCGGCCAGGTTCCCACGCATCTGATTGGCAGCGATGCGTTTCAGGAAGCCGACACCACCGGTATCACGCGCAGCTGCACCAAGCACAACTACCTGGTACGCAGCATCGACGAGCTGGGCCCCACCATTCACGAAGCGTTCCACATCGCCAGCACCGGCCGGCCAGGCCCGGTGGTCATCGACATCCCCAAGAACATCATGAACCAGCTGACCGCCTATATCGGGAAGCTGGAGGTCAAGCGCAATTCCTATAATCCGCAGATAGAAGGCAACGCCAAGCTGGTGGAAAAGGCCGTGGAGCTTATGGCAACGGCCAAACGCCCGATCTTTTATGTCGGCGGCGGGGTGATCAACGCCGGTGCAGATGCGTGCAAGGCGCTCACCAAGCTCGTGCACATGACCGGCTTTCCCTGCACCAACACGCTGATGGGTTTGGGTGCGTTCCCGGGCTCCGACAAACAATTCGTGGGCATGCTCGGCATGCATGGCAGCCTCGAGGCCAACATGTGCATGGCCGAATGCGACGTGATGATCAATATCGGCGCGCGCTTCGACGACCGCGTGACCGGCCGCCTGGACGCCTTCTCGCGCAAGAGCAAGAAGATACACGTGGATATCGACCCCTCATCGATCAACAAGAACGTACATGTAAACATCCCCATCGTGGGTGATGCAGGCAATGTCATCAACCAGATGATCGAGCTGTGGCAGCAGAAAAAGCCCAAGCCCGAACTTGCCGATTGGTGGGAAAAGATCGAGGCCTGGCGCGCCCGAAAAAGCTTCAGCTACAAGCAAGACGGCAAGACCATCAAGCCGCAATACGCACTGGAGCGCTTAAATGCACTGATGAAGAAGCTCGATTATTACGTGACCACCGATGTGGGCCAGCACCAAATGTGGGCGGCGCAATTCCTCACCTACGAAGAGCCCCACCGCTGGATGACCTCAGGCGGTCTGGGCACGATGGGCTACGGCCTGCCGGCTGCCATGGGCGTGCAGATAGCGCACCCGCAAGGGCTGGTCACCTGCGTCACCGGGGAGGCCTCCATCATGATGAATATCCAGGAGCTTTCCACGCTCATGCAGTATCGCCTGCCGGTGAAGATCTTCATCCTCAACAACCGCTATATGGGCATGGTGCGCCAGTGGCAGGAAATGTTCCACGGCTGCCGCTACTCCGAATCGTATATGGACTCGCTGCCCGATTTCATTAAACTGGCCGAGGCCTATGGCATGCTGGGCCTGCGCTGCGAAAAGATCGAAGACGTCGATGCTACCATCAAAAAAATGATCGACCATAAAGGCCCGGTCATCTGCGACATGATGGTAGACCAGAACGAGAACGTATACCCGATGATCCCGGCCGGTGCGGCGCATTATGAGCTGGTGCTTGGGCCTGAAGAAAAGAAAGCTGAGATCAAGAGCAAAGACCTTTTATAACCTTGTCCTGGAATGGGGGGCGATATGGCAGAGGGAAAGCTGGTCGTGGGCACGCAAGGGCTCGACACGATCATCAACGATCACGCAGATTTTCCGCTGGCACAGCTGGCTGCCATGCAGCTTCGCCCGCTCCTAAAAACCGCCAACGAGTCGCTACTGAGCGCGTCGAACCCGGTGGCCGCACGCGGCATCAGCGCTATTAGCACGCGCCATACCGACGCGGTAAAACCCAACGACGACATTCGCCTGTCCGACCAGCAGCTGGCCATCGTAGCCTCGGCAGTGCGTGAGCTACAAAGTCATATGTTCGCGCTGCGCCAGGCAAAACTGGGCGATATCCACCATAAGACCGAGCTAGAAAACGAATACGAAAAAACGAAAACTATCGCAGGCGTTCTTATTGAAGCGGTCGCAACGCTCGGCATTGAAGAGGCAGTGCTGAACGGCAAAACTCAAGGAAGAAAGAAATGAGCGAGTACGAGGACAAGGGCGGCAAAGCCTGGGATGACGATGACGCCAACAAGCGCGCCGCCATACCGGAAACCGCACGCAGACATATCTGCGAAACCTATTGGGACATCCGCGAGAAAGAAGCGATTTACCCTTCCAATGAATCAGTGGCCGTCAAAACGCTCATCAAATGCCTGAAAGAAGCAGGCCTGCATTTCCAAGCGCGCGAAGGCAAGATTGCAGTGGAAATCGCCCGGCTGGACGCGCTCGTGCCTGGCTGGAGCGACCACACCGAAAAGGTGAACCTGGAAAATGCCCAGCGCGCTTTGCGGGACTACACCAAGAAACGCGCCAACGAAGGTGTGCAATGGCAGGAGGACACCAATAACCCCCACCACGCCATTATATTTTGCCACGACGATGCGGATGCCAAAGCGCTGGTCGGCAAACTCAATGCAGCCAATGCAGGCTTCATCCGCCGGGAGGGCAAAGGCAAGCTCGTGGTGGTGGCAAGCACCGCCGGCCTCAAAAAAGCCGGTATCGTGGCCAACGAAGCCTTAGATATCGAAGTCGAGCTGAACGAACACCCAGACCAGGACGATAAGGCCGCCGCACAAGATTGGCTGCGCCAGCAAAAATGGGAACCGGTCTCGAGCGAAACACTGGAAAAGCTCATAGGCCCGGAAGCCGCCAGCAAAGCCCAACCCATGGCACGGGTCACGCTTAAAGGCGGCGCAGCAGAGGTGGCGGAAGATTACCTGCTGGAGCTGCGCTGCACCGAAATGAGAACCGTGCGCGTAGGCAGCGAGACCACATTCTTGGTGAACCAGGAGATGCTGGAAACGGCCGTGCCGGGTGTGCAAATTACCGCACCAACGCTTGCCGAACAGCATGGCGACCGGGCCGCCGGCACGCCACATAGATAGACGCAGCAATCATTTATGTCCTCACAAGAAGCCCACACCCATATCAGCAAATCCATCTTGAAGATCGAGACGGATTTTGCCGCCGATGCCGCCATGGAATTTTTGGAGCTACTCCATTGCGCCAAAGATATAAAACGCTATAACACGGGCAGCGGCTCGATGCTGGTGATCGACGAAGCGATACTTCGCCATGCGGTCCCCTGCATCGAGCCGCTGCCAGCCATCGTGGTTGGACACACAAGCCATCATACCCAGGAACGCCAGGAAGACCGTGACATCTAAGACCAAGAACGAAATGAAGGACATCGTCTACGACATCCCCACAGTGAAGGATGTGGCGCGCCGCCATACGCTCGCCATCCTGGTGGATAACGAATTCGGCGTGCTGGCGCGCGTCATCGGCCTGTTCTCCGGCCGCGGCTACAACATCGAAAGCCTCACCGTGGCCGAGGTCGACCACGAAAAGAATATTTCGCGCATCACCATCGCCACCTCCGGCACGGAAGCGGTGATCGAGCAGATCAAGCGCCTGCTGGAAAAGATCATACCCGTCTACAAGGTGCACGACCTGACGGTCGAGGGCGCGCATGTAGAGCGCGAGCTGGCGTTGGTCAAAGTGGTCGGCCAGGGTCAAGATCGCGTCGAAGCCCTGCGCGTGGCCGACGTGTTCCGAGCCCGCGTGGTAGACTCAACAGTGGATTCCTTCGTGTTTGAACTCACCGGCAGCAGCGAAAAGCTTGATGCCTTTATCGGCCTGATGCAGCCGCTCGGCCTGCTGGAAATCTGCCGCACCGGGGTGGCCGCAATGTCGCGCGGCAATCAAGGGGTGTAAATGGCTCCTTTTCTACCACCCACAACCCCACCACCACAAATACAGCAGGCACCGCATTTCTCGCAAGGTGACCTCAACCAGATGCGGCCACTGCTGATAGGATCGATTGCGGCGCGCATGGCTAAAGACCACATCGACACAGCCCATACCGGCCTGCCACAACAGGACATCCGCATCATACATTTTGCCGCGCATGCGCTTAGTGCCATTACCGGCCAGCTTGAGCTGATGGTAGACAATCCGCGCAACCGCACTAGGATTCTCGGCATGATGAAACAAAGTTACGAGCGAGCAGGCATCATCGACCGCAAATATAATCTGACCGCCGAATTCGCCCAAGAAGGCGGGTTGGACAAGGCGGTAAAAGCCGCGCAAACCTACCTGCAATCGCTCGACCCTACAGCAGATCGAAGCCTCATTACCCCTGAGCAAATCAGGTTTAAAACAGCCAAAGGCACCATTTCAGGTGCAGAATTGGTCAATTATTTCATTTCCGACGCGCTAAAAGACGCTTATGAGCTTGTTTTTGCGAAATTAGGGGTTTCTTTCGGCGAAAAGCGCGGTATAAGGCCGTAGCGACGTTTTCACAGACAAAGACTATTAGGAGACCCAAATGCGCGTTTATTATGATCGTGATGCCGACCTCAACCTCATCAAGAACAAAAAAGTAGCCATCGTCGGCTATGGCAGCCAGGGGCATGCGCATGCGCTGAACCTGCGCGAGTCCGGCGTAAAAGATATCCGCGTGGCACTGCGCCCGGATTCAATCTCGGTGGCCAAGGCCAAAAGTTCGAAGTTCGAAGTGATGACCCCGGCTGAAGCTGCTGCCTGGGCCGACGTGGTGATGATCTTGACCCCGGATGAACTGCAAGCCGACATCTACAACAACGATATCGCGCCTAACCTGAAACAAGGTGCGAGCCTGGTGTTCGCGCACGGCTTCAACGTGCACTTCCAGCTCATCGAACCCCGCGCCGACATGGACGTGTGGATGGTAGCGCCCAAAGGCCCCGGCCACACAGTGCGCGGCGAATACCAAAAAGGCGGCGGCGTGCCGTGCCTGGTTGCTGTGCACCAGAACGCTTCGGGCAATGCGCTTGAGCTGGCGCTGTCCTATGCATCGGCGGTCGGCGGTGGTCGCTCGGGCATCATCGAAACCTCGTTCCGCGAAGAATGCGAAACCGATCTGTTCGGCGAACAGGCTGTGCTGTGCGGCGGTATCTCCGCGCTCATCCAGGCCGGTTTTGAAACGCTGGTAGAAGCCGGCTACGCTCCGGAAATGGCGTATTTCGAATGCCTGCACGAAACCAAGCTCATCGTCGACCTCATCTATGAGGGCGGCATCGCCAACATGCGCTACTCGATCTCCAACACCGCCGAATATGGCGACTATGTGACCGGGCCGCGCATCATCACCGCGGAAACGAAAGCGGAAATGAAGCGCGTGCTCACCGACATCCAGACCGGCAAATTCGCGCGCGACTGGATGCTGGAAAACAAAGCCGGCAAGCCTTCCTTCAAGGCCACCCGCCGCCTGCAGGCCGAGCACCCGATCGAGGAGATCGGCGGCAAGCTGCGCGGCATGATGCCCTGGATCGCCAAGAACAAGCTGGTGGACAAAGCTAAGAACTAAGGAGGCGTTATCACCTCTGCCGCTTTCACCGAAGGCCGCATCCGCAAGATCGTAAAGGGGCTTCCCCTGTGCGAGCAGGTGCAGCGCGGCGACACGGCGGATAAATGCCTCGACTTCTCCGAAGAGGTTCTGCGCGCGCTGTTGGAAGCGGGGGCCGATGCCATCATGGTGCAATCGCGCGACGGTGAGGGCACGCCCAACCACCACTATGTGCTGGCCCAGGTGGGTGAAGGTGCTGAGCAACGCACCGTGATGGTCGATCCGACGGTCAACCAGTTCTACCCCAAATATAAGCAGATTTATGTAGGCACGCCCGAAGCGCTGCGCGAGCGCGTGGTGCATAGCGGCAAGGACCAAAAGGTGTTCAACGAGTTCTGGCCGTCCAAATCCAACCTCTACATCCCCGACGGGCTGTATGAGGAGCTGGGCCAGCCTTCGCCCAAGCTGGAAGATGCGGCCAGTTTCCAGGCCAAGTGGGGCGCCATGGGTGTCACCCAACATGAGCGCTTCTCCAGCCCCGAATTTGTGCCCTCCGGCAAGGGCCGTAAGCGCTAATTCTGGTTGTATAAAGCCCAGCCTTGCTATAACGTGCTGGATTCCAATAACAATGGCCTAAGAAGGCATTCCCATGAGCAAGCAAGACAAGATCGTTATCTTCGACACCACATTGCGTGACGGCGAGCAATCGCCCGGCATGTCCATGAACCTGGAAGAAAAGCTGCTGGTGGCCGAAACGCTCGACGCCATGGGCGTTGATGTTATCGAAGCCGGTTTTGCCCAGGCCAGCGACGGCGATTTTGAAGCGGTGCGCGCCATTGCCGGGCGCATCAAGAATTCGGTGGTATGCTCACTGGCCCGCGCCAAAAGCGGCGATATTGAGCGCGCGGCAGAGGCCATCAAGCCGGCCAAGCACGGGCGCATCCACACCTTCATGTCCACCTCGGAAATTCATCTCAAATACCAATACCGTATCGACCAAGCGGCGTGCCTTGCCATGATCCGCGACTCGGTAACGCTGGCGCGCAAATTCACCGGCGACGTCGAGTGGTCGGCGATGGATGCCACCCGCACGGAAGTGAGCTTCCTCATCAAGGCGGTGGAAGAAGCGATCAAAGCCGGCGCTACCACCATCAACATCCCTGACACGGTGGGCTATGCCACACCGCATGATTACGGCGACCTCATCAAAACACTGATCGAGCAAGCCAAGGGCGCCGATAAGGTCATCTTCTCGACACACTGCCAGAACGATCTGGGCCTGGCCACCGCCAACTCGCTGGCGGCCGTGCGCAACGGCGCACGCCAGGTGGAATGCACCATCAACGGCATCGGCGAGCGCGCAGGCAACACGGCGCTCGAAGAGGTGGTGATGGCCATCAAGACCCGCGCCGACATGTTCCCCTATAGCTGCAACATCGACACCACGCACATCATGCGCGCCTCGCGCCTGGTGCAGAACATCACCGGTGCGCTGGTGCAGGTAAACAAAGCCATCGTGGGGGCCAATGCGTTTGCGCATGAATCAGGCATCCACCAAGATGGAGTTCTCAAACACGCCGGCACTTATGAGATCATGACCCCCGAATCCGTCGGCCTGCTCAAATCCAACCTGGTGATGGGCAAGCATTCCGGCCGCCATGCCTTCAAGGATAAGATCAAACAGCTGGGCTTTGAGCTGGGCGACAACGCGCTCGAAGATGCGTTCACACGCTTTAAGGCTCTGGCCGATAAGAAAAAAGACATCTACGACGAAGATATCGTGGCACTGCTGGATCATGAATCGCGCCGCGAAGACGCCATCCAGCTGGAAAGCCTGCATATCACCTGCGGCACGGTCGGCCCGCAAACCGCTATGATCGCGCTACGCGTAAACGGCGAGGTGCGCCGCGCCACCGTGGAGGGCACAGGCCCGGTAGATGCCACGTTCAACGCCATTTCGGCGCTGGTTCCGCATGTGGCGGCACTCAAGCTCTACCAGGTAAGCGCCATCACCGCCGGCACTGACGCACAGGCCGAAGTGACCGTGCGCCTGCAACTGCCTAACGGCAGCGTCATCAACGGCAACGGCAGCAATATCGACACGTTGGTGGCCTCTGCCCTGGCCTATATCAATGCGCTTTGTAGGCTGCAAAACATGCAAGAACGTGTTACCATCGTTTAAAATTAACGCATATATGTTAAGGGTTGCATGGCGCCTGTCACTTTCCCGACCAAGCTTATCGGCGGCGTAACCTACGCCAACCCACTGCCTGGCGGCAAGCACTGGGTCAAAACCTATGACCTGCCGCCTAAAGACGATATGGCGGCCTATATCCGCCTAATGGAAAGCTTCGAGACGCGCTTCTTGCACGCAGCCGAACGCGGCGACGAGATCCACACCGTCGGCGATATCGACGCGTTCATCGCACAGAAAAAGAAGGTATATAACAGCACTCGCGCTGAAGAGCACCGTGCCGCCGGCTCCGATCTTTGCATCGCCTTGCTCGAGCACGGCGTGGCCAATGCCAAAGAGCATATGCGCCTGCGTATGGAAGCAAGCCCCGATCCTGAGAAGCTCGCCCACCTGCGCAAGCTGGTCGACCATGATCTAATTGAGGCGCAACAATATTTCCGCTATCTGCACCGCAAAGGCGGCAAGCGCGACATCGACGACGTGCTGGCCGAAATGAAGGGTGAACCGTTCAATATTTTCGCCGGCACGCTCAATCCCTCCCCTGATTCGTTCACCATCTTTTCCAACAACCGTCTGCGCAAGGCCGCCCAGGCGATGGACAGCATCGATAACGTGGTGGCAGCCATCACCCCAGTAGTGGTGGGGCATCGCGGGGCGACCGAGCTGCTGGGCCTATTCTCCTCGCTTAGCGAACAGGCTAAAAAGCGCATCGAGCTGCAGCGCTTCGACCCGGATTTCGAACAGGCGGATAAACAACTCGGCCAAACCATCGCCGAGGTGCACGCGCTTATCACCAGGCATAATGCCACGCCGCCGCTGTTACCTGCCGACCGCCGCAAGGGCGACAACACCCCAGCGGAAAAAATGCTGATCGAAGAAGCGGTGGCGCTGATTGAAGACATCGCGGTCGTGCGCGCCGCACGCGATAAAAGTGCCGGCCTGCTTCAGCAAAAAGTCCAAGAGCACCTGGCCGCCACCCGCGACGGTTTTGCCGCCAGGATGTGATGAAACACCATTTGCAAAAACGCCGCAAAGCGTATCGTTTCGGTCTCGTCGCCGAGTGGTACGCGGCAGCCTACCTGTTCTGCAAGGGCTACCGCATTCTGGCGATGCGCTACCGTAATTTCGGCGGCGAGATTGACATTCTCGCGCGGCGCGGTGAAACGCTGGTGGCCTTGGAGGTGAAGGCCCGAAGGAGCCGCAAACTATGCAACGACAGCATCACCTGGCAAAAACAGAAGAAGATCGCCAACGCGATGAACGAGCTTAGCGCCCATCACAGTAAAATCGCTGGACTTGCCGACATGGAGAACCTTAATATACGCTTCGATGCGGTTTGGGTAACGCCATGGCAAAAACCCTTACATATTCAAGATGCGTGGAGACTATGACCTTTTCATTACGCCGTTTTTATGTTGCCCTCTTACTGCTGCCCGTTAGCGGCTGCGTGCCTATTTTATTTGCCGGCGGCGCAGAGACCGCGGTGATCGTCTCGCAGGAGCGTTCGGCCGGCATGGCGGTGGATGATGCGGGCATCGTACTTTCCATCAAGGCGCTCTTTGCCAAGCAGGAAAACACTGATATGTTCGAAAATGTCGAGATCAAATCGATCGAGGGGCGCGTCCTGCTGACCGGCAATGTCGACAAGCCCGAATCGCAGATCGAGGCGGTGCGCCTGGCCTGGACGGTCAACAATGTGCGCGAGGTCATCGACGAAATCCAGATCAGCGACAAGAGCGGATTTACCAACTACGCCCGCGACGTGTGGATCAGCACGCAGGTGCGCTCGCGCCTGCTGTTCGGCAAGCATATCCGCTCGGTAAATTATTCGGTCATCACGGTCAACCAGGTGGTCTATCTGATGGGCGTGGCACAGAACCAAGACGAGCTCGACCGCGCCACCTATGTGGCCAGCACGACAGGCTCGGTGCAGCGCGTGGTGAGCTATGTGCGCATGAAGGACGACCCCAGCCGCGGCTACCCGCAAGAAAGCGGCGCCAACTAAGCTAAAGCTGCCGCCAGCGCGCAGAACTCTTCGAGCTTCAGTGTCTCGGCACGGCGCGTACCATCCACCCCGGCTTTTTCCAGCAGCATTTCGGCCGGCACGGCCAGGCCTTTTAGCGCCTGGCGGAGCATCTTGCGCCGTTGACCGAAAGCCTTGGCCACGACCTTCTCCAGCGCTTCTTGGGGCACATCCACCAGCGGCCTGGCACGCGGGATGAGCGTTACCACAGCGGAGCTCACCTTAGGCGGCGGCACGAAAGCCCCCGGCGGCAGCTCATAATCGTAGCGCACTTCGGTGAGCCACTGCGCAAACACGGAAAGCCGGCCATAATCGCGCGTGTCAGGCACGGCGGTGATGCGCTCGGCCACTTCTTTCTGAAACATCAGCGTCAGCGAATCAAAAGCGCTTGTGCCTTGGCTTGCCAGCGCGTCCAGCCAGTTGGTCAGCAGCAGCGTGCCCACATTGTACGGCAGGTTGGCCACCACTTTGCGCGGCCCCGGAATTTCGCGGGTGATGTCCACCTCAAGCGCATCGCCCATGAGGATGGTAAGCCGCCCATCGGCAACATCCTTAATCTCATTGAGCACGCCCAGGCAGCGTTCGTCCTTCTCGATGACGTAGACATGCTTGGCGCCGGCCGCCAGCAAAGAGCGGGTAAGGCCGCCCGGCCCGGGGCCCACTTCCACCACGCTGTGCCCCGTGATATCACCCGCATAGGCGGCCACGCGGTCGGTGATGCGCGAATCGAGCAGGAAATGCTGACCCAGGCTCTTGCGCGCAAGCAGCCCGTGCTTGTCGATCACGGCCTTCAGTGGGGGTAGGCTAGCTAAGGTGGCGGTCATAAAGCACTTGCAAAATCGGCGTTTGCGCTCAACTATAAAGCAAATTCAGCTGGCCTCCACGAGAAAAAGGCCACGCCAAAAGGGATATTATGCACGACCATGCGCTCCTTGCCATGATGGCCCTATTACTCAATGCGTTGCTGGCCGGCCCCAGGCACTGGTTCTTAGCCGCAGGCGGCGGACATATCACGGCGGCCCCCGCGCAAGCGTTGCGCTATTTCGAGCGTAAGCTCAACCGCGATTGGCGGCGCTATGACGAGCGCAAAACACGCGGCACGGCGCTGGCCGGGGTAGTGTTGGTGGCCGGGCTGCTGCTGGGGTATTTCATCGAGTGGTTATTCAAAGCGCCAGAGCTAGATTTCGTTGAGCCGATTATCATGGCGCTGCTTCTACCGGTGCGCCCGGGCTGGGATGTGCCCTCGCATATCCGCAAATACCTCGAGCATGGCGGCCTCATTGAAGCGCGCCAGACGCTCGATTTTACCCGGGTGAAGCACCACGCCGTGCTCGATAACGCTGGCGTGGCGCGCGCCGGTATCGAGTGGATGGCCGTGCATTTCGCCGAGAAGGTGTTGGCGCCTATCTGCTGGTATCTGCTGATGGGCCTGCCCGGCTTGTTCCTCTCGCGCACGGCCGCGCTTCTGCATGAGACGCTTGCCTCCTCACCGCAAGCGGGCAACGGATTCTCCGACAGCGCAGCGGCGTGCCTGCGCGTGCTGCACTTTCTGCCGGCGCATCTGGCCGTGCTGATGTGGAGCATCGTGGGCCTGTTCATCCCCAAAAGCGGCTGGCATGCCAGCGCCCAGGGTTTGTGGATTAGCCTTCCGGCAAGCTTAGAAGGAAAGGCGGTTGCCAGCGCCGCCTACATGCTGCGCTTGAGCTTAGGGGGGCCAAGCTCAGTCTACTCAAGCGGCCAGTGGCTGGGCAAAGGCACGCCCAATGTGATCGCGCGCGATATCGGCCGGGCACTGTATTGCTACGCGCTGCTGTTCGTGCTGCTGTTCGTGCTACTTTGGCTTTGCGCCTGAGCGCTGCTTTACCGCAGGTTTTTTGACGGCCGGTTTCTTGGTCACGCTTTCTTGCTTGCGCGAGGGCATGCCCTGCCAGGATTTGCGGCCCGGGCCGGTTAGGAACTTCTCGTGAATATCGATAGTGGATTTCTGACCCACATGCTTCCAGTCGGTCTTAAGCCATGTTTCGGCCTGCTGGCGGCCCAGCTCTTTGAGAAACAGGAAAAAGTCCCAGTCGGCGTTCATCTTGCTGCTGGCATTGAGCCGGTGCATCTCCTCACGCGCATAGATCAGGTGCACGCGCAGGGCTTTGTAGCGGCCACGCTCGAGCTTATCCTGCGCGATCAGCTTGGAGACGAAATCAATCGCGCGCATCTCGGCGATGAGGCTTGAGTTGAAGCTGATCTCGTTCAAACGGTTGATGATATCATGCGCGCTTTTAGGAAGCGTTTCGCTGTGGATGGGGTTGATCTGCACCAGCAGCACGTCTTCGCTCTGGCAATAGTAGATCAGCGGCCAGATGGCCGGGTTGCCCATATAGCCGCCATCCCAGTAATGCTCACCGTCTATCTCCACGGCCTGGAAGACAAACGGTATGCACGCCGATGCCAGAAGCACTTCGGTGTTGATCTCGTGGCACTCGAACACGCGCGGCTGGCCTGAAGACACATGCGTGGCGGTGATGAACAGCTTTATCATGCTGCATGCCTGCACCAGTTCCGGGTCGAGCAGATCCTCGAGGATCTGGCGCATCGGGTTGATATCCAGCGGGTTGAGCTCATACGGGGAGAAAACACGGCTTAGCATGTCGAACCATTGATACATGGGCGAGACATCCATGTTCCAGCCGGTAAGCATCCGTTCTAAGGGGGATTTATGCAACGGGCTTAGCAGGGCAGCTTCACTGACGCGCCACCAGAATTTATGGAGCATGTCCTTTGCGCCCTGGCGGTCGCCCTGCATATAGCCGTTGACGAGCATAGCCGCATTCATCGCCCCCGCCGAAGTACCGCTGATGCCTTCGATGATGAAATCTTCTTCTTCAAGCAATCGGTCGAGCACGCCCCAAGTGTAGGCACCATGTGCGCCGCCGCCTTGCAATGCCAGGTTGATGCGTTTTTTAGCCATGGCGCATCATACGCGCAAAACGGTTGAATAGTCGATTAGTTCTTGAGGAAATTAATGCGGATGCGCAGACCCGGCTCGTTATCCTCAAGCATGATGGTGGCGTTATGAATGCGCGCGATCGCCGCCACCAGCGACAGGCCCAAACCGTTGCCCTTGGTGTTGCGGCTTTCTTCCAGGCGGAAGAATTTCTCGAACACCTTGTCGCGGAAGGCTTCGGGCACACCCGGACCGTTATCGGCCACAGCGACCGAAAGGTAGCGCTCGGATTCGGCCACCGTCACGCTCACCCGCCCACCGGCGGGGGTAAATTTAATGGCGTTGTCGATGAGGTTAGCAAAAGCCTGGGTCAGCAGATTCTTCTCGCCAGCGATGACCAACGGCCCCTCGAGCAGGCTTTGCAGCGCGATGCCTTTTTCGGCGGCCAGCGGCTCGTAGAAATCCACCAGCATATTGACGATCTGATAAATGTCGCAGGCCTCGAACTCGCGGAATTGGGTGTTGGCCTCCAGCTCTGAGATCTTCAGGATAGAGTTGAACGTGCCGATGATCTCCTGCATATCGGAGATGTTCTTCTCCAGCAGCTTGCGCGCCGGGTTGGTGTCTTCGGTAGTGCGCAGGCCCGAATCCAGCCGGTTGATGATACGGTTGAGCGGGCTGCGCAGATCGTGCGCGATATTGTTGGCGAACTGCGACAGCGATTGCAGCAACATCTCAATACGGTCGAGCATCTGGTTTAGGTTCGAGGAAAGCTCGTCAAACTCGTCGCCGCCCTGAGTGAAGGGAATACGCGTTGACAGATTGCCGTGCATGATGGAGCCGGCCGAGCGGTTGATGACGTTGATGCGCTTCATGACGCTGCGCGTCATCACCAGCGCACCGATGAACGCCATCACCACCGTCAGCAGTAGGCTTGCCCAGAAGGTCTGCACGATGATCTGCTCTACCTTTTCGTTGCTTTGCAGCGTCTGGCCCACCAGCAGCGTGCGCCATTTGGAAAGCGGAACCATAATAGCGCGTACGGCGACGTTCTTGGCGTTGTTATGCGGGCCGGCGATGCGAAAATGCACCCAGTCGCCCTCTTTTTCGAAAGGTTCTTCTTTTACTGCATCGGCAGGCCACTGGTCCAGGTTGCCGGCGAGCTTGTTGAACTCCCGGTTGACCAGCATGTACACGCCCGTACCTTCGTCGTCGCCAGCAATCACCTCGTTGATGCGGTCTTCGATGGCCGCCGAGCCGCTATCGCGATAATCCTTTAGCAGATAGCTGTATTGCACATAAATGGCATCGCTCACCTGCCCCTGGATGTAGTTCATCGCGAAGGTATAGATGAACGCGAACAGCAAGATCACCGACAGCGAGAACAACCCCACATACACCAGCGCCAAGCGGAAGGTGAAGGTCTTAACGATGCGCGCGAGCTTGGATCCCATCACTTCGGCTAGCATGCCTGCAAACAAATCAAAGGGTTAATGCCACAACATGATGGCAGTTTTTTGCCGCCGGGCAACAGAATTATTTCTGTTGTCTGGTTTAAAACTCGCTTATATTCAGGCGCATGGAAGAAAAATCGCACATCCTGGTCGTAGATGACGATGACCGCTTGCGCCGGCTGCTCAAGAAATTCCTCCGCGAACAAGGGTTTATGGTGAGCGAAGCCGCATCGGCCGCCGAAGCGCGCAGGAAGCTCGCCTGGTTCTCCTTTGACACGCTGGTGCTGGACGTGATGATGCCAGGCGAGACCGGCCTGCAACTTTTAGCCTCGCTGGATAAACCCCTGCCGCCAGTGCTGATGCTCTCGGCCATGGGCGAGGCAAATGATCGCGTAGCCGGCCTGGAGCACGGCGCAGAAGATTACCTGGTAAAGCCGTTCGACCCCAAGGAGCTGGTGCTGCGCTTGCGCACGCTGCTGCGCCGTGCCTCACCGGCGCCGGGCCAAACCAGCGTACAGTTCGGCGAATACAACTTTACGCCCGCCACCGGCCAGCTCAAACGCGGGGATGAAATCATCGCGCTCACCTCCAGCGAATCAGCGATGCTGAAGCTGCTGGCGCGCGAAGCGGGCAAGCCCGTCAGCCGTGAAGAGCTTTCGGCTCTCATGCCCGGCAGCGGCAACGAGCGCAGCGTCGACGTGCAGATCACGCGCCTGCGCAAAAAACTCGGCGAGGCCGAAGGCAAGCCACTACATTTGCAGACCGTGCGCGGGGCAGGCTATGTGCTTTATGCCCAGAAAGGTGGCAGCCGATGATGCCGCTACCCAAACAATTTCTGCCCAAAAGCCTGTTCGGCCGCGCGCTGCTGATCCTGGTGCTGCCCACCTTGCTCATCCAGCTACTGATGGCCTACATCTTCTTCGACCGCCACTGGAACAATGTCAGCCGCTACATGTCCACCACCTTAGCAGGCGAGGCCGCCTTCTTAGTGCGCCAGCTGCAGACCATGCCATCGCAGCGCAAAGCCGACATCGTCGCCGATTTCAAGAACGCCACCGGCATCGACGTGGTTCTAGACAAAGCGGAACGTTTCGATGCAGGCCGTGGCGGCAAGGAATTCGAAGAATTCCGCAGCCAGCTTGCCAGCAAGATCAAGGAGCCTTTCACCGTACACAAAAGTGCAAACGGCGAGCTCATCGAGGTGAGCATTCAACTGCCTAGCCACACCCTGCGGCTGGAGACCACAATCAAGCGCTTGGAAAGCCGCACCACCATGATCTTCTTCCTGTGGATGGTGGGCGCTTCGAGCTTGCTTTTATTCATCGCCGTGCTTTTCCTGCGCAACCAGATCCGTCCTATCCGACAGCTGGCCGAAGCAGCCGATAATTTCGGGCGCGGCATCGATACGCTTTCGTTCCGCCCGCACGGCGCCACCGAGGTGCGCAAAGCCGCGCGCGCTTTCATCGTCATGCGCGAGCGCATCAAGCGCCAGCTGCGCACCCGCACCGAAATGCTCGCCGGCATCTCGCACGATCTTCGCACCCCGCTGACACGCATCAAGCTGCAGCTAGCGATGATGCCGCAGACCAACGAGATACGCGAACTCACCGACGACGTGCAACAGATGGAGCACATGATCCAAGAATACCTGGATTTCGCCGGTGGCGAAGGCCGCGAAGAAGCGCTACGCATCGAGCTGGGGGCGTTCTTGGCCGACGTTGTGGAAGATTACCGCCGGCTGCACAGCCGCGTCATTCTTTCCGTGGAAGAGCCGGTGGAAATGGAAGTGCGCGTGGGCGGCATGCGCCGCGTGCTGCACAACCTCATCGACAATGCGCTTCGCTACGGGCATAGCTGCCAGGTAAGCCTGCGGCTTCTGGCCGGCGCATGTGAGATTTGGATAGATGATGACGGCCCCGGTATCCCCAGCGACAAACATGACGAAGTGTTCCGGCCGTTCAACCGGCTGGACCCTGCGCGCAATTTAAACTCCGGCGGGGTGGGCTTAGGGCTCACCATCGCACGTGATATTATCCTCGCCCATGGCGGTAGCATCTGGCTGGATAGCTCACCAGCAGGTGGCTTGCGCGTGCTTATCAGGTTGCCACTATGAGCAGCAACTTCACATGGCACTGGCTTTCCTGGCCTCAGACGGCAACATTGCTAAAAGCCTTCGCCGAGCAGCCGGGTAGTTTGCGGTTTGTAGGCGGTGCGGTGCGCGATAGTTTGGTCGGCCGCAAAATGGCCGATGTCGACTGCGCCACCACGCTGCCGCCGCAGAATGTGGCCGCCTTGCTGGCCAAAGCCGGCATACGCTGCATTCCCACCGGCATTGCGCATGGCACGGTCACGGCCATCATCGGCGAGCACAGCTTCGAGATCACCACGCTGCGCCGCGATATAGAAACGGATGGCCGCCATGCCACTGTCATCTTCACCGATAATTGGCAGGAAGATGCCGCACGCCGTGATTTCACCATGAATGCGCTATACGTGGACGCAAACGGCACGCTGTATGATTATTTCGGTGGGCAGGAAGATGCGCGCGCCGGCCGCGTGCGCTTCATCGGCGAAGCCAGCACACGCATCGCCGAGGATTATTTGCGTATCTTGCGGTTTTTCCGTTTCTTAGCGCATTTTGGCAAAAGCCAGGCCGATGCTGCTGCCCTTGCCGCCTGCGAGGCCCAAAAGGAAAAGCTGGCCACGCTTTCAGGCGAGCGCATCCACCAGGAATGGTTCAAGCTCATGACAGCACCAAACCCCTCGGCCAGTGTGGCGCACATGCAGGAGATCGGTATCCTGCCGTTTGTCACCGGCCAACAAGAAGCAGACCTGCCACGGCTTACGACTCTCGAAGCGCTGGAAGCGGCGCGTGGCATGGCCCCCGACCCGCTGCTGCGCACCGCAGCCTTGCTTAAAAGCCCCTATCCTTTCACGCATTGTAAGGAACGGCTTAAATGCTCCAAGGCTCAGCTGCATCTGCTCGAAGCCATGCTCCACCACGCAGGTGCACTCGCACCAACAACCAGCACCGCCCAGCAAAAACAGCTTATCCGCCGGTTGGGAGCGGAGCTTGCGCAAAAAAGTATCTTGCTCGCCTGGGCCGGAGCCGATGAGAAAACGGCACAAAGCTACCGCGCCATGTATACGCTGGTGGGCAGCTGGGAAGTGCCGACCTTTCCGGTCAGCGGTGCAGATCTGTTGGCACTTGGCATCGAGCAAGGCCCGGCCATGGGGCAAGCACTCGAACGGCTCGAAGCGCAGTGGGAAGCCAGCAACTACACCCTCACACGCGAGCTACTTTTGCAGGCTGCCAAGTCATGAGCGCACTGGCCACTCAGTGGCATGATACGCCGCAGCTGCGGCAGATCAAGGCAGCGTTCGGCGCAGCACAAGACCAGCTGTTCTTTTTCGGCGGCGCGCTGCGCGATACACGCGCGGGCATCACCCCGGTGGATGTCGACCTGGTGACCAACCTAACCCTACAGGAAAACATGCAGAAGCTGCAAATGGCGGGCTTCACGCCCACCATAGCCAGCGAGCCTTTTGGCGCCATCAAGCTTTCGGCGGGGCATTTGCAGCTGGACGTACACAGCCTTCGCGCGCCGATGTATGAAGGCTGGTATGACCCTCAGGCAAGCCTGGAGACCAACCTCAAAGGCTATTTGCAGCTTTCGGATTTTACGCTCAACGCCATCGCCTGCGATGTTTCGGGCAAGCTCTACGACCCATTCGCAGGCGTGGCCGACCTGGCAGCTGGCCGCGTACGCTTCATCAACCCGCCGATGGAAAGTATCGCAGGCTCGCCCATCCAGATCGTGCGGTTCTTCCGTTTCTTCGCCTGGTTCGGGCGCACCGAGCCGGAGATCGCAGCACTGGAAGCCTGCGCGCGGCAACGCCATTTGCTGGCCGGCCAGCTGGGCTGGAAGCGTTACAAAGCCTTCAAGCCCTTGCTTACCGCCCCCGCCCCCGGGCGCAGCCTGGAGCTGATGCAAAAACACCATTGCCTGCACCCCACCCTTGGCTTTGGCATTTCCACGCTTTCGCATATGCAGGCATTGGAAGCTCTCGAAAAAAAGCGCGGGGAAGCCTCCGCCTTCCATGTGCGCCTTGCCCTACTGCTGCTTTCGGCCGCGCTGCCCTTTAAGGATGCATGCCGCAGCCTTATCATCGACGCAGGCCTGCCCACCCCGCTGCGTGTGTGGCTTATGGCGGTGGCCAAATATTTACCCCAACTTGAAAACGTAGACCGCCACGAAATAGAGGAAACCATTCGACAGGGCGAGCAGGGCACTTATAATGAACTGTTGCTGCTGCGGCAGATCATGCAATAGCAGGTTCTTTTACCTATGGCCGATATCGAATTTATCCCTGAGTGGCTGGAGTGGCCGGAGATGCAGCGCGTAGCGCGCATCTTCCCGCAACAACATGAGCAGATGTGCTATTTCGGCGGGCTGGTGCGCGACACCATGCTCAAGCGCATGCCGCGCGATATCGACATGCTCTTTACCCTGCCCCTGCCACAGATAGCGGCACAGCTAAAACAGGCGGGCATTGAGAACACCCTTACGGCCCATGCAGTGATTGCGCAGATCGGTAATCTGGAGTTCAACTTCCACAGTTTGCGCAGCCCACGCTACGAGCCTTATTACGACCCAGGCCACGCCTTCGTGGATAACGTGATCGCCGCCCTTGCCAGCAGCGACTTCACCATCAACGCCATGTTTTGCAACCTGCGAGGCGAGATCTTCGACCTGTATGACGGCATCAGCGATCTGGCCAACGGCAATATCCGCTTCCTGGGCGACCCAACCAAAACGGCAGCACAAGACCCTCTGCTGATACTGCGCTTCTTCCGTTTTTACGCTAATTTCAGCATGGGCCTGCCCAACCAGGAAGGCTTTGCCGCATGCCAGCGACACGCGAAGCTGACGGCAAACATCACCCCTGCGGATAAATACCGGGAGATGTCGTCGCTGCTGTCAGTGCGGCGGCCCTATGCAGCACTGAAACTGATGGATGAAGCCCGGGTGCTTGCACCTGTTTTCGGCATGGATATACGCCGCTATGACGCGCTGCTGGCCTTAGAACAGGTGGAGCGTGCCGCACGCTGGCCCGCCAGCGGCGAGGTCAAATTCGCCCTGTTGCTGCTTAGCTCGGGGCTGTCCTTCCAGGATGCCCGCGCTAGAATTGCAAGCTCCTGGGCGCTGCCCAAAGGCATCGTTTCGTGGCTTGCAACCGTCGAGCGGCACTTGCCTTCCATCACCCTGGGCCACGACAAGCGCCAGCGTGAAACGGTGATGAGCATCGGCATGGCCAGCTATAACGATCTGGTGCTGCTGCGCTGGGCAATGGAAACGGCGCAAGGAGCAGCCGCATGATTCCACTGCATCAGTTCAACCCGCATTGGCTTTATTGGCCGGAGGTGCAGCGCTTTCTCGATATCTTTGCGCCTTGGCATGGCGAAATATGCTTCATCGGCGGCTGCGTGCGTGATTCCCTGGCCGAGCTACAGCCGGGCAATATCGACGTAGTCACCGCGATGGAAACTTCAGCCGTGCTGCACACGCTGGAAAGCGCCGGTGTGCAATCGCGTCTGGCGCTAGCTTATTATGGCTGGTCAACAGCCACCATCGGCGAGGTGACGTTCAATATCCATTCGCTGCATTCGGCGCTGAACTACACGCTCTACAACCCGAGTGAGCCGTTCTCCTATAGTGCGGCACGCTTCGTGGCCAACCATGATTTTACGCTCAACACCCTGTTCTGCGATGCCGAGGGCAGGCTATACGACCAGTTCGGCGGCGGCGATGACCTGATACACGGGCGCATCCGCCCCACCAGCGACCCTACCGAGCGCTTCCGCAAACGCCCGGGCGAGATATTGCGCTATTTCCGCTTCTTCGCGAGCTTCGGCGCAGGCGAGCCTGACCCGGCCGTGCTGGAGGCCTGTGTGCAACATAAAGAGCGGTTAGAAGCTATCCAGCCCTGGCTGCGCGCACGCGCTATTAACGGATTGCTGGGCGCGGCGCGGCCTTACGCCATGCTGCGGCTGATGCAAGAGCTGGATATACTGGATACCGCCCTGGGCTTTAAGGTTCAGTATCTGGAACCGCTGGCAAAACTTGAACGCATCGAACAGGCTATCAACCGGCAAGCCCCCTTCCAGGTGCGCCTGGCCCTTCTGATGCTTCACAGCGATCACAGCTATTACGACACCTGGCGCAAAGTGCTGAAGACCGGTGGCCAGCCCGAGTTCATGCCGTTCTGGGTTCGCCAGGTAGGCAAATATATTCACACCATCAAAACCTTGAGTGAAGAAGGCATTGAGCACACCATCAGCGAGATCGGCGCGAAAGCATATAACGATATTTTACTGACGCGCTGGGCAATGGAATAGGCATGGAACCAGAAAACGATTTCAAGGATTGGCTGAACAATCCCAAGGTCAAGAAAATGCTCGATGCGTTCGGCGAGCATCGCTACACTCTCATGTTCTACGGCGGCTGCGTACGTGACATCCAGCAGCATAAGAACCCCAACGACTTCGACATCGTAACCTCGCTGCCCACCCAGGAGGTGATCGAACTGCTCGCCAAATCCGGCATCGAGATGAAGATGACCCATCCGTATTTCGAATCGCTGAAAACCAATATCGAAGGCTTAAGTTTCGATATTCACAGCTTCCATTCACCCGCTTTCAAGCGCCAGTATGATCCGAATGAATCTTTCATGGAAAATGTGCGGCGTTTCGTCGGCCGCGTCGACCTGACCATCAACACGGTAATCTGCAACGCCGATGGCCAGCTGTTCAACCAATTCACCGGCCGAGAGGATCTAAAGAACGGCCTTATACGTTTTACCCGCAACCCGGAGCGTATCGACACCAAGCTCGACAACTCCATCAACTTACTGCGTTTTTATCGTTTCTTCGCCTGGTACGCCAAGCAGGAACCCACACCTGAGGATCTTGAATCGCTGCGCAAGGGCGCCAAACAAACGGCGCGCGTGCCGCCCAAACGCAAATTCTCGAGCATGCATAAGATGCTGGCTGCCCCTGATCCTTGCCGCGCGGTAGAGCTTTTGGAAGAGACCGGCACGTTCCCCTACACGTTCGGCTTCAAGCTACGCAGCACTGCAGCGCTTCGCAGGCTGGTGGAGCTGGAAAAAGCGGCCAAATGGCCCACCGGCTGGCATGTGCGCCTGGCGTTGCTACTGCTTTGCGCCAACTTGCCCTATGAAGAAGCGCTGCGAAAATTACTGCTCTTGTGGGAAGTGCCGGCTAATACGCAAGGCTGGCTGGAACAGTTCGGCCGCATCCATGTCGTGCGCCACAAGCAGGTCAAGCGCACGGTGGGCATCGCAGGCATGATCACCTTCGACGACCTGATGCTCGTCGACTGGGCTTTGGACGACCACTGGCAGCATACAAAAGATTATTATTTGCCACGCCTGCGCAGCGAGGCACACGTGCCGGCTCACTTGCCGGCGGATTCGACTTCGTCGGAGGATTCAGCCGATACGTTCTCTTCAAGCGCATAGCCGGCCGAGCGCACCGTGCGGATAAGTTCGGCCTGCTTACCATCATAATCCAGGCCTTTGCGCAAGCGGCGCACATGCACGTCCACGGTGCGAAGCTCCACGTAGATATCGTGGCCCCACACCGCATCGAGCAGCTGCTCGCGCGTGAACACCCGGCCCGGATGCTCGAGCAGATAACGCAGCAGTGAGAACTCGGTGGGGCTCAAATGAATTTCTACACCATCGCGCGTTACTTTATGGGCCGCCACGTCCATCTTGATGGTGGAGAAGGCAAGCACCTTTTCCGAAAGCGCCGGGCGGAAACGGCGGAACACCGCGCGGATACGCGCGATCAGCTCAGCCGGGGAGAAAGGTTTTACAATATAATCGTCAGCGCCAGCGTCTAGGCCGCGGATACGATCACCCTCTTCGCCGCGTGCCGACAGCATGATGATGGGAACCGTCTTGGTGTCGGGGCTCCAACGCAGCTGCTTGCAGATATCTACGCCCGACATGGAAGGAAGCATCCAGTCCAGCACGACGATATCGGGCTTGCAATCGCGCACCATGGCCACGGCTTCCTCGCCGTCACCGGTGCTGTATACACGGAAGCCCTCGCGCTCTAAGTTGTAGCGCAGCAGCGTGACAATAGCGACTTCATCCTCAACGATTAAGACAGAGGTTTCCAAACGAATTTCCTTCACCTATTCTATTAACCGGGCTACTGTAGCATAACAGATAATAGAGGCAATATATCAATAGATTATGAAAAATTCTGCAAAATCTCCCGCCGTACCGCCCAGCCTCAAACTCGCCATCGACATGGGGCCATTACTGGTCTTTTTTTTAAGCTACCGGATTTTCGGGCTTTTTGAAGCGACCGTGGCGCTAATTGCCAGCACGGCTCTGGCCCTTGCCATAAGCTACGCCATCGAGCGCAAAATTGCCGTGATGCCGCTTTTTTCCGGCGTAGCTGTGGCCGTCTTCGGCGGCCTTACGCTTTTGCTACAGGACGAGACCTTCATCAAAATGAAGCCCACACTGGTGAATCTGCTGTTCGCCGCCATTCTTTTTGGCGGTACGCTGCTCGGCCGCCCCACGCTGAAATACCTGATGCAGCATTCCATGCAGCTGACGACTGACGGGTGGCGCACGCTTTCGCTGCGCTGGGGGTTCTTTTTCGTTTTTTTAGCCTGCGTGAACGAATTCGTGTGGCGCAGCTTCTCCACCGATTTTTGGGTGAACTTTAAAGTGTTCGGCATGCTGTCGATGACCGTGATCTTCACGCTGTGCCAAGTACCGCTGGTAAAGCGCAGCTGGGTGGAAGCGCCGGCCGAAGAATTACACAAAGAATCTGTATAATTTTTAGGCAAATATCTCGGTCTTGCCTAATAAATAAACAGACAATCCTTGTGTAATTGCCCCTAACCCACTACTAAAGCTTGACTTTAAGCTTGGCATGCTTCTTGTGATAAAAGCGCCCGCCTTCACCGCTTACCAAAAGGGATTCGCATGAGCCAGGCTTCATATTTCAAACCGTTTCTTGTTTTGGCCGCCCTGTTGGCGCTTACCGCCTGCGGCTCGTCTTCCTCGGTGTGGGATGAGACCTATACGGTGTACAATATGGGCAAGATAGGGTCAGAAGACCAATAAAGCATCAGGCCGTAACTTATTGGCTAGCTCGGCTTTCCAGCGCAGCCTGGGGCTGCAGGATCATATCACCGCTTGGCGAAATTTTCATGAATTGGCCAACAATCCGCCCCCCGGAAGGATCTTCCAGACGGATCACCGCATCCACTTCCAAAGCGGCAGCGGGCTGTTCTTGCACGGGCGTTACCATTTCGCTCAATATATAGTGAAGCGCCTGCTCGGAGGCCAGGTTCAGGCTGCTAAACGACACCGCCGCCATGCCGACCATGCCTAAGGCCCCGGCGCGCAATACACCCAACTCGTTGAATAGCAAAGGTCTGCCCACACGATAGGGCAGCTTCAGCAAACGAGAAAGAAAAGAAGGGGGACGCCGGTGAATTTTCGGTCTAGAAGCCGCAGATAAACTAGGTAGCATGGCGTTCATGCTCCCGATTATTAGGGTTTGCCTGGGGCCCTGCAACAAAATTGGCGATAATAGCGCTTTTTAGAACGATTTTTTTGCGGATGCGTTGCGAAAATACACAAACTACTCTAAGCAATATGCCTGATTACGTACTCGTCAACCACCTCAAGGCCCATGACCAACCCGCTAGATACCCTCGACTGGCTACTTAAAAAGACCCGAAGCTTCGGCGCTGACGCCGCCGATGCGGTAATGTTCGACAATCTAAGTATCAGCACCACGCAGCGCATGGGCAAGCCCGAAGGCATCGAGCGCAGCGAGAGCACGGCCATCGGCCTGCGCTGCTTGGTGGGCAAGAAACAAGCCATAGCCTCGACCACCGACACCAGCCCCGAAGCCTTGGCGGAACTGGCTGAGCGCGCAAGCTCCATGGCCAAAGCCGCCGCACAAGACCCGTTCTGCGCCCTGGCTCCGGCCGAACTTTACGCAAGGGAGCTTCCCGCACTTGACCTGTGCGATGCGATCGAACCGGAAGCCGACTGGCTTTATGCGCAGTGCAAGGAAGCTGAAGAAGCCGCCATGGCGGTGGCGGGCATCACCAATTCCGAAGGTGCGGATGCAAGCTATAGCCGCAGCAATATCACCCTGGCGATAGATAATGGCGGCTCGCTTTTCGCGCAGACCTACGCCAGCAGTCATTTCTCCGTTTCAGTTTCGGTGCTGGCCGGTGAGGGCACAAATATGGAACGCGACTATGATTATGCGAGCGTGCGCCACCGCACCGATCTGCCCAGCTCCGCTTCCATCGGCCGCGAGGCAAGCCGCCTGGCACTGGCGCGCTTAAATCCCCGCAAGCCCGCCACGGCGCAAATGCCGGTACTGTTCGACCCGCGCGTGTCCAAAAGCCTGGTCGGCGTGCTGGCCGCTAGCATCTCGGGCAGCGCAATCGCCCGTGGAGCGAGCTTCCTGAAGAACGACATGGGCAAAGCGTTGTTCGCACCGAACGTACAGATCATCGACGACCCGCATATCGTGCGCGGCCAGGGCTCACGGCCCTTCGACGGCGAAGGCGTGAAGAACGGCAAACGCACGCTGATTGAAAACGGCGTGCTGACCGGCTGGCTGCTCGATATGCGCAGCGCCACCAAGCTTGGCCTTCCCCCCACCGGCAATGCCGCGCGGGGGCTTTCCTCGCCGCCCTCGCCCAGCTCCAGCAACCTCTATATGGCAGCCGGAACCGTGAGCCCGGCCGAATTGATGGCCGACATCAAAAGCGGCCTGCTGGTGACCGAAACCTTCGGCATGGGCATCAACACCATCACAGGCGATTACAGCCAGGGCGCCTCTGGCTTCTGGATCGAGAGCGGCAAGATCGCCTACCCTGTATCGGAGCTGACCATTGCCGGTAATTTGCGCGATATGTTCGCCAGCCTCACCCCGGCCAATGACCTTTCGATGCGCTACGCCACCAACGCGCCCACAGTGCGCATCGCCTCAATGACGGTGGCGGGCGCATGAGCAACAAAGCTCCCACACCTCAGGATTACAAAGGCGGCAAGATTCTCAAACGCTTGCTGCGCGAGCATATCCGCCCCTATACAGGCAAGATAGTCTTGGCGGTATTCTGCATGATCGTTGTGGCCACGGCCACGGCCACCAACGCCTGGATGATGCAGCCGGCGCTGGATAGCATCTTCATCGAGAAACGCCGCGACATGCTCATGATCATTCCGTTCGCGGTGGTGGGTGTGGCCGCCATCGGCGCACTGGCTAATTACGGCAATACGCTTTCGATGCGCTTTGTCGGGCAGCGCATCATCGCCGATATGCAGACGCGCCTGTTCAAGCATCTGATGAGCAGTGATATCGGCTTGTTCCACTCCCAGGCCTCGGGTCGCCTCATCTCGCGCTTTACCAACGACATCAGCCTGATGCGAAACGCCTTTTCCAACGTGCTGACGGCTCTGGCCAAGGAATCGCTTTCCATGGTGTTCCTCGTCGGCGTGATGATTTACCAGAACGCCGAACTGGCCGGCATCGCGCTTTTAGTGTTCCCACTGGCCATTTACCCGGTCATCCGCCTGGGTAAGCGCATGCGCAAGATCTCAGATTCCACGCAGAACGAGCTGGGCGAGTTCACCGCCACACTCGATGAGATCTTCCAGGGTGTACGCACGGTCAAATCCTATAACCGGGAAGCCTTTGAGGTGGAGCGCGCCAAGGGCATCATCGAATCGTTGTTCCGGCTGTATTATAAATCCGCCCGCGTGCAGGCCGCCGCCGCGCCGATGATGGAAATTCTCAGCGGCATCTCCATCGGCTCGGTCATCTGGTATGGCGGCTTCCAGGTGATGGATGGGCAGACCAGCCCCGGCGCATTCTTCTCCTTCATCACGGCTTTTCTCATGGCTTATAAGCCCGTGCGCTCGATGGCCGGCATCAACACTGTGCTGCAAGAGGGCTTCGCCGCTGCCAGCCGCCTGTTCGCCGTGCTCGATACGCCGCCCTCTATTGTCGACAAACCGGGGGCTCCCGCCTTGCAGGTGGATAAGGGCCGCATCGTATTTGAGAATGTGTCCTTCCACTATGCACCGGGAAGCGCCGGGGTTTCAGGCATCAACCTCGAAGTACCCGCCGGCAAGACTGCCGCACTGGTGGGGCATTCCGGTGGCGGCAAATCCACCATCATGAATTTACTGCTGCGCTTCTATGACATTCAAGGCGGCAAGATCACCATCGACGGACAGGATATCCGCGATGTGACCCTGCACTCTTTGCGCGATGCCATGGGCTTCGTGCCTCAGGAATCCATGTTGTTCGACGACACCGTCCGCGCCAACATCGCCTATGGCCGCCAACATGTGACCGACGAGGAGATCATCAGTGCCGCCAACCACGCCGCCGCCGGCGAATTCATCGAAGCGTTGCCCGAGGGCTTTAACACCAAGATCGGCTCGCATGGTGTGCGTCTGTCGGGCGGCCAGCGCCAGCGCCTGGCGGTGGCCCGTGCCATGGTGAAGAACGCGCCCATCTTGCTGCTGGACGAAGCCACCTCCTCGCTGGATAACGAATCCGAGCGCGCCATCCAGCAATCGCTGACCCATCTGATGCAAGGCCGCACCACGCTGGTGGTGGCGCATCGCCTCACCACCATTGTCAATGCCGACATCATCTATGTGCTGGATAACGGCCAGGTCATCGAAAGCGGCACGCATCAAAGCCTGCTGGCCCAGCAGGGAAAATACTATCAGTTATACGCCAATAATTTCGAGGGCTAGGTTTCCCGTGTCCCTATCCAAACGCATTTTGCGCAGCCCGCTTATTATCACCGCCTTTAGCCATGTGCTGGCGGGCTATATCCGACTGGTCTACGCCACCAGCCGCAAGCAACGCCTGGTCCCCGCACATATAGAGCCGTATTTCACGGGCGAGAAGAACTGTATATTCGCTTTCTGGCATGGCCGCATGATGCTGATCGCCCCCTTCCGTGCCAAGCAGCGCAAAACACATATACTCATTTCGTTCCACCGCGATGGCGTGCTGATCTCGCAGGTCATTGGCCATTTCGGCGTGGGCACGATCAGCGGCTCTTCCAGCCGTGGCGGCGATACAGCAATGCGCGAGATGATCAGCCTGCTGGAGGCGGGCGAATATGTGGGCATCACGCCCGATGGGCCGCGCGGGCCCAACCAGCAAATTGCGGCCAAAGGCGTGCTCACCCTGGCTCGCCTCTCGGGCAAGCCCATCATCCCAGTGACATTCTCGACTTCGCGTTGCATTCGCCTGGGCAGTTGGGATAGATTCATGCTGGCGCTGCCGTTTGGCCGGGTGGCCATGCTGGCAGGCGAGCCGATCATGTTTTCCGAGAATAGCTCGGAGCAGCATAATAGCCAGGCATTGGAGCAAGCCATGAACGCATTGGTAGCACAAGCAGACGAGGCCGTGCGTGTTTAGGCTGTACCGCATCGCCACCGCATTAGCCGCGCTGTTTCTGCCGCTATGGCTGCTTTGGCGGCAATATAAGGGCAAGGAAGACAAAGCCCGGCTGAACGAACGTTTCGGCATCACCGATCTTAAGCGCCCCGAAGGGCTGCTCGTATGGTTCCACGCAGCCAGCGTGGGCGAGGCCAATTCAGTGCTTGTCTTCATCTATGCGCTGCTTCGGCGCTTCCCCGAGGTGAAACTGCTGGTGACCACAGGCACGGTAACCTCGGCTAACCTAATGGCGCGACGCCTGCCCAAAGGCGTGATCCACCAATACGTCCCCATCGACACGCCCATGGCCACCAACCGCTTCATCCGCCACTGGAAACCAGACCTAGCCTTCTGGGTGGAATCGGAGCTATGGCCGAACCTCATTTTAGCGGCGCGCATGTATTATTGCTTCATGGGCATCATCAACGGCCGCATGTCCGAGCGCTCGCTGGCCATGTGGCAAAAATATTCAGGTATCAGCCAACCGATGCTTTCGTATTTCAGCGTCGTTTTCCCGCAGAGCGAAGCCGATGGCGAGCGCTTCATCAAGCTCGGCGTACCCACACGCCAGGTGTTGCCCATGGGCAACTTAAAATATGACGGCGCACCGCTTGGCTGCAACGAAGAGGAACTGCTCAAGCTCAGCAGCGTCATTGGCATCCGCCCGTGCTGGCTGGCAGCCTCCACCCATCCCGGCGAGGAAGAAATGGTGCTTGCCGCGCACAAGGTGCTCACCGCCACCCGCCGCAACCTGCTCACCGTTATCGTGCCGCGCCATGCCCGCCGCGGGGCTGAGATCGCCAAGATACTTGCCTCCCACGGGCCGGTGGCGCTTCGCTCGCGCGGGGATACCATCACCGAGGCGACGCAATTCTACATCGCCGACACCATGGGCGAGCTGGGCCTGTTCTACCGGCTGTGCGAGATCGGCTTTATCGGCGGCTCGCTGGTTCCCCATGGCGGGCAAAATCCGCTGGAGGCGGCGCGCCTTTCCTGCTGCGTCATCACCGGGCCGCACACACATAACTTCACCGATATGTACGAAGAGATGGAGGCGGCCCAGGCCTGCATCCGCGTGACCAACCCCACACAGCTGGCCGCCCAGGTGGATGGCCTGCTCAATGACGGCACACGGCTTTCTGCGATGCAGACCATCGCCGGGGAATGGCTTAAAGACAAGGGTGGCGCCACCGGCCGCATCCTGGACACCCTCACGCCTGTGCTCGAAGCCAAACCGGCCTGATAAATGAAAACCCCCGCCTTCTGGGCCACGCATAATTCCACCTCCCGGCGGCTTGAGCCCCTGGCCAGGCTTTATGCCTTCGTGCTGCGATTCAAGCGCAAACCCACGCCGATCAAACTTTCCGTGCCGGTGATCTGCGTGGGCAATGCCACCGCCGGGGGTGCGGGCAAAACGCCTGCGGCACTAGCCATCGGCGCGATGTTAAAGGCCCAGGAGAAAAATCCGTTTTTCCTTTCGCGCGGCTATGGCGGTAGTGTAAAGGGCCCGGTGCGCGTAGGTGAAGGCCACAGCGCCGCCCAGGTCGGCGATGAGCCTCTGCTTTTGGCACGGCTGCTACCCACCATCGTTTCTTCTGATCGCGCCGAAGGCGCGATCCTTGCGCTGACCCAAGGGGCCGGAGCCATCATCATGGATGACGGGTTGCAGAACGATACGTTGGCCAAAGATGTCTCGTTTCTGGTGATCGACAGCCACACCGGTTTTGGCAATGGGCTTTTGCTGCCGGCAGGCCCGCTTCGTGAACCGCTGGAGGCGGCATGGAGGCGTGCAAGTGCCGCTATCATCATCGGCAAGGGTGGCAATACACCTTCCATTCCCGCCGGCCTGCCGGTGCTGGCAGCTAACCTCACCCCGCGCGCGCATAACCTCGCCGGCAAGCGCGTGTTCGCCTTCTGCGGCATCGCTTATCCGCAAAAATTCCTGGCCACGCTGGAGGCCATGGGTGCACACATCGCAGGCCAGCGGAACTTTGCCGATCACCACCCCTACACCGACGCAGACCTAGCCGAGGTAACGCTGGAAGCCGCACGCCTCAAAGCCCGGCTGGTCACGACTGCCAAGGATGCGGTCAAGATCCCAGCAGATACGCTGCAAAGTATTAGCGTTATCGAGGTAGACCTGCTATTTGAGCGGCCGGAATTGCTGCAATCATTACTGGATACGCTGTGAAGAACCGCCCGATCAAACATCGCTTCGAAGGAGTTTTGGTTCGCGCGCTTTTTGCGCTTTCGGCCGCCTTGCCGCTGGATGTGGCATCGGCCGTGGGGGGCTGGATGGCGCGCCGCTTCGGCCCCGTCATAGCCAGCTCCGCGCATAAAACCGCCATACGCAATCTCAAAATGATCTACCCCGAAAAGAGCGATGAAGAACGCGCGAGAATGCTAGAGCGCATCTGGGACAATCTGGGCCGCACGGCCGCCGAACTGCCGCATCTGCCCGGCAAAGAGCTTCCATCGCGCATGCAGATCGAAGGGGTGGAGCACCTGACCGCCCACGGCAAGCAGATGCTGTTCATCTCCGGACATTTTGGCAATTGGGAGCTCAACTACGTCATCTCGCATCTGCATAACGTGCCGACCACGCTGATCTACCGGCACGCCAACAACCCTTATGTTGACAATATCATGGTGAAGATCCGAAGCACCCGCTGCTCCAACATGTTCCAAAAAGGCGGCAAAGGCGCGATCAAGATGGCGCATGCGCTGAAAAACGGCGAGTCGATCGCCATGCTCATCGATCAGAAAATGAATGACGGCATTGCCGTGCCCTTCTTCGGCCGCGATGCGATGACGGCACCGGCGGTCGCCCATATCGCCATGCGCTATGAGCTGCCCATCATCCCGGCGCGCGTGGTACGCGTAGGCGGTGCACATTTTAAGGCCACCATCTACCCGCCCCTGGCCTATGAAATAACCGGCGATAAGGAAAAGGATGCGCTGGCCATCATGACGGCGATCAACCAAACGCTCGAGGATTGGATCCGCGAATATCCGGAGCAGTGGTTCTGGGTGCACCGCCGCTGGCCCAAAGAGATCATGCCGGCTTAACTTTGACCGTTCCGTCGGCGAAGGTGATGCTAAGCGCGCTTTGCGCACCCGCAGCCTTGGCACTGGTGACCACATGTTCATCCGCGCCGCGCACCAGCGCAAAACCGCGTGCAAGCACGCGCTCATAGTTCACGCTTTCGAGAAGCTTGGCCATATTCTCCAGCCGCTCGGCTTGGGCTTGCACACCACGGCCATAGGCCCGCACCAAGCGCTCTTGCAATTCGTCCAAGCGCATCTGCCGCTGCTGAATATCGGCGGCCAGCACGGCAGGGCGAAGGCCCGCCGCCAGCACCGCCAGCTGCTGTTCCTTGCGGGCCAGTAAGGCCGGCAGACTGGTGCTCAAACGATCCCCCCAATCGGCAAAGCGCTGCTGTGCCGCCTCGAGCAATTCCGCAGGCCGGGGCAGCCCGCGCGACAGACCGATCAGCTTTTCACCCAGCGTGATGAGCAGGCGCTTAAAGCCCGCAAACATACGTTTGCCGAGCTGTGCCACAATGAGCTGTTGGTCGGCAAGCACCGGCACGGCCATTTCAGCGGCAGCCGTAGGTGTAGGCGCGCGCTTGTCGGAGGCAAAGTCGATCAGCGTGGTGTCAGTCTCGTGGCCCACGGCGGAGATCAGCGGGATAACGCTGCTAGCAGCTGCCCGCACCACCACCTCTTCGTTGAAGGGCCAGAGATCTTCGGCCGAACCGCCACCGCGTGCAACAATCAGCACGTCCGGGCGGCTGGGGTGGCCCAGGCTGATGCGGTTAAACCCGTCAATCGCCGCGGCCACCTGCTCGGCTGCACCCTCGCCCTGCACCTTGACCGGCCACACCAGCACATGGCACGGGAAACGGTCTTCGATGCGGTGAAGAATATCGCGGATCACCGCCCCGGTGGGTGAGGTCACCACACCCACTACGCGCGGCATGAAGGGCAGCTCTTTTTTACGCGAGGCGGCGAACAGCCCTTCGGCCTCCAGGGCTTTGCGGCGCTTTTCCAAAATGGCCATCAGCGCGCCTTCACCGGCAGGCTCCATGCCGCTGACCTGAATCTGATAGGACGAGCGGCCAGCATAGGTCGTCATCTTGCCGGTGACGATTACGTCCATCCCTTCTTCGGGCTTGAAGCGGAATTTAGAAAGCGTACCCTTCCAGCACACGGCATTAATGACGTTGCTTTCGTCCTTTAGGCGGAAATAGGCGTGACCCGTGGAAGCCACTTCCAGGCCGGTGATCTCCCCGCGCAAACGAATAAGGCCGAAATGGTCCTCCACCATGCGCTTGATGGATTGCGACACTTCGCTGACCGTATAAACCGGCTGATTATGATTGAAGTTTTTCGTAGGCTCTGGCATGGCTGTAAGCCTAGCAGATTTTAGAGGTTGCACAATGAACAAGGCCGAAAATGCCAATAACGTATTAGTCATCGGCTCTGGCGGGCGCGAGCACGCACTTTCCTGGCGGCTTAGCAAATCCCCGTCGGTGGCCCGTGTGTTTTGCTCGCCGGGCAATGGCGGCATCGCCCAGGACGTAGCCTGCGTAAACCTGGCCACACAAGATGATATCGCTGCGTTCTGCAAAAAAGAAGCCATCGATCTGGTGGTGATCGGCCCTGAGCAGTTCTTGGTCGACGGGCTGGCCGATCGCCTGCGCGAAGAAGGCGTGGCCGTGTTCGGCCCCGGGGCTAAAGCCGCAGCGCTTGAGGGCTCCAAGGGCTTTATGAAAGATCTCTGCCGTAAATACGGCATCCCGACGGCGGCCTATGGCTTCTTCACCAGCCAGGGCGAGGCACTCGCGTTTTTAAGCGGCAAGTCCTACCCCATCGTGATCAAGGCCGACGGGCTGGCCGCAGGCAAGGGCGTCATCATCGCCGAGCATGAAAAAGAAGCCCAAGAGGCCATCGCGGAAATGTTCAGCGGCAGGTTCGGCACGGCAGGCCAGGCGGTGGTCATCGAAGAATTCTTAGAGGGCGTGGAAGTAAGCTTCTTTGCCATCACCGACGGAAAGAACGCCATCGAGTTTGGCAGCGCACAAGACCACAAGCGCGTGGGCGAAGGCGACACCGGCCCCAACACCGGCGGCATGGGAACCTATGGGCCGCTGCCCATCATGACCGACGCGCTCAGCGAACAGGTGATGGAAACCATCATCAAGCCCACCGTGGCCGCCATGGAAAAAGAGGGGGCACTGTTCAAGGGCGTGTTATTTGCCGGCCTGATGCTCACCAAGGACGGCCCCAAATTGCTTGAATACAACGTACGCTTCGGCGACCCGGAAACCCAGACCCTGATGGCGCGCTTCAACGCAGATCTCTACCCCGTGCTGCTGGCCAGCGACAAGGGGGGCTTGGATAAGGTCAATATCCACTTCACGCCGCAGGCCGGCATGTGCGTGGTGATGGCGGCCCGCGGCTATCCTGGCGAGTATGTGAAGAGTTCGGTCATCGGCGGGCTGGAGCATGCGGCTGCCACGCCCGCGGTGAAAATTTTCCATGCCGGCACGAAGGCCGAGGGCGGCAATATCATCGCCACCGGGGGCCGTGTGCTGGGTGTCACGGCTTTGGGCGATACGCTGCAAGAAGCAGCTGCCAATGCATATGCAGCCATAGACAAGCTCCAGTGGCCCGAAGGGTTTTGCCGCCGCGACATTGGCTGGCGCGCCTTAAAATAATCAGCGTTTGCGCTTAAGCAGGAGGTAATACGCACCGCCGCCGCCATGCTGCGGGCGGGCACTTTCCAGCGCCAGGATCAGCGGGCGAAGGGCCGGTTCATCCAGCCAACGGGGCAGCAGCTCACGCAGCACGCCGCGCTCTTCAGCCTCGCCTTTGCCACGCAGGCCCTTGCCGGTGATAACCAGCAAACAGCGGCTGCCGTGGGCATACTGGCCTTGCACGAAGCTGGAAAGGGCGTGGTAGGCACGCTCGCGGGTGAGGCCATGCAGGTCGAGCGCCGCGTCGATGGCGTATTTGCCCTTGCGGAAGCGCTCTGCCGTCTTGCGGTCGATGCCGGCGTAATTGCCTTGCTCCAATGCCGCCGGGGCTGGCGCAGGGGCCGCAGGCGGCGGGGCAGCTCGGCGGGTCTTATGCGAAAGAATGGTGGGTTTGCTTGCAGGCTTTATCACCGCCGCCGCAGGCGGCGGTTCGGGTGGCGCTATTTTTAGCGGCTCCACATCGCGCAGCACGCTTTTCCACAGGCGCTTTTCTTCTTCGGTCAGATTGCGCCTACCGGAGCTGATAGGCCACCTCGTTGGGCACAAGCAGCGAATACACGCCCCTGCCCTTCATATAACCAGCCATGTATTCCGCCGAGTCGCCATGGCCGAAGAAAATATCGCCGCGCACCGGCCCACGGATAGCCCCGCCCGTATCCTGCGCTATCATGATACGGTTGAACGCCATGGGGCTGGAGCCGGGCAGTGCCGGCAGTTCGGTCTGCAAGAACAATGGCAGGCCGTAAGGAATATACTTGGCATCAATGGCCATGGCACGCCACGGCATCAGCGGTGCGCCGATAGAGCCGACCACCGTGTCATTTTCCATGATCTTAAAGAACACAAACGAGGGGTTGCGCTCCATCATGGCGAAGGCTTTTTTCGGATTGTCGTAGAGCCATTGGCGCAAGGTGAAGAAGTTGATCTTGTCCTTGGGCAGCACGTTCTCATCGCCCATAATCTTACCGATAGAGACGTATTCATGGCCGTTCTGCCCGGCATAACCCACGCGGATCACGCGGCCGTCGCGCATCATCACGCGGCCGGAGCCCTGGATCTGCAGGAAGAAGATCATCACCGGATCATCGACATAGAGCAGCTCGAGCTTTTTGCCCTTGAGCGCGCCTTTGTTGATCTGGGCATGGGTGAAGTGCGGCTTCTTGCTCTCCAGCCCTGCCGGGGCCGCATAGAGCGGATATTTATAATCTTTGTATGGCACGGTGGAGCCATACAGCAGCGGCTCGTAATAGCCGGTGAACAGGCCACGCTCGTTGCCGTTATTATTCACCTTAAACGGTGTGAAGCGCCGTTCAAAGAATTTGCGCGCCTCCTCGCGGCCGCCGGCTGCAGATTTTTTTGCATCGGCGCAAAGCGATACCCACACATCCTTAGGAATGCTAATGCCGCTACCGGTGGTTTTCGGTTTGGGCTTGCGTGCCATAATGTCGCAAGAAGAAAGAAAGGCTGCGATGGATTCATCAGGATTATCAGAAAGCCAGCCATCAAGCGCCGAGAAGCTCACCTGCTTGGCACCGAACCGATCGGATGACGAACTGCCGAAATACGAACAGCCGGTGCAGAGCAGCACCAACAGCAGGCAGGTGACATGCTTACTTAGGCGTTTTATCACGTCTCTATGATCTTCCAATTAGGCGCTTTGGAGTTCAAGTCGCGCTCGAACACCCAGCTATCTTCGATACGGTGCAGCTCGGAAGCATCGCCGCGAATGATATCGCCCTTGGTGTTGCGCGTCAGCTGTACTTGCTCGCTGGAAAGCTTCAGGCCGATACGCGCGATGCTACGCTTGAGATCGACCTGCTCGATGCCCTTATACTCCACGGAAACGAGTGTGGTGTCGATGATCTCGTCTTGGTCCTTGCGCTCGTCGATAGCTTTAGCAAAGTTCTGGTATAGCTCGTCGGACAACAGCATTTTCAGCGTCGGTTTATCGCCCTTGGAGAAGGCGTCGAATACCATCTCATAGGCGCGCGTAGCTCCCTCAACGAACTGGGTAAAGATGAAGTGCGGGTCAGCAGCCCGGATGGAAGCTAGCACCTGCTCATGTGTCTGGTCATTTACCGAGGCCAAAAGCGGATCGGCTTCTTCGCGCGGCTTGACCGGTTTTAGCAGTTTATTTTCCAGCTGCACGATAGGTTCGATAATATCGGCACGCGCATCCTTGCGGAAAAAATCGGGACGGTCACCATCGGGCTTGCTGCCCAGCACGCTGCGCAGACGCAGCAGGATGAAACCCGCCACCAACGCCAAAATTACAATATCTGCATAAGGAATCGAATCCGTCATATTAAACCGGCTCTTGAGTTAAAAAATGTAATGACCACCGCACTATTTGCGTATATGTTTTGCCACCATAAATAAATTTATCGCATGAAGGAACATAAATAATGGCCGAGACGCCCGAGACGCCCCAAGCCCCCGAAAGCAGCTTTGCCATTCGCGGCCAATACGTCAAAGATCTTTCGTTCGAAAGCCCCTACGCGCCACAAAGTTTACTTACGACCACCAAGCCCGCCATTGAGGTCAGCGTCGATATCAAAGCGCAGAAACTGCAAGACGATGTATTCGAGATGACCCTTCACATCGCCACCCGCGCCACCGCGGAAGCTAAATCGGTGTTCTTGGTCGACCTGGCCTATGCGGGTATCTTTCATATCACCGGCATCCCCGAGCAGCATATCGAGCAGGTGTTGCTCGTGGATTGCCCCTTTATGCTGTTTCCCTTCGCCCGCCGCGTAATCGCCGACGTAACGCGCGATGGAGGCTTCCCCCCGCTTCTGATAGAACCGATTGATTTTCATGCGCTTTTCCTGCAAGGCCGCGCTGAGCCGGAAGCGGCCGCTAGTTAAATACCACAATTCAAATGCCTGGCTGTTGCAATCTAGCATCAGTTGTGCAGTTTTGTGATGCGCATAGCAAATTCTTGCGTTTTCAAACTACAATAATCATTTGTTTTTTATACGGATAAGCCTATGGTGAGCCTATGAATAGGTGTACAAATTAAGCGTTGCGCTCCCTAGGGGTTTGAATTATTCTCCGCCTCAGATTGTATTCCCTAGGCTCCTAATTTACTTAATAATTTTAACAATAGAATGAAGGATTGAGTTATGATGAACATTAAAAAAGCTTCCCTGCTGGCTGCCATCAGCGTGATGCTCGTTCCGGCCGTAGCTTTCGCTGATTCGTCGATCAAAGACGTGGTGAAGACCAAAGCGGGCGACAGCGTTACCAGCACCAACGGTAACTGCGTTATCACCAAATGGGATTCTGAATACGATGAGTGCGGCATGGGCAAACGCAACCTGACCAAGCTGCTGACCAAAGAACAGCGCACCGTGCTGTTCGAGTTCAACCGCTCGACCCTGACCGCTACCGAAAAGAAAGAGCTGGACGAAGTTAGCAAGATTGTTGCTACCTCGAAAGCTGTTGAAAGCGTTGACATCATCGGCTACGCCGACCCGATCGGTAACGCAAGCTACAACAAGAGCCTCTCCGCCAAGCGCGCTGAGACCGTTAAAGCTTACCTGGCTAAGAAAGGCCTCAAGACCCGCAACCTGAAGGTTGAAGGTCTGGGCGAGTCTAACAAAGCCAAGTGCGAACCCGTTGAAGCTGGCAAAAAAGCCACTGCAGCGCAGATCGCTTGCCACGCTGAAGACCGCCGCGTTGAAATCAAACTCAACGGTATCGCGAAGTAATTTCGATACACGGCTAGAACAAAGGGGCTCCCAACCGGGAGCCCCTTTTTTTATGTGCTGATAGCACAAACAGCTACGGGTTTAAAGAAACCCAAGACCGCCTAAGCCTGCTGTTCCCAGAGAGGGTTCTTAAGCTTGGCTACCATGGCCCCATGAGCAGCCGCTTCATGGTCGCTAATAGGGAACTCACGCGCCAGGCGAGCGGAGCGCTGAACACTTAAGGCAGCCGCGGCCTCTTGCTCTTTTTGCTCATCACCCAGGATTAGCATGGCCTGGCGGCCACCGAGCAACTCCAAATATACGTCCGAGAGCAACTCGGCATCGAGGAGCGCCCCGTGCTTCTGACGCGTGGAAAGGTCGATATTGAAACGTTTGCACAGCGCATCGAGGCTGGCCTGGGCGCCGGGGAATTTCTTGCGCGCCATCATCACCGTGTCGAGTGCGCGCTCCATCGGCAAAGACTTAAAGCCCAGCCGCGCCAATTCGGCATTGATAAAGCGCATATCAAAGCCGGCATTGTGAATAACCAGGGGCGAATCAGCGAGGAATTCGAGGAATTCGTCTACTTTTTCGGCAAAGACCGGCTTATCCGAGAGAAATTTTTCCGAAAGCCCATGCACGCGCTCGGCCGCTTCGGGCATATCGCGTTCGGGGTTCAAATAGCAATGGAACACCTTGCCCGTGCGCATCGCGCCGATCAGCTCCACGCAGCCGATCTCCACCACGCGGTGGCCGCTGGCGGGATCCAGCCCCGTCGTTTCGGTATCGAGCACAATTTCACGTTTCATGGCCAAGCTCCGCCAGGCAATTTTTAAGCGCGCGCATACTATGGGCTTTTCCTAAGCCTGTGGGAATAATAAAATCAGCCAGCGCACGTTTTTGCCCATCGGGCATTTGAATGGCCAGAATATCGCGTAAAATGGCCTCGTTCATGCCCGGGCGACGCAGCACGCGTTGGCGCTGTATGAACTCTGGCGCAGATACCACAAGCACCGCATCGCAGCGTTCTTGAGCGCCCGTTTCAAACAGCAGCGGAATATCCAGCACCACGGCTTTTTTGCCCAAACGGCGTTGTTGCACGACAAAGGCCTCCTCGGCTGCCACCACGCGTGGGTGCAAGATGGCCTCCAGTTTTTTTCGCTTCTTGGCATCGCCGAAGACTTGGGCCCGAAGCGCCTGACGATCCACCGCATGGTCTTTGACCACACCCGGGAAAGCATGGCCCACCTCCTCAACCGCAGCACCGTATTTGCCGATAAGTGTATGCACAATACTATCGGCATTGATGCCCGGCACACCAAGGACGCCCAGCTGGCGGGTGACGGTCGTCTTCCCCATGCCGATACTGCCGGTGAGTCCAAGTACGATCATGTGAGCAACAAGGCTTTAAGTTCGCTTAGATCATCACCCACGGGCGGGCGCATGCCAAACCAGGCTTCAAAGCCTGGAACCGCCTGATGGATAAGCATGCCAAGCCCATCAACGATAGCGTTGCCGCGTGCCTGGGCCATGTGCAGAAACGGGGTGATCAGCGGTGTATAAACGATGTCGGTCACCAGCGCGGTTGCGGGCAACAGTGAAAGGTCTATCTCAAAAGGCGGGTTGTCTTTAAGCCCAAGGCTCGTGGTGTTGACCACCAGGTCAGCACCGGCAAGGGCTACGCTGCGCTTTTCCCACAAGGTGGCGGCAAAACGTTTGCCAAAATGCGCCGCCAGCATTTCGGCGCGCTGCGCCGTGCGGTTGGTCAGGACGATCTCATCAAAGCCTTCTTTGGCCAGCGCGTAACAAATGGCGCGCGAGGCCCCACCGGCCCCCAGCACCACGGCACGGTTGCGGGTGGCAGGCAGATGCGGACGGATATTTTCGATGAAGCCATAGGCGTCAGTATTGGTGCCGAGCAACAAGCCGCCGCGCACCTCCACCGTGTTGACCGCGCCGATGGCGCGCGCCACATCATCCACCTCGTCGAGTAATGCGAGCGCGGTTTCTTTATGAGGGATGGTCAGGTTGCAGCCACGCCAGCCCATGGTAGTAAGCGAGGAAAGTGCTTGCTTCAGATATTGCGGCTCCACGCCAAGTGCATGATAGCAGCCGTTGACGCCGATCTTCCTCAGCCAGTGGTTATGGAGTTTGGGCGAAAGGCTGTGTGAGACCGGCCAGCCGATGACCCCGGCGGTAAGCAACACCTTTTCCGCCAAGCCTTTCTCAGCCACCGGCCGCTTCCTTCTTTTCCTGGTGCTTCTTGAAATACTGGGCGATAGTCGCCGCGGTTTCCTCCACCGAGCGCTTGGTCACGTCGATGATGGGCCATTTATTCTTGTTGAACAGCTTCCGCGATTCGACCACTTCTCGCTGCATGTATTCGATATCGATGTAATTGGTGTCGCCGTCCTGCTTGATCGATTGCAGGCGCGAGCGGCGGATCTGCTGCAAGCGTTCAGGGCTGATCGAAAGGCCAACAATCAGTGGCTTTTTCAGCGTCTCCAAACTCGGCGGCAGCGGGCAATCCAGCACAAACGGGATGTTGGCAGCCTTAAACCCCTTATAGGCCAGATATACGCAGGTGGGCGATTTGGAGGTGCGCGACGGGCCGACCAGCACGATGTCGGCGTCCTCCAAATCCCAATGGGCCTGGCCGTCGTCATGCGCTAGGGCATAGTTGATAGCATCGACGCGGGTGAAATATTCTTCGTTGAGCTCGTGCTGGCGGCCTGGCTGTGCATGCGTCTCCAGCCCCAGATAGCTCGAAAGATCGGAAACCACGGAGGAAAGCACAGCGATGCACGGCAGGCCACGCTTGGCACAGGCGAGCTTCAGCGCATCGCGCAAGACACCATCCACCAGCGTGTACATCACCGGGCCCGGGTTCTGGTTGATACCCTCGATAACACGATCGATCTGCGTTTTGCTGCGCACCAGCGTCCAGCTATATTCTTCCGCCTCTACCGCTTCGAATTGCGCCAGTGCCGCACGGGCAACACTACCCACCGTTTCACCGGTCGAATCCGAAACTAAATGCAGATTGAATGTTTTCACGCATCCCCCAAAAAATGAATCACCCAACCCACGGCCTGTGGATAAGGAAGGTATGAAAACGGTGTAATGAAGTGCATGAATATTTATCCCAATGCATGCCCACACGCGCCGTATAATTATCCTCATGGGGATAATGGTTCATCCACGGTATTAAACAAGTGAATTTGCGCGACCACATCTGTTTTTTCATGCAATCCACAGTTATGTTTTTCCCGGTGATTATAGCAGCTTGCTAGGTATCATGAAGATTTATGCCCAGCTTTTTAGTTAGGCTTGGGTTTGTGGGCAATACCGTGTATAAGAATCCATCCCCATGAAACACCGCACCACTACTACCACCACCTAAAAATATATAATCTTTATTAGTATGAAGCATAGTAAGAAACCTTTCCTGAACGTACTGAATGGAGTAGAAACACCAAACGTTCCTTTCTGGTTCATGCGCCAGGCGGGAAGGTATCTACCCGAATATAAACAGCTTCGTTCAACGGCTAAAGATTTTCTCGATTTTTGTTATAGCCCGCAGAAGGCAGCCGAAGCCACGCTTCAGCCCATCACACGGTTTGGCATGAGTGCCGCCATTATCTTCTCCGATATTCTGGTGATCCCTGATGCGCTCGGCGTGGAAGTGCATTTTGAGGAAGGGAAAGGCCCGATTCTAAAACCGATAAAAGACGCAGGCGCTCTGGCTGGCTTGCAGCCAGCCGGCATTCAGGAAAAGTTGGAACCAGTTTATGAAGCACTTCGCCTGACGGCTAAGGCGTTACCGGAAGAAACAGCGCTAATCGGTTTTTGCGGAGCACCTTGGACATTGGCTTGCTACATGGTGCATGGCAGCGGCAGCCGCGATTTTCAAGATGTGCGACAAACCGCACGGCGCGATCCTGCTTTCTTCAGCCAGCTTCTCTCGCTGCTGACGCACTGTGTCATTCTACATGCGAAGAAACAGATCGAGGCGGGGGCGCAAGCTATACAGATATTTGATTCCTGGGCGGGCACACTTTCCGCCGAAGAATTCGACACTTATGTTATTGCCCCGGCAAAGGCTATTACAGCAGCGTTGAAGCAATCCTACCCGCAAGTACCACTTATCGGCTTTCCACGCTTGGCAGGCCCCCGTTACGTCGATTATAGCCTGTTCGCCGGGTTCGATGCCTTGAGTGTGGATTTTACCGTGCCGACCGAATGGATTCAGACCAATCTGCAACCCCACACCATCGTACAGGGGAACCTCGACCCGCTACTGCTGGCCGAAGATAAAACCGCTATGCTCAAGCAAGCCGAAAAAATTCTGCACGATCTGCGCGGTAAGCCCTTCATTTTTAATTTGGGCCACGGCATTTTGCCGCACACCCCACCGGAGCATGTGGCGGCGCTGTGTGAGCTCATTAGGGAATCACGCCCATGAGTAAAACAGCTGTCGTGCTTTTGAACCTCGGCGGGCCGGATGCGCTTAGTGCCGTCAAACCTTTTTTGTTCAACCTGTTTTCAGACCGTGCGATCATCGGATTGCCGCAACCCTTTCGCTTTCTACTGGCAAAGCTCATCTCCTCGCGCCGCGAAAAGACCGCCCAGGCCATCTATGCGCAGATGGGTGGAAAATCACCGATCTTGGAGCTGACGCAAGCACAGGCAAAGGCGCTGGAGCAACGCTTGGGCGATGGCTATAAGACCTTCATCGCCATGCGCTATTGGAACCCCATGACCGCAGAAGTCGTGCGCCAGGTGAAGGAATACGCGCCGCAGCGCATCGTGCTGCTGCCGCTCTATCCGCAATTTTCTACCACCACCACCGGCTCGTCGTTCGCATTGTGGGAAAAGGAAGCCGCCTTACAAAAACTTGCCGTGCCCACGCAGCGCCTGTGCTGTTATCCGCAGGAGGCTGGGTTCATCGAGGCGCATGTGGCGCTCATCCGCGAACAATTGGCCACAATGGCTAGCACCCCTCGTCTGCTTTTCTCGGCGCACGGCCTGCCCGAAAAGATCATCGCCCGCGGTGATCCGTATCAGTGGCAGGTGGAGCAGACGGTGGCTTCCATCATGCAAAAGCTGGGCAGTGAGCTGGAGCACCAGATATGCTATCAAAGCCGGGTGGGCCCGCTCAAATGGATCGGTCCATCGACGGTTGAAGCTCTCGAGCGTGCCGGCCAAGAAAAAAAGCCTGTGCTTGTCGTACCGGTGGCCTTCGTCTCGGAGCATTCTGAAACGCTGGTGGAGCTGGACATCGAATACAAGCATGTGGCCGAAGGCTTCGGCGTGCCTGAATACGGCCGTGTGCCGGCGCTGGGCACTGGGAGCTCTTATATCGAGGCGTTGGCCGGTTTATGTGTTGACGCTTCCAAGCCTGCGGGGATACGTTCCAATACATGTGCGCGCTTATGCCCGCCCAGTTTTTCGCAATGTCCTTGCCAGGTTGCCCCATGATTGACAGCTACCATCTGCTTAAAGCCTTCCATATCATCGCCGTGATCGCGTGGATGTGCGGCATGCTGTATCTGCCGCGCCTGTTCGTCTATCACAGCCGCGTTGCAGTCGGCAGCGAAGCTTCCGAGCTGTTCAAGGTGATGGAACAAAAACTTATGCGCCTTATCATCAACCCGGCGATGATCGTTTCATGGATATTGGGCTTGTGGCTGGCGGTGAAGATTAACGCCTTCGACCCGGTCAATGGCGGCTGGCTGCACGCCAAGCTCGCGCTGTTGCTGTTGCTGCAGGTGGTACATGCCATGCTCTCGCGCCATCGCAAGGCGTTCTTGCGTGATGAGCGGCCGCGCTCCGAGCGCTATTTTCGCATCCTCAACGAGGTGCCGGCGGTGCTGATGGTTGGCATCGTTCTGCTGGTGGTGATTAAACCGTTCTGATCTTTGATCGGGGGTTATTTCCGGTCGATCGAGAAGGTGTTCATATCGTCGGTGTAGACCGTTCGGTCATCGGCCAATTCGCCATGATGGTAGATGTAGATGACATTGGTGTTCTGCACCTGTTGCGGGCTTGCCCAGGCCTCGAAATTCCCTACGATCTGGCGGGTGTAAGAGGGGAACACACTGGCAAAGGTGTTGTTGTAGCGCTGCGAGAACTTATCAGCCAGGTTGGGGTTGGAGATGACATTGGCTAACACGATACCATCCTTTTTGAGCAGCTTTTTTACATCCTGCAAGAACTCGCGCGTGGTGCATTCCATCGGGATGGAAAACACGTTGGTATACGCATCCAGGACGATGAGATCATAAAGCTTGTCGCTGCCATGCACGAATGCACGCGCCGAAGCGGCAACGAAGGTCTTGTTATCGCTTAATTCCTGCTTCAGGAAATGTTTCACTGAAACATCCTTAAGCGCCTTATCGATATCCACATAGGTGTAGCGGTTATGTTTGTCGTTTAAGCCCATGGTGAAGCCGCCCGCTCCAATGATAAGAATATCGCGTGGGGGGCCTCCCGCATTGAGCGGCTCGAGGAAATACCGCTCGATGAAGCGCACATATTTGAATTGCTGCTCGGGCTTTAGGGCAAGTTTCGAAGAGGCCGAGCGGTTGGCTATCATCAGTCGAGAGCCTTCCTCTTTGTTCTCATGGATGGAAACCAGGTTATACGCGTTGTTGGAAACGATGCCCAGGCTCGCCATGGCGGAGCCGTTGTTAAGCGAAATAAGCAGCAGCATGGCCACCCCACCGGCCCACACCTCGTAGGCGTACCAGCGGCGCACCAGCAGCCCGATAAGTACATAAAGCAGCGCCAGCGTCACAATCACTGTGTTGTGCACACCTACGATCATCATCAGCACGATGGTGGAAAACACCGAGCCCAGGAACGAGCCTGCGGTGGAGAAGAACAACATCTTCCCGGTGATCTCGCTGAGTCGCGCCCGCGAGAAATAATTGCTCACCAGCGGCACGGTCTGCCCCAGCAAGAACACCGGGAAAACTAGGAAGATCAGTGAATACAGGGCGGTTTGCGCCAGACGGTTGTGCAGGCCGGCAGCACTTATCACCTGGAAGAACGCTTCCATGAACACATAGGAAAGCCCGACGGTGAAAATGAACAATGCCGTCAGGATATTTTTCAGCAACAGCTTGCGGATGGATTTGGGCTGGCGGCCTTTGGCCTTAGCATTCTGATAGGCTTTTTTAAAGGCATTGCCGCCCGCATGATAGCCAATCGCCAATGGCAAAAGCACGGCACTGATGATGATGGAAACGGTCTCCGTGCCGCTGCCTACGAACGGGATCAGCTGGCGTATGGCCAGCAGCTCACAGGCCAGCACCACATAGCCTTCGAACAGGATGATGAGGAAGAGCAGCGCGGTTTTGTTCATAGGCTTTGCGCAGTGGCAAGGTTGCCGCTTGCCTCGGCGCGGCTTCGCCCGGCCAGTAAAATGCAAAGGCCCATAAGCGAGGTGACACCGCAAATAGCGATGATGGGAAAACTGTTTTCCGGCGGGGTGAGGCTGATGCCCGTGGAGATCAGCGATCCCACACCCAGCTGCAAAAACCCGAGCAACGCCGAAGCGCTGCCTGCATTGCGCGAGAAAGGCGAAAGGGCCAGCGCCGCCGCGTTGGGGTAGGTCAGCCCTACGCAGGAGAGGAAGAGGAAGAACAGCACAAGTGTTTCTGCCAGGCCCCACAGCCCCGCCCATGCGCCCAGCGTGAACAGCGTGCCGGTGGCGGCTTGCAGCACCAGCACACGCAGGAACAGCACCTCGCTTTCATAGCGGCGCAGCAAGGCTACGTTTAACTGGCTGCCGCCGATGAAGCCCACGGCAAGCCCTGCGAAGATGGCACTGTACATGTGCCCGCTTAAGCCGAACCCCTCCATGAATATGATTGGCGAACCGGCCACATAGGTGAACAGGCCGGCAAACGAGAATGCGCCCGACAGCGCATAGGTGATGAATTTGGGATGGCGCAAAATGGTCAGATACTCGCGGCAGATGGGCCCGGCTCTAAGCGAAATGCTGCGATCTGGCGTGTGGCCTTCGGGCAGCAGCGTATAGACGGCGGCCAGGATCACCGCCACGATAGCCGCCATTAGCAAGAACACGGTACGCCAGCCCAGCCACAGGGCGAGCAGGCCGCCGGTGGTGGGGGCCAAGAGCGGCGATAAGGCGATGAACAAGAACAGCAGCGACAGGATACGCGCGCTTTCCTTCGCCGGGAAAAAGTCGCGCACCATGGCGATGGAGGCCACTTGCGCCACGCAGCCGCCCAGCGCCTGCAAGAAGCGAAGCGCGATCAGCGCGTAGATGTTGGGGGCGAATGCGCAGCCGACGGAGGCGGCCACGAAAAGTGCCAGCCCCGCATATAGCGGCTTTTTCCGGCCGAAGCGGTCCAGCAGCGGGCCGTAGAATATCTGGCCCAGCGCCAGGCCGATGAAATAGCTGGATAAGGTGAGCGAGATGGTGGTGCTCGGCACATCGAAATCGGCCGCTACCATGCCGAAAGCGGGCAGGTACATATCGATGGCGAACGGGCTGATAACACTCAGCGCGCCAAGCAGCGAGACGATGAACAAGGTGGAGCGGCTGGTCTTCACGGGCGGTCTTTCCTACATGCGTAAGGCGAAGCCTAACGGAAGCAGCCTTTCCTGGCAAACGCATTCGTGGCCTGATGCGGGGTTTATGCTTTGGGCGTCATTGCCCAATTTCGCCCTTACCCGCCTTTTGCTGCGCGTGGCTTTGTTTTATGCTGTTGTGCCTTAAAGCAGCTGAAGCCTAGAAAGGCTCGCCACTTTCGATGTATTCATCTAGCAAATGATCATATGTGCCGGCGTTGAATAATACGATGGTCTTAAAGCGTTCGACACTCCAAATATCGCTTGTGATGATGAGGCGTAGTTTCTGGTAATATTCCGCCAGGGCGGTGTGCATACCGGCGGTATTACCGGTCAGTGCCGCTTCGCTGTAGCCTTTGGGGATGCGGCGCTTGATATGTCCGGTCATCACTAGCCGGTTCTGATAGCCCGGCAAGCGGCCGAGCAATGGGTCTGCGATGCCCATGGTATCGATGTAATAAACGCTAGGGCCGGAATGAAATCCGGCTATACCTACCATATCAGTGATGCGCAATAGTGATTTGTGTCGCTTGGCCACTTCCGGCCAATTCTTGAACCTACTTAAATAGCGATATTCCTTAGCGCCCGGCGGAAACGGCGAGACCAGCTTGCCGCGCAGGCCATTGAGCTTGAGGTCGATTGGAACGTTACTGATGCTGGAGAAGCAGCGTTTACAAGAGGTTTTCCACCAGGTAACATTTGGGGCGATGGCTGTGTACAGCAGCAGGCACGCGGCCAGGTTCAGGCAAAGTTGCGTGCGTAGTTGTACAAAGACCGCGGCTACCACCCATATGGCCGCGGTTACGTGCAGTGACCAGAAGCGCCCTGTCAGATGATTTCCGCCGACATATACTACATAAAGTACATACCCAAGAACTCCTAAGCCCACAGCTGTCAGCGCGCTTAGGTGCTGGCATTGGCCAGCTAAAAGCCTTCGCCACAGTAACAGGCTTACTGCCAGCCCCACGCATAGCGCGCCTATAGTGTCCATCGCTACCAAATTGCCGACATAATTGATACCGCGGTTGATATATTGTATCTCGGGAAAGCCGCCATTTAGCTTAGCGTATTTGGTATTGGGGAAAACGAACCCGTAATAGATGAGGCTGAACAGCAGCCAGGCAAGCAGCGGCAGGCTGCCGAGAATGCTTTGGCGAATATCCGGTAGTTGGCGCCTTGCTATCGCCAACCACAGAAAGATCGGCGCATAGAAGAACAGTGTATCAAGCCGGTTGACCATGCTAAGGCATGCCCATAGCACCATCCAGAACCAGCGTTTATCCTCGCGTCCTCGCAGCAGCACCCACACGAAGGCCGCAAACAACAAATGCGTTAGCGGGTTTTCCAGCCCCGAGGTGGAATAAACCACAAAGCTGCGCGACAGTGCTAAGGGCACAATAAGCACGCACAGCCATTTAACCCAGTGGGTACGCAAGCTATCGGCCAGCAACCACACAGTACCCGCGGTGCATATTAAGGAAATCGCTAGTGTTACAAAATGGATATTTCCGAAAAGTGCGTAGAACGGAATGTGGATGAGCATCCACAGAGGGTTGGTGTAGGTCTGCACCCGCTCGGTCACGTTCCAGCGCAGGCCATAGCCCTCGACAAAATTATGTACTACCCGGAAAGTGATATAAGCGTCTTCGGTGACGGTGGCTTCACTTAATACGCGCCATAGCAGTACAGTGATGGCCAAGATAAAAGCCAGAGCGGATATCTTGTGCGTGCGGTCTATCCCAGGGGCGAGCATGGCAGTTCATAATAAAGGAAAACGTGGCTATATTGGCTCAACCAGTCGGTTTTGTCCAATAAGGACTTTTAGCTTTTCTTTGCCTTAAAGCAGCTTTGCATGTGGTCGTCCACCAGGCCGACAGCCTGCAGGTAAGCGTAGATGATGGTGGAGCCGACAAAGCTCATGCCGCGTTTTTTGAGGTCTTTGCAGATCGCGTCGGACTCGGGCGTGGTGGTCTTGATATCGTGCATGCCCTTGGGCCGGCTTACCTTGGGCTTGCCGCCCACAAAGCGCCAAAGATACGCGTCGAACGAGCCGAATTCCTTCTGGATGGCCAGGAACGCGATGGCGTTCTTGCGCACGGAAAACACCTTGAGACGGTTGCGGATGATGTCGCCGCTGGCCAGGATCTTTTCCAGCTGCGCATCGGTAAGCTTGGCGCATGCGGCTACGTCGAAGTTCTTGAAGGCCGTGCGGTAGCCCTCGCGACGCTTGAGGATGGTATACCAGCTCAGGCCTGCCTGCGCGCCTTCTAAGATCAGCATCTCGAACAGCAGCCGGTCGTCATGCACGGGCACGCCCCACTCATGGTCGTGATAATGGGTGTAGTCGGGCTTGCCTTCGGGCAGCCAGGCGCAGCGTGTTTTTTCATCGGTTTTTGTCATTGGTTTTCTTGCCTGGAGGTTTCGGTTTTTCGCTCAGGCGTTTGCCATCGTTTCGATGGTTGCCATGCGTTTCGCCTCTCATGGCGACACGATACAAAACATGGCAACGATTCGCAACGCTCTACTTGTTCAAACAGTTATAACATTGGGAAAACAGCGTAGTGGTATCAGGTGGTTAAGCTCAAACCTCGCCAAGGCTCGTTTTCGCTAATCTTTTTGTCGAACTCCATTCTCATCTCTAACACATCACCACTTACCAAAACAGAGGAATTCCCCCTGTTTTGGTAAGTGGCGGTACATTGTAGACGCTATGCGAACCTGCGACCAAACAAGACAGGCTATTGTGAAGCTGAATATGGTGTATGTTTATATGATATAACGATGGCTACTTCAGGTGATTTTGAAAATACGGCAGCAATCGTTTACGACAAATACTACACCCAAGATGAAATCAAGCAGCTTACTACTTTCTTCAATAGCCCAATAGGACGAAAATATTCGTCCGTCCTCAATCCTATGATGCAAGATTTAGGGGCAGCAGCAGAGGCTGTAAGTAAAAAGAATAAAACGGGAGCTAAGCAAGCGAAAGCAGTTGAAGAAATACTTAAGAAATATGGTTACAAATAAAGTTTACTCGCGAAAAATCGTCAATCGTTCTTAGCTGAGTACTTTATTAGATAGCTGCATGGCGTGACTCTCAATTGACTGAACCCTCTTGGTAATAATTTTCTTGAAGTTATCATCGCCAAAAACACCGCCAGCTCTTTCCATGTCAAAATTGTGGTCTTCTACACTTCTGCGTAACGCCATGATCTCATTGAAGATGCTGAGTGGCAGCAGTGACATGAATTCCCAGTCATCTATGATAGGATGAAATTTCAGCGTTGTTTTTTCTTTGGTGCGCTCGGTTACTTCTTTATTGGCGGCAATATGCACTTTGATGGTGCCTTCGGCCTGCCTTGCTCTGGATGCTAAAAGACGAAAATCTTCGGCCAATATCTGTTTGATATAACTTCTCTTGCGTTCTTCAAGTGCTTTATTATGAGCATTTTGTGCATCAATAGGCAGTTTCGCAGCTCTTAAAATTACCTTGGCTGAGTAGATGGCAGCAAAAATTGCAAACACTCCAGCGATACCTGTTTGAAAATCAAATAGGCATTTAACGAAGCTCGTACATAGTTCTGAGTTAGTGGCCATTAGTGCTCTTGAGTATTCCTAAGATTCGAATTTATTTTTCCCTTATATCTCAGCAACTAAAAAACGGGAAATCTTATTTTCGAACCTACGTGAGCCGAGACTGAGATTCGAACCCAGAGGATTTTGACAAACCCAACTGAAAGTGGCGGAAGCTGTGAGATTCGAACTCACGGTACCCTTACGAGTACGGCAGTTTTCAAGACTGCTGCCTTAAACCACTCGGCCAAGCTTCCGTACAAATTTGCCTTTCGGCGACTCTAAAACCTTCCAACCTTCACCGCCGTTTTGATTCGGCTCGTTTTAACTCGCCTCACCCTTCGGGCGGCTTTGCCGTCCAACGCCCTTTCGGGTCGTTGTCAAGACTGCTGCCTTAAACCACTCGGCCAAGCTTCCACGCTATCCACATAGCATATAATTTCTGTGTCTGTCCAATACGCTGCGTAGCTATCTGCGGCTTTTCATAGCCCGATTTTACAAATAGGTCAGATGTGTTATTTTGGGCAGCGCGCATTACAATAAAAGGTTCCATGGACGAAAACGCCCACCCCACCCCGCCTGACCGCTTAGGCCAGCTTGCACTCGCTTTTTCCCTGCTGGCTTCGCTTGCACTGCTGATCGTAGGCGGTGCGGCCATCATGCATTTTGTTTTCAAGCAGCCGGTTTATGGCCCCTTGCAAGAAGCCTTTGTGGGCGGCAAAGAACTGTATCGCGAATATATGTCGGGCAATTTGAGCATGGAGTTCACCGAGCCTGACGACAGCGACAACAGCGAGATGAACAAAAAAATGCAGCGTTACATGGCCAATGCCAAAGTGACGTGGGACAAGGAAAAATCCTTTGACGGCTATACGCTGCTGGCGGTGCGCATGCGCACCGCTGTCTATATGCTCGATATGGACGGCAAGGTGGTGCATCGCTGGTATATGCCGTTTAGGAAGGCTTTCCCGAACCCAGAGCATGTGCATAGCTGGGTGAAGGTGCAAATGAAAATCACCAATTTTCACTTATATCCCAACGGCGATATGCTGATTATTTATAGCGCCCTTGGCGATACGCCTTACGGCTATGGCATGGCCAAGATCGATAAGGATTCGAACCTGATCTGGACCTATCCACAAACGGCGCATCACGATCTATATGTCGCCCCTAATAATGGTGAGATCTATGCGCTTATTCAATATTTCCAGCGCAAACCGACCCCGGGGCTGGAGAAACTCTATTTCCCGGTATTGATGGATTATATTGTTAAGCTTTCCCCTGAGGGTAAGGAGCTTTGGCGTATTTCAATCGGGGAGGCATTTGTCGGCACGCCTTACCAAAGCGAATATTTAATACGCAAGGGATGGGATTATTTCCATACCAACACCATCAGCAGGTTGGAGCCAGAAATGGCTAAGTATTTTCCTATGTTCAAAGAAGGTCAGCTCTTGATATCTATACGTAATTTAAATGCTTTGGCCGTGATCGATCCGGATACGAAAAAAGTGGTGTGGGCCGCGCGTGGGAATTGGAAGTGGCAGCATGCTGCGTGCTTTACTAAAAATGGTACGATCGTTATGTTTGACAATAAAGGCCTTCAGCGGGTCGGCAAAAAAGGTAGTCGTGTGCTGGAATTGAATCCCAAAACTATGGAAACCCGCCAGATATACCCCACAAAGGGCGAGCGTTTCGGTACGCGTATTTATGGTCGTTTACACATGCTTCCCAATGGCAATATCATGATCGCTGAGGGTGAGGGTTTGCGTGCGCTTGAAATTACGTCAGGCGGCGAGCTTGTCTGGAGTTACGCCTTTGCGAAGAAACGATCATCGGTGATGAAAATATCGGCAGTTATGTCCGCCACGCGCTACCCTAAAGATTACATTACGTTTAAGCCCGATAAGCTTCAAGATAAGGGCGATATGAAGGCTGCCGCTAAATAAACAGAGTGAGGAGATGCCAGGTGTTTAACCGTGTATTATTGGCCTTGAGCCTGCTTTCGGGGTTGTTGTTATGCTACATTGCCGTGGCCTTCGTGCTTTATCATCATTACAAGGTGGAGCCGCCGGCAGTGCTGGCGCGTGCTTTCCAGGGCGGCATAACCTATTACCAGGAATGGCAGCGTGGCCATATCAGCGTGCTTGGAGAAAAAGAAGATCGTGGCAAGCAGCAAAGCCTGAGCAAACGCCTTGAGACGATGATTAACACCAAACGCCGTGTGCAGTGGGAGGTCGATCAGACCTATGACGGTTACACGCTTATGACCTATAAGAACCACACAGGGATCTTCCTCATCGATATGAAGGGCGATATCGTGCATAGCTGGGATGTGCCATTCAAAAAAGCGTTTCCCATAGCCGATCATGTGCACAAAATGGTCAAGGTGGTGATGGTGGTCGAAGACGCGCATCTTTACCCTAATGGCGATCTGCTAATCCAATATGGCGGGCTGAATGATACGCCGCATGGATATGGCGTTGCCAGGGTAGATAAGGACGGCAAGGTCATTTGGGCGCATGCCGATAACAACCATCACGATCTGTATATCGAGCCCGAAGGCCAAGGATACATCTACACCTTGTCACATCATATCATCCAGGACCCTATACCAGGCCTTGAGCATATGGATTATCCGAGCTTGATGGATTACGTCGTGAAGCTTGATCCGAACACGGGAGAAGAGGTGGAGCGCGTTTCCATCACCGAGGCGTTGCAAAAATCGCCCTACGCAAAATATCTCAAGCTCAAGGTAGAAGATGAAGAAATCTGGGATTATTTTCACACCAATTCGGTAGAAAAGCTCGAGCCCTCGATGGCCAAGTTCTTTCCGATGTTCAAAGAGGGGCAGATCCTTGTGTCGATCCGCAATCTGGATCTGTTGATCATGCTGGAGATGGACACGAAGAACGTGACCTGGGCCACTCAGGGCAGCTGGATACGGCAGCACTCGGCGCAATTCACACCTGAGGGCAAGATTATTCTGTTCGATAACCGGGGTGCCAATACGGCCAACATGGAACTTTCACGCGTGCTGGCGCTAGATCCTGAAACGAAGAAGGTTTCGGTACTTTTCCCCACGCCCAGTAGCGATGTAAGGGCCTTTTACACCAAGGCGCATGGCCGGGTGCAGCGCTTGCCTAACGGCAACCTCCTGGTGGCCGAAGGCCTGAGTGTGCGTGTGTGGGAAGTAGCCCCCGGTGGCAAGGTGGTCTGGCGTTATGCGCTGCCTCCAATGGCGGGAATAGACGCCATTTTATCGGCCACGCGCTATACGAAGGACTACATCCAGTTTACGCCCAACCGTAAGGGTCTCTGAGGAAGTGCTTGAAAATCGGTCTTTTTGCTAGATAATAGGCCGAAACGTTACATGCTAAACTTTCAAGGATACTTCCATGCGCAGCGCCACCATTGAGCGTAAGACCAAAGAAACCCAGATACAGGCCCAGCTGAATTTAGACGGCACGGGCAAATATACCGTGTCCACTGGCATCGGCTTTCTGGACCATATGCTGGAGCAGCTGTCGCGGCATAGCTTGATGGATCTGGACTTAACCGCCAAAGGCGATCTACACATTGACTATCATCACACCACCGAAGACACCGGCATTGCAGTCGGCGAAGCGGTGCATAAGGCGCTCGGCGAGCGCAAGGGCATCACTCGCTACGGCCATGCCTATGTGCCGATGGACGAGACACTCACCCGCGTGGCGATTGACCTTTCAGGCCGCCCATATTTCGTGTGGAAGGTGGAGTTCACCAAGCCCAAGCTCGGCGAGATGGACACCGAGTTGTTCCGCGAATGGTTCCAGGCCTTTGCCTTCGCCGCCGGCGCGACCTTGCATATCGAGAATCTCTACGGTGTGAACAACCATCATATCGTGGAGTCGTGCTACAAGGGGCTGGCGCGTTGCCTGCGTGAGGCTATTGCCATCGACCCGCGCAAATCCGATGCCATCCCCTCGACCAAAGGCACGCTGGGCGGGAGTTTATAACGCATGTTCAACGGTCTGAAAATATACACCGTGCATGTGAAGAAAGATGTGGTGCAAGCTGCAGAGAAACCCATCTTCCTGCGCGAGGGTTTCAATATTTTTGCCTTTGCGCTGACGGGTTTCTGGCTGCTGTATCACCGCCTGTGGCTTCCGATGATCGCTGTCATTGCGTGCAATGTTGGGCTGGTGGAGCTGGCCGACCGCCATTGGGCGTCGCCGGTGGCCATTGGTATTTTGCAGCTGGCGCTGAACGCATTGGTAGGTTTTCATGCCAATGACTGGCTGCGCTCCAAGCTTGCCCGCCAGGGCTATTTGTTTGCTGACATCACCACCGGCGATAGTCTGCTTCGCGCCGAGCGCCGCTATTTCGAGCGTTACCTTAAAAGCCTGGCCGTTTAACCTTATGCTTGCCATCATCGATTATGGTTCGGGAAACTTACGTTCCGTCGCCAAGGCATTCGAGCGTGTGGGGGATGGCCGCGAAGTAGCCGTGGTGCAAGATGCCGGCGCGTTAGAAAAAGCCAGCCATATCGTGCTGCCGGGCGTGGGCGCATTTGCCGATTGTATGGCGGGCTTAGCCGCCCTGCCGGGCATGCTCGAAGCGCTTGAAGAACAGGTGCGCGGGCAAGGCAAATGGTTCCTTGGCATTTGCGTGGGCATGCAGATGCTGTTTGAGCGCGGGCACGAGCATGGCGTGCATAACGGCCTGGGCTGGCTCAAAGGCGAAGTCGTTCCTTTAAAGCCTGAAGGCGCGGCGCTTAAAATTCCGCATATGGGGTGGAACACGCTGGAACTGGCCGGCGCGCATCCGTTGCTGGCGGGCATCCACAGCGGCGATCACGCCTATTTCGTGCATAGCTATTATGCCCAGGCAGGGGATGCGGCCGATGTGCTTGCCACCACCAATTATGGACAAAGCGTCACCGCAGTGGTAGCTCATGGGAATGTGATGGGAACGCAGTTCCATCCGGAAAAAAGCCAGGAGGCGGGTTTGAAGCTATTGAAGAACTTTCTGGGTATGGGCGCATGAGCACCACGCGCGTCGAACGTATCGCTGAATTCCGTCATGCCGATCTGACTGAGCTGGTCGCCGCCACTGAAGATGCCATCCGCGACGGTATCGGCTTTAACTGGGTGGTTCCTCCCGGTCGCGACGTGCTGGAGACGTATTGGAAGGGCGTGCTGGTCGTGCCCGAGCGCATCTTGTATGCCGGGCGTCTCGATGGCACGCTGGCGGGCTGCATCCAGATCGTAAAACCCGGCATCAGCAAAGAAACCTCTTCGTTCGCGGCCTCTGTGGAGGGGCATTTTGTGGCCCCCTGGGCGCGTGGCCATGGCCTGGCTAAAGCACTGCTGGAAGCCGCCGAGCGTGGCGCACGCAGCCATGGCTTTTCGACGCTGCGGCTTTCCGTGCGCGAGACGCAGGAAGCAGCCATCAAGCTGTATGAAGAAAGCGGCTATACCTGCTGGGGCACGCTGCCATCCTATGAATACGTCAACGCCAAGATGATCGCCGGGCGTTTTTATTATAAAAACCTCGAGATGATCACGAACCTCATATGATCCTTTACCCCGCCATTGATCTCAAAGACGGAAAATGCGTGCGCCTGCTGCGCGGCGAGATGGATAAGGCGACCGTCTTTTCCGCAAGCCCCGGCGAGCAAGCTGCCAAGTTCCAGGCGGCAGGGTTTGAATGGTTGCATATCGTGGACTTGAACGGTGCGTTCGAGGGCAAGCCGGTCAATGAGGCGGCGGTCAAATCCATCCTCAAGAACATCACCATCCCGGCGCAGTTGGGCGGTGGCATTCGCAGCCTTGCCATGATCGACACCTGGCTTAATGCAGGCATCAGCCGCGTGATCCTGGGCACGGTGGCGCTGCGCAACCCGGTGTTGGTGAAGGAAGCGTGCCGGCAGTTCCCCGGGCAGGTGGCCGTGGGCATCGATGCCAAGGATGGCCGTGTGGCAGTGAACGGTTGGGCGGAAGTTTCCGACATGCTGGCGGTGGATCTGGCGAAAAAATTCGAAGACGCAGGTGCAGCGGCGATCATTTACACTGATATTAGCCGCGATGGCGCCATGGAAGGCCCAAATGTGGAAGAAACGGCGCGTTTAGCCAGCGAAATCACCACCCCGGTAGTAGCATCGGGCGGTATTAGCAGTTTGGAAGACCTAAAACACCTCAAAGAACACGAAAACACCGGTATCGAAGGTGCGATCATCGGCCGCGCGCTTTATGACGGCGCGATCGACCCGGCGGAAGCTTTAAAGCTCTAACGCTCCCTTTTCCTCACCTTGCCAAATTAGGCTAGGTATTTTTTTCCTGTGGCAATTTCTGTCAGCCCTTTATGTGCTACGGTCCAACCGGCAAAAGGCGCTGCTGGCCAGGAGAGGAAAAATAAAATCCATAATTATCATTTGGTTATCTCCTGTTGGCGTTTGGCACGGGGCTTGCTCTTAACCCTTGTGGATATTAACCTTCTGCGAGAGCACCCTTATGGCTTTAGATCTGTCGCTTGCTGCTTCTGCTGTGGCCCCATCTGCGGGCGTTGCCACCAATAAGGTGGCAGATACCAAGGAAGATAAGGGCTTCTTGTCGTTGCTGGCCATCGGCGACAGCTCGGCCGATACGCAAAGCATGCCTGTCCCTTCGGTTGAGCCCAATACTCGTAGCGTGCAAAAGCCTAATAAGAAGCATGCAGAACCCGTAGCCGCTGAAGCGCAGGCATCCGCCCGCTTAGAATCCGGCGAGTTGCGCAAACGCGAAACATTCGAGCCGCGTGTCAAGGCTTCACAAGAGCGCAACGCGCTTAAAGCTACTGATGCACCGGAAAAAGCCGAGCCAATGAAGCCGGCTGCGCAAAAGCTGCAAGAAACTGATGTGAAGCAACCAGCCATCACGCAGGAAGCTGCCGGTGAAACCGGCCAAGAAAGCCTCGATGAGGAAGGCAAGAGTCTGCTGGCTCGTGTGCGTGAGATGCTGGGTGATATGAGCCTCGCTCTGGCCAGCCTTCTGCAAAGCGTGGCCGGCGGCAAAACCGCTCAAGGCACGGATGCCAGTGTCGCCGCCAATGCTGAGGCGGCCTTGCAAGCGGCAGGCGTGCTGCCTGGTGCTGCAACCGCTACCTCCGGTATGGCCGTAAGCCCAGAGGTTTCTCAGATCTTACAACAGCTATTGGCCGGCAGCACCAATGGTGGCGCCCTGGGCGCAGACGATGCCGCGGCTTTGGCCACCCTTATCAGCAATGCACAGAACGGCACTATCCCCAGCCTGCCCACTTCAGCGGGTGAAACCTTGACCACTGCCCTTGCCGATCTGGAGAGCGTGCTGAGCCAGGTGCAGGCCATGCCCGGTGCCAGCAGCGAACTGGCAGACACCACGCAAGGTTTGAAAACCCAGCTTGCTGCCCTTACCCAACTTGTGCATGCCGCCACGCAAACGGCAGGTCAGGCGCAGGCTGCTCCCGCAACTCAAGAAGGCGCAAGTTCAGATGTCGCTTCGATCATCGCGCAGATCAAAACCGGCCTGAGCGAAGTGAAAGAACAACTCGATGGCCTTAAGGTGCAGAACGAACAGGCTTTTGCTAAAGTGAAGGCACAGTTTGCAGCTGTACAGCCGCAAAACGCTGCTGTGGTTGCCGATCCATCGGTGCAGAAACCGGCCACCGATAATGCGGTGTCGGCAGCTTTTGCCCAGTCGCTTCGCCCGTCGGACATACCGGTGGATGCGGCCAGCAATAGCTTGGCAGCGTCCGGCGTCGCTCCGCAACCTTCGCAAAACAGCACCCAGACAGCCGCGCAAACGGTGGTGAATTTTATCCCCGCTTCGCAGGCCGCCGTGCAGGTCAACGCTGCCAATAGCAGCGCTGCGGTGACCGATTTTGTTAATAGCCAGGTGGTAAACGGTGCGCAGGCGCAGTCCTCCGCCCTGCCAGGCCAAACTCAACTGGGTGGCAGCCAGGCGGCCAGCAAAACCCCCTTTGGCGAAATGATGAGCCGCACGAGCCCGCAATCGGTGCTGGAGCAGGTGTCGGTGAATATCCGCACCGCCGCGGTCACCGGCGAAAGCAAGATCACCATCAGGCTCGACCCGGCTGAACTGGGTAAGCTGGATATTAAGATGAGCGTGGATGCCAGCGGCAAAACCGGCATTGCCATCACCGCTGATAACCGTTCGACCCTGGATCTTCTGCAGCGCGACAGCCAAGGTCTGATGCGCGCCCTGGCCGATGCCGGTCTGCAAGCCGATAGTAACTCATTGAGTTTTAACCTTAGAGGCGGCCAGGACGACAGCCAGAACCAAAATGGCGCGAAACTTGCAAATAACTATTCCAAGGCGCAACCCGAGGACGATCTCGATAGCGCGATGAATGTGATTAACAAGAGTTATGTCGTGAATCTGGCCTCGGGCCTGGACATTAAAATTTAGGAGCAAGACCATGACTACTGTAAACACTAGCACGGCGACGAACACAGCCACCAGCAAGACCGATACGGCTTCGGCCAGCCTCAGCCAGAACTATGAGGATTTCTTGCTGCTGCTGACCACCCAGTTACAGAACCAGGACCCGACCTCGCCGGCCGACACCAACCAGATCACGCAGCAGATCGCCTCGCTCAGCCAGGTGGAGCAGCAGATCAACACCAACAGGAATCTTGAGCAGCTCATTGCTATGTTCGGTGGGCAGCAAAGCAACCAGGCCGTTTCTTATATCGGCAAGCAGATCGACGCAGAAGGCAATACCGGCTTCCTTTCCGGCGGTGCGGCAGCCTTTGCTTATAACTTGCCTGCCAACACCAAAACGGCGGAAGTTACCATCAAGAACTCAGCCGGCCAGGTGGTATTCACGGGCAACGGCACGACGGATGCGGGCCGCAACCAGGTGCTCTGGGACGGCACGAACAGCACCACGGGCGACACCGAACCTGCCGGCAAATATACCTTTACGGTAACTGCCAAGGACGCTGACGGCAAAGCCCTCACCGCTACTACTTATACCACCGGGGTGGTTACCTCTGTGGAAACGCAAAACGGCACCACAACTCTATCGCTTGGGGATGTTTCGGTTCCGCTTGAAGACGTTCTTTCGGTTCGCAGCCCAAGCTAAACACATCAGACAGGGAGTAAGATTATGAGTTTATATGGCGCACTTTTCTCCGGGGTATCCGGTCTTAACGCACAGAGCAACAAGATCGGCGTAATCTCCGACAACATCGCAAACGTCAACACCGTTGGCTATAAAGGCACGGTCGGTTCGTTCGGCACGCTGGTTACCACTTCGGGCATCAATACGCTCTATTCTCCGGGTGGCGTACTCTCGGGTTCGACCCAACAGGTGAGCAAGCAAGGTTTGCTGCAAAGCACGTCCTCGGCCACCGACATCGCTATCTCGGGTTCGGGCTTCTTTGTGGTGAACTCCAGCGGCGAAGGCACAGGGCAGGTATCCTACACCCGCGCTGGCTCCTTTACCCAGGATTCCACCGGCAACTTCCGCAACACTTCGGGCTTTTACCTGATGGCCTGGCCGCTGGATCGCAACGGCAATTTGCCGGGCGCGCCGGGCAATCTTAATACTACCTCCGCCGCTAACTTAAGCAGCCTTTCGGTAGTAAACGTAGAGAATTTGACCGGTACGGCGGCTTCAACCTCCTCAGTTTCGGTGGGTGCCAACCTTCAGGCTTCGCAGGTGCCTTATGCCGGCGCAGGCGCTACGGTTACCATGGACAGCACCGATACGCTGAACCAGAATTTGAAGGCTAAGGATATCATCGTGCCCAACACTTCGGTGAACCTGATGGCTGAAGACGATGCGTTCGATATTACCACCAACGGTGTGACCTACAGCTACTCCTATGGTGGCTTCACCTACGGCCGTAGCATCACTACCGGCGCGAACGGTGATTCGGGTGCCGCGGTGAATCCCGGCCGGCCGTTCGATTCCAACGGCGAAATCCTCGACGCGGCTTCGACCTCTGCCTCGTTCCTGGCCATTACCGGTGTAAGCTCTTTCTCAGAAGACGCGCTTAGCTTCTCTATCACTACCAACACTACCGGTGTGGTGAATTTCACCTACAGCGTGGGTGCGCCAAACGCGCAGCTCGGCCAGTTCAACAACCTGACCAACCTTGCCGAAGCCATTAATGAAGTAAACGGCCTCTCGGCGCGCGTGGTCAACGATCGTCTCTACATCAGCCCCACTGATTCGAATGAAGCCATTGCGTTTGACAACGGCGACGACGTAGGCGCAGACGGTATCGACTGGGTAGGCGAACTTGGTATTGCCGACACCACCAGCGGCTCCAACCGTTTTACCACCATGGAAGGCTTGGCCAAGATTATCAATGCCACCACGGGCTTGACTGCGACCATCAACAACCCGCTTTCAAACGCGACGGTGGATTTAAACATCGACGATCCGCTGGCAACCGTGCAGTTTGAAGACCAGTCGGGAAATACCGGCTCGGTGCTGGCTGCCTTGGGCCTGATGCCCTCGATTGGCGCTGGCCCCTTTACAGCGCAGGATACCGGTTCGCTTGGGCCGGCATATGACCCGACCGACCCGGACTTCAACATGTCGGGTGGCAATATTGCGGCACAGTTCTCGCGTCCGGCCACCATCTATGACGGCCTGGGCACGGGGCATAACCTGAACATCAGCTTCATCAAGACCGGCACTAATAAATGGGCGGTGGAAGTGTATGCGGTGCCTGCTTCCGACATTACCTCGACGCTCGCCCCGGGTCAGATCACCTACGGCAACGTGGAGTTCAACGGCGACGGTTCGCTTCGCAGCGTGGACTTCACACCCTCGGGGGCCGTGACCCTGCAATGGACCAACGGCGCTACCCCCAGCTCGGTAGAGTTCGACTGGGGTACGGCGGGTTCGCCCTTTGGCACGGCCAACGCCACCGCGATTGGTAAAACCGATGGCTTAAGCCAGTTCAACTCGGCCTATAACGTGAACTTCGTTAACCAGAACGGCGCCCCGGTTGGTCAGCTCACCGGTGTTGCAATCACGGAAGAAGGCATCATCGTGGCGAGCTACTCAAACGGTGAAACGCAGGATCTGTTCAAGATCCCGCTGGCATCGTTCGCTAACCCTGACCAGCTGCTTTCTACCACGGGTAACACCTTTATCCAGACCTCTGCGTCGGGCGAGGTGAACCTTCGTGAAGCGGGAACCAGCGGTGTGGGCAATATTTCATCCGGTTCGCTGGAAGCCTCCAACGTGGAGTTGGCGGATCAGTTGACCGACATGATCGTGGCGCAGCGCGCCTATCAGGCGAACACGAAAGTGATCTCGACCGCCGATACGCTGCTGAATGATCTGAACCAGATCCTGAGATAGTCGTTTTCCCCGACTGAACTTGAGAGCCAGGAAGCCCCCCTTCCTGGCTCTTTTTTTCGCATTGACCGGATGCGCCCCCTCCCCGATAGTAGGCGCATGCTCAAACACCGAATTATTCCCTGCCTGGATGTCAAAGATGGCCGCGTGGTCAAGGGTGTCAATTTTGTCGAACTTCGCGATGCCGGCGACCCGGTGGAGCAGGCCCGGCTTTATGACGCGCAAGGGGCGGACGAGCTTTGCTTTCTGGATATTACCGCTACGTCGGATAATCGTGGCCTGATCTACGATGTGATAAATCGCGTGGCTGAGCAATGCTTTATGCCGCTGACGGTGGGCGGCGGTGTGCGCGCGCTGGAGGACATCCGCAAACTTTTGCTCGCCGGGGCCGATAAGGTGTCCATTAACAGCGAGGCGGTCAAGCGCCCGGAATTCGTGCGCGAGGCGGCCGAGAAATTCGGCTCGCAGTGCATTGTCGTGGCGATCGATGCCAAGCAGAGCGAATCCGGCCGGTTCGAGATCTTCACCCATGGTGGCCGCAACCCTACAGGTATCGACGCGGTGGATTGGGCACGCCGCATGGCAAGCTTAGGTGCAGGTGAAATTCTGCTGACCTCCATGGACAAGGACGGCACGAAAAGCGGCGTGAATATCCCACTTACCCGTGCTATTTCCGAGGCTGTTACCATTCCTGTCATCGCTTCGGGCGGTATCGGCACATTGGAGCATTTCGCCGAGGCCTTCCGTGACGGTAAGGCCGACGCGGTGCTGGCCGCTTCGGTCTTTCATTACGGCGAGCTTACCGTGGCCCAGGTAAAAGAGGCTTTGAAAAACGCCGATATTCCGGTAAGGCCAATATACAAAAATAAGGACATGCTATGAGCGCAAACGATATTTTAGAACGATTATATGCCCTGGTGGAGGCTCGCCGTAGCGCCGACCCGGAAACGTCCTATATCGCCCGCCGCCTTCGCCAAGGCACGGAAAAGATCGCGCAGAAAGTGGGCGAAGAGGCGGTGGAAGCCGTGATCGCCGCCATGAAGAAGGATAAACAGGAACTCATTGGTGAAAGCGCCGACCTGATCTTTCACTGGCTGATGCTGCTGGTCGATGGTGGGGTGAAGCTCGAAGAGGTGATAGCCGAGCTGGAACGCCGCGAGGGCATCTCCGGGCTCGACGAAAAGGCCGCACGTAAACTGCTCAAAAAGGAATCGTGATATGACCCAAGCCAACGCCCAGGCGCTCGACCTGATTTTCCGCGAGGCACGCACCTACCCTGCATGGCAGGATAAGCCCGTCGAAGACGCACTTTTACAGCAAGTCTACGATCTGGCTAAATGGGCCCCCACCTCGGCCAATTGCTGCCCTTTGCGCGTGGTGTTCGTTAAGTCGCCAGAAGCCAAAGCAAAGCTCAAGCCGGCCATCGCCGCAGGGAATCTGGACAAAACCATGGCCGCACCGGTGACCGCCATTTTGGCCTATGACCTGGAGTTTTACACTAAGATGGATCGCCTCTGGCCTCATGGTGGCGGCAAGATGTATGAGGGAAAGCCCGACCTGGCCCTTACCGCCGCGTTTCGCAACGGTTCGCTGCAGGCGGCATATTTCATGCTGGCGGCGCGCAGCTTAGGGCTGGATTGCGGGCCGATGTCGGGTTTTGACAACGCCAAGACAGACGAAGCTTTCTTTGCCGGCACGCCGATCAAATCCAACTTCCTGTGCAATCTGGGCTATGGCGATGCGAGCAAGCTGCACCCGCGCGGCCCGCGCTTGGAATTCGCCGAAGTGGCTAAAATTCTTTAGTCTAGCGTCTTGTCGCGGCGGCGTTCCCAGATGTTGCGAAGCACGCCGCGCATCGTGCGCACTTCCTGGTCGCTCCAGGCGCCGCGCAGCAGCATGTTCTGCAAATTCTGCCACATGATGGCCTTCTTATCTTCCACGCGGAAGAAGTTCGCCTGGTCTAGGTAACCCTCCAGCTGCTCGAACATGCCCAGCCAATCTTCTTTGGGTGCTAAGCTTGGCAGCTCGCGGGTTTGCGGCGGCTCTTGTCCTGCAGCCTTGAACCATTCATAGCCCATGATGACCGAAGACTGCGCGATATTGAGCGAGCGATATTCCGGCGCAGTGGGGATGGAAACCAGCGCGTCGCACAGGCCGGCATCGGCGTTGGTAAGCCCGGTGCGCTCCGGGCCGAACACCATGGCGCATGCCCTGCCCCCGCTGATATTTTCGGCCATTTCTTGCGCCGCTTCTGCCGGTTCGATGATGCGCTTTTCCATGTCGCGCATGCGCCCTGTGGTGGCATAGGCCACATGGATGCACTCTAGCGCATCGGCGAACGAGTCATACACCTTGGCGGCTTCTAAGATATGCGTGGCATTGGCGGCCGTGCTGGTGGCCTTGGGGTTGGGCCAGCCATCGCGCGGGGCGGCCAGTCGCAATTCGCTTAAGCCAAAATTGGCCATTGCGCGGGCCACAGCACCGATATTCTCGCCCATTTGCGGGGCCACGAGGATAATAATAGGAGGAGAAGCCATAACTGTGAATGTATCGGAAAAAAGTTACTCTACCAGAGGCAGAATAGTGAATTTTCTATATATCTGATTATAAATGTTTATTAGCTCTATACTTGACAATAGTTATATCTAAAGATTACAATGATTCTACCTAAGGTTGACAATAAACATGCTAAATCATGACAAAGCGCTAGTAGAATGAGACGCGAAAACCCGTTCGTTCGGGCCTATATTGTTAAAAATGTCAGCCATTATCCGGATAGTATTGCCAGCCGCGCGGCACGCGAATTCGGACTTTCACGCAATGCCATCGCAGGCTATATGCAGCGCTTGATAGAAGACGGTACGCTGCTTGCCGAAGGCAAAACGAAAGCGCGTCGTTATCGATTGCGTAAACTGGTTGATATTGCCTTCTATCTTTCCTTGTCCAAGAATGTTGAGGAGAGCGTGGTCTGGCAATATAAGATTTTGCCTGAGATCAGGAAGTTGCCTTCTAATATCATTGATATCTGCCATTACGGATTTACCGAGATGCTCAATAACGCCATTGATCATTCCGCCAGTCCGGATGTGCTTATCAACTATGAGCAGACTGCTGGCGAGATACGCATGACCATTATCGATTATGGGATTGGGATCTTTGAAAAGATTCAGCAACACTTTAAGCTTCCCGATCCCAGAAGTGCATTGTTGGAACTGTCGAAGGGCAAGTTAACTTCAGATAAAGAAAATCATGCTGGTGAAGGTATCTTCTTCACCTCACGCATGTTTGATCATTTTACTATTCGCTCGGGTGAGCTCATGTATGTGAAACAACGCGATGAAAGTGATGATGGTTGGCTTTTTACTGTCAAAGATCACTTACGCGACCGTAGAGGCACGGCGATCCGTATGATCATTTCCACCAAAGCCCAATGGACAACAAAAGAGGTATTCAAGAAATTTCAGGGAAATACTGTAGGTTTCAGAAAAACGCATATTCCCATTAAGCTCGGTGAATATCCTGGTGAGCAGTTGGTATCGCGCTCACAAGCTAAACGTATTCTTGCCCGATTTGAGAATTTCTCTGAAATACTTCTGGATTTTTCAGACGTGGAAACAATCGGCCAGGCATTCGCCGATGAGATCTTTCGTGTCTTCAAGAACGCACATCCGGAAATAGAAATAGTCGCCATTCATACTTCGTCTGATGTGCGCCGCATGATCGATCATGTGCAGGTGAATTAGCTTGCGGGTTTGTCGCCGAGCCACACCTTGCCCTGGCGCTCGGAATCAGATTTGAGCTGCCCGCAGGCGGCGTAAATATCCTGCCCGCGCGTGGCGCGCACTGGCGAGGAATAGCCCGCATCGTTGACAATCTTGGCAAAAGCGTTGATGCGGTTGCGGCTTGAGCATTCGTAAGGCGAGCCCTTCCACGGGTTGAAGGGGATGAGGTTCACCTTGGCGTGGATGCCCTTGAGCAGCCGCACTAGCTCGCGCGCTTCAGCGTCGGAATCGTTGATGCCTTTTAGCATCACATATTCGAACGTGATGCGGCGCGCATTGTTGGCCGCCGGATACTCGCGGCAGGCTTTGAGCAGCTGTTCGATCGGATATTTTTTGTTGATCGGCACGATCTCGTCGCGCAGTTGGTTGTTCGTCGCATGCAGGGAAACCGCCAGGTTCACGCCCAGCTCCGTGCCGCAGCGCTCGATCATTGGCACGACGCCGGAGGTCGAAAGCGTGATCTTGCGTTTGGAGATGGAGATGCCCTCGCCGTCCATGATGATAGTGAGCGCTTTGGCCACGTTCTCGTAGTTAAACAGCGGCTCGCCCATGCCCATCATCACGATGTTGGTGAACAGGCAATCTTCGCGTTTCTTGTCCCATTCACCCAAGCCGTCACGGGCGATCATCACCTGCCCGATGATGTTGCGGGGGCGCAAATTGCGCACCAAGGGCTGCGTGCCGGTGTGGCAGAAGGTGCAGGTCAGCGTGCAGCCCACTTGAGAGGATACGCATAATGCGCCGCGGTCGGATTCAGGGATGAAGACGGTTTCGACCTTGTTCTTATCCTCGAATTCCAGCAGCCATTTGCGCGTGCCGTCAAACGAGGTCAGGTCTTTGTCTATGCCCGGCCGCGCGATGGTGAAATGCTCATCGAGTTGCTGTTGTTGCTTCTTGGCGATGGAACTCATCTGGTCAAAGCGGGTCGCGCCCTTGCCATACATCCAGTGCCAGATCTGCTTGGTGCGGAACGCTTCCATGCCAATGGCTGTGAGCTCTTGGGTGAGCTCTTCGCGCGTGAGGCCTACGAGGTGCTTTTTTTCGCTCATAGGGCCAACCGGTAATTGCCGTCCACCGCTTCGATCAGCTCGCACTCGAAGGCATCGCGGATCTTGCCGCGCAGGCGGTATATGTGCGTCTCCAGCGTGTGGGTGTTGACGCTGGCTTCGAACTTCCATACCTGGGTGAGTAGCTCGTCCTTGCTCATCCCGGTGTCGCCGCTTGCGGCGAGGGCGGCCAGCAGCTCGGCCTCGCGGTCGGTCAGGTTCACGCTTTGGCCTTGCCCCACCAGCAGCTTTTCGCGCATGCGCAAGGTATAATCGCCGCCAAGGGCGATCTCTTCTGCCGGCAGTGCCAGCAGCGAGGCGATCTGGGCAAGTGCGGCCTGTACGCGGATGGGGCGTTGGGTAAGCGTCACCAAGGGGGCGTTTACGGTTACGTTCGTGCCGTCGCTGACCACCAGGGCGATATCGCTGCTTAAGCCCTTGCCATCGGCGCTGACCATGCATTCCTGGCCGAGTTCGACCTCGATCTGCTCGCGCATCACCGAGGCGAATTCCGCGTCCGCACTTACGATTACTACGGGTTGCATGGTAAAATCCTTCGTTTGCCTTGATTTTAGGCTTAATTTTGCCCGCTATGTGTAGTATATAACGCCCGTTTCCGCAAGGTGAAGGACTGCGCCATGTATGAAGTAAAGGCCGCTACGCTCCATTGTGAGCGCGCTATAGACGAATTCCGCCGCCAGATGGGCCTGCTGATTCAGGCGGAGGATGCGCGCCTTTTGGCTTGCCCGCTGGAGCAGGTGGATGCAGAAATTTTAGCAGGTTTTTCAAAGCTTTCTGGTGTGAGTCTGGTTATCAGCGCGGCGCGTGCCGGGTATCTGGGCTTGGGCGGCAGCCAGCCCTTGCAGCTGGATGTGGGCGGCTTGCCGCTGGAGACGCTCAACGCCATTGCCAGCCCTCTGGCCGCAAGCACCGCCTTGCCCAAGCTGGAGGCCCGGGCGCTGGGTGCGGCGGAGCGCGCGGCCCTTGCTTTGGTTAAATATGCCTCGCTTCTGCCGGCCGTGTTGGTGGCCCCGTGCGAAGAGCTGCCCGAATTTGCCAGTCACTGGCAAACGCTCGATGCCCAGGACGTAGAGATATATCAGGCCGTGCCCGAGCAATGCGTGCTCGCGGTGACGCAAGCGAAGCTGCCCATCAAAGGCGCAGAAGATGCTCGCGTGATGAGCTTCCGCACCCAGTTTGGCACGTCGGTGCATCTGGCGCTTTTAGTGGGTGATCCGCAGGCGGCGGCTAAAACGGGCGCAGCACCGCTGGTGCGCGTGCACTCTTCCTGCGTGACCGGCGATATTCTGGGAAGCCTTCGCTGCGATTGCGGCGACCAGCTGCATTTGGCGCTGCAGGCGATTATTACCGCGGGCAGCGGCGTGCTGATCTACCTGCACCAAGAGGGCCGAGGTATCGGCATTGCCAACAAGCTGCGCGCTTATCAGCTGCAAGAGCAGGGGCTGGATACGTTTGCGGCGAATCTGGCCATCGGCTTTGACGAGGACGAGCGTGATTTTGGCTTGGCTGCCGCCATTTTAAAGCAGCTCGGCCTAGTGGATATTCGCCTGCTCACCAACAACCCCCACAAGCTAGAAGCGCTCGAAGAGCACGGCATTGCCATTCGCGAGCGGGTGAAGGTGGCCGCGCCCACGCATTCGCATAACGAGTATTACATCCGCGCCAAGGCGGAAAAATCCGGCCATTTGTTTTAGTTTTTAAGCGGTCGCGCTTAGCTGTGTGCGCTTGGTCAGCCACCACAGCAGCACCAAACCCGGGATCGCCAGCAGCGACGAGAAGAAGAAGAACACGGGCCAGCCCATGGTTTGGGCCGCAACACCGGCTGGCGTGGAAAGCCAGGTGCGCCCGAAGGCGGCCAGCGACGAAAGCAGCGCGTATTGCGTGCCGGTGAAGTGGCGGTTACACAGGCCCGAGATGAAGGCCACGAAGGCCGCCGTGCCCATGCCGCCGCTGCCGTTTTCCAGCGTGATGCACAGCGCCAGGTAGTAGATGTTCGGGCCCATCCAGGCCTGTCCCACGAACAGCAGGTTGGTGAGCATGTGCATGAAGCCGCAGATCCAAAGGCTGCGAATGAGACCTAAGCGATAGACGATGATGCCACCCAGCACGCTGCCCAAAATGGTGGCCCAAAGGCCAAAGAACTTCACCACCGTGCCGATCTGCCCTTTGCTAAAGCCCAGCTCGATGAGGAAGGGGTTGGTCATCACGCCCATGAACGCATCGGAGAATTTATACAGCACGATGAAGGCCAGCACCGCCAGCCAATGCTTGTGTTTCATGAAATCGGCAAAAGGCGAGATGACGTAATGCTTCACCCAGGAGATGAAATCTTTCTTCTCGCTTGCGGTTGCCGCCTGCTCCGCCACCTCAGGTTCGCGACCCAGTAAGGTGGCGAACACGCCCACGCCCACCAGCGCTGCCATCACCATGTAGCTTGCGTGCCAGCCCGCGACCTCTGCGATCAGCAGCGCGCCTGCCGAAGCGGCGATCATGCCGAAACGATAGCCCAGCACCGCGGCCCCTGCCCCTGCCCCTTGTTCTTCTTGCGGGAGGATCTCCACGCGGTAAGCATCATAGACGATGTCTTGCGTGGCTGAGATAGTGGCCACGATCAGTGCGCAAAATGCCGTCATCCAAGGGTCGATGGTGGGGTCGGCAAAGCCCAGCGCGGCGATGCCCAGGGCAAGCAGCCCCTGCGTGGTAAGCAGCCAGCTGCGGCGGCGGCCAAACAGGTCGCTCAGCACTGGAATACGCAAACCATCCACCAGCGGCGCCCAGAGGAATTTGATGGCATAGGGTGTGCCGATGGCGGCGAAAATACCGATGGCGGCTTTGCTCACCCCGGCTTCGGTAAGCCATATCGAAAGGGTGGAAGCACTAAGTGCTAAAGGCAGGCCGGAAGAAAACCCCAGCAGCAACACCACCAGCATGCGCCGGTTGCCGTATACGCGCCAGAACAGGTTTAGGCGTTCGCGCAACGGTTACGCCACCAGGGCTTGCAGCGGCTTTTGGCTGCGTGCGCCCAGCTGGGTGATGATGTGGCCTGCGCAGGCATTGCCAAGCATGGCGCAGCGTGAAAGCTCCCAGCCCTTGCAAAGGCCATAGAGGAAGCCCGCGGCGAATAGATCGCCCGCACCGGTGGTGTCCACCAGATTGGCCACGCGCTTGGTCTCCACCGTCTCGACGCTATCGGTGGTGACGATGACGCTGCCTTTTTCACTGCGGGTGACGGCGGCAATGGAGCAGCTGCCGCGCAGACGAGAGATGGCTTCGTCGAAATCTTCCGTCTGGTAGAGCGCGCAGATCTCTGCTTCGTTGGCGAATAAAATATCCACCCCGCCGGAAACCAGCTGCAGGAATTCCGCGCGGTGACGATCGACGCAGAACGTATCCGAAAGCGTAAGCGCTACTTTGCGCCCTGCCCCACGTGCGATGCGGATGGCTTTGCGGATGGCGGCCTTGGCATGATCCGCATCCCACAGATAGCCCTCGATATAGGTGATGGCCGAACGCTCAATGAGCGACGCGTCGATATCGGCCTCAGAGACAAGGCCGCATGCACCCAGGAAGGTGGCCATGGTGCGCTGTGCATCGGGCGTGACCATCACCATGCAATGGGCGGTGGCCGGGCCGTTTTCCACCTGGGTGGAGGAGAAATGTACGCCGATGGCCTGCATGTCATGGGTGAAGATGCCGCCGAGCTGGTCTTTGGCCACCGTGCCGATGAAGGCGGCTTTTGCGCCCAGGCTCGCCATGCCGGCGAGCGAATTGGCCACCGAACCGCCCGAGCATTCCGTGGTGCTGCCGAGCAGTTTGTAAATATCGGCGGCCTGCGCTTGGCTGACCAGGCCCATGCTGCCTTTGGCCAGGCCCGAGGCGGCGATGGTCTCTTCCGTGGTGAAGCTCAGGATATCGACGATAGCGTTGCCGATACCGCAAATGTCAAATTCATGCTCGCTCATAATGCTTCCTTGCTTTGGCTAAAGTTTCCGGTGTGTCTACGCCCAGCGGCACAGCTTCCACCATCACAACACTGATATGCATGCCGGCCTCTAAGGCCCGCAATTGTTCAAGTTTTTCGCGCATCTCCAGCGGGCTGGGCGGCAGCGCAATGAATGATTCCAGCGCGGCCCGGCGATAAGCGTAGATTCCGATATGGTGCAGAAGCGGCCCCTCACCCGCCGGGATGGTGCTGCGTGAGAAATACAGCGCGCGGCCGCTGGCTGCCCGGGCGATTTTTACCACGGCCGGGTCGGTCTTTTCCTGCTCATCGGTGATGGTGGCGGCAAGCGTGGCGATGTCCACCATCGGATCGGCGAAGGGGGAAAGCACTTGGGCGATGATGGCGGGGTCGAGCGTTGGCATGTCGCCCTGCACGTTGATGACGATATCGTGCTCGGCGCGCGGGTCGAGTGCTTGCAGCGCGGCATAGATGCGGTCGGAGCCAGAGGGCAGCTCAGGGTCGGTTAGCACGGCTTGCCCGCCGGCCGCTTCCACGGCTTTTTTAATAGCCTCGCCGTCACAGGCGATGGCCACCCGGCCGATACCTGCCTTTTGGGCGCGGCGCATCACCTGCACGATCATCGGCGCATCACCAATGATCTCAAGGGGTTTGCCCGGTAAACGGGTAGAGGCCATGCGGGCCGGTATCAGGATAATGGGATTCATAACGCCGTATATAATCTTTATTGAACCTTAGGGGCCAGCATATTATAAGGGAGGCAAATTTATAGTCTTTCTTTAAGGAATTAGCGATGAAGGATTCAGAGTTTGAGCTAAACAAGATTGCCGGTGCTGTTTTGCTGGCCGGTGTGATCGCTATGGTGGCGGGCATTGTCAGCGAGCTGCTGTTCGAAGGTGGTCACGGCAAGCATGAAGCCAAGCGCGGCTACACCATTGCTGGTGCGGAAACCGCCGGCAGCACGGGCGCGCCTGCGGCTGAAGAAAAGCCGGTTGATATTGCCCCCTTCCTGGCTAAGGCCAATGTTGCTGCGGGTGAGGCGATGCTGAAAAAATGCACCTCCTGCCACACCTTCGACAAGGGCGGCAAGAACGGTGTTGGCCCTAATCAATTCGGCTTGATAGGCAGTCATTTCGGCCATAAAGGGGGCTATGCCTATTCGGCCGCACTTATGGCCATGAAAGACAAAAAATGGGGTGCGCAGGAGCTTTCGGACTTTCTGGCCAATCCGAAAAAATATATCCCCGGCACGAAGATGGCCTTTGCCGGCATCAAAGACCCGGCTGAGCGTGCCAACCTGATCGCCTATTTAAGCACGCTGAAATAGTGAAGCGGCGAAAGCTGCACATGTAACCCGGCCACAGCAGAAGCGAAGGAAGCTATGCGCACGCCTGAATCCCCTAACGCCGCCGCGCATGAAGCGTTCCTGGCTGCGCGGCCCGAGCAGCTTGCCGCACTTGGTTTTTCCGAGGAGGAAAAGCGCGAGCTGGCGCGTGCGGCCAGCAGCGAGGCCGCCCTTGCCGCCGTGCTGGAAGTGGGGCCGTATCTTAAAAAGCAGCGGCTGGAAAATTGGCATCTCATCGAAATGGCCACCGGCACGCCCGAGCATATCCGCCTTCTGGGCAAGCACCAGCTCTTGCCGGGCGGGTATAAGCACGGCTATGTGGAGCGCTTGCTCGATCTGGGCTTTAGCAAAGAAGAAGTGACTTACTATGCGCGTGAGGGCGACGCGGCTTGCCTAGAAGCGGTGGCTAGCAGCCATAGCTGGCTGGGGCGGCTTGGCCTGTCCACGCTCACGCTCAACACCATGATAAGCGAAGGCCTGCCCGAATCTATCGAATATCTTGACCGGCACGGCGATGCGTTGCTTAAAAGCCTGGGCCTGGCTTCTAGCTTCGGCCATGGCATCACCTATCATGCGCCCGCCGAAGAGCCGCGCCGCACGCAAGAGCGCCAGCGCGGCCGCGAATTCAGCCTGGTGGAGGAAATTTGTTTAGGCGTGGCACGCCGCGGCAAGATCGAACCTTTGAAGGTAATGTCGCATGCCCTCGCTTTTGAAGAAGGCCAAGAGCGCATTAACTACGAACGCAAACGCGTCGAGCAGCATGATGGTGGCTGGAAGGCGAAAGAATTTGCCAAGAAACGTGGCCATCAGCTATGATGCGGCACATCTGACCCACCACCACCTTGTCATTAAGGGCATTTCGTAAAGGGCGCTTCATGGAAACACTCGTCTACCAATGGTTGCTTGCCGGTGTGCTGCTGGTCGCGCTGGAGGCTCTCGGCCTGCCGGGTCTGGGGTTTTTATTTGCCGGTCTTGGCGCAATTACCGTTGCCGCATCGCTCGAATTTTCGCTGCTCGCACCTGAGGCGCAACTTGCGCATTGGCTTCTATTTAGCGTCTCCACCGCCGTGTGGGGCGCGTTGCTGTGGGTTCCGCTGAAGCGCTTCCGCGCAGGTAAGCGCACCGGCGGCTACAGCAACATGGTGGGCGAGACCGCCTTTATCGGCGGGGAAGGCCTTATCAAGGGAGCCCTAGGTGAAGTGACCTGGTCTGGCACGATTATGAAAGCCAAACTGATCGACGACGCGGCGGTGGACAAGCTCGACGGTGGCTCGCAGGTGCAGATCGTGGCCGTGCAGGGCAACACGCTCATAGTAAAACCCAAGAAATAGCGCAGGAGAAATACATGGAAACCTTAGTAGCCATTGGCCTACTCGTACTCATCGTGGTGTTCATGGGTGTCAAGACCGTGCCTCAGCAGCAGGCCTGGATCGTCGAAAGCCTCGGTAAATTCGACCGCACGCTCGAGCCTGGTCTGAACCTTATCATCCCGTTCATCCAGCAGGTGGCGTATAAGCATTCGCTCAAGGAAATGGCCGTCGATGTACCCGAGCAGGCCGGTATCACCCGCGATAACGTGACGCTGGCGCTAGACGGCGTGCTCTATATCCGCATCATCGACCCGGTGGCCGCGAGCTACGGTGTATCGCAGCCGATCGCTGCCGTGCAGCTCTTGGCGCAGACCACCATGCGCTCTGAGATCGGCAAGCTTACACTTGATCGCACCTTCGAAGAGCGAGAGAGCTTAAACGCCAATATTGTGACCGCCATCAACCAGGCGGCGCAGACCTGGGGTATCCAGTGTATGCGTTATGAGATCAAGAACATTACCCCCCCGACCTCGGTGCTAAAGGCGATGGAGCTGCAAATGGCGGCTGACCGCCAGAAGCGCGCGACCATTCTGGAATCCGAAGGTAAGCGCCAATCGCAGATCAACGTGGCCGAAGGCCGCAAGCAAGAAGTGGTGCTGGGCTCCGAAGGCGCGCTGACCGACCAGATCAACCGCGCCAAGGGTGAAGCAGAAGCGATTCTTGCCGTGGCCGAAGCGACCGCAAAAGGCATCGAGTTGGTGGCCTCCGCCATTCAGAAACAAGGCGGCTCCGAGGCGGTGTCGCTTCGTGTGGCTGAGCAATATGTGGCGGCGTTCCGCGAGCTGGCCAAAGAATCCACCACCTTGCTGCTGCCCTCAAACGCGGGCGATGCGGGTGGTATGGTGGCGCAGGCGCTCACTGTTTATGACGCGATCCGCGATCGGCGCAGCGCCGAGTCGGTCGCCCCGCCGGCCAAGCCCAGCCCTTGGAGTGGTGCGTGAGGCTAGCCGTCTGGGCAGTATGGGCTTTCGGGCTGGCCTGGACTCCAGCACTGGCCACTGAAGCTCCCTTCTCTCAATGCATCGCGCTGTATGGCAGTTGCAAATACCCCGATGAGTTCAGCCATTTCGACTATGTCAATCCCAAAGCCCCCAAGGGCGGCGCGGTGAAGCTGGCCGAGACGGGCAGTTTCGACACGCTCAACCCCTTCGTGCTCAAAGGCGTGAAGGCCCCGGGCCTGGCTCTGACGTTTGAAACGCTGATGGCCCCTTCGTTCGACGAACCCCAGACGATGTACGGCCTGGTGGCCAGCGGTGTGCGCGTGGCGGCGGATTATACCTCGGCGGAGTTTGAGCTGCGCCCGCAGGCCAAATGGCATGATGGCAGCGCTATCACCCCTGACGATGTGGTATTTTCATTCTCGATACTGAAAGAAAAGGGTGATCCGACCTACCGCATTCTCTACGCGCCGATCACATCGGTGGAAAAGACCGGCCCGCGCCATGTGCGCTTTACGTTTGAAAACGGGCAGAACCGCGAGCTGCCGATGATTGCAGCAAGCATGCCCCTTATCTCGAAGGCGTATTACGCCAAGGCGGATTTTGAAAAAACCACGCTCGAAGCGCCGCTGGGCAGCGGCCCTTACAAGGTCGAAGCTGTGGATCAGGGCCGCTTCATCACTTATGCGCGCGTGAAGGATCATTGGGCCGAGAAACTCCCCGTCAACAAGGGCCAGAACAATTTCGATACCATCCGCTACGATATGTATCGCGATGAGAACGTGACGCTCGAAGGCCTCAAGGCCGGTGCGTATGATTTCCGTCGCGAATATATCGCGCGCAACTGGGCCACGGCCTATGACACCGCCCCGGTTAAGGACGGGCGCATCATCAAGCGCGAGATCCCCGACTTTACCCCCCAGGGCATGCAGGCCTTCATCTTCAACACGCGCAAGCCCTACCTGGCCGCTGCCCGCGTGCGCGAGGCGATTGATCTGACGCTGGATTATGAATGGCTCAACAAATCCATTTTCTACGGGGCGTATAAGCGCAACGACAGCTATTTTAAGAACACCGATTTTGAAGCTAAGGGCATACCCGAAGGCAAAGAGCTTGCGCTGCTTAGCCAGTTCAAGGACGATCTTCCCCCGAAGCTCTTTACCGAGCCTTTCAAAACTCCTGTGACCGACGGCTCAGGCAACCCACGCGAGAATTTGTTGCGCGCGCAGAAATTATTGGAAGAAGCGGGATGGGTGATCAAGGATGGTAAGCGCGTCAACGCCAAAGGTCAGGTGCTGACGATTGAGTTTCTGCTGCGCCAGCCCACCATGGAGCGCGTCATCAACCCCATGCGCAAGAACCTTGAGCGCTTGGGCATCGTCTCCAGCTTGCGCATGATCGACGATTCGCAGTATCAGAAGCGCACCGATGAGGGCGATTTTGATATCGTGAGCATCTGGATAAACCGTGGTGTTTTCTATCCGGGGGGCGAGCAAACGGCGCTGTGGCATTCCTCGCAGGCGGATGTAAAGGGCGGTAATAATCTAGGTGGTGTGAAGAGCAAAGCCATCGACGGTATCTTGGCGGAGCTTACCGCTGCCCGTGACGAAGAGTCGCTCAAAGCCGCCGGCCGGGCGCTCGACCGCGTGCTGCTGTGGCAGCATTATGTCATCCCCAACTGGCATAGCAGCGTGTTTCGCGTGGCTTATTGGGATAAGTTCGGCATCCCCGAGGTCACACCTAAATACAATCTCGGCTTTTCCACCTGGTGGATAAAGGACGCAGGCCAAAAACCTTAAGGCTTGGCCCTAAGGCTTGGCCCTTAGGTAAAGTTCTGCTATGGCTTCTAGCATGAGCGCCTATATCCTTCGTCGATTGTTGCTGATGATCCCCACGCTGCTGGGCATCATGGTGCTGAATTTCATCATCGTGCAGGCGGCCCCTGGCGGGCCTGTGGAGCGCATGGTGGCGCAGCTGACCAGCCTCACTGCTGAATCTGGCAGCATAGGCCAGCTTTCCGGCCCCTCCACCGATATGGCGGCCAAGGGCGATGTCGGCGGCATCAACAATGTCTATCGCGGTGCGCGGGGCCTCGACCCGGAGATCATCGCCCAGCTGGAAAAAATGTATGGCTTTGATAAGCCGCCGCTGGAGCGCTTCTTGCAGATGATGGGCAACTACCTGCGCTTTGATTTCGGCGAGAGTTTTTTCCGTAATGAGCGCGTGGTGGATTTGATTTGGCGCACCTTGCCCGTGACACTTTCGCTTGGCGTGTGGACGACATTGCTGGTCTATCTCATCTCTATTCCGCTGGGTATCCGCAAGGCGCTGCGCGATGGCAGCAAATTCGATGTGCTTAGCAGCTGGATCATCATCATCGGCTATGCCATCCCGAGCTTTTTGTTCGCCATTTTGCTTATCTTGGTGTTTGCCGGGGGCAATTATTTGCAGTGGTTCCCGATGAAGGGGCTGACCTCGGATAATTTCGCCGAGCTTTCACTGGCGGGCCAGGTGGTGGATTATTTCTGGCATATCACCCTGCCTGTGTTGGCCATGGTCATCAGCGGGTTTGCAGGCCTTACCATGCTCACCAAGAACTGCTTCTTAGAAGAGATCCACAAACAATATGTGCTCACCGCCCGAGCCAAGGGCCTGTCCGAGCACAAGGTGCTTTATGGCCATGTATTCCGCAACGCGATGCTTATTGTAATCGCCGGTTTTCCGGCGGCGCTGCTGCGCATGGTGTTCACCTCGGCGCTGCTGATTGAGATTATCTTTTCGCTGAATGGTATGGGCCTGCTGGGCTATGAGGCCGTCATCAACCGCGACTATCCGGTGATGTTCGGCACGCTGTATATCTTCACACTGCTGGGGCTGGTGTTTAACCTCATCGGCGATTTGGTCTATGTGGCAGTAGACCCACGTATCGATTTTGAACGGCGCGAGGTGTGATGCCCTTTGAAGCCACGCCATTCATTCCCCATTCATACCAGGAGTTGCTGGATAGGCGCGCTTTCGACCCGCCGCTTCCCGAAGCGTTCTATGAGGGCCTCATCAAGGATTATGAAGCGCTAGACGGGGTGGATGTCAGCCGCATCACCTATAAAAGCAACGGGCTGAATATCACGGGGCTGATGGCCCTGCCCGCGCACATTCACCCCGGCACGCACCCGGTGCTGATCTATAACCGTGGCGGCTTTGGCGATTATGGCATGCTCACCGCCCTTTCGGTGATGCGTTCGATGGTTCCGTTCGCAGAGGCCGGCTATCTGGTGTTCGCCTCGAACTATCGCGGCAATGACGGCGGGCAAGGCCAAGACGGCTTTGGCGCAGATGACGTGGACGATGTGCTGAATCTGCTGGAGCTGGCGCGTATGCATAAGGGTTTTGACGGGCAGAACGCCTTCATGCTTGGCCATTCGCGCGGCGGGATGATGACCTATCTGGCCATCAAGCGCGATGCGCCCATTCGCGCCGCCATTTCGATTGCAGGTATTGCTGATGTGCGCCCGCGCGGGCAGAAGAACCGCTTTGAACGCTTGATCGCTGCGGATGCCACGGGCCAGGCCATGCAGGAACGCTCGGCGCTGTGCTGGCCCGAAGCGCTCGACGTGCCGATGCTGCTTTTGCATGGCAGTGGCGATACGGTCATTGAGCCATGGCACAGCCAAGAGCTGGCTACGGCGCTTGGCTACGAAGGCACACAGGTGGAGCTGCAGATCTATGAAGGGGGCAACCATGCCCTGGTGCGCCATTGGGATGGCGTTTTAGAGCGCTGCCATGAGTGGCTGGAGAGGCAGCACGCATGAATCTGTCCCCCTTAAGCCGCCGCCGGCTAAACCTCTTTAAATCGAATCGTAGGGGGTTTTGGAGCCTGTGGATATTTTTGGCCCTGTTCTTGGTAAGTCTCTTTGCGGAGCTCATTGCCAACGATAAGCCCATCATACTGAAATATAATGACGAATACTATTTCCCAGTCTTTAAGGCCTATAGTGAGAAGACCTTCGGTGGCGATTTTGAGACCCAGGCCAGCTACCGCGACCCGTTCATTGCCGGCCTTATTAATGATAAAGGCTGGATGATCTGGCCGCCTATTCGTTTTTCCTACACCACTATAAACTATGATCTGGGCCGCCCGGCCCCCTCGCCGCCTACGGCCGTCAACTGGCTGGGCACGGACGATCAGGGCCGCGATGTAGCCGCCCGGCTGATCTATGGCTTCCGCATCTCGGTGCTGTTTGGCCTGGCGCTGACCTTCTTTTCTTCCATTATCGGCATTGCGGCCGGGGCCATCCAGGGCTATCTCGGGGGGTGGGTTGACCTGGTGGCCCAGCGCCTGATCGAAATTTGGGGTGGTCTGCCCGAGCTGTTCTTGCTCATCATTCTGGCCAGCATCGTTACGCCGAACTTCTGGTGGCTGCTTGGTATTTTGCTGCTGTTCACCTGGATGTCGCTGACGCATCTGGTGCGCGCCGAGTTTCTGCGCGCCCGCAATTTTGATTATGTGAAGGCCGCCCGTGCTCTGGGTGTGGCTGAATGGCGCATCATGTTGCGTCATGTGCTGCCCAACGCGCTGGTGAGCTCGATGACGATGGTCCCCTTCCTTATGAGCGGTGCGGTCACGGCGCTTACCACGCTGGATTTTCTGGGCTTTGGCCTGCCGCCGGGTTCGGCTTCGCTCGGCGAATTGCTGCTGCAAGGCAAGAGCAACCCGCAAGCCCCCTGGCTCGGTTTTACCGGCTTTATCGTCATTGCCGGGCTGCTGGTGCTTATCATCTTCATCTCCGAGGCGGTGCGCGATGCGTTCGATCCCAGAAAGGTGCTAAAGGCATGAGCCTGCTGGAAGTGAAAGATCTGCGCCTGACCTTCGAGCAACCCGCTCCCCTGCCGAGCTTTCTGGCGGTTCAGGGGGCGAGCTTCACGCTGGAAAAAGGCGAGATGCTGGCGCTGGTGGGCGAGTCCGGCTCGGGTAAGTCGCTGACCGCCCTTGCCTGCTTGGGCCTGCAGCCTGAGGCCGCGCGCATCAGCGGCAACATCAATTTCGCTGGCGAAGAGCTGGTGGATGCGCCGCAAGCGAGGCTCAAGGCCATTCGCGGCAAGCGCATCGCCATGATCTTCCAAGAGCCGATGACCGCACTGAACCCGCTGCACACCATCAGCCGCCAGATCGAAGAGATGATCCAGCTGCACACCCAGCTGACGAGCCAGCAGCGCCTTGCCCGCGTGCTGGAGCTGCTTGGCCAGGTGGGTCTGGCGCATTTCAAAGACCGGCTTGATGCCTTTCCGCACGAGCTTTCCGGCGGTGAGCGCCAACGCGTGATGATCGCCATGGCTATTGCCAACAACCCCGATATTCTTATTGCCGACGAGCCGACTACCGCCGTGGACGTGACCGTGCAGCTGAAAATCCTCGAGCTGCTCAAAGCATTACAGGCCAAGCTCGGCATGGCCATTCTCTTCATCACCCATGACCTAACCATCGTGCGCCGCCTGGCCGACCGCGTGGCGGTGATGAGCCAGGGCAAGTTGGTGGAGATCGGCAAAGTGGCTGATGTTTTTGCCGCACCTGCGCACCCTTACACACAACATTTGCTGGTCAGCGAACCTAAAGGGATCCCCCTGCCCTTGAAAAACAATAATAATACGGTTATTAGCGCGCAAGACCTCCGGGTATGGTTTCCGATCAAAAAAGGCTTTTTCGGGCGTGTGGTGGGCCATATAAAGGCAGTAAACCAGCTATCAATTACGATACCGGAATCGTATACGCTGGGTGTGGTGGGCGAGTCCGGTTCGGGCAAAACCACGCTTGGGTTTGCGCTGCTGCGCCTCATTAAGAGCCAGGGGCGCATCACCTTTCAAGGTACAGATATTTCTTCCTTGAAGACCAATGAATTACGCGCTTTTCGCCAACAGATGCAGCCTGTTTTTCAAGATCCGTTCGGCAGTTTGAACCCCCGCATGACGGTGCGCCAGATCATCGGGGAAGGGCTGGAAGTGCATTTCCCACAACTATCTGAGAATGATAGAGAAAGCCGTATCGATGAGATATTGCTGGAGGTGGGCCTAAGCCCCGATATCAAATCGCGCTTTGCCCATGAGTTTTCGGGTGGCCAGCGCCAGCGCATAAGCATTGCGCGCGCCATGGTGCTCCACCCCAAATTCGTGGTGCTGGACGAGCCTACCTCGGCGCTGGATCTTTCTGTGCAGGCGCAGATCCTCGATCTTCTTAAGAAGCTTCAGGAAAAATGGGGGCTTAGCTATATGTTCATTAGCCATGATTTGCGCGTGGTGCGTGCCATCGCGCATCACATCATCGTGATGTATCGCGGCGATATTGTAGAGCAGGGGCCGGCGGAAACTATTTTCGCCAATCCCCAGCATGATTATACTAAGGCGCTGATCAAAGCGGCCTTCATGGGGGATAAATGAATCGCAAACGCGTGGTAGAGAGACTTTCAAGCGCAGCGCGGGTTATGGCCATTGCCATCATCATGCCTTGCCAGAGATATTCATGAGTTCGGGCAGCACCATTTTTGCGCTGGCCACCGCACCCGGGCGGGCAGGGGTGGCTATCATCCGCATCTCGGGCCCGAAGGCGGCGGAGGTCTGCAAGCAGCTGGCGGGCAAGGCGCCCAAAGCCGGTCAGTCGGCCTATGTGACCTTCAAACACCCAGAAACGAGCGAGGTGGTCGATCGGGGCCTGGCTCTGTTTTTTAAAGCTCCGGCGAGCTTTACCGGCGAGGATGTGGCTGAGCTTCACGTGCATGGTTCCATGGCGGTGGTGCGCGAGCTTTTGGAGCTGCTTTCGCATATGGAGGGGGTCGTCCATGCCGAGCCGGGCGAATTCTCGCGCCGTGCCTTCTTAAACGGCAAGATGGACCTGATCGAGGCGGAAGGGCTGGCCGATCTCATCGCCGCCGACACCTTGCAGCAGAAGGCCCAGGCGCTGCGCCAGATGGAAGGTCGCTTAAGCAGCTATTATGAAGAGCTCAGGGGCAGGGTGCTCGTCGCCCTGGCGCATCTGGAGGCCTATATCGACTTTCCCGATGAAGATATCCCCGAAGAGGTGCTGACAGGGCTTGGTCAGGAGCTCCGCGAACTCAGCGATCGTATAGCCGCGGCCTTGGCCGATGACCGCCGCGGCGAGGCCATGCGCGAGGGGCTGCATGTGGTTATTGTCGGTGCGCCAAACGCGGGCAAGTCCAGCTTGCTTAACCGCCTGGCCGGGCGCGATGCGGCCATTGTTTCGACCCAGGCGGGCACGACGCGCGATTCCATCGAGGTGCGCCTCGACCTGGCGGGCTACCCGGTGATCCTGACCGATACGGCGGGTCTGCGCGAAAGCAGCGACGAGGTGGAGAGTGAGGGTATTCGCCGCACCTTCCGTCGCGCTCAAACGGCCGATATCATCATCACCCTGTTTGACGGATCGGCGTTTCCGTCGCTGGATAGCGCCACACTCGAGTTGGTGGATGAGCGCACGCTGGTGGCCGTCAACAAGGCCGATATGGGGCCGGTTACTGTGCCGCCACAGATCGACGGTGCGGCGCTAATCTCGGCCAAAACGGGTGAGGGGATCGAGGGGTTGCTTGCAGCGCTGGGCGATCGTGCCGGTCATTTTTTCGGTAGCGGCGATATGCCGATGATTACCCGCGAGCGTCATCGTGCGCTGCTTAAACAAGCACAAGTGCATCTGGAAAATGTGGGCATGCAGCAGGCTCTGGAGCTGGCCTGTGAAGAACTTCGCCAAGCGGCGCTTTGTATTGGGAAAATCACTGGCAAAATTGAAGTAGATGATGTATTGGAAGTCGTCTTTAAACAATTTTGCATCGGGAAGTGACGTTTTAAAAACGTTTCACGTGGAACATATGTTCGAGTTTGATGTCATTGTTATCGGTGGTGGGCATGCCGGCTGTGAAGCTGCCGCTGCCGCTGCGCGCGCGGGCGCACGCACCGCACTGGTGACGCAAAAGGCCGACACCATCGGTGAGATGTCCTGCAACCCAGCTATCGGCGGTATCGCCAAGGGCACGCTGGTCAAAGAGATCGACGCGCTGGACGGTGTGATGGGCCGTGTCATTGACCGCGCCGGTATCCATTACCGCATGCTCAACGCCAGCAAAGGCCCGGCGGTTCGCGGGCCGCGCGCTCAGGCTGACCGCAAGCTCTATCGCCTGGCTATGCAGCACGTGCTGCGCGAATTCCCCACGCTTTGTATCATCGAGGCTTCGGTGGAAGACCTGACGTTACATGGCGATGAGGTCACGGGCGTTATCACCCAATCGGGCCGCACCATCACGGCAGGCAAGGTGGTGCTGACCACCGGCACGTTTCTCAATGGCTTGATGCATATCGGGGAGCGCAAGATCCGCGCTGGCCGGGTAGGCGAGGAGCCTTCGATCGGCCTGTCCAACACATTGAAACGCCTGGCCTTTAATGTTGGCCGTTTAAAGACTGGCACGCCTCCGCGCCTGGATGGAAAAACCATTGATTGGGCGAGTCTGGAAGCCCAGCCGGGCGACAATCCGCCCCAGCCATTCTCCTATCTCACCCAGGCGATTACCGTGCCGCAGATCAGCTGTTATATCACCCATACCAGTGCCGCGACCCATGAAATCATCCGCGGCAATCTGCACCGCGCACCGATGTATTCCGGCCAGATCGAATCCACCGGGCCGCGCTACTGCCCCTCGATCGAGGATAAGGTGGTGCGCTTTGCGGCCAAGGGCACGCACCAGATTTTCCTGGAGCCCGAAGGCCTGGATGACGACACGGTCTACCCTAATGGCATTTCCACTTCTTTGCCTGAAGACGTGCAGCTGGAGCTGCTTAAGACCATCGCCGGCCTGGAAAATGCGCGCATGATCCGCCCGGGCTATGCCATCGAATATGACTATGTGGATCCGCGCGAACTCAAGGCCACGCTGGAGACCAAGAAGGTGCGCGGCCTGTATTTTGCCGGGCAGATCAACGGCACAACGGGCTATGAAGAGGCTGCCGGCCAAGGGCTGGTAGCTGGGCTTAACGCGGCCCTGGCTGCGGCCGGTTCGCCGCCCTTTATCATCGACCGGGCCGATGCCTATATCGGGGTGATGATCGACGATCTTATCACGCTCGGCACCACCGAGCCGTACCGCATGTTCACTTCGCGCTCGGAGTATCGCTTAAGCCTGCGCCCGGATAATGCAGATTTCCGCCTGACTTTAAAAGGCCTGGCGGCAGGCTGTGTGGAAACCACCCGTGCTCGCGCCTTTGCCGCTAAACAGCAAGAACTCATCCAGGCGCGCACGCTGACCGAGCGCCTGAGCATGACGCCCAACCAGCTGCAGGCTGTCGGCATGGCGGTCAACCAAGACGGCATTCGCCGCAGCGCGTTCGATCTGCTTAAACATCACAGCTTTGAAGATGTGTGTCGTGTGTGGCCGGAGCTGGCAAGCCTGTCCACGGCGGCGGTGGAGCAGTTGGTGACCGAGGCCATGTATGCCAGCTATCTGGCCCGCCAGGAACTCGACATTGCCGCTTTCAAAAAAGAAGAGGCGATGGCTATTCCCGAAGATATGGATTATGACGCGCTGGGCTCGCTTTCCAACGAGATCAAGGCCAAGCTTAAATCCACCCGCCCGGCGACGATCGGTGCAGCGGGGCGTATCCCGGGCATGACCCCGGCGGCGCTGGTGGCGCTGATGGGCATGATCAAAAAAGGCGCTTCGCCGGTTAAGGCCTGTGCCTAATTCTCCGTTTGAGCTGTTAAGCCGGTATGTCGATGTTTCACGTGAAACGGTCGACCACCTTTCCCTGTATCATGACCTTTTGCTCAAATGGCAAAAGCAGATCAATCTGGTTAGCGGGCAGACCATCGCGGATGCATGGCAGCGTCATTTTTTAGATTCGCTACAGCTGCTCCCCCTCATCAAAGACGTGCAGGGCGGCATCCTCGATCTGGGGAGTGGGGCGGGTTTCCCGGGTATGGTGCTGGCGGTGGCCGGAGTGCCTGAAATTACCTTGTTGGAATCTGACGCGCGCAAATGTGTTTTCCTGCGCGAGGTGGCGCGTGAAACGGGCACCAAGGTCGCGGTCGTGAATCAGCGGATTGAGAAGAATACGCTAGGGAAACAGGCGCTTATTATATCACGCGCCTGCAGCGAGCTGGGTGAGCTTTTTGCCCTGGCTGAGCAGAATGTTTCACATGAAACAATTTGCCTCTTCCATAAAGGAAAGAACTACGCTAATGAAATAACCATCGCTTCGGCGCAATGGGAATATGACGTTGAGATCATCCCCAGCGTGCTAGGTGAGCAAAGCGTCATTTTAAAATGCACGCATCTGACAAAAATTTGACCTGAAATAGTTTAGGGGGGCCTGATGAAAGACAGCAAATCCGCACCGCGCATTTTCGCCGTAGTGAACCAAAAAGGCGGGGTGGGTAAAACCACGACCACGGTGAACCTGGCCACGGCTTTGGCCGCTGTTCGCAAACGCGTGCTGGTGATCGATTTTGACCCCCAGGGCAACGCCAGCACGGGTTTGGGCATTGCTGGCAATAACCGCGCGCTTACCTCCTATGACCTGGTGATGGGCGAGACCAACATCGCCGAAGCTGTTCAGGCAACCGCCGTTCCGGGTCTTTCTATCATCCCCGCGACCATCGACTTAACCGGCGCTGAGATCGAAATGGTAAGCCTGATCAAACGGGAGTTCCGCTTAAAGCAGGCTATCGAAGCAGCCGGCGGCAACTATGATTATATCCTCATCGACTGCCCGCCATCGCTGGGCCTGCTGACCATCAACTCGCTTGTGGCATCGGACGCGGTGATAATCCCACTGCAATGCGAGTTCTATGCGCTGGAAGGGCTTTCGCACCTGGTGCGCACCATTGAGCTGGTGCGCGGCAATCTGAACCCGGAACTGGCTATCCAGGGTATTGTGCTGACCATGTACGACAAGCGTAACAAGTTCACCGAGCAGATCGAGCGCGAAGTGCGCGACTATTTCGGCGATCGTGTGTATAGCTCGGTCATCCCACGCAATGTGCGCATGTCCGAGGCGCCCTCGCACGGCAAGCCCGCGCTGATCTATGACATGCATTGCGCTGGTTCGCGCGCGTATATTCAGTTGGCTTCCGAGCTGCTCAAGCGCGAACGTGCCCGCAAAAAAGAACTTATCCAAGCCGCTTAAAGAGGAGCTAAACACATGGCCGCTTCACCCCGCACCCTGGGCAAGGGTTTATCTGCCCTTCTGTCTGAGAACGCTATTGCACCGGTTGCTGCCAACAAGGCCGTAGGCGAGGGCTCCGGTCCGGGCATCACCAGCCTTTCGCTCAGCCAGATCCACGCCGGCACATACCAGCCGCGCACGCGTTTTGACGATGCGGCCCTGGCCGATCTGGCACAGTCCATCAGCCGCCACGGCGTGATGCAGCCTATCATCGTGCGTAAATCGCCCAAGCAGGCCGGCAAGTTTGAGATCGTGGGCGGGGAACGCCGCTGGCGCGCCTCGCAACAAGCGGGCATGACGCAGATCCCCGCTATCATCCGCGAGATGAGCGACAAACAAGCCCTCGAGCTGGCCATCGTTGAGAACGTGCAGCGCCAAGATCTGGGCCCTCTGGAAGAAGCCACTGGCTACCAGCGCCTGCTCGAAGAATTTGACTATACCCAGGAAGAGCTGGCCAAGGCCGTGGGCAAGAGCCGCAGCCATATCGCCAATCTTTTGCGTCTGCAATCGCTGCCCAAGCAGGTGAAGGAAATGCTCGACGAAGGCAAGCTCACCATGGGCCATGCCCGCGCGCTGCTGACGGCCGAAAACCCGGTGGAACTGGCCCTGATGATCGTGGCGGGGAACTTAAGCGTGCGTGATGCGGAAAGCTTCAGCAAGGGCAGCAAAAAAACCGCCGATAAAAAGAAGGGCAAGACCCTGGCTAAGGCTGTGATGCCCAAGGATGAGGACATTCTCTCGCTGGAAGAAAGCCTGTCGGCGAGCTTAGGCCTTAAAGTGTCAATCAACGACCGTGGCCAAAGCGGCGATATCACCATCTTCTACGATTCGTTGGCCCAGCTGGATGATATCCTGCGCCGCTTAGGCGATAGCGCGTAAGAGAATTCCTTTTAGGTATTCGCTCTGCGGCAGTAGCGGGTGGATCGGATGGTCCGCGCCTGCGCCCGTTTGCGTGACGGTGGTGAAGCCGCGGCCGTCTGCCTTTGCGCCTTTGAGCACGGCCTGGTTGAACTTGGGCCTTGTAGCATGATGCGAACAAGAGGCCACGAACAGTAAGCCGCCCGGGGCCACCAGCCGGGCCGCGTGTCGCGCTACTTTCTCATAGCCCTTCATGCCGCTGGCCACATCCTTCTTTTGCTTCACGAAAGCCGGTGGGTCGGCCAGCACGATGTCGAATCGTTTACCCTCATCGAAGAGGCGCTGCATCACGGCGATGGCGTCGCCCTGTTGGTAATCCAGCCCAGAAAGCCCGTTCAACTTTGCGGCCTGCTCGGCCAGTTCAAGGGCGAGCTTGGAGCTGTCCACCAGCGTCACGTGGCTGGCCCCGGCATGGGCGGCCAGCAACCCGAACCCACCCGAATGGCTATAAACATCCACCAGGGTTTTGCCCGGGGCAAGCTCGGCGATCATTTTGCGGTTATCGCGCTGGTCGAAGAACCAGCCGGTTTTTTGCCCGTTCTTTAAATCGGCCAGATAGCGAATATCGTTTTCCACCACCTCGACCAGCTCGGGGATATCGCCTTTGAGCAAAACCACCTCTTGGGGCAAGCCTTCGCGCTGGCGCACGGCAATATCGTTGCGAAGCAAGAGGGAAGAGGGGGTAAATAGCTGCTCAACCGACTGAATCCAAAGGCTTTGTAGGCGTTCCATGCCGGCTGCGCCGCATTGAAAAACCAAATGCCCGGCAAACCGGTCTAATAGAAGCCCAGGCAGCCCATCTGACTCCGCGTGCAGCAAACGATAAAACGGCGCTGTAAATGCCTTTTCTCGGCGTTTAAGGGCCTGTTCTATTTTCGAGGTGAAAAAGGCAACGTCGATCACTTCCTTGCTACGCGAAAGCACCCGCGCGGCGATGGTCGAGGCGGGATTATAAAACCCGGTCGCCAGATATTGGCCTTTATGATTTTCGATGGAGACAAGACTGCCCGGCGGCACGAGCATCGCTTCGGAAGATTCGATGATGTCCTGCGCGTACACCCAGGGGAAACCCTTTTGCACATCGCCGCTATAGGTTTTCTTCAGGCGAATAGGGCAGGCGATGTCGGCGCGCATCACGCCGCTTTGTTGTGCGTCAGATGAATGAACACATCCTCCAGGCTGGCCTCACGCGTGGTAATGTCGGCCACTTCGATGCCGGCGGCGCGCACGGCATCGAGCATGTCCTGCATCTTGTCTTTGCTGGGTTTAAAGCCCAGCACCAGCTTGCCTTCTGCGTCCAGCTCGGCGGCCCAGCTGCCAAGTGTGGCCGGGAGCACATCAATCGCTCTGCTCGGTGTGATGACCAGCTGCTTGTTATCGAAGCTGCGCATCAGCGTCGCCTTTTTCTCGCAGGCTACCAGGCGGCCGTGGTTGATTACGGCGATGGTGTCGCACAGCTCTTCGGCCTCTTCCAGATAATGCGTAGTCAGCAGCACCGTCGTGCCGTTCTTATTCAGCGTGTGTACATAATCCCACAGCTGGGTGCGCAGCTCCACATCCACCCCGGCGGTGGGTTCATCCAGGATCAGCACCGAAGGATTATGCACCAGCGCTTTGGCCACCAGCAAACGGCGGCGCATGCCGCCCGAAAGCCTGCGTGCGTGAATATCGGCTTTGTCCGAAAGGCCCAGCGCATCGATGATCTCCTGCGTGCGGCGTTGTTTTTTCGGTACGCCGTAATAGCCCGCGTGAATATCCAGTGCTTCGCGCACGGTGAAGAACGTATCGAGCACCAGCTCCTGGGGAACCACGCCGATGCTCAGGCGCGCGGCGCGCATCTGCGCGACTATATCATGGCCCATGATGGACACGCTGCCCGCGCTTTTTAGCACCAGGCCGGCCATGATATTTATCATGGTGGATTTGCCCGCACCGTTGGGGCCGAGCAGCGCAAAGAACGAACCTTGCGGGATATCCAGATCTACGCCGTGAAGCGCAATTTTATCAGGGCTTTTTTTGCCGCCGCTATAGGTTTTTTTCAGGCCGCGGATTTCGATAGCGTTAGTCATCGCTGCGCTCCTTGCCCGCGTAGGGGTTTTTATTCTTGCGGATCTTAAGGCGGATGGGAATGCCAGGAAGATTAAAACTCTGGCGCAGATTATTTACCAGATAACGCAGGTAATGCTCGGGGATGTCGGACGTGTTGGCAAACAGCAAAAAGCTCGGCGGGCGCGCCGATTTTTGCGTGATGTAGCGAATCTTCACACGGCGTGAATTGACCAGCGGTGGCGCGTGTTGCGAAAGCGCTTCTTCCAGCCAGCGGTTAAGTTCGCCCGTTCCGATATGGCTATTCCACAGATCGTAGGTTTTAAAGCAGGCCTTGAACAGCGCCTTGACGCCATCACCGGTCTTGCCGGAGATCGGAACCATCGTAATGCCTTTGACCTGCGGCAGCACCGTCTCCAAGCGTTTCTGCGCGGCCTTGAGATAGGCCGGTTTGTCATCCACCGTGTCCCATTTATTCAGCGCCACCACCATGGCGCGGCCTTCTTGCTCCACCAGCGAGGCGATGTTGTTCTCCTGCTTTTCCAGCGGCTCATTAGCATCGATCACCAGCACCACCACGTGCGCGAACTGGATGGCCTCAAGCGAATCGGCGACCGCCAGTTTTTCCACCTTGCCGGTGACATTGGATTTCTTGCGCATCCCGGCCGTGTCGACGAGTTTTAGCAAGCGCCCATCCACCTTGTGCTCTATGGCAATGGCATCGCGCGTGATGCCTGCTTCGGGCCCGGTCAGTACGCGCTCTTCACCGAGTATCTGGTTCATCAGCGTGGACTTGCCCACATTCGGGCGGCCCACGATGGCCACTTGCATCACGGCCTTTGCGGGGTCGGTTTCTTCCGCGCCCTCTCCTTGCTTGGCAGCAAAAGGCAGCAGCGCTTCATATAGCTCGGTGAGGCCCTCGCCATGCTCGGCGGAAATACCCACCGGTTCGCCCAGCCCCAAGCGGAAGCCCTCGGCCAGCGTAGCGCTTGCCTTGCCGCCTTCGGCTTTGTTGACGATAAGGCGCACATTCTTTTGCGTGCGGCGGATGAGCTTGGCAAAATATTCGTCCACCGGGGTGATGCCCACGCGGCCATCGACGATCATCAGCGCTACGTCGGCCTGTGCGATGGCCAGCTCCGTTTGCGCGGTCATGCGGGCTTGCAGCGTGCCGGTGTCGGCGTTTTCAAGCCCGGCAGTGTCCACCAGGGTGAATTCCAGCCCGCCGAGATTGGCCTTGCCCTGGCGGCGATCGCGCGTAACGCCGGGCATATCGTCCACCAGGGCGGAGCGCTTGCCGGTGAGGCGATTAAACAGGGTGGACTTGCCAACATTAGGCCGCCCTACAATGGCAACGGTAAAGCTCATGGCTATTTATACGAATGAAGCGTGGCGTCTTTGCTCACCACGAACAGCGAACCACCAGCTATGACCGGTGCGGTCTGGATATCATCGGCGACGGATTGTTCGCGCAGGATGCTTCCGTCTGCGGCAGAAAGCCACGCCAATTGGCCGATGGAGTTGACCACGGCCAGCTTACTGTCGACCAGCACCGGGCCGCGCCAGGTGATGGGGTAGAGCTTGCGCTCTTCATCTTCAAAGCCTTGCAGGCGCGTGGCCCAGCGGATGCGCCCGTCGAATTTCATGAAGCACACCACCGTATTGTCGCTGGTAAGCAAGAAGGCCTGGTTACCGCTGACCCACGGCGTGTTGATCGCGCCGATCGGGCGCTCCCAGTAGCGTTGGCCCGTGCCTAAATTCAGCACCGAGAAACCATTATCGCTGCTGACCGCATAGACCGCCTCGCCGTCGACCACCGGGTCACCGCCGATACCGGAGAAGACATCAGATGCCTGGGTGCGCTTATGCATGGAGATGGTCTCGCTCCACATCGGCGCGCCATCCGCTAAGTTCAGCACATACAGCTCACCGGAGGAGTAGGGCGCGAGCACACGGTCTTCCACCACGGTGGGGGAAACGGCGTTCATCCAGCCGCCGGTTTCCGACAGGCCACGATGCGTCCACAGCACGTTGCCCACATTGGCGTCGAACGCGAAAAGCTGGTTGTCGATGGTGGTGGCAAAGAGCTTGCCGGCGGCCACGCGCGGGGCCGAGCGAAAGGGTGCGCCCACCCCTGCGCTCCAGAGCTTTTTGCCGCTGGCGGCATCGAACGCGGCCACCTGGCCCAGGCCCGAGGTCGCATACAGCCTGCCTTTGTCATAGGCCATGCCGCCGCCGATATTGTCCTGGTCCACGTCTTCATACACGCCGTCGGATTTCCAGAACACGGTGGTGATGTCGTTGGCATCATGCGCTGAAATATAGCCCACTGCGTCCATGGCAAATACCTTGCCCTCGCCCACGACAGGCCGCGCGATCAGCGTGTGCTCGAAATCGTTGCCCTCGCCGATGCTTACCCCTTCTTCCTGGCTGAAATCGCCCTTGGCCGCGAGGTTGCTGTTATTGGCATCGAACACGCCGGTATGCTGTGGCCAATCGGCGTTGCCGTTGGCTACGGGCAGCGTGATGGGCGCGTTCTTGATGGCATCGTCGGGCTTTAAGCTGTCACTCAGCGCCAGGGCGTTTAGGCGCTCGCCGGCGAGCCGGGGCTTTTCTTCTTTGGGGCCGCCCAGCCAGCTTGGCAGATGGCTGCAACCGCTAAGCGCGGCTAGCAGGCTAAGTGCCATGAGCAAACGCAGGGTAGGGCGCGAAGCGGAGCTTTTCATGGGCGTTCCTTTAGTTCTTGGCTTGCGATGGCGTATACAGCTCGACCAGCTTTTGTGGCGCGAGATATTGCAGCACTTCGCGCATGCGCTCGCGCATCGATTCGGGTGCTTTCACATCAAAATGCAGCTGCGAGAACAGCTCGACGGCTTCATCCTTCTTGCCTTCTTCTAGCAGCTGCCACGCCTTCCATTCCGTCAGGCTCTGATACAGCGGGTAGTCGGCACGCGGGGGCACGATCACCGGCGCGCCGTGGCTGGCGTTGACAAGTTTGGCCACTGCGCCGTAGGGGCTGGGGTCGGCTGCAAGTGCATTATAGCTTTGTTTGGCTTCTTCGGTCTGGCCGAGCGCCGTCTGTGCTTGTGCCTTAAACAGCAGCGAAATGCCGTAATAAGGCGATTTGCTATCGGCCGAGAGTGCATCGAAGTTCGCCGTCGCGCCGCGGTAATCTTGCATTTTCATGCGGTCAAGGCCGGCGAGTAACTTTGCGGTATGCTCGGTGGCCACTTCGCGCTTGTGGTTTTGCAGTACGACGAAAGCGATGGTCAGCGCTACGATCCCCACACTGCCCAGCACGATGAATTTGCCGAACGCCTTCCACAGGTTCTGCATGCGCTCGGTGCGTATGTCTTCTTGAAGTTCTTTAAAAAGTTCACTCATGGTCTATTCCCACTCGATAGTGCCCGGAGGCTTGCTGGTGATATCATACACGATGCGATTGATGCCGCGCACCTCGTTGATGATGCGGTTGGAGACACGGCTTAAGAACTCGTGGCTGAAATGGTAGTAGTCGGCGGTCATGCCGTCGGTGCTGGTGACCGCGCGGATGGCGCAGACATAATCGTAGCTGCGCGAATCACCCATAACGCCCACGCTGCGCACGGGCAGCAGCACGGCAAAGGCCTGCCATATCTCTGCGTATAGACCCGCCTTGCGGATCTCATCGATGTAGATGGTGTCGGCCTTGCGCAGGATCTCGATCTTCTCTTGCGTGATCTCGCCGGGGATGCGGATGGCCAGGCCCGGGCCGGGGAAGGGGTGGCGGCCCACCATGTGGTCGGGCATGCCGAGCTCGCGGCCCAGCGCACGCACCTCGTCCTTGAATAGCTCGCGCAGAGGTTCCACCAGTGCCATTTTCATGCGCTCTGGTAGGCCGCCCACATTGTGGTGCGATTTGATGGTGACGCTTGGGCTACCCGAGGTGAACGAGATGGACTCGATCACGTCGGGATAGAGCGTGCCTTGGGCGAGGAAATCGGCGCCGCCGCATTTTTCGGCTTCGAATTCGAACAGTTCGATGAACGTGGCCCCGATGATCTTGCGCTTGCGCTCCGGGTCGGTCACGCCTTCGAGCTTGCCCAGGAACACCATGCCTGCATCCACGTGGATGAGCGGGATCTTGAAATGCTCGCGGAACAGCTTGTCCACCTGTTCGGGCTCGCCGGCGCGCAGCAGGCCGGTGTCGATGAAGATGCAGGTCAGCTGTTCGCCGATCGCTTCGTGCAATAGTGCTGCCACTACGGCCGAATCCACCCCGCCAGAGACGGCACACAGCACGCGCTGGTCGCCCACTTGTTTGCGGACCTTGTCGATCATCGTGGCGCGAAAAGCGGCCATTGTCCAGTCGCCGCGGCAACCTGCGATGCGATGGGTGAAGTTACGCAGCAATTGCCCGCCTGTGGGGGTGTGCACGACTTCAGGGTGGAATTGCACGCCGTAGAATTTGCGCGCATCATCGGCGATGGCGGCAAAGGGCGCACCCTCGGAAACGCCCACCGGTGTGAAGCCTTCAGGGATAGCAACCACGCGGTCGCCGTGGCTCATCCAGACCTGCTGCATGTCGCCCTTATTCCATACGCCGGAAAACAGCTCACAGGACGCTTTCACATCGACCATCGCCCGGCCGAATTCGCGGTGGTCGCCCGGCTCTACCTTGCCGCCGAGCAATTGGCACATCAGCTGCTGGCCGTAGCAAATGCCCAGCACCGGCACGCCCAGTTCGAACACTTTGGTCGAGATCTTCGGCGAGAAGGACTCATGCACCGAGGCGGGGCCGCCCGACAGGATGATGCCTTTTGCGCCGAATGCTGCGATCTCTTCATCGGAGATGTTAAACGGGCGAATTTCGGAATATACCCCATTCTCACGCACACGGCGGGCGATCAGCTGCGTTACCTGTGAACCAAAATCGAGAATAAGAATGCGATCGGCGGTCATGGGGTCTTTCGGGTGGAAAGGGTTGTAAGCGAAATGTGGACGCTGCGGCTGGGCGGCGGCGCCTCGGAGGAGAGCACCACCGGTGCAGCCTGCGCCTTTTCATGAATAAGGCTGATGTGGCTTTCTTGCAAGCCCTGCGATACTAGTGCCGCGCGCACATTTTCCAGACGCGCTTTGGCGAGCTGTTCTGCGTACGGTTTGCCTTCGGCCTTGCTTAGATGTCCGTCCAGCGTCAGGCTGTAATCACGCGCAGCTTTGGCCTTGCGTGCGATGGAGCGGATAGTGGCCTGGGCACTAGCGCCGAGCTTTGATGCGCCATCAGCAAAGCTCACGCGGTAGCTGGTGGCTAGCGTGTCGCGGCCGGAGAACAACTCGCCTACACTTTGCAGATCAAGCAGCATGGAGGCGAACTCATCGCCGCAGGGGGCGAGTGCATCGTTGCTACCGGCCTGCTGTTGCCAGCAATCGAACAACAGTTGTGCCCGTGCGGCCTTTTGCGGGCTTACGCGTTTGACATCGTCGGTCAGCACATCCATCAGGGCGCTGCGCGCCAGTGTCAGTTTGTCGCTATCTTTTTCGTGGGTACTTAGCTCATCGGGCAAGACGAGCTTATCCTGCGCCGCATCCAGGCCCTTGCCCGCGTAGTAGCGGCTGGCGAAGAAATGGCTCTGTTCAAGCTCGGATTGGCTATAGGCTAGGTATTCGCTGGCTAGCGCTGCGTTAAACGCCGAGGCTTGTGTTTCAGCGAGGTTCTGGCTTGTAAGCTGCTCGAGGCGGTCGGTGCAGGCGCCAAGCAAGGGCAGCAGGCAGATCAGGGCGGGCAAAAAACGCATGAGACAGGCCGGGAAATGGGGGTTAAGGGTGTTACAGTGTGGCTAAAATAACGATTTTATCGGCATTGTATAGCCAGTTTTGCCAAAAGGGTTGCGTTTGAGGGTTTTTATTCGTATATAGGCGGCCATCGTAACCTATTGGGAAAAAAGATTATGGCTATCCAACGTACTTTTTCGATCATCAAACCGGACGCAACCGAACGCAACTTGACCGGCAAGATCAATAGCATTTTCGAAGCTAACGGTCTTCGTATCGTGGCACAAAAGCGCATGTATCTGTCGCGCCGCCAAGCTGGCGAGTTCTACGCCGTGCACAAAGAGCGCCCCTTCTTCGGCGAGTTAGTTGAGTACATGGTGTCCGGCCCGATCGTAGCGCAAGTGCTCGAAGGCGAGAACGCCGTGGCCAAGAACCGCGAGCTGATGGGTGCGACTAACCCAGCAAATGCTGCCGACGGCACAATCCGCAAACTGTTCGCCGAAGGCATCGAGCGCAACTCGGTGCACGGCTCGGACAGCCCTGAGAACGCCGCTATCGAGATCGCGTACTTCTTCAGCGGCATCGAGTTGGTCGGTTAATATCCGTCTTCTTTCTAATCGCTTTGTATACTTGATAAACGGGCGGCGCTGCGTTACTGTGGTGGCAGCTGTGCACAGGACGTGCCCAACCATCATGTATGAGTGGCTATGAGCAATTTAAACATCAAAGAGATCATCAGCACCATCCAAGATGAGGTGCAGCAGTTCGCCCGCACGAACGAAACCATCGCCAAGCACACCAACCTGTTGGCACTCAACGCCACCATTGAGGCGGCACGCGCTGGTGAATTCGGCAAGGGCTTCGCCGTGGTCGCCTCAGAAGTAAAATCGCTTGCCAGCCAGGCGGCGCAGAATTCCAAAGAACTGCGCACCACGGTGCTCGACAAGATCAACAAACAGACCGACCAGCTCTCTCAGCAGTTTGAAGACACGCATTGCAGCCGCCTGGCGGAAATGGCCCAGTCGCTGGTGCAGCTCATCGTGCGCAACCTGTATGAGCGCACGGCCGACGTGCGCTGGTGGGCCACCGACGAATCGACCTATAACTGCTTAGGCAATATCACGCCGGAATCGTCGGCGCATGCCACCAAACGCCTGTCCATCATCAACCGCTTTTACTCGGTCTACGCCGATCTGGTGCTGACCGATACCAAGGGCAACGTTGTGGCTTGTTCGCAGCCGGAGAAATACCCTGCCGTGATCGGTGCGAGCGTTTCCAATACAAGCTGGTTCACCGGCGCTATGGCCACCCACAGCGGTGATGAATACGTGGTCGATGATATCTACAATTGCAGTTTGCATGGTGGCCAGCCCATGGCAGTGTATTCGGCGGCTGTGCGCCGTGGCGGAGAACTTCACACCGAAGTGCTGGGCACGCTGGGGGTGTATTTCGATTGGCCTAACCAGGCCCGGGGGATTGTGGTGGACGAACCCAACCTCACCAGCGAGGAATGGCCGCGTTCGCGTGTGCTGCTGCTAGACGGCAAGCAGCGCATTATTGCCAGTTCCGATGGGCGCGATATGCTTTCTTTCTTCAAGCTGGACAATAATGGCAGCTCCAAGGGCTATTACACCGACGAGAATGGCGACATCGTAGCCTTTGCAAAGACCATCGGATATCAGGAGTATAGCGGTTTGGGTTGGTGGGGCGTTATTATCCAGTCGCCGCCGAAGGTTTGAGAAAACCGCACACATGACAATAAAAAAGGCCGGGATCTGTCCCGGCCTTTTTTATTGCGCTGGCGATGGGGCTTAGTGGTTGCTGCCGCCGAAGATCCTCGACGAAGGGATCGAGTAGTTGAGCATCAGGGTTTCCACGCCGGGGTTTTTGCTGTAGAGGCTCGCGTTGGAAATATGGTTAAATGCTATGCCGATACGGTCATAGTTAGGGCGCTGGTAAGCCAGCTCGATGCCAGAGCGGAATTCGATCGCGCCGCCGAGGTCCTTGCCGTCACCCTTGCGGTAAGCACCAGCGGCCAGGTTCGGGATAAGATAGAGCTGGTTCTGCACCAGCGGGATATCCATGTTGAAGCCGGCATAGCCGTAAACGTTCTCATCGGTCATAACCATGACACCCACCATCGGGCGCAGGCGATATACCCAGGAGTTGAAGCGGTATTCCAGGCCGAGCTGGGTGGCTTGGTTGTCCTTGTCGATCAGGTCGAAATAGCCAACCGAACCGGTTAAATATTCATTGGCCTGACTCGGGGTGGCGCTTGTCAGGCTTAGCAATGCCACGATCACCCATACTGCGAAATGCTTTACCATGTTTTGGCTCCCTAAAAAATAACGCTGGGTATGGTTCTATAAGATTATCGGTCATGCGTAAACAGGAAATAGTGGTCTATATCAGGTTTTTACACCATATATGGAGGGTTACGATTGCAAGAGTATTCTTGCAATACAATCTGAAGTAGTATAAACTATTTCCCATCACACGCAAAAGGGGAGGAAGTTATGCCTGTAAGCCGTAAAGCCACACGCAAGATGTTCAACTTCATCGCCTGGTTCGTGCCTCTGTTCTTCTGGCTGGCCACCGCCATTGCTGGCTGGCTTCTGCATTTCAAGCTTGTGGCGGCGGGCACGCTGTGGGTGAGCTGTGTGCTGGTGGCCACTATGCTGGCGATGATGATGGGTGCCCCTGAATCAGAGGACGCGGTTGATCGACTGGAGTAGCCGCTGGCGCACCTGGCGCTGTTTGGTCTCGTGCAGGATCTTCATCCCGAAAATATCTTTCACGTAAAACACGTCGGCCACCTGTGTGCCGTAGGTGGAAATATGCGCGGTCGAGATGGAAAGGCCCAGCTCTGCGATGGCCTTGGTCACGTCGTAGAGGAAGCCCGGCCGGTCGTGTCCCGACAGTTCGATCACGGTGAAGATGTTGCTCGCGTTATTTTCGATGAAGACTTGCCCTGGCACAGAGAAGGCCTTGCGGCTTAGATCCATATAATCCGGGCTGCTGCGCGAGAGCTTGGCGCTGAGGTCGATCTGCCCGGCCAGCGCCTGCTCGATGTTGACCGAGACTTTAGCCAGGCGGTCGGGCCTGTCGAATGCACCGGAGCCGGCCTCTTGCACCTGGAAGATGTCGATGGCCATACCGTTCTTGAGCGTGAATATCTTCGCGTTGATGATGTTGGCCCCGCCGAGCGAAATCGCCCCTGCGATCTTGGAGAACAGCTCGTGCTGGTCGAACGTGCAAATGATGAGTTCGGTTACGCCGCGGTTATAATCGTGCCGTGTGTCTATCAGCAACGGCGATGGCAAATGCTCGGCCTGGCGGAACATGCGCGCGATGGTGGCGTGGTGGAAAAGGTCGCAGCCCGAAAGGAAGCTTGGGTTACCCTGTTCGATATAATGCTCGATCTCGTTTGCACTCCAGCCAGGTAGCAGCGTGGCGAGTTTGTCACGCAGGCGTTCGGCCTGGCGCTCTTCGGCGGCCGCTTCGCCGGTTCCCATAAATTGTTCGGCCCGGGTGTACAGGTCTCGTAGCAGCGCCGCCTTCCAGTGATTCCACACGGCCGGGCCCACGGCGCGGATGTCGGCGACTGTGAGGATCAGCAACAGGCGCAAGCGCTCGGATGTTTGCACCTGGCCCACGAAATCGGCGATGGTCTTGGGGTCGTTCAGATCGCGTTTGAACGCGGTGTTGGAAAACAGCAAATGGTAGCGCACCAGCCAGGCGGCGGTGTCGATCTCGTCGGCGGAAAAGCCCATGCGCGCGGCCAGGCGGCGCACCAGTTTTTCGCCTAGCTCCGAGTGGTCGTGTCGTTTGCCCTTGGCGATGTCGTGGCAGAACAGCGCCAGGTAGAGCACCCGCCGCATCTGGATGCGGCCGATGAGGTCAGAGGCCAGCGGGGCCTCCTCTTTCATCTGTCCCTGCTCAAGCGCCTGCAGGATGCCGATGGCAACCAGTGTGTGCTCATCTACGGTGTAGACGTGGTACATGTTGAATTGTGTCTGCCCCACCACACGGCCGAAATCGGGGATAAATTTGCCGAGGAAGCCCGAGTCGCTCATGCGGCGCAGCGTGGCCTCCACGCCGGTTTTCCCCTGCAATATCTTCATGAACAGCGCGTTGGCCAGCGGTTCGGCGCGCACCTCGTCGTCGATGCGTTTTAGGTTCAGCGAGATGGCACGCAGCGCTTTTGGGCTTATGTCCAGCCCATGCTGTTGTGAGGCCTGGAAAAGCTCCAGCATCAGAATGGGTGAGTGTGCAAGCGTTTCCATATGGCGCGCGCTCAGCCGCCCGGCTTCGAGCTGGAAAGGGCCCATCAGCCACGCAGTGTTGAGCAACCAGGAAAGGCCGCGGCTGGGCTTGCGCTTTTTTTCCTCTTCCAGCATCGTGCAGAAGATGCGGGTAATGTTGCCCACGGTGCGCACGGCGGCGAAATAGCGGCGCATGAAGCCCTCGATCGCCTGGTTCTTCGACGGGTGCTTATAGCCCATCTTAAGCGCGATATCGTGCTGGCGGTCAAAGGTCAGGCGCTCTTCGGCGCGCTCGGTCTGGTAGTGCAGATAGGCGCGTACCTGCCACAGAAATTCGCGTGCGCGCTCAAATTCACGGTATTCCACGGTTGTCAGTAGCTTCATTTTTACCAGATCTTTAAGCGTAGCAATGGGGTAGGAATAGCGCGCCAGCCACCACAGCGTGTGCAGATCGCGCAAGCCCCCCTTGCCTTCCTTCACGTTGGGTTCGAGCATGTAGCGCGAATCGCCGAAGCGCGTGTGGCGGTTGTCGCGCTCGGAGAGTTTGGCCTCGATGAATTCCATGGGCCTGATGGCCACGATCTCATCGGCAAAGCGTTTTTGGAATTGTGTAAAATGCGTTTGGTCGCCGGCGATGAAGCGTGCATCCAGCACGTTGGTGCGGATCGTGAAGTCTTCCTGGGCCAGTGCTAGGGCTTCTTCGGCCGTGCGGTGCGATTGGCCGGTCTTAAGCCCCAGATCCCACAGCACGTAGAGAATGTATTCGGCGATGGCATCCGCCTGGGTCTTATGCTTCGGCGCATAGAGGAACACGATGTCGATATCCGAATACGGGAATAGCTCGCCGCGCCCATAGCCGCCCACGGCCAGCAGCGAAAGCACCGGCGCGGGCTTAGGTGCTGCCGCCTGGTAAAGTGCGGCAAGCAAGCTGTCGATCAACCGGGTGTGTTCGGCAAGCAGGGCTGCAACATCGCCCGATTCCATGAAGCGCGCCCTGATGGCGGCGCGGTTTTGTGCGAGCCAGGGCCGTGCGGCGGCCAGCGCCGTCTGCTTATTGGATGCGGGGGCAAGCGCAAGCGCGCCTGTCATTTTTCGTGCGCCTTGTTCATCAAGCGCTGGGATCGGCAAAAGGGTTTCGCCTTCTTGCGCAAATGCGGCGTGGTCGAGGCTGCGGTCACGTGTTCGTCCGTTATTTTTCGTTTGTGAGGTGTTTTTTATTATTTTGAGTAAAAATTTTTCACATGAGGGCACTAAATCTAGGGTAAAATAGCCATATTGACCAGAAAAAACCAAAAAACTGACCGTTATGCTCGATCTTACCGATTTGAACGCCCTGTTTTCCTTGGAAAATCCGGGGCCGCCGCCTGGTGTTTCCCCTGCACCCAGCGCCTCCGCCCTGCAATTCCTTGAACAGCTCCACAAGCATAACACGGATATGCTCAAGGGCGTGCTGGCAGAAAAAGGCTGGCCCCTTGCCTCGGAAGTAGGGCCAAATGGGGCTTCTGCCGCCTTCATTATCGCGCTGCACTCGGATTATGACCCCGATTTTCAGCGTCTGTGCCATGGCCTTATGCTCGATGCCGCCCGCCGCGGCGAGCTGGATCTTGGCTTTGTGGCGTTCATCACTGATCGCATCCTTTCTAATACCGGCAAGTATCAACGCTTCGGCACGCAGATACGCGAGGTGAGCAACGGTTGCTTTGTGCCCAAACCCATCGAAGACCCCGACGCGCTGGATGAGCTGCGCGAGCAGGTGGGGCTTAAGGAAAGCCTTTCGGATTATCTCCAGCGTATCAATGACGGCGATTTCATGCTGTATCGCGAATTGCTGGATCATCATGCCCAGGATATAGAAGATACGAGCTCAAGTAAGATCATACCCTTTCCGGTCGTGCCAAAGCCGCATTAACGGCTACCAGCTGCACTCGTCCTTTTTCCAGCTGCCGATATCAGCGTTTAGATCCACCTCTTTCCATTTGGGGTGGCCGCTGGCGCGCAAGGTCTCGAGTTTTTCGCGGATGAGGTCCGAGAGTGCGGCCAGGGCTTTGCAGCGCGGCTGCTTGAGGTTCTTCGAGAGGTCATAAGACACCAGCATTGCGGTTACGGCCACCGTCTGCACGTCATCCTCGATGAAGACGTAATCGTCGCGGCTTAAAGTGGCCGGCTTGTACTCACTCATCAGGTTTGGGTCGGTCAGGTTCAGGAAATGCACCTGGTCAAGCATGGCGGCGTACTGGATATTCTCCGGCATGGCGAGTTCTTCGAGGTTCTTGAACAGGCGCACCGGCTTGCCGCCCACGAAGATCACTGCGTCCAGCTCGCCCTTGAGCACAGCCAGCACCCCGCTTGCCGAGGCCATCTTCTTGCTCTCGGCGGGTTTGACATCCAGCAGCGAGAACAGGTTCAGCGCTGTGATCATGCTGCCGCTGCCATTTTCGCCGATGGCCACTTTCTTGCCGGTGAGCTCTGCGAAGCTGTTGATGCTGCGCCGTGCCAGCACATGCACTTCCTCTTGATAAAGCGGGAAGACCACGCGAAGCGGTCCCACCATCTTGAACGAAGCTTTGTCCTTGGCTCGGTTCAAATACCCCATTACGTCGGACTGGACGATGCCAAGCACGGCGTTCTCAGTGCTGTTGATGCGTTTGATGTTATCCAGTGAGCCTTGTGAAGGCTTGACTAGCAGCTGCGCATTCGTGCCATGGCTGAGCTTGGCCACGTCGCTGGCAATGGCAAAATAGGTTCCGGCTTGCGGGCCGGTGACCATGCCGATGGGTGCGGTCTCAGCGGCGCTTGCAAAGGGCCAAAGCCAGGCCGCCAGCAGCGCCAGCGCCAGGCGCTTAATGGGCATGCGCGGCAAGGAATTTTTCAGCTTCGAGCGCTGCCATGCAACCCGTGCCTGCAGCGGTCACCGCCTGGCGGTAGATCTTGTCCTGCACGTCGCCGGCGGCGAAGACGCCTGCGATGTTGGTACGTGTCGTGCCCGGTATGGTCTTGATGTAATGGTCTTCGTCCAGGTCGATGATGCCCTGGAAGATGTCTGTGTTGGGCTTATGGCCGATAGCCACGAACGCACCGTCCACCTTCAGTTCGGAAAGAGCGCCAGTCTTTAGATTTTTCAGGCGTAAGCCCGTCAGCGAATTGGGATTTTCCGTGCCGAGGAATTCTTCCACCGCGCTATCCCAGATCACTTCGATCTTAGGGTGTGCGAACAGGCGTTGCTGGGCGATCTTCTCGGCGCGCAGCGTGTCGCGGCGGTGAACCAGCGTTACCTTGGTGGCATGGTGAGTTAAGTAAAGCGCTTCTTCCACGGCCGAGTTGCCGCCGCCGATGACCGCTACTTCTTTGCCCTTGAAGAAGAACCCGTCGCAGGTGGCGCAGGCCGATACGCCAAATCCCGAAAACTTAAGCTCGCTTTCCAGGCCCAGCCAGCGCGCCGTCGCGCCGGTAGCAATTACCACTGCATCGGCGGTGTAGACATCGCCCGATTCGCCGGTAGCACTGAACGGGCGCTTGGTGAAATTGACGCTGGCGATATGGTCGTGGATGATCTGCGTGCCGACATGGGCGGCTTGTTTTTCCATCTGTTCCATCAGCCACGGGCCCTGCACGGCGTGTTCGAAACCGGGGAAGTTTTCCACATCGGTGGTGATGGTCAGCTGCCCGCCGGGCTGCATGCCATGCACCATGATCGGGTTGAGCGAAGCGCGTGCGGCATAAATGGCGGCAGTGCAACCCGCAGCGCCCGAGCCGATGACCAAAAGTTTCGTATGGAATTGGGCCATGGCGTCAGTCCTTATGCTTGGGTTCGGTGTGATGGTTCAGCCAGTACTGCATGAGGCAGATCTCTTGCGGTTGCGAGCGGATGATGTCTCGCGCTATCTTGCGCAGCTCGGGGTCGCGGCCATAGGCAATCTGCACCCAGGCCATATCCACCGCGCCCTGATGGTGTGGGATCATGCCGCGTGAGAAATCGACGTTGATATCGCCGGTGGCGGGAATGTCCATCGCCTCGTGCATATCATGCATGGCGGCTTTGAAGCCCTTGACGCTTTCGCGTTCGTTCACATCGTTGGCCACGGGGGTGTTCTCGCGGGCCGAAAGCCAGCGTTTCATGATGCCGATTTCTTCGTTCTGCCAGGTGATGATCTGGCGGGCGAGCTTGCGAAGTTTTTTGTCCTGCGAGCTGGCCAGCAGAATATTGGCCATATCGACCGCGCCCTGATGGTGGGGGATCATGCCGCGGGCGAAATCCACATCCGTATCGCCGGTATAGGTCATGCCCATCATGCGTTCATGCATCAGCCCCATCACCTTGTCATAGGCGCTAGTGGGCTTTTTTATTGCCTTCTTAGAGGGGGCTTTCTTCGCGATCACCGGTTTGCTGGTGGTTGCAGGTTTTGCCTTTTCAGGCCCGCGCATCATCAGGTGGTGTTCATGCTCTGCCGTGGCGGCATGTGTGGCGGGGGCAAACAGCAGGTAGCTAAGCAGCAAAACGGACAGGAATTTCATATGCGGGCTTTCAAAGGGGGCTTTGCACAAGATGCGAGGTGGCAGAAGCCCATGGGCCCCTGCCGCTTCACAATTAGAGACGCTTAGCGTTGGATTTGAGGTATTTGGCAACGCCGGCAGCGCTTGCTTTCATGCCTTCTTCGCCGCGGTTCCAGCCAGCCGGGCACACTTCGCCGTGCTCTTCGTGGAATTGAAGCGCGTCAACCATGCGCAGGGCTTCATCTACGTTGCGGCCCAGCGGCAGATCGTTGATTACCTGGTGGCGAACGACACCGTTACCGTCGATGAGGAATGTGCCGCGGAAGGCCACAGCGTCGCCCAGCAGCACGTCATAATCGCGCGAGATGGATTTGGTGATGTCGGCCACCATCGGGAACTGGATATCGCCGATGCCGCCTTTTTCCACCGGGGTCTGCTTCCAGGCCAGATGCGAGAAATGCGAATCTACCGAGATGCCGATTACTTCGGTCTTGCGCAGCTTGAATTCCTTGATGCGGTTGTTGAACGCGATGATCTCCGAGGGGCAGACGAAGGTGAAGTTCAGCGGGTAGAAGAACAGCACGCCGATTTTGCCCTGCTTGGTGACCTTGCCGCTGGCGTCCTTCTTGATGCCTAAATACGACAGCAGGTTGAAATTATCTTCGAACTGGTTGTTGGGCATCACTGCTTTAGCGGTGAAATCCGGTGCATTTTTGCCAACTAATACGGCCATGAGACGACTCCTTGTGGGGGTGGATGAAAAAGAAGTGATATGCTTGCCGGGTAATATAGGCGCTGGCGGCAAAGGTTCAAGCATTCCTTTGCGAAAAGGCCATTGATTGCGCGTAAATAGTGCTGGCGGGTTTTGCCAAACTCACTAGAATCCACCTTATTTCAACGAATTATTTTTAGCGAATTTAAAAGGCTTTATGCGTTTTTCCAAACCCGAACCTTGGGCGGTGGCGTTCATCATCGCGGCGACCGCGCTGCTGCTTTTCCTCGGCGGCTGGCAGGTGGAGCGTTTGCAGTGGAAGAACGCGTTGCTGGCCGACATGGCGCAAGCGCAAAGCGCGCCCGCTCTTGTGGTCTTGCCCAAAGACCCGCAGGAAGCGTTCTATCGCAATGTTGTACTTTCGGGGCATTTCATCCACCAGCATAGCTTTTATGGTGTGGCAGCACCGCGCGGCGGCCGTCCGGGCTATTTTGCGCTCACGCCTTTTCAGCTGAGCGATGGGCGCGTGGTGCTGGTCAATCGCGGCTGGACACCCAAGGGCGAGGAAAGCAAGCCCGAAGGCCGCCAGCAAGTGCAGGGTGTGTTGCGCCCGGCGCGCCATCGCCGCTACTTCTCGCCGGAGAACGTGCTGGAGAAGAATATCTGGTTCTTTGAAGATCTTGATGCTATGGGCCGTGAGCTTGGCGCTGCTCTCGTGCCGGTGGTGGTGGAAGAAGTGCGGCCCTACAAGGCGGGTGAATTCCCTATTGGCAGTGATGGCAAGATCTCGCTTCGCAACGACCATCTGGGCTATGCCATCACCTGGTTTGCGCTTGCCTTCGCCGGTCTTGTCATGTTTGCTCTGTATTACCGGGTCAAACCCCCGGCCCAACCGAAGGGTTAAGTTTTCATGCGTTACGTTTCCACCCGGGGGCTGGCCCCTGATCTGTCGTTCAAAGAGGTGGTGCTGGCTGGCCTGGCCAGCGACGGCGGGCTTTATGTGCCGGTTTCTATCCCAGCATTTTCCATGGCGGAGATCTCGGCCATGCAGGCGCTGTCGTATCCGGAGTTGGCCTACAACATCATTTCGCGCTTTACCGGCGATTGCATCGAGCCGGCCGCACTGCAGCGCATCATTGCCGGCAGCTACGACACCTTTCGCCACAGCGCCGTGGCTCCAATCAAGCAGCTCGATGCGCACACTCACCTGCTGGAGTTGTTCCACGGGCCGACACTCGCATTCAAAGATTTTGCGCTGCAATTCCTTGGCCGTTTGCTCGAACATATTCTGCAAGATAGTGACAAGCGCGTCACCGTCATCGGCGCCACTTCGGGCGACACGGGTTCTGCCGCCATTGCCGGCTGCGCAGGCCGTGGCAACATGGATATCGTCATTCTTCACCCCAAGGGCCGCGTGTCCGACGTGCAGCGCCGCCAGATGACGACGGTCGCTGACGCCAACGTGCACAACATCGCGCTTGATGGCAGCTTTGACGATTGCCAGGCCATCGTCAAAACCCTGTTTGTCGACGAAGCGTTCAAGGCCAAACATCATCTAACGGCCGTCAACTCCATCAACTGGGCGCGCATTCTGGCGCAGGTGGTGTATTATTTCTACGCCGCGCTGCAGCTCGGCGCACCTTCGCGTTCGGTGAGTTTTTCTGTTCCCACCGGCAATTTCGGCGATATCTTCGCAGGCTACATTGCCAGTAAGCTGGGCCTGCCTATCTCGCAGCTCATCATCGCTACTAACCGCAACGATATTCTGACGCGCTGCTTAAACACCAGCACATATGGCATGGCCCAGGTCGTGCCTACCATCAGCCCGAGCATGGATATCCAGGTCTCGAGCAATTTCGAGCGCCTGCTGTTCGATCTGCATGGGCGCGACGGCAAGGCCATCCGCGAACTTATGGAGCGTTTCGGCCGTGACAAGAGCTTCACGCTGCCGCCTGCGGTGATGGCGGCCCTGCGCGAGCAATTCTCGGCCTGTGCCATCAGCGATGAAGACACCAAACAAACTATCAAAGACACTTACGAACAGACCGGCGAACTGCTGGATCCGCACTCGGCTATCGGTGTGGCCGCCGCCGCCCGTGTGCGCCGCGATACGGCTACGCCCATGGTGGTGCTGGCCACCGCCCACCCGGCGAAATTCCCCGCTGCCGTGGAAGCTGCAAGCGGTGTGTTCCCGAGCTTGCCTGCACATATGCAAGACCTGTTCGACAAACCCGAGCGTGCGCAGGATATGGGCAATGACGCCAAACTCGTGGCGGCCTTCATCGCCAGGCTGGGGGCGGCATGAGCGGCTATGAGCTTACCACGCTGCCCAGCGGCCTGCGCGTAGCCAGCGAGTTTCTCCCGGGCGTAGAAAGCGTTGCCGTGACACTGACGGTGGGCACAGGCGCGCGCTACGAGAGCTTAGAAGAAAACGGCATTTCGCACCTGTTGGAGCACATGGCTTTCAAAGGCACGACGACGCGCAGCGCGCGCGATATCGCCGAAGCGTTCGATGCCATCGGCGGGCAGATCAACGCCTACACCTCGATGGAGATGACGGTCTATTATGCCAAGGTGCTCAAGGAACATGCGCCGCTGGCGGTTGAAATTTTGGCCGATATCATGCTTAACTCGGTGTTCAGCGAGGAAGAGCTTAAGCGCGAACAAGAGGTTATCATCCAAGAGATCGCCATGCATTTCGATACGCCGGACGATCTGATCGTCGATTATTTCGACGAGACGGCGTTTCCCAACCAGCCGCTTGGCCGCTCGATCCTCTCCACCTCCGAGCGCGTGGCGGGCTATACGCGCGACGATCTGTTCACCTATATGGGCAAGCATTATCACCCCAGCAACATGGTGATCTCGGCAGCAGGCAATATCAGCCATCAGGGCTTTGTGCAGTTGGTGGGTGAGCATTTCACGCAAACGGCCACGCTGCCTGCCTCGCGCGCTGAGCAAGCACTTTACGGCGGCGGCGATATCCGCATGGAGCGCGACCTGGAACAGCTGCACCTGATCATGGGCCTGCCTGCGGTGTCGCTGCATTCGCCGCAATATTACGCGCTGAATCTCTATGCCAACATACTTGGCGGCGGCATGTCTTCGCGGCTGTTCCAGGAAGTGCGCGAGAAGCGTGGCCTGGCCTACACGGTCTATGCCATGGGCTCGGCCTATGAAGATGTGGGGCTGATGAGCATTTACGCCGCTACCGCGCCTGAAAAAAGCGGCGAGCTTTCCACCGTTTTGTGCGAGCAGGTGGCCGCTATGGCCAGCACCGTGACGGATGCGGAACTGAGCCGCGCCAAGAACCAGCAAAAAGCCGAGCTGCTCATGGCGCGTGAAGCACCGCAAACGGTCGCGGGCTGGATGGGCAGGCATTTGCTGCTGTTCGGAGAATATCGCACGGCGGCTGACATTTCCAAGCGCGTCGATGCCGTGACGCTTGCCGACATCGAAAAGCTCGGCACGCAGATTGCCGCTGGCAAGCTGACGCTCGCGGCGCTGGGCGATGTATCGGGTGTGGCGGCGTACGACGAGTTACAGCAAAAGCTCGCTGCGTAATCAAAAATATCAGTCAAAAATATCGGTGGGGTACACGCCCCAAAGATGCGTTTTTTCGATCCAGCCTTTGCGGCCGGAAAGTAGCACGCGACACCACTCTTTTTCACACTCTACCAGCTTGGCGATGACCATCGGCTCGGCCTTGAGCAGCGGTTTGGCTTTTTCGTCCGGGTCGCGGCGGATAATCTGCGGCTCCTTGCCGCGGATAAGCACGGTGCGCTGGCCGACCAGCATGGTCTTGTGCACCCAGCCGGAGGCGCCCTCCACATCGCGGATCTTACGCCACAGATCATATTCGTCGATGATCTCCACCGGCAGGGTCTCGCGCCGATAGACATATTGGATGGGGTAGCGGATGCCCGGGCCGGTGCGCACATTCGTTTCGGTGCTTTTAAGCGCGGCAAAGCGCGGCAGCGGCAGGCCTGAGGCTGCTTGGGCGGCCAGTGCCGGCTGGCTGGCCAGCATGCCGATGACGCATGTTAGAATCTGGAGCCGTTTTCTCATACCATTATTCTTAATCATTTGCCGCAGGCGGCGCAATTAGGATCACGCGGCAGCGTAGTTTTGCGCCAGCTCGCCGTTAACGCATCATACAGCAGTAAAAAGCCCGAAAGCGAAGCGCCTATACCTAAAAGTTCTTTCATGGCCTCTAAGGCCTGCATGCTGCCCGCCACGCCCGCCAGCGGCCCGATGATGCCTTCCTGTGCGCAGGTGAGTTCGCGCTCGGGTATCTCCGGCACAAAGCACCGATAGCACGGGTGCGGCTCGCCCAGATAGGGCTTGAAGGTAGAAAGCTGCGCGCCAAAAGCCGAGATGGCAGCAGAAATAAGCGGTTTGTGCGCCTTGGCACAAGCTTCGGCCAGTGCGAAGCGTGTGGTGAAATTATCGCTGCCGTCGAGCACCACGTCATAGGCGCTTACGAGTGCCTGCGCATTATCTTCGGTGAGTCGTTCGAGGTGTAACTGCACGTGGCAGTCGGGGTTCATTTCTTCCAGCCGGTCGCGTGCGGCCTCGGCCTTGAAGCGTCCGATATCAGCCGTTTCGAATAATATCTGGCGTTGCAGGTTGGAAAGCTCGACGCGGTCCGGTTCGACGATGCCGATGCGCCCGATGCCGGCCGCTGCCAGGTATCCCAGCGCGGCACTGCCCAGGCCGCCAGCACCGATGACCAACACGCAAGCGCGGGCAAGAGTTTCTTGCCCGCTTTGCCCTATTTCTGGCAATACTAGGTGGCGCGCATAGCGCCGTAAGCGCTCGTCTTTCACTATTCAGCGAACAGATCGGTGCTGATATAGCGCTCGGACGAAGAAGCGGCGATGACCACGATCACCTTACCCTTCATTTCGGGGCGTGCGCCTACTTCGAGTGCGGCGGCCAGCGTCGCACCCGAGGAGATGCCGATGGCCAGGCCTTCGAGCTTGGCGGCTTTGCGTGCCGTCACAAACGCGGTCTCGTTGCCGATGGTGATGACCTCGTCGATGATGTCCTTTTTCAGCACGTCGGGCACGAAGCCAGCGCCAATGCCCTGAATCTTATGCGGGCCGGGTTTGCCGCCGGAGAGCACCGGGCTGTCCTCGGGCTCTACGGCGATGATCTTCACGCTGGGCTTATGGGCTTTGAGTACTTCGCCTGTGCCGGTGATCGTGCCGCCCGTGCCAACGCCGGTGATGAATGCGTCCACCTTGCCGCCGGTGTCGCGCCAGATCTCTTCTGCCGTGGTGCGGCGGTGAATAGCCGGGTTTGCCGTGTTCTTGAACTGTTGTAGCAGCACGGCGTTCTTGTCGCTGGCGAGAATCTCTTCGGCGCGCTCGATGGCCCCGCGCATGCCTTTGGCCGCGGGGGTCAATTCGAGCTCGGCGCCCAGGAAGCGCAGCATCTTGCGGCGCTCGATGGACATGCTCTCGGGCATGGTTAGGATCAGGCGATAGCCTTTGGCCGCGCAGACGAAAGCCAGTGCGATGCCGGTGTTGCCCGAGGTGGGCTCGACCAGCACGGTCTGTGAATTAAGCTTGCCCGAGGCCTCTGCCGCTTCGATCATTGAAAGGGCGATGCGGTCTTTCACTGAAGAAAGCGGGTTGAAGAACTCAGCCTTGACCAGTATCTCAGCCACGCAGCCCGCGTCGGCCGCCAGGCGGTTCAGGCGGATCAGCGGAGTGTTGCCGATGGTCTCCAGTATATTGTTATAGACGCGGCCACGGCCTGGTTCATCCAGTGTGACGGGGGCGATCTTAGGGGCGGTTGCGGTCATATGAAGTCCTTTCAATTCTTATTAAATGATAAAATCCATTTTGTTGTCGGAAAGCTTGCGAACGTTGATGTTGGAGGCCTGCTCGCACAGTTCGGCCAGGTTGACCTGTTTGAGATATTTCATCATCTGCGCGTAGGTCGAGTCCCACACGGGCAGCACAATGCGCGCCCCCAGCGGTGTGCCTGCATAGCCGTGCAGGTCTTCTTCCTTGTCGTCTTGCAGGATCTCACAGATATCGCCCACCGTGATGCGGCGGCGCTCGCGTGCCAGCACATAGCCGCCGCGCGGGCCTCGCATGCCGCGTAGAATGCCGCCGCGCACCAGCTTTTGCATCAGCTGCTCCAGATAGCGCGAGGGCAGGCCCTGGCACTGCGCGATATCGCGGCTGGAGATGGGGCCCTGCGCCGCGTTATAGGCGATGTAGAGCACGGCCTCTACGGCGTAGAATATCTTTTTCGACGGCGTGATCATAGGGGTTTTACGCGCTGGCTTTGATGCCGGTCGAGCCGAAGCCGCCCGCGCCGCGTGCCGTTTCGTCGAGCGATTCGGCAAGTTCCCACGTTACGCGTGTGACCGGGGCCACCAGCATTTGCGCGATGCGCATGCCACGCGAAATGGTAAACTCTTCCTGGCCCAGATTGATGAGGATGACCTTGATCTCGCCGCGATAATCTGCGTCGATCGTGCCGGGCGTGTTGGCCACCGACACACCGTTCTTAAAGGCCAGGCCCGAGCGCGGGCGCACCTGCGCTTCGAAGCCGTCCGGCAGCGCGATGGCAATGCCGGTGGGAACGAGCGTGCGCTCGCCGGGTTTTAGCGTGATATCGGCATCGACCGCGGCGAGCAGATCCATGCCGGCGCTGTGCAGCGTGGCATATTCGGGTAGCGGCAGGTCTTTGCCATGGGGAAGCTGTTGCAGCAAAACAGGCAGCGGTTTGGTCATGGTTGTTATCCTTTGATGAAGGTGGCGATGCGCGCGGCCAATTCCGCGGCAACAGCGTTTTTACTCATGCGTTTCCAGGTTTCGTGTTTCTTTGCGGTGAGGAACGTGACCTGGTTGTCGTCCTCGCCGAATACTTGGCCCGCCGATACATCGTTGGCGAGCATCCAGTCACAGCCTTTGGCAGCAAGTTTGCTGCTGGCATGCTTGAGCAACTCGGTGGTTTCAGCCGCAAAACCCACCACGAGCTTGGGGCGTTTTTTGCCTGCGGCAGATAGGGTCTTCAAGATGTCGGGGTTTTCTATGAAGCTAAGCGAAGGCACGGCTTTGCCCTTCTTGAGCTTCTGTTTGGCGGGGGCTTCCAAGCGCCAATCGGCGACGGCGGCGGCACACACGGCCACATCCACTGGCAGGGCTTTTTGGCAGGCGGCGAGCATCTCCTGCGCCGTAGTGACGCCGATAAGTTTTACACCGGCGGGTGCGGGTAGGTTCGTCGGGCCGGTTACGAGCGTGACATGCGCACCAGCGGCAACTAAAGCCGCGGCAATGGCGTGGCCTTGCTTGCCGGAAGAATGATTGGCGATGTAGCGCACCGGGTCGATGGCTTCGTGCGTAGGGCCGCTTGTCACCAGCGCCGTGAAGCGCGCCGGGCTTGCAACCGTTTGTGTGGGTAGATGGGCGAGTATGGCATCGACGATTACGTCCACCTCGGCCATGCGGCCCTGGCCGGTTTCGCCGCAGGCCAGATCGCCCGACCCGGGGGCGATGAGCACTGCGCCGTCTTCTTGCAGCTGCTTGATGTTGCGCGTGGTGGCTTTGTGATTCCACATCTGCGTGTTCATGGCAGGGGCCACGAGCAGCTTTTTGTTGCTGGCCAGCAGCGTGGCGGTTGCCAGATCGTCGGCCTGACCGTGCACCAGCTTGGCGATGATATCGGCCGTGGCCGGAGCCACCACCACAAGATCGGCCTCGCGCGAAAGGCGGATATGCCCCATCTCGGCTTCGTCCTTGAGCGAGAATAGATCGGTGTAGGCGGGGCTGCCCGAAAGCGAGGCAAAGGAAAGCGCGGTGACGAATTGCTCGGCGCCCTTGGTCACGATGCAGCGCACCGCCACCTCGCGCTCACGCAACCGGCGCACCAGCTCGAGCGATTTATATGCTGCGATACTGCCGGTGATAATAAGCAGAACTGTGGGGGCTTTAGGCTTTTGAGCCATAAAAATGTATTTTAGCTTCTATTCACGAAATGAGAGTGTGAATATAGCTCTATTAACGCCGATGGCAAGGGGAACTTAGCGCGGTTTCTTCCATTTATACAGCAGCTCCAGCGCGGCTTTAGGTGTCAGCTCGTCTGGCGTAAGATTTTTTAGTTCCTCAATAATTGCAAGGGTCTCCGGGTCTGCCGCCGGTGCGGGTGCCGCAGGCGCATAAGAAAATAGCGGCAGCGCTGCGGTGGTTGCCTTGGCCGTGGGGCTTTTTTCCAGCTGGCGTAAAATATCGCTGGCGCGGGCGATGACACTGGCCGGAAGACCTGCCAAACGCGCCACATGAATACCGTAAGAGCGATCGGACGTGCCCTTGGCCACTTTGTGCAGGAACACCAGATCGCCTTTCCATTCCTTCACCTGCATGCTGTAGCACGAAAGCGCGGGCAGCGTTTGGGTGAGCTCGGTCAGCTCATGGTAATGCGTGGCGAACAGCGTTCGGCAGCGCGTGTGCTCGTGCAGATATTCCACCACCGCCCAGGCGATGGAAAGCCCGTCGAATGTGGCCGTGCCGCGGCCGATCTCATCGAGGATGACCAGTGAACGGTTGCTCGCCTGGTGCAAGATCGTCGCGGTCTCCACCATCTCCACCATGAAGGTGGATTGGCCGCGCGCCAGATCATCGGCTGCACCCACGCGTGAGAACAGCCTGTCGACCAGGCCGATATGGGCGCTGCTTGCGGGCACGAAGCTGCCCATTTGCGCGAGGATGGCAATGAGCGCATTCTGGCGCAGGAACGTCGATTTACCAGCCATGTTCGGGCCGGTAAGCAGCCACAGATGCTGGGCCGGGGCCAGGTCGCAGTCATTGCCGATGAAGCCTTCGCGGCCCAGCGCCGCCAGGCTTGCCTCCACCACGGGGTGGCGGCCATTCTCAATGGCAAAGCTTAAGCTGTCATCCACCGTGGGGCGCGTGTAGCGCTGGGTGGTAGCCAGCTCGGCGAGCGCCGAATATACGTCCAGTGCGGCAATGGCGCGCGCCGCATCCACGATGGCGCTTTGCTGCTGCATGATGGCTTCAAGCAGGCTTGCGAAAATTTCCAGCTCCGTGCGCAGTGCGCGATCGGCGGCCTCGGAGATCTTTTGTTCCAGCTCGGAAAGCTCCACCGTGGTGTAGCGCATATTGCCCACCATGGTTTGGCGGTGGATGAAATCAAACGGCACTTTGCCCGCATTGGCCGTGGTGATCTCGATGTGGTAGCCGATCATATTGTTGTGGCGGATCTTCAGCGTGTTGATGCCGGTGACCTCCGCATAGCGCTGCTGGAGCGCGGCGATGAGCTTGCGGCTGTCATCGCGAAGCGTCCGTAGATCATCCAGCGTTTGGCTATAGCCATCGGCCACGAAATTACCGTCACGCGCGAACATACCAGCGGTGGGCATCAGGCTTTTATCCAGTAGCTCGGCAAGCGGCACATGGCCCACCAGCGGCAGGCCCAGATGGGCGAGCCCCTCGCTGATATTATGCGTGTGCGCGTTCAGTAGCGCAGCGATCGCACCGGCGGCCTGCAAGCCGCCGGCAATGGAAAGCATGTCACGCGGGCCGCCACGGTTCAGCGCCAGGCGTGAAAGGGCGCGCTCCATGTCGGGTGCGGTTTTGAGCAAGCGGCGCAGCTCATCTTTGAGCAGGGGCGTTTGCACCAGGCTTTGTACATTGTCTTGCCGCGCGTGGATGGTGGGAAGATGGGTGCTGGGCGAGGCGAGCATGCCCGCCAGCAAGCGCGCGCCAGAGGCCGTCACCGTGCGGTCGATGGTTGAAAGCAGGCTGCCTTGTTTCTGGCCCGAAAGCGTTGCCGCTAATTCTAGGTTGCGGCTGCTCGCCGCGTCGATCAGCATGTGCTCGCCGCTATGTTGCAGACGGGGCGCATCCAAGCGCGGCATGTTGGCTTTTTGCGTCAGGCGCACATAATCCAGCAGCGCGCCGCAAGCGGCCACTGCCGCATCGCCCGCCAGGCCGAAGGGCTGCAGGCTGGTGACTGCATAGGCTTCTTTGATAAGGCGCTCACCGCGTGCGGGCTCGAACAAATTGCCGGGTTGAATGGTCAGGCGGTTTTTATGTTCTTCAAACACGGGCTTGAGCGCCGCGTTCTCCAGCAGTGAATCGGCCACCAGCAATTCACGCGGGGCGATGCGCGCGAGCTCGGCCAGCACCGAAGTGGCGGGAAGCGCACACACACGGAACTCACCGGTGGAAATATCCAGCCAGGACAGGGCGAATTCACCGGCCTGGGCCAGCGCGGCTAAATAGTTGCTCGCGCGTGCATCGAGCAGGCTTTCTTCCGTCAGCGTGCCGGGGGTGACGATGCGCACCACCTCGCGGTGAACCACGGCTTTGGCGCCGCGCTTTTTTGCTTCGGCGGGATTTTCCATCTGCTCGCAAATGGCCACTTTGCAGCCCGAGCGAATGAGGCGTTCTAAATACATGTCATGGCTGTGCACCGGCACGCCGCACATCGGCACGTCTGCCCCGTCATGCTTGCCACGCTTGGTCAGGGCGATATCGAGGATGGAGGAGGCCTTGACCGCATCGTCGAAGAACAGCTCGTAAAAATCGCCCATGCGGTAAAACAGGATATAATCCTTATGCGCCGCCTTGAGTGTCAGGTATTGCGCCATGGCGGGCGTGGCCCCGGCAATGCTTGCATCGAGCGCGGCGGCCGATTCAGCAGCCGATTCATTGGGGGCTTGTGCAAACTGGGCCACGGTGTTCCTGTTGATTTTTACGTTCACATTGGCTTGCGGATTTGTTAAGCTATAGCGCACGGAGCGCCACTTGCAAGAAGAGATGCTATGAACGAAGCCACGCCGCCTAAACGCCGCACACCGGCCGACATTGCAAACGATATTCTCGATACGCCAATCGGGCGTAACGTGCCTGAGAGCGACGAGATCCCGACCTTTGACATGGCCTTGCGTGATGCGATGGTGCATGCCACCATCACGGCCCGCGACCAGGTGGACGATGTAGAAAACCATGATGGGCCGGAAGTGGTCTCCAGGCTTGGCAAGGATATTCAGGATTACAGCCATCTGTTGGGTGCAATCAACAAGATTGCGCGCGGCAAACCGGCCAACCGCGAAGATAAAATGGTGCTCGAAGACGCACTGCTGACACTTAAGAAAATGACCACGCAACTCGAAGATGCCGGCGGCGAGCTGCAAGAAACTGCGCATTCGGGCGTGGAGCGTAATCTGCGCGATACGCTGACTTTGGTCTCGGGCATCGATGCCAGCCGTGCCCGCGATGTGGACGCGAAAGTTGTACCCAAAGTCAAAGAGTTAGCGCGACTGCTCGGCGTGCAGCTGCAAAAAGTGCCGGACGGCCCCGGCTTCTAGCGGCATTTTGCAGACTTTTCCCTTGCAATTGCCGGGGTCAAATCGTAGAAAGGCAATTCGTTTTTAAAATCATTGCCTTATGTTGCAGTGCACAATCCAGACGCTGGGTAAATAGTTCAAAGGCTTACCCTTCAGACGAGGGCACGGCGCGCTTTTATTACCAACCGCTAGCGGAAAACCGCAGGAAGTGAAGTAGGACGTTATGACCAAAGAAAAAGAGCCCATCACAGATCAAGAAGCACTTGATTATCACTCACAAGGTCAGCCGGGCAAGATCTCGATTCTGCCCACCAAACCGTTGATGACGCAGCGCGACCTGTCGCTGGGCTATTCCCCGGGTGTTGCCATTCCGTGCCTTGCCATTCAGAAAGATCCGGGCCTGGCCTATGACTATACCGCGCGCGGCAACTTTGTCGCCGTTATCTCCAACGGTACGGCGGTGCTGGGCCTGGGCAATCTGGGTGCGCTGGCTTCCAAGCCGGTGATGGAAGGCAAAGCCATTTTGTTCAAACGCTTCGCTGACATCGACTGCATCGACATCGAAGTGGACACCCGCGATATCGATGAATTCGTCAACTGCGTGAAGCTGCTTGGCCCGAGCTGGGGCGGCATCAACTTAGAAGATATCGCCGCTCCGGAATGTTTCGTCATCGAGCAGAAGCTGCGCGAGCTGATGGACATCCCCGTATTCCATGACGACCAACACGGCACGGCCATCATCGTGGCTGCCGGCCTTATCAATGCGTGCCACTTGACCGGCCGCAAGATGGAAGATGTTAAAGTGGTGGTGCTGGGCGCTGGTGCTGCCGGCATCGCCTGCCTGGAACTTATCAAGCGCATGGGCGTGAAGCACGAGAACGCCTTCCTGGTCGACAAGACCGGCGTGATCTACGAAGGCCGCACCGAAGGCATGAACCAGTGGAAGAGCGCCCATGCGGTCAAAACCGACAAACGCACCCTGGCCGACGCTATGAAGGGCGCAGACATGTTCATGGGTCTGGCCGGCAAAGACGCGCTGTCTAAAGAAATGGTCGCCACCATGGCTAAAAACCCGATCATTTTCGCTATGGCCAACCCCGACCCGGAGATCCGCCCGGAAGATGCGCGCTCGGTTCGCCCCGACGCGATCATCGCCACCGGCCGCAGCGATTACCCCAACCAGGTGAACAACGTGATGGGCTTCCCCTACATCTTCCGTGGCGCGCTGGATGTGCGTGCTTCGCAGATCAACGAGGAAATGAAAGTGGCTGCCGCTGAAGCACTCGCCGCTCTGGCGCGTGAAGACGTGCCCGAGGAAGTGGCTGCCGCTTATTCCGGCCGCAAAATGCAGTACGGCCCTGAATACATCATACCTGCGCCGTTCGACCCACGTTTGATGACCACCGTTCCCGTGGCCGTGGCCCAGGCCGCTATGCGCACCGGCGTGGCCCGCAAGCCTATCACCGATATCGCGGCTTACAAAAAAGAACTGGCCGCACGCCGCGACCCAACCGCCAACTCGATGCAGCAGATCTTCGACAAGGTGCGCGGCAATCCCGTGCGCATGATCTTCGCCGAGGGCGAGGAAGAAAAAGTGATTCGCGCTGCCGTGCAATGGCGCGACAACGGCTATGGTTCGCCGATTCTGGTGGGCCGCGTCGAGCGCATCAAGGACACCATGAAGCGCATGGCGATCGTTGAGCCCGACACCATCGAGATCGCCAATGCTGCCGTGAGCCCGCATGTAGATGCTTACATCGACTACCTCTATCCGCGCATGCAGCGCGAGGGCTACCTGTATCGTGACGTTGCCCGTTTGGTGAAGAACGATCGCGATATCTTCGCGTCGTGCATGATGGCGCTTGGCCATGGCGATGCGATGCTGACCGGCCTGACGCGCAATTACAACGTGTCGCTGAATAACGTCAAGCGCGTGATCGAAACCCGCGAAGGCGAATTCCTCTTCGGCCTGTCAATGGTGCTGGCCAAAGGCAAGACGCTGTTCTTCTCCGACACTACGGTCAACGAACTGCCCGAACCCGAGCAGCTTGCGCAGATCGCCGCACGCTCAGCCGCCAAAGCCCGCAAGATGGGCCATGAGCCTCGCGTGGCTTTCCTGTCATACTCTACATTCGGCAACCCGATGCGCGAAAAAGCCGCCCGTATCCGCGAAGCGGTGCAGCTGCTCGACGCCACCAAGGTAGATTTCGAGTATGACGGCGAAATGTCGGCATCGGTCGCGCTGAACAAGGAGATGATGGCGCTGTATCCGTTCTGCCGCCTTTCCGCCCCGGCCAACGTGCTGGTCATGCCCGGCCTGCACTCGGCGCACATTTCCTCGCAGCTGTTGCAGGAAATGGGTGATGGTGTCACCGTTGGCCCCGTGCTGATGGGGCTTTCCCGCCCGGTGCAGATCGCGCAGATGGGCGCAAGCCTCGGCGAAGTGCTGAACCTGGCTGCTATCGCTGCCATGGAAGCCATCGAAGCGCGTGACGCGAAAGTAGCGCCGATCGCCAAGCCGAAAAAAGCCAAGGCGTAATTCGCTTTTTGTACTGCTAATAAAAAAGGGGGGCCAGATGATGGCCCCCCTTTTTGTTTGTAGCAGTGGTGGTTGCTTAAGCGCCCCGGCCCAGGCCCGTCTTTGCGCCGGCCGTCAGCGCATATACGCCAAGCGCCGCGCCGCCGAGTGCTTCGACTGTGCCGACGACAGCTTTGCCGATACCGCCTTTTTTCTGGCCGGTTTCGGGGTCCACTTCGGACGAGAAGGAGTTGATGACGCGCTTGCCACCGTCATACATCGCGCCGAGCGCGACCGTTGCACCGCCGATGCGCAGTGCCTTGCCTCCCAGGCCTGATTCTTTGAAGGTGGTGGGGGCGGCTTTAAGGCCAGCGCCGATGCGCGACAGCAACCCGGCCTCGGCCTTGGCTACCTCTGCTGCGGCTTCAACTGTGGCAGCAGTGTTGGGCAGCGGCGGTGGAACCACAGGCTCAGCTTTAGGCAAAGGAGGTGGGCTCGCGGGCAGCGGTGGCGGCTCAACAGCCCTTAGTGGAACGGTAGGCTCGGGTAGCGGCGGCGGCTCAACAGCCCTTAGTGGAACCGTAGGCTCAGGCAGCGGCGGTGGAACGGCAGCTTTAGGTAAAGGAGGTGGGCTCGCAGGTAGCGGTGGTGGCTCAACAGCCTTCAGCGGAACCGTAGGCTCGGGTAGCGGCGGTGGAACCACAGGCTCAGCTTTAGGCAAAGGAGGTGGGCTCGCAGGTAGCGGCGGCGGCTCAACAGCCTTTAGCGGAACCGTAGGCTCGGGCAGCGGCGGTGGAACGGCAGCTTTAGGTAAAGGAGGCGGGTTCGCGGGCAGCGGTGGCGGCTCAACAGCCCTTAGTGGAACCGTAGGCTCAGGCAGCGGCGGTGGAACGGCAGCTTTAGGTAAAGGAGGTGGGCTCGCAGGTAGCGGTGGTGGCTCAACAGCCTTCAGCGGAACCGTAGGCTCGGGTAGCGGCGGTGGAACCACAGGCTCAGCTTTAGGCAAAGGAGGTGGGCTCGCAGGTAGCGGCGGCGGCTCAACAGCCTTTAGCGGAACCGTAGGCTCGGGCAGCGGCGGTGCAGCCTCAGCGGCAGGGGTGGCTTCGTGCGGTGTGGGTGAAACATCGACACGCTTTTCCTTGCGCCAGGGCAGCAACCGGTCCAGCAGACTGCGGGTAGGTTTTGCTTCGCGGATGACTACGCCAGCGGCTTCGGCCGCGGGGGTAACAGTGGCAGCAGCTTCGGCCGCTTTTTCGGCGGCTATGCGCCGCTGCATTTCTTCGGCAAATGCCGCACCACCTGCACGCAATTCATATAAGGGCATTTTACCAGCAGCCATAAATCCTCCGCTTTCCTTTGTTTACCGGCTCATAATAGCAAAAGCGTTGCCTTACTTGTGTGACAATTCCGTGAAACCCGCAGTTTTAGGCGGTTTGGATTGTCACAATCCTATAAAATATTGGAAAATAATTACTATAGCTTTAAGAATCGGCCAGCTTCTTGGCCAGTGGGTGATGCTCTTCCACCAGCTTCTTAAGCCGTTTGCCGGCTACATGCGTATAGATTTGGGTGGTGGAGATATCGGCATGGCCGAGTAATTCCTGGATCACACGAAGGTCTGCGCCGCCTTCGAGCAAATGGCTGGCAAAGCTGTGGCGCAGCGTGTGGGGGGAGATCTTTTCCGGGTCTATGCCGCTTTTGATGGCCAGCTCTTTGAGCATCACCCCGAATTGCTGGCGGGTGATGAAGCCCTGCGCACGGTGATAGGGGAATAGGTAAGGCGAAGGGGCATCGCCTTTTAAAAAGCCGCTGCGCAAACCAAGATAGGTGGTGAGTGCCTGGGCGGCCCGCCCACCCACGGGCACCAGCCGTTCCTTGCCACCCTTGCCGCGAATGAGCAGGAACTCGGCCTCCTGGCTGCCCTGGCGGCACTGCACGGCCGAGAGCTTAAGCCCCACCATTTCTGAAACGCGAAGCCCTGTGCCATACATCAGCTCCAGCATGGCATGGAGCCGCTTGCCTGCCGGGCTTGTGTCGGCCTGGGCAGCGGCGATCAGCGTTTCGATGTCGGCCTGGGTCAGCGTGTGTGGCAGCTGCTTGGCGAGCTTGGGGCTGTCTAGCGTGATGGCCGGATTATCTTCGCGCAGTTTTTCATGGTATAAGAACGAGAAGAACTGCCGGATGGCCGAGAGCTTGCGCGCGGTGGTTTGCGGGCTGCGCCCCTCTTGATGCAGGTCGGCGAGGAAGGCTTCGAGCACTTCGCGTGGTGCGGTGGCAAAGCCCTCTTGCTTTGCGGCTAGATGTGCAGCCAGTTCGCGCAGGTCGCGGCCATAAGCGACCACTGTGTTAGCTGATGCGCCGCGCTCGGCGAGCATCATTTCCAGGAATTGCTCGATGAGCAGATTCCCCTGAGTGTTTGCCCCGCCGCTACTGGGCTTGGCTGATGAGCGCCTGGGCATCTAACTCCTGGCTTACGGGTTTTTGCGGGGCAGGCACGTCGATGAAGGCCAGCGCCACAACGCCCGCAGCTAGCAACACCGTAAAGGTGATACCGATGAGTGCCAGCGGGTAATCCCCCGCGCGGGAGCGGCCCAGCGATCCGCGGCGTGGCTTATGTTGCATTTTGCATGTTTTCCTAATAGTTTGGTTGCCGGTATGTTGTCGTTACATGGTAATTTGCCGTAAAGAGAATACAAGAAGAAATGAACCTTGCATGCTGATGTTGGCCCGCTTATGAAATTATCCAAGCCTGTGGTGCTGGTGGGGCTTATGGGTGCTGGAAAATCGACCGTGGGCCGCCGGTTGGCAGCAAGCCTCGGTACTACCTTCGTCGATTCCGACCAGGAGATCGTCGAAGCCGCCGGCTGCAGCATCTCTGATATTTTCGAGATATACGGTGAAGAAATTTTCCGCGATCTAGAGCAGCGCATCGTTTCGCGCCTGCTTTCGGGCAAGCCTTGCATTATCGCCACTGGTGGCGGCGCGTATATGCAGGCCCCCATCCGCGAGGAGATTGCCGCCAAGGGTATTTCTATCTGGCTGCGCGCCGAGCTGGATGTGCTGCTAGAGCGCGTTTCGCGGCGCGATACGCGGCCGCTGCTTAAAACCGGTGACAAGGGCGAGATCATGAAAAAACTGATGGAAGAACGCTACCCTATTTACGCCCAGGCCGACCTCACCATCGACAGTAATATCGGCCCGCATGACGCCGTAGTGGAAGACATCGTACGCGCGTTGCAAGAGAAGGTGGGCCATGCCTGAACAGAAACAACTGCGCGTAGAGCTGGGCAACCGCAGCTACGACATTATCGTGGGCGAACGCTTGCTGGCTAAGACCGCTTCTTACATCGGCCCGTTGATGCAGGGGGGGCAGGTCATCATCATCTCTGACCGCAACGTGGCGCGCTTTTACCTGCACCGTCTGACCAACTCGCTGGAAGAGGCTGGCATCCGCCACCGCAGTGTCATCGTGCAGCCGGGCGAGGGAACCAAAAGCCTGGCCTCTTTCGGCGAACTGATGGAGGCGTTGCTGGAACAGCATCCCGATCGCAAGACACTGCTTATCGCGCTTGGCGGCGGCGTGGTGGGTGACTTGACCGGCTTTGCAGCAAGCGTGCTGCTGCGCGGTGTAGAATTCGTGCAGATCCCCACCACCTTGCTTTCGCAGGTGGACAGTTCGGTGGGCGGAAAAACCGGTATCAACTCGCGCTTCGGCAAAAATTTGATCGGCAGCTTCCACCAGCCTTTGCTGGTGCTCGCCGATGTGGCAACGCTTAGCACGCTGCCCCCCCGCGAGCTGCTGGCAGGCTATGGCGAAATGCTCAAATACGGCCTGATCAACGATCCAGAATTCTTCGCCTGGGTGGAGCAAAACGGCGCGGCGTTACTCGCCGGCGATGCCGCGCTGCAAGGCGAGGCAGTGCTTCGCAGCTGCGCTGCCAAGGCGACGGTGGTAGCAGCTGATGAAAAAGAGAATGACATTCGCGCTCTGCTGAATCTGGGGCACACCTTTGGCCACGCGCTCGAAGCCGAGACCGGCTATGGCGATACGTTGCTGCACGGCGAGGCCGTGGCTATCGGCATGGTGATGGCCTTTACGGCCTCGGTGAAGCTGGGCCTTTGCCCCAAGGCAGACCTAGAGCGCGTGTTGGCGCATTACCGGGCGGTGGGCCTGCCGGCTACGCCGCTTGCCATCCGCCCCCATTGGGATATCGAGGCCATGATCGAGCATTTCGGCCATGACAAAAAGAACAGCGACGGCAAGCTCACTTTCATCCTGGTGCGCGGCATCGGCCAGGCGTTCATCCAAAAAGGGGTGGAAAAGGCATTCTTGCGCGAGTTCCTTGCCGAATTTCTGGCGGGCGCCTAGCCATGGGAGCGCCTGTGGCACTGGCGTTTGACAGCGAGGCACAAAGCATGATCTTCACCGGTTTGTGCTTTACCGTTCTAGAAAAAGAGGCTACGCAAATTATGCGCCTGCGCATCCAAAGGTTGCCCGGGGCGCTAACCCCACATGAGATCAGCCTGTGAGTGAGGAAGAAGGATATATCGTGGAATTCATTGAGCAAGGCAGAGCTATCAAAGTAACGGCGTTTGATCCTGTCACCCTTATCGAAGCGAGCGTTGTGGGCGCACGCGGGGCCACGCAAAAACAACTGGCCGAACTGGCTGTGCGCAAGCTGCGCTATGTCATTGAGAAGCAGAAGAACGCATGAGCCTTATTCCCTTCCGTTCCCGCAAAAAGAAAAAGAAGCGCCCAAGCTTTTCGCAGCGCAAAGCCGCTGCGCGCTCGGTAGCCCGCACCCCGGGGCGTCATAAACCGGCAGCGCAAAGCCGCCTCAAGCGTGTGCTCAAGCAGTTGTTTTGGCGCTTTTTCTGGTTGGGTGCGGCGGTGGTGGGTTTAGGCGCGCTCTATTTTTCTTACGACCTGCCCGACATTGAAGACCTGAATAAATTCAGCAAAACGCCGAGCATTCTGGTCAAGGCAGAAAACGGTGATATCGTCGGCAGCTTCGGCGACATCTACGGCGATTATGTGCCGTTCGAGGAGTTGCCGCGCTCGCTGATCGACGCGGTGGTTGCCACCGAGGACCGCAACTATTTTTATCATTTGGGCATTGATCCTTGGGGTCTGCTGCGCGCTTCGATTGCCAATCTACGTGCTGGATATGTGGTGCAGGGCGGCTCGACTATCACCCAGCAGGTGGCCAAGAATGTGTTTCTCACGCCCGAGCGGTCGCTGACGCGCAAGATTCGTGAAATGTTCCTCGCCGTAAAGCTTGAGCGCCGCTTCTCCAAAGAAGACATCATGAGCATTTACTTAAACCGTGTATATCTGGGCGCGGGTAATTTCGGGGTGGATGCAGCGGCCAAACGTTATTTCGACAAAACCGCCCGTGATCTGAATCTGGGTGAATCGGCCATTATGGCGGGGCTGCTCAAAGCCCCTTCGCGTTTTGCGCCCACGAGCAACCCCACGCTGTCGCGCCAGCGTGCCGAGCAGGTGCTGGTCAACATGGAAGATGCTGGCTTCTTAGATGCGGCGCAGACGAAAAAAGCCCGCGAAGACCTGGTGGCCGCCATGAGCAAGCGTAAGCCGAACTCGCGCAGCACACTGTATTTCGCTGATTGGATCATGGAGCAGTTGCCCGAATATATCGGCAATGTGCAGCAGGACCTGGTGGTAACGACCACCTTGCAGCCCGAACGTCAGGTCGCGGCTGAGCGCGCCATGTCAGAGATCATGGACCGCGACAGTGAAAAATACGCCGCCCGCCAGGCGGCCCTGGTCTCGATGACGCCGGACGGAGCCATCCGCGCCATGATCGGCGGGCGCAGCTATGCTGAAAGCCAGTTCAACCGAGCTACACAGTCGCTTCGCCAGCCGGGTTCGTCGTTCAAGCTGTTTGTCTATCTGGCGGGTTTGGAAAGCGGCCTTACTCCCGATACGCTAGTGGAAGACCAGCCCATCGTTATTGAGACCGGCCAGGGCAAATGGGAGCCCAAGAACTACACCGGCAAATATTTGGGCACGCTTCCTTTGCGTGATGCGGTGGCTCAGTCCATCAACACCGTGGCCGTGCAGGTAAGCCAGCAGGCAGGGCTTGACCGCGTCATCGACGTGGCACGACGCTTAGGGTTGACCGCCGACCTGCAACCGCTGCACTCCATTGCGCTGGGCGCGGTGGAGGTGTCCTTGATCGAAATGACGACCGCCTATGCGCATTTGGCCGCCGGCGGCGACATCGTCTATCCTTACGGCATCACCAAGATCGATACCAATCAGGGCGAGAACCTTTATCAGCGCGAATATTCCGGCACGGCTTCGGTGGTGCGCCCCGATATCGTGGGCATGATGAACGACATGCTCCAGGGCGTGGTGCGCGAGGGCACGGCGCGCGGCGCTGCCATCGGCCGCCCCGCCGCGGGCAAGACCGGCACGACCTCGGATTACCGCGATGCCTGGTTCATGGGCTACACGCCCGATCTGGTCACCGGCGTGTGGGTGGGCAACGATGATAATTCGCCGATGAAAAAAGTCACCGGCGGCATGCTGCCCGCGCAGATCTGGAAAGGCTATATGTTTGCGGCCCTGGCCAATACCCCGGCGCGCGCCATCCAGACCGGCAGTCAGGTGCTGCCCTGGAAAGCCAACACGCTTTCTACCCGCCCGCAGAAGCAAAAACCTCGCCCCGCCCCGGGCGAACTGACCCCTAGCTTCTGGGAAAAGCTGCTAGGCGAAGAAACCCAACAAGACATTAAATATCAATACCCTGGCAAGTAGCAATCTGCATGTAGCTCGCCATGCGTATGCCCCGGGTGTATAAAAGTGCCTATGTTCGGGTGGGGTTTTTGGCGTTGTAACTTCATGGAATCTTAACATTTTCCAGCCCAAAATAGGGGTAGTATCTTTACTTGCTACGTTATCCCTACTGGTTTTGGACAAAGCATGTTGCCGCAGAGCATAGTTCCCAAAGAGGCGCTTTTAGTGGTTGATGACGATGCGAGCATGCGTCGCGTGGTTGCCATGCACATGCGCAGAAAGTTCGACCAGAACAAATATCAGGTCATAGAAGCTGATAATATGCTCGATGCGGTGGGTGTGCTTTCCACCTGCAAGGTGGCGGCGCTTTGTACCGATATCGGCTATCAGGTGATGGGACAGCATCTTTTTCCCAGTGATGTTCAGGCTAAAGAAGCGCGCATCGGCACGGCACACCCGCGCTCGGGGCAGGATGCGTTCCTCGCGGCGCTGGAGAATCAGCAAGGGGGTGCAGGGGTAATCTTGGCGCGCCTGGTGCGCACCGGCAAGACCGGCATCGTCAGCGATGCGACGCTTAAAAAGCTCGCACCCGCCTATCACCATATGGTGGAAAACCACATGATACCCGGCGAGCCGTCGGTCGACACGCTGATTGAACCCGAGCATCTAGCGCTCGCACATGGCAAACGCGTGCTTGCTTATCTGGAAGATCGCGGCCGCGAGATCCAGGCAATCAACGGGCAGACCCCCATTGTTATTCACACGGCAACGCTTACCCGCGCCAAACAGGAAGCGGCTCGTGCGGTGGCCAATCTGCGTGCTCCCGATCCGTCCGTGTTTGCTGATCTGCGCAACGTCAACGAAGAGATACACTTGGATAGGCGCTGCTCGGTGAAGTCTCTGGGAGAAGAGCACCAGCCGTACACAGCACTGGCTACGAAAACGGCTATCCCTGAAATGGTCGCAAGCCTGGCCGAACATGCCGTGCTGGAAGAGGCGCCTTTGCGAGTCAGGCGCGGGGGTGTAACGGTCAAGAGCCCGCCGCCTGAGCGCGAGCGCGTTCACTAAATTTATTCCCGAATGTTTCAGCCGTAAGCGTGCAGTGTGTGGCCGTGCTTTTTTAGCCAGTCGCGAGAGGCCTCCCAGTGCGGGCAGATGCTTGCTACCAACCTCCAGAATCTATCACTGTGGTTAAGCTCGCGTAAATGCGCAACCTCATGGCAGACGATGTAATTAAGGATCTCCGGCTCTGCAAGAACAAGCCGCCAGGAGAAGGAAAGATTGCCGCTATGGTTGCAGCTGCCCCAGCAGCTTGCATTGTCGCGCAGTGAAATTTTTGCTACGCGCACCTCCAGCAGTTTGGCTTTTTCCTGGACGAGCGGCACGACGGTTTCGCGCATATGGGCCTTGAGCCACTGCTCTACGCGCCGCGCCATGAATGCCGCATCGCCGGGCACGAGCACGCGGTTCTCCTCGCGGGTGATCACGCCACGACCGCCCACATGCGTCAATGTGCATGCCTGCCCGAAAATGGGAATGCTCTGCCCGTCACAAAATGCGATACGCGATGGATGGTTGCTTAATTGCTTCAGTATCCAATTTCGTTGCGCATGGGCGAAATCTAATCCTTGCTTGATGCTCGTATATCGGGGTAAAGTCATGCCGATATGATTTTGCCGTGCGTGATAACGCAGTACGATGCGCCGAGACGAAGGATGACGGCGGATTTGTATGGGCAGAGTGATGTCGCCCAGTGCGATGAAGTGCTGCGAAGTGGTGCTCATGGTGCTGCTAGAATATACGAAATCGTTGTGTGGTGAATAGATGAAATTATGAAATATTCGTCTGCCTTTTTAGAGCGTGTGCGCTCCCACTTCTTGATGTCGGAGATTATCGGCAAGCGCCTGCCGCTAAAAAAACATGGTCGCGAATATCAGGGCCTGTGCCCCTTCCACAAAGAAAAAAGTCCCTCCTTTACCGTTAACGACGAGAAGGGCTTCTATCACTGCTTCGGCTGCGGCGCGCATGGCGACGCGGTGGAGTTCTTAAAGCAGCACGACCGTATGACCTACCCCGAGGCGGTTGAGGCCTTGGCGCGCGAAGCGGGCATCCCACTGCCGGTGATGAGCCGCGAGGAAAGCCGCAAGATTGAGCAGGAAAAAACCCTCTACGACGTGATCGAGGCTGCCGCGGTGTGGTTCGAGGCGCAGCTGGTGGGCCCAAGCGGTGCACAAGCCCGCGATTATCTGGATCGTCGCGGCCTGACCGCCGAAACCATGCGCAATTTCCGCATCGGTTTCGCGCCCGACGAAAAAAACGCCCTGCACCAACATTTGAACGCGCTTAAATTCCCCACTGCCTTGCAGATGGAAGCAGGCCTCATCGGCCAGTCTGAAGGCTCCAGCAGTGTGTATGATCGCTTCCGTGGCCGCGTGATGTTCCCCATCCGCAATGCCTCGGGCAAAGTGGTGGCCTTTGGCGGCCGTTTGATGGGCAGCACCGCCGGCAATAAGAGCTTGCCCAAATACCTTAACTCGCCGGAAACGCCGCTGTTTAAAAAAGGTGAATTGCTGTTCAACCTCGACCAGGCCAAGCGCGCTGCGCGCGAGGCGAATTTCGCCGTGGTGATGGAGGGGTACATGGACGTGGTCTCCACCGCGCAGTCCGGCGTGGGCTATGCACTGGCTACGCTCGGCACGGCGGTGACGGCTGAACATTTGCGGCTGCTATGGCAGCTGGCTAAAGAGCCGGTGATGTGCCTCGATGGGGACGCTGCCGGTATTCGTGCCATGATGCGCACCGCCGAGGTGGCCCTGCCGCTACTGAAGCCCGGCTATTCGCTTCGTTTTGCTGTGCTGCCCAAAGGTGAAGACCCCGATTCTTATGTGCAAAAGCATGGCAAGGCCGCGTTCGAGCGCCTGCTTATCACCTCGCGCCGCCTGTCCCAGCTCTTGTGGGAAACGGTTTCGCCCCGCTTTAAGCTCGACAATCCCGAAGGGCGCGCGGCGCTGGAAGAAGCGCTCAAGCAACTCACCGATAAGATCTGCCATCCTTCCATCCGCCAACATTACCAGTCGCATTTCCGCCGCCAGATCTGGGCGAGGGCCGGTGGCCCCACCCTGGTTAAATCCGGTGCGCAGAGCGCCTCGGGCCGCTCCAGCCATGTCGAGCAGATGGTGATGCAGCACCAATCGGCGGCGCTGGAAACCCTTGCTCGCCGCATGCTGAAAACTTTGCTGATGTTCCCCAAGCTTTTGCATAAGAGCCAGGTGGAAGAAAAACTGCACCGCATGGATATCCAATCGCCCAGCCTCGATGCGCTGCGTGACGTGCTGCTTGGCGCACTGGCCGCTGATAGCATCGACGACGAGGCCGTGTTCCACGACTATGTGCATTCCAAGCTGCCGGCCGATCTATTGGTCAACCTGCTCAACGATTCGCTGAACCTGCCGTTTTCCAACACGCTCACCGAAGAAGATGCGACGCTGCTGTGGAACGAGAGCGCTTCCGCCTATCGCGTGGCCCTGCTGCAGCTTGAACTGCAGACGCTGCAGGAGAACATGAGCAAGGCCATGGACGAGGCCGCCTATAATCGCCTGATCGAGCTTCAATCGGCGCTTAAGCAGGCACATGCCGAGCGCAGTTTCAGTCGTGCTGAAAGCGACATAGCTTAATTATTTATTAGCCTTTGCGACATAGACTGGTGTGGTACTGCAAAGGACCGATATGCCCAATCATACCGCTGTGCCAGGCCATGTGCGCCTGACCTATAAAAATTTGGCCTGGTGGTCTTTACTGCTGGTGGCGACACTTGCTATCCCTGCATTCTCACTGATGGTAGTGGCGGCATTCCGCGTCAGCGAATTAAGCCAAAGCGCAATCTTCGTAGGCACGTGCTGGCTGTGCGTGTTCCTGGGCAAGACCCTGGTGCGCAACCCCGCCGTCACCCCCTTTCTTTTCGGCGTGGGTGACCCGCGCGAGGAAGAAGGAAGGGATGACCAGCGCGAGCGCAAGCTGGCCTATTATAAATCGCATCTGAACTACAGCAACGCCAGCTGGTGGCTTCTGTTGACCATGGCGGTGCTGGTCGTGCCGGCGGTGGCCGTGCTGTTGGTCACTGCGTTCGATGCTAGCGACACCACCGAGTCTGTGATATTCATTGTTGCGTGCTGGCTCTCGGTGTTCTTTGGTCTGCGGCTTATCAAGGATTCGCCGATCACCCCTTATATCTTCGATACGGTGACGCTGTCAGAGCAGGCGCGCAAACGCTGCATCGGTATTGTCGGCCTTATCGAGGCGGAAAGCGTGCATTGGGAGCGTCGCTATGAAAAATGCGAACCCGTGTTCATGAGTCTGGCCCGCCAACCGGCGTGGGATTATGTGGCTGAGATCACGCGGATCCTAAGCCGCATCAAGCGTACCAACCAGCAAGATGAGCAGCTGGCCATTGCCGATGTGAAGCTACTGGCCGCCTGGGTGGAAAGCCCCAAGCCCGCCGTGGTGCAGGGCTATGTGCAAAGCTTAGAAGCCATCTATAATTACGCCAAAGCTGAATATGCCTATCAAGGCAAGGATATAGATGCGCTCTATCCGGAATTAAACGGCGGGCAGCTTGAGCATTTCGCCAACGCCCCGCTGCATGCCAAGACCTTCGCCCAGGAACTGCTGGCCACCATTCGCAAAGAGCACAGCTTCCTGGCGTAAATTACGCAGCCAGGCTATCGAGCGTGCCGCAGGCCGCGCAATGCGGTTGCCAGCTTCCCTGGGTCCCATCACAGGCCCTGCAGCGCCACTGTGCACTGTTTTCAGGCAGATGCGAGGCGAGCAAAGCCTCCACCTTCTTGCGACCATTGGTGGGCAGTTGCGTGGCCAGCGAGTTTAGCAACTCGCCCACCTGGTTGTGCGGGTGGCGGCGGTAAGCATCCGATAGCAGCTTCACCGCTTTTTGCACCTGACCACAGGCGACGTATTGCCGCGCTGCACAGCATAAGCCAGGGGCAAAATTCGGCAGCAGCCCCAAACTTTCCTTGGCGTGGATAAGTGCGGTCTCGTGGCGGCCATCATCGGCAAGGGCCAAGGCTTCGGCCAGGCGCACGATGCCTTTGTAGCGCCTCTTCTGCTCGCGCGTGAGGCCTTTGTCGGTCTCCAGCACGCGCATGGCTTGCGGCCAGCTGTTCATTTTCAGATGCAGACTCACTAACGCCAGCGTGGCGTTTTCATCGCGCGGGCTTAAACTATGGGCGCGCTCGGCGAGCGAAAGAGCGCGCGGCAATGCGGCTTGCTTGCCTGCGGCATCGCTTAAGTAGCGTGCCGCTAAATATTCAGTCTCTTCATGTTCGAGGAGTTTTTCGAGCAATGCCTGCGTCTTTTCGGTGTCGCCCTGGCTGCGTGCGATCTGCGCCGAGAGCAGCAGGGTTAGCGGTGTGATACCTAGCAGTTTTTCAGCCTTCTTGGTGTGGACCTGCGCACTTTGCAGGTCGGAGGCGGCGAGTGCTGCCACACTGTGGGTCAGCTCGGTCAGCGCCTTGTTGGTGGTGCGAAGCGAGCGGCTTTGTGCCATGCGCGATGGTAGCACAAACAGGCGGTGCAGCAAGTTGTAGCAGATCGTGGCGGCCATAGCGCATAGCAGCACTACCAGCAGAAGGAATGCGAGGCTCGTATCGATGCGGTAGTCGAACCAATACAGCGTGACGCTGCCGGGGTTTTCTGCCACCCAGGCGGCGCTGATGCCCAGGCACGCAAGCAGCACGAGCAAAAGTAGCAGATGTGTCATTGCGTGGGTTCCGCCGCCGGCATTACCGGCGCTTCAACCACAGGCTCGACTGCAGGTGCTGATGTGGGGGTGTGCATAGGTGCAGGCGTTGGCAGCGTTGCGGCGTTGGCGGCCAACTCCAAGGTCAGTGCGTCGAGCAGGTCTTGCAGGGCCAGCAGGTTTTGCGTTTTTTGCACCCATGGCGCAAACACCAAAGCGGCAGGCTCGGAAAGCTGGGCAAGCTCTTTGAGTGCGCCGTCAAGCGCGCCACGCTCGAGTTGGCTGGCCGCACGCGCCAGCACAGCGGCATCATCCGCACCTTGGGGCTCACCTACTTTGCGGATACGCACCAGCGAGCTTAAATTACCTTGTAATGTACCATTCTTGGCCTGTTGCAAGGCCCCATCCACCAGCGTGTCGAACTGTGCTGTAAGGGCTGCCTGGCTTGGGGATGGCTCTTTGGCAAAGGGCGCGAGCATGCCCGCCAGTTCGCGCGCGCGCGGGTGTTCCTGGGTTAATTGCTTAAGTTGCGATTGCTCCGCTGCAAAGGGCGCGTTGCGTGCCACCGCCTGCTTGATCTGCCCTAGGATGTTAAGACTCGCCAATTGCTGTATGTGGGTTTTCAGATCGGGTGCGTTCTTAAGCGCGGCCACATCCACTTGCAGGCCGGTGATTTGCGCTTCGAGATTCGAGGGATCAAAGGCAGGTGCTGGTGTTGTTTCAGGGGGGGGCGCCTGCATCGTTGCGAGCTGCTCTTCCAGGCGGGCGAGGTGTGCCTCAGCATTTTTTACACGCTCATCCAGCGTGTTGAGTCTTGTGATGACCGGGTGTTCTTGTTGCTTGGCCGGCGGCTCGGTCATTTGGCCGGTCTTCGTCAGCGGTGCACCGGCTGGCTTGGAGAACATCGCGCGCGGGAACGCCTGGCCAAAAATGAGCCACAGCACTGCCAGCACCGCCATGCAAAATAAGAAGCGTCGCAGCTTGGGATGCAAGCTTCGGGCGGGCTTGGTCTCTTCGTCGAGGGAGAGTTCGTCTTGCTCAGCCATAAAAAGCTCGCCTTCAGTTAAATGCCGTGCTGGCTTTCCGATGTGCCAAAAGCATTATCCACACACTCGACCAGCGATGCAAGCGTTGGCTGTTGCGCAATGTGCAGGCCACGCCAGTTATGGGCTGCCAGCGGTGCGGCCACCGCCTTGCTCAAACATATCACATCCAGGCTTGACGTTACCTCGCGCAGGCCTGCTTTAGTCAGCAGCATCAGGAAAATACCGGCCGTGCGTTGGGACATCAGTGTTACTGCGTTGATCTGTCCGCGCCGCAATTGCTCGGCCAGTGTGTCGGACAATGCATCCGACGATTGGGTCTCGTAGGTGATGACGCGGTCTACTTTCATTTGTGGCAGCAGCACCTGCATATCGGCGCGCACGTGGTCGCCCGAGACGTAAAGGAAGCGTGAGCCCTCATCGTAACTTTGTGTAATATACTCGGCCAGGCTTGCCACATTACCGTTGGCGGCACTTACGCGGTCGAACCCAAGCGCATTGGCGGTGGCAGCGGTGGATTCACCCACGCACAGCAAGAACAGGTCGCGCAGTTCGCTTAAGATTGCCAGGGCCTGAACCGCGTGCCGGCTGGTGACGATGACCGCGTCCGGCTCGTCCAACAATGCTGCCGTTATCGCATGGCGCATGTCGTGGCGCAGTATGATCTCGGTCAGCGGTTCGTGGATGACGCGTAGGCCCAACTCATGGAGCTTTTGGGTAAGCTCCACCTCGTCGCCCTTGGGGCGTGTCACAATAATGGACGGGTTGGACATAAGCTTTTGCAACGGCAGATGGTTTTTATTACTATGCCTGCATCGGCACGATTTACAACTATAAATCAAAACGTGATGATCCTGAATCTACAACAATTGCGTAAGCTTACCCAAGGCGATGTCGCCATTGAGCAGGAGCTGGCCGTGCTGTTCTGCGCCACGGCCGAACGGTGCTTGGCAAGCTTGCAAGCCAGTGCTGCCGATGCAGGCAAAGGCGCGCAATGGCCGCTATTGCTGCATGAGCTGCGCGGCGCCGCGCTGAATCTTTATGCTCAGGAGCTGGCCGAGCTATGCCGCCAATACGAGCCACTTGCAACCGTGCCGCAGCGCCAATCCGCGGCGAGTGAATTGTTGCTGGCTTACGGGCAGCTGCGCACCCAGCTTACACCGCTGCTATCGCCTCGATGACCACATGTGCCTGCGCGTGCGGGTAGGCATCGGTCAGGGTCAGCCATAGTTTGGGCTGCATGCCCGGCGGGGTTCTTTCCTGGAGCTTTGTGAGCGCACCGCCCGAAAGTGTCAGCTGTGGCGCGCCGTTTTCGGCATTGCTCACCTCGATATCCAGCCATGACATGCCGCGTGCACCCAGCGCCTTGGCGCAGGCCTCTTTGGCGGCAAAGCGCTTGGCATAGGTGGCGGCGATGATCTGCTCGCCTGCATGGCTGCGCGATCGGGCCTTGGCTTGCTCAGCGGGGGTGAAGACGCGCGCCTCGAACCTCGCTCCAAAGCGCGCTAAGGCTTTTTCGATGCGGCGAATGTCGCACATATCGTTGCCTGTGCCGATGATCATGCGCGTGCTTCTCGCATCAGCTCGCGCATGTGCGCGATGGCAAGCCCAAACCCGGAAAACACCGCCTGACCGATCAGGAAATGCCCGATATTGAGCTCGACGATCTCGGGGATGGCAGCCACTGCGCCTACATTGTCGTAGTTCAAGCCATGGCCGGCATGTACCTCCAGCCCCAGCGCGTGCGCTTCGCTCGCCGCGTGAGCCAGGGGCGCGATATCGGTGTGACCTTCGGCATAGGCCCCGGTATGCAGTTCAACCACGGCTGCGCCTGCACGCTTGGCCGCTACGATCTGCGGTAAGGAGGGGTCGATGAACAGCGACACGCGGCAACCGGCCGCAGCCAGTGGGGCGATATAGCGTGTCAGTTCGCGCTCCATGCCCGTGACGTTCAAGCCCCCTTCAGTGGTGAGTTCTTCGCGTTTTTCCGGCACGAGGCACACCGCATGGGGCAGCACGGATAATGCGATGGATTGCATCTGTGGCGTGGCGGCCATCTCCAGGTTCAGTGGCAGCTTCACTTCGGTTTTTAAACGACGTATATCTTCGTCGCGGATATGGCGGCGGTCTTCGCGCAAATGCGCCGTGATGCCGTCTGCGCCGGCATCTTTGGCTAGCAGCGCGGCTTGTACAGGGCAGGGGTGTGTTCCCCCTCGTGCGTTGCGCAGCGTGGCCACATGGTCGATATTAACTCCGAGCCTTAACACGTTATTCGACATCGATTGAATCTACCCAGATAAGTTCGCATGCGCCGCTGCCGGTGTCATTACGTGAAAGCGAGCTGGTCCATACCCAGCCGTCTTCGCCGGCGGCGCGCACCAAGAAGCCCTCCAGTGTTACAATATCGCCCACGTTGAGTTTCCTGACCCAGCGCTTGACATTCGCATCGCCAGGGATGATATGCATGTTAGCGCTTTTGTTATTGATTAGCTGCACAGGCAAAGGCGGCTGGTCTTTATAAAAATAACTATACCAGCGACCGCCCTGTTTGAACGTGAGCTTATCCAGCACGGTGCTGTCGGACATTTCATCCCAGCCCAGCACCAGATCTATGGGGGCGAGGTCGGATTCACGGTCGATATAATAGGTGGTGTGGGCCAGTACCCGCGCGCGCAGCTTGAAACGGGCAAGCTTGGTGATATCATAGCCGTTGAACTTCCACACCTTGGGTGTGATCACGTTTTCTTGCTTGGGCTCACCTGCGGCGATAATGCCCGGTGTGCGCTTGACCACATGTTCGGGCCAATAGAACCAGGTAAGCCAACCGGCCAGAATGACGAAGAACAGGATTCGTATCATAGGCTTTCCCTTTGTTGGTTTAGGTTTGGTAGCGCTCCACGCTTTGTACCACTTCCTTGGCGCGTAAGTTTGCCAGGATATTGTTGAGGTGGCGTACGTCACGCACCTCGACGTCGATCAATATCTCGAAGAAATCCGTCGAGCGGTTGATGATCTTGAAATTGCTGATATTGCCCATTTCCTTGGCGATAACGTTGGTGATAGTGGCCAGGGCGGCGGGCTCGTGACTCACATGCACGCGCAGACGGCCGATATGTTTGGCGTCGGTCTGGTCGCGCTCCCAGGCCACGTCGATCCAGCGTTCGGGTGCGTCGGAATAATTCTCCAGCGTCTCGCAATCCATGGTGTGGATGGTGATGCCCTTGCCGGTTGTGACGATGCCGACGATACGGTCGCCCGGGATGGGGTGGCAGCAGCCCGCATAGTGGATGGCCATGCCCGGCATCAGCCCCTTGATGGGAATGGGCGCACCTGCGCCCTCTTTCTTTTTGCGGAAAGGCTTGGCAATCGTGGTCAGCACTGAGCTGACCCCGTTTGCCGTGATAGGCTTACGCTGGCCGATGATGACATCGGTCACGCTCTGCCGGCTGATAAGGCCCTCGCCAATTTCTGCGAGCAGGTCATCGATGGTCTTTTTGTTGAACTGCGGCAGGTGTGGCTCGATCATTTTTTCGTTGAAATCCTCGCCCTCCTGCTTGAGCGTTTTGGTGAGGATGGCGCGGCCCAGATTGATGTATTCGCTGCGTTGCTGGGTGCGAACGTGTTTGCGAATTTCGCTGCGCGCCTTGCCGGTGACGACGAAGCGCTCCCAGCTGGGGGAAGGCGTTTGCGTCTTGGAGGTTATGATCTCCACCTGGTCGCCGTTTTTAAGCTTGGTGCGCAGCGGCACGATGCGGCCGTTGATCTTTGCGCCGACGCAAGTATCACCCACGCCCGAATGCACGCCGTAAGCAAAATCCACCGGTGTGGCCCCGCGTGGGAAGGCCAAAATATCGCCCTTGGGCGTGAAGCAGAACACCTGGTCGTGATACATTTCGAGCTTGGTGTTTTCCAGGAACTCTTCGGGATTGGAAGATTTCTCAAGAATTTCCAGCAGCTCGCGTATCCAGCGAAACTGCTTGCCGTGCGTGATGTTCTGGCCTTTTTGCTTATAGGCCCAGTGCGCCGCTAAGCCGTATTCGGCGATCTCGTGCATCTCGCGGGTACGGATCTGCATCTCTACGCGCTGCTGGCCGGGGCCAAGCACGGTGGTGTGGAGCGATTGGTAGCCGTTGGATTTGGGCGTGGAGATGTAGTCCTTGAATTTGCCGGGAATGGTGTGGTATTCCGCGTGCAGCACGCCGAGCGCTTGGTAGCATTCGGGGATATTATCCACCACGATGCGAAACGCCACAATGTCGGAAAGCTGTTCGAACTCGGTGTTCTTGTTCTCCATCTTTTTCCAGATGGAATAGGGCTTTTTCTCGCGGCCGTAGATGACCGCGTTTGGTAGCCCTGCCTCGGTGAGTTTTTCGCGGATGACGGCCACCGTCTTGTCCACTTCGGCCTCGCCCTTCTCCCGCAGGAACTCCAGGCGCTTGACGATGGACTGGCGCGCCTCGGTGTAAAGTTCGGCAAAAGCCAGGTCCTGCAGTTCTTCCTTAATCGAGCGCATGCCGATGCGTTCGGCGAGTGCCGCATAGATTTCCACCGTTTCGCGGGCGATGCGCTGGCGCTTCTCCGGGTTTTTGATGTGGTGGAGCGTTTCCATGTTGTGCAGGCGGTCGGCCAGCTTGACCAAGAGCACGCGCAAGTCCTCGCTCATGGCGATCAGCAGCTTGCGGAAGTTTTCTGCCTGCTTGAAATTCTCCGACTTGCCTTCCAAGCGTGAAAGCTTGGTCACACCGTCGACAAGATTGCGGATCTCTTTGCCGAAGCTCGCCTCGATGTCTTCGAGCGTCACCTCGGTGTCTTCCACCGTGTCATGCAAAAGCGCGGTGACGATGGAGGCTGTGTCGAGCTTGAACTGCGTGAGCTTATAGGCCACCTCCACCGGGTGGGAGAAGTACGGGTCGCCCGAGGCGCGTTTTTGCGTGCCGTGCGCCTTCATCGCAAACACATAGGCGCGGTTTAGCAGGTCTTCATCGGCATCCTGGTCGTAGGATTTTACCTTCTCGACCAGTTCGTATTGGCGGATCATGGCGTAAGCCTCAAGCGGCACGCCGCACAGATAATCGGTTTCTTAAACATGGCCTTATTCTAGACGAAGCCCGTGCATATTAGAAGGGGAATCACGCGCGCGCGCATTGTAGCGCGAGGAACAGAAAAGCTTTCGCGACAAATGCAATTAAAGTTTAATTAAAATGCCACTAACATAATGAATTAGTTACATTATTTAGGATTATATTAATGCTTTGTTAAGCGCCTGCGCGCTACCATGGGGCTATTGCACAATCTTCATCTAGGGTTTTTCCTCCTGATGTCTCGCACCATGATATTGCTGATTATCGCCGCTGTGATCACTGTCTATATGGTAGTGGTCATGCGCGGTCGTATCACGCAGCCGGTCGAAGCTCCCGTTGCCGAGCAGCAACAACCCTCCACGCGTGTGATGGTGGCAAAGCGTGATTTGACGCTGGGCAGCTTCGTGCAGCCGGCGCAGGATCTGCAGTGGGCAGAGCCGCCGGCAGGCAGCCCAAGTGAAACGGCTTTGCGCGAAGGACAGGTGAGCCTGGAGGATTTCAGCGGCGCTGTGGTGCGCCGCCCGCTTAAAAGCGGCGACATGATCCCCGCCTCGGCACTGATGAAATCGGGCGATGGCGGGTTTATGTCGGCGGTGCTGGAGCCGGGCCTGCGTGCGGTCTCCATTGCGGTCAATGCTATTTCAGGCAATGCTGGTTTCATCACCCCGGGCGACAAGGTCGATCTCATCGTCACCTATCGCCGCGTGCGCCCCACGGGCCGCGAAGCCACCACCGAGGAAGTGGTGGTGTCGGAAACTTTTGTGCGCGACGTGCGCGTACTGGCCGTGGACCAGATGCTCGACAACCCTGAGAACAAAGCCATCCTGGCCAAGACCATCACCGTGGAAGTAGATGTCACCCAGGCCGAGCAGATCGCCATTGCCACCGAAATGGGTAAGATCACGCTGGCGCTGCGCAGTCTGGGCGCCCGACCCGACAGCCAGACGCCGCCTGTGCCTTCGCGCGATTTAAGCCAGAGCGATGCCAAGGGCGATTTCTCCTCGCGCGTGCACATCATCCGCGGGGATGAAAGCGAGAACATAGAATTTGAAAGAAATGGCGAATTCGAGCGAGGTGGCAAGTGAAGCGTTTTACACTCATAGTGCTCGCCCTTTTGCTGTTGCCGGTGGCGGCAAGCGCCCAGGAGCGCGTGATGCAGGTGGAGCTCAATAAGGGTCAGCTGGTGCGCTTGACCACCGAGGCGGCGTCGGTCATCGTGGCCGATCCCACCACTGCCGATGTGCAGGTGGTCTCGCCCAAACTACTCTTCGTGCATGGCAAAAAGATCGGCGAGACGAGCATCTATGTGGTCGATGCGCAGGACCAGCAAATCTTCAGCTCCGTGGTGGAGATCACTCATAACATCAGCAGCCTCGAGCGCACGGTGAAGCGCTTGGCGCCGGACGCGGATGTGGGTTTCAAATCGGTGGATGGCGGGCTGGTGATGGATGGTTTTGCCAGCTCTACCGCTGAATCGGAGAATATTCGCAATCTGGCGGCTACCTATCTGGGCGCAGACCAGAAGATGCTTAACATGGTAACCACAGCGGGATCCGACCAGGTGACGTTGCAGGTGAAGATCGTGGAAATGAACCGCGACGATGTCAAACGTTTTGGCATCAACCTGCAATCCATCTTCAATCGTGGGGGGTTGGGCCTGCAGCTTTTGCAGGGCAACCCCATCACCCTGGCTGGGGGTGTGCTGGACCGCGGCGGCTCCACCAACTCGGCGATACTGGGCCAATGGTCGCGTGGTGCAGCCAGCATCTCCGGTGTGATCGACGCGCTGGAAACCCAGGGGTTGGCGCATGTGCTGGCCGAACCCAGCCTTACTACCGGCTCGGGCAAAACAGCTAAGTTCTTAGCCGGCGGCGAGTTCCCGATTCCGGTGAAAGATGGTAACGGTTCCATCACCATCACCTATAAACCCTTCGGCGTGAGCCTGAACTTCACACCCGTGGTGCTATCGAAGAACCGTATCTCCATTGCGGTCGCCCCTGAGGTGAGCACTATCAATTTCAACAACCCGATCGAGGTGGATGGCCTGCGCAACCCCATCATCCTGACCCGCAAGGCAGAGGCCACCGTCGAGCTTGGCAGCGGCGAGACCTTCGCGCTTGCCGGCCTGCTGAAGAACGAAGCCAGTAACAGCATCGACAAATTCCCGGGTCTGGGCGATATGCCGGTGATCGGCGCGCTGTTCCGCTCGCAGGAATTCCAGAATAACCGCACCGAGCTGGTCATTCTCGTGACACCGTATATCGTGCGCCCGGTGGCAGAGCAAAACAAGATGCAAACCCCGCTGGATGGCTACATTCCGCCGAGCGATCTGCAGCGCATCATGCTGGGTAACCTCTATCAGCAACAGCCGATGAACGAAGCGGATAAACAACCCATGCCGGCGCTGCACGGCGCGGGCGGCTTCATCAGGGAGTAGGTCATGCGTATCATTATTTTGAGTGCTGCCCTGATGCTGCTTTCGGCCTGTGTGTCGCAGTTCGATATGCAAGGTGTCGACCCGAAGGATTACTACGCCGCCCACCCCAAAAAGAATCGTGTGGAAACGAGGCTGCTTACCCACACGGTCACCTTTGCCAGCGGGCAGAACCGCCTAAGCGGCGATGAGCGCGAACGTTTGGTGATGGCCCTGCGCGATGCATCGCCTGCGGCAAGTGAAGCACTCACCGTGGAGCTTCCGCCTGCGCAGGTGAACCAGCAGCCGCGCCGCGATAGCTTGCGTAAAATGTTGCGCTCGATGGGCTATGTGACCGGTGAACTTACCTTCTTGCCGGCTGCGGATGTGGGCCTGAGCGAGGCGCGCATCACCTTGGCTTATGCCGTGGCTGTGCCGCCGGAATGCCCCGATTGGCGGCTCTCGCCGGTGACGACGTATAGCAACACCTCGCAGGGGAATTTCGGTTGTGCCACGACGGTCAATCTCGGCTTGCAGGTGGCTGACCCGCGCGATCTGGAGCGCGGCCAGGGCCAGGCCGGGCCTGACGGCGAGCGCAACAGCCTGGTGGTACAGCAATACCGCCAGGGCAAAGATTATAGCCCCTCGGCCGCACCCGCAGCGGGTGATGCGGCAAGTTCGGCTGCCCCAACCCCGACACAGTAACGCCATGCCCGCATCACGCTTAAGCGCCAAACTTCCATTCTTGGCTTTCGCCTCTTTGGGTGAAGTGGCTGTGCTGCGTGCATTTGCGAATTCGCAGGGCTTTGATGCCTCCTGCATCCATGAGGGTGATATCGCTTCGGCCACCCTTTATCTGAAGGAGCACCCCTCGCCGGATGTGTTGCTCGTCGAGCTGCCTTCGGCTGAGGGGGCCTCCAGCCTCATTGATGCGCTGGCCGATATGTGCGATGAGGGCACGAAGGTCATCATCACCGGGCATATCAACGAATATAGTTTTTATTGCTGGCTGATGGATGCCGGCATCTTCAGCTATCTGCTCAAGCCGCTCACTCCGGTGATGCTTGCCGATGCCTATCGCAAATCGCAGGCACAGCATGCCCAGGCGCTTGCACCCGAGCGCACCCAGGCTCAGGTCATCGCGGTTACCGGTTCGCGCGGCGGTGTGGGGGCCAGCACGCTGGCGCTGAATTTGGCGGGCTATGTCGCCCATCAGGGCAAGCGCGTGGCCCTCATAGAAACCGACCCGCAAGATGGCAGCATTGCCCTTAGCCTGGATATCGAGCCGAGCCACGGTATCCGCGAGGCATTAGAGCGGCCCGAGCGCATTGACGGGCTTTTCCTGGAGCGCGTCTTCACCAAGATCGGCACGCATCTGCATGTGCTCTCGGCGGAAGAATCGCTGCAAGAAATGCTAAGCCCGCATGAGCAGGCTTTTGCCATGTTGCTGGCGGCGCTTAAAGAACAGTTCGAGGTGATCGTGTTCGATGTGCCGCGCCAGCGTGCAGGCTTTTCCCAGCAGGCGTTAAGCGCGACGAACCAGGTGGTGCTGGTCAGCGATGCGTCTATCCTGGGCCTGCGCGATACGCTTCGCATCAGCGACATGTTGCGCCAGGTGCTGAAACTTCCTGCACCTGTCGTGGTGGTCAACAAACTGGGCTTTGCGCCCAAGCAGGCTCTGCCGCTGGCCGATTTTGAAAAAGGCGTGGGGATGAAAGCTGCCGCGGCCATTGCCTTTGCGCCGGAGCTGTTCATGAGCTTGGGCGTGGATATCGCCGTGGTAAAAATGCCGGCTCATGCTGCCTCCAAAGCGGTGGCGCATGTGGCGGAAATATTGCTGCCCGAGATCGTGCCGCCTGCATCCCCCACTAAACGCTGGCTTAACCTGTTGGGTAAGCCCAAGGCAGGTGTGTGATGTTCGGGCGGCGCGGCACAGGTGAGCAGAGCATGCCGGCGGCCAACGCGCCGGCCCTGCCGCCTATGCCAAAATTGCCTGAGCATGCCTTGCTCGCCAACACGGAGGCCTTGCCCGAAGCACCCGCTGCCGTTTCGCCGCCCCTGAAAGACGAGCTTTCCGCCATCAAGGAAAAGATCTATGCGCTGCTGATGGAGCAGATCGATATTGCCAGCTCCTCACGCTTGCCGCGCGACGAACTCAAGCGCCAGATCATCGCCCTGATCGGCGAGATTGTGATGGAGCAGAAACTGCTGCTCTCGCAAGCCGAGCAGCAACTCCTCGCCGGCCAGATCGTCGACGACATGCTGGGTTTCGGCCCGCTCGAGCCGCTGCTGCGCGACGATGCCATCACCGATATCATGGTCAACGGCCCGTACCAGGTCTATGCCGAGCGCAAGGGCAAGCTGGAGCTCACCAATGTCACCTTCCGCGATAATGCGCATGTGATGGCCATTGCCACCCGCATCGTCACCGGCGTGGGCCGCCGCGTCGATGAATCCACCCCCATTTGCGACGCGCGCCTGCCCGATGGCTCGCGCGTTAACGTCATCGCCCAGCCATGCTCTATCAAGGGTACGTCCATTTCCATCCGTAAATTTTCGCAGAAAAAAATTACGCTCGATATTATGGCCGGCCAGCACAATATTTCGCCGGCCTTGTGCACGGTGCTCAAAATTTGCGGCGCGTGCCGGCTTAACGTCATCATCTCGGGCGGTACGGGCTCGGGCAAGACCACCTTGCTCAACGCCCTATCGCGCATGATCAGCCCCGGCGAGCGTGTGGTGACGATCGAGGATGCGGCCGAGCTGCAACTGCAGCAGCCGCATGTGGTTCCGCTGGAAACGCGCTGCGCGAATTTGGAGGGAACCGGCGAGATTACCATGCGCGACCTGGTGAAGAACGCGCTGCGTATGCGCCCGGATCGTATCATCCTGGGCGAGGTACGCGGCGGCGAAGCGTTCGACCTGCTGCAAGCCATGAACACTGGCCATGACGGTTCGATGGGCACGCTGCATGCCAACACCCCGCGCGAGGCACTCACGCGCCTGGAGAACATGATCGGTATGGCGGGCATCAACCTGCCCAGCCGTGCTGTTCGCACGCAGATTTCCAACGCGGTAAACTTGATCGTGCAGATTCAACGCATGCGTGACGGCATGCGCCGCGTGACGCATGTCACCGAGGTGGTGGGCATGGAAGGCGAGGTGATCGTGACGCAGGATCTGTTTACCTTCGAGTTCACCGGCGAGGACGAGAACGGCAAGCTCACCGGCGAGTTCGTCTCCACCGGCATACGCCCGCATTTTTCGCACAAGGCGGCGTATTTCGGGCTGGAGCAGGCCTTGCTCGAAGCCATGACCCAGAAGGTGTGACATGGCCCTTGACCCAACCATTGCGGTGCTTTCCCTAGCCGTTGCCTGCTTGCTGTTGTTGGCAATCAGTGGCGGCAAGGGCCGCGCCAATGCCCGGCGCATCGCGCGGGTGAGGGCGCGCCAGGCAGGCATGGTGCAAGAGGAAGAGGCCTTCTCGCTTCGCCGCAAAACGCACGATATGGGCGGGCTGGTGCAGATGCTGGCCAGGCCGCTGCCGAACTTCAAGACACTTGGCAGTAAGCTCGAGCGCGCGGGCAACCCCATCTCCCCGCAGCAATATGTGCTGCGCCGGGTGCTATGGGTGCTGCTGATCGCCGCCGTCATCTGCTTGCTGTTTAAAAAATCGTTGGTGGTGGGTGTGTTGGTCGGCTTGGTGCTGGGCGCGTGGCTGCCGCTTAAACTTTTGCAGCGCACGATCGCCAAGCAGAACAAGGCCTTCGTGCAACTCTTCCCCGAGGCAATCGACCTGATCGTGCGCGGGCTTCGTTCCGGCTTGCCGGTGTCTGAATCCATCGTGCTGGTCAGCCGTGAAGTATCGCAGCCTGTCGGCGGCATCTTCACCACCATCGCAGATACCATGAAACTCGGGGTGTCGATGGAAAAGGCGCTGCAGGAAACCTCACTGAAGCTCGACCTGACGGAGTTCAACTTCTTTACCACCTCCATCATGCTTCAGCGCGAGACGGGTGGCAATCTGTCGGAGATATTGAACAACCTGTCCGAGGTGCTGCGCAGCCGCTATCTGATGCGCATGAAGATCAAAGCTATGAGCGCCGAGGCGCGCGCCTCGGCCATTATCATCGGCGCGTTGCCGTTCGTGGTGATACTTGCGGTGAGCGTTACCAGCCCCGACTATATGAAAGTGCTCTTTACTGACCCGCGCGGTCATGTGGCCGTGGCCATCGCCGCATGCATGATGGGGTTTGGCCTGTGGGTGATGAACAAGATGACCAAGTTCGAGATCTAGGCCATGGAACTGCCTTTTGCCATTACCCGACTACTTCCTCCTGGCATGCGCGCCGAAGATCTGGGCGTGGCTGCGATCATCGTGGTGCTCGGATTATGCTATTTGCTGATCAGCAACCAGACCGGCGAGCGCGGGCGTATAGCCTCGCGCATTCGCGGCATTCAGCAGCGGCGCGCTCAACTGCGTGGTGAGCTGGTTGGCCCGAAGAAGCGCCGCAGCCCGCAAACGAGCGTGAATTTTATGCGCGCAGTGGCAATGAAACTGCAATTCATCAAAACCACGCAGCTGGGAAAAACCGAGGCCGAGCTGGTGGAGGCGGGCTTTCGTTCGCGCGATGCCATTCATGTGCTCGCGTTCTTCAACCTTACACTGCCGCTGGTGTTCGGAGCGATTGGTTTTGCCATTATGGAGATGAACTCCGGCGGCCATTCCAAATGGGCGGCGTTTCACTATATGTGGCCGGTGCTGGGTTTATATATTGGCTTTAAGCTGCCGTGGATATTCGTGACCCACCGCCGCAAGAAGCGCTATTTGCAGATTCAGCGTTCGCTGTCGGACGTGCTGGACCTGATGACCATTTGCGCTGAGGCGGGGTTGAGCCTGGCCATGAGCTTGGAGCGCGTGGCGCGCGAGCTTACCATCTCTTATCCGGAAATGGCGGAGGAACTGAGCCTCACCTCCATTGAGACCGGCTTTTTGCCCGACCGCAACAAAGCACTCTACAATCTGGCCGAGCGGGTGAAGCTGCCCGAAATGCGGGGTATTGTCAGCGTGCTGGTGCAGACGGAAAAATATGGCACGCCCATTGCCCAGGCGCTGCGCGTGTTGTCGGCGGAGTTTCGCACTTCGCGCATGCTGCGTGCTGAGCAGAAAGCCGCCAAGCTCCCGGCGCTGATGACCATCCCGATGATTACCTGCATCTTGCCGACGCTGTTCATCGTCATCATCTCACCGGCGGCGGTCAAGCTGATGGACACGTTCGGCAATTAATGTGGCGGTAATTAATGGCCGTGAAGAAAGAAATACAACGTCATGGCAATGCCTACTGTGGTGACGAACCAGCGTACATAGTGTGGTGGTAGTTTGAGTGCTATTTTCGCCCCCCAATAGCCACCGGTCAGCGCTCCTACCAGCATCACGAGCGCTACCGGCCACACCACCTTCCCGGAAAGAGCGAACAAGAGCACCGACACGCCGTTGATGGGAATGGCAAGCCAGGTCTTAAGCCCATTCATCTGGTGGATGTTGCTAAAGCCTGCCAGCTGGAGCATAGCCAGCATCAAAATGCCGATGCCTGCGCCGAAATAGCCGCCATAGATGGAGATGATAAATTGCAGCACCAGGCCGGAGGCCAGGTTAGGTTCCACATACTCTTGCTTGCGCCATTTGCGAAGCAACGCCACACCCTGGCGGCCGAAGGTGAAGATCAGCGTGGCGGTAAGCAGCAGCCATGGCACGAGTGCGGCAAAGGTGCGCTCGGGAGTTTCCAGCAACACCACCGCGCCGATGCCCCCCCCAATGAGACTCACCCACAGCAGGGGGGTTAGCCGCCCCTTATGTTCTTTCAGCTCGCCGCGATAGGCGAATGCGCTGCCGATGGAGCCGGGCCATAGTGCAACCGTACTGGTGACATTAGCAGCCAAGGGGGAAAGCCCCCCGAAAATAAGCGCCGGAAAAGTAAGGAAGGTTCCTCCGCCGGCGACCGAATTGACCGCCCCTGCCATGGCGGCGGCGATAAAATACAGGCTTATTTCAAGCAAAGTCATTGGGTTATTTTATATTTTGATTGCGCTTATGGGCAGAACATGGCACAACTGCAGGCCTATATATTGTGTCGCTTTTGCCTTATCTGCTGTATATCCTGTTAGGGTAAGAGCGTCAACCAACCTAAAACGAGCCCCATGACCGAAACGATCGCCATTGCAAGTGACCATGCCGGCCTCGAGCTAAAGGCAGCACTTAAAGTGCATGCTGAGGGGCTTGGTTACGCTGTGGAAGATCTGGGCACAGATGGTAGCGCTTCGGTCGATTACCCCGATTATGCCGACAAGCTTGCCGATTGGCTATTGGTAGAGAGTGCCGCCCAAGGTGTGCTTGTTTGCGGTTCGGGTATTGGCATTTCGATTGCGGCTAACCGCCACCGCCATGTACGCGCGGCTTTGTGCAGCAGTGTTGAAGCGGCCAAACTCTCGCGCCAGCATAACAACGCCAATGTGCTGTGCTTAGGTGCGCGCCTGACGGATGAGGACACGGCCAAAGCCTGCCTTAAAACCTTTCTGGAAACGGCATTTGAAGGCGGCCGCCACATAGGCCGCGTGGAGAAGCTTGGATAATTTTTTAAACGAAGGATGATATGAACAACACCGCTAAAAAATTGGATGTACCGATGAACATGTTTTTTGATGCCGACCTGGCCGCCGCCGATACCGAAATTTTCTCCGCTTTGCAGGAAGAGCTGCACCGCCAGCAAACCCAGATCGAGCTGATTGCCTCTGAAAATATCGTAAGCAACGCTGTGCTGCGGGCGCAGGGTTCGGTGCTGACCAACAAATACGCCGAGGGCTACCCAGGCAAGCGCTACTATGGCGGCTGCGAATTCGCCGACAAGGCCGAGCAGCTGGCGATTGACCGCGCCAAGCAATTGTTCGGTTGCAGCTTTGCCAACGTGCAGCCCAACTCCGGTAGCCAAGCCAATCAGGGCGTCTTCATGGCGCTGCTGAAGCCGGGCGACACCATCCTCGGCCAATCGCTGGCCACTGGTGGGCACTTGACCCATGGCGCATCGGTGAATCAATCGGGCAAATGGTTCAAATCCGTGCAATACGGCGTGAAGAAAGAAGACTCGCTGATCGACTATGATGAGGTCGAGCGCCTGGCTGCCGAACATAAACCTCAAATGATCATCGCGGGCTTTTCGGCCTATCCGCGCGTGATCGACTGGGCGCGCTTCCGCAAGATCGCCGATTCGGTGGGTGCATACCTCATGGTGGATATGGCACATGTGGCGGGGTTGGTTGCCGCCGGTTCGTATCCCAGCCCGCTGCCCCACGCGCATGTGGTCACCACCACCACGCATAAGACGCTGCGCGGCCCGCGCGGCGGCATGGTCCTTTCGAATGATGAAGAGATCGGCAAAAAAATCAACTCAGCCATCTTCCCGGGCATTCAAGGCGGCCCGCTGATGCATGTCATCGCCGGCAAGGCTGTGGCCTTCGGCGAGGCGCTGAAGCCTGAATTCAAGGCCTATGGCAAAGCCGTGGTGGATAATGCCCGCGCTCTGGCCGAAGTGCTGGTAAAGCGCGGCGTGGATATCGTCTCGGGCGGCACGGACAACCATTTGATGCTGGTGGATCTGCGCCCTAAGAAGCTTACCGGCAAGGCAGCCGAAGAAGCACTTGAGCGTGCAGGCCTGACCTGCAACAAGAACGCCATTCCCTTCGACCCGGAAAAGCCGTTCGTCACTTCGGGCATTCGCTTGGGTACTCCAGCCGGCACGACGCGTGGTTTCGGCGTGGCTGAATTCAGGCAGATCGGCGAACTCATCGGCGACGTGCTCGACGGTCTGGCCCAAGGTGGCGATAATACTGCCGTAGAACAAAAAGTACGCCAGCAAGTCGCAGAGCTGTGCGGCAAATTCCCAATCTATTCCAACCTCGACCAACGGTAAACGAATGAAATGTCCTTTTTGCGGCCACTCCGACACGCAGGTTAAAGACTCGCGCCCCAGCGAAGATGGGCTGACCATCCGCCGTCGGCGTTTCTGCCCCGAGTGCAATTCGCGCTTTACCACGTTCGAGCGTGTGCAGCTGCGCGAACTCACCGTGCTGAAGAAGAATGGCGAGCACCGCATGTTCGACCGCGAGAAGCTGGCGCGCTCGCTGGGTATTGCGCTTCGCAAACGCCCGGTTACTTCCGAGCAGGTGGAGCAGCTCATCACCCGCATCATCCAGAAGCTAGAAAGCCTGGGCGAAAGCGAGATCCCCTCTTCCATGATCGGCAAGACCATCATGGAAGAGCTCAAGAAGGTCGACTCGGTGGCGTATATCCGTTTCGCTTCGGTATATCGCGATTTCCGCGAGGCGAAGGATTTTGAAAACATCGTAGGTGAATTCGATAAGATCGGTTAGCCCATGCGTAAGCTTGTCTGCATTGCTGCCCTATTAGGACTTGGCGCCTGCACATGGATCGGCGAGACCGCCGATCGTTGGGGCGAGTCGATGCCGGTGCTTCCCGAAGAGGCGCGCTGCGAGCATTGGCAGTGTATTGGCCCTGAGGGGCGGGCCATCTCCGAGCGCAACAAGCAAGAAAGGCTGGCCAAAGAAGCCGCCGGGTCTAAAGAGCTCGCGCCGGACGTTGTAGAAGAAAAGCCCGAAGACTTCCCGTATCCACAAAAACGGACATACCCATGAGCAACCACGAGACCTATATGCAAATGGCGCTGGAGTTGGCCGACACCAACCTAGGCCAAACCTGGCCTAACCCCACGGTGGGGGCGGTGCTGGTAAAAGACGGGGCTGTGATCGGCAAGGGCGCTACGGGCCGCGGCGGCCGCCCGCACGCAGAGACTGAGGCCATCGCGCATGCTGCCATCCATAATGGTGGGGCGGATGCCCGGGGCGCTACCTTATATGTGACGCTGGAGCCGTGCAGCCACCAGGGCGAGACCGGCCCCTGCGTCGATATGATCATTGCCGCCGGCATCACCCATGTGGTGGTGGCCACCCGCGACCCTAACCCTAAGGTGAATGGCCAGGGCATTGCCAAGCTGCTCGCGGCCGGCATCACCGTGGAAGAAGGGGTGCTTGGTCCCCAGGCCGAAGCCGTAAACTGCGGATTTTTCAGCGTTATTAATCGTGGTCGCCCCTATGTGGCGCTTAAGCTTGCTACCTCGCTGGATGGAAAAATGGCCACTCGCAGCGGCCAGAGCCAATGGATCACCGGGGAATCTGCCCGCGAATATACTCATCGATTACGAAGCCGATACGATGCGCTGATTACCGGCGTTGGCACGGTGTTCGCCGATAATCCGCAAATGACGGTGCGCATTCCCGGCTTAGAAAGCCGCTCGCCGGTGCGTGTGGTGCTGGACCGCAACGGCCGCATGCCGCGCAACGCCCGCATCATGCAACAACAAGAAGTAGCCCCCACCTGGGTGCTGACCGACGCCACGGTGACCGATGCGGTGAATACGCTGATGGGCAAGGGCATCACCCGCATCATGGTCGAAGCTGGCGCCGGTGTAGGGAGTGATTTTCTGCAAAGCGGGCTGGTCGATAAGATCTATTGGTTCCGCGCGCCCATCATCATTGGTGAAGAGGGACTTTCCGCCTTTGACGGCAGTATGCCCGATGAGTTGGCCAAGCTGGCGCGCTTTGCACCCGTGCAGCATAGCGTGTTCGCCGATGACAGCCTTGACGTATATCTATGTTCACCGGAATCATAAACCATGTGGGGCGGGTCGAAGCGGCCAGCCAGCAAGGTGATTTAAGGCTCTCCATTGCCTGTCAATTCAGCGATTTTACCCTGGGCGAGTCCATCGCCTGTAATGGTGCGTGCTTAACGGTCATTGAAAGTGCGCCCGGGCGTTTTTCCGCCGAGCTTTCCGCCGAGACGATCGCGTGCACGGCCCCGCGCTGGGCGGTGGGTGATGCCATCAATCTGGAGCGTGCGCTCAAGGCCGGCGACGCGCTGGATGGCCACATCGTCACCGGGCATGTCGATGGTACGGCGCGTTTGATCAGCGCCGAAAAAAGCGGCGATAGCCATGTGCTGGCGTTTGAAGCCCCTGCAAATCTCGCGCGCTTTGTTGCCGCCAAAGGCTCAGTGTGCTTAAACGGCGTGTCGCTGACGGTCAACCGTGTGGGCGGCACAAAATTCTGGGTCAACATCATCCCCCATACTTGGGATGTTACCAATCTGGGCACGCTTAAAGCCGGCGATAGCGTAAACCTTGAGATCGACACCATCGCTCGCTATGTCGCCCGCTTACTGGAGCCTATGCCATGACCGCCCTTGCCACCCCTGAAGAGATCATTGAAGAAGCGCGCGCCGGGCGCATGTTCATCCTGGTGGATGACGAGGACCGCGAGAACGAAGGCGACCTGGTGATCCCCGCGCAATTCGCCACGCCCGCTGCCATCAACTTCATGGCCAAGTACGGCCGCGGCCTGATCTGCCTGGCGCTGACCAAAGAGCGCGTGGGCCAATTGGAGCTGAATCTTATGTCGCGCGATAATGCTTCGCGCCACCAAACGGCGTTTACCGTTTCCATCGAAGCGCGCGAAGGCGTGACCACCGGTATCTCTGCCGCTGATCGCTCCCACAGCGTGCAGGTGGCGATCGACCCTTCCAAGGGTGCGGCCGATATCGGCTCGCCGGGCCATGTGTTCCCCTTAGTGGCGCGCCCGGGCGGCGTGCTGGTGCGCGCGGGCCACACCGAAGCTGCGGTCGATATCGCGCATCTGGCGGGCTTGAACCCCGCCGGTGTTATTTGTGAGGTGATGAACGATGACGGCACGATGGCGCGCCTGCCGGACCTGATGAAATTCGGCGCTGAGCACGGCCTGAAGATTGGCACGATCGCTGATCTTATCTCCTATCGCCGCCGTTCGGAAAAGCTGGTCACCCGCGTGGTGGAAAGTGATTTCAGCACCAGCCATGGCGGCGATTTCCGCATGATGGTCTACACCAGCACGACCGAATACGCCGAGCATATCGCACTGGTCAAAGGCACGCTGGATGTGAGCCAGCCGGTGTGGGTGCGTATGCACTCGTTCAACCTGCTGCATGATGTGCTGGGGGATCTGCATTCGGGCCGCCCCAGTGCCCTGCAACCCGCGATGGAGCAGATCGCCAGGCATGGTAGCGGCGTAGTGGTGCTCATCCGCGAGCCGATCCGTACCTCTGTGTCAGACCAGATCCGCCCGCGTGTGGGCGAAACGCCTGTGGCGGCCAGCTCCCTGCGCGATTATGGCATCGGCGCACAAATCCTGCTCGACCTGGGCGTGCGCGACATGATATTGCTTTCCAATTCCAAACGCGCGGTCATCGGCCTTGAGGGCTATGGCCTGACCATCCAGGGCTACCAGCCCATCGAAGGCTAGAAAGAAAACAACGATATGAGCCATGTGCTAATTGCCGTAGGGCGTTTTTATACCGAGCTGGCCGATGAAATGGTCAAAGGTGCGGTCGCTGAACTCACCAAGCATGGCTGCACCTATGACGTGGTGGAAGTGCCCGGCGCGTTCGAGCTGCCGGCGGCGGTGCGTTTTGGTGTCGAGGCCGAAAAATATGACGGCTATATCGCACTGGGCTGCGTTATTCGCGGCGATACCACGCATTACGATTATGTCTGCGGTGAATCCGCCCGCGGCCTGATGGACATTGCCCTGCACCAGGGCGCGGCCATCGGCTATGGTATCTTAACCGTCGAGAATGAAGAGCAGGCCTGGGTGCGCGCGCGCATCACCGAAGGCAACAAGGGCCGCGACGCCGCCGAAGCCGCCTTGCGCATGATAGCAATCAAGAAGCAGTTCGGCATCACGGTATGAGCAATTCCGCACCCAACCCCTCGCTGCAAAAAAAGACCGCCGCGCGTACCGCCGCCATCCAGATCCTGTATCAGGTGGCGATGACCGATGAAGAGCAAACCACTGCCGAGCGCATCAAGGGCCTCAAGGCCCGCCTCAAAGACAACCGCGAAGAACAAAAGCTGCTCACTGGCATGGGGGTGGAGCCTGACTATGCACTGCTTTCACGCTTGCTGGATGCCATCGCGCAGTTCCAGGGCGATATCGATGCAAGGCTGGATGAAAGCCTGGGCGCTAAGTGGACGCGTGAGCGCATGAGTAAGTTGCTGGTGGCTATTTTGCGTGCGGCCATCTGCGAGCTGTTCTTCGGCAAAGATGTAAAACCGGCCATCGTCATCGACGAATATACACGCCTGACGCGCAGCTTCTTAACCGACCCGGAGGCCGATTTCGTCTTCGGGGCGCTTAGCAAGCTGGCACAGCGCTACGCCGCATGAGTTTGCTGTGAATGAGTTTAGCTGGATAGCGCGCTATTTTGCGCCGCTGGCAGCGGGCATCGAAGGAAGTTTGCAATTACTAGACGACGCTGCCTTGCTGGATGTGCCGGCCGGCAAGCAGCTCATCATCACCAAAGATGCGATGGCAGCGGGCGTGCATTTCTTGGGTACGGAAAGCCCCGATATGCTGGCGCGCAAGCTGCTGCGTGTGAACCTCTCAGACCTGGCCGCCAAGGGGGCCACTCCGCACGGCTACCTGCTGGCGCTGATGCTGCCTGAGGGCACGGCAAAAAGCTTCGTGGCCGCCTTTGCCCAAGGTTTGGCGCATGACCAGGCGAGCTACGGCACCCACCTGCTGGGCGGCGATACGATCTCCACGAAAGGGCCGCTGGCCTTTTCCCTCACGGCGCTGGGGCATGTGCCCCAAGGCCAGGCACTGCTTCGCAGCGGTGCAAAATCCGGCGATGATATTTACGTTTCCGGCTGGTTGGGTGATTCGGCGCTCGGTCTGGCGAGTGTGCAGGGCAAGCTGCCGGTGCTGGATGCAAACCATAAGGCCTATCTGCAAGAGCGCTACTTCCTGCCGCAGCCGCGCGTAGCGCTGGGGCAAAAACTCATCGGGCTTGCCAGCGCTTCCATGGATATCTCCGATGGTTTGCTCCAGGATCTGGGCCATATCTGTAAAGCATCGCAGGTGGGCGCAAAAATCCAGCGTCATTTGCTGCCGCTTTCGGCTGCCGCGCGCGTGCATGGCGAGGCGGCGTATGATGCAGCCCTGGCCGGCGGGGATGATTATGAGCTGCTCTTTACTGCGTCTGCAGCGCATGAAACTGAGCTTGCCGAATTGGCCCAAGCCCTTGCCTTGCCGCTGACTAAAGTTGGCAGTATCACTGCGGGTGAAGGTGTGGCACTGTTGGATAAAAATTTCAGAAAAACCCCTTTTGAGTCAAAAGGTTTTCAGCATTTCTAGCCCCTAAATCCCATAAAGACACAAGCCCCCTGTTGTGCTATAAATTGAAGCTGGTTGAGTACACCAGCTTCAAGGAAAAGGCCCATGCTCAGAAGGCCATACAGGGATAAGCCAGGTGATGACGCGCCACAGGGGAAAACATTCGATCTGGGATTGCTCAAGGTCACGTTAAGTGAAGTCGGCAACCTGTATTTCGAAAGCGCCATCAACGTGCGTATAGATTCGGATCGCCAGTCGCTGGTGGAGCCCGTACCGGGGCAGTTCGGGCTGGAGCCATCGGCTGCGGACAAACTTATCGTGCTGCTCAAGGCTGCTTTGCGCAAACAAGGCATGACCGTGCTGGAAGAGGGCGGCCGGAGCCTGCCCACAGGGTCGGGCGACAACCCCAACACCAAGAAACTAAGTTTACGTGAGTTCACCACCTATAAGCCCAGCAGCGACGGGGTGAAGATCCGCGCTGAGCAGGGCTATTATACTGGGACGTTCAACGGTGCGGCGATGATGGGCATTGCCGGTGGCGTGCTTGCCCAGCTCGCGCCGGTGTTTCGCAAGGCCATAACGGTCGATGGTGTGGAGCGACGCATGAGCGATATTTACGACGCGGTGGATCTGCGCGCCGAAGACATCTTTCAAGCCCTTGCTGAGGCAAACGCACCTGCGCCCAAGCGCGCAAACCCCTCGTCTGCCGCCCAGCCCAGTCCTGAGCAGGCATACCGCGCGGCGCTGTCGAAGAAAATCCCCGAAGCGTTGCTTTCGGGAGATGCCCGCGCCGACGTGATAAACCAGATCGTTGCCAAGACCGACGGCAACGACCGTTGGTGGTGTCATTTCCAGGGCAGTGCGCGCGGGGGAAAGGACGACCCCACCTTTACCGGTGTGCTCAGCATCTTGGATGCGAAGATCAAGGCCAGCCAGTCGGTGCTGGAATTCGTGGCTGCTGAACTGTGCGATGCCATTTATGCAGAGGTAGACCGCCGCCAAGGTAAAACCGCTGCCGGGGATGGCGTGCCCGCCATGGGGTAACCATTTTGCTAAGCCGCGTCTTGCTGACCTAGATTCAACTGCCGATACGAAAGCGCTTCGCCGATATGCGCAGCACCCACCTGTTCGCTGGCAGCCAGATCGGCGATGGTGCGTGCCACCTTAAGCACGCGCGCATAGCCGCGCATGGAAAGACGCAATTGTTGGGTGGCATTTTCCAGCAATGCCTTGCCCTTATCATCGGGCTGCACCAGCTGGTGCACAGCATCGCCGGCCAACTGGCTGTTGGTGCGGGCTTCCAGTCTAAGCTTCTCAAAGCGCGTGCGCTGGCGCTGGCGCGCAGCCGCCACACGCGAGGCCACTACGGCACTGTCTTCGCCACCGCTTTGCGAAAGCATGTCGAGCGTGGGCACTTCGGCAACATCAATCGCCATGTCGAAGCGGTCAAATAACGGGCCGGAAATTTTGCCCTGATAGTCGCTGGCGCATTTGGGGGCTTTGGCGCAGCCGCGCGCCGCATCGCCCAGATAGCCGCAACGGCACGGATTCATGGCTGCGATAAGCTGGAAGCGCGAGGGGTAGGTCACATGCGCTGCCGCGCGGGCCACGCTTATCTTGCCTGTTTCCAGCGGTTGGCGGAGCGACTCCAGCACCGCGCGAGGGAACTCGGGCAATTCATCCAAGAACAGCACCCCATGATGAGCCAGCGATATCTCCGGTATTATGTAGCAAACACACCTAGAGATAAAGTGTTTTTGTCATCACATGCGATATAATCATCACATGGCCGAACCCCTCGTAATATCCGCACTTGTTAAGCGCCGCTCTGAACTATCGGGCGAACTAGAGCATACCCAGCAGCGGGCAAAGCAGCTTGTTATCGACCTTGAGAACATAGACAACACGATACGGCTATTCGATGAGGACTACAGGGTTGAGGCCATAAAGCCAAAGGGGTTTAGGCCGCCTTCCGACTGGGCTAATCGTGGCGAGATGTCGCGGGTTATAATGGATATACTCAGACAGGCTGCCGAACCTCTCACAAGTCAAGACATAGCCAGAGAAATGATACTCACTCGTGGCATGGATGCGGACGATGTGAAGCTGCTTAGGAAGATGACAAAGCGGTGCAGCGTCGCGTTACGGGGGCAACGAGAAAACAAGCTGCTCAAATCGAGTCAGGCAGAGGGGTTGTTTATGGTTTGGGAGATAGCTTAGGCTATTTCTTGCAGTTCTTTTCAGCCGAGAGGTCTTTAAGCTGCTTAAGGCGTTTTTCACCTGAAAGCTCAGCCGCATCGCCTTCCATCACATTGCCTATGCCAAAGTCGCCTAGTGCGCCCAGCACATGAGCGCCGGATGTATCACGGCGCTGCATACGAATATCAGTCAGGAACTCCTCGGATTTGGCAATCTCAATGCGGAGGTCTTTGCAGTCAAATTCCTGTTTTTCAGTGCCAGAGAGTTCTGTTTGTCGCCCGTAGCGCTGCGTAGAGCAAGCGCTTAATGTTGCTGTAATAAGTATTAGGGCGATCAGTTTGTTCATAAATTCCTCATTAAGACTATGTAACTTGTATAGTACGATTTCTGGTCAATCAACTGATCTTTGCCAATATCCCTTCCATTGACGCGAAATCTTAGTCTGCAACCCAGCGCTAACCACCATCAAGTATTGCTCACCATTACCCACTCGGCGGTTATTTTCACGCCACGCCATTTCATCCGCATACAAATCGAGGTATTTTCCAGCGATACTGTGATGCGTTCCTACCTCTGCGCGGCGAAGGCGAGAGAAGAACGACTCAGCCTGATTGGTGCAAGCGCCCTCATAAGAGTAAGCGGCGCTGTGATTAATGCGTTTCGTTTCATAGCGAGCGTGCAGCGAATCCCAAGAAGTTGCTTCGTCGGCATGAACTGTTGAGCCGTGTGTGATGTGCTTGTGTGCTACTGCCGCTGCATCGCTTTCGCTCTTATATACGTTTGCCAGTGCATGACCGTCACGCTCACGCATTACGACAACGCACTCACGCTTGCCATTTTGTACATAACGAGTGCGGCGGTCTAAGCGGTGTTCTTTCATGTTAGCGGGCTTCACATAGCCGCCAAAATAAGCGCCGTCCATCTCGACAACGCCGGAAAGGGTCTTGCCTTCATTCGTTCGGCTCAAGGCTTCACGGATTTTGTGAGACAGTACAAAGGCGGTCTTATACTGCACGTCCAGATCGCGGCTAAGCTGTAAGGCACTATGGCCCTTTGCGCTGTTCACGAAAATAGCAATGGCGGCCAGAATGTCGCGGAGGTCAAGCTTGCGGCTGGCGAAGATAGTGCCTGTAGTGACACTGAACTGTGCTTCACAACCTTTGCATTTGAACACGCGGCGAGCCTTGTAGCTGTAAACGGTCACGCAACCACAACGCGGGCAAAACGGATTGCCGCCATTCTGATTCCAGCGCACTTGCTTGAACATCTCAAACGCCTCATCGTCCGACATACGCATGACCTTTGACAGGCTAAGCGTGCGGGCTTTGGTTGATAATAAGAAGTGTTGAGACATGTAGTAAAATCACCGAATCTGATGTATATACATCAAATATAGTGATATTATGGGGCATTGTCAACACACACTGCATCATATATGATGACATAAATCATCGTTAATGAGGTGTAAAATGGCTGAGGAATGGGCTAAAAAGGCAAAAAACCTTTTAAAATCAGAGCTTAAACGCAAAGGCGTTAGCTATAAAGAGCTTGTCGAGAAGCTGGAAGAAATTGGCGTGAAAGACAGCGAAAGAAACATAGCCAATAAGTTAGCCCGTGGTACGTTTACGGCTGTATTTTTCATACAGTGCCTAGAGGCCATCGGGTGTCACAAGTTAGAGCTAAGCTAAACGGATTCTTCTTCCTGCTCTTATTGCTAGCGCTAGGTATGATTTCCTATGTGCTGCCTGTGTATCAAGTTTTCGGACAATCAGAGCCACCATGTCCAACTGTCGCGGTAGGCGAAAGTAAGCCACCAGAGGAGCAACCCAAGCGCAAATACAAGCAAGCCCAAAAAGCTAAGGAAGTTACAGAGACGAGGCCTAGTTGTGGCGAAGCGCTCAACACTCCAGATGGCAAAGCTAACGCCAACGCCAGAACAGATAATAGCGGTAATGATCCTTCTCGTGATGGGAATGCCGCTGAATGGAGAATGGTCGATCTGACCGGGATAATGATAGGAGTCATGTTTGCCCAGTTTGCTTTGTTTTGGTGGCAATTGAGTATGATGAGAAGAGGCGTGGAGGATGCCGAGACTATGGCTGAAGCTGCTAAAAAATCCGCTGATGCTGCTAATCTCACGGCGCAAATCATGAAGGATACTGCTGAAAGACAATTGAGAGCCTATGTAAGCATTAAAGAAGGGTGGGTTTTTTTCGATCAAGATTCCACGCTCCTTCGCACCGCCATAATGATTGAAAATTGCGGACAAAGCCCGGCCTACAATTTCAAAATTTGGTCTGATTGTGTTGTTGCACCAAGCGAAGGCTTTGCTTTTGAGATACCCGAAGAAGACCCGAGGCCCTCTAGCATAGTGGGGCCTAATGGGGTGTGCGCTATTAATCTCGAAAGGCCAATTACTGCCTTGGAAATTACCGCTATTGCCAGTGGTATTAAGTCTATATATGTCTTTGGGAAAATTGATTACGAAGACTGCTTCGGAACTAGCCGCTATCATATCTTTAGATATTGCATGAGTGGCGCGATTAAACATTTCACGGTTAGGGATGTGGGCAGAGATGGCTGGGGACTCCATCCACACCCAAAAGGCCATAAGGCCACATAATATAGATTTCATTTAGTGCCTTTCTCGGCACTTGGAACAAAACCGCCTAAAATTAGGTGTGTTTGCTACATAATACCGGACTTGCCTGCGCCTGGCGGCCCCATCATCAGCAGGTTATGCCCGCCGGCCGCGGCGACTTCCAGCGCGCGGCGCGCCACGTGCTGGCCGCGTATCTCGCGCATGTTAGTGGCGCGTGGCGGGGTTTCGCGTTCGGCGACCTGCGGCACAGACAATAGCTGTGAACCTTTGAAATGATTGATGAGTGCCAGCAGTGAGGAGGGCGCAAGAATATCGCTTAAGCCCGACCAGGCGGCTTCCCCGCCGCAAGGCAGCGGGCAGATAAGCCCTAAGCCATTTTCGCTGGCATGCATGGCCGAAGGCAGCACGCCCGAGGCTGCAAGCAAGCTGCCATCGAGCGAGAGTTCGCCAAGTGCCACATAGGCGCTTAACTCTTCCTGGGCGAGCACACCCATGGAGATCAGTAGGCCGATGGCGATCGGCAGATCGAAATGGCTGCCTTCCTTGAGCAGATCGGCCGGCGCTAAATTTACCACGATGCGTTTTGCCGGCAACGACAGGCCCAGCGAATGCATGGCCGCGCGCACACGCTCGCGCGATTCGGCCACCGCCTTGTCGGGCAGGCCCACCACGGTAAAGGCGGGCAGGCCGCCGCTCATTTGCACCTGCACATCAATGGCGGTGACGCTGATGCCCTCAAAGGCGACGGTTCTTACATGGGCTACCATGTGCCCGTCACCTTGTGCTGCGCGAGCAGGGCGCGGGTTTCGGCAAGCGGCAGCCCCACCACATTGGAGAACGAGCCATTGATCGACGGGATAAAGCCCTCAGCCAGGCCCTGAATGGCATAGCCGCCGGCCTTGCCTTCCCACTGGCGGCTTTGGATGTAGGCCTCGATGGTTTTTGCATCCAGCCTTGCGAATTTCACCTGAGTCATCACCAGGCGTTGTTGCAGCCTGCCCCCTGCCATGATGGCAATGGCCGTGTACACGCGGTGGCGCTTGCCTGAAAGGCGTGCCAGGCAGAAGCGCGCGGTTTTTTCATCTTCGGCTTTGGGCAGGATGCGAGCGCCCGTTGCCACCACCGTGTCGGCAGCGAGCACCACGGCTTCAGGGTGAAGGGCGGCTACATGGGCTGCTTTCTCGCGCGCAATGCGGCGTGCGTAAGCGGTGGGCGTTTCGCCCTTGTTCGGGGTTTCGTCAATATCGGCGGGAAGAATAAGCTTCGGAGTAATGCCGAGCTGGGCCAGCAGGGCCAGGCGGCGAGGAGAAGCAGAAGCAAGGATCAGCGCAGGTGCTAATAAAGACAACGGCTAATCCTCCGGATTTATTTTTCGCGGAATTTGATGCGCCCTTTGGTCAGGTCGTAGGGGGTCATCTCTACAATCACCTTATCGGCCACCAGCACGCGGATGCGGTTCTTGCGCATGCGGCCCGAAGTGTGAGCGATCACGATATGGCCGTTTTCCAGCTTCACGCGGAACATGGCGTTGGGGAGCAGTTCGGTCACGATACCGGGGAATTCTAAGAGTTCTTCTTTCGACATGAGTGTGTGTATATCCTGCGGTTAAGCTTGGTTTATGGGGCTTTATATCACTTTATATGCAAAACGCAAATAAGAGTGAACAGGCGGCGTGAAGTGGCGAAATCCACCACCACGCGGTCTTTGAGCACGGTTTGCAATATCTCCGAGCCTTCGTTGTGGATGCCGCGGCGCGCCATGTCGATGGCTTCGATCTTACTGGCCCCGGCGGTCTTGAGCGCTTCATAATAGCTTTCGCAGATCATGAAATAGTCGCGGATGACGGTCTTCAGCGGTGCGATGGAAAGGGCAACTCGCTTGGTGAAGTCGCTGCCGCCCTGGCCCTGAATGTCAAACACCAACCTGCCTTCTTCGATGCTTAAGTGCAGCCCGTAGGGCCCGGCTTTCATGCAGGTGGGCTCGAAGCGGTTCTCATCGAGCAGGTCGGCCATGGCCACGTTGCGTTCGTTGAGGATTTCGGGCGTGCGCGGCTTGATGCTCGAATCCAGCGTGATGTTCTCGATATGCTCGCTCATGGTTGCCCCCGGCGGATGGTGACCGACAGCGCGTGCGCGTCCAGGCCTTCATTCACCGCAAGCACTTCGGCCCAGTCGCTGAGCTTGGCCAGCGAATCGGCTGTGCAGCCGATCAGCGAGGTGCGCTTTAAGAAATCGAAAACCGAAAGGCCGGAAGAAAAACGTGCCGTGCGCGAGGTGGGCAGCACGTGGCTGGGGCCTGCTACATAATCGCCGATGGCCTCAGGCGTGTGGCGGCCCAGGAAAATAGCACCCGCATGGCGGATATCGGGCACTAGGCTTTCTGGGTTTTCAATGGCTAGTTCCACATGCTCCGCGGCGATGGCGTTGGCCAGCTCGCACGCTTCGTCCAGGTTCTTCACCAGCAAAACAGCGCCGTGATTGCTCCAGGATGCGCCCGCGATATTGGCGCGCGGCAGGGTGGCCAGTGCCTTTTCCACGGCTTTTTCCACCGCATGTGCAAAGCCCTCATCATCGGTGATGAGGATAGATTGGGCGAGTTCGTCATGCTCTGCCTGGGAAAGCAAATCCGCCGCGATCCAATCGGGGTTATTATGCTTATCGGCGATGACGAGAATTTCCGACGGCCCGGCTATCATGTCGATGCCCACCTTGCCGAACACCTGGCGTTTGGCTTCGGCCACATAGGCGTTGCCGGGGCCTACGATCTTATCCACCGGGGCGATGGTTTTTGTGCCATAGGCCAGAGCGGCCACGGCTTGTGCGCCGCCGATTTTGTAGATCTCATCTACGCCGGCCACATGCGCGGCGGCGAGCACAGCCGGCGACAGGCCGCCTTCGGGTGCAGGCACGACCATGGCCAAGCGTTTTACGCCCGCCACTTTCGCCGGCACGGCGTTCATCAGTACCGAGCTGGGATAGGCTGCCAGTCCGCCGGGTACATACAGGCCCACAGCGTCGATGGCGTTCCAGCGGTGGCCGAGTGCCACACCGGCGTCGTCGGTGTAGTTCAGGTCGTGCGGCATTTGGTGCTGGCTGTAGCTGCTGATGCGCGCTGCGGCTTCTTTGAGCGAGCGCATGAGCTCCGGCGTGACCAGGCCCAGCGCATTGGCAATTTCGCGGTCAGTGACCATGATGGCTTCTGCGCTTGCCTGGAAGCGGTCGAATTTGGTGGTGTATTCGAACAGGGCTGCGTCGCCGCGTGTTTTCACCTCTGCGATGATGGAGGAAACCACACCGGCCACATGGCTTGTGCCTTCATCGCGCGAGGCGAGGAAGTGCTCGAACTGTGCGGCAAAATCGGGCTGGGCGGTGGAAAGTCTAACCGGCATGAACCGCCTCGCGGAAACGCTCGATCAGGCCGCTGATCTCGGCGCTGCGGGTTTTAAAGGCGGTGCGGTTGATGATCAGGCGTGAGCTCACCGACATGATGGTCTCAACTTCGTGCAGGCCGTTGGCCTTGAGCGTTCTGCCTGAGCTCACCAGATCGACGATGCGGCTGGCCATGCCGAGCTTGGGGGCAAGCTCCATCGCGCCCGAGAGTTTGATACATTCTGCCTGGATGCCGCTTTCGGCAAAGAATTTCTGCGTGAGGTTGGGATATTTCGTAGCGATGCGGATATGGCTTAGCCTTGTCATATCCTCAGCTGCTGCGTCTTCGCGCTCGGCCACACTTAGGCGGCAATGCCCGATGTTTAAATCCAGCGGCGAGTAGATATCGGAATAATCGAACTCTCGCAGCACATCGGAACCGGCCACACCCAGATGCGCGGCACCGAAGGCCACGAAGGTAGGCACGTCGAAGCTGCGCACGCGGATCAGCTCGATGTTGGAATCGCGGCAGATGAATTGCAGCTGGCGGTCTTCCTCGTCGAAGAAGGCCTTCTCCGGCGTGATGCCCACTCGCTCAAACAGCGGCACTAATTCCTTAAGGATTCGCCCCTTTGGCACGGCGATCACTAGTTTTTGCGCGCTCATGTTAGGCTGCCTCGAAAATGGCCTTGCCAGATTTGCGCGAGGTGACGCGCTCAATCACCGCGCCACAGGCGATGAGCTTTTCTTCCAGGCGCTCATAGCCGCGATCCAGATGATAGACGCGGTGAAGCATGGTTTCGCCCTCGGCGGCCAAAGCGGCGATGACCAGCGACACGGAGGCGCGCAAATCTGTGGCCATGACCTCAGCGCCGCGCAAGTTTTGTACGCCTCGCACCATGGCAGATGCACCGTGCACCACCACATTCGCGCCCATGCGAGCAAGCTCCGGCACGTGCATATAGCGGTTCTCGAAAATGGTCTCGGTGATCATGGACGCACCTTCGCACACGCAAAGCAGCGCCATCATCTGGGCTTGCATGTCGGTGGGAAAGCCCCCGTAAGGCGCGGTCATTACATCCGTACCCTGGATGCGCCCGCCTGCACGGCGTACGCGCAGGCCGCGTTCGGTCGGGGTGATGCAAACGCCCGCATGTTCGAATGTTTCGATCACGGCCTGCATCAGATCGGCGCGCGCGCCGATGAGCTCCACGTTGCCACCGGTGATGGCGGCTGCCGCCATGAAGCTGCCCGCCTCAATACGATCGACGATGACATGGTGCTGGCAGCCATGCAGCGCCTTTACGCCGGTGATGCGCAGCTGCTCGCTGCCGATGCCCTCGATCTGCGCGCCCATGCGTTGCAGGCAATGCGCCAGGTCAGACACTTCGGGTTCGCGTGCGGCGTTGTTGAGTACGGTTTCGCCGTCGGCCAGGCAGGCAGCCATCAGGATATTTTCGGTGGCGCCGACAGAAACTTTATCAAACGTGATGGTGGCGCCTTTCAAGCGGCCGTTCACTTTGGCGTTGATGTAGCCGTCCTTGAGTTCAATGATCGCACCCATCTGCTCGAGCGCTTTTAAATGCAGATCGATGGGGCGCGTGCCGATGGCGCAGCCGCCGGGTAGTGACACGCGTGCCTGGCCGAAGCGGGCTAACAGCGGGCCCAGCACCAGCACGGAAGCGCGCATGGTGCGCACCAGCTCGTACGGTGCGGTGAATTGGTTCACGTTGCCAGCATTAAGGGACACGACACGGCCCACACTTAAACCTGCACCGCTTTTGCTGCCCTGCATATTCAGCGCCACGCCGTGTTGGGCGAGTAGATTGGCCATGGTCACCACATCGGCCAGATAGGGAAGGTTTGAAAGCGTGAGGGTCTCTTCCGTCAGCAGGCAGGCGGCCATCAGCGGCAGGGCGGCGTTCTTCGCCCCGCTGATGGGAATGCTGCCCGAAAGCGGCCGGCCACCTATGATGCGGATCTTGTCCACTAGCTTACCTTTTCGATGCGCGGCAGGGTCACGCCTTTTTGGCCCTGGTATTTGCCCTTGCGGTCAGCGTAAGAAGTTTCGCACACGGAATCGCCTTTGAAGAACAGGAACTGGCAGGCGCCTTCATTGGCATAGATTTTGGCCGGAAGCGGCGTGGTGTTAGAAAATTCGAGCGTGACGTGGCCTTCCCATTCGGGTTCCAGCGGCGTGACGTTGACGATGATGCCGCAGCGCGCATAGGTGCTTTTACCCACACACACCACCAGTACATCGCGCGGGATGCGGAAATATTCCACCGTGCGGGCCAGCGCGAATGAGTTCGGCGGGATGATGCACACCGGACCCTGACGATCGACCAGCCCGTTGCTGGCGAAGGCTTTGGGGTCGACTATGGCCGAGTCGATATTGGTGAATATCTTGAATTCGTCGGACACGCGCGCGTCGTAGCCGTAGGACGACACGCCGTAGGAGATCACCCCTTCGCGCGTTAGCCCCTCTACGAAGGGTTCGATCATGCCTTTTTTGGCGTGTTCGCGTATCCAGCTATCTGGCATGATGCCCACGAGATGCCCTCCTAAACGTTATCAAAGCTTAATGCTTGCATTTGTATAGATGCTGCAGGCAAATTTAAAGAGGAAATATGGCTGTAGCTCAAGGTATTTGCGTTTATCCTGCAAATACGCTACCGTGACCGGCGACTCAACGAACAGCGGCATTTTATGAAGCCAATACAGATTGTTAAATATTGCAGCCTGGCAATTCTTGCCTCCATGCTTGCGGCGTGCTCGCCCAAGGTGGACAATCGCGGCTATGTGGGCGAAGGCGCTATCCGCGACCAGGTCACCATCGGCACTTCCACCCGCCAGGACGTGCTCGATACGCTCGGCTCGCCTTCGAGCCAGTCCAGCTTCGGTGAAGAGACCTGGTATTATGTTTCCGCCCGCAAAGAGACCGTAGCCTTCTTGAAGCCCGAGGTCGAGCAGCAAGATGTGGTGCGCATCAGCTTCGACCAGGCGGGTGTGGTCAGCAAGGTGGAATCGTTCGATAAGAACAACGCCCGCGAGTTTGAGCTTGTCAAGCGCGTGACCCCCACCGAAGGCCATACGCTGGGCTTCTTCGAGCAGGTGCTGGGCAATATCGGCCGCTTCAACCGTCCGCAGGACGTGGCGGCGGGCAGCGCCGCGCCGGGCCGCAAGCAAAGCCGCTGATCGTTTTATTTAGGGCAGTAAGTTAGCGCGCCATTGCGTGTGTATGGGCGTGGCCTTCGTGCAGTTTTTCGCCCTGTAGTTTTTCACTATGGCGGGTGGGGAGCTTCACGCGCTGGCCGAACGGTAAGAACACATCTTCGCCACCACGGCGCAGTTGCAAAAACATTTGTGTTGGCCCGCTTTCTTCCGGCACGACATGGAAACGCAAATTCGGTCCGCCGCGGTCACTGCTGCTTTGTGGCTCTGCGCCCATGGGGTGGGCGTGCAGCAAAGAGTTGCCGCTGGCGTTAAAGCCCACCAGATGCGCGTAAGCGCCCATCACCGGCTCCAGGTCGCGCACCGGGTTGCCGCTGGCATCGGTGAGGGTGAACTCAGCCAGCGAAGCCTGCCCTTTTTCCAGCGGTTCGCTCAGTCGCAGGTTCGCGTGCAGGCCGCTTGCTTCACTTTTCGTGCTCGGGCGGATGTTAGGGGCGGGGCTGTGCTGCGCCGTTTTTGGCAGGGCTGTTTTTAGCAGATGTTGCTTGCCGTCGGCGGCGGTGGTGATGTCGGCCCACGCACTGTAATTACCTGGCGTTCTCGGTGTGAAGGAGAAGGCGAACTCGCCCGGCTTACCGGTTGGGTGCGGGTGGACATGCTGGTAATCCTGCAGGCTCGAATCGGTGATGAACAGATGCAGTTTGGCCTCATGTACGGTGGCCAGCTCCTGGGCGTCAATCGGCGTGCCGTCGGCGCGGCGCAGGGTCAGCGTGGCCTCGCAAAGCTTGCCCTGTTCGGGCGCACACTGCAGGGCGATTTCCATATGCGTGTTTTGCGGCAGTTGTGCTTCGGGTGCGGGTGTTTTATGCGTGCATTTGGGCTTGATAAGCCCAAAGCTTAAAAGTGTGGGAAGCACCGACATGCCGCACACCAGGAAATGCGGGATGGCAGCAGTCACACCGCTTAACCCCAGGAATGTATCCCCCGCGCTGCCCAGGCTGCCGATGGTCTTATCCACCATGCCCACCACGCTGCTGGAGAGTGCGGCGTTCTCCATGAGTGTTGAGAGAAAAATGAGGCCGGCGCCCAGTGCGGTGAGCACGGTCGGCATGGCAAACAATGCGCTGGTGGCCAGCGCGCCGTATTTGATGACGTTGCCCCATTTGATGCCTGTCTTGCCGTTTTGTTTCTTCTCGATGAAATTGCCGAGCAACACCCCGCCTATGCCCACGATGCCGGTGGCGGCTGCGTTGAAAAGCCCGCCTTCGGCGAGCTTGCCGCCGATCAGCGGAATGGCCGAGATCACGCCGTTGATTGCGCCGGCCAGGCCCGAGCCGCCGGCGCTATTATGCAGCATGAACATCGACTCGGCTGCCATGTCGGCGCTGCCCAGGCCGATGGCTGGCAGCAAGTGTGGGGCCACGATGACCGCCGCACCCACCAGCGCCGTGCCCACTAGCAAGCCCGTCAGCGCGCGGCTGACATTGAAATGCGGGTGCGGTTGCTCCTGCTGGTGCTCTGGCGGGTGTGCACGCATTGCTTAGCGGGCTGGCCCCGGCGCGGGGATATCCTTGGCGAACTTATCGGCGATCATGGCTGCGTTCTGCACCGGCAGGCCGCGATATTGGCTGGATTTGACACCGTCCTTGAACAAGGTGATGAACGCCGAATGGTCCTTGGCGTTGTTGGGGTTGTTGATAAGCCCCAGGGCTTCTTGCAGTTTCTGTGCATCCTTGGCCGTGGGCGGGCAGACCAGGTGGAAGATGCGCTCGCTTTGTGGCTTATCGCGTGCGGCCTCGAAGGATTGCTCGCCGAGCTTCACGCGGCCTTCCTCGTCGGCCGGCAGGGTCTCGCCCGAGAATTGCTTGATACCCTTGGCGTAGTAAGAGCCGATATAATCTTTCATGTTGTTACGGTCTTCTTCAGGCTGCACGGAGATGACCACGATGGGCACATGCTTGCCGTCTTTTTCGAGGCGCTGCTGGATGGTGGCCACCGTGTCGGTGATCAGCTGGCAGCGTGGGCAGCCGCCATAGCCGAACAGCACGATGGCGGGCTTATCGCCGAACAATTCAGCCGGTCTGAATTCTTTGCCGTGCTGGTCGGTGAGTTTGAGATCCCCCGGGAAGATCGTGCCGATGGCAGGCTGGCGTGCGTTCTGTGCCTGTGCATTGCCTGTCCAGCCGAAAGCGGCCACACCGGCGGCCAGTTGCACCGTGCGTTTGATCGCGTCGCGGCGGCTGATACGTTCGGGGGATTGGTCGTTCATGCACTTCTCCTGATGATGGGCCTGAAATTATAGCCTATTTCACACATCTTTCAATAGCCGGCAAACGGCGAAACACCTCGCAAGCGGCTATTATAGGCGAATTCATTATGCTCGGCAAGCCGCACTTTGCCTATGCGCGCGGCCAAATGCGCAAAAACGCTTGCCACCGTGCCATTTATTGGTTAAAAGCCGTGTTCCTGACAGCGCCACGGCGCTTTTTGCGATGACCCCTTCATCTAGCGGTTAGGATACCGCCCTTTCACGGCGGGTGCACGGGTTCGATTCCCGTAGGGGTCACCATACTTTCTTCCGACAACGTCCGAAGAAATCCATTTTTCCCTTGTAAAACAGCCGTTTTATGGTATTCTGATGTCCAGATACTTCCACTAATGTTTTTCTAAATCCACAAAATTTGGGGGCACAAGTGGGGGCATCTTAAAACATCAACCTAAAATGTGCCCCCATGCCACTAACCAACACAGCATGTAAAAACGCCAAGCCTGAAGCCAAGCCGCGCAGAATATCCGATGGTGGCGGGCTGTATTTGGAGATTTACCCCAACGGCAGTAAGTATTGGCGGTGGAAATATCGCTTCAACGGCAAGGAAAACCGCCTCGCCTTTGGGGTTTATCCTGAAGTCAGCCTTCAGGAAGCGCGGGAAAAGCACCGTCAGGCTAGAAAACTCCTTGCTGAAGGCAAAGACCCCAGCTCCGTGAAGAAGCAGGAAAAGCTGATTTCCCAGATTGCTTATGAGAACACGTTTGAGAATATCGCCCGTGAATGGCACGAAACCAAAAGAAATGCTTGGTCGGCAATCCACCATGAAAATATGCTCAAAAGGATGGAGAACGATTTATTCCCTAAAGTGGGGGCACGCCCGATCAAGGAAGTAACCGCGCCAGAGCTGCTTGCTACCATCCGCCAGATAGAAGCGCGTGGGGCGATTGATGTGGCAAAGCGTGTGTTGCAAATCAGTGGGCAAGTGTTTCGTTTCGCTATTGTCACAGGCAGAGCCGACCGCGACCCGTCTGGTGACTTAAAGGGAGCACTCAAAACCGTCAAAAGCAAAAACCATGCGTTCTTGCGCGAAGATGAACTGCCAGAATATCTGGCAAAGCTCGAAGCCTATGATGGGCATCACCTGACCAAACTTGCGATGCGTTTTTTGCTGCTTACATTTGTGCGTAGCGTAGAGCTGCGCGGCGCACTGTGGGAAGAGATTGATTTTGACAAAAAAGAATGGCGCATCCCCGCCGAGCGCATGAAGATGAAAACGCTTCATATTGTGCCACTGGCGAAACAGGCAATCGCCCTGCTGCGTGAAATTCAGGCACATAGCGGCAACCGCGAGCATGTTTTTCCAAACCAGCATCACCCGCGCAGTATTATGAGCGAAAATACCTTACTCTTTGCGCTCTATCGCATGGGCTACCACAGCCGCGCCACGGCGCATGGCTTCCGCTCCACCGCCTCTACTATCCTGAATGAAAACAATTTCCGCCCCGATGTGATTGAGCGGCAACTGGCGCATTGCGAACGCAATAGCGTGCGCGGCGCGTATAACCACGCGGAATATCTACCCGAACGCAAAAAGATGATGCAGTGGTGGGCGGATTATGTTGATGGAATCAAAAAGGTGCAGCTATGACAGCAAAAACCAAGCAAATGCCATCCGCCTATTTTCTATCGCCGCACAAATATAGCGACTCGCAGGCAGAGGCACTGCTTGAAATTTTGCGTCCACACTTGCTGCCTGCATACCGCAAAAAAGCGAAGCAGAAATGGATTGTTGATGAAGTGCAAAAAGCCGTGGGATTGCTTTCATCGTCATATAAGCGGAATTTGTCAGCAAGCGACACCTTCAATTTACGAACGCTGAAGCAGCTTCAACAGACGCATAGCAAATTTGCGGCACTGCTTGAACTGGTGGATGAAGCGACCGTTGAAATGATTGAGCTGAAATTGACGGATGGCAGCCCCACCAGTGAATATCTGCAAATTGAAGCGCAGCGGTTGGGGATTGAAACCAGCAGCCCCTTATTGGTGGATGATGTGGTAAGTCATGCGGTGGCAGTAAATGACTATTTGCTTGCGATTCTTGACCTATACCGCGACCTCACCAAAAAGCACCGTCCGCAAGATACGATGCTGCGTAATGCTTTATTTGAGCTGTACGATATTTACAAACTCGCCACAGGTAAAAAAGCCGCTGTTGGTGGGGTGATGCAGGAATTTATGGAGGCAGCGATTGCGCCGATTGTTCCCGCCACCAAGTGCAACCTGACCAGCTATGCACGCGAACTGCAAAAGCGTTTTTCTGGCACTGAAGGTAAGTCAGCAAAAAAGTAGTGCAGTTTCCGCATGAAGTTGGAATAGCCAAAACATTATAGAATCCCCTTACCACTTATTGGAAAGGAACAATTCTATGCAACCACTATCAGACACTACCGCACGCATCCTGCGTTTGCCACAAGTAAAGACTGCCACAGGTTTAAGCCGCAGCAGCATCTACGCCAAAGTCAAAGACGGACAATTCCCACGTTATATAAGCCTCGGCGCACGCAGTGTCGGCTGGCTGGAATCTGAAATTCAGGCGTGGATTGATGAGCGCGTAAAAGCCAGCCGCAGCATGAAGGGGTAATTTATGTCACGCACATTGCAACTATGCAAAATATCTTAACATCATGTCGAGAAAGTCAAGCAAACGCAGAATGTATGCAAACGGACGCACCAAAAGGGGTGAGCCGTATGTGCGGCATTTTCGCTGGCAGCTCAACTGCCCTGCGTGGAAATCACTTTCTATGACTGCGCGTTGTTTGGAAATGGAACTGAAGGCACTTTATAATGGCATCAATAATGGTGACTTATTCCTGAGCGTGCGCGAAGCCGCCAAAAGACTAGGCGTTGCCAACAATACCGCAGGAAAAGCATTCAAAGAACTGGAAGAGCGCGGTTTCATCCGCCCGAAGCAGCGCGGCAGTTTCGATTGGAAATTGCGTCATGCCACCGCATGGGTGCTTACAGAATTTGAATATGCCAACCAACCCGCCAGCAAAGATTTTATGAAATGGCATTTGCAAGAAAAAACTCGGACTCAAAAAATAACACCATCGGTATTAAAATTTGATACATCCGCGCAAAATTTGACACCGTGCACGCCACTAGCGGTATCAAATTTTAAGACCGAAACACCCCAAAATGACCACATGCCAGACTCAAAAATTGAGACGCAGGTAAGCTACCATGCAGGGGTGGCAAATGATGTCACGCAGATCAACCTATTTCCAACAACCTAACCATGAGGATTTTATGACCAAACAAAAACTACCAGCAAAACCCAATACAACTGCACGCAATGTAGTGAACCTTCCACCAAACACATCATCGCTTGGTGAAATCAGCGGTTCATCGTCGCATGATTTCACCAGCGTGCTTATTAATCAAATGCTCGATTCACAATGGCGTGCCAACTTGGACACTAAAGGGCAACAAACGATGGTAAGTGCCGCAATGGTTGCGATGAAAGGCATAAAACCGCAAGATGAGCTGGAAGGAATGATGGCGGCGCAACTGGTCGCCTGTCACAACGCATCTATGGATTGTTTCCGACGCGCAATGCTTCAAGAACAGGGCTTTGATATTCGCATGGAAAATTTGAGCCAAGCCAACAAATTGACACGCTCATTTGCAACACTGATTTCTGCACTTGGCAATTATCGCGGCAAGGGCGTGACGGAGCAAAAAGTCACCGTGCAGCATGTGCATGTTTCTGATGGCGGTCAGGCAATTGTCGGCAATGTTGCAAAAACCTAAATAACAGATTCAACAAGCGTTTTTTATGTTCAAAGAATACCCAAACCTTGCCACATAAGTTTAGTGTGTTACAACAAGGTATTATCAACCATTAAATGCAAATTAGTTGCCATGTCTATTTATGTTGTTCGCGCCGATTATGGAATGTACACGCAAGCGTTTAAGCGCGGCGGCTATATTGGCATTGGCTGGCTGCCAGATGCGGAGTTAAGTGCTCACACGGACAAGGAAACGCTGACCAGCCTCTATCAAGCGGCATACCCTGAAGATAAGAAAATGCGCCTTGCGGTAAATGTCGGGCAGATTTCCCGCTTTTTGTCTGAATTGCAAGTGGGTGATTATGTCATCACTCCCTATGTTAGTGGCAATCCGTTTTTGTTGGTTGGGCGCGTCACCAGTGAAGTGTATAAAGAATCTGATTCCACCTCGCCATATAATCATCGCCGCAAGGTGAAATGGTTTGAGCATGAGCTAGACCGCAAAACTTTTTCTATTCCATTGCAAAGTACCTTGAAGGGCTCACAAACTTGTTTCCGCGTGAAGCAGGAATCAGAGGTGCTGGAAGCATTGGGAGAAAAACCAAAAGGCAGCACGTCCGAAAAACTGGCGGCATCCTATTCGCCACACGAAAATATCCGCCGCAAATTTCTTGAGCTTGAAGCGTCAGAGTTTGAATTGCTGGTAAGCTATGTTTTGCAAACACTTGGCTTTGAAGCCTCGCAGCGCACAGGTCATGTTGGCGATGGTAATGTGGATTATGAAGGTGTGCTAGATGTCATGGGCGTTGCATCGGTCAAATTGCAGGTGCAGGTAAAGCGATATGAGCAAACCACTATTAGCGAAAGCGAGATTCGCAATTTCCGTGGTGCATTAAAACGTGATTATCAGGGTTGTTTTATTTCTTTAAGCAAGTTTGCGGCAAAAGCCTATAAAAGCGCAAGCGACCCAGAAAAAACGCCGATCAACATTATTGATGGTGAAAAATTCGTCGATATTTTCATTGAGCAATACGAGAAAATCATTGAAGCGATTTACACGGACGACAACGAAGAGCTGGCAGATAAGCTGCGGTTCAAGAAAACATTACTGCCATTATGAGGAAAAAATAGTAGATGCCTCTAAGCTGGAACGAGATACGCGCACGCGCAGGACGATTTGCCGAGGAATGGCAAGGGCGCGGCTATGAAAAAGGTGATACGGGGCAGTTTTATCACCAGTTTTTCGAGGTGTTCGGGCAAAAACCGCGTGACGTGAATATCTATTTTGAAAAGCGCGTAAAACTCGCCAGCAGCAATCAAGGATTCATCGACCTGTTTTGGCCAGGCACGTTGTTGGTGGAGCAGAAATCGCAAGGCCGCAACCTTGCCAAAGCACGCGCACAAGCTACCGATTACTATCTTGCCCTGAAAGATTACGAACGCCCACGCTATATTTTACTCTCCGATTTTCAGAGTTTTGAGCTGCTCGATTTAGAAACGAATGAGGAATACGCATTTTCTCTCGCTGGGCTGCCCGACAATATCCGTCATTTCGGCTTCGTTGCGGGTTATCATCTCGAACAATACAAAGACCAGCCAGAGGTAAATATCGAGGCGGCAACGCTCATGGGCAATTTGCACGCACGATTGGAAGAAAGCGGATACACGGGTGTTGATCTCGAAAAGTTGCTTGTGCGCCTCATGTTCTGCCTGTTTGCGGATGATACGGGGATTTTTAACCCCGATAGCTTCCTGCATTACATCGAAAACAAAACCAGCGAGGATGGGCGCGATTTAGGCTCTAACCTCATCCACCTGTTTGAAATTCTGGATACACCACCCGAAAAACGCCAGAAAACGCTGGATGAAGATTTGCGCGATTTTCCGCATGTGAACGGCAAGTTATTTGCTGGTCTGATTCGCACGCCGAGCTTTGATGCACCGATGCGTCAGGCACTCCTGCAATGCTGCCGCTTTAAGTGGAACAAGGTTTCGCCCGCGTTGTTCGGCTCCCTGTTTCAAATGGTGATGCTGCCAGAAGAACAGCGCAAGGGCGGCGCACATTACACCTCTGAGCGCAATATCCTGAAAACAATTCACCCGCTGTTTTTGGATGAACTGCGCGAAGAATTTGAGAAAATCCGCGATAGCAAATCCACCCAGCGCAAAAGCCAGCTTGAAAAATTCCACACCAAACTCGGCATGCTCACGTTTTTTGACCCTGCCTGCGGCTGCGGCAACTTCTTGATTTTGGCATACCGAGAGCTGCGATTGCTCGAATTGGAAGTGCTGGAAGCACTCTACCCCAAACGCCAGCTGGAGCTGGATGTAAAAACGCTTTCCAAGGTGGATGTTGACCAGTTTTACGGCATCGAGATTGAAGAATTCCCCGCGCATATTGCCGAAGCCGCCATGTGGTTGACCGACCACCAGATGAACATGAAACTCTCGGAATCCTTCGGGCAAGCACTCACGCGCTTACCACTCAAAAAATCCGCCAACATCACCCACGGCAATGCACTGACTACGGATTGGAAAACCGTCATTGCGCCAAGCAAGTTGAATTACATGCTCGGCAACCCACCATTTGTGGGGCAGCATTATCAGGGCGCATCCCAAAAAACGGATCAGCAGAATGTCATGGCGGAAATATCCGCACAGGGCGTGCTTGACTACGTTTGCAACTGGTACTTCAAGGCTGCAAAATATATTCAAGGCACACACATCAAGGTGGCATTTGTTTCCACCAACTCCATTACGCAAGGCGAGCAAGCGGGGATTCTCTGGCAGCCGCTGCTATCGCGTTACGGCATCCACATTCATTTTGCCCACCGCACCTTCAAATGGACGATTGACGAAAAGAGAGCGAAAGGAATGCGCGTGGCAGCGGTGCATGCCGTTATTGTGGGGTTCGCAGCGTATGATGCAGATGAAAAGCAGCTGTTCGAATATGAAACTGTAACTTCTGACCCTCATAAGGTGGCTGCAAAAAATATCAGCCCATATCTTGTCGATGCGCCCAGTATCGTCATTCAAACGCGCAATACTCCCGTTAGTGATGTGCCGAAAATGCAATGGGGCAATAAACCAACGGATGGTGGGAATTTTATCCTGTCGCCGCAAGAAAAGCGTGAGTTGATAGAAAAAGAGCCTGATGCAGCGAAGTTTATTCGCCCCTACATGAGCGGTGGTGATTTCATCAATGGAATCGAGCGCTATTGCTTGTGGCTAAAGAATGCTGACCCAAGCGAGTTAAAAAAGCTACCGCTGGTGGGGAAAAGAATTCAAGCCGTGCGCGATGAACGGCTAAAAAGCAAAGCTCCTTCCACACGCAAATTTGCGGATATGCCAACATTATTCCGGCAAATATCGCAGCCCGATACGGATTATCTCGCTGTGCCGGAGGTATCATCCGAACGGCGTACATACATACCGATTGCGCGTGTAAGCAAAGATGTCATTTGCAGCAATACGCTCCAATTTGTACCCAACGCCACACTCTACCATTTCGGCGTGTTGACCTCGTTGATGCACATGGACTGGATGCGTTATGTATGTGGCAGGTTAAAAAGCGATTACCGTTACTCCAACACGCTTGTGTATAACAACTTCCCGTGGCCAGCCGCGCCAAAGCCTGAACAAGTGAAGGTGATTGAGGAAAAAGCGCAAGCCTTGCTGGATGCACGCGCAGCGTTCCCAAACTCCACACTGGCTGATCTCTACGATCCACTCACCATGCCTCCGCAACTGCTAAAAGCTCACCAAGCCCTCGACAAAGCCGTAGATGCCGCCTACCGCAAAGCCGCCTTCACCAGTGAGCGCGAACGGATAGAATATCTCTTCACCCTCTACCAGCAACTCACCGCGCCTTTAATGGGGGCAATGAGCACGAAAAAAAGAAAAAAACTTCCAGAAAATAAAAAAACAGATTAACTTGGAGGATATATGGCAACCAAAACAAAAAATACAAAAGTTAAAATCTACCCAAATCCACCGCTGGTGGAAGTGGTGTGTCAATTTCGCTTTCAGCTTCCACCTGAGCATCCGTGGGATTTGCAAAAGCCCGGCGCATTGCTCAAAGCACTAGGAAAAGAATATCCAAATTTTGAGCCGGGTCAGGAAATTGGCGTTGGCATCAATTTTCAGGATGGAAAAATCACGCCAGAAATTTTAGCCCCGCGCAGTAATTTTAAGTTTTCGGACAAGAGTAATAGCAATTCCGTCATCGTGACCGAAAACAGCTTTACGATTATCAGGCAGATTTCCAAAGACAATAAATATGACTGGGAAACATTCAAAAGCTCTGTTGAAACCACATGGGAAAAAGCAAAAGGCATATTAAAAACCAAAGAATTTAATCAGATAGGACTTAGGTTTGTTAATCATATTGCCGTTACTTCCGACCTATCGCCGACCGCAGTGCTGTCAGAGAAAAGCGAGTATTTCCCATCTTTTGTGATGAAAAATAATAATGGTTTCGTCAGCAAAACCGAGGTGGCGTTAAGTGCCAACAACAACATGATTGTGACGCTGGCTACCGCCATGAAAGGTGATGCAACAAACACGCCTTCGCAGATTTTAGTTATTGATATTGATAGAATATGCACGGAAAAGGTGGGTAGCGCAAAGACCGCTGTTGGGAAAAAGCTAGATTCGATGCACAAAGAAATTGAGAAGGTGTTTTTTACTTCAATTTCTGATAAGATGACTACTGAAATGGGGAAAGCCAAGAAATAGTTATGCCAGCAACCGCATCATATCAACCTGCACTATCAGGCTTTAGACCAAGCGCAAATACTGGTGCTACGTCTGCGCGTGATTACTGGTGTATAGGCAAAGATAAAATTATTGTGCCTAACCTGAATGGTCACATGCGGGATTTTATTGGCAGCTTTCACCATGCCTTGCCTGAAGATCACAAGGTCATAAATCTTGAGTCATACCGTAACTTTCAGACCGAGAGCCCTCTTGTTCTCGAAATTTACGATTTGGCAAAAGATACCAGCCAAGATGTTGTCCCTAATTCTGATTCCATATCGTATGCAGTGAAATTTGCCAAAATCGCCGCTGAAACTATAAAGTTCCAGCCGATTATAGATTTACATCCAGATGGCGAGATTTCTTTCACTTGGCGCAGAGCCAAAAATGGAATTATCAACATCGCTTTTGGCAAAGATGGAATAGCCACTTACGCTGCTTTTCTTGTCGATTCAGAGCAATCTCTTAAGTCTAGGTTTAAGGTGAACGGCTCTATACCTAGCACTTTGCTGCATCTCATTCATCAAATTGAAAAAGCCTGATGCCTGTTCGTTTGCCAGCCACCGTATCAGCGGATGAAAAATTGGCACGGGTCATTTGCGATAGCAGCAAGCCAAAAAAACACAGGCATAAATTTTACTACGATGAGAACGACAAGCGTTATGTTGTTCAGGTTGGCACGTTTATCGACACACGCAATCCGATGGAGCTGTCGGTCAACAGAATTTCCACGCTTTCCTCTGAGGATGCTCATGGGTTGGGAATAGCGCACAAGAACGAATATCAGAAAGATTCAACCTATCACGGCTTTGCGGAAGTGATTGCCAAACTGTGTTACGACCTTAATTGTCAGGTGAAAAAGGACGATGTAGGCGGCAAAAAGCCTTACCATGCGAACATTGTCTATCCTGTTGGTCAAAAGGAAGATTCTCAGGAAATTGCCGTGCAGCTTGCATTTCGTGCAGAGTTTCGCAAATACGAGCCTGCTTCTTAAAACCTCTCCGCCAACTCCCGAACCTGACGAATCAGCACGTTGACTTCCGCTCGTTGCTGGATGGCAATTTTCGTCCAGCGACCATTTTTATACATGCCGTGATTTTCGCCGCATGGTGCACCTGTGGATTTTCCGCCGTGCATCCGACAACGCCTTTTGCCGTTAATGGCTGGGGCTTGGCACTCCGTCCCTGCGCGTGTTTTTGCTCCGCAGCGTATGGCGGTGTTCGGATTCCCGCGTGGATTGCCGTTTCGTAGCATAGGATTTTCTGGTTGCTGATCACCTTGCGTATGTCCGCAAAGTGATATTTTTCTTGCCACCTCATTATATTTGAATCTGAAAATCAAATCCACCAATTCTCACGGTGCATGGGGTTATGCTTTCGTTTTTATTTCACGCGCCGCCCCCGTTTTTTACGGCGTGAAAGCGTTATCCGCTGTACGCCAAATTCCAATATGGTAAAATGTTGATATGAAAAAAGAACCCGCAATTCTCACCAGCAATTATTGGAATTACACAGGCGCAGGACGCATTGCTATTTCACGAGGCGTGCCCCGAAACGTAGCAGCGGGATACAAAATCTATCGTGCGCTTGCTCCAGGCATTTGGTTTAACAAGCCGCCATTTTGTGAAAATGAAGCAATTTACCGCGAGCATTATTTCGATGAAATTCTGAAACCGCTCAATGCCGCGCAGGTGTATGACGATTTGCTTGCGCTTTCGGGTGGGCATCCGCCCGTTTTGCTCTGCTGGGAAGATGTCCGCAAAGAGGGGCAATGGTGTCATCGTCGCATGGCGGCGGAATGGTTTGAGCAGGAACTTGGTTTTTCTGTGCCAGAATATCAACCAGCCACACGCGAAAATTCGAGCTTGCAGACTTCGCTTTTCAGTGTAATTTAAGGCATATTTTTCGACAAAAAATAGTGTCTGGTGGCACAAATGGGGGCACATCTACATAGCCACATTGGGAAATACATTATTTCTCAAATGCTTATATGGCAAATGTGTATACCGTAGGGCCATAAAATGACTATGCTGTTAGCGCTTTTATGGAATGCCAACCTATGTATAAGCTTCTAGTAGATTAAAAAGGAAGCGCTATGGAATCGACACTAGCAGCCTATACAAAAGGTGAGATTACCCTATCCCAGACCGCATGGTTTATAGCCATTTATGTATGTCTGCGTTTGCTGGAATGGGGCATGAAGATTGCTTGGGAATCGTATCAACAATTCAGAAAACCAAATACACATGATGTGCAAGTATGGGAAAAGATTGACTCTATACTGAGTGAGCAGCATATCGATTATTGGAGGAAGCATTATGTGTGCGATGCCTTTCCCGCAAAGCTTTTTAGTGAGCTAGATGATTTCATCCAGAAATTTAAGCATCCTTCTCCTCAGACAATTTTTTTAAGCAATAAGCTTGAAAAGAATAAATTGGCATTGATTGAAGCGGCTGATAATTTTCTTAAATCCATTTGTGAGGCGGGCACGGATGAGCATGGTAATCATTTAAAAATTGACCGTCATAAAGATATGCCAGGAAGATTTGAAGCATTGAGCCCCATCCTTGAAGACAAGGCAGACTGTATGGTCAGAGCGTATGATAACTTAAAGATAATAGTTATTAAGGCGCTAATTAATAAAAAGATTTAGCCATAACCCAATGAGTAGATGAGTAAAGCATTCACCAAGGAAGGCGAGGGCGGGAGCATCGGGTTATTGCAGGGAGGGGCGGTACTGGCGTGGTTATCTATGGGGATATGCATAGACTTCCGCTTCCTGGAATGAGATCGACAACAACAGCGCATTCGTAATTACAATAAGTTACTTGCGATTCTGCCCCTTCCCGCAGGGGTCACCACTTTCTCACACTTTAGTTCATCAAGCCCTGCCGCGTTTGCGCTCCTCTTGGGGCGTCACTTGCGTTGCGGCCTTAAGCACCGGGTCGGGCGTGGCTACCGGTGCGGGCGGGGTGATGTCGGCAAAGCCGTGCTTTTCGCCCTTTTCGCGCAGGTTGCGCAGGTCTTCGCCGATCAGGCCGGCGGTTTTTTCATGCGCATCCAGCGGCAATGAGAACGCTTTTTGCTTGCTGCGGTAATAAACCCGGTCGATATCGCGGGCCAGGTCGTTCGTATATTCCAGGTGACCCTGATACATTTCCTTAATCGGTGCGCCCTGCCGCACCAAATTATCCAGGCGGCGTTCGCCGTCGCGCGCGCCGCAGACCCAGCGGCCGATCGAGCCGGTGGTGATGATGGCGGGCACACCGGTGCTTACATCATCGAGCACATGGATGTCATAATCGGCGATACGGAAGGCGGCATCGGCGATCTCCTGGCGGATCTCACTTAAGGGGCCGACGCGTTTGACGGTGATCTTCATGCGGTGGCGTTGCGCGACTGCTCTTGCCTTGGCCTCGATGCGCTCGAAGGTGGCCTCCGGGCATTTGAGGCCTACCTGTAGCTCCCACGGATTGTTTTGCAGGTCGGTGCGTGGCGCGGCGCTGATGATGTTGTTGAAATATTGCAGGTAGTTCTCGCCCTGCCAGTTATTTTCGCGGCGGCCATAGGTGACAAGCACCTTGCGCTCATGGTCTTTCATTTCTCTGCGCGGCGGCAGCGGGTCGATGAAATGGCCGACATAATGTGTGTTCTTCGTGGCCTTCGCACTCATGCCGCCCAATTGGGAAGCCATGTCAATCGTGCCGTCGCCGCGCACGAAGGCTTTGTCCAACTGGTCGAATTGTTCAGCTTTTTCACGGCGGCGGTTGAAGTCATAATCGAGATAGGGAATGTCGTTGGAAAGGCTATACAACCGGCAGGCGGGCCGGTGCTGTTTGCAGGTGTCGACCAGTTCATTGATCTCCGGGGTGAAGGGGCCATAGCCGCTGGGCCATAGCGAGGTCACGATCATATCGGGTTTTTCGTGCTGCATCGCCTGCGAGATCATCTGCTTGCGTTTTTGCGCGATGCCGCGCGTGCCGATGAACTCGAATGGCTCATAGCCGTTGGAAACTGAGGGGCTGCCCATCGCCTCATAGGTGGTTTGCGAGGGGAGCTGCTTTAGGAAACGCGCACCAGCCCCGAAATTTAGCGCGCTATCGGGCGTGCAGTGTCCGTCATCGGTGAGCTTGCCGCCATATTGCTTGAACTTGGCCACCGTATCTTCGCTGGTCAGCACCGAGACCTCGATGCCCTCGGCTTGCAAGGCGCGCGACAGCTGTGCCATATGGCTGATGTGAAACGGGGTCAGCGAAGATTCAAGCCATAGCACTGCCTTGGGTTTTGTGCGCTGTTCATCCCTTGCCTGGTGGCGTATGGTTTCGAGCTCTTTGGGGTCGATGCCGCATTCGCGCATCGCGGCTTCCTGTGCTGCCAGGCACGGCGTGGCGCGGATGTCGGCGGCCATATCCTGAGTGACGAGCCCTTCCTTGACAAGCAGCTTCAGGCAGGCCTCGCGGGCTTTGTTGATGGCGTCGGGGTTGTGGTAATTGGAAACTTCATCGCCCCAGCTGTCGACGATATGGAAATCGGCATAGCATTCATAGCCGCTGCCTAATTTGCGTTTGCGGTGGAAGGTGATGAGCGCGTTGATATCGTGTTCCGGTTCCAGCTGAGCTACCAGCTTATATTCAGGTTGATGCTCGCTTCGCCGTGGTGCTGCGAATTTCACGCCTTCCACTTCTTCGACATGGCCTGGCGAAGGCAGGAATTGGGTAAAGCTCATGCTGGTCGCCTCATCCGCTCCCTGGAAAGCCAGCAGGGCTTTGTGCGAACCACCTGGCACGTCATAGCTTGCGACATATTTATTAAACGGCTTGACCATAGGGGTTCCTTCCTTTTTCTTCTGCGTGGCTGGCGGCCTCTACGCGTTGTACTAAGCATTCGGGTGTGGGGTAATCGCAATGAAAAACCGGGCAGAATTGACCAAGCGAATGCTGCGCGAACCATTCGGTATCTTTGCTTACGGCCTCCAGGCGCTGCGGGTCGAACAAGCCGCGCACACCGGGCACGCCTTCGAGCCAGGTGTTGAGGATCTTACGCTGCACCTCGGGCGAGAGCATGATAAGGTCTTTCTGGTCGTTGGTGGATTTGACCGGGTATTTTTTCATGTATTCGTAGCCCTGCACGATCGAGGCGAGCAGGAAGGAGGAAATGAGCTGCATCTCCTCGGGCGTTCCGCTGCAGGTCTTGCCGTCGAAATTTACCGGGAAGCCCTGCTGCACCACGCGTAGCTTGCTGCCATTGTGGTTGGCGGTCACGTCCCAGCGGGTCGCGTCTTTGCCCTGCGTGCCCTGGTGGTTGAAGACCGGTTTTTCGCTGATCCATTTGAGCAGGCTCTGGAACTCTTTGTCGCCGGAAGAGACGCTGATGAAGCGCGTCTCATCGAGCTTCTTGCCCGGCCCCTGGAACTGCATGTTTTCCAAATCGATACCCTTGAAAATATCCCTGCCGGTGCAGCCGAACACATAGTTGCTGCTTTGCACGGCCTGTTCCAGACTGCTGCATATATAGTAGTTCGCGTCGGTCTGCGGCTCGCCTTTGCGCAGCAACGTTGCTTCGCTCACCGGCCGGCCTGGAGGAGGCGCGCGGTAAATGTTGATCTGCGGTGGTAGCAGATGTTTGGGGTCGTCGATCTTGCCGTCCGTTTCCTGCACGGCCGTGTCGTAGATGAACACGTTGTTGTGGTTGTCGGCCAGGGTGCTGGCCACCGATGCGCCGATATTGCCGATACCCACCACGGCCACGTCGCGCCGGCGGAAAATGCCCAGTTTGTCGCGCAGCTTGCGGATGGCGGCATCAGCCACGAAGGGAGATTCATATTCCAGCTTCAGCGCCGACTTGGCGGGGATAACAATATCGATCTTGTGGCCTTCGTCGCGTACTACCTCGTAGCCGTTGGTGGTTTGCTCCACGCCCATCACGCGGATGTTGGGGTTTGCGCTAAGCTCTGGCGGGATGCTTTGCAGCAGCCGGCCGCCATCGTCCATTACGATCACATCCTGCGGAGCTTTATGTGCTGCGTGCGCAATCTCTTTTAAACTATGTTGCCAGAGTTTGGGTAGGTCGACCTCTTGCAGCGTCTGGTAATAGCCGCCGATAGGCGCGGGCGTATACTCCACGACATCGACGCCGAGCTTGCGCAGTTTTTCACAGGTGGCATCCACCTGTGAATATTGTTTGCCCAGCACGTGGATATGATTTGCTGGCATGCCAAGCTCGATGAGCGCGGATATCCAGTCGACCACGTCGGGCATCAGATGCGGCATGGCCACCAGGTGGCTGTTGGGTGAAAACCCAACGAAGCCCTGCTCCTTTAAATATTGCGCAATCTCGCCGGTCACGGGCAGGGTTCCGTCACAGGTGGCGTGATAGCGCGATTGCGGGTTGTGTCCTGGCTCAGTCACAGCATTTTCCTCGTTTATACTGCCACCATTATATGTTACTAATCATTAATGCTTTATTACGGTTGAAAGATATAAAATTATTATAATACAATACTTTATATCAATACCCAGGGTAAAAACAGGGGATTTTATGCAATATACCAAGTCCGTGGCTACGATCGATAAAGCCTTGCTTTACCTGGTGGCAGGCCAAGATGCCAAGGGGCGCGATGCGTTCTACTATGTGCTGGTCGATAAGCTCAAGCAGGAAATTTTCCTGCGTGACGTTAATAAAAGCGATGTCGATCTGCGCCGTTTTGGGCGCATTCTCATCAGCGGTTTTGGCCATGAACCCACCGAAGATGCCAAGGCCTATATCAAGAACGAATTCGGCGTCGATGTGAAATGAGCAAGGCATTCACCAAGGAAGGTGACGCTGAGGAAGAGGACGATTTCGAAGAGCCCGATCCGCTTCCGGCCAGCACCAAGAATTACATGACACCGCACGGCTTTTCCGCCATGCAGGCCGAGCTTAGAACGCTGCAGCGCGATGAACGCCCCAAGGTGGTGGAAGTGGTTTCCTGGGCGGCGGGCAATGGCGACCGCTCGGAGAATGGCGATTACATCTACGGTAAAAAACGTCTGCGTGAGATTGATCGCCGCATCCGCTACATCGTCAAGCGTCTGGAAAACTCGCAGGTGGTGGACCCCGCCCGCCAGCAAGGCCTGGAGCAGGTGTTCTTCGGCGCGACCGTGACCTATGTTACCGGCGACGAAAAGCAACATACGGTCAAACTCGTAGGCGTGGATGAGGCCGATGTCAGCCAGGGCAAGATCAGCTGGATATCGCCGCTGGCCAAGGGGCTGCTCAAATCCCGCCAAGGCGACAGCTTTGAGCTGCGCACGCCCGGCGGGGTGGAAAGCATCGAAGTGGTAAAGATCGCCTATCTGCTTGAATAAACCCCAGCGTGCATAGAATGGGTTTTATGCGCCCACCGAGCGCAGCGCTTCGATCGGTTGCAGCTTGGCTGCTTTATGCGCCGGGTAAATACCGCTTAGAATGCCGATCATCAGGGCCACCCCAAGCGACAGAAAAACCGACCACATGCTGTAGACCACCGGCATATTCACCCATTTCTCCACCGCCAGCCCGCCGGCAAAACCCAGCGCCATGCCGAAGATGCTGCCCACGCCCGAGATCACGATGGCTTCGAGCAGAAATTGCAGCAGGATATTGTTTTCCGTGGCGCCAATGGCCTTGCGGATGCCGATCTCGCGGGTGCGCTCGCTCACCGTCACCAGCATGATATTCATGATGCCGATGCCGCCCACCAGCAGCGAGATCGAGGCGATGGAGCCAAGCAGAATGGAAAGGGCGCGTGTAGTCTCGCTGGCCACCGCCGTTACCGCACTTAGGTCGCGGATGGTGAAGTAATCGCTCTGGGCTTCGGTCAATTTGCGGCGTTCGCGCAGCAATTCGGTGATGAGCAGGGCGGTGTTTTCCATCTCCTGCTTGGAGACGACCTTGACGAAGATATTCTGCACCGTGCCCTCGAGTTCCATTTTGCCCGAAAGCTTGCCCTGCGCCGAGGTGATAGGTACGTAGATGATGTCGTCTTGATCCTTCCCATCGAAGCCCTGGCCTTTGGCCTCGAGCACACCCACGATGAAGAAGGACAGGTTGTTGATGCGCAGTATCTGGCCGAAGGGGTTTTCCTCGCCGAACATCTTGCTGGCTACCGTCGCGCCGATCACCGCCACGCGGCGGCTTAGGCGCACGTCTTCGTCGGTAAAGCTGTCGCCCAGGGCGAACACCCATTCGCGGATAAAGAAAAAGTCTGGCGTCGTGCCGATGACCTGCGTGCTCCAGTTAAGGCGTTTGCCAGCCACCTGGAAGCTCTTGGTGCGCGAAGTGGGGGCGGTTGCAAGCACGGTGGGCAGCTGGGCGGCCAGTGCTGCCTCACTGATGGCCAGGCGCGAGATGTTGGAACTGCGCAAGCCCCCCGCCTGCTTGCTGTTGGGCGCGATGATCAAAATATTGCTGCCAAGCTTGTTGATGGCGTCTTGCACAGCCTTTTGACTGCCGCTGCCTACCGCGATCATCAGCACCACGGAGCTTACGCCTATGATGATGCCAAGCATCGCCAGAAAGGTGCGAAGCCGGCTGGCGATGATGGATATCCACGCTTCTTGTAATAGTCCTAACAGCATGGCATGCCCTTAATACATCGCACCATCATAGATGATGTCCCCATCTTTGATTTGCACCAGGCGCTGCGCGTATTGCGCGATGCGTTGTTCATGGGTCACTAGCACGATGGTGATGCCATCCTTGTTGAGCTGCTTGAACAGCTCCATAATCTCTTTGCTAGTGACGCTGTCTAAGTTGCCGGTGGGTTCATCCGCCAGGATAAGCTTAGGCTGGATGGAAAGCGCACGGGCAATGGCGATGCGCTGCTGCTGGCCCCCTGAAAGCTGAGTTGGCACATAGTTGCGGTGGGTGGAAAGCCCCACCACGTTCAAGTAATATTCGGCACGTTCCGTGCGCTCTTTCTTGTCCATGCCGGCGTAGAACATCGGCAGGGCGATATTTTCGATGATACTGCGCCGGGGCAGCAGGTTGAAGCCCTGGAACACGAATCCTATCAATCGGTTGCGTGCGCCGGCCTGCTCGGACTCGGGCAGCGAGCCCACATCATGCCCGCCCAGTATATACGTGCCGCCGGAGGGGCGATCAAGGATGCCCAGCAGGTTCATCAGCGTCGATTTGCCGGAGCCAGAGGGGCCCATGATGGAGACGAACTCGCCTTCTTCGATATCCAGATCGATGCCTTTGAGCACGCGGGTGGTGATGCCGGGGCTTAGCTCGTAGGTCTTGGAGATATTCTCCATATTGATCACGAGCTCGCGCATGGATCAGTTTCTCCGGGCCTGTATGCCGATCACCACCGTATCGCCTTCGGAAATGTCCCCTGCGGTGATCTCGACATAGGTCTCGTCGGTAGCGCCCGTTTCAATATCCACCGGCATGAGCTCGTTATCCTTCCACAGATATATCGTACGCACTACGGTGGCCTTATCGTTCTTCTTCGATTTCTTGGCCGGGGGCGCGGCACGTTTTTTAATCGGCTGGAAGAGGCGTTTTAAACCGCCTGAGGTTTCCTTGGGCGGCAAGAATCGCAGCGCGGCGGCTGGCAGGCGCAGCACGTCCTTTACCTCGGAGAGAATGAAGGTGAGGTTGGCCGTCATGCCCGGCAACAAGGAGAGATCTGTGTTATTGATGTTGATGGTCACGGTATAGATCACCACGCCCTGCTGCGAGTTGGGGTACACGTTTACGTCGGCCACTTCGCCCTTGTATTCACGGTCGGCATAAGCATCCACGGTGAAGCGCACTTCCTGGCCCACCTTGATCTGGCTGATGTCGGATTCGGGCAGGCTCGCGTCAATCTTCATCTTGCTCATATCGCCCACGATTTTGAAGATGCCGTCCAAGCTGGAGCTGGAGTAGTTCTGCCCCAGCTGCGAGCTTTGCACGATGATCGTGCCGTCGATGGGGGAGTGAACCTTCGTATGCGACAGGTTGAGGTATTCGCGTTCGAGCTGGGTTTTCGCGGAGTCATAACGGTTACGCGCCTGGATCAGGTTCTGGTTGGCGCGTTCCAGATCCACTTTGGCCAGATAGTCTTTTTCTACCAGTGCTGCGGTGCGTTCACGCTCCCGGCCATAAAGTTCGTAGGACATCTGTGCCGTTTGCAGCTCGATGGCTTTACGCTTGATCTCGGTTTCGATTAGGGCCGGGTCAAGTTCGGCCAGCAGGTCTCCGGCTTTGACCTTCTGGTTTACCTTGGCATGGATCTTATAGATCTTACCGCTTACCTGAGCGCCTACGGGCAGGATCTCCATCGGGCTGATCGAGCCGTTGGCCACTACCACGTTGGCGATGTCACCTTTGACGATCTTTTCCATGCGGTAGGGGATCTCCTCCTCAGGCTCGGATAGCATTACCCAGCCGGCAAAACCCAGCCCACCCAGGATGGCAAGCACAACAAGCCTTTTGACCAATCGTTTCAGGAATTTCATGCGCTACCTTCGTTCGTTGTATCGATCATATTACTTTAGCGCCCTTGCGGTCTATCGCTTAGTAGTGAAAGCGAAGGCAGATCAGGCGATTCTTCATCGGCAACCGGTGCCGCCACGTGCGGCCTTTGCGGTGCAGGTGCTGCTATGGCCTGGGGCGTTATCGTCGGTGGCGCAGGTTCAGGCAGGCGCGGCACTTGCTCGATGGCAATACGCGAGGCTATATCGGGTTGGCGCAAAGGTGATAGAGCGGGCAGCAAAGCCGGTTCAGCCGTTACGTCGGCTGGCGGCTCAGTGGGTGCGTTCTGGCTCAGCGGTGCGGGCGGCGGTGATGCCTCCGGTGTGCGCAGCGGCGTAAGCGAGGGTAGATCGGCGGCCGGCTCGGTGTCGTCTTGCGGCGTAGCAGCTTCCGGAGCGATCGGCTGCAACACCACCGGCGCTGCTGCGGGCTCTTGCGTTTGCAGCGCAGGTACTGTTTCCACGGGGATGAGCGCTGGCGAGAGCATGTCGGGCTCGGCCAGGGGCGCGGCATTACTCTGCTCTGTCGGTGTTATGGGTTTGAGTGCAACGAACGTGCCCATCATCTCCGGCGTTTCAACTAGAGGGCTGCCATCTGCTGTGGTTAATTGAGGAGGATTTGCTTCGAGGATGTCGGCAGCCGACGCCGGCTCGGGCAGTGGCGGCGGTGTGGGCTCGATGATGGTGGCCGGTGGGCTGTGCTCTGGATCCAGCGCAGTGGAGATACCTTCAAGCGCACCGCTTTCCGGTGTGGTTTCAGGTTTGGCGTTGGTCAGGCTTTCGGGCGTGCCGGGTGAGCCAGGATAGATCAATACGGTTTTGGTCGGCTGCATGGTCTCTAAGTTCAGCACCCCGACGGCGCGCACCAGGTTGGTGCGGGCAGTCAGCAGATTCAGGCGCACCTGCAGCTGGCTTTGCAGCGCCGTACTGTATTGCTGCTGGGCTTGCAATACGTCGAGCAGGTCGCCAAAACCCTCTTTATAACGGCCGATGGAGACGTCGCGTAGCTTGGTAGAGGCGGTAAGTGAAATAAGACTGGTCTGCCACGATTGCTTGGCCGTGTTGTAGTTATGCCAGGCGCTGAACACGTCGCGTTCGATATCATTTTCCGAATCTTCCAGGCTAATTTTCTGCGATTCGATGGATTTGCGCAGGCTGCGCTGGTTATAGGTCTGGCTGAAGCCGCTAAAGATCGGCACGCTCATGCTGACACCGATGGCCTGGTCGCGCTGCGTGCGCGTGTTGGCCAGGTCGATATCGTTAAACCCGCTGGAGACGCGGGCGTTGATCGTGCCCATGTTGGAGCGTTTGGTGGCACGCAAGCTCGCCTCGCTGTTTTGCAGTTGTAGCCTGCGGCTGACCAGATCCACACGTTTTTTCTTGGCCGCCTCCATAAGCAACGGAAGCTTTTCATTGAAGGGATCCTGGGTGATCTGATCATCGCTCATTTCCTCCACCTGCAGCGGCGTATCGGGCGAAAGCCCCATCAGCAAAGCCATGTTAGATTGCTGTTGGTAGAGGCGGTTCTTTGCTTCCTCTGAATCCAGCTGGGCTTGTAAGAGTGAGGTTTTGGCCTGCAATACGTCGATCAGTGCGGCTACGCCCAGATGATAGCGCAGTTCAGCGGCATCCAGACTTTCTTTGGAGAACACTTCCGATTTTTGCGCGATATCGATAGCGTTCTGCGCGGTCAGCAGGTTGTAATAGGCCGAAAGTGCCGAGGCGATGGTGGATTGCAGCGTATTGTCGTAGCTGAAGCCGGAGATCATGAGACTGCGCTCGGCGCGTTCCAGCGCGATCTCGCGCTGTCCGAAATCATACAGCGTCATATTGGCGCTCAAGCTTGAAAACGCGTTGTCATTGTTAACCTTCGTGTTGTCGCCAAAGGTTAGGGTGCGGGTGCGGCCCAGACTTGCCGATACGCTGGGCAGGTACTCGGCAAATTGACTGCCATAATTGGCCGCCTGGCTTTGCAGGCTCAGATAGCTGGTGCGCGTATCGGGGTTGTTGCACATTACCAGATTCACCACTTCCTCGATGGTGAGTTTGCGCTGGATATCGGCGATCGTGCCGGCGTTGATACAGTTATCGGGCCGAAGATTTTTTCCGTAAGCAATAGTTTTTTCTTGTGTCTTCCAAGGGTCAACGGTGGATTCGCTGATCGCATCGGCCAGCGCGTCCACGGGAGCGTAGACCGGGGAATAGGCTTCAGCGGCTGCGGCACTGGAAACAGAAAAACCCAATAGGCAACTCAGTGCCGCAATCAGTAAGGATGGGCGATGTCGCATTCTTGTGGGACGATCCTGTATAATTTTGCCGATGAAGCTACGAAAATTCTTATAGAGAGTATTTAGGACATTTTTTCCGACTTTTCAAACGCAAAACCCCTTGTTTAAGCATTCCTTAAACATTCCATTCTAAAATGCGATGATGTACAGGGCCGTTCTGGTTCCGCCAGAACATGTACCCATGCAGAGACCGCGGTCTTGCTGGGTAAAAATGATACTCCAGTAATATCACTCTCCCGGTCTTGTGCAAACCTGATGATACCATAAATGCGGCCAGGGCTGCGGCCCTCCCGCGCTGTTCTCGCTATCCTGCGGCCATTTAAGCATTTTTTAAGTGTTGGCTGCTAGGCTTTGACAAATGCACAAGCATCTAGCGTGCTTGCACCCTTTGCAATGGAATGAGAACGACCGCCATGTCACCGATACGAAAGCCTGCGACCTGCATCCGTAAACGTTCCGGCTTCACCTTGCTGGAACTGTCGATTGTTATGGTCATTATCGGCCTGTTGGTGGGCGGTGTGTTTGTGGGGCTTGATCTGTATCGTTCGGCGCGCAATCTGGGCGTGATCAAGGAGTCCGGGCAATATCAGCAGGCCCTTTCCACGTTTTACATGAAATACGGTGCTTTGCCTGGAGATATGCAGGACCCGGCCAGCTATTGGGAGCAGGAGACCTGGCAAGGCGGCGACGATGACGGCCTGATTCTGTGGTCGCTTGAGGGGCCGGAAGCCTGGCGACAAATGACCCTTGCCGGGCTGGTTCCCGGAAGCGTCAGCGATACGGGCTGCACGCAGGATTGTCAGGCCGAACCCGGCAGTAATATCCCGCGTTCCAACAGCATCAGCAATGCGGGTTGGACCATCGGCGTGAATAACCAAACGCAAAGAAACATTTTTATGTTCGGCGCCAAACGCCCCGGCACGCAGATCGCCGTGGACCCTGTGCTTTCGGGCCTTGAGACCTATCGCATCGACAATAAAGTGGATGATGGCTTGCCAGGAAGCGGCAGCCTTCGCGCGCGCTCGTCATGCGTGTCGGCCGGCGAGTATGTGCTGACCGAAGAGATCGCCTGCAGCTTCGATATCCTGGCCGGGAAATGATGAGCACCGCAACAGCACCCGCAGCCGTTGACCTCAAACGCAAGCTTGGCGAGACCAGCTATTACCTGGACTCTATCGAGAATCTGCACAAGAAATTCTCTTCGCTTTCTGCGGCGCTGCTGCACACGCAGCAGCCTGAGGGTTTTACCTTTGCACAGGCCTACATGGACCGCGCCAAGCTTTCGGCCGTTATCGCAAAATCCATTGCCAAGGGCGAATATACCTTCACCCCGGCAACGCTCAACACTATCGCCGCCGGTGGCAAGATGCGCAAGGTCTATTCCTTCCGCATCATCGACCGTATCGTGCATGGGGCCATTTACCGCATGATCGCCGAAGATCTGAACCGTTTCGTATCACCACATGTGTATTCCTACGTTAAGGGACGCGGCAAGCAGCACGCCATTAAGGCCTTCGCCGATTTTCTGCGCCGCCATCGCAAGCTTCGCCGCCGCCCTCAGGATCGCGGGCTTTATGTGCTTCGCTGCGACATCAAATCTTACGGTGAGTCCATCCCCGTGCATGTGGGCTCCGCGTTATGGGGGCAGTTGGCGTCGGTGTTTGCTGGTGCTTACGGCCGCCCGGCGGACACGCAGGAAAGCCAGCTGCTTGCCGAGCTTATCCGTCCGGTGCTAAAAAGCGACGAGGGCACCTTCTATAACCGGCTTTATGGCATCCCTGATGGTGCTCCCATTTCGTCGTTGCTGCTGAATCTGTATGTGGCGCCACTGGATGAGGCGCTTTCTTCGGTGTCTGGTGGGTTCTACGCGCGCTATGGCGACGACATCATTTTCGCCCATCCGGATATTCGCGTGTTCCAGGAAAGCGCGGCACATTTTGATAAAGTTCTGGCGGGGCTGGAGCTCATCCGCAATGAGAAGAAGACCAAGCAGTTCTTCTTCAACGGCGCGGGCCGCCCGGGCGGTGACATCAAAGGCACGACGCATATCGAATATCTGGGTGTGAAACTGGCCTTCGATGGCACGGCGATGCTAAAGACCGACAAGATCCGCGACCTTTATAAAGACCTGACCATTCGGGCCAAAGCTACGGCCAGCGCCATGGCGGGTCGCAGCGTCGACGAGCGCGGTCAGGCGCTATGCGACATGTTAAATGGCGTGTTTGATCCGCAATCTATGATGGCCCATCCCAGCGCACAATTGATGAGTGGCATCATCAACGACCGCAAACAACTCAAGCAGATCGACTATTGGCTCGCACGGCTGGTGTTGCATTTCACGCTCGGGGATGCCAGTGTGAAGGCGTTTAGAAAAGTACCTTATCAAAAAATCCGTAACGAGTGGAAGCTGCAATCGCTTGAATATGCAAGAAACCAGTGAATTATCGCCGTCTATATCGCGCTGGGTAGCAAGCCAAGGCCGCGCCGAAAAATTCTATGTTTCCCTGCATAACCTGTTATTCGGCACGGACCTGCTGCGCTACTTCATCTATCGCACGCGCTATTTGCTGGGCATGTCGGTGTTGCGGGTCGGCCTGCACATTCTGGAATTCAGCGTGGCCATTTCGGTGCTGCCGACCGCCATCAATCAGTTGATGATTTTGCGGCTATTGAGCTTGGCACTCGAGGGAAGCTGGTGGGGCGTGACTGATGTGATGCGCCACCGCATCCGGTTGTTGCGCAAGCAGCAGGACCTGCAATCCATCCAGGCGGAGATATTGGGCTGGCTTACGCTTTCGAGCCTGGTGGCCGGCGTGGTGGTGGTTGGCTCGGTGGGGGTTGCCATGCTTTATGCCCAGCACTCTGCGGCCTTTGCGGGGCTCATCATCGCCATCGGGGTGCAAACGGGCGTGCGCATCGTCAGCCGCACGTTCTATTCAGGCGCTTACGCAATCCGCCGCATCTTTCTGCCGATCGAAATGATCATCGGGCCGGAGATCATCATCTTCCTCATCGGGCTTTTCCTGCATTCCGTCACCGGTGAGTGGACGGTATTCTTCTGTATCATGACCTCCACCGCGATGGTGACCTATATCAGCTATCGCTATGTGCGCAGCATCACCGATTTCCTGCGCGTTACGCCCCAGGGCTTTTTCTCAGGGCTGGTGCTGGCGCGTGTCATGAAGAACCACCGCATCTCCAGCCTGTTCTGGCCGGCCATGGCTGCCCTGGGCACGCGCGTGCACGAAATGGCGCTGATCTATGTGCTGCAGAGGCTGGCGCTGAGCGACGGCAGCGTCCCGCCACTATTATTTGCGATGTATCTGGTCACGCCGCTATTGCGCAGCTGCATGAGCTGGGGGCAGTTGATGTATTTTGACCTGGCCAAATACAACATGGATATTTTCGCCAATTTCCGCCGGGTGCTTGAGCGCGGCGGCATCGGCTTTTCCTTCGTGCTGGCGTTTTTCTTAGGCGCGGTGGCCAACATCACCATTGATTGGTTCGTCACTGGCTTCGGCGAGAAGGTCGTGCCTATTATTGTGCGCTACATGCTGCTAAGCGCCATTGCGGGTTTTGTCATGATCAGCCTGTTCTCGCGCAAGTTCTACAAAACGGTGGTGGCATTATGCGTGCTGCAATACGGGCTGCTCTTTGCTCTGGTGCTTGGCGTCGTGCCCAATGTGGGGCTGTCTTATGCGCTTTTCATCCCGGTCATTGTCTCGGCTGTTGCAGGCTGGCTGGTGCTGGCGCGCAAATGGCAGGCGCCATCGGATGTGATTGAACTGTATTTCCCGTGGCTACATCATCTTTATGCGCGGCGCGAGCCCGTGGCCCTGGTGCGCCTGACCTTCCATCAGGCTACCAGTCGGCAGGCGCAAGGCAAGGTGGCGCGCGATATGTCGTTGGCGCTGGATGAGAAGACGATGATCACCTCGCGCAACCACGTGCTGTATATGGTGACGGATGATGATGGCAGCGGCTCGCCGCTTTCCCACGCCGAGCTGCTGCGATTTGGCGGCGGCTATATTTCGCATATCGACCAGGTGCGTGGCCAGAACGGTCATGAAGCCTATGACAAGGCGGTAGCCGCCGGCCTGTTCACCATCCCTTCGACCGATGGCGTACCGCTTTCGATGGCCGAGCTGGTGGCCGAGTTCAAATCGCGTTTCCCCGAGGGTTTCGTGCAATATCCGATGCGCAGAAATAAGTCGCTACTGGCCGCCACCGACAGCGACATTCGCCGTGCGCTGTTGCAAGATGCGCGCCGCGCGCTAAACGCCGACAGTAAGCAGCAGCTGGCCTCGCGCGGTTGGTTCGTCACCACTGCCTATGACGGGCCTTGTATTGCCGCACTATTCATTGTATCTAAGCATGAGCTTACCTTGCAGCAACGTACGGCTTGGAAAGACATGCTTAATAGCTATAACCATTATGACTTCACCCGCAAACGGCAGTAAACGGCGTGCTCCTAAATGGGTTTCGCATTTCCTGAGGCTTGAATCGGCCGGTGGGATATTGATGGTCGTGCTGGCGGTTCTGGCCATGCTAGCTGCTAATTCGCCGTTGGCGGAGATATATCGAGCCTTCATCACCTATCCGCTTACAGAGCACATGAGCCTTAAGCTGTTCGTCAAGGACGTGCTGATGGTGATATTCTTTCTGATGATCGGGCTGGAGCTAAAGCACGAGATGAATGAAGGCGCGCTGGCCCGCCGCGACCAGATGGCCCTACCGCTGTTTTGTGCACTGGGCGGCATGGTGGGTCCGGCGCTTATCTATGTGTGGCTCAATCATGCCGATCCTGCTGCGGTGCGTGGCTGGGCCATTCCTTCGGCCACCGATATCGCTTTTGCCCTGGCGGTGCTCAATATATTCGGGCGCGGCGTGGCAAGCACCGCCAAGGTGTTCTTGCTTGCGGTTGCGGTGTTCGACGATCTGGGTGCCATCGCGTTGATCGCATTATTCTACAATAGCGGCATTGCCCCGGTGCCGCTGCTGGCAGCGCTGGCGCTGGTGGGGGTGCTGGCCGCACTGGCGCGTGCGCGCGTGGGGGCGCTTTGGGCCTACATGCTGGCCGGCGCGGCGCTGGCTGCGTGTTTCCATTATTGCGGCATTCACACCACCTTAGCCGGGGTCATCACGGGTTTGGCCGTGCCGCTGCATGTGCCCGGGGGGGCGTCACCGCAGCATCGGGCTGCCAATGCTTTGCAGCCTTACGTGAATTTTTTCATCGTGCCGCTATTTGCTTTTGTCAGCGCTGGCGTGAGTCTGGCGGTTCTGCCGCTGAGCGCGCTGCTGGAGCCTGTGCCGCTGGGCATCATGCTTGGCTTGTTCGCCGGCAAGCAGCTGGGCGTGTTCGGCACGGCGGCATTGCTTATCAAGCTTAAGCTGGCCAGGATGCCTCAAGGTTCCAACTGGCGGCAGCTCTATGCCGTATGCGTGCTGACGGGCATCGGCTTTACCATGAGCCTGTTCATCACCCAGCTGGCATTTTCGGACCGCGGGTTACAGGAGCTGGCTACGCTGGGCGTGTTGCTGGGCTCGCTGTTTTCGGCTGTGCTGGGCGCATTATTGCTGCGCGGGGCTTTGTCAAAAAAGCATCATTCCAAAAAATAATAAGCAATATCAGTGCGCTATATATGTCACAGCCATGTGACAAGCTGTCATATTCGTTGTCACGAACTCTTCACATTATTGGCCCGCGACTATAGTATAATCTAACAATAAGACCAAGGTGTTTAACCCTCATGTGGATATTCTTATGAGCAACTCTTCAGGCTTCGGCGAGAATCCCTTTACAGATCTGGAAACCACTGCCTCCCCGCAGGCCGATGGCACGCGCTCCAAAGCGTTTGACGAGGAAATGGCCCGGTTCGGCAGTCGTTATGACGAGCTGCTGATGGATGAGAGCTTGAGCACCGCGGAATATTTAAAGCGTCGCGAAGAGCTTGAGAAAGAAGAAGCCAAGCGCTTAGAGGAGATCCTCAAAGCCGACCAGGACCCCGCCAACCCGGAATTTGGCAAGCTCAATCTCAACCAGAAGGATGAAATATCCGCACGCGTTCAAAACCATAAATACCGCGAAGAGAACCGCGAACTCGAAGCGGCGTATGAGCGTGGTGATGAGGGCGCCAAAGAAAAATACCTAGAGCGCCACAACCAGTTCAAAGCCTTGCGCGAAGAAATCTATAAGGATCCCGAGTTCGGACAGAACGAGCACATCAAGAACATCCAGGCCAAAGAAGCCGAACTTCAGCAGGCTATCGACACCGACGATCACGCGAAGCGTCATCAGCTACAGCAGGAAATGGCTACCGAATGGCGCTCTTTCAACCAGGAGATGCGCAATGATCCTGATGGTCGCGAAAAAATGCGCCAGTTTGTTGAAAAGCACCAGGACAATCAGGTGCTCAAGGATTCAGGCGCGGTGAATTTCGTCAAATCCCAGCGTGAAAAAGACAGGCAACTCAGCCGCACTCAAGAGCCCGAGAAAGAAGCCGAACAAAACGCCGCCGCCGAAGTTGGCGGTGAGGTTACCACGCCCAAGGGCAGGCCGATCGCGGGTGCGACCGTGACCGTAGTTACCGCCGACGGCAAGGAGGTGATACTCACTGCCCAGGGTCAGCAAGTGGGTGCAGACGGCAAGCCGATAGATCTGAACCAGGAAATGTTCGCCCAGGACAGAGACGGCAATGCCGTGGCGGCGGAAACCATCGTTACCGCTACCATCAAGGATAAGGATGGTATGCTCATCGGCGACGCTACCTATAAGGCCGATGCCACAGGCAAGCTCCAGTTCCAGGATTTCAAAACCGCCGACCCGATGTCGCCCACCACATCGCCGCTGGTCAAGGACGGTACGATCAGCCAGAGTCAGGGTATCTAGTGGAAGGCCAGGTTTATGCCCGCTTATAATTTCGACAATACCGGCAAGTTAAAGAGCCCTTCGCAGGAGCAGCTGCAAGAGGCCGATGGCGGGGCCATGATCGTGGCCTATACTACCGGCACGATGCAGGACGGCCGCGACTACTATGCCTATGTTGGCGTAAAGCCCAGTAAATATCGTGAATTTTCAGAGCTATCTGAGAAGAGGGCCCCGCTGCGCCTGAACGATTACGGGCGCGTATTGATGGCCGGTTTTGAACAATCTGCCCCGGCGGAGGTGGTCAAGGCCATGCGTGAGCAATACGGGTTCGACGAGCATTACGAGCAGGCGCTTCGCGTGGAGCTGGAACGCCAGCGTGACAAGGCCGGCGAGAAGCAGGAAGAAAAACGCCTGATGGATATCGTCGCCATGATGAAGGCGAAGAAGGGCTGAAAGCCCCTCGGATAGGATATGCGCGTGTGTTTGTCACAGAACTGTCACGCAGATTTAAGCAAAAATTAATAGAATTTGCCTATACTTTAATCTTAAGCATCCGGGTGTTGCCCCTAGGCTGCCAATAGGTGCTAACAATAGGTAATATATGAAGATATCGCATGGATTGCTGCTTAGCACCGCTTTGGTGAGCGCTTCGAGCGCCCCGGCACTGGCTTTGAAGACCACCTCCTATCTTATCACGCCGCGCAGCGACGAGCTGGATATCAAATCCGCAAGCGGAGCAGCTGTGGGTAAGGCGCGCTATAAATATTACACGCAGACGGTCTACGATAAGAACAACAACGCCAGCACCGTCCCCGCTTGCTCGTACACGCGCAACTTCATCAATACCGAGTGCAAAAAAGAATCCGTGGATGTGCAATCCATTTCCGAGGCGGCGTGCAAACAGAGAGCCTTGGCGTCTGCGCCCAGTAAATGCGGCACGGCGAAATCTGCCAGCATCCGCTGGGATATCCATGCTTCGCATGTCGGTAAAGTGCTGCAACAGCAGCAAGACCTGCTGGCTTAGCGGCTTGCGCCTCCTGCCTGCTTGATGCTACGTTTGCCCGTATGGAGCAAACCCCGGTTATTTTCCGTTCAGAGAAATTCGATGCATGGCTTGCGGCGCCCTTGCAGCAACGCATAATCGCGGTGCTTTCGGTGGCTTCCATCGAGCCTATTTTTGTTGGCGGCTGCGTGCGCGATATACTGCTGGGCCGCCCGAGTCATGACCTGGACATTCGTGTGACGGCCTCATTGCAGCAGGTGGTAGAATCACTGGAAATAGCTGGCCTGCCATGCGATATAGAGGCTGGCGATATCGGCCTTATCGGCACGCAGATGGATGAAACCCCGGTGGACATCATCAGCCTGCCTGCATGGCTGGCCTACAAGGGCATAAATGCGCAAGGCCTGACGCGCGAGGAGATGATCGGCCAGTGGATGGCGGATTCGGATTTCACCATCAACTCGCTGGCGCTGCTGCCCGATGGTACGGCCTATAACTATCATCACGCATTGGAAGATCTTGCAGCTGGGCGTATCCGTTTTGTAAGCGATGATGTCGAAGCCAGCTTTACCCAACGCCCCGATCAGATTATTCGCTTCATTCGCTTCCAGGCGTTGTTCGGCCAGGAGCTAGCGTCTGATGACATTTATGCTTTGTTTCGCAAGCATGCCCATCTGCTGGAGACCGTGGAGCCGGTGCGTATGCAGTATCCGATGAACCTCATATTGGCCTCAGAAAAACCCTACGCCATGCTTGAGCAGCTGCACCGCTACGGCATCTTGCGCTACATTCTGGGGTTTGACATCATCGATTGCGAGCTGATTGCGGCGCTCGAGCAGATCGAGGCCGTGGTGTGCGCGCCCGCCCAGCCCAGCGTGCGGCTTTTGCTGCTGCTGACGCAAGCGCAGATGCTGCCCGAGCGCGCGCTGGCGCTGCTGTTCGAGCGCTGGGATTTCAGCGAGGGCAACCGCCAGATACTTACCTTGCTGCTGGAAAAATTAAGCGAGCTGGAAGCCGACAGCGACGAGGCAACGCTGGCGCGGCTGATGCAGGAGCTGGGCGGGCTTTTCCCCAGCTTGGTATTATCGCGCTGGGCCCTGGAGCCGGATGTAAAAGCGGCGGCAAGCAGCTACCAGCCTATGCTGGAGAGCTATCGGGCGCAAAAGGCCGCTTCGGCTTGACATGCGGCCTTCTTGCTGTATGTTGCGAATGATTCTTAACAACTGGCGATCTTCGCACATCCGCCCCCGCAAAAGAAGGTGTTCTATGCCGCGTTTTTCCTTAGGCTTATTGTCTGTCACTGTTGCGCTGATCATGGGCTGGTCGGCCTGCGCTTCGGCTGCTGGCCTGGTCATCTACACTTCGCGCAAGGATGAGATGCTAAAACCCCTGACGGACGATTTCACCAAGCAGACCGGCATTACCATTCAAACCGTGGTGGACGACACCCCGCAGCTGATCGCGCGTTTGGAATCCGAGGGCATGCAAAGCCCCGCCGATGTGCTGATGCCGGTGGACGTGGCGATGATGGACATCGCAGCCAAGAAAGGCCTGTTGATGCCGACCCAATCGAATATCTTGAACAGCAACGTGCCCGAAGCTTACCGCGACAAGGAAGGCCGCTGGTATGGCCTGGGCCGCCGTGCGCGCGTCATTATCTACAACAAGGCAAAGGTGAACCCCTCCTTGCTTTCGACCTATGAGGACCTGGCCGATCCGAAATGGAAAGGCAAACTTCTGGTGCGCAGCTCCGGTCATGCGTATAACCAGTCGTTGTTGGCGGCTATCATTGCCAATGCAGGCGAAGAAAAGGCCCAGGCCTGGGCCAACGGCATTGCCGCCAACCTGGTGCGCGCGCCGCAAGGCGGCGACCGCGACCAGATCCGCGCGGTGGCCGCAGGTGAAGGTGACGTGGCGATTGCCAACAGCTATTATTATGCGCGCTTCCAGGCATCCAGCCTGCCCGAAGACCAGGAAGTAGCCCGCAAGACCGGCTTGTTCTTTCCTAATCAAAACGCACCCAAAGGCATGCTGCAAGGCGCGCATGTGAATATCAGTGGGGCAGGCGTGGTGGCCACCAGTAAGCAAAGCCAGGCGGCGCTGAAATTTATCGAGTATCTCTCGGGCGAGCAGGCGCAACGCTTCTATGCCGATTCGAACCAAGAGTTCCCCATCAACCAGAAAGTGCCGCCTTCTAAATACCTGCAAGGTTTAGGTTCGTTCAAGGCCGACCCCACCCCGCTGGTTTCGCTTTCGGAGTTTTCGCAAGAAGCCATCCGCATCGCCGACCGTTCCGGCTGGAAGTAGTTTTGAGGTTGCTGGCGGTTTGCGTTGCGGCGCTGTGCCTGCTGCCGCTGGGTCTGGTGGCCGCCTCATGGGCGCTGCCTGCCAGTGAAATGGCGCTTGCCAACTGGCAACATGTTCTTGCCACTACGGTGCCGGATTATGTGCGCCATACGGCGGCATTGATCGCAGGGGTGGTGTGTGTGGCAGGCGTGCTGGGTGTTAGCACGGCCTGGCTTATCAGCGCTTATGAGTTTCCTGGTCGTCGCTATCTCGCCTGGATGCTCGTGCTGCCCTTGGCGGTTCCCAGCTACATTATGGCCATGAGCTACGGCACGCTGCTCGAATTTGCCGGCCCCGTGCAAACGATGCTGCGCGAGGCCACTGGCTGGGAACATGGCGATTACTGGTTCCCGCCCATTCGTAGCACGGGCGGTGCGGTGTGGATGGTGAGCCTGGCCGCATCCCCCTATGTCTATCTGCTGTCGCGCCTGGCCTTTCGCATGCAGCCGGAAAGCTGGTTCGAGGCGGCTGGGAGCATGGGCACCTCGCGCCGTGGCCTGTTCTGGCGGTTGGCGCTTCCGGCTGCGCGCCCATTCATCGCCGCGGGTATCGCGCTTGCCCTGATGGAGGCCATCGCCGATATCGGTGCGATGCATATGCTTGGGGTACCGACGATTGCCACCGGCGTATACCGCACCTGGTTCAACATGCATGAACCGCTCGTAGCCGGGCGTCTGGCAAGCTTCCTGCTTATTCTTGCGGGTGGGCTGCTGTGGCTGGAGCGCAGCGCCCGTGGCCGTGCCCGCTATCATGCCTCGGGCAGCACCTCGCGCCCGCGCACCAAGCTTAAGGCAGGGCGCGCCTGGTGCATCGCTGGCTGGTGTGCCCTGCCGATGGTGCTGGGCTTTGCCATTCCCGTGGCGTGGATCATGCGCTTATGCTTTTACAGCACGCTGACCGTCACGCCGCAAACCTTGTTAAAGTATAGCGGCGATTCCTTGTTCCTTGTAGGTGTCGCGGCGTTGCTGGTGTCGGCGCTGGCGCTGTTCATTGCCTCGGCGGAACGCCAGGGCAAGTCCTGGGTGCGCTATTGCAACATGATCTCCAATCTGGGCTATGCCATGCCTGGGTTGGTTATTGCGGTGGGGCTCATGATGGCCCAGGGCATCCTCAAGAGCTGGACGGGTACGTCGATGCTGCTGACCGGCACGTTGCTGGGGCTGATGCTGGCTTACATCGTGCGCTACATGGCCACGGCTTTTGGCCCCGTGCAGGCTGGCTATGAGCGCATCAACCCAGAGATGGACATGGCCGCCACCTCGCTCGGGCAGCACCGCTTGAAGGTACTGTGGCGGCTTCACCTGCCCATGCTCAAGCGCCCACTGCTTACCGCCATGTTGCTGGTTGCCATCGATGTACTCAAAGAACTTCCGGCGACACTGATTTTGCGGCCGTTTAACATCAAGACGCTGGCCATGGTTGTGTTTGAATTCGCCGGCGACGACCGGCCCGTGGAGGCCGCGCCTTATGCATTGCTTCTAGTGGGCATGGCAACACTCGCCGTATTAGCGTTGCACAAATTGCAGAAGGTGGATTAGTAAGGTTATGGCCCGCATCGAACTCGAAAACATAAGCTACCGCTACACCGCCAACACCAACCAAGGCGTGGTCGAAAATATTTCCCTCGCTGTCGAGCAAGGGCAGGTGGCATGCCTGGTGGGTGCGAGCGGCTCGGGCAAAACTACCATTTTGCGCCTAATTTCTGGCTTTCTCACGCCTGATGCGGGCAGCATTCGTATCGGCCAGCAGTTGGTCGCCACCGCCGGGCGTTTGCCTGTGCCGCCGCATAAGCGCGAGGTTGGGCTGGTGTTCCAGCATCACGCGCTATTTCCGCATTTGAACGTGGCAAAGAACATCCTCTTTGGCAGCCACGCTGCCGATCGTAAGAGTCAGTTGGCGCAGCTCATGGCAGACCTGCATTTAGAAGGCTATGAGAAGCGCTTCCCGCATGAGCTCTCCGGCGGCGAGCAGCAGCGTGTGGCCTTGGCGCGTGCGCTAGCCAGCGAGCCCAAAGCCCTGCTGATGGACGAGCCCTTTGCCAGCATCGACTCGGTGCTTCGTCGCAAGATCCGCAGTGAGTGCATCGCCGTGTTGCGCGCCAAGGGCATCACGAGTTTGCTGGTGACGCATGATGCCGAAGAGGCCATGGAACTGGCCGACCATATCTACGTCATCGAGCATGGGCGCATCGTGCAAAGCGGCACGCCGCACAGTATTTATACGCAGCCGGCTAATGCCTATGTGGCGGGCCTGTTCGGCGATATCAATATCATCGAGGATGAAGCCCTTGCACAAAGCCTGGGGGGCAAGGCAGCACCCCTGTTATTGCGTCCGGCAGCACTCGCACTTAGCGCAGGTGGCCAGCAGGGTGTGGTGGCGCAACTACATTACCGTGGCGGTGCTTATCTGGTGCATGTGCAGCTGTCCGGTGGCGCGGTGCTCAAAGTGCACAGCCCCGAGGCGGTGGCACTGGGGCAAAGCGTGCGGGTGGCGCTGGCATAAGCTAGCAGTTTTTCTAGGTCAAACGTTAATATTAAGAACTTATTGTAAAGATTTATTAATACCCCTATATTTTTTGAAACAGGGAAACCAATAAAAAAAGTTCTACTTCGGGGATGAGCTGCCCATGCCTATTGCGTCGCAATCGAATCGGCCGTCAGAGGTTATTTATCAAATTTATCCGTCGAGCTTTGCCGACGCGAATCATGACGGCCACGGCGATCTAAAAGGCATCACGCAGAAGCTCGATTACGTCAAAAGCCTGGGCGTGGATGCGATCTGGATCTCGCCGTTCTTTCTCTCGCCTGAAGGAGCCGCCGGTGACGGGGGTTACGCCATCACCGACTACCGCAAGATCGCCCCGCGCTACGGCAACATGAGGGATTTTGAGGAGCTGCTTTCTACGGCGCATGAAAAAGGCCTGCGCGTCTACACCGATTTTGTGGTGTGCCACACCTCCGACCAGCATGAGTGGTTCAAGAAAAGCCAGGCACGCCAGAAAGGCTTCGAGAATCGTTATGTCTGGCATGACGGTAAGAAAGATGCATCCGGCCACACCATCCAGCCGCCGCAGCCGCCGACGAACTGGAAGTCGGTGTTCGGTGGTCCCGCCTGGACGTTCGACGACAAGCGTCAGCAATTCTATCTGCGGCATTTCAATAGCAGCCAGCCGGCGTTGAATCTAAACGACCCGGAGGTGCAAAAAGCCAGCCTCGATGAAATGAAATTCTGGCTCGACAAAGGCGTCGACGGCTTGCGCATCGACGCGCTGCCCTTTGCCAATTACGACCCGCAATTGCGCGACAATCCGGGCAAGTTCGGCCGTCCGCCGGGCGATTATTGGGCCAGCCAGGACTTTAACCACTCCATGTGCCAGCCGGAGACGGAAGTCTTCGTGCGCAAGATTCGCGCATTGATGGACAGCTACCCGCAGAGCAAACGCAAAACGGCGCTTGGCGAAGTGGTGGCTGGTCCCTGGGGTGGCGACGGCTCGATGCAGCAGGCAGCCAAATATTTAAATCCCAAGGATGGGCTGCACACTTGCTACACGCAGTCGCTGGTGCAGTTCTATAACGAATACCCCAACGCCACGCGTCTGCGCGATATGATCCGCCAGAATATCGAGCTGTCGCCCGATGGTGGCTTTTGCAACAACCTGGGTAATCATGATTTCCCCCGCTTTACCACGCGCATGATGGGCAATGCGCCCTACGAACTGCACCAGCGCATCACCAAACAGCTGATGACGCTTGCACTCGCACTTCCGGGCAGTTTCTGCATGTATCAGGGCGAAGAGCTGGGTCTGACGCAAGCCACCGCCCATGAGCTTGCCGGCAAGAAGCAAGACGCCGTGGCCCTGGAGTGCCGTGACGGTTGCCGTACTCCCATGCCGTGGGATGCCGATGCTCCGGGTGCGGGTTTTTCCACCCATCCCGATCCGTATCTGCCGGTCCCCAAAAGCCATTTGCCGCTGGCGGTGGATATACAGGAAAGCCAGTCCGAGTCGATGCTGAATTTTACGCGACGCGTGCTGGCTCAGCGCCGCGATAATCCTGCCCTGCAAACCGGCCAGACCCTGGTGCTCGGCACGCAAGACCCCATCGTGGCCTTTGTGCGCCAGAGCGAGGGGCAAAGCGTGCTGTGTTCGTTCAATATGAGCGGGCGGAAAGTGTCTTTCAAGCCGGCGGAATATCTGCCTGCCGACATCATGAGGACACTCAAGATCCCCGGTGACGGCGTGGTGCATCTGGAGGCCTATGCCTCTTCTTTTCATGGCCTAAACCCGCTCAAGCGCGGGGTGGAGCAGGGCATGGCTCCGGCGGCGGCCAGCACACAAGAGCCCGCAACCGTAGCCGCACCCGGCGAGCCGAAGAGGGTGTTTGCGGCCGACATGCTGATCGCCGATTTCCATGTGCCCGAAGCCTCGGTGGCCAAAACCTTGGCGGCGTATAAAAAAGAGCACGATGATTTTGCAGACGGCGATAAAGAAACGCTCTCCAAAGCGCAGTATCAGAGATTTCTGGCCGAGGCGTCGGCTACGAAAACTACACTGGAGATGACCCCAGGCGGTGCGACCATGACCTCGCTGTGGATGCTCAAGCAAATGATGGGCGATGGCGTGCAGATCGAGTTGATGGGCCTGGCCGGCGATGGTGCACCCGGGCAGATGGTCCACAGCTATCTGACGCAGGCCGGCATCAATCTGCCTATGCAGAAATGGCCCGAAGGGCGCACGCCGGAAACCGCTAAATCTCTCATCATTAAGCATAAAGGGCAGGGGCATAAAAGCACGGTGCTGACCTATCCGGGCAACGGCATCGAAGCCATGCACGAGCTGCTCGCCAGGCCTGAAAATGCAAACCTGCTGGATGATTGCATCGCTAAAAGCGATATGGTCTACCTGCCCGAATCTACCATGTCGAAATTCGGCGTACCCTTTACCAACAAGCTGCTTGAATTGCGCTGGAAGCACAAGAAAGAGCTGGTGCTTTCGTTGCCTACGCGCGCGGATTTCGGCCCGGATGATTCCAAGCGCTTCCGCGATCTGATTCCCAGCTGCAACGTGGTGATGGGCAATGACGTAGAGTTTTGCCGTATTCTTGACAAGGAGGCCAAGCGTCCCGTTTCTGAAGCGCAGATGGATCGCGTGATCGCAGCCTTGCAGGCCGAGTTTAAGAAAGATGTGCTGAGCGAGTATAAGATGCCCTGTTCCAAGCATGGGCAGGTCGCATTCATCACCCGGGGCAATGATGCACCGGCCCTGCTGGTGACCAAGGACGACGTGGAAGAGATCCAACTGCCACGTGTAAAAAAAGTGGATACGATGTTAGGCGCAGGCCACGCTACGTTTGCAGGCTTCCTGACGGGCTATTTAAAGGGCTTAACGCACGAACAATCGGCCACTCTTGCCATGGCTTTGGCGTCGGAGAAAGTGCAGCAGAAAAGTTCGCACCCATATTTGACCGACCCGGAAAAATCGCTTGGTCGCTGTTTGCTGCGCGGCGGTCCGATGCGTGCCATCGCACGGTCCTTCGAGCATGACGTAATTGAAGAGCCCGTGCATAAACGTATCAGCCGCACCGGGATGGGCGGGCTGCCAGACCGCTGACCCTGTAGCGATTATGTATCTGCAAATGGCAGATTTATTTGTGGATAAAAGAAAGCAGATCTTATTATACCGGATAAATTTCGCATCGGTGGACTTTGCCCTGGCAAATCGTTATGCTCCGGCAAACGCTAAGTTAAGAGCTTGCTTTGCCCAACATTCCCGCACATCCCGTGATCTGTATCGGCGCCGGCCCCGCAGGCCTCACCGCAGCCTACGAGCTTGCTAAGGCGGGCTGCCCTGTCATCGTGTTGGAGGCCGACGCCAAGGATGTGGGCGGCATTTCACGCACGGCGCAAGCCGGCGGATACCGCTTCGATATCGGTGGGCATCGCTTTTTCTCCAAGATGCCGGAGATCAATGCGCTGTGGCAGGAAATATTGGGTGACGAATTGCTTGTACGCGGTCGAAAATCACGTATCTATTACGGGAAGAAACTCTACCCTTACCCGCTGGACCTGTTCAAAACGATAACTAATCTTGGCATCGTCGAATCGGTTTTGTGTGGCCTATCGTATTTCTATGCGCGCATCTTTGCGCACAAGAACCCCACCACGTTTGAACAATGGGTGACCAATCAGTTTGGCGCACGACTCTATCGCATCTTCTTTAAGACCTACACCGAGAAGGTCTGGGGCATGAGCTGCACGCAGATCTCGGCGGATTGGGCGGCCCAGCGCATCAAGGGGCTTTCGCTGCTGGTGGCGGTAAAAAATGCTGCGCTGCGCGCACTCGGCCTGCAAGGCAAGAACCAGGTCAAAACGCTGATCGAGCAGTTCCATTATCCGCGCAAAGGCCCGGGCCAGATGTGGGAAGCGGCGGCGGCACGCATTACCGCGCTTGGCGGCCAGGTGCGCATGGGCTGCAACGCCACTGATCTTAGCTTTGATGCTGCACGCGGACTTTGGAAGCTCGAATATACGGACGTGGCAACGGGAGCTGTGCACAAGCTTGAAACTGCCCACATTATCAGCTCTGCGCCTCTGCAAGGTCTTATCGCCGGCATAGATGCACCGGCACAGGTGAAGGCAGCCGCAGCTTCATTACGCTACCGGGATTTTTTAATGGTTGCGCTTACGCTTAAAGACGAACATGCCTTCGACGATAACTGGATCTATATCCACGACCCGCATGTGAAGGTGGGGCGCATCCAGAATTTCAAATCTTGGTCGGAAGCGATGGTTCCCGATAGCGCTATGGTTTGCTACGGCATGGAGTATTTCTGCTTTGAGGGTGACGATTTCTGGCGGCAAAGCGACGAAGCGTTAATCGCGCAGGCCAGCCGCGAGCTGGAAACCATTGGCATGGGCCGGGCTTACAATGTGCAGGGTGGGTTTGTGGTGCGCCAGCCCAAGGCCTACCCGGTCTATGACCAAAGCTATCAACAGCATGTGGGTGTGATCCGCCGGTGGCTGGCCGATTTTGGCGTGGGGCTGCAAGTGGTGGGGCGCAACGGCATGCATAAATACAATAACCAGGATCACTCGATGATGACAGCGCTGCTTGCGGCGCGTAATATTCTAGCCGGCGAACTGCGCTATAATGTTTGGCAGATCAACCAGGACGCGGAATATCATGAAGAAGAAGCAAGTGCCGCCAGCGGCGAGCGCTTCGTGCCTAAAGCTGCTGGCTGATGAAGAAGCCGGCGCTGGCCAGGGTCATGGCGATGCCTAAAGCCAGTCCGATGCCTGCGAGGAGATAATGTTTCGTTGTAAGATATGCTTGCAGATTCAGCCCGTATAGCCCCACAAAACTCACCAATGCCGGGTAGATATAGCGAAAATCCTGCGACGGTGCGTAAGCAAAGATGTTCCGGTTAAGGGCCAGCGCGAACAGAGGAAAGGCAAGAGTGAAGGCAAAAAAACGCCATATTTGGAGGTTTTTTAGTGCTTTTATTTGAAATAGCGTGCTTAACAAGCAAAAAATGACCAAATAAAGCAATAAATGGCCTAAGATTAGTGCTATTTCTGGCTTTCTCCATAAGAATTCGCCAAAGAGTGATGTTTTTAGGACTGAAGTCCAGAAATTTTGTCGCCCAGAATAATCTTTTCTGGGATTCCAGAACGGGTATTTCAGGTAGGCGTGTATGTCCATGCTCAGGAAATCTTGCGGCTTATTGTCGATACGCGCGATCTTTGAGAGCGAACCGACATTGCCCACTAATATTGAGCGCTCCTCGCCTGAAGTATATTGTGCATAGGCCGTGCGGCCGTAATTTGCACCAAAGCCCAGCGCCACCAGCAGGGCGGCCGCCCACAAAGGTACGTAGCGCAGCGGCAGGGGGAAGCGTTGATGTCGCCACCATAGCCACAGCACGATAAGCCCCATCATCGCCAGTAGCACCAGCGTGTTGCTTCGGGTGGCCATGCCCATGCCGGCCAGTGCCACGGCAATGGCAAGGTGCTTGTTGCGTTTCTCGCGCATCCACAGGAAAAAATGGAACAGCGCAGCTATGTATATTGTGTAGAATAGCAGGTTGCTATCGATGCGTGCGGCATACATTACGCTGGCGGGATAGAATGCCAAAAGCGCCAGTGCGGCAAGATAGGCGACGTTATGGGAGATCGCCATGCGCAAGAGTCGGGCGGCATAAAGCAGCAATGTGAACATGCATAGCATGCTAAAACAGCGCAGCACCGACACCACATCGAAGCTGCCCAGTGCGCGTGTGGCTAACACTATCATTGCTTGCAGCGTGTAATAGAGCGGGGGGTGGTAGGTCTGCCAGCCACTATAGGGGCTGGGTAAGTTGCCCCAATCTACGATGCTTATGATGTACTGCAGATGGCCCGGCATATCCATGGCGAAGTGCAAGAAGCCCGTCTGCACGAACTGGAAAAGATAAAGCCCCAAAGCACCCACAAAAATGCCCCCGGTAGCCCATAGGCCTGTTATGTGCCGACCTGTCAGAACCAGCATTGCGCCAATTGTTGCGACCAACGCTGCACCGATATAACCAGCCAGGCTGTGGCCTTTGAAGATCAATGGGCCCATATGCAAAGCACCTGGCGCGGTGAAATAGATATCCAGGTGATTTGCACCAGGATGGATGGCAGGGGCCAGATCCATCCGCATGCCGTCCTTGAAATCACATCGGGAGGTGCGACCTTGCGCTGGTTCGATGGGTATTTCCACACCATTTAGCAAAACCCGCGCGATGCAGCCGCGCGTGTAGAGTTGATAGAGGGTTTGCTGCCCGTGTGCATAATCTACCTGCATCTGCACACGTTCGTTGCTTCTGCTAAACGAGGGCATGCCTACCACATAATCCTTGCCCCAGGAGGTGGTTACCGTGATGCCGCTTAGCTTAGGCAGGGCAATGAAATGCAGTGCCGCCAATAGCAGCGCCGCCAGCCCTCCCAGCAACAGCATGGATCGTTGAAAAGATAGTACCACTTTTGTCCTTTGTGGCCCGCCGGGTTTAGGCGTGGCCTAGTGTACAGATTGCTAAACCAGTCTTATCAAGACATCGCGGCCTTGTCATCAGCTGTGGGCGGATCATTAACATGCTACTCTAAGTTGAAAAGAAGTAATTCAATGGCTTGCGGGTAGGAGTCGCCTAAAACCGCCACTGGGATCAAAAAATGTATTTATAAATTGTAAATATTTTGCGTTTGTGGCCTATTAAACATTAATTATTATAACAGCGGCACGAACCGCGATACTGTAACGGGGGAGATCATGGCTGAAGAAAAGAAAGACGATAACAAACGCAAGACCAACCATCTCGACGAATTATTCTTCGGCGAAGGCGGCCAGGCTTATTACCACGCGCAAGCATCAGCCTACCTGCTGCAGTTGGTGAAGAACACCCCCATCAACAGCAGGCTCGCCTATTCCATCTGCCACGCCATGGAGGCAAACGAGATCACCGTGGGCGACATCAACGAGAATTTTCCCTCCGGCAAAGCCAGCTATGTGGCCCTTAAAGAGCAGGTGGCCGAGCAGCGCGGCCCGCTTGAAGAGGAGCAGGCCGAGATCAACAAGCAGATCAAAAAGCTCAAGGAAAAAAAGAAGGAAGACCACAAAGAAGCTTTAGCCAAGCTCACCAAGGACTCAGGCAAACTCGCCAAACAGCTCGAGGAGCTGCCCGACCCCGTCTATAAGCCGCGCTACCCTAATATCAGCGACAAGGGGGCCGTAGGCAAGCCCAGGGAAGTAGACCCGGCCGACTGGAAGAAGCTTACCGAAGCGCTGGAGGCCGAAGCTGCCAAGCTCAAAGATGCCGAACCCGAAACCTACCTCAAGAACCTGAATATGATCAGTAAGGAGTTGGGCCTGAGCGACGACGAAGTAAAGGTGCTGACCTTCATCGCGACCCTGGATGCTAACTCCATCCTGGGCGAAACCTTGGGCTATATGCGGCCGACCAACCAGCGCCAGTATAACGGGTTGGCCGCACGCCTGCTTGGAATTGACAGCGAAAAAGTGTCGGCGCTGTTTCGCCCGGAATCGCACCTAATGCAGTACGGCCTGCTGACGCCCCCCATGTCTAACGACGATGATGATGATTTCAGCCGTCCTAAACGTATCGACGGCATTCCCATTATCAGCGAATATTTCAACAGCGTGCTGACCGAGCCGGATATCACCGCGTCGCAGATCAAGGAAAAGCTCACCGGCCACACCATCACCACCGATTTGGACTGGGAGAAGGATTTCAAAGGCCTCGGCAAGGACGGCCAGCGCACCGTGCAGCTGGTGGAGCGCGCTATCGAAGACAAGATGGCCGGCAAGAATATCAGCGGCCCGACCGTGTTCTTCCATGGCGAACCCGACACCGGAAAGACCACCGCTGTGGCCGCACTGGTAGGCCAGCTTAAGAAGAAGCACCCCGAAGTGGAGGTGCGCGTCATCGGCGAGCGCGGCAGCACTGAGAATAACGAAGGCAGCGGCGCTGAACCCGCACAGACCAAGCCGCTCACCGCGCAGGACCGCATCTCGCAGATTAAGATGGCGCTGGCCCTTGGCGGCAAAAACCCTAAGACACTGTTCTTGGTGGAGGAGCCCAGCTTCCTGCCGCGCGAGAACCATGATGACGGTATCAAGGACGACATCGACCGCGTGGTGATCCAGCGTTTGTTTGAGAACCACGGCGCTACAGCCTTGTTCTTCACCACCAACCATTACCCGGAGATCCATTCTGCCGTGCGCCGCCGCGCGACGCAGGCCATCGAGTTCCGCACTTCCAACGCCGAAAGCCGCCGCGAGATCCTGGCGCGCCAGTGCGCCAAACATAACATCCAGGTCAGCGACGAGGATCTCACGCGCCTGGCCAACACCTATACCATCTCGGCGGGCAAGTGGGCCTCGGCCGTGAGCAAGGCCGCCATCACCGCTAAACCCGGCGACGGCATTAACGAGATCGAGTACTGGATACAGAACCAGGCCAAGCGCGACTACGGCAGTATCGCCTCGGTCATGGCCCTGCATAAGAAACCCGAGCACGGGTATGATTTTAAGCTGCTAAACGCCGTCAACCCTACCGTGCCGCTGGATGAGTTGTTCGAGCGCGTGAAGAACCTGCCCGAAGGCCGCCAGCGTTTCCGCATGTTGCTTGAGGGCTGGCCCGGCACGGGTAAAAGCGAGTTCGTGTGGCATCTGGCCGAGATCATGGGCAAGGAAGTGATCCATGCCAAGGCGTCTGACATCCTCGATAAATATGTGGGCGAAAGCGAAAAGAACATCGCACGCTTCTTCGACGAAGCGCAGGAGCGCGGGGCCATCCTGCTGATCGACGAGGTAGACAGCGTGATCCGCAACCGTAAGGATGCCGAGAAAAGCTGGGAAGTGACGCAGGTGAACCAGTTCCTCACCAGCCTTGAGCACTATAACGGCATGGTGGCCTGCACCACCAACGACTTCGATTCGATCGACTCGGCCGCCAAACGTCGCTTCAACTTCACCATGGGCTTTGACTTCCTGACCGACGAGCAGAACCTGCACGCCTTCGAGAAGTTCTTCAAGAAGGAGCCGCCGAAGGATTATGAGTTCCCCGTGAATCTTACGCCGTCGGATTATGCCACCGTGCTGGACCAGGCCAAGTTCATGGGCCGCCAGGACGACACCACCTTCATTACCCGCCAGCTCGACGCCACCAGCAAGGCCAAGCCTAAGGAAGATCGCCCGCGCAACATGCCGCCGCCGAGCATCGGCTTCCATACCCAAGCGGTGCGCAAAAGCGGCGCAGGTGCGCGTCCCACCAGCCCCGATCAGGTGCGCCCGGGTATCGGCGATGCCGCCCCGCGCGAGCGAACTGGCTAAGGGTTCTGAAAGAACCTACACCGCGCCGTCGGACGGAATATTGAGCACCCTGCCGCAGTGTTTGCAATGCACGGCGTCGTTCTCATGCAGGAAAAGGCCGCACGCATCGCAGGTGAAGCGCACTTTTGACGGGCGGAACATCGTTTGTATCAGCCGTAAGAACAGCGAGACCCCAAAGATCATGATGATAATGGAAAGCAGCCGGCCGGTTTGCCCTTGCAGCGTCACATCGCCAAAACCCGTAGTGGTAAGTGCGGCAATGGTAAAATACATCGCGTCCAGGAAATTGGTGACGTTGGGGTTGTGATGCACCTGCGTCACAAAGACCAGCTCCGTCATCAGGAAAATAAAGATGAACAGGTTGGTGGCGCTGATGATGACATCTTCATGTCGCCTGAAATAAGGAAAGTCCTGACGCAGCTTGCTTTGCAGGCGATAAGAGCGCAGTAGCCGCAGCAAGCGCAGGCTACGCAGGAAGGCAAAATTCCCTCCCAGCAACGGTGCAAGAAACGAGATCATTGCCACAAAATCTGCGATGTTCAGCGGGTGTAAGAAAAAGGCTGGCTTCTTGGGCGCGATCCATAAGCGCGCAAAAAAATCCAGCGCAAGGTAAAGCCCAAACAGCAGGTCTATCCACTCGATTACGGCATGGCCATAAAAGAAGGTGGATACGATCAGAAATACGATAACGACAATGTCGGCCGCCAGCAAGGTGTAGCGAAAGCGATGCGCTAGCAGCGAGTCGCCTTCATAGAGGCCCGTGATCCTTGCTTTGATCGTTGTAATACTGGTCATGCAAACTGCGCCTTTGGTTTTTAGCTAACCGATTGATTTTAAAGCGTGGCGTGCCCGGAGGGATTCGAACCCCCGACCACCGGCTTAGAAGGCCGGTGCTCTATCCAGCTGAGCTACGGGCACCCGGATGTAGCTAAGGCATGAAGCGCCCAAAAAGCAAGAAAAACCAATAAATACTTGCGCTGCCATGCCCTAAGCTGCTAAGCAGGTCTTCCTTTTTGACAGGTTTTCTGTCGGGCGGTTAGCTCAGTTGGTTAGAGCGCCACGTTGACATCGTGGAGGTCGCTTGTTCGAGTCAAGTACCGCCCACCAATTCCACCCTAGTGGAGTTGAAATAGAACCATTAAGGAGCAAAAATGAAAAAAATCCTTTACGTCATTTTGACTCTTTCGTTCTCCCTGACCAACGCCTACGCCGACGGTTCAGCGAGTAAGCTGGTTTTACAGCAGATTATTGATAAATTGGATATGACTTCTTTTCGTAATTCAATTGGCCCCCGTCGAGAAGAAGGCAAATATACTCTGAAAGAGTATGGTGCTTCAAAGATCAGCTTTAATGGTAAAATTGCTGTTGTTCATACACAAGATGATTCTTGGCAATATACCATTACCTTACTTGATGAAGAATCAAAAATTTGCTTTGAGGATCAAGCCATGAATAGCGGAAGTTATCATTCACAAAATGCCTATATACTAATCGAAGATAAGTCTGGTTTTTTCAAAGCTTCCCCTATTGAAGACACAGAATGCCCAGCTTTTGCAAAATAGAAGCTGCTTCCAATCCTATATAATCCATCTAGGAACTGATAACTTCGGTTCAATCTTACTCCGTTTGCCTTCACCATCACTCTCTCATTTTGGATAATAAAAAAGCCCCGGGCTTTCGCCCCGGGGCTTTTTTATTCATGTGTTGCGATATTATTTCTTCGTGGCAGCGGCGGCCGGTGCAGCGGCAGCGGCAGGCTTAGCGCCCTTGGCGGCAGCAGGCTGCTTCTTGGCACGTTCGGCGCGGCGTGCATCAATGGCGGCTTTTTCAGCCGGGGTTAGTGCGTCGTAGCGTTTTTTGCCTTCAGCGCGCAGTTTTTCTTTGAAGGCGGCTTTTTCGGTGGGGCTCATTTTGGCGATCTTGGCGTTGAGCTCAGCCTTTTTCGCGGCTTTTTGTTCGGGGGTGAGCTTGTTCCACTCGGCGCGGGGCATGAAGCCTGCCTCGGCAGCCAGGGCCGGGGTGGCAAGCAGCAGGATGCTGGCGAAGAGCGCAGCGGTAAGTTTTTTCATAAATTCTCCCTAGGATTGCGGTGATAGATATTGGTTCGTCACTTTACGGATGCAAGCGACAGCAGGGGCATGATGCATGATTTTGCGCTTGTGTAAAAGCCAAAACTGCACGCATAAATGCTAATGTTTTTTTACTATTTAGCCGGCTGGTGACAAGCTGGGCAGGCCGGGCATTTGGTTGCGCAGCCAGGTGAGCTGGCGTTTGGCGTAGTTGCGGGTGGCCTGCTGGGCGCTTGCCTTGGCTGCCTCCAGCGTGATGTCGCCGCGCAGATACGCCGAAAGCTCCTTTACGCCCAGCGTTTTGACAATGGGAAGCGATGGGGAGAGTGTAAGTTCCATCAGAGCGCGCACCTCTTCCAGCGCGCCGCTTTCGAGCATTTGCTCAAAGCGCGCATCACAGTTGCGGTACAGGGTTGCGCGCTCAGGCGCCACTTGGAAACACTCGAAGTGCTCGGGCGCATAAGGCGGGGTGACGGCGCGCCCCTGCCACCACGAAAGCGTTTTGCCGCTACCCAGCCACACCTCGTAGGCGCGTACGAGGCGCTGCCTATCCTGCACTTTGAGGCGCTCGAAAAACGCCGGGTCGATCTCGCGCAGGCGGGCGGCGAAGGCTTCCTTGCCCATGGCTTCAAAATCGTTCATGGCCTGGGCCCGCACGGCCGGGTCGATATCGGGGATCTCGGCGATGCCCTGCATCAGCGCTTTTATATAAAGCCCCGTGCCGCCGACGACAATGGCCTGGCGGCCCTGGCCGAGCGCCCAGTCGATCTCCATCTTCGCCATGTTAAGCCACAGCCCCGCCGAACATGCCTCATGCGCGCGCAGCGCACCGTAAAGCTTGTGGGGGGCAAGCGCCTCGTCGGCCACACTGGGGCGCGCCGTCAGCACGCGTAGATCGGCATACATCTGCTGGCTGTCGGCATTGATGATGACACCACCGGTTTTTTGCGCTAAAGAAAGCGCCACGGACGATTTGCCGCTGGCGGTTGGCCCAGCAATAATGGTGATCTTTGCACTCGTAATCATACTATAGTTCGCGCTGCCATGACCTTAGTGATAACCCTGCTTGCTAACCCCGCCAAAGAACCGCTGACGCATGCGTTCGTGGAGTCTATGGCTCCGTCGCTTGCCACGCAAGGGGTGATGATCGAAAAGCACGATTGGCTCAAGCCCGCCACCGCCTGCGACCTGTATGTCGAGCAATCTGACCAGGCGACACTGGATGAGTTCGTGCAGCGGGTGATGGCCGACCAGCCTTATGATGCTGTGGTGCAGCCCGCCGCCGGTCGCAAGAAGCAGATGCTGATCTCCGACATGGATTCGACCATGATCACCGTAGAGTGTATCGACGAGCTGGCCGATTTTGTGGGCAAAAAAGCCGAAGTGGCGGCTATTACCGAGCGGGCGATGAACGGCGAGCTGAACTTTGAATCGGCGCTGCGCGAGCGTGTAGCGCTTTTGGCTGGCCTGCCCGAACAAGCGCTGCAAGAAGCTTACGATGAACGCGTGAAGATGATGGGCGGTGCAAAAGAGCTGGTGGCGCATATGCGTGAACAAGGTGCGCAGTGTATTTTGGTTTCCGGCGGCTTTACTTTCTTCACCTCAAGGGTGCGCGAGGCGCTTGGCTTTCACGAAGACTATTCCAATCTTCTGGAAATAAAGGACGGGCGCTTGACTGGCTTTGTCACTCCGCCCATTTTAGGCAAGGAGGCAAAACTTGCTACGCTGCATACGCGCTGCGCGGAACTGGGCTTAAAGCCGAGCCAGGTGTTGGCGGTGGGCGATGGGGCGAACGATCTGCCGATGTTGTTGGCCGCAGGCGTGGGCGTTGCCTATCATGCCAAGCCGGTGGTGCGCGCGCAGACCTCGGCGCGCATCCAGCACTGCGATCTAAGCGCGCTGATCTGGCTGCAGGGCCGCTAGCGCCCGCTCGTGGGTAATTTCAAAATATGGTTGGGGTTTTTCTCGGGCGTGCCAGGCGCAGCGGTCGGCGCAGGTTTTTTTGCTTCGGGCGTGGCCACTTTTGCATCGGTCTTGGCTTCGGTCTTTGGGTCTTCCTTGGGTGTAAACGTGCCGTCGGGTTGTTCGGTATAGCTTTCGCAGGCCAGCACGGTGATGTCATAGAACGGATGCTCAAGGGCAGATAAACCGGGGCTCGAGGAGAACATCCACCCTTCAAAAATAGTGGCTGGTGCTTCCCCGGCCTTGAGCTCACGCACTTCCAGCAGGGCGGCGTTTTCGGGCCGGTCTTCCGGGCTTGCCTGCCAGCAGCGATGCGCGATGATCTCAATGCGCCCGGCACGCTCGGGCCTGCCTTTAATGGCGGTGAACTTGGAGATGTTGCCGGTCACTTTGTTGAGCACTTGCAGCGCTACCGCGTTATGTTCGGCGGCGTGGTCAGGCATTTCAGTGGTTTTTCCGTCTTGCGTAGTGGTGGGTGCAGCGGGAGGTGCGGGAAGCTTCGATACATCTTCGATAACGAACTCTTCCACCTCAGAGGCGGGCAATTCAAGCGGTGCTTCGGCGGCATAAGCGGCCGGGGCTAGCAAAGCCAGAAAAAGCGCGAACCAGCGCATAGAATCTTTACGGAGTGGCGGTTGCGGGCTTATCGCTATCTTTGGTCACGCCGCCGCCGCTGAACATGAACTTGCCGATGAGTTCTTCTAAATTCACGCCCGATTGGGTAAAGGCGATCTTGCCGCCGGCTTCGATCATCTTGTCATCGCTTCCGGGCTCCAGCTGAATGTATTTTTCACCCAGCAGCCCGGAGCTTACGATGGCGGCGGAAGAGTCTTTCGGCAGCTTGGTTGCCTCGCGGATCTGCATGGAAACCACGGCTTCATAGGTTTCAGGGTCCAGGCCCATATCAGAGATCACACCCACCTTGATGCCGCCGATGCGCACGTCGCTGCCCAGGCCCACGCCCGAAGCGTTGGAGAAACGGCCGCTGACGATATAGCCGTCTTCGACCTGCAGCTGCGAACCCTTATAGGCAAAGAGGAGAAACACCACAGCAACCAGCAACACGGCCGCGCCTACCAGGGTTTCGATGATATTTTTTTGCATGCTATCCTCATTATTTGCGTGTATATGGGAGTGATTCAATAGCAAAACGCTCTAGTTTTCAAAGGGAATTCGTAAAAACCATGAGAATGCCTCCCGCCATTCGCCTGATGCGGCCCAAACAATGGATCAAGAATGGCTTTATCTTCGCGCCGCTTTTCTTTGCGCATCAATTCACCCATCCAGCCAGCTGGGGGCTGACACTTATTGCGGTTGCCGCGTTCGTGCTGCTGTCCAGCGCCGTGTATGTAGGCAATGACATAAAGGACATCGCCGAAGACAAGCTCCACCCTGTCAAGAGCAAGCGCCCGCTTGCTAGCGGCGATATGAGCGTGGGCAGCGCTATCGCCCTTGGCATCGGTCTGGTGGCGGCGGCGCTGGCCGTGCTTGCTATTTTACCGCCGGCTTGCGGCATCATTGCGGCCATCTATGTGTGCCTAAACGTGGTCTATACGCTCTGGCTGAAGAAGCTCGCCCTGCTGGATATTTTCTTCATCGCCATGTGCTATGTGCTGCGCGTGCTGATGGGCTGCGCCGCGCTCTCGGTGACGGTGTCTTCCTGGATAATCCTCACCACGTTCTTGCTGGCTCTGTTCTTGGGTTTTGGCAAGCGCTACAACGAAATGGCCATCCCCGACTATGTGAAGATCAAGCCGAACCTGAAGCAATATAGCCGCGAGCTGCTCGACCGATTGGTCATCATCTGCGGCGGTGGTGCGCTGATGTCCTACGCGATTTACACCACGGAAATGGCGCGTGCTCTGGGCCATGTAGAAATGGTCTATACGGTGGGCTTCGTGGCGTTCGGCCTGTTCCGCTATCTGCAATGCGTCTATGTTCATGGGCAGGGCGGCGAGCCGGAGTTGGTGATCCTCAAAGACAAGCTGCAGCTGCTCAACATTGCGCTGTGGCTCATCTGCACCCTCTACATTCTATTTTAATAAAGCGGTGCTAAGCACGCCTTGAGCTGGTTTATGCCAAACGTATTACAGCTAGGGCTTCCAGGCTTCGTAGTCAGCCGTAGTGGGCGCACGATTGCCGCCCTTGCTGATATGCCCCGGCGGCAGGTACGCGCCCTTCGTGCCGGTTAAGTTCGGGATGGGGGCCTGCTCCCACTGGCGGGGGATGGTAGTGCGCTCAGTTGGCGGCGTATCCTGCGTGTAGTGCAGCCAGCCGTGCCATTCGGGCGTCACCTTAGAGGGCTCAGCGCGGCCATTATAGATGACCCAGCGCTTAGCATGCGCTTTTTTCTTTGCGCCGCGCTCGGTGTAGTAGCGGTTGCCGAACTGGTCTTTGCCCACGAACTTGCCGTGGAAGAAACTAAACAGGCGTGTGGTCATTGTCATGGTGGTGGTCCTATATCATGGATTGCTCGGCCATCTTCTCCAGATTGGCCTTACCGGTATTGCCTTTGGTGGTGATTTGGATCACCCCATTTTTATCGTCGTAGTTGGCCTGGATCATGAAGCGTATAAGATGCTGCCGCCACTTGTTAAATTGCTTATGGTCAGCAAAGCGCGGCGATGTGTAGACGCCCCCGTCAAGTCGCCATTTCTTAACGCTAAAGCCGCTCATGAGATCCTTTCTAGATTAATGGTCCAGGAAGCTGCGCAGCTTGCGGCTTCGGCTGGGGTGTTTCAGCTTTCGCAGCGCCTTGGCTTCGATCTGGCGGATACGCTCGCGCGTGACTGAGAATTGCTGGCCCACTTCTTCAAGCGTGTGGTCAGTGTTCATGCCGATGCCAAAACGCATGCGTAGCACGCGTTCTTCACGCGGGGTGAGCGAGGCGAGAATGCGGGTGGTGGTTTCGCGCAGATTGCTCTGGATGGCAGCGTCCAGCGGCAATACGGCGTTTTTGTCTTCGATGAAATCACCCAGATGCGAATCTTCCTCGTCGCCGATCGGGGTTTCCAGCGAGACGGGTTCCTTGGCGATCTTCATTACCTTGCGCACCTTATCCAGTGGCATCACCAGGCGTTCAGCCAATTCTTCCGGCGTAGGCTCGCGGCCCATTTCGTGCAGCATCTGGCGGCTCGTGCGCACGATCTTGTTGATGGTCTCGATCATGTGCACAGGGATGCGGATGGTGCGCGCCTGATCGGCGATCGAGCGGGTGATCGCCTGGCGGATCCACCAGGTGGCGTAGGTGCTGAACTTATAGCCGCGGCGATATTCGAACTTATCTACCGCTTTCATCAGGCCTATATTGCCTTCTTGGATGAGATCGAGGAACTGCAGGCCGCGATTGGTGTATTTTTTTGCGATCGAAATTACCAGGCGCAAGTTAGCCTCGATCATTTCCTTCTTGGCCTTGTTGGTTTCGCGCTCGCCCTTTTGCACGGCCATGATCATGCGCTTGAACTCGCCGATATCCAGGCCGGCAGTGGCTGCCATCTTCGCAATTTCGTCGCGGATCTCTTTGATGTCATCTTTGTCTTTGGTAACAAAATCCTTCCAACCTTTTTCGGCGCGGGTGCTTACTTTCTTTTCCCAACCGGGTTCCAGCTCGCTGCCGATATAGGCTTCCAGGAAAGCTTTGCGCGGCACTTTGCGGTGTTCGGCCAGTCGCAACAGTTTGCCTTCAAGTGTCATCAGGCGGCGGTTTAAGTCATACAGGTTGAGGATCAGGCTTTCGACGCGATACAGTGTGAAGCGAATGCCCAGCATCAGCTCCACCAGTTCGCGGTGCAGTTTCTGGTAAGCTTTTTCGTCATCCTTGCTGTATTTGCCCGTGCCAAACGATGCAGCTAAGCGCTTTTCTTGCAGGCTGCGCATCTTTTTGCTGACCTTGGCGAACTGGTCCAGCGTTTCGAGGATTTGCGGCTTCAGCGCACTTTCCATGGCGAGCAACGAAACAGCGGTATCGTCTTCTTCGTCATCGGCCTCTTCGGTCGCTTCTTCTTCGCCTTCTTCTTCGTCCTCGTCGCCTTCGTCGTCGTCGGTCTCTTCCTCTTCTTCTGCCGCCTCGGGGCGAGCGACACCTTCGGCCGAGAAACCGCCAGCTTCAGAGCCTGCGCCATAGGTTGCGTCCAGGTCGATCACGTCACGCAGCAAAATCGCGCCGGTGTCCAGATCGTCGCGCCACACGAGGATCTCTTTCATCACCAGCGGGCTTTCGCACAGCGCCGAGATCACGACTTCACGGCCCGATTCGATGCGCTTGGCAATTTCGATCTCGCCCTCGCGCGACAGCAGTTCCACGTTGCCCATTTCGCGCAGATACATGCGCACCGGGTCATCGCTGCGGCCGATGTTTTCCACATCTTCTTTTTCTTCGCCGCCCTCGGGGGTCTCGGCAGCATCCACTGGAGTTTCTTCTTCCACCACGTTGATGTCGGCGGCAGACAGCGCCGAGATGGCGGCGTCGATCACCTCGGGGGAGAATTCGTCGCCCGGCAGAAGGGTGTTGAGTTCGTCATAGGTGACGTAGCCGCGCGATTTGCCAAGAGCCAGCAGCTTGCGCAGCACGTCCTTGTTCACATCGTCCTTGCCACCGTCTTTTTTGGAAGTGCTTGCCTGCTTGCCGGCCTTGCTGGGCTTTTTATCTTCGGCCTTGGGCGCCGCGGTTTGCTTTGCCGGCTTGGCTTCTTTGGCAACCGCTTTGGATGCGGGTTTGGCGACGGGTTTTTGGGGGGCTTTGACGGCTTGTTTTGCCTTCGGCTCGACCTTCTTGGTGGCCTTGGGCGAAGGTTTCTTGGAGGATTCTTTCTTCACAATTGGCGATGCTTTCTTGACTGCGACGGGTTTTTTTACGGTTGTTTTTACAGGCTTGGCGGCAGGTTTCTTGCTCTTCACCTGGGTTTTTGAGGGCGCTTTGGCCTTGGCGGCTTTGGGTGCGGGCTTCTTAGCCACCGGCTTTTTAGCGGCTACGGGCTTTTTAGCGGGGCTTTTTTTTACGGGCTTGGCAACGGGTTTGACGGCTTTTTTAACAGGTTTGGCAGTTTTAGCGGCGGGTTTTGCAGATTTTGACTTGGACTGCGCTGCATTCTTAGCCATCGATTTTCCCCCTTTAGCTGTCCAGAACCACCAAACCATTTCAAGACAACCTATTGTTTATTATTAATAATAAAAATAGTCACCAATCTAGCGCTGATGCTTTGAGCACAACAGATAAGGCATTTTTTGTATTTTTCAACGGGTTTGTTTGACTTTCTTGGCGCTTTCTAGGCGGCATCGGTGGCCGGAAGCCTGCGGTCGAAGATCAAATCTTCGGCGGCAAGCACCTCATGGGCGGGAATTTTATGCAAAGGCGCAATCTTGCTGACATGGATGATAGCCCCCGTCATGCCGCGCTTCTGGGCGTGGTCCAGATACACGGAATTGAGCACATGGCGTGCCGCCGGATTCAAGCCGAAGGAAATATTCGATAGCCCCAATATGATCTGGATCTCAGGCAATTCCTTGTGGATGCGCTCTATTGCCTCGAGCGTCCATAGACCAAGTTTTCGGTCATCCTCGTTGCCGGTGCAGATGGTGAAGGTCAGCGGGTCGATCATCAGGTCGGATGCCGGCAGGCCGAAGCGGTTGCAGCAGAAATCATGCAGGCGGTGGGCGATGGCCACTTTGCGCTCGACGGTCTTGGCCATGCCTTCTTCGTCGATGGTCAGGGCGATCACGGCCGCGCCGTATTTTCTGGCCAGCTCCATGCGCGCGATGGCCGGCTCTTCGCCGTCTTCGAAGTTGATGGAGTTGATGATGGCCTTGCCGCCGTAGAGTTTCAGCGTTTCTTCAAGCACCACCAGCTCGGTGGAGTCGATCACCAGCGGCGCCGTGATTGAGCCGCGCATGCGGGTCACCATTTCGTGCATGTCGGCCACCTCGTTGCGGCCTACGAAGGCGGTGCAAATATCGAGTGCATGGCTGCCTTCGCGCACTTGTTCCTTGGCCATATCCAGGCAGGTTTCCCAATCGCCTGAATCCTGCGCCTCGCGGAATTTTTTTGAGCCGTTGGCGTTGCAGCGCTCGCCAATGGCCAGGATCGAATTTTCCTGGCGCAGCTCAGTCGCGTTGAACAGTGATGCCACAGAAGGGGTAAAGTGGAAGCTGCGTTTGGTGGGCGCGGGGCGCTTTTTCCCGCCCACGCGCTCGAGCATGGCGTTGATAGCGGTGATGTGGTGCTCGTTGCTGCCGCAGCACCCGCCGACGATGTTTACGCCGTCTTCTTTCAAGAAGCGCTCCAGCCAGCGGGCCATTTCATCGGGTGAAAGCGGGAAATGCACATGCCCTTCATGCAGCTCGGGCAGGCCGGCGTTCGGCAGCACCGAGATCAGGCGCGGCCAGTTCTGCGAGAGGTAGCGCACATGCTCGGCCATTTCCTGCGGGCCGGTGGCGCAGTTAAGCCCGATGGAATCCACACCCATGGCCTCAATGATCGTGGTGGCAGCGGCGATATCGCTGCCCACCAGCAACGTGCCGGTGGTCTCCACCGTGACCTGCACCATGATGGGCAGTGTCGTGCCGCTTTTTTTCATGGCGATCTTGCAGGCGTTGATGGCGGCTTTGATTTGCAGCGGGTCCTGCGCCGTTTCGATGAGGAAGGTGTCGGCGCGTCCTGCGATCAGCCCTTCGGCCTGCGTAATAAAGGCGCTCTCCAGCGCGTCATAGCCCACATGGCCGAGGCTCGGCAGCTTCGTGCCCGGCCCGATGGCGCCTACCACAAAACGCTGCCGTCCATCATGCTTGAATTCCTCGATGGCTTCGTGCGCCAGCTCGCAGGCGCGCTTGTTGATCTCGAAGGTTTTGTCGCCCAGGCCGAATTCTTCCAGTGTCAGCACCGAGCCGCCAAACGTGTTGGTCTCCACCGCGTCGGAGCCGGCGGCGAAATATTTTCGGTGCACATTGCGGATAAAATCCGGGCGCGACAGGTTCAGGATTTCGGAGCAATTCTCCTGGCCCCAGTAATCTTCTTCCACTTTCAAGTCTGCGCCCTGGATCTGTGTGCCCATCGCGCCGTCGAGCAGCAGAACGTTATTTTGTACGAATTCTAAAAACCGGCTCACATCGTGTCTTTCTGGTAGGTGACTTTTGCCAATATATAGGCTAGATAATTGCCATGGCCAAGTCCTCATCGCAATTTATCTGCCAAGTCTGCGGCGCTGTGCACCCGAAATGGGCCGGTCAGTGCGAGGGTTGCGGCAGCTGGAACACCCTTTCGGAAGAATCGCGCCAGGAAACGCCCAAAGGCTTAACCTCGGGCAAGGGCCACACCATTTCCTTTGTGCCGATGGATGCTGCCAATAAAGATGCCGCGCGTCTGGCCACCGGCATCGGCGAGCTGGACCGCGTGCTTGGCGGCGGGCTGGTGGCCGGTTCGGCGGTGCTTATCGGCGGCGATCCGGGTATCGGCAAATCCACCATCTTGCTGCAGGCTGTGGCGGCTGCCGCCAAGAACGGGTTGGCCTGCGTTTATATCTCAGGTGAAGAATCCATCGCGCAAGTATCGCTTCGTGCGAAGCGCTTAGGGCTGGCGAGCCCGAGCGTCAAGCTGGCTTCGGCCACTTCGGTGCGCGATATCCTGGCCACGCTCGATGTGGCGGATGCGCCGGGTCTGGTGGTCATCGACTCGGTGCAGACCATGTTCATTGACAATATCGAGGCGGCGCCGGGCACGGTTTCCCAGGTGCGCGCCGCCAGCCACGAGCTGATCAAACTCGCCAAAAAACGCGGGATGACGATGTTTCTCGTTGGCCATGTCACCAAAGATGGCCAGATCGCCGGCCCCCGCGTACTCGAACATATGGTGGACACCGTGCTGTATTTCGAGGGCGACCGTGGCCATCAGTTCCGCATCTTGCGTTCGGTGAAGAACCGCTTTGGCGGCACGGATGAGATCGGTGTGTTCGAAATGAGCGATGCCGGACTTAAAGAAGTGACCAACCCTTCGTCGCTGTTCCTCTCTACCCGTGAGGCCCCCATCTCCGGCGCATGCGTATTCGCAGGCATGGAGGGCAGCCGCCCCTTGCTGGTGGAAGTGCAGGCCCTGGTGGCGCCCAGCTATATGAGCAGCCCGCGCCGCGCCGCGGTGGGCTGGGATGCTGGTCGCCTGGCCATGATACTGGCCGTACTAGAGACGCGCTGCGGCCTGCGATTCTCGGACAAAGAGGTGTATCTCAACGTCGCCGGTGGCATCCGCATCAGCGAGCCGGCGGCTGACCTGGCGGTGGCAGCCGCCCTGCTTTCGGCGTTGTATGACCGGCCCCTGCCGGAGAAGACGGTGGTGTTCGGCGAAATCGGCCTCTCCGGCGAGGTGCGCGCGGTCAGCCGCGGGGATGCCCGCCTTAAAGAGGCCCAGAAGCTCGGTTTTGAGGCTGGCTGGCTGCCGAAAAATAGCAAGCATAAAGGTTTGACGCTGGCGATAAAACCTGTAGATAGTGTGGGTGAATTGTTAAGGCTGCTGGCTGGCCCTGCTGCTCGCGCTGCCGCTTCATAACCAGGACTTAAAAGAACCCATGATCGAGACCCAGCTGAATATCTTTGATGCCATCGTGATCTGTATCATGCTGATGTCGTGCTTGTTCGCGTTCTTCCGGGGTTTTGTGCGCGAGGTGCTGTCGCTGGGCGCGTGGATCGGTGCGGGTTTTGTCACGCTGTATTATTTTCCGCAGGTCGCCGAACGGCTCCAGCCGCATTTTAAAACGCCGTTCGCCGCCGCCGGCGTGGCCACGCTGAGCTTATATATCGGCTCGCTCATGGGCTTTTCCATCATCAACCGCATCTTGCTGAAATTCATCAAATCCGGTTCGGATGTGGGCATGCTGGATAACCTCTTCGGCCTGTGCTTCGGTGCATTCCGTGGTGCGTTCATCCTGTCGCTTGGCTACTTCCTCATTTCCATGGCGCTGAACAAAACCGAACATCCTGAATGGTTGAAAACCGCCAAAACACGCCCATATGTAGAGCAAGGAGCGGCGATGCTGGTATCCCTTGCGCCCGAATACGTGAAAGATATTGCTGACTTCCAGCAGAAAGCGCAGGATAAGATACAACCTTCCGATATGGAAGAAGTGCATCAAGAGTTGCGTAGAAGCATGGAAGATGCCTCCGAAGATGACCGCTCCAACGAAGGTTACAGCCCGGAAAGCCGAGCCCAGCTTGAGCGGATGCTTAGAAGCTTGAAAGATCAATCCGGCGAAGAAAACGCAGAGGAATAACGCTTGTGATGCAACGCCCCGATAACCTGGATCATGCTCACCCGTTCGACGGCGACCATCTGCACGAAGAATGCGGCGTTTTCGGCATCTTCGGCCACGCCGAATCCTCGGCGATGACGGCACTTGGTCTGCATGCATTGCAGCATCGCGGACAGGAAGCTGCCGGCGTGGTGAGCTTCGACGGCAACCAGTTCTACACCCATCGTGCACTTGGCCTGGTGGGCGATAATTTCAACTCCGCCGATATTATCGGCAAGCTCAAGGGCCATGTGGCTATCGGCCATAACCGCTATTCCACCACCGGCGACACGCTGCTTCGCAACGTGCAGCCGCTCTATGGCGATTTTAGCTTCGGCGGCCTGGCGGTCGCCCATAACGGCAACCTGACCAACGCCATGACGCTGCGCAAACAGCTCATCGATATCGGCTGCCTGTTCCAATCCACCTCCGACACTGAAACCATCGTTCACCTGATCGCGCTTTCAAAGCAGAACTCCGTGGAAGACCGCCTGTTTGACGCGCTCTCGCGTATCGAGGGTGCGTATTCGCTGGTGGTGCTGGCCCATGAAATGCTGATCGGCGTGCGCGACCCGCTGGGCGTGCGACCCTTGGTGATGGGCACACTCGGCGATGCCACCATCTTTGCATCCGAGACCTGCGCGCTGGATATCGTGGGTGCGCAATATGTGCGCGACGTGGAACCGGGCGAGATCGTCATCGTCACGCGGGAGGGTATTCGCTCGTTGAAGCCCTTTGCCGCCCAGCCCAAGCGCTTCTGCATTTTTGAATATGTGTATTTCTCGCGTCCTGACTCGCTCTCTGAGGGCCGCAATGTCTATTCTACGCGCCAGCGCATCGGGGCGGAGCTTGCCCGCGAGCTGCCCGTGCCCGCTGATGTGGTGGTTCCCGTCCCGGATTCGGGTATTCCCAGTGCGCTTGGATATGCCACCGAGTCGAAGATCCCCTTCGAGCTTGGCATCATCCGCAACCACTATGTGGGCCGCACATTCATCGAGCCTTCTGACCATGTGCGCCACCTGGGCGTGAAGCTCAAGCATAACAGCAACCGCACCATCATCGAGGGCCGCCGCGTCATTTTGGTGGATGACTCCATCGTACGCGGAACCACGTCTAAAAAGATCGTCAACATGGTGCGCGAAGCTGGGGCTCGCGAGGTACACATGCGCATTGCTTCACCGCCGACCACGCATTCGTGCTTCTACGGCGTGGATACGCCGACGCGTGAACATTTGCTCGCGGCGCGCTACAGCGTTGAGGAAATGGCCAAGCTCATCGGCGTTGATAGCCTTGCCTTCATTTCGATGGATGGTCTCTATCGTGCCGTCTCGGGTGAAAAGCGCGATAACCGCTCGCCGCAATTCTGCGACGCGTGTTTCTCGGGCGATTATCCCATCCCGCTGACCGACGCGGAAAGCCCCGCCTCGGCCAAGCAAAAGGACCTCTTCTCGGAAGTGTGATATGAGACCTCAAAGTTTGCGCGCCATCCACCGTCTTTTGTTGGCCGTTATCTTGCTGGCGCTTGGCGCGTTCTTGTTCAAGGCGGCCGGCTGGTCTGGCGATCAATGGGGCGAGTTAGTGCTGGTGACGCTTTGGGTGGGTCTGCCGCATCTGCTGATCTTCAGTTTCGCGCGCCGCCGCGCCACCAAGCCGCGCTGGCAAGTGGCCTGGACGCTGGCCAATGTTTGCCTCGCGGCGCTGAATTATTACATATACAGCACCGGCCTGGCGGCGGATGCACAAGGGGCGCTGCTGCTCATTTTTGTGCCGGTCTGGGAGATGCTGGCGCTCATAGCCCTGCGCGTGCTTGCAGGCTTGCTAGCACTCATGAGAAGGAAACCCGTATGAAACAGCTCGAAGGAAACGTGGCCCTTATCACCGGCGCATCGCGCGGTATCGGCGCGCAAGTGGCCAAGCGTTTTGCGCTAGAGGGCGCGCAGGTCATTTTGCTGGCACGCAACACAGAGGGCTTAGAAGCGATTGACGATGAAATTCGCGCCGGCGGAGGCGCGGCAACGCTTGTGCCGATCGACCTGACCGACGGCAAGAGCATCGAGCTGCTGGCCCAGCAGGTGGCCGCACGCTTTGGCAAGCTTGATGTGCTGGTGGGCAACGCCGCTGTGTTGGGCGAAATATCGCCGATGGGGCATAGCGAGCCGGCTGATTGGGAAAAGACCTTTGCCGTGAACTTAACCGCCAACTGGCAGCTGATCCGCTGCTTCGACCCGCTGATGAAAGCGGCACAAAACCCGCGTGCAATGTTCGTGACTTCCGGCGTGACCAACAGGGCTGCGAGCTATTGGGGGGCGTACGCCGTTTCCAAGACCGCGCTGGAGATGATGGTGCGCATCTATGCCGCCGAGAATGAACAGACCAGCCTGCGCGTGAACCTCATCGACCCGGGCGTGGTGCGCACCCGCATGCGCGCACAGGCCTTTCCCGGCGAAGATCCGCTGCAACATCCCGAAGCCTCCACCATCACCGATGTGTTCGTAAAGCTGGCGCTGCCCGGCTTGCAAGAAACCGGGCAGAAATTTCACGCACAAAAATAATCGACGCAGAACTAAATGCTTAGCTTAGCGCCATATTGTTGCTGACCAGGATCAGCTTCGAGTCGGCAGGTTTGGGCATGGCCGCGTCCGAGGTGGCTGCGGTAAGCCAGCTGGCGTCGTTCTTGACCGATGAAGCAGCCGCCAGCGCAATATTACGCAGCGAAGACACGGCGCTGGTTTCTTTGCCGGTGGGGATGTGCTCTAAACGCTCGCGCAGCTGCGGGCTGGAATAGCGCTCGGTGAAATAATCAATCTCGGCCTTGATGGTCTCCACCGGCACGCCCGGGTCGAGGTCTTTGAGTTTCATGCCTGATTTTTCCAGGCTTTCGACCAAGGTGTGGTCGCAGCCGGAATAGAGCGTGTTGCGTTTCTTTAGCTGCTGGATGTCGTGGTAGGCGATCTTGGCATCGGTGGCGTAGCCCTTCTTCACCTGCGTGTCGAAGGCAGCCTTGGCGGCGGCCGGGTCTTGGATGCCGGTTAGCGCTGTGTAGTCGTCGGCTTTCAGGCCAGCATATTCCATATTGGCGCGGATCTCTTCGAGCTTGCGGCCGGTATAGCCCTTTTCCAGCTGTGCATAGGTAATGCGTGCGGATTCGAGCGCTGCGGCCTTCAGCTCAGCACGAACGCTGGCATCGGTTGCGCCCTTCTTGTCCGATAGCACGGAAAGATCGCTCACGCCGGCCTGTTCCAGATCTTTGGGTATCTCGGCCAGCAGATAGCTGGTGGTGGCTTCCGCGGAGCTGATGGCGCCGCTTTGCAGGCGCACACGCTCCAGTATCTCGGTATAGTCCGCCCGGGCACGCTCTAAGGGTTCTACTACGGGGGCAAGTGCTTCAAGCTGCCCTTGCAGCCTGGCATTTTCGCTGAGTAGTTTGCGTGCTTTATCAGCGGTCAGCGGGGCTTTTATGTCTTCAGCCATATCGTTTCTCCTCTCTTCTGTTTGCGAGGTCAACGTAGCACCGCACCGTGACGGTTTTATGACATGATGATGACGTTTTCATGACAATCGCGCAGGAGTAGGTGAGGCGTAAAACGCCGGCTAACCCGCGTAATGCCTGCGTACGCGCAGGCGCGCCAGCACGCTGCCGTAACGGCCGAAAAGCAGAGAGAATACATAAAGTAAGCCAGCCATCAGCACAATGGCCGGGCCTGACGGAAACCCGTAATGATACGATAACAGCAAGCCCACATAGGCTGAGAAAAAGGCAAGGCCGATACTCAGGCCGATGGAAATATCGATGCTTTTGGTCCAGAAGCGTGCGGCGATAGCCGGCAAAACCATGATGCCAATGGCCATGAGCGTGCCGAGCGCCTGGAAGGCTGCCACCAGATTCAGCACGGCCAGCACCAGGAAGATTTGGTGCATCCAGCCGCCTTTGCCCTGCACCGAGCGCATGAATCCGGGGTCGAAACACTCCAAGATGAGGTTGCGATAGATCAGGGCCAGTGCAAACAGCGACACGCTGGAGATGCCGGCCAGCAAGAACAACGAGCGATTATCCACTGCCAGCACGTTGCCGAACAGCACATGCACCAGGTCGATGGTGTTGCCGCTCATGGAGATGATGAGCACGCCGGCTGCCAATGAAAGCAGGTAGGCGCCGGTGAAGCTCGCGTCTTCCTTCAGCAGTGTAAAGCGTGCGGCAGCGCCTGCGCCCAGTGCCACCAGCAAACCGGCGATGAGGCCACCGATGGTCATAGGCCATAGCGATAAGCCGAAGAACAAAAATGCTATCGATGCGCCCGGTAAAATGGCGTGCGACATGGCATCGCCGGCCAGGGTCATGCGCCGCAGCACCAAGAACACACCCAGCGGCGCGCCCGAAAGCGCCAGGGCCGCGCAGGCCACCAGCGCCCGGCGCATGAAGCCATAATCGACGAAGGGTTGCAGCGCGTATTCGTAAGGGCTCATGCGTTGATCTCGCACACTGCGTTAGCGTTGAAATCGGCGCGGAAGAAGGTGGAGTTGCGCAAATGTTCGGGTTGCAGCACCGCCGAAGAAAAATCCCACGCCACGCATTCGCGCGCCAGCAGCAGGCAGCGCGGGAAGTACATGCGTATCTGCTCGATGTCATGCGTGATGCAGATGACCGTGCGGCCCTCATCGTGCCAGCGGCGCATGATGTTGATAAGTTGCGAGGTCGTCTGCCCGTCGATGGCGTTGAACGGTTCGTCGAGCAGGATCAGCGATGCGTCCTGCAGTAGCACGCGGGCAAAGAGCGCACGCTGGAACTGGCCGGCCGATAGGCTTGCCAGGTCACGGTTCTCAAGTCCGGCCAGGCCTACTTGCGCTAAGGCCTCGCAGGCCTTTTCTTTCATCTCGGCGGTGATGGGCCCGCGCCCGCCCACGCGCTGCCAGTAGCCGGTGGTTACCATATGTAGCACCGAGATGGGGAAATCGCGCTGCAGCTCGCTGGCTTGTGGCAGATAAGCGATCACCGGCGGCTCTTTGCCGTCAAGGGTGATCTGGCCTTCATAGTCGGTGATGATGCCGGCGATGGCTTTGAGCAGTGTGGACTTGCCGGCGCCGTTGGGGCCGGTGATGGCAGTGAGCGAGCCGCTCGCGAAAATGCCGCTGACATGGTGCACCGCTGGGTGGCGTGCGTAGCTGATGGTGAGGTTCTTTAAGCTGACGGAAACTGGCATAAGCTTTAGTGCATGGCCCAGACGACCAATGCCCACAGCAAGCTTAAGGCAAGCGCGGCGAGTCCGATTCGTTTATGTGCATCCCAGTAGAACATTGTGCATCTTTCGTGGCGGTGGTGGGCTGGGCGTTAATGTTTCGCGTGCCATTGTAGCGCGCTGACGATAATGCGGTCAATCGCCGAATATTGTGGCTCAAAGCCCAAGGTCTGGCGCATAAGCGACGTATCGCACACCAGTGCGGGCACATCGCCGGGTCGGCGCTGAGCGAGTGTGTGCGGCACATCCTTGCCAGTGGCTGCCTCCACGCGCGCCAGCAACTGCCGCACGGAAACGCCCACGCCCGAGCCCAGGTTCAACGCTGCCGATGTGCCGCCTGAGTGCAGATGTTCCATGGAACGCAGCATTGCTGATGCCACATCGCACACATGGATGTAGTCGCGCACGGCTGTGCCATCTGGCGTGGGGTAGTCCTGTCCGAACAATGCCAGCTTGTCGCGCTTGCCAAGAGCTGCGGCAAGGGCCAGAGGCAGCAGATGCGTTTCGGGCTCGTGGCATTCGCCGATGTGAAGGCTCGCATGCGCGCCGGCCACATTAAACAGGCGCAGCGCGATATAGGCCATGCCGCTTTGTGCAAGCAAGGCTTCGGCCGCTTGCTTGGACTGGCCGTAGCGACTTTCAGGGCCAAGCGGGCAGGTCTCGCTGAGCGGTGCATCTGAGGGGGCATAGACCGCGCAGCTGCTGGCCTGCACGAAGTGCTGGATGCCTGCTTTTTGCATGGCGCTAAGCAGTACGCTGACACCACCGACATTGATGTTCGCGCATAGTTCAGGCGCAGCTTCGCAGGCGGGCAGGGTGGCCAGCGCGGCCAGATTCACCACGCCGGTGAACGGACCACTTGCTAAGGCTGCAGCCACGGCGCTGGCATCGCAGATGTCGCCACGGATCAGCGGGCTTTGAAACACCTGTTCCGCATGCCCGGTGGAGAGGTTGTCAAAAATAGCATGGGGGATGTTGCGTTCGCGGAGCAGTGCACAAAGATGTGCGCCGATATAGCCGGCTCCGCCGGTGACAAGCAGATGCACGTGCTAATCCGGATTTTCGAGGCTGTAGGACTCGGAGTTGTCGTGATACGCGAACAGTTCAGCGTAGCGTGCCCAGCTGGTGACTGCGTCGAGCACTTCGTTGGCTTCTTCCTCGTTCATGTGGTCTTCCAGGTGGGTTAGGAAGCGGGCACGCGGTGCGCGTTTGTCTGGCCGCTCATAGAGCACGCGATACATGTAGGAAGCCAGGGGCACGTTCTGCAGCAGATGCTCGGCGAAAATTTCCTTGCGGCGCTGTGTGCCGGCTTCAGCGAAGATGCGGCCGGCGACGGTGAGGGTAATGTCGCCCTGGGCCACTTCGCCGAAGCGGAACAGGCCCAGACTTTCCACGATGGGAAGTATTTCGTCCGTACCCATTTGTAGCGCATGGTCAAGTGCCGGAAGATCTGCACGGCCATAATACGGTGCGCCGGCCAGTGCCTCGACCAGACCGGCGATCTGGTTTGGCGAGACGCGTGGCAGCTTGTCGTGGATGGTAGGTTCGGCAAGGCCTGCACGCTGGCCTTGCTGGCTTTGCGGGCGGGAAAGTCCGGTGGTCATGAGCTGGTAAATGCGTTCGACCATGTCACGGAAGGTGCTGCCCTGGCGGTCGCGCGGGTGGGGGATGTCGATCCTTATCTCCTCGGCGATGCGCCCGGGGTTGGATGCGAATATGAGGATGCGGTCGCTCATTAGCACCGCTTCTTCGATATTGTGCGTGACCATCAGCACGGATTTGAGTGGCATCTTCTTTTCCATCCACAGATCGATGAAATCGGTTTTGAGTGTTTCGGCGGTCAGTACGTCCAGCGCCGAGAAGGGCTCGTCCATCAGCAGCAGGCCGGGGTTTACCACCAGGGCGCGGGCAAAGCCCACGCGTTGTTTCATGCCGCCGGAGAGTTCGCGCGGATAGGCCGATTCGTAGCCGTCCAGGCCGATCAGATCGATGGCGGCGAGCGCGCGTTTGCGCATCTCTTTTTCTGGCACGCCGAGCGCCTCCAGGCCCAGCTCTACATTCTCAAGCACGCTAAGCCACGGGAAGAGCGCAAACGTCTGGAACACCATGGCCACGCGTTTTGCCTGCTCTTCACTGGCATGGAAGGCGACGCTGCCCTCGGACGGTGAAATGAGCTGCGAGATGATGCGAAGCAGGGTGGATTTGCCCGAGCCGGACTTGCCCAAAAGCGAGACGATCTCGCCTTCGGCCAGGTTGAGGTTGATGTTCTCCAGCACCTTGAGCTTGCGCCCATCGGGCCGCTCGAAGGAATGTGTGATCGCTGAGAGTTCAAGCAAGGGTGTTGTCATAACTGTCTAGTCGAAACGAAATTTGCGTGCAGCCATACCATATAACGGCCACCAGACAAAGCGATTGCATAGCACCACCATCAGCGACATCGTGCCGATGCCAAGGGCGATATGCGCGAAATCGCCGTTCTGCGTCATCTGTGCGATGTAGGAGCCAAGACCGCGTGCGGTGATGCGCTCATCCCCCCAGCTTACCATCTCCGAGACGATGGAGGCATTCCACGCGCCTCCGGAGGCGGCGATCGCCCCGGTGATATAATACGGGAACACGCCGGGCAGGGCCACCTTCTTCCACCACAGCCAGCGGCGGATCTTGAAATTCTTGGCTGCCTCCTGCAGATCGTTGGGGAAGACTGAAGCGCCGGCCACTACGTTGAACAGAATGTACCACTGCGTGCCGAGGATCATCAGCGGGCTAAGCCAAATATCGGCGTTGAGCTTGTAGTGGCTGATGAGGAATACGGCCAGCGGGAACAGCAGATTGGCAGGGAAGGCCGCCAGGAACTGTGCAAGTGGCTGTATCCAGGCGGCCAGGCCCGGGCGTAGGCCGATATAGATGCCCAGCGGAACCCAAAGCAGCGAGGCCAGCATGATGAGCACTACCACCCGTGCAAGCGTGATGCCGCCCATCTGCGCCACATGCCACATATCGGCGACGCTGATACTGGTGGAGAGAAATATCACCACATGGCGTAGGCAGAACAACGCCAGCAGTGCCAGCAACGCATACCATGCATAGTCGAACAGGCGGGCGCTGTGTGCCCTCAGGCGGCGATGCGAAGGTGCAGGCTTGAACAGGCGCAGGCAGGCGATCTTATGCAGCACCCAGCCCAGCGGCCACAACAGGCGGCGCGCCAGCGCGCTTTTTTGGAACAGGTCAAGCATCCAGCTTTTAGGCGCGGTTTCACGCGCGGTGAACTCATAGCGGAACTTGTCCGACCAGGCTACCAGCGGGCGGAACAGCAGTTGGTCGTACAGCATGATGACGATGCCCATTGCGCCGATGGCGCAGGCAATGGCGTTGAGATCCTGTTGCTGGATGGCCAGCGCGATGTAGCTGCCTATGCCCGGCAGGAAGACCTGCTCGTTGCCCACGGTAATGGCTTCGGACGCTACCACGAAGAACCATCCGCCGGACATGGACATCATCATGTTCCACACCAGGCCGGGCATGGCGTAGGGCAGCTCCATGCGCCAGAATTTTTGCCAGCCCGAAAGGTTGAACACGCGTGCGGCGTCTTCCATCTCGGCCGGTACGGTGCGAAGCGACTGGTAGAAGCTCAGCGTCATATTCCAGGCCTGCGCCGTAAAAATGGCAAAAATAGCGGCTAGCTCTACGCCCAGCATGCTGCGTGGGAAAAACGCCACAAAGGCCGTCACTGTGAACGAGACATAGCCCAGTACGGGGATGGATTGTAGAATATCCAGCACCGGGATCAGGATCTGCCCGGCCTTGCGACTTTTAGCGGCGATCGGTGCGTAGATGAGCGTAAAGGCCAAGGCGGCGGAAACGGCGATGAGCATGCGAAGCGTAGTGCGCAGAGCATATTCGGGCAGGTTCTGCGGTTCCAGCGTGATAGGGTCGCGCTTGAGTGTGCTGATAGGGGCTGAGAACTCGCCCACTCCCCAGGCCACGAACACCAAAATGGCCGCCACCAGCATGAAGGCTACCATATCGAACCAGGTGACGCGCGCCGTGTGCGTGCTCACCACGCCGGTGGGCGGGCTGATTTGGTTTCGGCCGATGCTGTATTGTGTTTTCCACATGCCCGATGCTTTTGCTTGGTCGGTTGTCAGAGCTTTATTGTGCATACAGGGGGGAAAGTCAATCGGTGAGCCGCAAAAATCCCCTGCTTTATCCAAGCCTTGCAAAAAGCCTGCAAACCTTATACAGCTAATAGCCATGAACATGCGCACGCTCATGATGTTAGTTATCGCCCTGGCCGCTCTGCCTTATGTGCCGGCCCATGCCCAGACCACGCAGGTCGTGCTTGGCGGCGCCACGGTGCAGATCAACGAGCAGGAAAAGGCCATGCTCACCGCCGCCAATAAAATGATGAAGGGCGACTTCAAAGGCGCCGAGCAGGATTATTCGGGCGTTTTGGCCGTCGATTCGGGCTATGTTGATGCGTATCTACAGCGTGGCGTGGTGCGCCGGCTGCAGGGCAACGAACAAGGCGCGCAGAACGATGGGCGCGCAGTGCTGCGCCTGGCCGAAATGGCTTTGCAGAAGAACCCCGCCAGCGCCCAAGGGTATTACCAGCGCGGCATGGGATACCGCCTGCTTAAACAATACGATCACGCCAAAGCCGATGTGCAAAAGGCCATTGAGCTGGGCGGCAAGCCTGCCTGGCGCAACGATCTGCGCGATATCGCATTGGAAGATAAGGCTACGCCTTAAGCGGTTGCTTTTTAGCGGATGCTCGGCTAACACGCTAACATGGGCTGGCTAGCTTGCGGGTGTAGTTCAATGGTAGAACGTCAGCCTTCCAAGCTGAACACGAGGGTTCGATTCCCTTCACCCGCTCCATACTTTAAGCCCACTGCTTGCGACTGTCCGCCCACACGGCGCTCGCAGTATGAACAAGGAGAGGTTGTATGCAGCTTACCACCCCGTTTACCCCGCGCCTTTCCCATCAGGTAATCGAGGTGCTAAGGTCCTTGTGCGACGAGGCAAACGTGGCTCCGCTGGTGACGGAAATATACGGCGCTGGCAAAGAGGACATGGCGCGTGAACTTGCCGGGGAGTTTCGTGAGATGCTCACAGTTCCGCCGGGTACGCATAGCTTCTTCGATGACCCGGAAGTAGCAGTTTTCATCACGGCTTGTGAAAAGCGCGGCATTGAGTTCCCTAATTATTGCCAGCAGAACCTTTTAAGCAAGATGGACGATGGCCGGTTTGTTCTGGATGTAGGCAGCTTGGAAGGCATTGCCATGCAGTATGCGCCCAAGGGGATTCCGCCCAAAGGCGACCGCAGGCTCGGCGGGTAAAAAAATACTAGACTTTAGCGCCTGTTCACCGTAAACACGCGGCAATGAATTTCGATTCATCCCATTTATTCAAGTTAGTAAGAGGATCACATGACCAAAGAGAAATTTGAACGCAATAAACCGCACTGCAACATCGGCACGATTGGCCACGTTGACCATGGCAAGACGTCTTTGACGGCTGCGATCACGAAAGTTATGGCGGAGCAGAACAGCAAGA